>JAESGH010000026.1_pt1 | contig 671025 bp, 646 predicted proteins | sample 9269641 | NCBI WGS metagenome assembly JAESGH01 (sample SAMN14515345, study PRJNA621665) | algae metagenome | isolation source: Phormidium tanganyikae FI6-MK23 and co-occurring heterotrophs from granitic... | place: USA: Fort Irwin, California | collected 1998-05-24
CCCCGGATTGAACGCACTTGTGAAGAGATACTAGAGGGCAGAAACAAAGGCAGCCTACGTTGGAACGGTTGGCATAATCGCTCCGGGAGCTGGGCCACCCTCATTAGCAAGGCTGGGGAGGAAGGCGAACGATCAAGGGCAGGATTGCTGACGCAAGCCACTGCCCGTTCTCGGGGGGGGTGAGCCCACGGCGGCTTAGGGGCGCATCGGTAAAACCGCTTGCTGCTCAGAACTTACTCGCCCTTATCACCTTGACCGGGCTCAACATGAAGATCATCCCATATGCATCGAGCAGCGGTTCAACATCTGCCGCCAAGGCTTCTGCTTTCACGAAGTCCGCCACTGTAAGGAGCAGCACCTTGTGTTGTGCTCCGGTGATTTGATCGTCCTGCCAAGCGCCTGCTGTACCTTGTCCCGCAGAACTCGGGAAAATGGTGTAGCTCTGGATCTGGTGCCTGTTCAAAAGCTCTACCACCCGACTGATGAGCGGTTCGTCCAAGAGGATCTCAACGCGTGCTTTCTCGATCAGTTGAATAGTCATGAGTTCACCATGCGTGCGAATGCCGCATAGAGCGAAACGCCCACAAGAATGTTGAATGGAAAGGTGACTGCCAGGGACATGCCCAAATAAAGACCTGGATCGGCTTGCGGCAGAGCTAGGCGCATGGCTGCAGGCACCGCAATGTAGCTGGCGCTGCCAGCGAGAATCCCAAGAGCCGCTGATGAGTCGGTGTCGAGCCCGATAGCGGTGCCGACAAGCACACCAAGAGTGCCGTTGATCAGGGCTATGGCTATAGCAAGGCCAAATAGCGGTGCCGACAAGCACACCAAGAGTGCCGTTGATCAGGGCTATGGCTATAGCAAGGCCAACAAGCGGGAGGGTAAGACTCCGGGTGCTCCGCAGTCGACGAGCCGCAACAAGACCCATGTCTAACAGGAACAGGCACAAAACCCACGGAAGGCTCCTTCAAACACTTGAGCGATCGGAGCAAAGCCCGTTTTGCCCGCGACTAGGCCGATGATGAAGCTTCCTATGAGCAGAACAACGGAGCCATTGGTCAGTGTCTCGTGAAGCAACTCGGCGGGCGGACGAGCCTTGCTAGCGCCGGCCCGTTGCGCCAGCAAGAGTCCTGTGATGATCGCCGGGGTTTCCATGATCGCCAGCACGGCCACCATGTAACCCGCTGCCGGCAAGGCTTGCCCCGAGAGTACTTCCATGCCGGTGACGAAGGTCACGACCGACACTGACCCATAATGCGCCGATATAGCCGCTGCATTGACGGCGTCGAGCCTGCCCAATTTGCGCAACCCAGATCGAAGGCCAATAAGATCACTACGAAGTGGGGAAAGACCTCGCCAACCCGGGTGAAGCGATTTGCGGCTCTCCACTCTTTCTTAGATTATATAATTGTATGATGCGAGTGTTACTTGTGGGATCAGGATAATATGGCCCGCCATACTTACTCGCTTTCCCGTCAGATAGGAGCCCTCTCTTTAATCTTCGCTTTCGTCTTGGTAACGGCGCTTGGATCCTTTGAGTGGTGGGCAACGTCGAGTATCGATGATCGATTGATCACCAGACAAATTCGAAGTGTGCAGCGGGGACTCCGCGACATTACTGAGCGGATACCATTTGAGCAGGACATATTAGCAGTCTCGGACGATGCAGTTACCCAGCTGCGCGAGGAAAACAATGTCTGGATCGCCGACAACCTTGGCGAATCGTTGAGCGAGTACTTCCGTCACGACCGCATTTACATTGTCGATGCAGCAGACGTGCCGATCCGTGCCGTACAAGACGGACAGTTGGTGGACCGCGCTAGCTTTTACACGGATGCGTCTACGGTGATTTCCCTGGTCGCTGACCTTCGGAAACGGATGGCCGAGAGATCGCAAGGCATGTCTGACTCCACATCAGGTGTTAAAGGGCTGAGTTCAAGAGACTTTATTGTTCTGCCTGATGGTGAGGTTGCATTCGTTAGTGTGAGGCCGATTATACCAGGATCAGATGCAGTCGTGCAGGCGCCAGGTACTGAGTACTTACATATTTCATTGCGCATCATCGATGATCGAGTCGCCTCGGAAATCGCGGACCGGTACGAGGTGCCCGGACTTTCCTTTCAGAGAAGGACCGTCATGAACGATGACGTCATCACATCCCCTCTTATCAACGAAAAAGGCCGTATTGTCGGCTTCTTCACTTGGGTGCCGGAGGAGCCTGCCTATGAGTTAATGCTCCGGGTCCTGCCGTTCATCCTAGGGTGCCTAGTGGCTGGCGGCGCCATTGTCTTTGTCCTTTTGCGCCGGCTCCAGCGCACATCGGCCTGTTTGGAGCAAGCTGAAGCGAAGGCATCTTTCTTAGCTGGTCACGATCCAATGACCCGGCTCGCAAATCGCGCGCTGTTCGAGGAAACGTTAGCGCAAGCGGTCATGAACCTGCGGGACGACGCTAAAGTCGCACTGCACTACGTAGATTTAGATCACTTCAAGCAAGTGAATGATACTTTAGGGCACGCTGCGGGCGACGATCTGTTACGGCAAGCTGCTGCACGTCTTTGCAGTCTGGTCGGCAGCCGGGACACCGTTGCTCGATTGGGCGGCGATGAATTTGCTATTATTCAGATCGATGCCGCCCACGCCAGTGCTGAACATCATTTAAGTCAAAGCGTGGTTGATTGCTTCGCCGTGCCGTTCAACCTTTCGGGCCACCAGGTTCACGTTGGAGCCAGCGTAGGCGTAACGCTTGCTACCGACGCAAACTGGCCTCCAGAAGACATCATGCATTGCGCCGACATTGCCCTTTACGAAGCTAAGAAGACCGGTAAGGGACGCTACCGATGCTTTGATGGTAAACTAAATGCAGCAATCAAGGAGCGGCGCCTGCTCGAGGTTGAACTTCAGAGCGCTCTAAATGGTCAGCCTGGTTTGATCCTTTTTTACCAACCGATTTTTCATTCGATGAGTCGAGTAATTGTTGGAGCGGAGGCCTTGGTGCGATGGAAACATCCCAGACATGGCCTGCTTTTGCCTGCATCCTTTGTTGAATTAGCGGAAGAGAGGAAGCTAGTAGATCAGCTTGGGGCGTGGGTGCTGAACAGTGCTTGCAGATACGCCGCCTTATCAGGCTTGCCTTGGGTTGCAGTGAACGTGTCGCCGCAACAGTTCCAAAATGAGCGGTTTGCTGATCAAGTATTAGAAATACTCAGAGTGAACCATTTGCACCCCCGTCGCCTCCAGTTGGAGATAACGGAAGGTCTCTTACTCCAGAATTCGACTGTTACCCAGGCGACGCTACTGCGTTTAAGGGCGAGTGGAATTCGCGTGGCGTTGGATGATTTCGGCACGGGCTATTCTTCGATCAGTTACCTTCGGTCCCATGCTCTTGACAAACTGAAGATTGATCGCGCCTACATCTCGCAGCTTGGTTGCAGCGGTGAAGCCAAAAGCATTGTCAAGTCTATCGTTGATCTTGCGCGCGCATTGAACATGGAGGTCACTGCGGAAGGTGTTGAGACAGAAGAGCACCTTACTGCGCTATGTGAAATGGGCTGCAATCAACTTCAAGGCAGTTTACTTTCTATGCCTTTAGAGGCGAATGAGCTCGATCAGCTTCTGCTTCACAGTTCTCTTCCCAATCGAATAGCGCCCTGCTGTTACTGGACGGCGTACACGGATGATCTAGCAAGTACAGCGTCCACTTCGGTGACTTCGGGTCGCTTTGGCTCCGCAGCGTAAATCTCCGGAGACATAATTGAGCAGTACTATCGGGAGGCGTGTTCCCAGCACGGGACTAGGGCGGGCTATCATGCCAAGAGCATGCACATTTTCGAAACGAGTGTCAGAACTATATGATGGCTGCTCTGGCTTGGCGTTGGCTCATCGGACGTGGTTCACCAACGCAGGAACCGGCAAAAATTGCTGCTCTGAACGATGGCAGTGCCAGATATGGCGGCAATGTGCAGGCCTAGAGTGGCGAGCTACAAGGCAACAGTTCTTGACGCATGGCACATTGACGAGTGCAGCACTCGCGGCGAATCGGAGCGACGGGTGATGTCCGCTCTGGCGTATCCCGTCCGACAATCAGAACGTCGGCAAACCACCCTAAAAAGCGAAGGAGGGCAGGGACCGTTATCGACCCCATTGCCGACCCCAAACCCCTATTTGTGGAAGCCTGAAAGCGGCCATTCGGCAGCGAAAGGGCTGCCCAATAAACACCAGAGTGGTTGACCCGCATCATTTACATCGATAATACTCGATATATGGAATCGACCCAAGCCATCGATGTCTTTGCTGCTCTATCTCAAAGCACCCGTCTCGATACGTTTCGTCTCCTGATGGAGCATGAGCCTGATGGCCTGGCCGCCGGCGAGATCGCGCGCCGCCTCGAGGTGCCGCAGAACACGATGTCCAGCCACCTAGCCATACTCTCTCGCGCCGGCCTCATCGAAAGCGAGCGCCATAGCCGTTCGATCGTCTACCGTGCCGTCGTTGACCGGGTGCGCGAGATCGCGAGCTTCCTGGTTCAGGATTGCTGCGGCGGTCGCCCGGAGCTGTGCGAACCTCTCGTTGCCGAATTCACCCCGTGCTGCTCTGCGAAGGAGTCGAGCCATGTCTGAACGCGTCTACAACGTCCTTTTTCTCTGCACCGGCAATTCCGCTCGCTCCATCCTGGGCGAGGCGATCCTCAACCATGTTGGCCAAGGTCGCTTCCAGGCATACTCAGCGGGTTCGGCGCCCAAGGGTGCCGTGCACCCGATGACACTGGAAAGCCTGGCCAAGGTGGGTATCCCGACCGAAGGCTTGCGCTCGAAGGCCTGGGATGAATTCGCCGCGCCGGGTGCGCCTAAGATGGATTTCATTTTCACCGTCTGTGACAACGCTGCCGGCGAGACCTGCCCGATATGGCCCGGCCAGCCGATGACCGCACACTGGGGCATCGAAGATCCCGCAGCTGTCTACGGTCCCGAGTTCAAGCAGCGTGCTGCGTTCGAGGATGCCCTGCGGTACCTCCGCAACAGGATCGGCGCCTTCATCAACCTGCCGATCGCCAGCATTGACCGCATGGCGCTGAACTCGAAGCTCGAGGGTATCGGTGCCATGGACGGCACGACCACCAAGTCTTCGAACGTCGCCTGATGATTGATCGTCCCCGCCGTCTCGCCGCCGAGGCCCTGGGCACCGGAATCCTGGTCGCGACCATCGTCGGGTCGGGCATCATGGCCGAGACGCTAACAAACGACGTGGCGCTGGCGCTGCTCGCAAACACCATCGCTACCGGTGCCATCCTGGTCGTGCTGATCAGCACACTCGGCCCTATCTCTGGCGCGCACTTCAACCCCGCGGTGTCGCTGGTATTCGCCCTGCGCCGTGAGCTTCCCGCCCGGGACTTAGGCTTGTATGCTCTGATGCAAGTGGTCGGCGGGATCGCTGGCGCCATCGCCGCCCACGCCATGTTCGAGCTGCCGCTGCTGCAGGCCTCGACCCACGTCCGAACGGGTAGCGCCCAGTGGTTCTCCGAAGGCGTCGCTACCTTTGGGCTGATCGCCGTCGTCCTGGCCGGCATCCGGTTCGAGCGTAAGGCCGTGCCGATACTAGTCGGTCTCTACATCACCGCCGCGTACTGGTTCACGTCGTCGACGTCGTTCGCCAATCCTGCGGTGGCGATCGCCCGCTCGTTCACCGACACTTTCTCCGGCATCCGTCCAGTCGACCTGCCGAGCTTCATCGTCGCCCAGGTAGCAGGCGCGGTGATCGCGCTTGCCCTCATAACCTGGCTCCTGCGCGTGCCGACCGGCAGCGAACTCCCCATCAATCCAGAAGACCGAACATGACCGTTACGATCTACCACAATCCCGACTGCGGCACCTCGCGCAATACGCTCGCCATGATCCGGCAGTCCGGCGTCGACCCGACCGTCGTCGAGTACCTGAAGACGCCACTGGTTCGGGAACGCATCGTAGAGCTGGTATCTGCGGCCGGCCTGTCGCTGCGGGACGCCATGCGGAAGAAGGATACGCCGTATGAGGAGCTCGAATTATCCAAGGAAGGCGTGTCCGACGACGCGCTGCTAGATGCTATCCAGGCGCACCCGATCCTGCTGAACCGCCCATTCGTCGAAACTCCTGTGGGTACCCGCCTGTGCCGTCCTTCCGAGGTCGTGCTCGACATTCTAGAGAACCCCAATATCGGACCGTTCACCAAAGAAGACGGCGAAGTCATCATTGACGCTGAAGGGAAGCGGCGTGTCTGATTTGCCCAACGTCGCGCCCGCAGCCTTCGAAGTCCCGGACCCCGCCAGGCTGACCGCAGCCGACATGCAGCATAAGCCGCGCATCCTGATGCTCTACGGTTCGCTGCGGGAACGCTCCTACAGCCGGCTGCTGACGTTCGAGGCGCAGCGTCTGCTCGAGGCGTTCGGCGCGGAGGTGTGTGTTTTCCATGCCAATGGCTTACCGTTGCCGAACGATGCGCCTGATACGCATCCCAAGGTGCAGGAACTGCGAGAGGCCATGCTGTGGTCTGAAGGTCAGGTCTGGACGTCGCCCGAACGGCACGGCGCTATGTCGGCGGTACTGAAGTCCCAGATCGACTGGATACCTCTGCCCGGCGGTGCCATCCGGCCGACCCAGGGACGCACACTCGCCGTCATGCAGGTGTCCGGAGGGTCACAATCGTTCAACGCTGTGAACCAGATGCGAATCCTCGGACGCTGGATGCGAATGGTGACGATCCCGAACCAGTCGTCCGTCGCCAAGGCTTTCCAGGAGTTCGACGAAGCCGGTCGCATGAAACCGTCATCCTACTACGATAGGGTCGTAGACGTCATGGAAGAGCTGGTGAAGTTCACGCTGATCAACCGCGGCGCGTCCGGCTATCTGACCTCCCGCTACAGCGAGCGCAAGGAGGCGGCAGCCAAACTCGAGGAGCGGGTCGGCCTAAAGTCGATCTAAGTTACGATGGCCGATACCCATTCCAACGCCGGGGCCATTTTGGCGCTGGGCGTCACCCAGGTTATTGGCTACGGCACCCTGTATTACAGCTTCAGCATTCTCGCTCCCGGCATTGCAGTTGACCTCAACGTGGCAGTGGAATGGATATACGGATGCATCTCGCTGGCGCTGCTGGCCGGAGGCCTTATCTCGCCGTGGGCTGGCGGGCTGGCCGACCGCCTAGGTGCCGGCAAGATTATGTCGGTAGGATCTATCTGCGCGGCGGCCGCGCTGGCTGTCTGCGGTTTGGCAGGCAGCACGATAGCATTCCTGGCCGGCATGATCCTGGTCGAGCTGGCGTCCGCCTTCGTGCTCTATTCGACGGCGTTCGCTTTCCTGGCGCAGACCACCGGTGTCCGCGCGCAGCGCAGCATCACGTACCTGACCCTTATTGCCGGCTTTGCCTCCACGATCTTCTGGCCGCTCACCGCTTGGATGCTGCAGGCCATGGACTGGCACCAGATCTACTTCCTGTTCGCGGGCCTGAACCTGGCGGTATGCCTTCCGCTGCACCTATGGCTGTCCCGGTTCGCTCGGATCGCAGCCGCCCGCCCGGCGGAAAACACAGCCGTGCCAGCCCCCATGACGGTGGACAACAGCAACCTCGTCTTCGTCCTGATTGTCCTCGGGTTCTCGCTCGCTGGGTTCGTGTCGGCGGCAACGCTGTTCCACATGGTACCCATGCTCGGGCTCCTCGGGCTCGGGGCCGCCGGCGTGTGGGTGGCATCTCTTCTTGGACCCGCGCAGGTAGCCAGCCGCCTGATCAACATGGCGTTCGGTAAGGATCTGCCGGCTACGGTGCTGGCGGTAGTGTCCGCGATCACCATGCCGGTTGCGCTAGGCACCCTGGCGCTGTCCGCGCCGTCGACCTCCGGTGCTGTAGCGTTCGCCGTCGTCTTCGGCCTGGGCAGCGGATTGTTCAGCATCGTATCCGGAACCCTGCCGCTGGCGATCTTCGGTAAGGCCGGCTTCGGCAAGCGCCTGGGCTGGATCGGAATGGGGCGGCTCGGGCTTTCTGCCCTGGCACCCTTTGCCCTGTCCGTTGCATTCGGCGCCATTGGGCCTCGGCCTTCGCTGTGGATGCTGGCGGGTGCCGGCATGCTGTGCGTCGGCGTCTTCGCCGAAGTCTGGAGGCGCTGCCGACCCACTCGCCCAGTTACAGTTGTGCTGGAGTAACGACCCAACCCAAAACGAAGTCTGGTTGAGCGTCAGCTTCCGTGTTTATCGCGCTAATACCTGCCAGACCGCTTACCACCACAAAGTTGCATTGGGGCAGGGGGCAACAACCGACCCCATTACGGTCATTTAGGGGTGACACCGCCTTTTCTTGAAAGCCGTCTTTGTTCTGGAGCGGTTCGACACATTGCTGCTAGGGCCACCAGTGCATGACGAACTCCTACTCAGCTAGCACGGCGAAGAGACTGTGGATGTTGCCCTCCGGATCGGCAAAGAAGCCGACAAAGTGTCCCCAGTGCTTCTTCGTGGGGTCGGCGATGGATCGCCCACCATTCGCCAAGATGTGGCTAAACCGCTCGTTGACGTCGTCGGTCGATGCACATTCGAAATTCAGCTCGAAGGCTTGGCCAGTGAACTGCGTGCGGTAATCAGGGTGATCGTGCGTATTGGGGCTCATGCCGATCCTAGAGAAAATGGCAAAGCGGATGCCTTCGCCTCCAAAGGCGACGTAGTTCTGCTCCATGATTTCAACGCGGAGGCCGAGCGCGTCACGATAGAAGGCAGCAAGCTTCGCTACGTCATCTGCGAGCACAGTGATTCCCTCCAACCTAGCGATAGCAACTTTGGTAGCGGTCACCGCGTAATCTCCAAGTTCGTTTCTGTTCTGTTCTTCACTAGCGCCGATTCTCGCTGTGCAGCAACACCGTGCCTACGACACTGAAGTTGGATGCTTTAGAGCGGACCCTCGCACCGACCGACTCCGCGGGAGGGGTGTCCTCTTCGGCAGCATCGCGAATGATGATTGTCATGAGAACCAGATAAGTTGAGAGGAGCCGGACTGCTGGTGCCAGCAGGGATCATCCGCTTCTGGTCGCTACCTGCCCAAGAGCCGACCGTCCGCAGACCACCCCCTAATCCGCTTTCGCTTGTCCCTGTCAATCGCGGGAGGCGTGCACGTCCGGGGCCTTTGCAAAGCCCTTTGCGTCGCAACTGTTGTACGCGGTGTTGTTAAGGACCGTAGCCAGTATCAAGGTGTTGTTAGTTACGGACGCTGCGTTGTACTGGAACAGGGTTTGCAAATGAGCTGGTGTTTGTCACAAAACCCCAGCAGTTTTTCGCGTTGAACACGACGGCCTGCTGACAAAAGTCGGGGCTGGAGGTAGCGCAAGCATCTTCCAGCAGGACAGCATTATAGTCTCGGAAGTAGGCATCCTCCATCGTTGTCGTCACGCATTGATCGATGTTGACCCCCGCTAGGTAGAGTGTGCTGACGCCCTGCGTGCGGAGCACTTGATCCAGATGGGTACCGTAGAAGCCGCTCATACGGACCTTTTCGATATGAATGTCATCCGGGTCCATCAGGGCTTTTAGTTCATCCACCATCTCAGCTCCCCAAGAGCCTTCGGTCAGAACGGCACCGTTCGCAAGTTCTTGGCCTATCCCGGTCTGATCAGGCTTGTGTTTGAACGAGTAGAGCGTGGGGGCGCCAAGATTTCTCAGGTCAGGACGGTTGGACCAATACACCCAAATGACCCACATGCCGTGATGACGCGCTGCGCTTATGGCGCGCTGTACACCAGGGATGGCCTGCCGACACCGCTGAAAATCCAGGCCAGACCGATCGGTCCAGCCACCCGGAGCGCAGAAGTCGTTTTGCATGTCGATAACAACCAGCGCGCCGCGCGATAGATCATCCACGAACGGCATCAGCTGGGCGTCGAACCGGACCAGTTTGCCGGAGTTCTGATGCGGCGAAAGGTCGACATAATCTTCATGCAAGTGCCAACGATCCGACCCGGACGCCAGCTGCACGCCCCCCGTTTCCGTTCGACTGTAAATGGTTCGACGCGGTACTGGCATTCAATCCTCCGGGATGGCTCGTTTTCCATTGGGTAATCACTTGTCGAGCTACTCGCAGGCCAATGGCGACGCGGTGACGTTCGTTCCTGATGGTCAACTTACGCATGCTGCAAGCTAAGCCGTGGGTGGCTGACTATTGTCACCGCTAGGGATTGTGCATCCTTGGGGTGTTAATTGTTGAGAATGCTGGCCGCGACACTGCCAGATTGTCCACCGCGGCTTAGAAAAGCGTCCGCTTACCCTGATCATTTGTCTACAAGCCGCCAGTCCCCTTACCACCCCAATGAGGCCGGTTGACAGTCTACCCCAACTCAGACCTCCGCTATGAGGGCTGGGAACTTTCCGGGCGGGCTTTCAACTGCTCAGGTCGACGATTGTCAGCCTAGCGAAAAAGACGGCATTGCTTTGCAGGTCAAACAAGCCCCATAGTAGCATACGTTTTCAGCCTACGACGGCTGCCCTACCGGTCATCCCCGGTCTTCGGCTCACTGCTCCGGAATGCGAACGTTCGACCCCCGACAGCATAGTGCTGGCGGGCAACGCTCGCGCCGAGGCATCGAGCTTCAGAAGGAATAAATCATTGGGCAGCATTACAGGCACCGTTAAATTCTTCAATACCACCAAAGGCTTCGGCTTTATCTCTCCTGAAGGTGGTGGCAAGGATGCCTTCGTTCACGTTTCTGCCGTCCAGCAGTCAGGTCTGCAGGGCCTTTATGAGAATGACAAGGTTACCTACGACGTTGAAAAAGGCCGCGACGGCAAAGAGTCCGCTGTCAATCTTACACTGCTGTAGCAGATAGCCTCTGGGTTTGGCCTGCTTGCAACGCAGGCCAAACCCCATGCAGCCGGAAAGCTGGAGGACCGGTATTCACACTTGGCTAGGATCGGCAGTTACGTCGGACTTGGTGCCACCTCTTGAACGGCGCTGGTCGACTTAGGCGGCGGTCGAGATTTAGCTCCGTTCAGCCTCCAGCATACCTTCGGCGGTCCTCGTGAACTCAACCTCTGTCAGGCCGGGGGGAATGACCGGAAGGTAAGGGTGCTTGACTCTTCAGCGCTCACCTTCTCATGCAAAAAGCATGTTAGTGTTGGATAGCGCTAAGAACTGCTCTGATACTTTCAGCCTCCACCTCGTCCCGGAGACGCCGCACAGCTTCAGAATGTTTCTCGTGGTTGTTTGCTGGCACTCTGCAAAGCAGTTCTTCCGCTTCCGCCACTAAGAGTAGCCTTCGAACGTTTGTCTCAAGGCTGCGTATCTGATCGAGTTCCACCGCTAGCAGTCGAGCCTGCAAACGAGACTCCCGCTCTGGCCAGTTTGCGCGCCAGCGAGCCATACGCGTCCACCTTTGAGTGGTTCCGAAGGCATGAGTGCGAGGTTCAAACATATGTAGATCTGCTCCTGGGCCCACACGAACATTGAACCAACCGCCAAACGGCTACTGGCATTGCGCTATCCTGGAAAGGCTGTTTGAACTTGCCACTGGGGTGATCAGCACGTGCTTTGGCCGTCTCTCCTACAACCTCTCACTTAACGATTTGGGTAGCCGCAACCGTACCAAGCACATGACCTCCGCGTGTCTTCCGAACGGCGGTTTTTGCCGTCTGTCCTTCCGAGAGCTGCCAGTCTCCTTCCCACCCCTTTCTTGCCGTTAAATGCTCGGCAGGCAGGACGTCAATCTCCTAAGATCTCAGGCTCGCAGCACGGTTGTAGTCAGTGCATTTTTGCTGATTTACACTGTCGCCTAAAATGATGTCGATCGAAGCGTCTACACTCTAGCGAGGCAAATTATCTGGTCAGGCACCAGCTGAATTCTGCGTGTCGATCGCTGCAATGTTGTGCGGGATCGCAGAAGCAGATCGACCTCGTTCGAGTCGAACAAATTGATCAGCTTTGTTGTTGCACGCACAGCAACCGTCCAATGGTCGATGCGACCACTCAGCGCCATGACGCATATGGTATCTCCGTCCAGCGCGTGCATCAGCCTGTTCCAAACGTAGGGCAGAGTGCTTGGGACCACCGTTTTCTCAAGATTCTCATACGTGATCTGAATACCGAGCGTTTCGTCTGCGTATCTGCAAGCGACTTTCAGTAGTCGCCGCATCAGCCAACCGCCCATTCCTTGCCACACTATTGGAGCTGGTCGTTCCAAGGCGGCCTCTACCGACCGAATAAGTGTGCGAAAAAGGTCCTCGGCTACGTCATCTCCAGCGCCTTCTGGGCAGAGCCAGCGAACCGCGTTGATGCATGCGTATACACCACATAGCCCGTCCAGCTCACCCTGTAGAAAAGGTTCGATCTGGCGGTCGCTGAGGTAGGGAAGGGGACCCATTATCAATACTCCTCAGCGAGCATGATTGTCATCACGCGACGCGTCAGGTTTTCGTCGGCCGGATCAGGCGAGAGCGCTTCACTATCGATCGCGTAGTAGTCAATTTTGTAGATGAGGCTGAAGCCATCGACTTCAAACAATGCGAAGTCATGTTCCCCGTAGGGGTCGTTCATTTGGTCAAAAGCGTCGTAAGTTGTTAGTGCGGAATCGATGGTGGTGATGGTCGATGATGGAAGATTGGCAACACGGCGCGTCAGATAAATTGATCCCCCTTTATGTTGGGTTCTAAGCTGATCATTGAGCATGCGGATACGTTCACGCCGGTCAGGCATGGTGCACTCCAATAGCGATGTGATGGGGTTTGTGGGAAGCCGGGAAGTAGCTGGCGGCTTGGACTAAAGCAGCTCTACAATGCGCCGTTGCGCGTCCGTATCGCCCTCGATGTAGGCTTGTGTCGTCTCGATAGATCTGTGTCCCGCAAGCAGCTGAACGTCGCGCAGGCTGCCGCCTGTGCGAGCGACTGATTTTGCTGCCTGAGTGATGAATGTTCGCCGCCCTGAATGCGACGAACACCCTTTTAGCTGCAGATCATGGAACAGTTCGACGTACCAATTCACAATGCTATTCGCACGTAGGCGCCCCCCGCGTTCTGAGCGCAAAAGAGCACCTGTGGGATGACGTGAAGGTCGGAATTGGTGCAAGGCCTTTTGGAGGTCGCTGTGCAAGGGAAGGCGTCGACCTGAACCTTTTTTCGCTATCCTGTCAGGGATGGTCAGCACAGTGCTAACACCCCCTCTTGCGTCGAGTACCATCTCCCAGTCCAAACCGGCTATCTCACAGGCGCGTAAACCAGCGCGTACGGAGAATAGAATGATGAGACGGTTACGGTCTGGGTACTTTGCCTGCTGCACCTGGTGAAGCATTGATCGAAGCATCGCCTCAGATAAGACTTTCGCCTGTTTTCCTGGCATTTGTTGTAGCCTCTGGTAGGTATACCCCGCAAAACAGCGGTGTTATATTATAACATAACCTTCGTGTCTTGTCAAGATTCCTACATGAGCTGCAGCAATGCCCCTCTGACTCCGCAGCGACTTTTAGCTATCCATGGCTCTACCAAGTTGATCAGAAATCAAGTCTACTGCTGTCCGCAACGGATTGGCATCTAGGTGGGCATACCGTGCGGTAGTCTGTGGTTGTGTATGGCCCAATAGCTTCCCAACGATAGGCAGTCCCAAACTCGCGCCGGCGCCTATCGAAGCAAACGTATGGCGAAGGTCATGAAGCCTCACACCGGTCAAACCAGAACGCTTCTGAATGGCGAGCCAAGGCTTTTTTAGGTCTGCGCGAGGTCGATCTGGTGTGGCTCCAGCGATGACGTACTGACCGGTGCGCGGGGCTGCTTGGATGAGGGCTATTGCGGCGGAGCTCAAGACGATCGTCTTTTTTCCAGTCTTACTGTCGGGCAGGAATACAAGGCCGCGCTCTAGATCGACCTCTTTCCACTTCAGCTTCAGAATTTCCCGCAGTCGAGCTCCAGTGAGCAGGAGCAATCGGATGGCCAGAACACAAGATGGCTCCAGTTTGGTGCGCCTTTGCTCCGGCGCCGCAAGATGCTTAGACTGCTTGTTCTCTTCTTTGATGTCCCAAGGAAGCCCAACCGTTTCAGCTTCTCGCAGCGCTGCACCCAGCCGCGATAACTCCTCTGTAGACAGGTATCGTTCTCGACCTTCTTCTTTGAAACGTTCTATGCCTCTGGCCGGGTTCACGCCATCTTCCACAAGTCCGTGCTTTTGGAGAAACGTGTAGAGACTGCTGATCACAGCGATGACCCTGTTGGCCTGATAAGGAGTATCTCTAAGTTTCAGGTGCAGTTTGGACGCCTGAGCTCTCGACACCATTGCAGCTTTCACCTTGCCGAGCTCAGGAGTGATGAGGCTGCTGAATAGCCACTCGTAGTAACTCGCCGTGCCTTCCTTCCGCTTTGCTCGGACATGGTCTGCAAGAAATAGCTCCACCGCCTCAGCAAAGCTAAGTGATCGCATTACTTTGGCGGTTGCCTCTGCAGGATCGGCTCCCAAGGCGACCTCGCCAAGTATACTGAGGGCCTTCTGACGTGCCTGTTCAGGTGTTATGGCGCCATGTCGACCTAGATTCACAAACCTCTTCGGTGCATTGGATCCGAAGGATTTCGGCCGGTAGCGGAGCAGGTATGACTTAGTACCTGATGGTTCGACCCTCAGTCCAAATCCACGCAGTTCGCTATCCCAAACTTCAAACCTTTTGTCGCTTGGCTGCGACTGGTCGACGACACGTTTCGTCAGCTTCGCAGTTGCTCGCGTCATTGCCTGATCTCCTTCGGTGACCAAATGGTGACCAATTGAACGGGAAAGTCAAGGCACAGGCAGGAAACCGAAAGAACAGAAACGCAGCTGGGTCAGTGGTTTAGGGGACTACCAGGAAGTCGATAGTACCCAAGGGTAGTCAAAAAATATAATTGTGGATCTAGAGGTCCTCGGTTCGATCCCGAGAGGTGGTACCATTCTTCACACTGTCGCGGCAGCTTCGCTAGCGCGCTATGCGCAAACTGGTAATGTTGTTGCCGATTTCCTGGAATGCCGTGCGCAACTCTGCGCCATTGGACGCGAGGTAAGCATGCGTGGCTGAACTCGCGCAATCCTTCATCAGGTTTTGCGCGTCTGGCGTGTTGTGGATTTGGAAACCTACCGTGTAGACAACGATGCCTGCTTCCTTCATGGCCGCGCAGTATTGCCGAGCCTGGGGGTATGGAAGTCCGTTCGGTGCGTTGCAGTTGATCTGATTGGCTACACCACCGCTACCCGTTGTCGAGTTCTTCGCAATTACGCCGTTGCAATAGACACTGTTGAACTCACCATCTGTCATGATAATCGCAGCCTTGAGCAGGTTTGCCTGCGTGTATTGCCCCGGCTGGCGCCCGGAAGGCCAGAGATAGCTGAAGTTCGGCGACAGCATATACCAACTCCAGGCAACGCCCAAATGCCCGCCGGTCGATCCGCCTGCGACCAGCGCATCTGCCGCTGCCTTCAAGGTAGTACGATTGGACGTCAGCGGAATGATCGTGCTGGTGAGGCAATAATTTTCTGAATGAGGATAATTGCGGCCAAGCAGGGTTGTCGAAGGACCTTTGTCGTTCCAGGCATTCGTGATGCGTTCGGTTGCACAGGTACTCAAGGAGAAGGTTAGCCAGTCACCACCGCTATTTTGAAAGCGGTAATAGGTACAGAACTCGGACTGGTTTTGCCATGTGCAATGAAGCCGGCCAGTGTTGGCAATGTGGGTCCCGCCACCGCCTGCCAATGATCCCTTCAGGATTGCTGTGTTCGTGGTGACGGAGGTCAACTCATAGGTCTTGTTGTTCAGTCCCGTCAGCCCGCCCGCGTCGGTAACATGGGCAAACGCCCCTTCCTGAAATTGATGATTGTTGGATGTTACTTCCACATCGCATTGAGAGAACAAGCACTTGGTGACAGTTCCGCTGTTGGTATAGCTTGAGTAGCTTGAGCCAGAGCTGTTTACGCCGGAAAGCTCGAAAGTGTTCGTGCTCTTGTCGACAACCTGGAAAGCTTTGTTGTTCAGCTGGGTCATGCCGTTGACCCCTCTGATATACACCCAATCGCCGGTGCTGAATCCGTGACCGTTGGCAGTAACGAGTGCTGGATTGGCTTTCGTGATAGCGCTGATCGCTTTGGCCGACCCATTCGCCCAAACGGCACTTTGTATATCTCTCGGCTGCCGTGGCGTGCCGCGCACCGACTCTGCATAGGTGCCGACATTCACCGCTTGCGAATAAGGCACGATCGCCAGCTTGGAATAGTACGGCTCCTGCTCGTCCTTCACCAGGATGTCTATGAGGTCCTTGGTTGCGACTTTCAGATCCGCCAACCGCTGCCCCGTCATCGATCCAGTCGTATCGAGAGCCAGCGAGATTTCCACATCGAGTGGCCGGTGCATGGCCTGAGATACGATCCGGGCGCCCAGTCTAGGAACGCCGACCAACTGCACGAAGTCGGTCGGCATTGAAAAGTTTCCGCTCAGCAGCAGGGAGCCTTCCTTCACGTTGATTTCGATGCCCAGGGTCTCGTCGAGCTTTACCCGCGGGTCACCGATCCGCTCCACCACCAGAGCTCGGGCATCCGCCTTGATGGTAGCTTCGGAATAGTTCTTTTCAAAAATCCTTGGTTGGAGGGCCAATGCCGCGGCATCAAGGGCAATCTGCGCTCGGTCGCGCGTCTGAATCAGGCCGACATAATCCACTACCGCGCCGCTTAAGGCGACCAGCACGATGGCTGACAGACCGAAAATGATTGCGAACGCACCGCGCTCATCGTCTCTGAAACGGCGGACTAGATCAAATATTTGGCGCATGACGTAGTCACCCAGAATTCAACGGCCCAATGCAGAGCCAATGAAAACTGCCCGAAAAACCTTAGGAAATGACCACCACTTTCGTGTTCATTTTTACGCGTTCATAAAGGTCCATGACATCTTCATTGGTCATCCGGATGCACCCTGAAGAGACGTTTTGCCCGATGCTCCATGGCTCGTTCGTGCCGTGGATGCGGTACAACGTCGATCCGAGATAGAGCGCCCGTGCGCCGAGAGGATTATCCAGCCCGCCCGCCATGTGGCGCGGCAAATCAGGCCGGCGGCGCAACATTTCGGCCGGTGGTGTCCAGCTTGGCCATTCGGCCTTGCGCGTCACGCGGTGCGTGCCAGTCCATTCAAAGCCAGACTTTGCAACACCGATGCCGTAGCGCAGCGCGCGTCCATCCCCCAGCACGAAGTAAAGAAAATGCGCCCGCGTATCGACAATGATCGTGCCGCTGCGCTCGTGCGTCTCGAACCGCACGACCTGGCGGAGATAAACAGAATCCACATAGGCATTGCCGTGCAGCGCCAGGCCATGATGACGCGGCCGGTTCGGCGGCACGATAGTAATGCCCGGCGGTGGCTGGAAGCGCCACCCCGGCTGCAGTCCCTGCGCTTGCGCCGGAACAAGGCTCGTCGCCATCAACACGAGCGCCAGCGCGCTCCGCACCACCACACCAAGTTTCATCGCCATTCGCCTTGCCTTGCCTCATGGCCAAAAGGCCATTCCCGGCTGGCAAGTTCGCACGGAAAAGGGCAAGGAGCGGTGAAGCGGCGTGGTTAAGCCCCGCCCAAGACATATCGTTAGCAGATTGCTAATCTACAGCAGCACTGCATCTGCTGTGGCCACGGAGCCCGTCTTTGCCAAAACGCGGCCCATGGCCCCGCCAAGCTGCTCGGTTGTAAACGGCTTGATCAGCACCTCGTCTACCCCAAGCTCGCGCGCCTTGGTGATATTGTCCCGGCTCGCATAGGCGGTCATCAGGATCACCGGCATGCTGCTTGCTGACCCGAACCGCTGGTCGCGCAAGACCTGCATCAGTCCCGATCCGCTGACATCGGGCATGTACCAATCCATCAGCATCAGATCGAAAGCCTGCTGCATCAGCAGCAGAATAGCCTCCGCTCCACCGGCCGCTTCCACGATTTGCCCCACGCCCAGCTTACGAAAACTCTGCGCCGATATGGCGCGCGCATAGGCATTGTCGTCCACGATCAAGGCGCGCACGCTTTTCGGAATAAGCAATCTTGCCCCCAACGCTCATGTCATTATCTGACAGGGCGCTTTCCCAAAATGCGGGTAATCGCCTAAGCACGGTCGATTAAGAATGGTGGGTGCCTAATGTCAATTGTCATAACTCCGGATACCTTGCCGCGCTGCCCGTGGGCAGGGGACGACGCGCTATACCGCCACTATCATGACCATGAGTGGGGCCGGCCCGTTACATCGGACACGCGCTTGTTCGAAAAGATCTGCCTTGAAGGCTTCCAGTCGGGTCTTTCCTGGATCACCATCTTGCGCAAGCGCGAGCGCTTCCGCGAAGTCTTCCATGGCTTCGACATCGACCGCGTCGCAGCAATGTCCGAAGCGGATATAGAAACTCTGCTGCAAGACCCCGGCATCATCCGCCATCGCGGCAAGATCGCCGCCACAATCAACAATGCCAAGCGAGCTTTGGAAGTGCAGGCCGAGTTCGGATCCTTTGCTACCTATTTCTGGCGCTTCGAGACCCCTCCCGAACGCCGCCCCGATGACCTCACCTGGGAAAGTCTGCGCCGCCTTGCCCAAACCGAGGCCTCAAAGGCCTTGAGCAAGGATCTGCGGAAACGGGGCTTTGCCTTTGTTGGGCCAACGACTTGCTATGCTTTCATGCAAGCCATGGGTTTGGTCAACGACCACGTAGAAGGTTGCTTCTGCCGCCAGCAAGTGGAAGCGCAACGCAACGCCCTTGTCCGCCCCACCTAGGCAAGGCAAGCCCGTCTGTCTCCCATCCGCCACACAGTTGGCCCGCTGCGACAACCCGCCACATCACCCCTTGCGGATCACGGAATCGCGAGTTAGAAGATGCGCGTCCACAAACGCCAACCTGAGGGAGGCAGCGCATGACAGTCATGTTCAAACTCCATCAGGGTCCCACTATGCGACATTGGTATCTAGGCTAAGGCCTACCATCAGTCGTCATCCGGCAGTTTTCTGCCGTGGACACCTTCCTCACTACCAGACCGTAATGTGCTGAAACCGGGTCGTTCTACGTCCTGATTCCGCCCATCCATCACCAACCCAACCAGAGGCCGGTCCGCGTTCCCGCGCGCCCGGAAAACCGATATGGCTTACAATACTCTTCCCGAGGGCGGCGTCATTCTGCGCCTCGAGTTCTCTATCGCCGATGCCGTGCACCAGCGCGGCTTGATGTCCGTGCTGCTTACTGCAGTCAAGGCGTGGCTGAACAGGCCCCGAATGCCCGCTGATCTGCCCGCCTACCTCCGGGCTGATCTGGGCCTGCCCCCTGCCGCAAGCCCTGCCCATTGGCTGGACGTTCCGGCAACTATCCAGGTCCCACCGCCCTTGCGGAGACCCGGGATGTAACGGGAGGGGGGCCGGATTGAATCCGGTTTCCCCAAAGACAACGTCTTTTTACGATAGAAACTAGAAATTAGCTGGCAAGGGGATGCTTGGAGTTCGATGACTTGAGCTTTATGTTCTTCACCACCACGACAGCACAATTTGAAGCACACGGAGCCTTGATGAATATCGACTCACGCCTGAGTTTAGTCGGATCCATGGAAAAGGCTGTTCTGGAAGGCGATCAGCCCTCGGTTGAGCGGTATCTTGACAGCGACATCCGCTACACAGTTGGTGCGCGCCCAACTGTTGTAGGTCCTCGCGCTGTTATTTTGGCTGTGGCAGAACAGGAGAAGCTGGTTCATTGGGACGGCCACACCTTTATTAACGCGTGGCTAAAAGATGATGCACTCGTCGTTGAAGTCATCAGTCATTTCAAGCGTCTTTCCGACGGCCGGCAAATTCCTCTCCCCTGTACGGATATTTAGCGTTTTACGGACAACCTCATCGTTGATTGGCGCGTGTACGCCGACATGGCGCCATTTACCGCACCTTAGTTCATCGGACGTCCCGTCGGTCCTGAGGGGCTCCATTGGACAGTGTCACCCACTATTAAACCTGTTGAAGGGCGTTGCCACGGTCCCGCCTTGTGCGAGGATGGGCCAAAGAAGCAACTGGCAACAATTTACATCTGCCGAAAGCACTCCTGACAAAACAAGCGCAATGTCAACACAGCTTTAGTTTGTCGCTTTCCCGTCTAAGAGCAACGTCAGTGACGCCTGTGCCCCGAAGCCCAACGCCTGTTGTTTCCACCACCCCGATCCGCTAGGAACGGCGCGACTTCCGTAAGGCTTTCCGATGACCGAAAAAACCAAGCTGATTACGCCACGCCTGCCACGCGGTTTCGAGGACCGCACGCCCGGCGAGATCGCGGCAGTCGATGTGATGATCGGCAAGATTAAATCGGTCTATGAGCGCTATGGTTTTGACCCCGTCGAAACCCCGCTTTTTGAGTTCACCGAAACCCTCGGCAAGTTCCTGCCCGATACCGACCGGCCCAATGCCGGCGTCTTCTCCCTGCAGGACGATGACGAACAGTGGATGAGCCTGCGCTACGATCTAACGGCGCCGCTCGCCCGCTATTTCGCCGAAAACTTCGAAACCTTGCCCAAGCCCTACCGCTCCTATCGGCAGGGCTACGTTTTCCGCAACGAAAAGCCGGGTCCTGGCCGCTTCCGCCAGTTCATGCAATTCGATGCCGACACGGTCGGATCAGGGGGCCCCGAGGCCGACGCTGAAATGTGCATGATGATGGCCGATGTCATGGACGCATTGGGGCTTGCCGGGAAGTATGTCGTGCGCGTCAACAACCGCAAGGTGCTGGACGGCGTCCTCGCCACTGCAGGCGTCACCTCCGACGAGCAAAAGCTTACCGTCCTGCGCGCCATCGACAAGCTCGATAAATTCGGTACCGAAGGCATCAAGCTCCTGCTCGGCGCTGGCCGCAAGGACGAAAGCGGCGACTTTACCAAAGGTGCAGGGCTCACACCCCAGCAAATTGAACCCATCTTGGCTTATGTCGACAGCGGCAACCCCGCCAACGGCGTTGAGCGCGGCTCGAACGCTCATGTCGTCTCTACGATAAACACGTTGGCCGGTCTTATCGGCGGCTCGGAAACCGGCTTGCAGGGCGTACAGGAACTCGCCTCCATCTTCGGGCTTGTCAGCGCCGCAGGCTTTGGTGGCCGCGTAATCCTTGACCCGTCCGTGGTGCGCGGGCTCGAATATTATACCGGTCCGGTGTTCGAAATCGAACTCACCTTCAAGGTCCAGAACGAAAAGGGTCAGGACGTCGTGTTCGGCTCTGTCGGTGGCGGTGGCCGCTATGATGGCCTCGTTTCCCGCTTCCGCCGCGAACCCGTGCCCGCCACCGGCTTCTCCATCGGTGTTTCCCGCCTCGCTAACGCCCTCAAGCTTACTGGCAATCTCGGCGCCACCGAACCGGTCGGACCCGTTGTGGTCCTCGTCATGGATAAGGACCAGATGGCCGGCTACCAGGCCATGGTCTCCGAGCTCCGCAATGCCGGTATCCGCGCCGAGATGTTCCTTGGCAACACCAAGAACTTTGGCAAGCAAGTCGCCTACGCAGACAAGCGCAACGCCCCCGCCGTGATCATCGAAGGCTCCCAGGAGCGCGAAGCTGGCATCCTTCAGATCAAGGATCTGATCGTCGGCAAGCAGGCCGCCGCCGCGATCACCGACAACGCCGAATGGAAAGCCGCCCGCCCTGGCCAGTTCGAGATCAAGCGCCAGGACCTCGTCAGCGCCGTCCAAAGACTGCTGAGCGAGCAATGACCGGCGCCGCCGTCCGACGCGCCAATCTCGAAGCGCTCGTGGAAGCCCAGGGCGCCACCCGCGCCACGCCGCCCTTGCTCCTCTCCGCCGACCCATATTTCGACCTCGCCGGTGAAGAATTCGGTCGCCGCCTGCTCCTCACCACTGACGCAACCGGCGCCGAGCATTGCCTGCGCCCCGATTTCACCTTGCCGATCGTTCAATCTTACATCGCCGATGGTGTCGGCCGCCCCGCCGCCTTCTCCTACCTCGGCCCGATCTTCCGCCAGCGCGAAACCGGCGCCGCCGAGTTCGACCAAGCCGGCATCGAACTCCTCGCCCAGCCTGATGGCGATATCGCGCTCGATCAGGTGCTGACCTTCGCTCGCGCCGCTTTGTCCATCTTCGGCGTAGTCCCCCACATTCGCCTCGGCGGCGTCGGCCTGTTCGAAGCCCTGCTGGTCCAAGCCGACATGCCCACCGCCTGGCGCCCGCGCATCCGCAACCGCTTCGGCCACACCGAGGCGCTCGACAGGCTCCTAAACCGCCTCGAGGCCGCTCATGACAGCCCACGCGAACAGCAGCCCAGCCGCGACACGCTGATCGAGGATATCACCGCCCAAATGGTTGCCGCTGGCCTCAGCCTCTCCCAAGGCCGCACGCCCGAAGAAATCGCCGACCGCTATCTCGAACAGCAGGCACTCGACGCTGCCCATGTCCCGCCCGCAACGCTAAAGCTCCTGCGCGATTACCTCGCCATTTCCGGCCCCGTGCTGCAGGCGCTGACCCAGGTCGAAGCCCTAGCCTTCAAGCACAAGCTTATGCTCGGCGCCCCCATCCGCACCATCCGCCGTCATCTCAATGGCCTTGGCGAAGCCCGGGTCACCTTCGATGCCAGCTTCTCGCCGCGCCTGGATTATTACACCGGCATCGTTTTCGAAATGACCGGCGCCAATGGCGAAATCCTCGCCTCCGGCGGCCAATACGATCGTCTCTTGGAACGCCTCGGCGCCACCGCTCCCATAGCCGCCTCCGGCTGCTCCGTCTGGGTTGATCGCCTCGAAGCGGAGGTCGAGCAATGACCGGCATCACCCTTGCCGTGCCGTCCAAGGGCCGGCTTGAAGAACTCACCCGCGACTGGTTTAGCCAAAATGGGATGACGATCTCCCGCCCCGGCGGCGCTCGGTCCTATCTCGGCGCCATTGAAGAAATGGCCGATGTCACGGTGCGCTTCTTTCCTGCCTCCGAAATCGCCCGCGAACTCATCCGTGGCACCATCGATGTGGGCGTCACGGGCCGTGACCTGATCCACGAGACCAGCGAGCACGGGCCCGGCGCCGTCTCCTTCGCCAAACCGCTCGGTTTTGGATATGCCGACGTCGTCGTCGCCGTTCCCGACTCCTGGATTGACGTCACCCACATGCACGATCTGGCCGACGTCGCCTCCGATTTCCGAAGCCGCCACGGCCGCTGGATGCGCATCGCCACCAAATACATCACCATCACCCGTCAGCATTTCGCTAAGGCTGGCATTGCCGAATACCGCACCGTCGAAAGTCTCGGCGCCACCGAAGCCGCCCCTGCCTCGGGCGTTGCCGATATTGTCGTCGATATAACCACCACTGGCTCCACCCTCGCCGCCAACAACCTTCGGGTTCTTGAAGACGGCGTGATGCTGCAAAGCGAAGCCTGCCTCATCGTCTCACGCACCGCCGAGCGCAGTGCGGAAAGCCAGTCGCAACTGAATACTTTCCTTGCTAAACTAGGAATTGCCGCAGGTACTTAGCGTTCTCCATCTGCATGCAACGGAGGTCCGCCATGGACAATGACTGGCTCCTCGCAGTAGCAATCTTTCTCAGCCTCGCTGTATTGTTCATCATTGTGTTGAACCTGTTACCCCGCCGCAGAACGCGCGGCAGCTCTGCCGATAGTAGCGACAGCGGAGGGACCTTTGTCGTGAGCGACGGCGACTCTGGTGGGGATGGTGGAAGCGGCGGCGACTAAGCCCGCCATTGCGGCTTGCCTCAAATCACGCCACAAGTGCCCATCCGGCCGGGGGCAGAATTGGCTGACGAACTCGAATTGACGATACTGATGCCTTGTCTCAACGAGGCGGAAACCTTGGCTGTCTGCATCCGCAAGGCTCAAAGCTTTCTTGATCGCACCGGAATTATGGGCGAGATCATCATCGCCGACAATGGCTCCACCGATGGCTCGCGCGACATCGCCATAGTCAACGGCGCCCGCGTAGTTCCCGTGCCCGAGCGCGGTTATGGTGCAGCGCTAGGCGGCGGCATTGCAGCAGCGCAAGGCCGCTTCGTCATCATGGCCGACGCCGACGACAGCTACGATTTTTCCCAGCTCGACGCCTTTGTCACAGCCCTTCGCGACGGGGCCGATCTGGTCATGGGCAATCGCTTCCAGGGCGGCATCGGTCCTGGCGCCATGCCGTGGCACCACCGCTATATCGGCAACCCGGTCCTGAGCTTTGCCGGCCGGCTCTTCTTCCGCACGCCCATCGGCGACTTCCACTGCGGCCTGCGCGGTTTCCGCCGCGACGCCATTCGCGCACTCAAGCTGCGTACCTCTGGCATGGAATTCGCTTCCGAAATGGTGGTCAAGGCAACGCTCGCGCATCTGGACGTGCGCGAAGTACCCACAACGCTCGAGAAAGACGGCCGCTCCCGTCCGCCCCATCTGCGCTCCTTCCGCGACGGTTGGCGGCACCTCAGGTTCCTGCTGCTGTTTTCCCCGCGCTGGCTTTTCCTTTATCCCGGCATAGCCCTACTCTGGGTTGGCCTCGTCGTCGGAGCCATCCTGCTTCCTGGTCCTGTACGGTACGGTGGCGTCGTGTTCGACGTGCACACATTTCTTGTTGCCGCGCTCTGCGTCATGGTGGGGCTGCAGTCAATTTCCTTTGCCATCATGGGCCGCCGCTTCGCTTCTCGCTATGGCTTCATCCCGCGGTCCAGCAGCTATGACAGGGTGCTCGAGTCCATCACGCTCGAGCGCGTTCTGGTCGTCGCTGTTGCCCTTATGCTACTCGGCCTGGGTGCTTTGCTTTGGGGCGTCAACCAGTGGGCGCTGCGCGATTTCGGCCAGCTCAACCTCACCAGCACCATGCGCGCCGTGATCCTTGCCATGACCTTCATGGTCTGCGGTTTTCAACTAATGATGAGCGGCTTCATGTCCTCCATCATCAACATTCCCATTTACGAGCGCCGTATCGCCGATACGCCGGATCAGACCGGCGCATGATTATCGATCCCCTGATCCTTCTTGCGCTTGCGGGTGTCGGCATGCTGGCAGGCTTTGTCGATGCAGTCGCAGGCGGTGGCGGAATGATCGGCATTCCAGCGCTGCTCTTTGTTGGCCTGCCGCCTGTCTCGGCCCTCGCGACTAACAAGCTGCAGGGCGTCGTCGGCACAGCCATGGCAGCGATCACCTTCTGGCGGCGCGGCTACGTTTCGCTGCGCGCCCTTGTGCCTGCTTTAGCGCTCACCTTTGCCGGCAGCCTCATCGGTGCCCTCATCGTCAAACGCGTCGACACCAGCCTGTTAGAGGTTGCGGTACCCATCGCCCTCATCGGCATCGCACTCTATTTCCTGTTCTCTCCCAGCCTGTCCGACAACGATCGCACCGCGCGGCTACCCTTTGCACTGGCAGTTCCGGTTATCGGCTTCGTACTGGGATTTTACGACGGCATCTTCGGCCCGGGGACCGGCTCGTTCTTCACCATCTGCTTCGTGACCCTTTTGGGTCTTGGCGTCACCCGCGCCTCCGGTCACACCAAGGTGTTGAACTTCACATCCAACCTCGCCGCCCTCGTCATTTTCATTCCCGCTGGCGACGTCGTCTGGCCGGCCGCCTTCGCCATGGCACTGGGCCAAATCGTCGGCGGCTACGCCGGCGCTCGCGCGGGCATCAGGTTTGGCGCCAAGCTCATCCGTCCCCTTGTGGTCGTCATCTCGATCAGCATGGCCGTCAAGCTCCTGTTCTTCCCTTAGGGAAGACCGAGCGCGTCACTCTTCGGCCAAACCTGCCGCCGTGCGTAATGCGGCATTGATCCGCTCCTGCCAGCCTGGTCCATCCTCTTGGAAATGGTCCAACACGGCCCGATCAAGCCGGATCGTTACCATTTCCTTGCCCGAAGGCGGATTAATGGATTTCGGCTTTGCCTCTGCCTCGACCGGCTTGCTCGTCGCCGACTTGAACGCTGCCTCGGCCTGATCGAATGCGCTCCCGCGCCTGGGTGGTCGCATGAGAATCTCCCTAACGATGAGCCAATCTAGCACCAACAAACCGGCAAACAAAAAAGGCGCAGTGTTTCCACTGCGCCTTTCCACGAAGTTCGTGACTGGGAAGAAACGAACCTCGAAGTCTGAGGTGGATGGATTAAAAATCCATGCCGCCCATGCCGCCCATGCCGCCGCCGCCCGGCATTGCCGGAGCTGCGTCCTTGGGAGCCTCGACGATGAGGGCTTCGGTCGTGATCAGGAGCGATGCAACCGAAGCTGCGTCCTGCAGAGCCGTACGAACAACCTTCACCGGGTCGATGACGCCAAGCGCAACGAGATCACCATATTCACCGGTCGCGGCATTGTAGCCGAAGGTGATCGAGGAGTTCTCGAGGATCTTGCCCACAACTACGGAGCCTTCGGCACCGGCATTGTTGGCGATCGTGCGCACTGGTTCCTGCAGAGCGCGCTTGACGATGGCAATGCCGGCGTCCTGGTCGGCATTGGCGCCTTTGACCTTCATATTGTTCGAAGCACGCAGCAGGGCAACGCCACCGCCGGGAACGATGCCTTCTTCAACGGCAGCGCGGGTCGCATTCAGCGCGTCATCGACGCGGTCCTTGCGCTCTTTGACTTCCACTTCGGTCGAGCCGCCGACGCGGATCACGGCAACGCCACCGGCGAGCTTGGCGAGGCGTTCCTGCAGCTTTTCCTTGTCGTAGTCGGAAGTAGTTTCTTCGATCTGCGCCTTGATCTGGCCAACGCGGCCCTGGATGTCTTCCTGGGAGCCGGCACCGTCGACGATCGTGGTGTTTTCCTTGGTGATTTCAACGCGCTTGGCGGTGCCGAGCATGTCAATGGTCACGTTCTCGAGCTTGATGCCGAGATCTTCGGAGATCACCTGGCCACCGGTCAGGATGGCGATGTCTTCAAGCATGGCCTTGCGGCGGTCGCCGAAGCCAGGAGCCTTAACGGCAGCAACCTTGAGGCCGCCACGCAGACGGTTGACGACGAGGGTCGCAAGAGCCTCACCTTCAATGTCTTCGGCAATGATCAGCAGTGGACGCTGCGACTGCACAACCGATTCCAGGATCGGCAGGATGGCCTGCAGGTTCGACAGCTTCTTTTCGTGCAGGAGGATCACAGGATCTTCCAGAACGGCGGTCATCTTCTCGGCATTGGTCACGAAGTAGGGGCTGAGATAGCCACGGTCGAACTGCATGCCTTCAACGACGTCGAGTTCGGTCTCGGCGGTCTTGGCTTCTTCGACGGTGATCACACCCTCGTTGCCGACCTTCTGCATGGCCTCGGCGATCATATCGCCGATTTCCTTCTCGCCATTGGCGGAGATGGTGCCGACCTGGGCAACTTCGGACGAGTTCTGGATCTTGGACGAAGCAGACTTCAGCGATTCAACGACTTCTGCAACAGCCATATCGATGCCGCGCTTGAGGTCCATTGGGTTGAAGCCGGCGGCAACAGCCTTGACGCCTTCAACAACGATGGCTTGGCCCAGAACCGTTGCGGTCGTAGTACCGTCGCCGGCGATGTCATTGGTCTTGGAAGCAACCGAGCGGAGCAGCTGCGCGCCGAGGTTTTCGAACTTGTCTTCCAGCTCGATTTCCTTGGCGACGGTCACGCCGTCCTTGGTGATGCGCGGTGCGCCGAAGGACTTCTCGATAACGACGTTACGGCCCTTTGGACCAAGCGTTACCTTGACGGCGTTAGCCAGGATATTGACGCCGCGCAGCATCTTGTCGCGAGCATCGGTAGAGAACTTTACATCTTTAGCGGCCATGGAGGGCGCTCCTTGTAATAAAGATTACGGGGAAAAGGGCAGGGAGGCGATTAGGCCTCAACGATGCCCATGATGTCCGACTCTTTCATGATCAGCAGGTCTTCACCGTCGACCTTGACTTCGGTGCCGCTCCACTTGCCAAACAGCACGCGGTCGCCGGCCTTCACGTCGAGGGCATTGATCTTGCCCTGGTCGTCGCGGGCGCCAGGGCCAACAGCGACGATCACGCCCTCGGAGGGCTTTTCCTTAGCAGTGTCGGGGATGATGATCCCGCCTTTGGTCTTTTCTTCGCTGTCGAGGCGGCGAACGACCACGCGGTCGTGCAGGGGACGGAAGCTCATGTTTGCTCCTATAGCATCCAATTATGCAATCTGAGGCCAATTAGCACTCGGTAAGTGAGAGTGCTAACAAGCTGACGCGGATATATGGCTGCCTCTCTGGCGAGTCAAGGACGCGTGAACTGATATTGGCTTTCGTGCGTTGTGCTTCATGTTCCCCCAACACCTGGATGGCAGACAATCATGACGCGTCAATGTCTCGACAAAGATATCAAGATCAGACCAGCTCAGGGCCGGGTGCATGTTATTTTCGACCAGGCCGAAATTGCTAGTTCCTTGAACGCTTTGGAGCTGGATGAGCCTGGCGCACCCTTGCGAATTTATATTCCCCGAGCCGACGTGCGGGAGGATATTCTCGAACTCTCCGAAACCCACACCACCTGCCCATATAAGGGTGTTGCGTCCTATTATACCATCAAGACCCTGACCGCCGATGGTCCCGACCAGGTCTGGTACTATCCCGATCCTTGCCCGCTCGTCGAACCCATTCGCGATCATCTCGCCTTCTGGGGTGACCGTATCGAATACCGCCGCAGCGAAGTCTGATAGGCATCAACGGGACCTTGTCAGCCCCGCATCGTTTTTCCCCTTCCACCCTGCGCCAAGCTGCGCCATAAGGCCCCCATGACCCAGGACACCACACTTCAGATCAAGCTTCGCCTCAAGGGCGGTAGCGGCCCGAACGCCAACTGGCATTGGGAAATTCACGACGCGACCGGCAAGGTAGTCAAGACCGGCTCAGCCGTCGGCCCTGAGCACAAGGCGTTCGCTACGGCGCGCATCGCCAAGGAAAAGCTGGAGCAATCCTCCAGCCGCTAAGCGGCCGAAAGACTAGATCGCTCGTGACCGCTCCCGCGCAGCCTACCGCGATCAGCCCCGCGCAACACCAGGGCGGCCCCTTGCGCGGCATAACGCTTAAAGTGTTTTCTGTCTGCGCTTTCGTGGTCATGGCAACGCTGCTCAAGGCGACGCAGAACATTCCCGCTGGCGAACTCGTCTTCTTCCGCTGCTTTTTCGCTATCCTGCCCGTCGTCGGCTATCTGGTTTGGAAGCGGCAATTGCGTGCCGCCCTGCACACAACGAACCCTGCGGGCCACATCTTGCGGGCCCTCATCGGCGTTGCCTCCATGGGACTGGGCTTCTTTGCCCTGACCCGGCTACCGCTTCCTGAAACCACCGCCATCCAATACGCCACGCCCCTGCTGATCGTGGTGTTCAGTGCCTTGTTGCTCAAGGAGCGCGTCCACATCTTCCGCTGGAGCGCTGTTCTGGTGGGTTTGGTCGGCGTGGTTATCATCCTGTGGCCCCGCCTGACCGTCTTTTCCAGCGGCAACATGGATGACGCGGCGACCACCGGCGCCATAGCCTCCCTCGGCGCTGCCATCATGGCCGCATTTGCCATGATGCAGGTGCGCAAGCTGGTGCAAACCGAGCGTACCGAAGCTATCGTTGTTTATTTCTTCGTTTGCGCCAGCATCCTCTCCCTGCTGAGCCTGCCCTTTGGCTGGGTCATGCCTACTTCTGAACAAGCAGCCCTGTTGATCGGCGCCGGATTCGCTGGCGGCGTTGGCCAGCTGCTGCTCACCTCATGCTATCGCTACGTCGATATGTCCGTCATCGCGCCGTTCGAATACGTGTCGCTGATTCTGACCATCATCTTCGGCTTTGTGGTTTTCGCCGACGTTCCCACCCCCGCCATGCTCACCGGCGCCGTCATCATCGTAGGCTCCGGCATCGCCGTAATCCTGCGCGAACACTATCTCGGCCTCGACCGCATCAAAGCCCGCGAAGCCAATACGCCTTAGCTGGCGATGGCCACCTCGGCCCAACCCTGCCGTTTGCGGTAGATCGTCGACGGACTGATCTCCAGCGCCGCCGCAGCCAGCGAAACATTGCCGCCAAAGCTTGCAATCGCATCCTCGATGATGCGCTGCTCCTGCTGCCACATCGGCAAGATTGCGGGCCGCCGCTCGGCTCTCACTGGGGCCTCGGCCGCCACCACCCCGCGTGATTCGATATCGGCACTGGCCAGCATGGTGGCGGTAATCTCCCCGCCATCGAACATCACCACCAGCCGCCGCACCAGATTCTGCAACTGCCGCACATTGCCCGGCCAATCCGCCGACCCCAGTGTCGCCGCAGCCTCCGCCGAAAACCCTGCAAAGCTCTTGCGCTCCTCGGCGGCATAGCGCGCAAGGAAATGCCGCGCCAACACCAGGATATCGCTCGGCCGCTGCCGCAGTGGCGGCAGGTGAATGGGCAAAACATGGAGCCGGTAAAATAGATCCTCGCGGAACTTCTTCTCGCTGATCAACTGCATCGGATTGCGGTTGGTCGCGCAGATCACCCGCACATCCACATGCCGCACCCCAGCCTCGCCCACCCGGCTCAGCGTCCCTGTCTGCAGGAACCGCAGCAGCTTGCTTTGCAGCGACAGATCCATTTCCCCGATCTCATCGAGAAACAGCGTGCCGCCGTCGGCCAACTCCGCCGCACCCTTGCGGTCCTCGTGCGCGCCGGTAAATGCCCCGCGCGCCACCCCGAACAATTCACTCTCCAGCAAGTCCCGCGGGATCGCGGCGCAATTGATCGCCACCATGCGCTTGTTGGCCCGCGGCCCTTTGCCGTGCAGCGCCTCGGCGCACACATCCTTGCCAGTGCCGCTTTCGCCCGTGATGAACACCGGTGCCGCGGACGCCGCAATCCGTCCGATCTGCTCATAAACGAACTGCATGGCGCTTGATGCGCCAATAAACCCGGCATAGTCGGACGGGCCAGGCATCGCACGTGTATCCAGCCCAAGCGTCCGCCCCTTGCCGTGCCGCTGCGCCAGTTCCCCGATACGCGCTACCATGGCAGGCCCGTTGATCGGCTTGGCCACATAATCATGCGCACCGGCCCGCATCGCACCCACTGCTGCGGTAACCGACGCGCCATCTGCCAACGCCACTACCAGCGCGCCTTCCGCCAGCCGCACCAGCCGCGTCACGGACTCATCGCTGCGCTCCGCCAGATCTGCCAGACTCGAAAGATCGGCCAAAACAATATCGAAGGCCCGCTCGCGCAGGAGATCTGCCGCCTGCCGGCCGCCCGAGACCAGCGTGATCCGTGTCGCCGGTCCAAGGCTCTGTCGCATGGTCTCGGCAATAGCTTGCGCGCATGCATCATCGCGGTCGATCAGCAGCAGCCGGCCAGTGGCGTCGCTATCGCTTGCAGTCTGCATCGCCATCCGGCCATCCTTCTTCGAAGAGTCTTGCGCCGGTTGTCTTGCGATCCGGTCTTGCCGCCGATTGTTGATGAACAGGGTAAATAATCCGTTCCAATGAGGCGCATTTAGCCTTGGAAGACCAGACGGCGCCGCTTTTGCCCGAGGAGGGGCAATGCTAAGAGGAACAAGCCGAATCCCGGCTGTTGCGGAGGCTCAGAGGTTTCAGCGTGCAGGCTCTGGTCTATACGTTCATTGCCCTTGCCGCTCTCGGCGCCGGCGCCACGGCCTATTTCGCCCTGGTGTTCACGCCTGCCGACGCCATCATGGTTGCCGTTGTCTTCGGCTGCGTCTGCGTCGTCCTGATGGAGCGCATCCTGCGCCAGCGCGCCGAGAACCGGCTCGAAAAAGCCATCGAGGACCTGTCCCGCCTCCTTGCGACCGACGCCCAGGCCGGTGCCGTCTTGGGCCAGCGCATCAATGCCATGGCCGATCAAAACGCCGGTCAACGCCTCGATGGCGTCGAGGCGGATATCTCCGTCTTGGGCACAGTCATCCGCCAGGTTGCCGAAGCTGTCGCCGATATCGAGGATCGCACCGCTAAGGGGCAGGGCAATCATGAGCGTCTGATCGCGCCGGCTCCGCCGCCCGTCGTGCGCGAGCCCGAACCGGTCATTCCGCTTGAAATGGTCCGCCAAGCCCTCGCGGAAAACCGCCTGTTGTTCCACATCCAGCCCATCGTCACGCTGCCGCAGCGCCGCCCGCAAGGCTATGATCTGGTGCCGCGCCTCATGCTCGAGGACGGCGATCTCGCCGACAGCGCCGATTTCCTGCCTCGCCGCAATGGCGAGGATGTGCTGCGTCACATCGAAGGCATTGGCCTCGTCGAAGCGATCACCATCTCCCGCCGCGCGCGGACCGCCGGCCAGCCGATCACGCTCTATATTCCTTTGTCCCGCGCCACCCTCAGCGATTCAGCCGCGGCCGATCAGCTGCTGGCATCGCTTGAGGCAAATCGGGCCATCGCCCCCTTCATGATCTTTGCCGTGACCGATCAGGACTGGCACGATTTCACCACCAGCGAGCGCGCCATCGCCGACTCGCTTGCCAAGAAAGGCGCCGGCTTCACCCTCACCAACATGCACTCCTTGCGCGTCGATGTCGCTGAACTTGCAGGGCAGGGGGTGCGCTCTCTTCGCATCGATGCCACACGCTTCATTGAGCATCCCGAAACCTATACCGACTTCCACGCCTCCGATATTGCCAACTACATTGCCCGCTTCGAAGTCTCTTTGCTCGCCACCGCCATCTCTAGCGAGCGACAGATCGTCGAACTGCTCGAAGACGGCATCCGCCTCGCCCAGGGCCCCCACATCGCCGCCCCAGGCCCAGTCCGCCCCGACCTCGTCGGCGAACCCGCCCGTGCCACCCCTCAACTGCGTCGCGTAGAAAACTGAAGCACTTCTATGGATCGCACGGGGGCTGCTGAATTTCGGCACACTGTCGTCAAAAACACCGTCTACCCCTGGGCTTGACCCGAGGGCCTCTTAGGCGGCCCCCAAACGCAACATTTGTTGCGGCGGAACATGGCCCTCGGGTCAAGCCCCAGAGCGGCGGAGTGGACGGGCATTAGTTCAGCGCTCCCCTAAATTCGCGAGCAACCTACCCCGCCCCGCGCCCCAGACATGTCCGCCTTCCTCCCCCAGATTTCCCTTTCCCCTTGATCCTGACCCCTAAGCTGCCACATAGAACTCCTGTCCTGTTCGCATTGGATCTTGCGATGACCGCGTCACTGCCCTCCATTTCCGGCCTGTCGGACCTCGCCGGCCGCTACGATGCCGTTCTGAGCGATGTCTGGGGCGTGGTACACAACGGAATTGCCGCTTTCCCTAGCGCCGTTGAGGCACTCACCGAATTCCGCAAGGCGGGCGGCAAAGTGGTTTTCATCACCAATGCCCCGCGTCCCTCGGCGCCGCTTGTCGCCATGCTCGATCGCCTTGGGGTCACCCCGGCCGCCTACGATGCCATGGTCTCCTCTGGTGACGCCACCCGCGCCATGATTGCGAAATATCGCGGCAAGCCCATTCATCACGTCGGCCCGCCCACTGAAGACGACGCACTTTACGAAGGTCTGGATGTCCGCCGCGCCAGCGCCAAGGAAGCCGAGGCCGTTATCGTCACCGACCTCGACACTGACGACGACACGCCCGAAATGTATCGGGAGCGTGCCAAGCTCTGGCTCTCCCGCAGGCTCCCCATGATCTGCGCTAATCCCGATCGCGTAGTCGAGCATGGCGACAAGATCATCTATTGCGGCGGCTCGCTGGGTGATCTTTATGCCGCCATGGGCGGTATGGTGCTGATGGCCGGCAAGCCCTATCAGCCCATCTATGAGGAGGCTTTCCGCCTCGCCGAAGAAGCCGTTGGCCGTCCGCTCGACAAATCCCGCGTCCTCGCCATAGGCGATAGCGTGCGCACCGACGCCACCGGCGCCGCCAAGTTCGGCATCGACTTGCTGTTCGTCACGGGCTCCATCCACGCCGCCGAACTCGACGCTTTTGGCAAGCCCAACCCGCAGGCCATTGTCGACCTGGTCGCGCCCAGCCGGGCCCACATGGCCGGCTTCCTGCCCCGGCTCGCTTGGTAGTGCTCGTGACTAATTTCGTTCGATTGAACAATCTCGATGTCGTGCCGCCAAATCTGCGCGGCGCCTATGTTGCCATCGGCAATTTCGACGGCTTCCATCGCGGCCATCAGCAAGTTGTCGAAACGCTCAAGGCCCGGGCAGGGGAAGCTGGCGTGCCCGCCATGATCCTGACCTTCGAGCCTCATCCGCGCGATGTGTTCGCTCCCGCGCCCTTCATGTTCCGGCTGACCGATGGCGATGCCAAGGCGCGCCTTGCCCAAACCTTTGGTCTCGACGCCATTGCAATCCTTCCCTTCGACCGCGCCTTCTCCCAAATCGAGGCCGAGGATTTCGTGTCTCGCTTCCTGGTCGATGCTCTTGGCGTGTCCGGCGTCATTGTCGGCTCCGACTTCCACTTCGGCCGCCAACGCCGCGGCACTCCCAATTTCCTTAGATCAGCCGGCGAGCAGCATGGCTTTGCCGTCCAAACCCTCAACCTGATGGACGAGGGCGACGAGCCCATCTCCTCTTCCCGTATCCGCGCGGCCCTGTCTGAAGGCGCCGTCACCGCCGCAAATCGGCTCCTCGGCTATCATTGGTTCTTCGACGGCTGCGTCGTGAAGGGGGACCAGCGCGGTCGTGAACTCGGCTATCCAACCGCCAACACCGTCACGCACAGCAATTTCCAGCTGGCCCAGGGCGTTTACGCCGTCGGCGTTCGTCTCGGCGATCGCCTCCTCGACGGCGTCGCCGCCTTCGGCAAGCCCATGTTCAACAACCAGCGCCCGCCCTTTGAAACCCACATCTTCGATTTCGACGAAGACATCTATGGTCAGACGCTGTCCATCGCCCTCATCGCCCACATCCGCGGTCAGGAAGTTTTCTCCGGCCTTGACGAGTTGATCTCCGCCATGGACCGAGACTCTGGCAAGGCGCGCGCGCTGCTTGCCAAGGCCAAGCCTCTGAGCAATTTGGATGCCAGGCTAGGGTTTGTGGGGCGGCTCACCTAAATTCTCCCACAACACAGTAAGCTTTCGGCGCTGGTCAGTTGGCTTAGTCCCTAACCGAGCATTTCGCGCGCGCGGAGCGCGGCCCTTGGGTCAAGCCGGAGGGCAAAACAGTGGATGGGATCAGGATGGTCCAACCTCACTATTCGGTACGTCCCTATACAAATGGGGCGCTAGGTGAGGGACCGTAACCCCTCCACCAAATCATCCTTTGCCCCGGCCGCCCCACCTTGCTAAAAGGCGCGCAAATCCTTTTTACCGATTGCCTGAACCCATGACCGATACAGCCGCCGGCACGACCGAAACTGACTATTCGTCGACCCTCTTTCTGCCGGAAACCAACTTCCCCATGCGCGCCGGCTTGCCCGATCGCGAGCCCACTTGGCTCAAGCGCTGGGAAGAGATGGACATCTTTTCGCTGCAGCGGGAACAGGCCAAGGATCGGCCGCTCTTCACCATCCACGACGGCCCGCCTTATGCTAATGGCAACATCCATATCGGTCACGCGCTTAACAAGACGCTGAAGGACCTCGTGTCACGCTCCATGCAGATGCTGGGCTTCAACTCAGCCTATGTACCAGGCTGGGATTGTCACGGCCTCCCAATCGAATGGAAGATCGAAGAACAATACCGCGCCAAGGGCAAGGACAAGAACGAGGTTCCGGTCGTCGAATTCCGACAGGAATGCCGCGCCTTTGCCGAGCAATGGGTCGATGTGCAGCGCGAGGAGTTCAAGCGCCTGGGCATCCTGGGGGAGTGGGACAATCCCTATCTCACCATGAGCTTTGACGCCGAAGCCCAGATCGCGCGCGAACTGATGAAGGTATCCACATCAGGACAGCTCTACCGCGGCTCCAAGCCCGTCATGTGGTCCGTCGTCGAACGCACGGCTCTCGCCGAGGCCGAGATCGAATATCAGGACTATGAAAGCGACACGATCTGGGTGAAGTTTCCGGTCACCTCAGGCGCCCACCTCGGTTCGTTCGTCGTTATCTGGACCACCACGCCCTGGACCATCCCAGCCAACCGCGCCATCAGTTATTCCAGCAAGATCGCCTATGGCCTCTACGAGGTCACCCAGGCGCCGGCTGAGAATTGGGCTAAGACAGGCGAAAAGTACATCATCGCCGACAAGCTGGCTGCCGAAGTATTCGCCAAGGCCAAGGTAGAAGCCTTTGAAAAGCGGTCTGATGTCTCGCCAGAGGACATGGCCGCAATCACCTGCGCCCATCCGCTAAAGGGCCTTGCCGACGGCTACGAATTCGGCGTGCCGCTGCTCGATGGCGAGCACGTCACCGACGATGCCGGTACCGGCTTCGTCCACACCGCTCCCGGCCATGGCCTCGACGACTTCGAGATCTGGATGAACTCGACGCGCCTGCTAGGCGAAAAGGGCATCGACACCACCATTCCCTATGCCGTCGACGACGGCGGCTTCTACACATCCGATGCTCCCGGCTTCGAAGGAGCCCGCGTCATCGACGACAACGGCAAGAAAGGCGACGCCAACCAGCGCGTCATCACCGCTCTCGCCGAGCGCGGCGCCATGGTCGCTCGCGGCCGCGTCAAGCACCAATACCCCCATTCCTGGCGCTCCAAGAAGCCGGTGATCTTCCGCAACACGCCACAATGGTTCGTCTACATGGATCGGCCTATCTCCACCTCTCCCTCTGGGGGAGAGGTCGGCGCGTCAGCGACGGGTGGGGGGGCCTTGACCGACAGCCTGCGCCATCGCGCCCTCAACGCCATCGACGCCACAAAGTTCTACCCGGCCGCCGGGCAAAACCGCCTGCGTGCCATGATCGCCGACCGCCCGGACTGGGTCCTGTCGCGCCAGCGCGCCTGGGGCGTGCCGATCACCGTGTTCGTTGAAAAATCCACTGGCGAAATCCTCAAGGACGACACGGTCAATCACCGCATCGCGCAGAGCTTCGAGGAAGAGGGCGCCGACGCCTGGTACAAGCCCGGCGCGGCCGCCCGTTATCTCGGCGAGGGCCGCAACCCGAACGATTACGAGATGGTCACAGACGTTCTCGACGTCTGGTTCGATTCTGGCTCGACCCACTCCTTCGTGCTGCGCAACAAGCAGAAATGGCCGCACCTGAAATTCCCCGCCTCCATGTATCTGGAAGGCTCTGACCAGCACCGCGGCTGGTTCCACTCGTCGCTGCTCGAATCCTGCGCCACCAATGGTCACGCGCCTTACGACAGCGTGCTGACCCATGGGTTCACCATGGACGGCGACGGCAAGAAGATGAGCAAGTCGCTGGGAAACACCGTCGCTCCGCAGGACATCATCAAGCAGTACGGCGCCGATATCCTGCGCCTCTGGGTTGCTTCCTCCGATTATTCGGAAGATCTGCGTCTCGGCAAGGAGATCATCCAGACCACCGTCGACGCTTATCGCAAGCTGCGCAACACGCTGCGCTGGCTTCTGGGGAACCTTGCCCACTACCAGCCCTCCGACGCTGTCGCCTTCGCGGACATGCCCGAACTGGAGCAGTTGATCCTCCATCGCCTCGCTCAGCTCGATGGCCAGGTGCGCACCGCCTACAAGGAATACGACTACCGCCGCATCGTGACCTTGCTGACCAACTTCATGAACATCGAGCTCTCGGCGTTCTATTTCGACATCCGCAAGGACGCGCTTTATTGCGACCCGATCTCCTCGACCAAGCGCAAGGCTGCGCTGACGGTACTCAATCACCTCTTTGAGTGCCTGACTGCCTGGCTGGCCCCCATCCTGGTCTTCACCATGGAAGAGGTCTGGCTCGAGCGTTACCCGGAGGACGGCTCCTCCGTCCATCTGCGCCTCTTCCCCGAAGTGCCGGCCGAGTGGATCAACGACGAGCTTGCGGGCAAGTGGCAGCTCATCCGCGCCGTCCGCCGCGTGGTCACCGGGGCCCTTGAAATCGAGCGCCGCGAAAAGCGCATCGGCTCCTCACTCGAGGCTGCGCCCAAGGTCTTCATTGCCGACGAGCGCTACCGCACGGCCCTGCAAGGCCAGGATCTCGCCGAGATCGCCATCACCTCAGACATAGAAGTGATCGCCGGCACCAGCGAAGGCTTCACCCTTGATGACGTGCCCGGCGTTTCGGTGGTCCCCGCCGTCGCCCAAGGCAATCGCTGCGCCCGCTCCTGGAAAATCCTCCCGGAAGTCGGTTCCGATCCCGACTTCCCCGACGTCACCCTGCGCGACGCCCAGGCCCTGCGCGAACGCGCCGCAGCGGGGTTGTAGCGCGTGAACCCCCGAAAGCTCGCCGACCCCTCCGTCTATATCTCACTCACCACAGCCATTCTCGCCTTCGGCATTGACCGCGCCCACAAGGCCTTCCAGGTCTCTGCCGAATGCATCGCCCCTGGCGCAGCCCGTTGCGTCGAGATCTTCTCGAGCTTCGTCCCTTTTGCCATGACCAACTGGCGCGGCGGCGAAGTCGTCCGCGTCACCGATTTTTTCGATTACGTCCTCGTCTGGAACACCGGCATCTCCTACGGCCTTCTCGAAGGACTCCCGGTCTGGGCGTTGGGCGCAATCATGCTCATCGCCATCGCGGCTCTTTCGGTCTGGTGGTGGCGCGCCGACTCCGCCCTCATCCGCCTTGGCCTTGCCCTGTGCATCGGAGGCGCCCTATCCAACGCACTAGACCGCTTCCTTTACGGCGCCGTAGCCGACTTCTTCCATCTGCACTGGGGCAATTGGTCATTCTATATTTTCAACCTCGCGGACGTAGCTATCACGGCCGGGGTCATTGTGTTGCTTGCCGACCTCATTGGTCTGGGAAAGCAGAGCAAGTCTGCCCATTAAGCATCCAATATCGGGCGCTTAACACTTTGCCGCCAGAATCTGGCCTTAGGCGCCGGAATGTTCTATAAGCGCCGCCGAGATGTCGAAGGATTATTGATGAAGATGGGTTTGAGCGGGCACCAGTCTGCACTGAAGGGACTATCTTTTGCCGGCAAGAGCGCCATTGGCCTCGTCATGGCAATGGCACTGGCCGCCTGCACCACGGTTGAGGGCACCAATGCTCTGACCGATGTGGGCACATTCGAGCGCGAAGTGATGAGCTCCACTGCGCGTGGCGTCGGCCTTATTCCCGGCGAAGCCCCCAAGGAAGATTTGACCCAGGCGCGCGCGCCGCTGGTGCTCCCCGCTTCGGGTCAGACGCTCCCGCCGCCCTCGACCACCACGGCTATGGCACAATTGCCGGCGAATAGCGACACGGTCCAGCTCGATACGACCAATCTCAGCGAAGCCGATATCCAGCGCCTGCGCAACGCTAAGGTCGTGGATTTGCGCTCCCTTTCAGGCCGTCCGCTGACTGAAGCTGAAGCCCGTGCCCTGACTGCCCGCATGCAACGCGCCAATACGAGTGTTTCGGTCAACACCGACCGGCCACTCTATCTGCCGCCCGAGGAATATTTTACCCGTGTGGGGAACGCCGATTTGGTCTGCGCCGTGGGCAATGGCGAAATCGTTTCGGTCGATGATCCAAAATGCCCCGAATCGGTGCGCAAGGCCATCCGTTCCTCTATGGCATCCAAGCCGAACACATCGGGCAGCGGCCGCAGCATTAGCGGTGGGCCAGATGCAAGTTTGAAGGATAGCGAAGTCACGCTAGACTAATCTTCAGATCAACCACCTATTTCTATCAAGCGGCTGGTTTACCCAGCCGCTTCTCGTTTTTCGCGCCGCCCCTCGGGTCCCGCATGACATGAAAGAACGCCTCGCATGAGCGAAACTACCCCTGCCAAGCCCGATACCGGCGATCGCCTCGCCAAGGTCATAGCCCGCTCCGGCCTTTGCTCCCGCCGTGACGCCGAGGCCTGGATCACCGAGGGCCGCGTCGTGGTCAACGGCAAAAAGGTCCTCACCCCAGCCTTCAATGTCACCGACCGCGACAAGATCATGGTCGATGGTGCCCCCTTGGCCGCGCGCCAGGGCACCCGCGTCTGGCTCTACCACAAGCCTGCCGGTCTCGTGGTCACCGAAAAAGATCCCGAAGGCCGCGACACCATTTTCGAGCATCTCGAACAACTCGGCCTGCCGCGGGTGGTTTCCGTCGGGCGCCTCGACATCAACACCGAAGGCCTTTTGCTCCTCACCAATGATGGTGGCCTAAAGCGCGTGCTCGAACTACCGGCCACGGGCTGGTTGCGCCGCTATCGCGTGCGCGCCCATGGCACGGTCACCCAGGCGGCGCTCGACAAGCTCAAGGACGGCATGGAGATCGATGGCATCCGCTATGGCTCCATCGAAGCGACGCTCGAGCGCGAGCAGGGCTCCAATGTCTGGATCGTCATGTCCCTGCGCGAAGGCAAGAACCGCGAAGTCAAGAACGTCCTCGGCGCTCTGGGCCTCGAGGTCAATCGCCTGATCCGGGTCAGCTATGGTCCCTTCCAGCTCGGCGACATCCCCGTCGGCGGCATCGAAACAGTCAAGGCCTCCACTCTGCGCGACCAACTCGGCAAGAAGCTCGCCGAAGCGGCTGACGTCGATTTCGAGAGTGAAATGCCCGAAGCCCACCAGCTCGTTGGCAAGCCGACCCGTGATCGCCTGACCGGGCGCGGCACCAACACCGTGGAAATCGCCCGCCAGCGCTTCCGCTTCACCGACCACGCCGAAAAGACCGAGGAAGAGTGGCGCGCCGAGCGTCCACGCCAGGATCGTCCCGGCCGCTTCGACGGCCGCAAGCCCGCACCTAAGCGCGACGAGCGCGAAGAAGAGATGGCGCCACCCCGTCACATCCATTTCGATGACGATGGCCGCGCCCCTGAGGAGTTTGTGCAAAAGCGTTCCGGCAAGCCCGGCTGGCGCGACCCCGAGGATCAGCCTGCCCGCACCTTCGGCAAAAAGCCCGAGCGCGCAGCTGGGGCCAAAAGCTTCGGTGCTAATAAGCCTTTCGAGAAAAAGGCCTTCGGCGACAAGCCCCCATTCGGCAAGAAGAGTTTTGGCGATAAATCCGCCTTCGACAAGCCACGCGGCCCGCGCCGCGAAGATGGTGACCGGCCAAAGCGCCCCTATGGCGATCGTCCGGCGAGTGCCCGCCCCGCTGCTGACCGCAGCGAACGGCCGGCTCGCGATTTCGGCGATCGTCCTCGCCGCGACGATGCACCCAAGCGCCCTTATAGCCCTCGCCCTGAGGGCGGCGCGCGCCCACCACGTGATCGCGAGTTCACCGGTACACCACGCGGCCCGCGCCGCAGCGACGCCGGCGCCAGCGAGGCACCCCGCAGCTTCGCGCCGCGCCTGCGCCCCGATAGTGAACGCGGTGAAGGCGCAGCCTTCAAGGGCGAAGCCAAACGCCCCGGCCGCAACTTCTCTGAGAAGCCTCGGAGCTTCCGTCCCGAAGGCGACCGTCCGGCTCGCCCGGCTCGTCCCGGCCGCGATCATCTCGGCTCCGAAGCCAAGACCTATGGCAAGCCCAAAACGCGCGCCGACGGCAAACCCTTCCCAAAGCGCGACGGCGCCGCACCCCAGCGCGGCCCCAAGCCGGGCGGCCGCCCCACCGGTGCTGCCGGACGGATCGGCTCCGGATCTGGCCGCCCATCGGCTGGTGGTCGGCCAAGTGGCGGAGCCGGACGTCCTTCTGCTGGTGGTCGTCCAACCGGGCCTCGCCGCCCCAAGGCCTGACCACACCCACCAATCGTCACCCTCGGGCTTGACCCGAGGGCCCTCCACTTGCCAAACCACCCATGAAGTTCAGAACCCTCGGCTCTTCACCCGAGGGCAACGCGCTGTGCAAGACTACCCACGCCCCATCCGGAGCTCCTCATGCGCATCATCGCCGGCAAGTTCCGCGGCAAATCGCTGACCTCCCCGTCTGATGATTCCATCCGCCCCACGGCAGATCGCGTTCGCGAATCCATGTTCAATATCCTGTCGAGCAAGCTCCGCCCAGTGTTCACCGATCTGCGCGTCCTCGACCTGTTCGCCGGCACTGGCGCTCTGGGGTTCGAGGCCCTCTCGCGCGGCGCGAGCCACGTCACCTTCGTTGAAACCGGCGCCGAAGGCCGCGGCCTCATCCGCGATCACATCGAAACCTTCGGGGCAGGTGGCGTCACCAAACTCCTCCGCCGCGACGCCACTGACCTCGGCACCCCCGGCACCTTTGGCCAGTTCGACTTGGTGTTCCTCGACCCGCCTTATGGTCAGGGCCTGGGCGAACGCGCCCTCGCCAACATCGCCGCCAACGGCTGGCTCGCCCCCGACGCCACTATCGTTTTTGAAGAGAGCGCTGAAGCCAACATCACCATCCCCGAAAACTTCACCCTGAACGACCGCCGCCTCTACGGTGCCGCCGCCGTGCATTTTTTGACGTTCGAAGCCCGACAGTAAGAGTCACTCATCCATCCTACCCCCGATGTCACCCCGGACTTGATCCGGGGCCCATCCTGAGATCTCGGGATGGATTAAGCCCGGGATGACACCGGTTTTATGGGAGCGGAAGCGCACGATCCCCACAGTCGACACCTCCCCCTTGAGAGCCTGCACTCGGGAACGCGTAGCGCTACCCGGGTGGGGAGGATCAAGGTGGGGTTGCTCGTACCAGGCACTTAGCCCTCAAACCCCCGCACAACCCTCACACTTTCCCCGGATCTCCATCGTCGTGCGCTCCACGCGAAACCCCTTCGCCCCCGCCCAATCCCCCAGTCGCTCCTCAATCACCGGGTCGGCAAATTCGTCCACCTTCCCGCACCCCTCGCAGATCGCAAACGCAATCAGCCCGTTGCGATGGCAATGCTCGTCCGCACAGGCCACAAACGCATTGAGCGACTCCAACCGGTGCGCCAGCCCGCGCTCCACCAGCTTGTCGAGCGCCCGATACACCTGCAACGGCGCTCGCAGGCCATCGCCGCGCAGCTTGTCAAGGATGTCATAAGCGCTGAGCGGCCCATCCGAATGGTTGAGCGCGCCGAGTACCAGGCCCTGGTTGCGGGTCAGATCGCCCGGCACCGTGTGACTATGTGCCAAGAACTTCTCTCCTACCGAACAAACGCGTCACCGGCACGGCCAGCGACAAAACAAATATGACCAGTGCCATTACAACGATGGATGGCCCTGATGCTGTGTCCCAAGTCCGCGACCCGAACAGCCCTCCAATGACGGCCAAGGCTCCCAAAACAGCCGACACCACCGCCATCGCCTCGGGCGTTGCGCTCAGCCGTCGCGCCGTAGCTGCTGGAATGATCAGCAGCGAGGTGATCAGCAAAACACCCACCAACTTCATGGCAATGGCAATGACACTTGCCATCAGGATCATCAGCAACAACCGGCTCGCCTCCGGCCGCAGCCCCTCCGCCTCAGCCAGTTCCGGGCTGACGGTTGACGTCAGCAACGGCCGCCACGCAAACACCAGCATGGCAAGGATCAAAACCCCACCGGCATAGATAATGGCGATATCCTCAGCCGAAACCGCCAGGATATCGCCGAACAAAAATCCCAGCAGATCAATCCGCACGGTCGTTAAGAACCCCACCAGCACGAGCCCCACGGCCAGCGTCGAATGGCTCAAGATACCCAGGAGCGCATCGGTCGACAGCGTCGCTTGCCGCTGCAAGACAATCAGTGCTCCCGCCACTAGCGCCGCTACAGCAAATACGCCAAGCGTCATGTTCATCGACAGGATGATCGACAGCGCCACACCCAGCAACGCCGAATGCGCCATGGTATCCCCGAAATACGCCATACGACGCCACACGACAAAGCACCCCAGCGGTCCAGCCACGAGCGCCAGTCCGACACCGGCGATCAGCGCGCGGGAAAAATAATCACCGAGCATGCACATGCTCCTCATGCGCATGCACATGGCCATCAGCCACCACGCAGCCATCGTCGTGGTGCTCATGGTCATGATGGTGCTCATAGATCGCCAGCGACCCAGCCGCCCGCTCGCCAAAGAGGCGCAGATATTCTGGGCTCCGCTTTACCGCCGATGGCGTGCCCCGGCAGCACACATGGCCATTGAGGCAAATCACCGTATCGGTCTCCGCCATCACCACATGAAGGTCGTGGCTGATCATCAGGATGCCGCTTTGCGTCGTATCGCGGATGGAACGCACCAACTCATAAAGCGCCGCCTCGCCGGACAGGTCCACGCCTTGCACCGGCTCATCCAGGACCAATAGGTCCGGCTTGCGGATCATGGCCCGCGCAAACAGAACACGTTGGAATTCCCCGCCCGACAGTTCCTGCACCGCGGCCTTGAGCAACCGCCGGGCGCCAACCGCCTCCAGTGCACCGTCAATCTCCTGCCGTCCAAAACGCCCCGTCAGCGTCATCAAACGCTCAACCGTCAACGGCAAGGTCCAATCGATGCTGAGCTTTTGTGGCACATAGCCGATTCGCAGGCCGGCCCGACGCCACACCGTGCCGGTGCTGGGCTTGTGAACACCCGTCACCATCTTGGCTGTCGTAGACTTCCCCGATCCATTCGGCCCGATCAGCGTCACGATCTCGCCCCGGGCGATGCTCAGATCGACCCCGCTCACCAGCGTTCTCCCACCCCGGCTCACCCCTGCATTGGTGAGGGTGATCAGCGTGTCCCTTGCTGCCAATATGTCCATCCAGTCCGCTTCCTTGCTCTAAGCACCAGCCGAGCTTTAGCCTTGACGTCTCAAATTATGTTATAGCATAACACTAACGCAAGGGTAATAACATAACATCGAGGCTCCAAATGAACCTGCGGCTCTCCTGCGCCACCCTGGCCACAGCCCTGCTGACCTCCACTGCCATAGCCGCGCCAGAAGTAGTCGCGTCCATCAAGCCCGTTCATTCACTGGTTTCTGCGATTATGGCCGGTGTCGGCGAGCCGACACTGCTGGTCCGCGGCGCCGCCTCGCCTCATACCTATGCGCTTAAACCCTCCGACGCCGCCGCACTGGAATCTGCTGACCTGGTGTTCTGGACGGGGCACGGCATGGAACTTTTCCTGGCCGATGCGCTCGACACACTCTCAACGAATGCCGAGATCATCGAACTGGCCGAAGCCCCCGGCATAGAGCTGCTCCCTGTGCGCGAAGGCGGCGCCTTCGAAGCCCACGCCGATGAGGCGGAGGCGGAACATGATCATGAGCATGAACACGCCGAAGAAGACCACGATCACGGCGAAGGCGACATGCATTTTTGGCTCGATCCGGAAAACGCCAAGCTCATGGTCACCCATATCGCTGCTACGCTCTCCGCTGCCGACCCGGAAAACGCCGCTGCCTACGCTGCCAATGCCCAAACCGAGATTGCCGAACTCGACGCGCTCCAGGCCGAACTCACCACGACCCTCGCACCGGTCAAGGACAAGCCATTTGTCGTGTTCCACGACGCCTACCAATATCTTGAAAACCGCTTCGACCTGACGCTCGCAGGCTCGATCACCGTCACGCCCGACACCACCCCCGGCGCCGCCCGCATCGACGAACTCAAGAGCAAGATCGCCGAACTCGGCGCCACCTGCGTCTTCAGCGAACCCAATTTCCAGCCCACCATCGTCAACGCCATCATCGAAGGCAGCCCGGCCAAGGCTGGCGTACTCGATCCCGAAGGCGGCGCCCTCACCGAAGGCCCCGATCTCTACGCCAACCTCCTGCGCAGTCTAGCGAACAGCCTGGTCGATTGCTTAGGCTAGCCACCGAACTGCTCCTCCCCTACCAGGGGGAGGCCGGGAGGGAGGCCTACTTCAACGGCCCCTTGAAGATTAAAAATGCCCCCAAGGCGATCAACCCAAACCCCACCCCGTGGTTGATCGTCAGCTTCTCGCCGAAGTAAAACACCGTGAATACAGCAAAAACGCTGAGCGAGATCACTTCCTGGATCGTCTTGAGTTCGGAGGGAGAGTAAACCGCTTCCCCGATCCGATTAGCCGGCACCGCCAGCCAGTACTCGAAAAACGCGATTCCCCAACTGATCAGCACTGCCGCCCACAGCGCCGATGTCGGCCATTTCAGGTGCCCATACCACGCAAAGGTCATGAACACATTGGACGCGACCAGTAGCCCGATCGGCGCCAGACTTGCAAAATTCCAACCCAAGACTCGGCTCCCCTAGCGCAGATGCTTGGTGGGCTGCTCTAGCCCGAACATGTCGTCCGCTAGCGTGTCCATCCGCTCGCGCACCAGCGCCTGCGCGTCGTAGACGCCGCGATTATAAAAATATGCGCCCATCTTCTCGGCAAAAAACATCATCAACATCTCCGCCGGGATAGACCCGATGGAGGAATCGAGCTCGATCCGGAAGTAGTCCTGGATCTCGCCGACAATGGCTTTGGTTTCTTCACGGCTAAACTTGATGGGCTTCATGGCGCTCTCCTTTACTGCGCGTTCATAGAGCGAGTCGCTCATTGTGTTACGCGTCTGGCTCAGACAAAGTGCCGCCAACGAGGAGAACGCATCATGTTTGCCCGCCTGCCGCTCATTGCCCTCTGCGCTGCACTTGCCACTGCGCCGGCTCTTGCCAAAGACAAAACCGAATTCACCTGTACCGGCGTATTCGCCATGGACAGTTCCGAGGCTCGCGTCATCGAAACTTACGGCGCTGAAAACGTCGTCACCGGTGACGTGCCTGGCCCGGAAGGCACTACGATGCTGGCGACAACCGCTTTCCCAAACGATCCTGAGAAAAGCATCCAGTTCGTCTGGTGGAACGAACAAGACCTGACCGACCCCAGTTATGCCGATCTGCCGGACACCATGGTCGGTCCTAAGGGTGCCCGGGCCGGCATGACCATCGCAGAGCTTGTCGAACTCAATGGCGAGCCTTTCACTTTGTCAGGCTTTGGTTGGGACTATGGCGGCTTTGCCAATATCCAGAAAGGCGAACTCGCTGATCTGGAGGGCGGCTGCATTCTGAGTGTTCGCTTCGCGGCTGGCGAATACCCCGAAGGTGTGGACGACACCTCCGTCATGGGCGATCAGGAAGTCTCCTCGGACAATCCGGTGCTTGAAGAACTGGACGTCCGCGTTCAGTCCATCTCGGTCGGCTATGCCCATCCCGATTTCCGCGATTGACCATCACCCCTGGGGAGCGTAACGCTTGAGCGGTGTTGGTTTCCAATGGCCTGAGTGCCAGAAGGATACCATCCCGATGCACATAGCGTCAGGCCGCAGCGAAAATGGCCGTATTTGAGCACCGGAGCGGAGCGTACGTCGGTACGTGAGCACCGGAGCGCAGGATGCGGACATTTGCAGCCAGGCATCACGCTTTGGGCGAAGGGAGGGAAGGGAATACGGTAGGGACTACCCATCAGGGGCCCAATCCGTAGCTGCCCCCGCAACTGTAAGCGGTGGGTCCTCTCATCAAGCCACTGGCGCGAGCCGGGAAGGCGAGGGGACTGCAATCACCGCGAGCCAGGAGACCTGCCGGCACACCAGCCGGGCGAAAAGCCCACCTATGTTCCGCGCACGGAGGGTGCCGCATGAATACGACGCTGACTACGACTGGCCTTCAGTCTCTTTCTCTCTCGCAACGGCTTGTGGCCGGTTCGCTGGCGCTTATGCTGGGCCTGGTCCTGCTGGTCGGCACCGGCTTTGCTGGCGATTACCGCCTCCATAACGGTGCACACGACACCCGCCATGCCATGGGGTTCCCCTGCCACTAAGGCAGCGCACGAGAGATAACAAATGTTTCGCAATCTGTTTTTTGCTGCGCTTGTCGCAGCCCTTTGTGCTGGCCTCGTCACCTCGGTCGTCCAGTATTTCCGCGTTACCCCCCTGATCTTTGCCGCCGAAGCCTATGAGGGCGAAGGTGTCCACGATCATGGCGAGGCCGCCGACCACGTCCACGCCGAAGGCACCCCCGCCCATAGCCACGGCGACGACGAGTGGATGCCGCAGGACGGTTTCGAGCGTACCGCCTATACCGTGCTTGCCAATATCCTCATGGCCGCTGGCTATGCCCTGATCATCGGTGCTGTCTCGGTGCTGTTCAATTTGCCCATCACTTGGTCCACCGGCCTGCTCTGGGGCATTGGCGGCTTTGCGGCCTTCTCCCTGGCGCCGGCCTTTGGTCTCGCCCCGGGTCTGCCCGGCATGCCCGTAGCCGATACTTTTGCCCGCCAGCTCTGGTGGGCCGGTACGGCCCTGGCAACCGGTGGCGCCCTGTTGCTTACTGCCAAGTTCCGCGCGCCGTGGGCCGTTGCGATCGCCGTTGCTTTGGTCGTCCTGCCCCATCTCATCGGTGCGCCCCAGGCGCCCGATGAAGCCACTAGCGTTCCGGCGAGCTTGGCCGCCGCTTTTGCCTCGGCAGTGCTGTTCAATGCCGCCGTGTTCTGGATCGTCCTCGGCGTCACCTTCGGCCGCATGAACGACTACCTTTCTGCCCGCACCCAGCCCACCGGAGCCTTCGCATGACCACCAAGATTCCAACGACCGTCATCACGGGCTTTCTCGGCGCCGGCAAGACCACGCTGGTGCGCCACCTCCTGGCCCACACCCCCAAGGGCAAGCGCATCGCCCTCATCATCAACGAGTTCGGTGACCTCGGCGTCGACAAAGACATCCTTGCCGGCTGCGGCGACGAGACCTGCCGCGAAGAAGATATGATTGAGCTTTCCAACGGCTGCATCTGCTGCACCGTGGCCGATGAGTTCATCCCCACCATGCGGGCTTTGCTGGCCCGCCCAGACAAGTTCGATCACATCGTCATCGAAACCTCGGGCCTCGCCCTGCCGCAGCCGCTGATCCGCGCCTTCAACTGGCCCGAGATCAAGGCGCAGGTCACCATCGACGGCATCGTCACCGTCGCCGACGCCTCGGCCCTTGCCGAAGGCCGCTTCGCGTCCGATGAAGCCGCCGTCGACGCACAGCGCCGCCAGGACGAAATGCTCGATCACGAAACGCCTCTGGGCGAGCTGTTCGAAGACCAACTGTCCGTCGCTGATCTCGTCATCATCAACAAGGCCGACCTGGTTGACGACGCGATGCTCGCCAAAGTCGAAAGCAACATCCGCGCCGAACTGCGCCCCGGCGTCGGGATCCTCCATGCCCGCAACGGATACGTCGATATCGCCGCGCTCCTCGGCATGGGCATGGGCTCGGAAGACGACATCAGCAACCGCCCCAGCCACCACGAGCTCGAACATGGCGGCGAAACCCACGAGCACAACGACTTCGACAGCTTCTCCCTGCGCATCCCGTCGGTCAGCAGCAAAGACGAACTTCTGGCCGTCATCGAGCAAACCATCCGCGACCACGACGTGCTCCGCCTCAAAGGCTTCGCCGCCATCCCGGGCGCCGCCGCCCGCCTCACCATCCAGGCTGTGGGCCCCAGAGTAACCGCCTATTTCGACCGCCCCTGGAAAGATGGCGAACCCCGGGAAACCGCGCTCGTGGTGATCGGTCAATCGCCTCTGGATCACGCTGCCATCACCGAAAGCCTGCAGCGAGCCATGGCTACGGCGGCCTGATGTTCACCCCGGCGACCCCCTCCCTCGGTCCCTCCCCTCAAGGGGGAGGGAAGCACACGAGCCGCAAGCTTAGGTGTATCGGCTCCATCCCTCCCTCCCCCTTGAGGGGAGGGCCGGGGAGGGGGTCCCTCGACTCCATCACCGAACCAAAGCCACTCCCACTTGCGGGGAGGGGTTGGGGTGAGGCTGCCAGCCTTTCCGCTACCGAAGTGGTTGGCTAACCTATGCACCTCCTCTCCGCCCAAGCCGGCGCCATCCAGCAAGAAGGCGAGGCCATCGACCTCGCGCAAACTCCCGGAGCCCTGGTCTTCGCCTCCTCCGCCGACAGCGAACTCGCCATGCTGGCCGGCGCCGCCGACCGCCGAGGGGAGACCGAACTCCGCCTCGCTAACACCCTGCGCCTCTCCAACAATCTTTCCGTCGATCTCTGGCTCGAAAAAACCGTCCAGCACGCCCGCCTCGTCGTCCTCCGCCTCATCGGCGGCGCGAGCTATTGGCAATACGGCGTCAACGAACTCACCGCCCTCTGCGCCAACCGCAAGATTCCCCTCGCTCTTCTCCCCGGCGACGCCAACCCCGATCCGATCCTTCAGGGGCGCTCCACCGTCCACCCCGACGACTGGACCCGCCTCCACAGCCTCTTCATCGCCGGCGGTCCCGACAACGCCGATACGATCCTGTCCGCGTTCAACGCATTAATCTTGCCCTCACCACAGAACGAACTCCTCCCCCTCCAGGGGGAGGTTAGGGTGGGGGTGCGAGGCGCTCCTCAAACCCAATCTTTGGACAACCTCCACCCCACCCCCTTCGCCCGTTTCGGCCTCTGGCACCCCGACTACGGCGTCACCACCATCGAAACTCTCCGGACCGCTCTCTGCGGCACCTCCCGCCCACAAAAGCCCTCACACATCCCAATCCTCTTCTACCGCGCCGCTCTTGAAGGCGCCGGCACCGCAACCATCCAAGCCCTTATCGCCGAGCTGATCGCCCAAGACCTTGCTCCCGTCCCCCTGCTGGTCTCCTCCCTTAAGGAAGGTGCCTGCGTCCGCTTCGTGCAGCAGGTTATGGCTGCAGTCTCTCCTGCGGCCATCTTCAACCTCACCGGTTTCGCCCTCGGCATCGACGGCCTCGAAGCCAAATCCAACCCCTTCGCCACCTGTGACGCCCCTATCATCCAACTAATCCAGTCCGGCCGCTCCGAAGCGCAATGGACCGCCGACCCCCAAGGCCTCTCCTCTAAGGACATGGCCATGTTCCTCGTCATGCCTGAAGTCGACGGGCGCATTGGTGGCCTCATCGTCGGCCACAAGGCCGACGCCGTCTGGCATGACCGCTGCCAGATCCCCCTCACCAGCTACACCCCCGACCATTCCGGCATCCGCCGCGCCGTTACCTTGGCCAAAAACTACGCCACCCTGCGCACCACTCCCCGGGCGAACCGCCGCATCGCCCTCGTCCTCGCCAACTACCCCATCCGCGACGGCCGCCTCGCTAACGGCGTCGGCTATGATGCTCCCGAGTCCACGGTTCGGATTTTGGCTGAACTGAACAAAGCCGGCTACACGCTACACCCATCCCCCTCCCCCTTGAGGGGCTTGGAAGCCGCCCAAAGGGACAAATCGCTCCAGCGGAGCGATTTGAGCGAACAAGGCCAGGAGAGCTATGCTCGAATGGCGGCCGGGGAGGGGGTCCCTCAGCAAACCACCCATCGACCCCCTCCCTCGATCCCTCCCCTCAAGGGGGAGGGAAGCAATAGAGCCCAAGATTCAGATGACGACGGTGTCGAGTTCAAGCCCTACGCCTTTGCTAACGCCAGACGCGCACAAGATAAAAGTTCCCGCGCCCAAGCTCTCCGGGCCGATCAAACTGTTCCCGAGCGCGTCCTCTGGCCCTTGCTCAAGACCTTCGCTGAGCGCGGCATCAAGTTTCGCCGGCAAGTTCCGCTTGGCAAATACATCGCCGACTTCGCCAGCCACCACCCTAAGCTTGTGGTCGAACTCGACGGCGACACCCACTTCACCGACACCGGCCTGCGTCATGACGCCGAACGCACAGCGTTCCTCCACAGCATTGGTTACACCGTCCAGCGCTTTACTAACTCTGACATAGCGACCAATCAGGACGGCATCTGGCAAGCCATCTCCGACACCCTCGACGATCTATCGGCTCCATCTCTCCCCTCCCCCTTGAGGGGAGGGGCCGGGGGAGGGGGTCCCTCGGTCAGCACGTTAACCGCCGCCGACCTCATCACCCTGCTCCAATCCGGCCCCACCAACGCCAGCCCCCAGCGCGGCACTTCCCCCGCCACCCTCCCGCTCACCCGCTACACCGAACTCTTCGCCTCGCTCCCCGAAGCCATCCGCACTGCCGTCACGACCCGCTGGGGTGATCCCGCCACCGACCCCTTTGTCCGCGACGACACTTTCCACCTCCCGGCCCTCATCTTCGGCAACATCGCGATCCTGCTCCAGCCCGCCCGCGGCTACCATCTGGACGAGACGGCGAGCTACCACGACCCAGCGCTCGTGCCCCCGCACGCCTACCTCGCCGCATACCTTTGGCTGCGCCACGAGTGGGGCGCCCACGCCCTGATCCACAACGGCAAGCACGGCACGCTCGAATGGCTCCCCGGCAAATCAACGGCGCTCGACGCCGCCAGCTATCCCGATGCTCTTTGGGGCCAACTGCCCCATTTCTATCCCTTCATCGTCAACGACCCCGGCGAGGGCACCCAGGCCAAGCGGCGCACCGGCGCCGTGATCATCGACCACCTCGTCCCTCCGCTCACCCGCGCCGAAATCTATGGGCCCCTCAAGGACCTCGAAGCGCTGCTCGACGAGTACTACGCCGCCTCCGGCATGGACCGCCGCCGCCTGGCTGACCTCAAGCGCCGCATCCTCGATTTCACCCGCGACGCCCGCCTCGACCGCGACATAGGCCTGCCCGACGAAGAAACCGAAGCGCTCATCGCCATCGACAACTTCCTCTGCGACCTCAAGGAAGCTCAGATCCGAGACGGCCTTCACGTCTTCGGACAGTCCCCGACCGGCACTCTCAAACGCGATCTCATCGTCGCTCTCGCCAGAGTACCGCGCGGCGAAAGCCCCGGCGAAGCCTCCCTCATCCGCGCCCTGGCGGACGATCTCAAACTCGGCTTCGATCCCCTGACCGCCAAACTTGGAGAACCCTGGACCGGCCCTTCCTTCCCATCTTCCTCTCAAGGCGAGGCCGGATGGGGGTTGGAGAGCCCCTATCTACGCACCACCGGCGACATCGTCGAACACCTCGAATCCCTCGCCGCCCAGCTCGTCGACGGCACCCTGACCGCGCCCGCCGACTGGACCGCCACCGCCGCGGTCCTCGCCACCATCGCCTCCACCATCCGCCCCCGCCTGCAACAGTCCGGCCCCGCCGAGATGGCAGCCCTTCTCAACGGTCTCGACGGCAAGTTCATCGCCCCCGGCCCTTCCGGCGCCCCCTCGCGTGGGCGCCTCGACGTCCTCCCCACCGGCCGCAATTTCTTCTCCGTTGATTCCCGCGCCATCCCCACGCCCACTGCTTGGGAGCTCGGCAAAAAGTCCGCCGAGAGCCTCGTGCTCCGCCACCTTCAGGACCAAGGCCATCACCTACGCTCCGTCGCCCTTTCCGTCTGGGGCACGGCCAATATGCGGACCGGCGGCGACGACATCGCCCAGGCCATGGCGCTGATCGGCGCCAAACCCGTCTGGGACCCAGGCTCCCCCCGCGTCTCGGGCTACGAAATCATCCCCCTTGCTAAGCTCGGCCGCCCCCGCGTCGATGTCACCCTGCGCATCTCCGGCTTCTTTCGCGATGCCTTCCCCGACCAGATCGCGCTGTTCGACCGCGCCATCCGGGCTATCGGTGCCTTGGACGAGCCCGCCGATGACAACCCCATCGCCGCCACCATGCGCACCGACGCCCTCGGTGGCGACCACTTCGCTGCCGGCCACCGCATCTTCGGCTCCAAGCCTGGCGCATATGGCGCGGGCCTCAATGCCCTTATTGACTCCGGCACCTGGTCCACCAAGGCCGACCTCGCCAACCAGGCCCTTGACTGGGCCCAATACGCTTATGGCGCCAAGGCCCACGGCACCCCGGAGCGCGCGCGCCTCACCGCTCGCCTCGGCGACATTGATGCCGTGATCCACAACCAGGACAATCGCGAGCACGACCTGCTGGATTCGGACAATTACTACCAGTTTGAGGGCGGCCTCGTCGCCGCCGCCGAAACCCTCACCGGCCGCAAGCCCATCGCCTATCACAACGACCATTCCCGTCCCGAACGCCCGCTGATCCGCACGCTCGAACAGGAAATATCGCACGTCATGCGCTCCCGCGTGGTCAATCCAAAATGGATCAACGGCGTGAAGCGCCACGGCTATCGCGGCGCCTTCGAGATCATCGCGACCGTCGACTTCATGTTCGCCTTCGCCGCCACCACCGGCGCCGCCAAGACGCACCACTTCGATCTCGCCTTCGAAGCCTTCATCGAAGACGATGCGACGCGCGACTTCATCCGAACCAGCAACGCTAACGGCTACGACGAACTCATCGCCAAGTTCAACGAAGCCCGCCAACGCGGCTTCTGGACACCCCGCTCCAACTCCGCCTACGCCTATCTTGAGGACAGCCAATGACCGACAAGCCGCTCAAAAAGACCGATCTGATGACCGAGGCGGAGCGGGACGCCTACCACGCCGAAAAAATGCGGAAAAAGAAAGAAGCCCGAAACAAGATCCTCGCCACCAAGACGCAGGAAAAGGGTCTCCTGATCGTCCACACCGGCAAGGGCAAGGGCAAGTCCACCGCCGCTTTCGGCATGGTGTTCCGCGCCCTGGGTCATGGCATGAAGGTGGGCGTGGTGCAGTTCGTCAAGGGCGTCTGGGAGACCGGCGAGCGCGACGTCCTGATGAAATTCCCCGATCTCGTTACCATCAACGCCATGGGCGAAGGCTTCACCTGGGACGTCGCCGACCGCCAGCGCGACCTAGCCGCCGCCCGCAACGCCTGGGAACAGGCCAAGCGCTTGATCGCCGACCCCAGCTACAAGATGGTGCTGCTCGATGAGCTCAATATCTGCCTGCGCTACGACTACCTGCCCATCGAAGAAATCGTCGAAACCCTGCGCAACAAACCTGTCGACAAGCACGTCATCGTCACTGGCCGCAACGCCAAGGATGAACTTATCGAAATTGCCGATCTCGTCACCGAAATGACCGAGATCAAGCATCACTTCCGCTCCGGCGTGAAGGCACAGCTAGGGATCGAGTTCTAGCAGCCCGTCGCGCGGAAATCCTGCGCCATCCGCTGCGCCACATCCTTGATGTCAGCCGCCTCCCTGCTGCTGAACTGCAGCGTCAAGCTCGCGGTTGACGCGCAATCGCAAAGCAGGATCATGCGGCGGATAAACTGCCGATCGCCCATCACGCCTGAGAAGGTGGCCCATTCCGGCGTGATGGTTTGAAAGGTGATGTTGAAGCCGTCGCGCTCGGCATAGCCGATGCTCGCCGCCACCTCGGCTTCGAAACTCTCCTCAACCATATTGGCGCCCCACAGCGCTAGCGACTGCACGGTGCCGGGATTGTCAAAGATCTGCCCATCGCCATTGTCGCTCTCGCCATAGCCGGAATAGCCCGGGGGTATCGAGCTTTGATAGCCAAACCGCGCATTGCCGTAACTCTCCCACCCCTGGGCAAAGGCAGGCAGGGCAAGGAGGGCAATACAAACAATAACGAGCAAGCGCATGCGCCCAGCCTGCCAAGCTCCCGAACGCAGCGCAAGCCACATCGGCGTGCTCAAAGCACCACGATCCCCGAGTGCTTCGCCTTCTGTTCGGGCTCCACATGGATGGTGATCTGCACGTTCTCCACCGTCTGGCGCAGCTTAGCCTCGATCACGTCGCAAATGCCATGCGCCGCCTCCACGCTCATGCTGCCCGGCACTACAAGGTGAAAATCAATAAAGGTCATCTTGCCGGCCTGCCGCGTGCGAATGTCATGCGCTTCGATGGCGCCCTCGGCATTCCCGGCGATCACCTCGCGAATGGCCTTCTGCGTTTCGGGCAGCACCGCCACATCCATCAGCCCGCCCACGCTGTCGCGGATCACGCCCCAGCCCGACCAAAGAATATTGATGGCCACCAGCGCCGCCAGGATGGGATCAAGGATCGCCCAGCCGGTGAGCAGCACCAGTCCCAAGCCGAGCAGCACGCCAATGGTCGAGACCACATCCACCATCAAATGCCTGCCATCAGCTTCGATGGCCGGTGAACGCGCCTTTCGGCCATAGCGCAGCAGCACTTGCGCCCAAACCAGATTGATGACGGTCGCCACACCGCTGATCAGCAGGCCCTGCACCGGAGCTTGGGGTATCTCAGGCGCTGTAAAGCCAAGATATGCCTCGCGCAGGATCAGAATGGCCGCCACGATGATCATGACACCCACCACCACTGCCGAGAAGTACTCGGCCTTGTGGTAGCCATAAGGCAGGGCGGCATCGGCCGGCCGCTGCGCCAATCGGACCGCGATCAGTGCGACGATCGCCGTCGCCACATTAACGATTGATTCGAGCGCGTCCGAGTAAAGCGCTACCGAGCCGGTGATGTACCAAGCCAGGGATTTGAGCCCGAGCACGATCAACCCGACGAGCAGGCTGGCCGCGGCGATCGCCAGTGTTCGGTTGTTGGTTATGCTCAAAGCTTAGCTCTCTCGGCCGTAGCCGCTTGCCATAAACGCATGTACAGGACGCATCAAGCCATTGAATTTGCAATTCATTTTCAGAAGCATTTCGATTTGGCGCGGCGCTCGCCCAAGCCTTTGATTGACCACAAGCTTCTCCTTGCCTTAGAACATGGGCCTTGCGCAGAGTTCCCCAAGGAACTGAAACAGAATCCGGTGCGGTCGACCCAATTCGGGGACTAAGTCCGGAGCTGCGACGGTGTTCGAGCGAACCTGCCTCTTGGGTCAGAGGCGAGAATGACAGATTTGAATGGCCCCATTTTTCTGGGCCTGGGCTGTTCAACGGCCGCCAGCGCAGATGAAATCGTCCGTCTGATTAAGACCTGTCTGGCTGAAGCCGATTGCCACCCCGGCCAGATCGCCGCTGTTGCCAGCCACAAGCGAAAGACTGGCAGCCAGGCTCTTTTGAGCGCCGCCGATCATTTCGGCGTACCGATCTTCTTCCTCGATGATGCTGCCTTGCCTGCTGGTATAGTGGGCACCTGCGAGGCCGTTGCCGCAGCAGCGGGCCCTCTGCTCCTGCCCAAGCGCAAGTCACGCTTTGCCACCTGCGCCATTGCCCGGTGCACACCGGATTTTACGATCGAGCGCTTCCGTCAGCCTGCCAATCCCAGCGCCGCGATTGCACCGTCCACGCTGGCGACCTCGGTCGCGGGCCCATAGGCCGGCCGCGCAATCATGATGACCTTGATCCCCAATTGCCGGGCCGCCTCCAGCTTCGCCTCGGTCTGTGCGCCGCCGGAATTCTTGGTGATCAGATGAGTGATACCCTCCTGTCGCATCAGCGCCATCTCGCTTTCCAGTGTGAAGGGCGGCCGCGTCCGGAGCAATGTCGCGTGCCGTGGCATCTCCTCGGCCGGTACCTCGATCGTGCGGACAATGAACTGACAGTCATCCCGCTCGAGAAAATGCGCCAGCCCCGTATGGCCGGTCGTCAACAGCACATCGGCGTTCGAGGGCAGGGCAGCAGCCGCTTCGGCGGCAGTGTCCACCATCACCCAATCGTCTCCCGCCCGCTGCTCCCAAGCCGGCCGCATATACCGCACCAAAGCAATCCCGCTCGCCTGGGCCGCTGTGACCGCATTGATCGACATCAGCCCGGCATAGGGATGCGTCGCATCCACCAGCCGCTCGATCCCTGCAGCCCGCAGATAAGCACAAAGCCCCGGAACACCACCGAACTTACCCATCCGCAACCCGCCTCGCGGCAACTTGGGGTCCTGCGTGCGCCCAGCCAGCGAGGTGATGACATCATGTCCGGCATCAACGAGCCTGTTCGCCAACTCCCGCGCCTCCGCCGTCCCGCCCAGGATCAGTATTTTCATTGCGTGGTCCAATATTGTTCTGGGCAGTTTGCCTCTACGGTTATCAACTCTCAAGCACTCGGCGCCAATAGTTTGCCCTCCCTCCCCCTTGAGGGGCTTGCGAGTGACCCGCAGGGCGGATCGCTCCAGTGGAGCGATACGAGCGAGAATGGCCACGAGAGCTGCGCTCGAATGGCGGCCGGGGAGGGGGTCGCTTTGTGGATCACTAATGGACCCCCTTTCTCGATCCCTCCCCTCAAGGGGGAGGGAGGCGTCAGCACCTCCGTTTTTGCCAACGCGGAAATCTACAGTTGACCAAAGGCTTCCTCATCGCCGCACCCCGTTCCGGTTCGGGCAAAACCGTCATCACCCTTGGCATCCTCGCCGCCCTGCGGCAGCGGGGCGTGGTCGTTGCGCCCGCAAAAACCGGCCCCGACTATATTGACCCGGCCTTTCTCGGCCGCGCAGCCCTGCGCGACGCTGTCAATCTCGACCCCTGGTCCATGTCGGGCCCGCGCCTCAAGGAACTCGCCCAGACGCAATCCATCGGTGCCGATCTCCTCGTCATCGAGGGCGTAATGGGCCTTTTCGATGGCGCTGCCGACGGCTATGGCTCCACCGCCGACCTCGCCGAACTGCTCGATCTCCCCATCATCTTTGTTGTCGATGCCGACCGGCAATCCCAATCCATCGCGCCCCTCGTAGCAGGCTTTGCCAACTGGCGTGTGGGCGTGCGCATCGCAGGCGTAATCCTCAATCGGGTCGCCACGATGAAGCACGAGCGCATGCTGCTCGACGCTTTGACAGCCACCGGAATACCCTGCCTCGGCGCCATCCCCCGTAGTGCCGATCTGGCGATTCCCGAACGTCATTTAGGCCTCGTCCTCCCCGGCGAGGTCCTGGCCTTCGACAGTTTCCTCCAGACCGCCGCCCACACCATCGGCCAATATCTTGATCTTGACCGCCTGCAACAACTCGCCGCTCCGCTTCCCACCTCAGATGCGACTGCCCCAAGCCTGCCGCCGCTCGGCCAGCACATCGCCATCGCACGCGACGATGCTTTCGCCTTCCTCTACCCCCATTTGCTCGACGGCTGGCGCAGCCTCGGCGCGAAATTCAGCTTCTTCTCCCCCCTCGCCAACGAGGCACCCAACCCAGCAGCAGACGCTGTTTTCCTGCCCGGCGGCTACCCCGAGCTGCATGGTGCAAGACTTGCCGCCGCCACCCACTTCAAGGCCGGCCTTCACGCCGCTCGCGACCGTGGCGCGCTGCTTTATGGCGAGTGCGGTGGCTACATGGTACTCGGTGAGACCCTGGTCGACAAAGCCGGGCAGAGGCATGCCATGGCCGGGCTCCTGCCCGTGACCACCCGCATCGACCGTCCCAAGCGTGTCCTGGGCTATCGCCGTCTCATCCATGCCGGAACTTTACCTTGGCCCGGCCGCCTCAACGGCCACGAATTCCACTACTCCTCCGCCAAGCAGACCCAACTACCCCCGCTCTTCGCCGCCACCGACGCCTGCGGCGATGCCATGCCCCCCATGGGCGGCGTGCTCGGCCGCGTCATGGGCTCTTACGCCCACGTCATCGATGCGGCATAAATCGCGCCATGGCTAAGGCTCTCATGTTCATGGGGACGGGTTCGGACGTCGGCAAGTCCTTGCTGGTGGCCGGGCTTTGCCGCGCCCTGAGCAACCGGGGCCTGCGCGTCGCGCCCTTCAAGCCGCAGAACATGAGCAATAACGCCGCCGTGACCGCCGATGGTGGCGAGATCGGCCGCGCCCAGGCTCTCCAGGCCCGCGCCGCCGGTCGCGCTCCGGTCACCGCCATGAACCCCGTCCTGCTCAAGCCCGAGGGCGACACCGGCTCGCAAGTGGTCGTCCGCGGCCAGCGCCGCGCCTCAATGTCCGCGCGTGCCTATTGGAGCAATCGCGGCGCCCTCATGCCCGAAGTCCTCGCAGCCTTCACCGAATTGGCTGCCGACGCTGATATCGTTTTGGTCGAGGGCGCCGGCAGTGCCTCCGAAGTCAATCTCCGCAACAATGACCTTGCCAATTTTGGCTTCGCCCAAGCCGCCGGCGTACCCGTCGTCCTTGTCGGCGACATCCACCGCGGCGGCGTCATCGCCTCGCTGGTTGGCACTTTCGCCGTCATCGACCCGGCAGACGCCCAACTGATCCGCGCCACCCTCGTCAACAAGTTCCAGGGGGACCCGAGCCTCTTCGCCGATGGTCTCACCACCATCCAGCGGCACACCGGAGTTCCGTGCCTCGGGCCCATTCCTTGGTTCGACGACGCCGCCAAGCTCCCCGCAGAAGACGTGCTCGCGCTGGAATCCTACACCAAGGGCAGCACCGGCCATTTCACCATCGCCGTTCCGCGCCTGCCACGCATCAGCAATTTCGACGACCTCGACCCCTTGCGTGCTGAACCAGGCGTTAGCCTGATCCTGGTTGAGCCGGGCCAACCTATCCCCCTCCATGCCGACCTCGTTATACTACCCGGCTCCAAATCGACCCTCAGCGACCTCGCCGCACTGCGCGCCAATGGCTGGGACATCGACATCACAGCCCATCATCGCGCCGGCGGGAAAATCCTCGGCATCTGCGGCGGCTATCAAATGCTTGGAAACACTGTAGCCGACCCTGACGGGGTCGAAGGTTCCGCGGGCAAAAGTGACGGTTTGGGACTGCTCAACGTTAACAGTCTGCTAACGCAAACCAAGCTTCTGCGAACCGAAAGTGCCACCCATCTAGCCTCCGGCGAGCCGATCAGCGGCTACCACATGCACATGGGCGAAACACTCGGCCCTGATCGCTCCCGCCCCTTCGCCATGGTCGAAAACACCCCGGAAGGCGCCATTAGCCCCGACGGCCGCGTCACCGGCACCTATCTCCATGGCCTCTTCGCCGCCGACGGCTTCCGCCGGGCGATTCTCGCCAACGCCTCTAACCCCGACTTCGCCTACGAATCATCAATCGAGCAGATCCTCGACGATTTGGCCTCACACCTAGAATCATACCTTGACCTAGACGCACTGTTTGCCCTCGCAGAACCGGTAAGTCATTGATGCCTCAAATCATCCTAGCGCCATTCGTGCTGCTACTCGAGCGGATCACCGGCTATTCGCCCCGCCTAGTCGCAGCCATTGGGCACCCCGTTATGTGGTTCGGCGCAGTCATCTGGGCTCTGGAACAGCGGCTGAACATCCCCGGCAAAGCGCCCGAGCACCGGCGCCAAGCCGGCATCATAAGCCTTGTTGCCCTGCTCGCCTTGGTGCTCGTCATCACATTGATAATTCAGGCATGTCTAGCTGCAATCCCATTCGGCTGGCTCGTCGAAATCCTCCTCACAACCACCTTCTTGGCCCAAAAAGAACTCGGCCGAGCCGTCCGCGCCGTCGCCGATGCCCTCAGAGTCTCCCTCGACAACGGCCGCGAAGCCGTCAGCCATATCGTCGGACGCGATCCACAAGCCCTTGATGAGGCTGGCGTTTCCCGCGCCGCCATCGAAACGCTTGCCGAAAGCACGAGTGATGGCGTCGTCGCGCCCTGGTTCTGGTTCGTCCTCCTGGGCCTACCCGGCATCGCCATCTACAAGGCCATCAACACGGCCGATTCCATGATCGGCCACATGAACACCCGCTATCGCCACTACGGCTGGGCCGCCGCCAAGCTCGACGATCTGGTCAACTACCTCCCGGCCCGTCTGACCGCCGCGATGACCACCGCCGCCTGCTTCTTCGTCCCTCACGCAAGCCCCAGCCAAGCATGGCGCACCGCAACACGCGACGCCCGCAAGCACGCCTCGCCCAACAGCGGCTGGCCCGAGGCCGCTTTCGCCGGTGCCTTAGGCTTCAGCCTGGGTGGTCCTCGCAGCTATGATGGCACCTTGGTTGATCTACCAACTTTCGGCACCGGCAAGTCGGCCCTGGTCGGGAGCGACATTCTGCGGGCATTGGTGCTCTACCGGGCCACCCTTAACATCTTGCTCGTGCTGAGTATTTGCTTGGCGTTGCTCGCCTTTGCGGCCACCCGCTAGGCTTCGTGAATGCGGCTCTCTTCCTGTCCCGGTGAGTCGCCCTTCAGCGTCATCGGCAGCCCGGCAACGATAAAATAAACGTCGTCGCAAATCTCAGCCAAACGCTGGTGCGCCGCACCCGCCAGATCCCGAAACGTCCGCGCCATCGCATTATCGGGCACGATCCCAAGACCAACCTCGTTGCTCACAAGGACGATCTTGGCCGCCTTGAGCTGGACCAGAACCGCCACAAGTTCTCCCACATGCTTAGCGACGTCCTCGTTGGCGAGCAGCAGATTGGTGATCCAGAGTGTGAGACAATCAACCAGGATCACGTCGTGACTAGCAGAGGCGATAATCAGTGCATCGGCAAGCGCCACAGGCTCTTCGATGGTCGCAAACCTATGCCCGCGGCTGGCCTTGTGGCTGGCGACGCGGTCGCGCATCTCTACGTCAAGAGCTTCCGCGGTTGCGAGATAGGCAGGCTTAACGCCAGCTCTTAGAGCCAGCCGTTCGGCAAACGCCGTCTTTCCAGAGCGCGCGCCACCCAAAACCAGCACATGTCGCGTCATCATTGGCCTCCCAGTCCGCCGCCACGGTTTAGCACAATGGACCCAATGAGACAGGAGTTGCAGACGAGCCATGCAAGTCCCGATCTTGGCAGGCATTTTTTGTGCCTTATCCTACTTTCGTCTTAGAGGCTTTCGCATTATGGTCCGCGCCGAAACCAGACCCTAGAATCCGTTTACCATTCGGAGAATCCTAGCGTGACCAGATACTATCTTGGCGTTGACGGCGGCGGAACCAATTGCCGCGTGCGTCTTGCCGATGAAAATCTGAATACGCTGGCCGAAGTCAAAAACGGCCGCTCCAATTTGCAGATCGATTCTGGCGAGCCAGCCTTCAAGGCTATCAGCGACGGCACGCGCGATGTCTTCAAGGCTGCTGGTCTCGATTTTTCCCAGGCAGCAAATACTTATGCCTGCTTTGGCATGGCCGGTGGCCGAATGGATTCAGCGCGTGCTGCTTTCGCTGCCCGCCCTTGGCCTTTTGCCGGTGTTAAGGTCTATGACGACATCGACATCGCCCATGCCGGAGCCCTTGGCGGCGGCGAGGGCGGCGTGATCATCGTCGGCACGGGCTCTGCCGCCATGTCGATTGTTGATGGCCAGCGCCATCAGGCAGGTGGCTGGGGTTTTCAGATCGGCGACCAAATGTCTGGCGCCATTCTCGGCCGCGAACTCGCAAGATATTCGGTTGAGGCAGACGACGGGCTCGTTGAGGCCTCGCCGCTCACGAAGGCCGTAATTGCTCAACTCGGCGGTAGTAATCAAGCTGCAATGACATGGTCTTTTGCTACGGACATGGGGCTGAAGATCCTCAGCCGCGACGGCACCGAAGGATGCGACGATGCACTGATCGGCCGTGCGCCTGCCGAGTTTGGCCGTTTGATGCCGCTGTTCTTCGACCATTATGAAAAAGGCGATGCAGTCGCCCAAAAAATGATGGAAATTGAACTGGGCTACATCGACACCTATGTCCGTTGGTTCAAGAGCCACAATGCCGAAGTCATGGCTATTGTGGGCGGTCTTGGCGAGCGCCTATTCCCAATTCTCCAGCAGCACTACGGCGACTTCGTTGCTCTGCCCAAATTCGAGCCGCTCCACGGAGCGGTGATCCTTGCTAAACAGAACTTCGCCTGAAGTCCGCGACAAACCAGGGACGAACCCAGTGTCCAGCCGTATTATTCCCGTCCAGCCTTTCGACTACGTGGTTTTTGGTGCCACGGGCGATCTGACCAAGCGCAAGCTGATCCCGGCGCTTTACCATCGCTTCAAGGACGGACAGTTCGATGACAACAGCCGTATCATCGGCGTTTCCCGCTCCAAGCTTAGCAATGCCGAGTTCCAGGCCGCAGCACGCGATGCTGTGACACAGTTCGTCGAAAAGGATTATCAGGACCAGGCTGTCCTGGACCGTTTTGTCAAGATTTTCACATATATATCGGTCGATGTGAGCAAGCCCGAAGAGGCAGGAGATCTCGGCAAGGCACTGCGTGACGATGCTAAAATCGTTCGAGCCTTCTACTTGGCCGTCGCGCCTGACCTGTTCGAACCCATCGCAGAATTCCTGCAAAAAAAGAAACTCTACCGCCGCGACGCGCGTGTCGTGATCGAAAAACCGCTCGGCCACGACTTGGTTTCATCCATGGAAATCAATGACGGCGTTGCCAGGATTTTCAAGGAGGATCAGGTCTATCGGATTGATCACTACCTCGGCAAAGAGACGGTGCAGAACCTGCTTGCTTTGCGCTTTGCTAATACGCTGTTCGAGCCGGTCTGGAATTCGGCCAATATCGACCATGTGCAACTGACCGTGGCCGAAAGCGTCGGCGCCGGCACGCGCGGCTATTATGACGAGTCCGGCGCATTACGCGACATGATCCAGAATCACATGCTGCAATTGCTGTGTTTAGTAGCCATGGAGCCGCCTGCATCGGACGATGCCAATGCTTTGCGCGATGAAAAACTTAAGGTGTTGCGCGCACTTAAGCCGATCGTCAATGGTGATGTAGCCAAGAACACCGTTCGTGGCCAGTACAAGGGCGTCAAATCCGAAACGACTTCTGTAGCCGGCTACCAGGAAGAGCTGCCCGATGACAAAAAGGGCAGCCGCACGGAAACGTTCGTTGCGCTTAAAGCCGAAGTCGAGAACTGGCGCTGGGCCGGTGTGCCGTTTTACTTCCGCACCGGCAAGCGTATGGCCAGTCGCGCTTCCGAAATCTGCATCCAGTTCAAGCCAATCCCTCACTCCATCTTCGATCATGCGGAAGGAGCGGCGCGCGCCAACAAGCTCATTATCCGCCTGCAGCCCGACGAAGGCGTCAAGCTTATGATGATGATCAAGGATCCGGGTCCGGGCGGCATGCGCCTGCGCGAAGTGCCGCTGAATTTGAGCTTCGCCCAGACCTTTACCGAGCGCACGCCGGAGGCATACGAGCGGCTTCTGCTGGACGTGATCCGCGGCAACCAGACCCTGTTCATGCGGCGCGACGAGTTGGAAGAAGCCTGGAAATGGGTGGACCCGATCCGCGAAGCCTGGGACCGCTCGAGCGAGCCGCCGCAATCCTATGTGGCGGGCACATGGGGCCCCAGCGGCGCCATCGCCCTGATCGAGCGCGACGGCCGCACTTGGTACGAGGACGATAACTAATGACTATCGAACGCCGCACATTTGCCGATAAGCCGACCCTGGCCAAGGAACTGGCCGAGGCTGTTGCCGACCGCATCCGTGCGGCGATCGAGACACGCGGCGTTGCGGCCATTGCGGTCAGCGGCGGCTCCACGCCGGCCAGGTTCTTCCAGGCGTTGGGCAAGACCAAGGATATCGATTGGTCCAAGGTCATCGTCACGCTGGTGGACGAGCGCTGGGTTGATGAAACCAACGACCGCTCCAATGCCCTGCTGGTCAACGAGCGCATGCTGCAGGGGCCCGCGGCCACGGCACGCTTCTTTCCGCTCTATTCGGGCGGCGACGAACCAGATGCTGCGCACATCGCCAAGACAAATGCCTTGCTGGCCGAACTGCCCGAGCAGTTCGCGGCGGTCGTTCTCGGCATGGGCAGCGATGGTCATACCGCGTCCTTCTTCCCCGGCGGCGATACGCTTGACCAAGCATTGAGCGAAGCTGGCCCAACCGTCTCCATCCGTGCGCCGGGCGCCGGGGAGCCGCGCATTACCTTTACCCTTCCGCGCCTCCTCCAGGCGGATGGGCTGTACCTTCATATCGAAGGGGAGGAAAAGGCCGCCGTTCTCGACACGGCTCTGGGTGATGGTCCGGTAGCGGACATGCCCGTGCGTGCCGTCTTGCGGTCCGGCCATGCTGTAAACGTCTACTGGTGCCCATAGTCCCCTCAGCGATCCCCAATCGATCGCTCTGGCCACTACGCGGCTCCGTCTCTTGAAGGAGCTCGACCATGTCTGTCCGTCAGGCCATCCAGGATGTCACCGATCGCATCGCGGCACGCAGCCGCGATAGCCGCCGGGATTATCTCAACCGCCTCGATGCCGCCCGCGAAGCCGGCGTGAACCGCGCCGTCCTGTCGTGCGGTAATCTTGCCCACGCCTTTGCCGCCTGCACGCCGTCCGAAAAGGCGGCGCTGGCTGGCAACAAGACGCTGAATTTGGGCATCGTCACCAGCTACAACGACATGCTGAGCGCCCATCAGCCCTATCAGTTCTATCCCGACATCATCAAGGAAGCGGCCCGCTCCATTGGCTCGACAGCCCAGGTAGCAGGTGGCGTGCCGGCCATGTGTGATGGCGTGACCCAGGGCCAGCCGGGCATGGATTTGTCGCTGTTTTCACGCGACGTCATCGCCATGTCGACCGCGATTGCCCTTAGCCACAACATGTTCGACGCGGCGGTTTACCTCGGCATCTGTGACAAGATCGTGCCGGGCCTGCTGATCGGCGCCTTGACCTTCGGGCATCTGCCAGCGGTGTTTATTCCGGCCGGGCCCATGCCCTCTGGCATTCCGAACGATGAGAAGAGCAAGGTCCGCCAGCTCTACATGGAAGGCAAGGTCGGCCGGGCCGAACTGCTGGAGGCTGAATCCAAGTCCTACCATTCGGCGGGCACCTGCACCTTCTATGGCACCGCCAACTCCAACCAGATGCTGATGGAGATCATGGGGCTGCACCTTCCCGGTGCAAGCTTCGTTAATCCCGGCACGCCCTTACGCGATGCGCTCACCAAGGAAGCCACGGTCCGCGCCCTGTCGCTGACAGCGTTGGGCAATGACTATACGCCTGTCGGTCATGTCATTGATGAAAAGGCAGTCGTCAACGGCTTGGTCGGCCTCCACGCCACTGGCGGCTCGACCAACCACACCATGCACATTATTGCCATCGCGGCGGCTGCTGGGCTGCAGGTGACTTGGGATGATATGAGCGATCTCTCCGACGCCACGCCGCTTTTGGCGCGCGTCTATCCCAATGGCGTTGCTGACGTGAACCACTTCCATGCCGCCGGCGGCATGGGCTTCCTGATCCAGGAACTGCTTGAAAGCGGGCACCTGCACGAGGACGTCAAGACGGTCTGGGGCAGCGGTCTTTCGGGCTACAAGGTTGAAGCCAAGCTGATCGAAGAAAAGCTGACCTTTGAGCCTTCGCCAAAGGAATCGGCGCTGCCCAAAGTTTTGGCCAAGGTCGCGACCCCGTTCCAACAGAGCGGTGGCCTCAAGCTGCTGACCGGCAATCTCGGCCGCTCTGTCATCAAGGTTTCGGCCGTCAAGCCTGAGCACCGCGTGATCGAAGCGCCGGCGCGGGTGTTCCATGGCCAGGAAGGCCTGCAGGCGGCGTTCAAGGCGGGCGAATTGACCGGTGACCTGATCGCCGTTGTGCGGTTCTCGGGCCCGCGTGCCCTCGGCATGCCCGAATTGCACAAGCTGACGCCATCGCTCGGCATCCTGCAGGATCGCGGCTTCAAGGTTGCGCTGCTGACCGATGGCCGCATGTCGGGTGCTTCGGGCAAGGTGCCCGCAGCAATCCACATGACGCCCGAGGCGATGGATGGCGGCCCGATCAGCAAGATTCGCGACGGCGACATGATCCGGCTCGACGCCAATGAAGGCACGCTGACATTCCTCGGTGACGAGAAGGAATTCTTCTCCCGCACTCCGGCGACCGAAGATCTGCGCCCGCAGCATTTCGGCATGGGCCGCGAGCTTTTCGCCGGTATGCGCAGCCTGGTCGGTGTCGCCGACCGTGGGGCTAGCGTCTTTCAGTAACCGCGCTTTTTCGGCCGCACCGTGACCTCCTCCAGCCGCCTGGGCTGGAGGCCTTGCGGATCGACGCCGACATCAAACTGGCGCGGCTGCGGCGACAGCCGGCCATGCGAATGGCCATGCAGATTGATCGACTTCTTGCCCATCTGGTTCCAGGTGCGGAACGGATAGTGGCACATGACGTAGAGCTGCCCGTCGACCAGGAACTCGGCATAGTGCTGGATGGTGGCCCAGCCCTTGGCGGCTATCGTGGGCGGCGGATCGTTGTTGCCGATGATGAGGTGCTTGGTGCCGTTGAGTTGGCCCAGCAACGCCTCGACGTCCTCCTGCGTCCCCCGGGCGAAATCCCCGAGGTGCCAGATTTCGTCCTCTGGAGCCACAATGCTGTTCCAGTTGGCTATGAGAGCCGCGTCATGGTCAGGCATGTTGGCAAAAGGCCGCCGGTCGATGCGCAGCACGCGCGGATCGGCGAAGTGGGTATCGCTGGTAAAAAAGAGCATGTCGGCTTAACGGCTGCGCCCGAACAAGCGTTCAATGTCCTTTTTCTTGAGCTCCACATAGGTGGGGCGCCCGTGAATGCACTGGCCGGAATGAGGCGTCGCCTCCATGTCGCGGAGCAGGGCATTCATTTCGTCGACGCGCAGCCGCCGGCCGGACCGCACCGAGCCATGACAGGCCATGCGCGCGATGATCGACTCCATCCGATCGCTGAGCGCAGCGGTGGAGTCCCATTCGGCCAAGCCATCGGCCAGGTCGCGGACCAGTCCCTCGATGTCGGTACTGCCCAGAAGGGCAGGGGTCTCGCGCACAGCAATCGCGCGGGGTCCGAAGCGCTCGAGATACAGCCCGAAGCGTTCCAGCTCGCTTGCCGCTTCATCGAGGCGCGCGCAGTCTTCCTCCGGCAGCTCGACAACAAGCGGGATCAGTTGCGCCTGGCTGGGCACGGGGCCTGATGCCAGTTGATCCTTGAACCGCTCATACACCAGCCGCTCATGGGCCGCATGCTGGTCTACCAGCAGCAGGCCCTCGCCATTTTGAGCGATGATGAAATTGTCGAACATCTGCGCGCGGGCCGTGCCGAGGGGATATTCCGTCGGCTGTGGCGCCGGCTCGACCTCGATCCGGGCGCTGGGTTCGTTGAAGCCATCAAGGCCATGGGATTGTCGGTAGTTCGGCGCAAATGGATTGCCCTCCCGGAGGCTGGAAGGGCGGTCATAACCAGCAAAGCGGCCATTGCTATCCATTCCTGCATAGGCCGGGGCTGGTGATGCGGCAGCGGCGTAAGCTGGCGCGGTGAACGCACCCAGCACGCCCTCGGCGACGGTCGTTGACGCCTTGAACCCGGCAGCGATCAGGGCCTCGCCAATGGCGCGGATGACAGCACTCCTTACCGCGCCCGCATCGCGGAAGCGCAATTCGGCCTTGGCCGGGTGAACGTTAACGTCCACCTCGGCCGGATCGACCGCCAGGTACAGCGCCACCACCGGATAGCGGTCTCGGAAGGTGAAATCGGCATAGGCCGCGCGGATGGCGCCGACCAGAACCTTGTCACGCACCGAGCGGCCATTGACGAAATAGAACTGCGACAGGGAATTGGCGCGCGTATAGGTGGGCAGGCCCGCAAGCCCTGCCACGGTCACGCCATGCCGTTCGCTTGCCAAAGCAACGGCGTTCAGGGCGAAATCATCCCCGATGACCTGCGCAAGCCGGGCTTCCAACGCGCCCGTGCCGGTCACCGCCGGCCAGTTGCTGGCGGAACGATCGGAGCCCTGCAGCACGAAGTGCACCGAAGGGTTGGCCATCGCCAGCCGCTTGAGCACGTCAGTAATTGCGGCAGTCTCGGCCCGGTCACTCTTGAGGAATTTGAGCCGCGCTGGCACCTTGGCGAAGAGGTTTTTGACCTCGACGATGGTGCCCCGGTTCATCGCCTGCGGCACCGGACCGCTGCGCAGCCCATTGCGCACCTCGAGCCGCAGCCCGCTCTCAGCTTGGGCGGTGCGCGAGCAGATGGACAGTTCCGCCACCGAGCCGATCGAGGCCAGCGCTTCACCGCGGAAGCCCAGGGTGCGGATATCGTCAAGCTCGTCTTCGCTGAGCTTGGAAGTTGCGTGCCTCTCGACCGAAAGGACGAGATCCCCGCGGTCCATGCCGTGCCCGTCATCCTCGATCCGCATCAGCGTCTTGCCACCGCCTGCCGTGGTCACGACGATCCGGCGCGCACCGGCATCGATGCTGTTTTCCACCAGCTCCTTGATGACGCTCGCAGGCCGCTCCACAACTTCGCCAGCGGCAATGCGGTTGATCAGGTCCTCGGGTAGCTGGCGGATGGGCAAAGGCGACTCTCCTCACCTCGAGTATAGTGGAGCGTCGCTCCGGTGCCGACCCAAGAATCGCAGCAACTCAATGGCAAATAGCCGCTCACGGTCCGTGCAAGAAGCGTTTCAGTCACCATTGCTTCACGACACAACCATGACGCCACCCGCTGCGTTGCCCCTAAACAAGGAGACGCATGATGTCCAAAAAAGCAGACGATCTGACTCAAGCCAACGAGAACGCGAACATCGACTTCAATGGCAAGAACGTGCCGGCCGGCAACAAGCCCGAGAAAGCGAAAGATACTCAAGATGCCAACGAGGCGGCCAATGCCGATTTCAACGGCGGTGCCACGCCGGATGTGCTCGGCAACAGAGTAGGCGGGCTGCGCGGCAGTTCTGACTAGCATAGGTTTGCAGCTCAACCGCGATCGCGTATAGCTCGGGCCAGCCACTTCCACGGTGCCTGATGACCCCTTTTTCGCCAATGGGCCTTGCCTTGTCGCTTGCTGCGGAAGCCTTCGGCAATGACGAGGCGCCCGTGGGAGCCGTGATCATGGAGGGCAAGACGGTTCTTGCCGCTGAACGCAACCGCATGAAAGCGCTTGGCGACCCTACAGCTCACGCTGAAATGCTGGCCATGCGGGCAGCGCTCGCGAAACGCGGCACGGGGCGCCTCGACGGTTGCGACCTTTACGTCACGCTTGAGCCATGCGCCATGTGCGCCGGCGCCATCGCGCATGCCCGTTTACGCCGGGTGTACTTCGGTGCTGAGGACATTAAGGCAGGGGCCGTCGAAAATGGTGTTCGGCTTTTTACCCAGCCGTCCTGCCATCACGCGCCGGAAGTCATCGGGGGCGTTGGTGCTAGCCAGTCAGAAGCCCTGCTACAGAATTTCTTCCGCCGGTTGCGACGTTGATTGTTAAGAAATTTTGCTGCCCCTGAAACTCCCTTTTGCTTAAGGGCGTACCTCCTTTCACTGAATGCACGGGTGTTCAGCAGGGAGAACAACAATGCACAAGCGCCTCGGAAAAGTCTTTCTCACCGCTGCTATGGTCGCGGTACTGTCTTCGTCGGTCAGTTTTGCCCAAGACAACCCCATGGTTGGCGGTGCACCTATGCTGACCACCAGGAACATCATTGAAAATGCAGTAAACTCAGCAGACCACACAACGTTGGTTGCTGCAGTTCAGGCTGCCGGGCTGGTCGAAACTTTGTCTGGTGAAGGCCCCTTTACGGTTTTGGCCCCGGTCAATGCTGCCTTTGAAGCGCTGCCAGCGGGTACGGTTGAAACCCTGCTCAAGCCTGAGAACAAGGAAACGCTGTCCACGATCTTGGCTTGCCACGTCATTCCGGCTCGGGCGCTGGCCGCCGACATCATCGGCATGGTCGAGGACGATGGCGGCGAGCATATCGTTGATACCGTTGGCGGCTGCAAGCTGACGCTCAAGGCCGAAGACGGCAAGGTGACAGTGACGGACGAGAACGGCACAGTCGCCAATGTAACTATTGCCGATGTCATCCAGTCCAACGGGGTCATTCACGTAATCGACGCCGTGCTGACCCCCAAGGCTGCCGACGATGCTGCTGCCGCCGAAGAGACCGCTCCCGATGCAATGGCAACGGACGCGATGGCGTCAGACGCTATGGCGCCTGAAGGTGACTTCCCCATGGTTGGCGGCGCCGCTATGTACCCAACCAAGGACATCGTCGACAATGCCGTGAACTCCGCCGATCACACCACGCTCGTTGCCGCCGTACAGGCCGCTGGCCTCGTCGAGACGCTCAAGAGCCCTGGCCCATTCACGGTTTTTGCGCCCGTCAACGCTGCTTTTGAGAAACTCCCGGCCGGCACTGTCGATACGCTGCTTATGCCTGAGAATAAGGACCAACTCGTTAAAGTTCTGACGGCTCACGTGGTTGCTGGCAAGATGTCCGCAGCCGATCTCGTCGAGAACATCAACGCGCATGGCGGCAGCTACAATTTGCAGACGGTGAGCGGCGATGCCCTGACTGCCAAGCTCAGCGGTAGCAAGGTTTTCATCTTTGACGAAGCCGGTGGCGCTGCCGAAGTGACCATTGCCGACGTGAACCAGAGCAATGGCGTGATCCACGTCGTCAACGACGTGCTGCTGCCACGCTAATATCAGGCGCTACACGAAGTCGGCCTCGCCTCCGGGCGGGGCCTTTTGCTGTGCTAATTGGTTTCGATTACCTGCACTTTGCGGGCAAGATAGGCCTCGATCTTGTGCCCCAGCATGCGTTTGAAACGCTCCTTTTCCTGGTCGCCATGAGCCACGATCTCGCGCACGCGCCAGAACTCCAGCGCGCCGAAATTGGTGACATGCGGCCGGATATAGATGTCCGGCGGATAAGCTGCCATCATATGTGCTGTCAGCGAGTGCATCATGATCTGGGCTGAGCCGAACCAGATATCGAGCGCCTTATGATCGGTCTTGGCTATGTGCTCGGATGGGTCGCCGTTGACGTCGATGCCAATCAGGAAATCGGTGTTGATGTCCGCCTGGTCCAAGGGCAGCGGATTGACCACGCCACCATCAACCAGGATGTGATTGGCATAGACCACTGGCTTGAAGAGGCTTGGAATGGCGATTGAGCCGGCAATCGCCGGCCGTAACAGCCCTGAATTAAAAACGACCTGATGCCAGGACTGGAAATCTGTGGCCACTACATACAGCGGTACTTTGAGGTCCTTGAACTCCTGCGGAAAGTGCGCGGGTGCGAAGGCATCCACAATGAGACCCGCATCCAGCTGCATCGAAATGCCGTTCTTGAGAATGCCCCCAATACCGCGGATTTGGGTCGCCCAGAGCTTGCTGGCAATCGCCCGCATCGTTCCGAGAACTTCATAAGAATGCTCGCGCAATTCCTTGCCGCTCATCCCCGCTGCCCAACCCGCCCCGATTAGTGCGCCTATGGAAGTACCGGAAATCACCGATGGTTTGAGGCCCAACTCGTCCATGGCCTCGATGTAAGGAATGTGCGTCAGGCCACGCGCCGAACCACCGCCTAATGCAACACCGATCCGTGGTCCCGATAATGTTCGCATGCTGGCCCGCTCCTTGCCCCGCTCCCGCAGCTTGGCGGCCAAGGCTTGTCCACGCAGTTGCAATGGGGTCAGCCGGCGCTTGGGCGCTGGAGGAGCAGTTGGTGAGAAGGGTGCGCCGGGAAAGTTGAGGAAGGGTTCAACCGCCGGATCGCTGGATTTCGCGCCAGCCGATGTCTCGGCGGCAAAAGCCTTCTGGCCAAACAATCTGTTCCATACCGGCGTAAGCACGCTTTTGCGCCTCACTGACACTTTCGCCTAGAGCCGTCACGCAGAGCACGCGCCCGCCAGAGCCAAGTAAACGACCGCCGTCCCGCCGCGTTCCAGCATGGAATACTTGTAAGGCGTCGCTGTCCAGACCGTCGGCGTTCTTGATCTCGCTACCGTTAACGACAGCGCCGGGATAGCCCTTTGTCGCCATGATGACTGTTAGTGCAAACTGATCCTTCCATGCTACATCGTGACCTTTGAGCGTTCCCGTGGCGGTGGCATGAAGCAGCGGCAGCAGATCGCTTTCCATTCGCATCATCATGACCTGTGTTTCCGGGTCACCGAACCGCGCATTGTATTCGACCAGCTTGGGTCCATCTGCCGTAAGCATCAGCCCGGCATAGAGTACGCCATGATAAGGTGTTCTCCGCGCTGACAGACCCCGCACTGTAGGCCAGATAATACGCTCGATTACGTCCTCATAAACCGCACGGCTCATTACAGGAGCAGGGGAATACGCCCCCATGCCACCCGTGTTCGGCCCCGTATCGCCATCAAAGGCGCGCTTGTGATCCTGGGCCGTGGTCAGCGGCAGAATGTCCATCCCGTCACACAGGACGAACAGGCTCACCTCCTCCCCCTCCATGAACTCCTCGATGACCACCGAGGCGCCTGCAGCGCCAAACGCTCCCGCGAAACAATCGACGATTGCTTCCTCGGCTTCCTCGATGCTCATGGCGACGGTAACGCCCTTGCCGGCCGCGAGGCCGTCTGCCTTAATCACGATAGGCGCGCTTTGGGTGTAAAGGTAAGCCAGCGCTGCAGCCTCAGTGTCAAAACGCCCATAAGCAGCAGTGGGAATATTCATCTGATCGCAAAGTGCCTTCGTGAACCCTTTCGATCCTTCCAACTGGCCAGCGGCCTTGGACGGGCAGAAGCAAGCAATGCCAGCCGCCCTTACATCATCGCCTAGGCCCGCGACGACCTGCGCATCAGGGCCGACGACAACGAAGTCGATGGCCATGAGCTTGCAGAAATCCGTCACTGCCTTGTGGTCGGTAATGTCCATGGCAATGTTTTCGGCGACTGCACCCGTGCCGCCATTGCCTGGCGCGATGAAGAGCTTGGTGAGGAGCGGCGATTGCGCGATCTTCCAAACCAGGGCATGTTCGCGCCCGCCCGAACCGATCACCAAAACCCGCATGCCACCCCTCCAGCTTATGGCGGCGTGATGCACCACGAGAGCGGGAGAGGCAAGGGGCTTTGCCTACATCTCTGCTTCGGTGAAGATACGCGTCAAATCTCCATTCCATTCGCCGCGGAATTTGTCGAGCCAGCGCTCCGCCGGCGTCTTTGCGAGGCGAATGGTTTGTTCCAGCGGCGCCATGTGGATGCTTTCATCCTTGCCTTGGGCGTTCAACCGGTTGCGCCGCACCAGCCCTGCTTCAGCGATACCCACTGCTTGCGCCGCCACGTCGTAAACATTGGATCGGTCATGCGGTGCGTCTAGCCCGAGTTTGGGTACATCATGGCGCATGCGGTCGCGCTCTTCCCGCGTCCAAGGCTTGATCATCTCATAGGCCGCTTCAAGCGCAATATCGTCGTAAAGCAGCCCAGTCCAGAAGGCAGATAGCGCTGTAACGGACTTTTCGTCACCCATGTCAGCGCCCCGCATTTCAAGGAACTGCTTAAGCCGCACCTCGGGGAAAATGGTCGAGAGGTGATCTTCCCAGTCCTTGATCGTCGGCTTTTCGCCCGGCAGTTGCGGCAGCTTGCCTTGGAGAAACCCTCGGAAGCTCTCGCCCGCCACGTTGATGTACTTGCCTGCGCGAATAACGAAATACATCGGCACGTCGAGTGCGTAGTCAGCATATTGCTCGAACCCGAAGCCTTCCTCAAAGGCGAAGGGGAGCATGCCGGTACGGGCATTGTCGGTGTTAAGCCATATATGGCTGCGGAAGCTGAGGTAGCCGCTCTCCTTGCCATCAACGAAAGGCGAGTTGGCGAAAAGGGCAGTAGCGACCGGCTGCAGCGCTACCGCGACGCGCAACTTTTTGACCATGTCGGTTTCACTGGAGAAATCGAGATTGGTTTGCACGGTACATGAACGGAACATCATCGATGTGCCAAGCGTACCAACCTTCTCCATATAGGGCTTCATGATGCCGTAGCGTGATTTCGGCATAGCTGGAATTTCAGCTACCGACCAAATTGGCGTCACGCCAAGTCCAAGGAAGTGAATATCTAGCGGTGCGCCCACCTGCTTGGCGACACGCATATGCTCGGCCAATTCATCTGCTGACGCATGCAGGTCTACTTGTGGCGCACCTGACAGTTCGAATTGACCGCCGGGCTCTAGAGAAATGCCGCCAGCGACTTCATTGTTGCGCAAACCGATCGGGTTCTCGCCATCGTAAAATGGGTGCCAGCCTGTTTCCGCCTCAATGCCCGTGAGCAGCGCATGAATGCCATTCGGCCCACCATAGGCCACTGTGCGCAAAGGGTTGGTATGGAACACATGTTTTTCGTGCTCGGTCCCAATGCGCCATTCGCTTTCTGGTTTGCACCCGCGCGACATTGCCTCAATCAGGTCGTTGCGCGATTCGATTAGGGGCGAATAGGCGTCGGCACCGGCCATGAAGTCCTCGTGGCTTTGAGAGGGCAATGTTGGCGGGAACATAGCGTTGCGCCGCAACAAAGCAATCGGCTTTTATCGCCAATCACCGATGGTCGCTTGAATAACCGCGAGCGCCGCTACGGCTGCCGTGTCTGCTCGCAAAATCCGCGGTCCAAGGCTGATGGGAACCACAAAGGGCAGGCTGCGCAACTGTGCGCGTTCTCTCGCTGAAAATCCACCTTCGGGGCCGACAAGTAGCCCGATCGGCTGGTCGCGCAAGCTGTCCAGGCTGTTGATCGGAGAGGATGCCGCCTCGCTTTCATCGGCGAAAATCAAGCGCCTGCCGCCGTGATCGACAGGCCAGTCTGCAATTAACCGGTCCAAACTGGTTTCCAGCGCCACTTTGGGAACCGTTAGCACTTCACACTGCTCAGCCGCCTCTACGACATTGGCGACGAGCCGCTCATGCTTGAGCCGGTTTACCTGTGTGTATTTGGTAATCACCGGCTGGATGATCCCTGCGCCCATTTCCGTGGCTTTCTGAACCACATAGTCCAGCCGCTCGGTCTTGAGCGGGGCAAAGCCATACCATAGCGTGGACGGCGGCGTTTGCGCCGCAATCTGTTCCACAACTGTCAAAGCCACAGACTTCTTTGAATCGCTGCTGAGCCGCGCCAGCCAAGCGCCATCGCGTCCATTAAACAGCACCACCTCGTCGCCCACCATCTTGCGCAGCACCGCTGCGAGATAAAGCGATTGCTCCTTGCTCAAGGTGAGTTCGACACCTTCGGCAAGGTCAGGCTCGACGTGAAGGCGGGGCAGGGCGGCGTGGGTACGGGGCATGGCAAGTCTGTTGATTGGGTGGCTGGGGGCAGTTAGGACTGAAGCTGTCGCTTGATCAAGGCCGGTTCGATCCATCAAATCATTCACGCGAAAGCGGAACCTCCGTTTGGGACAGCGACTAACAACGACCCCGTTTCTTCGGGAGTGACCTTATAGCTTTTGACGAGTGCCATGCCTGACACTGCCCCACCATCCAACACCGTGGCCGATGCCCAGGCCGGCAATTGGGTCGATCGCTCGGCACCCGACTGGCTCAAGCCTTACGCCCGACTGGCGCGATGGGATCGGCCAATTGGTGTCTGGCTGCTGTTTTGGCCCTGTGCCTGGGGGCTTGGACTGGCCGCTATTGCCAATCCGGAGCAAGGTTTTAACTTGTGGGCGGCGGTGCTTATGTTCATCGGAGCAGCGTTGATGCGCGGCGCCGGTTGCACGTTCAACGACATCGTTGACCGGGACATCGACGGCAAAGTTGCCCGCACTCGCTTGCGCCCCATCCCCTCCGGGCAAGTTACGGCCAAGAACGCGCTGATCTTCCTCGTCGCGCAGTCGCTTCTAGGCGCGGTAATCCTCTTCCAGTTTAATCGCTTCACGATCTGGGCTGGCATCGCCTCTCTGGTCCTTGTCGCGATATACCCCTTCATGAAGCGTATCACGTGGTGGCCACAAGCGTTTTTAGGGCTCGCCTTCGCCTATGGCGCCCTCGTCGGCTGGTCCAGCCAGACCGGCGGCCTCTCCCTACCGCCCTTGCTGCTTTACCTTGGCACGATCCTTTGGGTCATCGGTTATGACACGATCTATGCGCTACAGGATGTCGAAGACGACGCCATGATCGGTGTCAAATCCACCGCTCGCCTGTTTGGTCCCCGCACAAAGCCGATTGTTGGAGCATTCTATGCGGCCGCTTACGTGCTTTGGCTTGCTGCCGCCACCTTGGCAGGTGCAGGCATTGTCTTCGCCCTGCTATCGCTGGTCGTTGCCGGCCTGCTGGCCTGGCAGGTGTGGACGCTGGATGAGGCCGAGCCCGGCAATCCGCTCCTTCGTTTCCGGTCCAATCACTACGCCGGTCTAGGCATGGCACTGTCGCTGGCCTTCTTGGCCGAGTGGGTCTGGTAACGCATCGCAAACGCCTAAAGGGCTGACCGCACCACCGGCCAACCCTTCAAACGTGCTTTGGAGGAGCAGTAAACTTGTTATGCGTCCGGTTGGCCCGGCTGACGGCGATTGAGGAAGCGCGGACGGCGGCCGGCTTCCGAAGCGAGCTTGCGTCGAGCGGCCGAGTTGCCGACCATGACGCCATCCACCTGCTGCGAATAGGGCATGTACTGCCCGTCACCTGCCTTGATGAATAGCGGCAGACGAAGCTTCTTGCCCCAGTTCTGCCATTCGGCAACAACGCTCTGGTTGCCCTGCTCTTCGAACACTTTGTAGTTGAGTTCGGCATCGGCATGCACCAACTCGATCGAACTGGTCAAAACGCCTTCTTCTGAAATGGAAGTGGCAACGGCAACCCCGATGAACTCGGTAACCGGCACCTTCACCTTGATTGCCACGCCGCTCTGTTCAAGCATGCGGCGGATCGTGACGGTTTTCACCGGATCCTTCGGGCCATTGTCATTAGCGGCAATAAACCGGCGATCAGCCACCGCGGGTTTTCCGAAAGCCAGGATTACCGATGTACCTTCCATTGCAACGCCATGAAACATTTGAGATTAGCCTTCCTGTCAACTTCGAGAACTGGTTTTTGGTGCTCTCTTTTGTAAGGCCAACATACCCGCCCCGATTACCCAGCCCCTTAATCGGTTCGGTTAAGTTTATCTTGTTTTCCGAGAGGGTTAGCAGGGTCTTGCACCGAGTCAGACCCGGTTAACCGCGTGCGCTGGAAGGCCGTTAACCTACGCGGCCTGTGCCGCGTTCAACAAGTTCGTGCGAGCAGAAACGCAAAGCTTGCCGAAAATCCTGCCCAAGCCTAAAAGGCCCGGTAAATGCCAGTGCCGCCAACCACCTATAGTGATGATCTTGAACTGCTCCGCTCTTCGGCTGTTGCGGCAGGCATTATCGCGAGCAGCTTTTTTCGCCGTCCGGTCAAAAGCTGGAGCAAGGAAAATCTCTCTCCCGTCAGCGAGGCGGACATCTTGGTGGACCGCTATCTTGCGGCTTCCCTTTTGACCGCGCGGCCCAGCTACGGCTGGCTCAGCGAAGAAACCGCTGACAATCCTTCCCGGCTTGATTGCGAACGCGTCTTCGTGGTCGATCCTATCGATGGCACAAGTGGCTTCTTGCGCGGGGAAGATAGCTGGTCCGTGTCGTTAGCCGTCGTTGAAAATGGCGTGCCTGTTGCCGGTGTCATCTACGCGCCTGTGCGCGACGAGATGTATGATGCTGTGAAGGGAGAAGGTGCCCGCCTAAATGGCAAGACATTGACCCGCCATCGTCGCGCGGGCGCTCCGCCGATCATTCCGGCCGCCGGCGCCGTGCATCAGGAAATGCAAGCGGCTGGGCTCAACTACACTCGCGGTCCTTATTATCCCTCGCTGGCATACCGGCTGGTGCAGGTAGCAACAGGCAAGCTTGATGCTGTTGCGAACAGGCGCGGTAGCCAGGACTGGGACATTGCGGCGGCCGCGCTGATTCTTGCTGAGTGCGGTATAGGGTTTGAAGACGTCTGTAGCGGTTATCCCGTTTTCAATAAGCGTGATGTGCGCCACGGAGCGCTTGCGGCGCTTGGTGACATGAGCCTAAAACCCATTGTGCATGCGGCGCTGATCAAGGTCTATGGCTGCCCTGGACCTGAGACCAGGCAAGCTGCGATCCTTGCTGAACTGACCATCCCAGACGAACGGATTTGAACCGATGGCCGAAAAAGAAGACTCCTCCTCGCAACTGCTGCATCTGGTAATCGGTGGTGAACTGTCGAGCCTCGATGGCGTCACCTTTGCTGACCTCGATAAGGTCGACATCGTCGGTGTCTTTCCCAACTACACCACCGCCCATGCCGCATGGCGGCAAAAGGCGCAACTGACTGTGGATAGCGCGCAGACACGCTACTTCATCGTTCACTTGCATCGCCTGCTCGATCCGGCAAGCGACAAGAAGTAGGGTTCTAGGTCCTAGCTGAGGATATCCTCAAGGATCGCGTCCATGGCACCCAGGCCACCAATTCTTTGGCGGCCAATGGCGCCCAGGCGGCGGCGTTTATCGCCGTCTTCGAGCAAGCGCCGCAACGCTTTTCCTATCTCAACCGCCTCCGCCGGAACCACAATTCGTGCGTCGCCGAACAGGGCCTGCTCGTCCTCGAAACGCGAGCGGCGATCCCGGGCGTTGATAAAAGTTATGGCAGGTTTGCCCGAACCCAACGCCTGGATCGTTGCAGTTCCAGCCTGAGACAGCACTAGATCGGAAACCGCGAGAAGATTTCCCATCGCGCCACCGCGCGCCATATGGATCGTCAAATCGCCATCCGACAACTCGCCCAGATCGCCACTTTCGGCACTCAGCATCGCCGTGCGCTGCAGGCCGGCTTGCTTTGCAAGGTCATCAACCTTCACGCCACCTGCCACTGCCAAGAACACATCAGGCCGCAATTCTACGGGCAAGCTGCGCAGCGCTGAAACCTGCAGGGCAAAGCTTTCGCCGGTTAAAGCCCGGCTACCAGGCAAGAGCGTCACCGCCAAGGGCCGCGTCCGTCGCGCGCAGGCGTCGTATTCGCCAGACGGGATTGTATCCATTATGACGTTGCCTGCGCAGCGCGCGTCGACGCCCATCTGTCGGAGGGACTGCGCCAGATTGTCAGCCCGGCAGAACACTGTCTTGCATGCGCGCTTGATCAGCCAGCGTTCGGGTGCCGAATAAAGGCGTGCCGCCCCTGTCTTGTAGACATCGAGATAATGGAGACCACGATGGCCCGTGCCAAACGCCGCCATGACCCCGACCATATCGCCGACCACTACGATGCGATCAAATTCGCCAACAATCCCGCGCAGGAAACGCAAGGCTGGCGGCACCGTGGCCAGTCCTCCGGTTGCGATGTCCCGGCGCAGCGAGCCCTTGACGTTGCGCCAACCTTCAGACGCTAGCGCAGCTCGGGGTCCGACAGTAGGGCAGACACCGCCATAAGCGTTGCCAGTCCCGATCATCGGGTAGGCTTCAACCTCGATCGACTTGGGTAGACGCGCAACAATGGCCGCAGCGATCCAGTCTTCGCCGTGACCGTTGGATATGAACAGGAATTTGCGGCGGACTGACGCTTCCGCCACGAGCTATTCTCCGCGACCGTAGCGCTCGAAAGCGGTGTGCGCCGTCACCGCATCGGCATAGGCCTCCTGCCGGTCGACGTTCCAGTAGAACAACTCGTCCAGCGGGATCGGCTTGCCAGTTATCGCGCAACGGACGAAACTGCCGGGCTTCAGCACGACGTAGTCGCCATCAAGATAGCGAATTTGCGCCTCCGCCGGCGCAAAGCTCTTGTCAAAAATGTTCATGCTGGCCTTCCTTCGTCTTCGCCACGATATAGCGAGCAATGGAGCCGGTCAAAAGAGGCTTTCCTGTGCGTCGGGTTCGGGAGCTGGCCGCGGCTTCTTTTTCGGCGCCGGGGCACCGGCAACAACCGCATCCACGACACCGTCTGCAAACTCGATGGCGACACCATCGCCCGGCAACAGCCCCGCGCGCTGGTGCACAAGATGCCCTTCAGCATCCTTGATCACCGCGTACCCACGTGCCAGCACACTCCTATAACTCAGCGACACCAGCAGCTTGCCGGCCTGGCCGAGAGCCGTGCGCCGCTCGCCAAACTGGTGCGTTACCGAAGAGAGCAGCCGCCCCGCCAACGGCGAAAGCAGACTCTGCGAGTGGCGCAGTTCGGCCTTAAGGCTTTTGGGTGACAGCTTGGGGCCTATGACTTCTAGTTGAGCCCGCCTGCGCTCCACCAAGCGACGCACCCCTACAGCGAGCCGCTCGGCACGAGGGTCATAGGTCAGCCGCGCCCGATCCACATTCTTGCGAAGTCCCGCATCACTGCGCATGGCCAAATTCCTTAGTCGCTCTGCGTATTCGCCCTGCCGGCGCAGCAGCAGTTGTGGTCCAAGCCGGGGCGCGATGCGTGAAAAGTGCACATGCCGCTCCTGCACCGAATGGCGCAGGCAGGCAAAGAGATTGCTCGATGCATGGTCAAGCCGTTGGCGTTGCGTGGCCACAAGGTCCGCAGGTCGTGGCAGGCCAGCGACCGCTGCTCGCAACCTGTCACGCGCACTCATGGTCACCCGCCGTGCCGCCTGACGCTGGCGAGACCCATGATCATCGACATAGCCGATCAGCTCCGTACGCACCGGTACGGCAGCTTCAGCCGCGGCAGTCGGTGTCGGCGCGCGCATGTCCGAGACGTAGTCGATCAGCGTTGTATCTGTTTCGTGCCCAACAGCCGAGATGACTGGTATATCGCTGGCGGCGACAGCCCGCACCACCGCCTCTTCGTTGAAACCCCACAAATCCTCAATAGACCCGCCCCCTCGCGCCACGATCAAGAGATCCGGTCGCGGAATGGCCCCTTTGGGCAGCAGCGCATTAAATCCCTGGATGGCGTTCACGACCTCCGCCGCGCAGGTATCGCCCTGCACCCGCACGGGCCACACCAGCACATGGCTAGGAAATCGGTCCCCTAGCCGGTGCAGGATGTCGCGGATCACCGCCCCCGTTGGCGAGGTCACGACGCCGATTACGCGCGGCAAATAGGGCAGGGGACGCTTGCGCTCGCGGGCAAACAGCCCTTCCGCCAGCAGCTTCTTGCGTCGCTCCTCGAGCAGCGCCATCAGCGCTCCGGCACCGGCTGGCTCAATATTGTCGATAACGATCTGGTATTTTGAAGAGCGTGGGAAGGTAGTAAGCCGCCCGGTGGCGATCACTTCAAGCCCTTCCTGCGGCTTGAAGCTCAACTTGGCGTAACTGCCCTTCCAAACCACGGCGTCCATGGACGCGCCTTCGTCCTTGAGCGTGAAATAAGCGTGGCCCGACGAATGCTGCCCGCGAAACCCCGAGATTTCCCCCCGCACGCGTACATGGCCAAACTCGTCCTCGACCGTCCGTTTGACCGCCTGGGCGATTTCGCTAACCGTGAATTCGGCGGCGTTGGTAAGCAGTTCAGCCATGTCCTCTGGTGCGGGATTTGCCGGCGGAGGTCAAGACCTCTGGCCTATTCTGCAGCGTCCGACAGATGTGTCGAAACGTCCAGATTACCCATCGACTGCACGATATGGTTGGCCAACGCGTCATAGATGCCGCCATAAGCATGGCTTGCGCGCATGAGCGCGATCTGGGCATCACCCAGCCGAGGCAAGCCGCGCTCTTCGTTGACCACCCGCATGCCCGGCTGCAGCGCGCTTTCGGGCAGGAAACCGATGGCCAGGTCGGACAAAACGGCACTTGATATCGCTGTTGCGTTAGAAGACGTATAGGCTATGCGATAGTCGATCTGACTGCGATCCAGCGCTTCCATGGCATCCTTGCGCCAGATGCAATAATTCGGTCCCGAGGCAATGGCGAGCGGCTCGCTGGCCAAGGCACGGCCACCATGGCTAGCCACCCAGAACATGCGCTCGGTGCGGAACAATTCCCCAAAGTTCTGTTCAGTGCCCTGCGTGAACACGATCAGATCGTGCCGACCTGCCTTCATGCCCTCGAGTAGATGCTCCGATGCCATGCAGGCCACATCGACAGCGATTTTGGGGTGGGTACGCTGAAAGCTTGATAGGATCACCGGCAATAGCCGCACTGCATAGTCGTCCGGAACGCCAAAGCGGATCGAACCCGACAGGTCGCCATCCGAGAAATGATCCATGATCTCAGCATTGGTGCGCAGCATTTTGCGGGCGCGGGCATAAAGCACTTCACCATGCCGGGTAAGCGTTACGGAACGACCATCACGCGCTAGAAGCGAATGGCCCAGCCGTTCTTCCAGCCGCTTGATCTGCATGGACACCGCAGACTGTGTCTTATTCACCCGCCGCGCCGCCTCGGTGAAGCTGCCGCAATCGGCAATCGCACAAAAGCTTTGCAATTGATCCAGATCAAGAGGAGTGGCCATCATTCGCCATCACTGAAATTGATGAAGTAGATGAAATCTATTTGTTGGACGAATGAATGTCCAGAGCGCAATCATCTGACCATTGGCGCTCTCCACAACGCGCCGACCTCGCCGGTTCCCTTACGGCACAACAACATGTCTGGAGATTACCATGGCTCTCTCGCTTCCCGGCGAGCGGTCACTTGAGGCCGCTTCGCCCGCTCATCCACTCGCCAAATTTGGGCGCTGGATTGCTCAGGCCAAAGCCGCTCGTTCGCGACAGATCGCGCTGCAAGCCTTGCTGCATCTCGACTCTCCGCGCCTGCAAGATCTCGGCATCTCACGTCAGGATGTTACGAACGCTTTGGCCGGCCGAAGGGCTGCTCCCGGACGCGTGTTGAATGCTGCGAGGGCCCGTAATGCGCTGGGCTGGCGCCCTTAGTCTTTAGCTTTGCGCCGGCCGACCTCCTCCGGCGCTTTTCTGTTGGTACCAGCAATCTCGGTGAGCGCTTGTGCCATCTCCCGGACCGGTTTTGCCACCGGCTCCGTTTCCTGATGACTTGCCGGACCAGTGCCTCGCACTCGTCCGGCTTTTTTGTTGAACGCTTAAGCCGCTGGCTGAAACGAGACCCCGATGTCGGTCGCCGTCCGGCGTTGCACCACACAGTCGAATTTCTGGCCGTCGCTCATTACAAGCTGGAACGCGTCCGGGATGCCTACCACACTGGCGACGCGCAGGAGCGCGCCGGTGGGAGACAGGTTGCGTACCGTGCAATCGATGGTCGAAAACCCTTCGTTCATGGCGATCTTGCCGCCCTTGAGCGTCCGATGCCTAATGCTACCGCGCCGTTCTTCCTCCATTGCTGCCTCTCTTACGGAAGTTGAGCGAAACCGTCCCTGAAGCCATTAAGCGAAACGGGAATGCCGATCCCCTCTTCAGGCGTCTTGAACACAACGAAAATAGCGTTGGTCCCGGTCGAAAGCGTATCGATAAGGCTGTCGTCCAGCACCACTTCCGCAACGCATCCGTTGGGCAGGCAGCGCACGAAAGCTACCCTGCCCATGTCCTTGCCATCGACGTTCAAGCCTAGCCCGTTCGGAAGCAGCACGCCTAAAGGCGCCAACACGCGCAACAACCGAGCCTCGCGGTCGGCCGTCCGTAAGACGATCACGGAGAGACCGACATTTGGCTGATCCTCGGCCATCACGTTCTGGATAATTGCGCATTGTTCCGCGCTGGCGCCAGGCGGCGTATCGCAACTCATCTGCCAGTCGCCATATTCAGCGCGCACGGTGCCTTGACCAAGGCTCGCGCTGCTGACACCAACCAATGCGACGACTGCAAGGCCGAGAACGGCCAGATAACGCTTTACGATCCGCTTCACTCTATCACTTCTCCCGCCGAATCGCGCCCTAGCGCCTTGGCTCAGTTTGTTTCCGATAGGGTTGACGCCAAGTCAACCAAAGCCCCGGAACAGCAGGGTTATGCCTGTAAAACTGCGGCAAGCGTGAGGCGGGGCAGTCGGAGGGGCGGGACATTGCGACACAGGGCCGGATGCCTTGGAGCAATAGACTTGCCGTTTCCGATGTGATTTAGGTCAGGGCAAGAGTTTATCGCTCCGAGGTTGAGTCGGGGCGGCGTTTGCTATGCCGCTGTTTAGCCCTCAATCCCGGTGCAGGAAGCACCTATTGAAGTTTATACGGGGGATTACGGTGACCGGGCATTTAGTAAGGAAGATGGGAGCCATTTCGGCTGCCGCAATGGCCTTAGTCCCTGCAGCGGCCATTGCCCAAGAGCAAACGCTCGGCTATTCCGTTCCCGGCCAGTACCATCTGCAGCGTTCCGTCACGCCTATCATGGACTCCATCGTGACATTCCATGATGGCCTGCTGATGTGGACGATTTCTCTCATCGTCGCCTTCGTTCTGGCGCTGCTCCTGTGGGTTGCTTGGCGCTATAATGCCAAGCGTAACCCAACCCCCGCCGCCTTCACTCACAACACGCTTGTGGAAGTGGCCTGGACCGTCCTGCCGATCGTTATCCTGATCATCATAGCCATTCCCTCCTTTGGTGTGCTGAGTGACCAACTCACAACGCCTGACGGTGAGCGCAAATATCTCGGCTCCAACATCTTTTCCTTTGGCGAAGTTGAAGTCCCTGCTGCCGAATTGACCGTTAAGGCGATTGGCCAGCAATGGTATTGGGATTACGAATATGTCGATCAAGGCCTGACTTTCACGTCGGTGTTGATGCCTGAACAGAGCAACAACGGTACTGATCGCCCAACGCTTAAGCCAAGCCAGCCTCGCCTTCTTGCGGTGGACAACGAACTTGTTGTGCCTGTCGACACGACCGTGCGTCTCCAGGTCACCTCCGATCCGACCGGCGTTATCCACGCTTGGGCGGTGCCGTCTTTCGGCGTGCTGATGGACGCCATTCCGGGCCGCTTGAACGAGACATGGTTCCATGCTCGCGAAACCGGCATCTTTTATGGGCAGTGCCGTGAACTGTGCGGCAAGGACCATGCCTTCATGCCCATAGCTGTTCGCGTGGTGACCAAGGAAGAATTTGCGGCCTTCATGGCAGCCTTCGAAGCTGGCGACTATACTGCCGCCAATGCCACGCTCGCGACCGTGCAATAAGCGCGTCGCAGGGGATAGTTTGATATGACCGATGCAGTTCACTTAGAAGCCCACGCCACTGGCCACGATGCGGCGTCCCACCACCACGAGCCGACCGGCTGGCGCCGCTGGCTCTACTCGACCAATCACAAAGACATCGGGGTCATGTACCTGATCTTTTCGATTGTTGCGGGGATCATCGGTGGCCTGCTCTCAGGCTTCATGCGCATGGAACTGCAAGAACCCGGCATCCAGATTTTTCATGGCCTGGCCAATATGGTCTATGGCATGGGCGGACCGGAAAACGCGATCGATGCCGGCAAGCACATGTACAATGTGTTCACTACGGCACACGCGCTGATCATGGTGTTCTTCGTGGTTATGCCTGCAACCATGGGTGGCTTTGCCAACTACTTTGCGCCATTGATGATTGGCGCACCCGATACCGCTTTCCCGCGCATCAACAACATCGCGTTTTGGCTTCTTCCGCCCGCCTTCATTCTGCTGCTCATGTCGCTTTTCTTCCCCGGCGGCAGCGGGGTGAATGAATTCGGCTTTGGCGGCGGCTGGACGATTTATCCCCCATTGTCCACGACCGGCCATCCCGGGCCAGCCATGGACTTCGCGATCCTATCACTCCACGTGGCCGGCGTTTCATCGATCTTGGGTGCGATCAACCTGATCACCACCATCTTCAACATGCGCGCTCCGGGCATGACGCTGCACAAGATGCCGCTTTTTGCTTGGTCCGTCCTGGTGACTGCCTTCCTGCTCCTGCTGGCTTTGCCGGTTTTAGCTGGTGCCATCACCATGCTGCTGACCGATCGCAACTTTGAAACGGCCTTCTTCCGGCCTGATCAAGGCGGCGACCCGGTTCTGTTCCAGCACCTGTTCTGGTTCTTCGGTCATCCCGAAGTGTACATCATGATCTTGCCAGGCTTCGGCATTGTCAGCCACATTGTCTCCACCTTCAGCCGCAAGCCGATCTTTGGCTACATGGCCATGGCCTACGCCATGGTCGCCATCGGCTTCGTTGGGTTTGTCGTATGGGCGCACCATATGTACACGACCGGCTTGAGCCTTGACGTGCAGCGCTATTTCGTGGCTGCGACGATGGTCATCGCGGTGCCCACGGGCGTCAAGATCTTCTCTTGGATTGCCACCATGTGGGGCGGCTCTATTAGCTTCAAGACGCCGATGCTCTGGGCTATCGGCTTCATCTTCCTGTTTACCGTTGGTGGTGTTACCGGCGTGGTGCTGTCCAATGCCGCTGCCGACCGTGCCCTGCACGATACGTACTATGTGGTGGCTCACTTCCACTATGTGCTTTCGCTCGGCGCGGTTTTCTCGATCTTTGCCGGCTGGTACTATTGGTACCCCAAGATTTTCGGCTGGATGTACTCGGACTTCCTGGGCAAGCTGCACTTCTGGGTCATGTTCGTCGGCGTGAACCTGATCTTCTTCCCGCAACACTTCCTGGGCATGGCCGGCATGCCGCGCCGCTACATCGACTACCCCGATGCATTCGGTATTTGGAACCGGGTGTCTTCAATCGGCTATTACATTACCTTCATTGGCATGCTGATCTTCTTCTATGCCATGTGGGAAGCCGCAAGAAAGAAGCGTCCTGCCGGTGACAATCCTTGGGGTGCCGGTGCAACGACGCTGGAATGGACGCTGAGCTCGCCGCCTCCGTTCCACCAGTTCACGACCTTGCCAAAGATCGACTCCACTGCCGCGCACTAAGCGCAGCACAATTGGCTTGGGCCGCGTACAGCGGCCCATCCTTACAATAAGGCAGACCAGTGGCTTTTATCGACGACACCAGAAGCGCAGCACTGACCGGCGAGGCACGGGTCGAGGACTATCTCGCCCTGCTCAAGCCAAGTGTCATGCAACTGGTTGTCTTCACAGCCATCGTCGGGTTAGTCGTTGCGCCTGGCACTATTAATCCGTTGGTTGGCCTGATCGCGGTGCTTTGCATTGCCATCGGCGCTGGTGGTTCGGCCTCGCTTAACATGTGGTATGATAGAGATATCGATGCCGTTATGAGCCGCACCATCAACCGGCCTATTCCTTCTGGCCGCGTGACGGGTGAAGAAGCCCTTGTCTTTGGGATCGTGCTGTCGATCTTTTCGGTTGCTTTGCTGGGCCTGGCCACTAACTGGGTCGCGGCAGGTCTTCTAGCCTTTACGATCTTCTTTTATGCCGTCATCTACACGATGTGGCTCAAGCGCCGGACCCCACAGAACATCGTTATTGGTGGCGCGGCAGGTGCCTTCCCGCCGATCGTCGGCTGGGCCGCTGTAACCGGCACGGTGTCGCTCGAGAGCGTTGTCCTGTTTCTAATCATCTTCCTCTGGACCCCACCGCATTTTTGGGCTTTGGCGCTTTATAAGCAGAGCGACTATGGCGCAGCGGGCGTGCCTATGATGCCCAACGTCGTGGGCAACGCGTCCACGAAAGTGCAGATCTTCGTCTATACCCTGCTGCTCGCGGCGTCCGCCATGGTCCCGTCTTGGCTCGGTTTTGCGGGCCTGGTATATACCGTGGTTGCTGCCATAACAGGCCTTTCCTTCAGTCTCCTAGCCTGGCGCCTGCTGCGCACTCGCGATGACGTAACGATGCGCAAATCTGCCCGCACGCTCTTCAACTACTCCTTGAGCTATCTGTTCATCGTGTTTTTCGCCTATTTGGCCGACAATCTGCTGACCCGCTTCGGAGGCCCGTTCTGATGAGCGCTCCCGAACAAGCCCATGTGGTTGTTACAGAAACCCCAGAGCAGGCGGCCGCACGCGCACGCATCCGCCGCCGGCGCTCCATAGCTGTAGCCCTGGCTTTGGCTCTCTTTGCCGTGACTTTCTACGTGCTGACCATTGTAAAAATGGGCCCAGCCCTGTTTGATCGTACACTCTGATGGCCGATTTCAGTCACAACAGTCTTGATCCAACTTTGGCTAAGCGCAACAAGCGCGTCGCCATGGGCGGTTTGCTGTTCGCTACAGGTATGGTCGGTTTGGCCTACGCGTCTGTCCCCCTCTACCAACTCTTTTGCGAGGTGACGGGCTATGGCGGCACTACACAAGTAGCGGCGGAAAGTCCGCTCGGCGCGGTCGATCGCGAGATGACGGTGCGCTTTGACTCCAATGTTGCTAATAATCTGAATTGGACGATTACGCCGGCAGCTTCGGTCACCAATGACATCGGCATCGTTGATACAGTCAATTTCACCGCAACTAACAATTCCGACCGGCCGATCACCGGCAATGCACGCTTCAATGTGGCGCCTGAAAAAGCCGGCTACTACTTCAACAAGATTGAGTGTTTCTGTTTTACCGAGCAAACTTTGCAGCCCGGTGAAACTGTTGAGATGCCGATCGTGTTCTTCGTAGATCCTGAGCTTGATGAGAATCGCGAGCTCGACACCATTAAAGAGATCACCCTCTCTTATACCTTCTATGCTTCAGACAACGGGGGAAGCTGACCATGGCCGACTTAGTGAAAAATCACGACTACCACATGGTCGAACCCAGCCCATGGCCCGCCGTGATGTCGGCTGCCGTGTTCGTCCTCGCTATCGGCGCGATCGCCTGGATGAAGGATTGGACCCCTTGGCTTTTCTTTGTCGGGCTCATTGGCGTGCTTTACACCATGTATGCGTGGTGGAGCGACGTGATCAAGGAAGCCAATAGCGGCGAGCACACCGCCGTTGTCCAGATGCATCATCGCTACGGCATGATGCTGTTCATCGCTTCCGAAGTGATGGTGTTCTTCGGCTTTTTCTGGGCTTATTTTGATGGTTTTTTCCGTCTTGACGATCTCCAGCAATATGCTCGCGTTATCGGCACCGGTGGTGTGTGGCCGCCAGAAGGCATCGAGCTGTTCGATCCCTTCCACCTCCCGCTTTTTAACACGCTCCTCCTGCTAACGTCAGGTACTACCGTCACCTGGGCGCACCATGCGCTTCTCGAAGGCGACCGTGAGGGTCTTAAATGGGGCCTATGGTTGACTGTTATCTTGGGTGCCATCTTCACCGGCGTGCAGGCCCTTGAATATTCCGAGGCCGGCTTCGGCTTCAGCGGCAGCATGTACGGCGCCACTTTCTTCATGGCGACAGGGCTGCATGGCTTCCACGTCCTCATCGGCACTATCTTCCTTGCCGTCTGCCTAATCCGTGTTTACCGCGGTGATTTCACGCCGGAGCGTCACCTGGGCTTCGAATTTGCCGCTTGGTATTGGCACTTCGTTGACGTGGTCTGGCTCTTCCTCTTCGCCTCCATCTATATTTGGGGCAGCTGGGGCGTCCCTCTGAGCCATTGATCCCACCCAGATAGAGCTTTAGGGCGCAGCCACAAGCTGCGCCCTCTTTCTTTGCAGTTCACCTTGCTTCGGCAATCGCCCTTCGTAGCAGGCCAGCTTTGCCGCTACTCATGCCACGGTGAGGGCCAGTTGTTAGGCGGTTACCTCAGGACTGAAGAACATTGATGAGCACAAATGCTTCCAGCCGCATCATGACCGGCCTGTTTAACGTTATCATGCTGGCCCTTGCCGGCTTCTGCGTGTGGCTGGGTATCTGGCAAGTACAACGCCTTGGCGAAAAAGAGGCGCTCATCGCTGCAGTGGATCAGCGTCTCACCGCCTCTCCCATTCCGGCTCCAAGCTCTACGCAATGGCCATCCATCGATCTGGGCGCTTTCAATTTCCAGCCCGTAACGCTAACCGGCGCCTTCCGCTACAACCAGACGATAACGGTATTCACCAGCCTCACCGCAGCGCGCGGTCCCGCATCGGGTCCCGGCTACTGGGTCATGACGCCTTTTGTGCTTGCCGATGGCGGCACGGTATTCATCAATCGCGGCTTTGTGCCAGCAGAATTCCAGGAGACCGCCGTCACTGACTCTGAAGGCGATGAGAACCAGGTTACGATCACCGGTATCTTGCGCCCTTCGGAAGCGGCAGGCTTCATGACGCCGGAACCGGACCTCTCCAACCGAACGGAGTGGGTCCGCGACACAAACCGACTTGCCGCCATGATCGACCCTGAACTCGCGCCCATTGCCCCATTCTACGTCGATTTGCCCGCCGGCCCGCCTGGAGAACTGCCGCAAGGCGGTGAAACCGTGATCGAGTTTCCCAACAATCATCTGGGCTATGCCTATACTTGGTTTGGCTTTGCCATTGTTGCCGTGGTTATGCTGGGCTTCTGGCTGTGGCATCAGTGGCGCCCCGCAAAGGGCTGATCCGCTAAACTTGCGGTTCAGTGTGAGTTTTAATAGGTTGCAGCAATTCCAAGAAGGGTCTTTTCCCCGAATGCAGTTCGTCTCAACGCGTGGCCAAGCGCCTGTGCTCGGTTTCTCTGATGCGGTTTTGGCAGGCCTGGCGTCCGACGGTGGCCTTTATCTGCCGCAAACCTGGCCTCAGGTGAGTCACGCCGAAATCGCTGCCTTTGCGGGCAGAAGCTATTCCGAGATCGCCTTCGCCATCATCTCACGCTTCGTTGACGATGAGATTCCCGCTTCTACCCTGCGCAAGATCATCGAAGACAGCTATGCCGTTTTCCGCCACCCATCGGTAGCACCCTTGGTGGAACTGGAACCTAACCACTTCGTCCTAGAGCTTTTCCATGGCCCAACGCTCGCCTTCAAAGACGTGGCCATGCAGTTCCTCAGCCGCGTTATGGACTACATCCTTCTTCAGCGTGGGTTGAAGGCGACCATAGTTGGCGCCACTTCAGGTGACACTGGTTCGGCGGCCATAGAGGCGTTCCGCGGTCGTGACACCACGGATATCTTCATTTTACACCCGCAAGGCCGTACCTCGCCTGTGCAGCGCCTGCAAATGACCACCGTACTGGACGCCAACGTGCACAATCTGGCGCTAGATGGCACGTTTGACGACTGCCAAAACATCGTCAAGGCGATGTTCAACAATCATCGCTTCCGCGATCGCGTGCGCCTCTCAGGTGTCAACTCCATTAATTGGGGCCGAATTGTCGCGCAGATTGTTTACTACTTCACTGCAGCGGTTTCCCTTGGCGCACCTGACCGCCCGGTGAGCTTTACTGTCCCAACTGGCAATTTTGGTGATATCTTCGCCGGCTACTGTGCCAAGGCCATGGGCCTGCCGATCGAAAAGCTGGTGATCGCAACCAACGCCAACGACATCCTGGCGCGCACTATAGAGACCGGCCGTTATGAAACAAACGGTGTCGTGCCGACCATCAGCCCGTCCATGGACATTCAAATCTCCTCCAATTTCGAGCGATTGTTGTTCGAGGGGGCAGGACGAGATGCCCGCGCAGTCATGCGCATGATGGATAGCCTCAAGCAGTCCGGCGGCTTTGCACTGCCGGTCGATGCCGTTGCTGCCATCCGGCGGGACTTTGCGGCCGGTACGACCAACGAAGCCGAGACGCGGGCCACTATTTCGATGACCCATAAGGCTGCTGGCTATTTGCTTGATCCACATACTGCCGTGGGCGTCAATGTCGCCCGCCATCAGTCCCATGGGGCGACGCCTATGATCACGCTAGCCACTGCTCATCCGGCAAAATTCCCGGCTGCTGTCCGCGACGCCTCCGGCATTGATCCGGCACTGCCCGCCTGGCTTGCCGATCTTTATTCGCGCGAAGAGCGCCTCAGCGTGCTTGCAAACGATCAGCAAGCCATTGAAGACTTCATTTCAGCGCGTACGCGTGCTGCCTAGAGAATAAGAGGACCGTGCGGTCACTTGATCGCTAGGCCCGAGGAGAACTGCGTGAGCGTACAGTCGACGACCCTGGACAATGGCATGGTGGTTCTCACCGACGACATGCCACACCTGGAAAGCGCTTCATTGGGTGTTTGGGTCAAGGCCGGTGCGCGCTCCGAACGCAAGGCCGAGCACGGCATTTCGCATCTGCTCGAGCATATGGCCTTCAAAGGCACTGCATCACGCAACGCTCTTGAAATCGCAGAAGCCATCGAGAACGTCGGTGGCGATCTTAACGCCGCAACGTCCATCGAACATACCGGCTATTTTGCACGCGTTCTCAAGGAAGATGTTGTCCTAGCGGCGGATATCCTAAGCGATATTCTGCAGAACTCGCTATTTGATGATGATGAGTTGACGCGCGAAAAGCAGGTCATTGTCCAGGAAATCGGCGCTGCCCGTGATAATCCCGACGATCACGTGTTCGACCTGTTCCAGGCAGCGGCCTTCCCGACCCAGCCTATCGGCCGCACCATTCTCGGTACGGTCGACTCCGTCCGTGACTTCAATCCGGACATGGTCCGCAAATACATGAACCGGAATTACGTCGGCGACCATATGGTCATGGCGGCGGCCGGCAATGTCGACCACGACCAGTTGGTGGACGTTGCTCGAAGCCGCTTCGCGGATCTAAAGTCCAACGGCGCTCCCGCGCCCCAGCGTGCAGAATACCAGGGTGGCGAAGAGCGCCTCGTTTCTGACCACGAACAAGCTCATATTGTTGTCGGTTTTGAAGGCAGGGCCTACAACGCCGATGGCTTTTATGCAGCGCAGGTTTTAGCGTCGATCCTGGGCGGGGGGATGAGCTCACGGCTCTTCCAGGAAGTGCGTGAAAAGCGTGGCCTCTGCTATTCCGTCTATTCTTTCCACTGGGCCTTTGCCGATAGTGGCGTGTTCGGCGTAGCGGCGGCCACTGGCGAAGAAGAGGTCGCTGATCTGGTGCCGGTTGTCCTTGATGAGCTTAAGCGCGCTACCGAGTCGATCACCGACGATGAGGTAATCCGGGTTCGCAATCAGATTCGTGCGGGCTTGCTTATGTCGCTCGAAAGCCCTTCCGCCCGCGCCGGCCAATTGGCGCGCCAGCAGATCCTTTGGGGCCGTCCCATTCCGATGCAAGAAACGGTGGATCGTATCAACGCCATCACAGCCAAGCGCGTCCAGGATGTTGCCGAGCAAATCTTTACCCAAGGCTCGCCCACCTTGGCCGGCATCGGCCCCATCGGCAATCTTGCCGAAGTCGGCGCCATTGGCGACTACCTCAAGCGCTAGCATGGCCTCGCTTTGGCCCTGGTCATCGGCAGCGCCGCTCATCACGCTACAGGGCAAAGGACTTTCTTTACGCTTGCCCCAAATGAGTGACTACGAGTCTTGGTACAGGCTGCGCCACAACAGTCGTGACTTCCTCAAGCCCTATGAACCACGCTGGACAGAGGCCGATTTGAGCCGCCGTGTCTTTTCCATGCGCGTGCGCCGCGCGCGTGAGGAAGCTGAAGCTGGTACCGACTTCTCCCTGTTGGTCTTCAAGCAGCAGGACCGAAGCGATCTTCTGGCCGGTGGCGTCACCCTATCCAATATCCGCCGCCGCGCCGCGCAGTTCGTTAATCTTGGCTATTGGATGGGACAGCCCTTTGCCGGGCAGGGCATCATGACAGAAGCCGTTGCCATCTGCCTGCCCTTCGTTTTCGAGACGTTGGACCTTCATCGCATTCATGCGGCGTTTTTGCCAAGCAACATGGCCTCTCGTCGGGTGCTCGAAAAGAACGGCTTTGTCGAAGAAGGCTTTGCCGAAAAATACCTGCAGATCAACGGCCGTTGGGAAGACCACGTGCTTTTTGGCCTTACCCGTGAGCGCTATGAAAGCTGGCGCTACCGGCAACGCTGAAGCTCTTTTAACGAGCCGCGGAACACCCGTTGCTATTCAGCAACATGGCGGCAACCTTGTTCTATGGTTTAATCCCCGTTACCAAGGTTTGCTCCTCTTCGAGCAGCGCCGCCGCAGACCACCTTTCCACACCTGCGATCTATTCGGTGCACTGCCACAATGAAGCCTACCGCAGGATATAAGCGCCCCTGATGCGTCACCTCTATGCACTCGCGATTTGTTTTGCGTTCGCGCTGGCCGTTCTTGCACCTGCCACCGCTTTCGAAGTCATCTCGGTCCCCGAAGACGTCAATGCCGTCAATCTGTCCGACGTTGTTGAAATCCAGCCCGGCCCGGAAGGACGCGTGCAACTATCAACCGCGCCGGGCGAAGACGGCATTATCCGCCGCATCGAGGTGCTGGCATCACAGCAGGGTACCACTCCAAATTTCGCACTCTTTGCCCTGCGCAACGAGAGCGATCAGCAAATCGAGCGCCTGCTTGTCGCGCCGTTCTTCCGCCTGCCAGGTTCGGGCATTTTCCAGCCCGATCTAGGCGATGATCGCCTTACAGCACTGACGCCCAGCGCGGGCATCCGGCCGGTGCGCCTCGTCGACAGCGAGGCCGACGTTTTCGAGGTCACCCTCGACCCAGGCGCGACGGTTACCTTCGTTGCCGAACTCACATCGAGCGACTTGCCCGAACTATACCTTTGGCAGCCCAATGCCTATCGTGACTACGTCAACTCGTTCACCCTGTTCCGGGGGGTGGTGCTGGGTGTGGCTTCGCTTGCCGCGGTGTTCCTCACCATTATGTTCGTGGTCAAGGGCCGGGGCGTGTTCCCAGCAACGGCAGCCTTTGCCTGGGCAGTGATGATTTATCTGCTGATCGACTTCGGCGTTCTTGGCCGTCTGCTTGGCCTTCCCGCCGGCAGTATGCAGCCCCTGCGCGCTGCAGCCGAAGCTGGGCTGGCAACTACACTGGCTGGCTTCCTCTTCATCTACTTGAATCTGCACCGCTGGCATCTGCGCTTCGTACATTTGGCGCTTGGCCTCGCGGCCCTATTCCTCGCCCTCTTTGCATTCGCCTTCTTCCAACCAGCCATTGCCGCCAGCATCGCCCGCCTCGTTCTGGCGCTCCTCGGCGTCTCAGGTTTCTTCCTGATCCTACTACTGGCCCTGCGTGGCTATGACCGCGCGGTACTGCTGGTGCCTACCTGGATCATATTCATCGCCTGGCTGTTTTATGCTTGGCTAGTGGTGTCGGGTGAGGTCTCTAACGACATCGCCCAACCCGCTGTGGGGGGTGGCCTGGTGCTGATCGTCATGCTGCTGGGCTTCACCGCGGTGCAACACGCTTTCTCCGAAGGGCAGGTCTCTATCGGCACCCTCTCCGAGGTCGAGCGTCGCGCCTTAGCACTGACGGGGTCCGGCGACTTCGTTTTCGACTGGAACATTGAGCGCGACCGTGTGTCGGTCAGCGACGAACTCGCCATCCGCCTTGGCGAAAAGCGCGGTGCCTTGCGTGGCGCTATCAAGCGATGGCTTGACCGTGTCCACCCTGACGACCGCGACCGCTTCCGCACGGCTTTCGATACTCTGGTTGAGCTTCGCCGCGGCAAGGTATCGGCAGACATGCGCATTGCCGGCCACGACGGCAGCTATCGCTGCTTCCGCATGCGCGTGAAGCCCGTTATTGGCGGCGATGGTCAGGTCAACCGTATTGTAGGCACCCTCCAGGACGTGACAGAAGATCGCGCTGCGCGCGAGCGCTTGCTGCACGACGCAGTGCATGACAGCCTTACCGGCCTCCCTAATCGCATGCTGTTCCTTGATCGTCTTGAGCGTGCATTGGTGCGCGCCCGCACCCCTGGCGGTACCAAACCTGCGGTGTTCCTGATCGACATTGACCGTTTCATGGAGCTTGAAGAGCGCATCGGTCACTCAGCCGCAGACTCAGTACTGCTGGCGATTTCGCGCCGCATTTCCCGCATCCTGCGCCCGCTGGACACCGTTGCGCGTGTCACCAGCGACCAGTTCGCCGTTATCCTTGCTTCTGAACAAGCTGCCGGAAAAATCGCGGAAACCGCCGAGCAAATCCGTAAGGCGCTCAAGGCGCCATTCAACTTCGGCGACCGCGACCTAACCCTCACCGCTTCCATCGGTGTCACGATCTACGACAGCAACCCGGCCGAAGCGGCCGATGTGCTTCGCGACGCCGAACTGGCTATGTACTACGCCAAGCGCTTGGGCGGTGATCGAATTGAGGCCTATCGCGCTTCAGCCCGCTCCATTGCCGCCTATAACCGCGCCAGCGAAGAAGATCTCGAACGCGGCATGAAACAGGGCGAGTTGCATGTGCAGTTCCAGCCTGTAATGGACATTCAGACCGGCCAGATGGCCGGCGCCGAGGCACTTATGCGCTGGCAACACCCGACCCGCGGCACCGTCAATCCCGATGAGTTCGTGCCGTTGGCCGAGCGCTCCGGCCAGATCGAAAAGCTCGGCCGGCTTGCCTTCGAGCAAGCCGCTGGCCAGGCTCGCGACTGGATGAACACCATCGGTCTGCCCGAGGATTTTTTTATCTCGGTCAATCTATCGCCCAGCCAGTTAGCGACGGAAACCCTGCTCAACGATATGCGCAGTCTAGTAAGTCAGGATAAGACGCTGGCGCATCACCTTAAGCTCGAGATCACCGAGTCACAGGTCATGACCAATCCGGAACACTCGGCTTACATGCTCCAGGCCCTGCGCAATTTGGGCTTAGGGCTGGCGCTGGATGATTTTGGCACAGGTCATTCATCGCTAAGCTATCTGCACCGCTTCCCGTTTGACACCATCAAGATCCCCCAGCCTTTCGTGAAGATGGGCCAGGACAACGGCATGGCACATACCCAGGCACCGATCATTCGGTCCGTGGTGGCGCTTGCATCAGATCTGGAACTGATGGTCATTGCGGAGGGCGTAGAATCTCTCGACGAAATCGAACGTCTCCGCCAGCTCAACTGCCGCTATGCCCAAGGCTTTGCCTTTGGCGCCGCAATGACTTCCATCGAGTTCACTAAGAAGCTGAGCGCCCAACTCGGGCGCTAGCCAGCTAGGCGTGCCCCACATCCGAGCTCAAGCTCGCCCGCGTGATATGCAAGCTTGCCAGCGCCGCCTCGTAGCGTTTCTCAATCGGTGTTTCGAACAGCAGCTCGCGTGAAAACGGTGCTGTTAACCAGCCATTACGCGCGATCTCGTCTTCCAACTGCCCGGGGCTCCAGCCGCAACATCCGAGAGCAAAGAAAGACGCCTTGGGCGCGGGGCCAAAAGCCATGGCCTTGAGGATATCGAGCGTCGCCGTCAGGCAGATACCCTCGCTAACCTCATAACTATTGCCTGATGAATAGTCGGACGAATGCAGCACAAAGCCACGGCCTTTTTCAATGGGCCCGCCTCGCATAACGGTCCGCTTTCGGATGGAGTCCGGCAGCCGGATCACCGCATCTGGGTCGCCCAGATCGAGTTCATCGAGAATATCGGCAAAACGCAGATCGGCAAGTTCGTGATTAACGACCAGGCCCATGGCTCCTTCGCTGCCATGGCCCACAACCAGGATCACGCTTTCTGCAAAGTTCTCATCTTCCATGTCGGGCATGGCGATAAGGAACTGTCCTTCAAGTGAGTTCATGCTTCCCAATGTAAGACGACCGTCAGCCGCTGCCAAGGCGGCACTTAGGCTGGACTGCTCTCGCGAGGATCACGAAGGCCTGATGGCATATCAGCTATTTCTTCACGCCCTCCTGCTTTAATCCCCAACCTATGCGCGCTCCACTTGCTTTCGCCCTCCTGCCGTTCGCCATGCTCCCCGCCTATGCGGGCGAAACCGCCTGGCAGGAAATTGCCCCTGGTGTGCAACTGCGCCTGATCAGCAGCGGTAAGATCAAGCCTGATGGCACTACGCTGATCGGTTTAGAGATCGACATGCCGGTCAATACTAAAACCTATTGGCGCGTGCCGGGTGACACAGGCTTTCCAGCAGAGCTGGACTTCTCCGGCTCCACAGGTATCGCTGGCCATAAGGTTCATTGGCCTTTTCCCCAGCGAGATCAAACCGCAGACTATCTGGACTACGTCTACTACGGCCCTACGGTCCTGCCTGTGGAACTTCAGCTAGAGCCCGGCGCGGCTGATCTCGAGCTTTCAACAGTTTTAGGCGTTTGCTCCGACGTTTGCATCCCGGCACAAGCAAGTTTCACGATGCCCTTGGCAGGCGGCAAGCCCGACATGGCAAATGGCCTCCGGCTCAGGCAAGCCATGGCGCAGGCGCCCATTGCCTGGCCAGATGGTGAAGCAAACTTTGGCACCCTTGCCTACGACTCCCAAGGCCAGCAATTGCTTGTTCCCATTGCATCCGAGGCGATTGACCCATCCACCATCATCGTCACTAGCGCGAGTGGCGAGCCCCATTTCGGTACGCCGCAAAAAAGCCGGGAACCAAACCTAGTCGTCGTGCCAGTGTTAGGCGAGGGAAGCGAGATCGACTGGAAGAGCCAATCTGTTCAGCTAACATTCATGACAGATATGGGAGCCTTTGAGGTCACCCGGCCAGTTGAGCGATTGCTGGTTGAACAATGATCCAGGCGGGAAAGACTGAGCCAAGGTCTTGTTTACGTTTAGAAAGCCGCTTATCCCGAACGGCGAGACGGAACCAAACGGCACTTCACTGCTGTATACTGGCATAATAGATGGGGCAAACAGGCGATATGATCGTAAACGGCCAGGCCATACCGTCCGTCAAGACGGACCTTGTTACAGCTGGTGAGACAGTTCAAACAACCAGTGATGCCGTTCTAGGATCAGGTTTAGTCGTGTTCTTTGCGGTTCCCGGTGCCTTTACGCCTACCTGCCACGTCAATCATCTGCCGGGGTTTGTCGCTAATGCAGCCAAGCTCCGTGCCGCCGGTGTCGACCGGATCGTTTGCGCATCTGTCAACGACAAGCACGTCATGAGGGCCTGGGCTGAAGCGTCCGGCGCCCTGGGCCATATCGACTTCCTGGCAGACGGGAATGCCGAACTTGCCGATGCGATGGGTTTGAGCAAGGATTTGTCGGTGGCAGGCATGGGCAAGCGCTTCACGCGCTCCGCCGCTCTTATTCACGATGGCATCATTCAGCAGATTTTCATTGAAGACGCTCCCGGAGTCACTGCTACGGGTGCACCCGCCATTTTGATGGCTCTCGAAATTACAAAAGTTTAGTTCGCGTCAGGACCGTTCAATGTTCAATTTCGTTTCTAGCGCCCTGCGTATCTCGGCCCTTGGTTCAATCGCCGCCCTGCTGGCGGGCTGTTCCATGGGCGGCTTGATGGGCGGCGGAAATACGGCCCAAACACAAACTCTGCAAAACGCTACGCCATCACCGGCAGCCGTCGCGCAAGCGCAAACCAACGCCTTGCCCGCCATAGCCACGCAATGCCCCCCCATCAGGGTTCGCCCAGGCAGCGAAGCGATGTTCTATTATGGTGGTGGCCGTGTCGGCGACGCCCGCTCCTTGCAATATCAAGGGGTCATTGACGAAACTTCGCGCAATTGCGTGGTGTCCAACGGTTTGATCACCGTAAACATGGGTGTCGTCGGCCGCGTCCTCCTTGGCCCGCAAGGCAACCAGAACTCGATCAGCGCCCCCATCCGCTTCGCAGTCGAGCGAGATGGGCAGGCAATTTTCTCGGAAAAATACACGATCCCCGTCGCGATCGCGGCTCCCGCTCGCTCGGCCGAGTTCGTCAAGGTCATCGAAAACGTCCAGGTGCCTTATTTAGGCGGCGAAGACATCACCATCTGGGTCGGCTTCGACACGCGGGGGTAGGACCCCAATCGACACCCTCCCCCACGCGGGGAGGGATCAAGGTCGGGGTACGATTTGGACACAATATAGTCCACCCACCATGTCACCCCGTGCTTGACCCGGGGCCCATCTTGAGATTTCAGGATGGATCCTGGGTCGAGCCCTGGGTAAAATCGAGAATGTGGACGCACGGAGCAATGTAGCAGCTACTCCGCCGCCTTCAACGTCTCCACCGGCCGTTCCCACTTTAACACCGGCGACCGGGCCGCCCGCGTCTCGTCCAGTCGGCGTCGAGGTGCCTTGGTCGGAGCTGCGGTAAACCTTTCCTTGTTCCCACCCTTGGCATCCACTGCCAATTCTTCCATGACGTCGCAGAACCGGTCCAAGGTCTGCTTGCTCTCGCTTTCCGTCGGTTCGATCAGCATGGCGCCATGCACCACCAACGGAAAGTACATGGTCATGGGGTGGAAGCCCTCGTCGATAAGCGCCTTGGCAAAGTCGAGCGTCGTCACGCCGGTGCCATCGAGGAAACTATCGTCGAACAACGCCTCGTGCATCGTTGGATAGTCCCCAAACGGCACCGAGAATGCGTGTTGGAGCCGAGCCTTGATGTAGTTGGCGTTGAGCACCGCGTCCTGCGCCGCCTGCGCCAGGCCATCGCCGCCATGGCTGAGCATATAAGTCAGCGCCCGCACATACATGCCCATCTGGCCTTGGAACGCCGTCACCCGGCCGAGAGCGCCACCTTCAGTGTGTTCGACGAGCTCGAGGCCATGCTCACCCTTGCGCACGAACGGCACCGGCGCAAACGGCGCCAAGGCCTCCGACAGTACGACAGGACCAGCACCCGGTCCGCCACCGCCATGCGGCGTGGAAAAGGTCTTGTGGAGGTTGATGTGCATGGCGTCGATGCCAAGATCGCCCGGACGCACCACGCCCATGATGGCGTTGAAATTGGCTCCATCGCAATAGAAGAACGCCCCAGCCGCATGCACGGCTTCAGCAATCTCGATAACCTGCGGCTCAAACAGCCCGCATGTATTGGGATTGGTCAGCATGATCGCCGCTACCTCAGGCGACAGCGCATCCTTCACCGCCTGCACATCGACCGTGCCGTCGGCGCGTGCTGGGATCGGCTTCACCGAATAGCCCAGGAAGGCCGCCGTCGCTGGATTGGTCCCATGTGCGCTTTCCGGCACCAGCACGATCGTCCGGTGGCTCTGCCCGGCAGCATCTTGCGCTGCCTTGATCGCCATCATCCCCAGCAGCTCGCCATGCGCACCGGCCTTGGGCGTTAGCGCCACTGCCGCTGTATTGGTCAAGGTCATAAGCCAGTGCGACAGCTCTTCCATTAGCTCCAGCGCACCCTGCACAGTGGAGACCGGCTGCAGCGGGTGGATGTCGGAGAAGCCCTGCAGGCGGGCCATCTTCTCGTTGAGGCGCGGATTATGCTTCATCGTGCATGAGCCGAGCGGATACATGCCGCTGTCGATCGAATGGTTCAGCCGGCTCATCCGCACATAGTGGCGCATGGCCTCGGGCTCGGTCAGCCCTGCAAGGTCCAGCGGCGTCTTGCGCTCGAAGCCACCCAGTCGATCGGGGGAGATGGTGACCTCCGGTAAATCGACGCCGGAGTGCTCCGTGTCGCCGATCTCGAAAAGCAGAGGCTCGTTGGGCAGCAGCGACGAGCCCGTGCTGGCTTGGTAGCTCGACGCGTTGATGCCAGTGGGACGGCCCTGATTGTTCATGCTCATTGCAGTTCCTCCGTCAGCGCGGCGCACAGTGTGGCGATCTCGCCGTCAGTCGTAAGTTCAGTGGCGGCCAAAACGATGAGATTGCCAATCGAAGGGTCAGTCGGCTCAAGCCGGCTCACCGGAACACCGGCAAGGATGCCGCGGCCCGCGAGGCGCTCGATCAAGTCCGCAGCGGGATGGCTCGTACGGATCGTCATCTCGTTGAAGAACGTTGAATTGAGCACGTCGACGCCTGGCACTGCCGCTAGCGCATCCGCTAGCTTGCAAGCATTGGCATGGTTAAGCCGCGCTAGCCGCGTAAACCCAGCCTCGCCCAGCAGCGCCATATGGATCGAGAATGCCAGCGCGCACAGCCCCGAATTAGTACAGATGTTGCTGGTCGCCTTCTCGCGCCGGATATGCTGCTCGCGCGTCGAAAGCGTCAGCACAAATCCGCGCTGCCCCTCGGCATCCACCGTCTCGCCGCACAGCCGTCCCGGCATCTGCCGGATGAATTCCTTGCGTGTGGCCATCAGCCCCAGATAGGGCCCACCGAAGTTGAGCGCATTGCCAATCGACTGGCCTTCAGCCACGACGATATCGGCACCCAACGCACCCGGCGCCTCCAGCAAACCGAGCGACACCACTTCGGTGATCACCACGATCAGCAGCGCCCCCTTGGCGTGGGCCGCGTCGGCCGCTGCCTTCACATTCCGCAGATGCCCATAAAAATCCGGGGTCTGCACAACGATAGCAGCCGTCTGCTCGTCGATATGGTTGAGGATATCGCCCTGTCCTTCAGGCGACGCCGACAGGCACTCGAGATCCGTATCATCCTTGAGATAGGCCCGCACCACGTCGCGATAGTGCGGGTGGAGCCCACCCGAGAGGACAATCTTGTTCCGCCTGGTCAGCCGACGCGCCATCAGCACGGCCTCCGCCGTGCCGGTCGAGCCGTCGTAAAGCGAAGCGTTCGCCACATCCATGCCGGTGAGCTTGGCTACCTGCGTCTGGAACTCGAAGAGCATCTGCAGCGTGCCCTGCGAGATTTCCGGCTGATAGGGCGTATAGGCGGTGAGGAACTCGGACCGCTGGATCAGATGATCGACTGTGGCAGGCACATGATGCCGGTAGGCACCCGCACCGACGAAGAACGGACCATCGGCGCCTGCGCGGTTCTTGGCGGCAAGCGCCTTCATATGCGCCTCCACCAAGAACTCAGGGCTATGGGCAGGCAGGCCAAGATCAAAGCTCTTGAGCGCCCGCGCTGGAACGGCGCTAAAGAGCGCGTCGATATTGGCCGCACCGATCACGCCGAGCATTTCAGCGCGTTCGGCTTCGGAATGGGGGAGATAGCGCATGGAAAAGCCCTACTTGGTTAGATCGGCATATGCCGCGTCGTCGAGCAATCCGTCGATCTCGCCGGCATCGGCGATGGCGATCTTATAGATCCAGCCCCCGGCTTCGGGATCGGAATTGATCAGGCCTGGCTCGCCGCTCAGCGCTGAATTGACCTCGGTCACCTCGCCGGACACAGGCGCGTAGATTTCTGACGCGGCTTTCACCGATTCAACTACAGCTGCCTCGTCGCCCTTCTTCAGCATCTTGCCGACTTGCGGCAGGTCCACAAAGACGATGTCGCCCAAGGCTTCCTGGGCATATGGCGTGATGCCCACAATGCCGGTCGAGCCCTCGATGCGGATGTATTCGTGTTCCGGGGTGAATTTGGTGGTCATGTCAACTCTCAGCTGGCTTGTGGCTTACGGAAATATCGGTGGGGCACGAAGGGCGTTGGCACCACCTCGGCAGGTTGGCTGCGGCCGCGCACGGAAACGGCGAGCCTGTTGCCGGTTCGGGCATGGTCAGGCGGCACGAAGCCCAAGGCGATGGCCTTGCCTAAGGACGGCGCGAAGCCGCCACTCGTTACGACGCCAATGGAAGCGCCGGACGCATCGAGGATATCAGCGCCTTCGCGCGCCGGTGCGCCTTCAACCAGCAATCCAACCCGCACCCGACTGACGGCACCTTCGCGCTCGGCCAGAATGCGTTCGGCGCCCGGAAAATCAGCGGCCTCGCGGCGGCGCTTGGATACGGCAAAGCCAAGATCGGCTTCGACAGGCGAAATGGTTTCGTTGAGGTCATGCCCATAAAGGGGCAGGGCAGCCTCTAGCCTCAAGCTGTCGCGTGCCCCAAGGCCGACGGGCTTCACCCGGTCATCTTCAAGCAACGCGTCCCAGAGGGTTGGGCCGAGCACGGCCGAGGACAGGATTTCAAAGCCATCCTCGCCGGTATAGCCCGAGCGCGAGATTACCAGTCTTTCGCCGTGCCAAAGAAACGAGCCGTACTGCATGAATCCAAGCTCAGCAGCTTCCGGCACGACATGGGCCATCACGTTGACGGCTTCGGGTCCCTGCAGGGCCAGCAGCGCACCATCATCGGCCCGGTGCAGAATCGCCCTGTTTCCTGCTGCTGCCTGAATCAAGGCGAAGTCACCGTCCTTGGTGCCAGCGTTGACAACAATGTAAAGCGAGCCCGGATGTAGCGGCGAGCGTGCCACCATCAGATCGTCGATAACACCACCCTGCGCGTTGAGCAGCAGTGTATAGCGCACTTGCCCAGGCTTGAGCCCCGCGATGTCCCCACACACCAGCGGCTCCAGCAATGCTGCTACCGCTGCATGGTCGACTTCCACATCCCCGCTGGGCTCAGCTAGAGTGAGAAAGCTCGGGCCCATATGGGACACATCGAACAGTCCTGCCTGCTCCCGCGTCCATTTGTGTTCGGCCATGATCCCGGTGGCATATTGAACCGGCAGATTATAGCCGCCAAACGGCACCATGCGGCCACTTGCAGCCAAATGGCGCTCGAATAGCGGCGTCGTTTTAAAATCATCGGCTGAGGTTTGGGCCATCACTACTTCCCGGACAAAAGAACACGGCGGCACGATAACGCTCACCTTACGGCGACGTCCGTGCCCCATCTGTCCTTCTCACCTGAGAGATTTCCCGCCTGAGGGCGGTTGCTCCTTCGGTGGGACCGCGCAAGGTGCCGGTCCGCTTTCCAGAGTTGTCGGCCGACTACGGTCCTTTTGCCTGAGAGTTTCCGGGGCGGTTGCTCCTTCGGCGCCGGAGATATCCAGTCTCTCCCGCAGTCGGCGTCACCATGGTTGAGATTTACTCAGGCGTCAATCTCGCCCGTAACCGCCCACAGGGATTTGTCTGCTACCGCTTCATTGAAGAGTTCGGGAGGAGAGTGTCCACCGCAACAAAAAAGGCGGACCTCGCGGCCCGCCTCCAGACTTCTTACCAGAACCAAACTTTTAATTCAGCCGGTTGCCTACATCAGCAATAGCGCGATCAACGACCTGACCACCCTTGCGGCTCATTTCATCAGTCAGTACCAGCCGAGCCGCTTCGATTGCCACGTCAGCCGAGCGAGCCCGAACTTCGGCCACGGCCTGAGCTTCAGCCTGCGCAATCTTGTCTTCCACGGCCTTGGTGCGACGCGCCACCAGATCGGCGAGGGACACCTGCGCCTCAGCGGTCAAGCGGGTCGCTTCTTCCTGTGCGGCCGCGATGATACCGGCAGCTTCGCCTTCGGCAGCAACGCGCTTCTGCTCATATTCTACGAGAAGGGCTGCGGCTTCCTCGCGCAACTTCTTTGCTTCCGCCAGATCGTCTGCGATCTTCTGGATCTGCTTATCCAGAAGGTTGTTGATGATCTTGGGCACGCCGAAATAGACGACTAGCCCAAGAAAGATAACGAGGGCAGCAAGGGCATAAAACGAATTATCAAGCCAATCCATCAGCGTTACTCCTTTGCCTTGGCAACCGCAGCACGCACGCTGTCGCTGGAAACATCACCCACCAATTGGCTGACCACAGTCTGCGCTGTTTCCGTGGCGATCTCATCGACATGGGTCAGCGCTTCGGCTTTGGTGCTGGCGATGCGCGCTTCGGCTGCCGAAACTTTGGCGGTCAAATCAGCTTCGACAGCGCTGCGTTTGGCGGCGAGATCGGCTTGGATCGCATCGCGGTTTTGGTTGGCAATGCCTTGTGCCTTGCTCTTGGCTTCCGCCAATGCCAATTCATAGGCAGCAATCGCAGCATCGGTTTTCTGCCGTGAGGCATCAGCCGCAGCAAGGTCAGCGTCGATCATGCCTCTGCGGTTTTCCAGGATGCCGCCGATGCGGGGGAGGGCGATCCGACTCATCAGCAGATAGAGCGCGCCGAACGTTATGGCGAGCCACAGCAACTGAGACGGGAATGTAGCGGGGTCGAATGGTGGGAACACATCCGACTCGTGCTCGCCACCATAAGCCTCGGTGGTAGCATGGGTATCGGCAGTCGGATCGGCGTGCGTTGCATCCACGACGTGTTCAGCGCCTTCGGTATGCTCTTCGGCCGGTGCAGCCGCTTCTTGGGCATAGGCTTGCGTTACCATCAGGTGAGGTCCCGTTAATGGCGGTCAGCCGGCCGATGGCCGGATAAAGATACGCAGCCGGGCAGGTGCCGGCTGCGCAAGATAAGCGATTGCAGCCGCTATTAGGCGACGAACAGCAGGATCAGGGCAACCAGGAACGAGAAAATGCCCAGAGCTTCGGTCACGGCAAACCCGAAGATCAGGTTCGAGAACTGGCTCGGCGCAGCCGACGGGTTGCGCAGGGCGCCCGACAGGAAGTTGCCGAAGATGTTGGCCACGCCAATAGCGGCGCCGGCCATACCGAAACAAGCAATACCGGCACCGATGAACTTTGCGGCTTCAGCTTCCATTTTTTAGTCCTTTCAAGCGACTAGGCAGGGGTTCTGGCGGAACAGCCCGCCTTATAACCAAAGATTAGTGGGAGGGGTGGATCGCGTCGTTGAGATACATGCAGGTCAGGACGGCGAAGACATAGGCCTGAACGGCACCGACGAGAAATTCGAGGCCAGTCAAAGCAACGGCCATGATCAACGGCAGCGCCGAACCGAGAAAGCCAAGGAAACCCAGCGAACTCATGGTCACGATGAAACCGGTGAAGACTTTAAGCGTGATGTGGCCGGCAAGGATGTTGCCGAACAAACGCACCGACAGCGAGATCGGGCGGCTCATGAACGAGATGAACTCGATCGGCGCCACGATGGGGAGAATGTAGCCGGGCACGCCCGAAGGCACGAACAGCTTGAGGAATTTTGGGCCGTTCTTGACGAAGCCGTAGATCACCACGGTGAGGAACACCACCATGGAGAGGGCAAAGGTCACGATGATGTGGCTGGTAACGGTGAAGAAGTACGGCACCATGCCGAACATGTTCGCCACGAAGATGAAGGTGAACAGGCAAAACACCAGCGGGAAGAACTTCATGCCGGCCGTGCCGGCGGCACTTCGGACCATATTGGCAACGAACTCATATGTGAGTTCGCTCAATAATTGTGCCCTGCTGGGAACGACACGCTTGGCACTGGTGGACAAGATCAGGAACAGCGAAATGATCGCAACAGTCGCCACCATGAACAAGGACGAATTGGTGAAAGCGAAGCTGAGGCCGCTTCCTTCGGTGCCGTCACCTCCAATGGTAAACAGCGGGAACATGTCCTCGATGACGAACTGGTGGATCGGATCAGTACCGGCCAAGATAGAGCCCTCTAAACGTCATCATCTGTCTGTTTCGTCTTCCACGTCGGGTCCCAGATCGGACCCCGGCGGGGGAGGCGAAGCGGCATTCATTTTAGCCACCACACGGGTGACATTGAGTATTCCAGCGGCAAAGCCCACCATGAACATGATGAGCAGTCCCCAGGGGCTGGTCCCCAGGCCAAGATCGATCAGGTACCCGAAGCCGGTACCCACAAGGATTGCGGCGATGAACTCGGTGCCGATGCGCATGCCGCGCGCCATACCGCTCATCTCCGGGGATGCATCTGCCGAGGCTCTATTGTCCTCGGTTGCGCGCTCCCGCTTGGCCGAGGCGATCCGCGATGCAAGATCCCGTGTCGCCTCTCCGGTGCGTTCAGGCCTGCCTTCGGTATCTTGCGGTTTTACCATCCGCTCGCTCCCCCAGCCGGCCTTTTCCCGTTAAGTTCGGGACACCCTTTTAAGTCGCGCGCAACATAGTGGCGGGGTCCGGGAGTGTCAAGATAAGCCTGAACAGTGTAGCGCATTGATTTCATTGCATGTTTTAACCGTGTAGAGGGGTGCGGCATGCTGTCCACTCGCAATTGCAGCGAAGTCGAACGGATCGTCAAAGATTCTGCCTGCTTGCGGTGCTATCGTCATTGAGGTTGCCCGAGCCGAAGCCAGACCCTTGCTGATTTTGTACGCATGAAAACTATGACTTTGATCAGCTCTGGGAGGGAACATGCCGGAGGCAGATAGATTTGGCGGTAAACTTGTTCTGGTGCTGCTCGACAACAAGCATGCCCCTTCCATTAAAAGCGGCCGCAGTCTGTGGGGCCTACATGACCCACTGGCCTACAGTCCTGGCGACAGAATCCAAACCATCACCGTCCGCCCTGGCTTTGTGACCGATCTCGCGTCCGTGCCGCGCTGGGCCTGGATCCTCGTCCCGCCCGATGGACCTTGGGTCAAGGCGGCCATCATCCACGACTATCTTTACGCTACCGGCGGCACCGGCCGCTGGAAAAGGGTCCGGTAACTATCACCCGGCCAGAACCCTACACCCGGCTTGAAGCAGACCAGATCATGCGCGAGGCCATGGCCAATCGCGGCATCGGCTGGTTCAAGCGCAATCTTATTTATCTCGCTGTGCGCATCGGCGGCCAATCGGCATGGCGGCGCAACCAGGAAAACTTCGTTACGCCTGCACTTGAGCGCTACATTGTGGAATAAACAACTAGACCGCTTCGCGGAAGCTCTCCGCCGTCCGCAGATCCACCGATACTAGCTGGCTCACGCCCCGCTCGGCCATTGTCACTCCAAACAACCGGTCCACTCGGCTCATGGTGATCGGATTGTGGGTAATCACCATGAAGCGCGTATTGGTCCGTTGCCGCATCCAGTCAAGGAGATTGCAGAAGCGCTCAACATTAGCATCGTCGAGGGGCGCATCTACTTCATCCAGCACGCAAATGGGCGCCGGATTGGTCAAGAACACCGCAAAGATCAAGCTCATGGCCGTCAGTGCCTGCTCGCCGCCCGACAGCAGCGTCATCGTCTGCGGCTTCTTGCCCGGCGGACGCGCGATGATTTCCAGCCCTGCTTCGAGCGGGTCGTCGCTTTCCACAAAACTCAACTCCGCCGTTCCGCCACCGAACAGGCTCGTAAACAGTTCCTGGAAATGGGCATTGACCTTACCGAACGCCTCATTGAGACGGGCCCTGCCTTCCCGGTTCAGCGATTGAATACCGGTCCGAAGCTTGGCGATCGCCTCGATCAGGTCGTTCCGATCTCCAACCATAGCGTCGAGCTTTTCCTGAACCTCCACGGCTTCCTTTTCAGCCGTCAAATTGACGCCGCCCAGCCGCTCCCGCTCAGCCTTGAGCCGTTCGACTTTTTGCTCGATGGTAGCTTCCGGGGGCAGGGCCTCCTCCGGTCTAATTCCGGATGCTTCAAGCGTCCGCGCTGCTGGGATGCCTAGGGCTTCCTCGATCTGGCGTTCGATCTGCTGCCGCTGGGCAATCAGCCCTTTGCTCCGCTCCTCGATGCGGGTCAGTTCCACCCGGGCGCTGGCAAGATTGTCCATTGCCGCTTTCAACGCCTTGTCTGCTTCGCGATAGCGCGACTGGGCAACGCTATAGCTGTCGCCTGCCGCCTTGTGCTCGATTTTGGCTTGCTCGATTTGGTTGTCCAAAACTGCCCGGCGCTGCGCAAAGCCGTCCGGCGTTTCGCTAACTTGGTCTAACTGTCCAGTGATCTCTGCCCGCCGCTGGTCCAGTGTTGCCAACTGGGCAAGGGCGCCGTCCAGCCGGCGCTGCCAGCCTTGTCCATCCCGCTCCAACTGCGATATCCGGCTGTCGCGCATGCGGGCCGAGGTCTCGAAGTTACCCAGCCGCAAGCGCGCCTGGTCCGCACGTTCGCGCACAACGGCAAGCGCCACTTGCTTTTCCTGAGCAGCAACAGCAATCTCACCTTCCGTTCCCGCTTCTGCCAGTGCTGTTTCAGCCTCATGACGAACGGCTTCGGCCTCGGCAAGGCTGGCCGTAAGCCGCAAGTGTGCTTCCGCCAGTGCCGATTGCCGCGTCGTCAGTTCACCTATGGCACGCTGCGCCTTGTCCAGTTCCGTCTGAGCTGTCCCAATTGCATGCTGGCTGCTCCGCCAGACCTCGCGCTTATCGCGCTGCTCCTGCCGCGCAGCGTCCAGTGTTGCGACAAGCGCTTCCACTTCACGTTTGGCCGCACTAAGCTCGCCGCGCATGCGGGCAATCTCTTCGTCCAACTCCGCCAGGCGATTGCGCTGTGCAAGCCGCTGTGCCGCCGCACTCGGCGCATCGGCAGCAGCAACCAAGCCGTCCCAACGCCAGAGAGCACCATCAAGCGTCACCAACCGCTGCCCCGGCTTGAGCGCGTGCATCAGCCCCGGCCCATCTGCCGCGTCGATCAAACCGATCTGATCGAGGCGCCGCTTCAGAAGCGGATTGCCAGTCACATAGCGTGATAAGGGCTCGGCTGCCTGGGGCAGGGCAGGGTCTTCACTATTGTCTAGCGATATCGACCAATGCAGCGGCGCGTTCCTGTCGGCACTAGCCTCCAGATCGTCCCCGAGCGCCGCTCCTAAAGCGGTCTCATAGCCCGGCGCCACCTTCAGCGTGTCGACGATTGCCGGCCAGAGCCCTTCCGCGCCACCGAGCATCTTGCCAAGCGTTGCCGCCTCTGCTTCCAACCGGTTGAGGGCCGCCTCGATGGAAGCCAGCCTCGGCCTCGAAGCCTCCAGCGCCGCCTCAGCAAGCGCCACTGCTTCGTCGGCCTGCAAGCTCAACTGCTCCGCCGCCGCTGCTGCGTCCCGAGCAAACGCCAAGACATTGCGCCTTGCATTCAGCGCCTCGTCTTGGTCGAGCCTTAAGGCAATTTCCCCGGCCTCACGCTCAACCTGAGCCATGTCCCCGCGCAACCGGGCCAGCCGCACGCCCGCATCTTCTGCGGCGCGTGAAGCCTGCGCCCGCCGCATCCGCACCTGCGCAAGCACATCCGCCGTTGCACGCGCCTCCGCTTCTGCCGCAACAACCGCGGCCCGTGCCGCTTCAGCCGCCTCACGCGCACGGTCGAGAGTCTCTTGAGCGCTCTCGCTTTCTGCAAGCAATGTCGCCCGTTCTGCCGCAATCGCGGTCAGCGCCGTCTCGCTCTCGGCTGCCAGTTCTTTCTCACGCAACCCATCATTGTCGAGTTGCTTCAGCCGGTCTTCCAACTCGGCGCGGCGCTGGTCCGCCCGCTTGGCTTCTGCCGCCAATTGCTCCGCCAAAATCGTGTAGCGCTGCAGCACTGCCCCAGTCACTGCCTCGCGCTCCCGCAGCGGCTGCAACGCCGCATCGGCTGCCTCGGCCAGCTTTTGCGCCTGTAATTGCGCATGTGTTGCGTCTGCCAACGCACGCACCAGCACTGCCTGCTGCGCCTCGGTTTCCTTTTCCGCAAATCGCGCTGCGACCCAGCGGATGTGATAAAGACTTGCTTCTGCCCGGCGAATTTCCCCGCTCAGTGAGCGATAGCGGATGGCCAGGCGTGCCTGGCGTTTCAGCGCCTCAAGCTGCGTTTCAATTTGTGCGATGACATCGTCAACCCGCTCGAGATTGCTTTCCGCCGCCCGCAAGCGCAGCTCGGCCTCGTGCCGGCGCGAATGCAGCCCCGAAATGCCAGCCGCCTCTTCCAGGAGCGCTCGCCGCGCCGTGGGCTTGGCTGCGATCAACTCCCCGATCTGTCCCTGTCGCACCATGGCCGGCGAATGTGCGCCGGTTGACGCATCGGCAAACAACAATTGCACATCGCGTGCCCGCACCTCGCGCCCGTTGACGCGATAAACCGAGCCCGCTTCCCGCTCGATTCGGCGGGTGACTTCCAGAATATCTGAATTATTGAGAGCCGCCGGCGCTGTCCGGTCCGAATTGTCCAGCACCAGCGTCACTTCGGCGCTGTTGCGAGCAGGACGGCCTCCGGATCCTGAAAAGATCACGTCGTCCATGCCCGAAGCGCGCATGGCTTTGTATGAGCTTTCGCCCATCACCCAGCGCAGGGCTTCGACAAGGTTCGACTTGCCACATCCATTGGGTCCGACGATTCCCGTCAGCCCCGGCTCCATGACAAGCGTCATCTCGTCCGAAAAAGACTTGAAGCCATGCAGTTTAAGGCGGGAAAATTTCATGGCAGCGCCACCTGGGAAGCGCTGCCGATGTTGTTAGGGCGTAGCAGGAGCGGCAGGTACCGGCGCCATTGTTCCGGCCGGCGCAGCAGGCGCCATCGTGCCACCAGGAGCGGCCGGTGCCATGGCGTCGGCGGGTGCGGGAGCCATCGCATCAGGTGCAGGAGCGGCAGGCGCCATAGCATCGGCTGGCGCAGGCACTGCTGCAGCCGGAGCCGTGGGGACGAAATCGGCAGGCACCAGCGGATCGATTTCAGCCGCAAGCTGTTCGAGGGTCTTGTCACCGCTAAGCGTTTTGCCGTTGACATAGAATGTCGGCGTCCCTGCCAGCCCGAACTCGTTCAAAGCCTGTTCGCGCAGGGCTTCCATCCCTGTGAACAGCTCCTGATTCGTCAATGCAGCGTCGAAAGTTTCCTGGGTAAAGCCGAGTTGCATCGCAATCTGCAGGATTGCATCACGCGGCGCCTCGGATGTAGCCCAGTCGGTTTGGGTACGGAAATAGGTGGAGATGACGTTGTGATAGTTGGTCGGGCCAGAAGCCTCGGCCAGCATGAACACCGCAGCGTCCAGCACATTGCGAACGAATGGCCGTGCGATGTACTTCACTTTGCCGGTATCGACATAGGCCTCGACGAATGCCGGCTTCACGTTATTGGAAAAGGCCGCGCAATGTGGGCAGGTGGGCGAGGCATACTCAATGACGGTCACCGGAGCTGTGTCGCTGCCCTGCACGTGATCGGCAAGACCGCCCGCAGGCGCCATCAGCTTGGCCACATCGACCATATCGCCTTCGGCAGCGTTGGCGGTGGCAACCCCGCATAGGCTCAGAGCCGAGGCGGCAGCGGCCAGGATAAGGGTGTCACGGCGGGTAAAATTCACGGCTAACGCTCCATTTTTGTTGTGCGCGACACTACACGGGGTAATTGTGTGGGCAAGTGGGCACATGCATCAACCCAGCGTGAACGATGCTTTTGCTTTGGCTGGACAATCCGCGCCACTTACGCGCCAGTGTCGTCCTTGGACCTGCTGGAGAGCGCGTGACCCAATGTCCGCAACGCTTCCCGCAGATCATCGTCTTCGACCTTGGCCACTTGGGCCCCGACCTTTGCTTGCACGCTCTGGCTCGGTTGCATGTGCTTATCTGCCCTTTCCCCTGAACCGGGGCTGAACGGCTCGGGCGATAGCCGCACCTGTTCTACCAGCACATAACCAAAGTAGCGGTTCACCGCCGCCGCAATTCTCTGCCCTTCATGCTGGATGGCCAGCGCATGCCCCGGCACGCAGCGTAGTACCAGCGTTGCGCCCTCGGCGCTCTTTTCCCCACGTCGCCAGACCAGTTTGTCCGGCACAGCTACGCCATCATAGGGCTTGGGCGCCATGGCAGCCCAATGGGTGATAATATCGCGGCTGGCAAACCCGCGCTTCTTGAGCACAGGGTCGAGCGCTCCGGCCAGCACGTCGGCTAGGTTCAGCGTCTTGTTGCGCCGCTTGGGCTCAGGCAGGTCTTCTTTGGCCGCAGCCATAAAGGATCATCTCGGCTAGTCGTGTTCGTCCGATGAGCTTACCACAGCGTGATCGCATTATCTCTTGCGGAAGGAGCAAGGCGGACATTACTTCCGCACTATGCATTTCGCCAATTCCACCCCCATAGACGCACCGGCCGTTCTAGCCTGGTACGACCGGCACGCGCGCACTCTCCCATGGCGGGTCTCGCCGGCTGATCGTGCGGCAGGCATCAAGCCTGATCCCTATCGCGCTTGGTTGAGCGAAGTTATGCTGCAGCAAACCACCGTCGCTGCGGTCAAAAGCTATTTCTTGCGCTTTACTAGCCTTTGGCCAACAGTGTTCGACCTCGCTGCGACCCCGCTCGATAGCGTCCTCAAGGAGTGGGCCGGCTTGGGCTATTACGCTCGTGCCCGCAATCTTCATGCTTGCGCCAAGGCAGTGGTGGAGCAGCATGGCGGCATTTTCCCCACCAGCTCCCAAGCGCTCCAAACTCTTCCGGGCATTGGTGCCTACACCAGTGCCGCTATTGCCGGCATCTGCTTTGATGAACCTATAGCCGTGCTCGATGGCAATCTAGACCGCGTCCTTGCCCGTTATTATGCGCTTCCTGTCCCCGTGCGCAACGCCAAGGACGAACTCCGTGCGGCACTTCAAGGCGCCGTTCCCGGCCGCGCCGGAGATTTTGCCCAGGCCATGATGGATCTGGGTGCCACAATTTGCGCGCCGCGAACCACGATCTGCATGCTATGCCCCCTTCAACCGGGTTGCCTCGCCACCAGAACGGCCGACCCGACCTTGTTTCCCGTCAAACCGACCAAACCCGAGCGCCCGGTCCGCAAAGGCCACGCCTATGTCATGCTGGACGGCGATGGCGATGTGTACCTACGGAGCCGCCCTGAGAAAGGCTTGCTCGGCGGCATGACCGAAGTGCCGACTTCACCTTGGAACGCCGAGCTTCCTCCGCCCACCTATCCTGCGCCTGCCGATTGGCGTCACTGCGGCCAGATCGTCCACGTGTTCACCCACTTCCGCCTTGAGCTTGAAGTCTGGTCTGCCACGGTTCCCGCCCACGATCTTGATGGCTGGTGGGCCGAGCCGAACGCGCTCAAGGGCGAAGCTCTGCCGACGCTTTTTCGCAAGGTCCTGGCCACCGCGGGCCTTGACTGATGCAAAAAGCAGAGGCCCCGCATTGCTGCAGGGCCTCGCAATCAGAAGCTATGGCTGGCCTTACTTCGGTAGCAGCACGTCGTCGATGACGTGGATGACGCCGTTAGACTGGTTAACGTCGGCGATCGTCACGCGCGATGCGTTGCCGGATTCGTCATAGATGAACACGGCATTGCCGCGTGCCGTTGCGATCAGCGTGTCGCCGCTAACGGTGCGCAGGCCGAACTGTCCATTGCTGCTGGCAGCAATGCCAGCCAACAGGTCAGCGGCTGAGAGCTTGCCGGGCACCACATGCGCGGTCAAAACCTTCACCAGTGCGGACTTGTTCTCTGGCTTGAGCAGCGTATCAACCGTGCCTTCTGGCAGTTCGGCAAAGCCCGAGTTAACCGGTGCGAACACGGTGAAAGGACCGGCGCTCTGAAGCGTTTCGACGAGACCCGCAGCGGTCACAGCCGCTACCAGGGTCGTGTGGTCCTTGGAGTTGACGGCATTTTCCACGATGTTCTGGGTGGCCAGCATGGGGGCGCCGCCTACGCGTGGATTGCTCTGCGCAAAGGCCGAAGTTGCCGAAACCAGTGCCAAGGTGGCGATTGCCGTCAGTTTGATGAATTGCATTGTTGAGCTCCCTGTCAAGCCGACCCCTAGGTGCGGCGTGATGGGAGATACGCAACTTCGTGAACGGAAGTTGCAGCAGCGCATGCATCACTGCAACTTTCCTTCGCAGGCCGCTGATCTTGCCCGCTCATCCAACAAAAAGGCCACCGGAGTGAACCGGTGGCCAGTTACTAGAGCCTGAGTGATTGGAGGTCAGGATCAGGCAGAAAGCAAATCAAGTTTTGCACGAACTCCCGTGCGTAAATCATCGATGGGCAGCGCTTTTCCCATCACGTCGTAGTGCCAGAAAGTCCACCCGTTGCATGCCTCGGAGCCTTGCACCAATGCCCCCACCTTGTGGATGGAGCCCTGGTGCGTCCCCGAGACGAGTGATCCATCTGCACGAACCATTGCGGAGTAACGTTTCGATAAGTCGAAGAGTTGCGTACCCGGATCGATTAATCCTTGCTCGATCAACGACCCAAACGGAATACGCGCTTCTTTGCGTTTCGGCGTTACCGATTGCAGAGCCTCGAACACGCCAGGCCGGATCGACGCGATACGTTGCAGCGCCGCGTTGACATAGGTTTCCTCCCGCTCGATGCCGATGAAATGCCGCCCCAGCTTGCGGGCGACGGCACCGGTCGTGCCCGTGCCGAAAAACGGGTCAAGCACAATGTCGCCCGGCTTGGTCGTTGCATTTAAAATCCGGAACAAGAGCGCTTCCGGTTTTTGCGTCGGATGCACCTTGCCGTCGTGCTCGTCCTTGAGCCGCTCTGCACCCGTGCAAATGGGAAACAGCCAATCCGACCGCATCTGCGTGTCATCATTGGCCAGCTTCATGGCCTCGTAGTTGAAAGTCACCCGGCTTTTCTGGCTGCGCGAAGCCCAGATCAGCGTCTCGTGCGCATTGGTGAACCGCGTGCCGCGAAAGTTCGGCATTGGGTTGGCCTTGCGCCAGATCACGTCGTTGAGCATCCAGAAGTCGAGGTCCTGCAAGGCTGTCCCGACGCGGAAGATGTTATGGTAGCTGCCGATCACCCAAATGGCGCCATCTGGTTTCAGCAGGCGCCGCGCGGCTTTTAGCCAGGCGCGGGTAAACTGGTCGTAATGGGCAAAGCTGTCGAACTTGTCCCAGTCGTCGTCGACGGCGTCCACCTTGCTCTGGTCCGGACGGGTCAGGCCCTGTTCCAGTTGCAAGTTATAAGGTGGGTCCGCAAAGATAAGGTCAACCGAGCCGGCCGGCAGGGCATTCATGTGGTCGATGCAATCGCCCACCAAGATAGTATCAATCGGGAGGCGAACAGCCTCCTCCGCAGCGGCCACAGGGGCCGTACGCGCGGTACGCAACATACACTTAACCCTAACAAAGGACTAACATCACCCTTATAGCCCTTCAGGGTTAATGGAGCGTTCGCAACGGGTTAGCAGGAGGTTAAGAAGTGTTCTGTCCACTCTTGGGTGCAATCGCCCGACACCCACCGGCGCCGCTCTCGGGCTCGGTCCGAGAGCCACTTTAAATTCACACGAAATGTGTATTAACAACGCCAAGAGGGCGGGGCTAAGCCACGTTCGCCAAGCTGCGCAGCCGCTCCCAAGCCGCCGCCACAGGCGCAAACGCCTCGCGATGATGTCGGCAAGGCCCATGCTCTGTCAGTGCCTTCATGTGCTGCGGCGTCGAATAACCCTTGTGCCCGCCAAAGCCGAAATGCGGCGCATCGCAATCCATGATCTTGCACATCCGGTCCCGCGTCACCTTGGCCACGATGGAAGCCGCAGCGATGGAAACACTCCGTCCATCACCACCAATCAACGCCAGTCCTTCGCAGGGAAGCCCCATTGGCACATCCCGGCCATCGATCAGCACGCGGTCTGGCACGAGGCTCAAGCTCGACGCCGCCCGAGCCATGGCCCACAGGGTTGCTCCGCGAATATTGTGGCTGAGAATAATGGAGGGCGGCGCCACAACAACAGACACGATAGCGTTCGCTACGATCTGCTCGAACAAATGCTCGCGCTGTTCCTCGCTGAGCTTCTTGGAGTCGTTGAGCCCTTGGGGGATAGCTTCCGGATCAAGGATTACCGCCGAAACAACGACCGGACCTGCTAGCGGGCCACGTCCTGCCTCATCAACGCCCGCGATCACCTGCGACCCGCGCGCTTTTAGCGCTAGTTCGTGCGAGTAGTCCGGTTCTGTCTGGATGGTCGAATCAATGAGCATGGATGCAGAATCGCCGCTCGAGCTCTCAAGATCAATCACGAGGAGCCTTCAGCCGATTCACACCTTCTTGCTCACTGTCATTTGTTTGGCGACAGAGCCCATGAGCCTATGTAGGCTAGCCACGCCAACGGCATTAGCGTCAACCCGCCGGAAAACTTCCATGCTTCTCAGGTCTTGCCTTGCTGTGTTCTTGCTGCTGCCCGGCGTCTCCGGAACTTTCGCCGAACCATTCCGGCATTCAACGGGCGAGTGGCGGGAATACAACCGCGACTGGCTCGCCGCTTGTCCTGACACGATCAACGAGGACGGGCTCAGCTATCACGAGTTCTCTTGCTTCGCCAGCACCTATAGCCAGCAGCTGAACGCCGCCAACTTGCCGGCCTACAGCCTCACCATTATCCGCAACCGGCTCAACGGCGAGTTCGACATCGCTGTCACCCTCGCTGATACCGAGCGGGACTTCGATGCCACGCGCCCTCTAGTTCTCCAGTTTGCCGGCGACCCGGCCGAGGAACTCGACTTCAGCGCCGACCTTGAAACACGCTACAACACCGTCAACCAATTCTTCGTCCGCGACCCTGATCGCAAAGCAAACCTCCTGCAACGGTTCAAGGATCGAAACGCTGTCGAGCTAGAGGTCCCGCTTGAAGGCACTCCTGAAAACTTGACCATGCGTCTATCCCTCCGGGGCCTCACGGCATCGCTCGACTTCATGGAAGCCTACGCCCGCCGGATTGAGCAATACTAGCCCGCACACTCCGTCCACTGCGTCAGCGAAGCAACAAGACTTGGCACATTGTCTGGCAAATGCGCTTCGCCCGCGACCTCCCACAAGCGGTGCGTTCCGGTCAGCACCTTTACCCGTTCTCGATCGACCGGGCGGTTCGTTACCCGCTCGTAAACACCGATTATCCGCTCCGTCAAATCCGGTGACACCAGGCTCGAATAAATAAACTCACGGTGCAGCGCTCCAATGCCTGAGTCGCCGAAGTCGTAAACCCCGTTGAGCTGCTGTTGCTGATGATCGAACGCCATGTTCCAACCATGCCCATCGAAAAACCCGTAGCGCTCGCCATAGGGGTCAGGCGAGAGCGCCGTCCATTGCTGCATGGTCCTCTCCGCGAATATGCGGAGTTCAGAAGACAGCACCGGCCAGGCCAGCCGCAAAATGGTGTCCGCATCCGGCCAGACATCCATTGGTCCCGCACCCGCCGCTTGTGCCGCCTCGATCTCGATTGCATGCAGATCGGCGTAGAATAGGCCCATCTGTTCCGCCAGATTTTGCCGCGCTACTTCCTCTAGCTGCTCGTATTGCACCCTCAACAGATGCTCGCCCGGGATCTTGTAGTGCCGTGAAAAGAGCTGCGGAGTTTCGAAAAGCGCAATCGACGGCACCCTGAGCGACACATGCTCCCGTACTAGCGCCAAGATGGATGCCTCTAGCCGCAGCCCCGCCTCGCTCTCGGCATGGCGCGGAAACTTGAAGATCAGCCTGTCATCGGCATCGACGGCAACGCTGTCCCACCCTGCTGATAGCAAGGAGAACCGGGCGTTTTTCAGTTCGGGGAAGCGCTGGGTGATAATTGCTACAAGATTGTCGAGTTCGAATGGAGATGCTGGCACCGTTCACCTCCCTGGTTGACGCAACGCCGCTTTTGCTATCGGTTCCGCCCGCCGGGTCAATCCTCGGCATTGGCTTTCTTGGATACAATCATGAACCTTAAGCCCGGCGCGGCCCTCCTTTTCGATATCGACGGCACGCTTGCCGACACCGACCCGCTACACCTTGAGGCCTTCAACCGAACCTTTGCCCCCTTTGGCCATCACTTTGACAAAGCCCGCTTTGCGCTGGAGCTACAAGGCAAAGCCAACGAAGCCATTGCTGCGCGCTTCGTGCCCCATCTGCCGCCCGACGAACAGAATGCCATTATGGCCAGCAAGGAAGCTCTGTTCCGCGACCTCGCCCACACCCAAATCCACGCTGTACCTGGGCTCTTTGCCCTGCTTGACCTTGCCGACAGCCACGCCATTCCCATGGCCGCCGTAACCAATGCGCCACGGCCCAATGCCGATCTAATTCTCAATGGCCTCGGCATCTACAATCGCTTCAAGGTCATCGTGATCGGCGACGAACTCGCCCACGGCAAGCCCCATCCGCTGCCTTATCTTGAAGGCCTGCGCCTCCTCGGCGCCACCGCCGCGCACTCCATGGCATTCGAGGATTCCCGCACCGGCATCGCTTCGGCTACCGCTGCAGGTCTCGCCACCATCGGCATTCGCACATCGCTGGCACCCGCTGATATGCAAGCAGCCGGTGCCATCATCAGCGCCGACGGCTACAACGATCCAGCTGTACTGGCCATGATCAACGATCGCCTCGGCATGCTTGCCCAATCCGCCTAGAACAGGCTCATCTGCCGGTCTTCCAACTTTGGGGCGATGAAGAGGTCATTGCGCAGCGCCGGCAGCTTGCCTTCCAGACCGTAGCGCTCGCGTCCCTTCTGGAACCGCTGCTGCAAGAGCGTGGCATAAGGCCCTTCGCCGACCATGCGCGCCCCGAAGCGAGAATCATAATCCTTGCCGCCGCGCGTTTCGCGCACTAGCGCCAGCACATGCCGCACCCGGTCGGGAAAATGCCGCAAGAGCCATTCGCGAAATACGTCACGTACTTCGCCGGGCAAACGCAGCAGGATCATCGAAGCACTCAGCGCCCCTTGTGCCTTGGCCGCATCCAGGATCCGCTCCAGTTCCATGTCGTTGATGGCCGGGATCATTGGTGAAGCAAACACTGCTGTTGGAACACCTGCTTCGCTCAAGAGCCGGATCGCCTCCAGCCGCCGGGCTGGGGAGGAGGCACGCGGCTCCATCTTGCGCGACAGCTTGTGATCCATCGAGGTAATCGAAATCGCCACCTTCACCAGGCCCAGCTTGGCCAGCTCGGATAGGATATCGAGATCGCGAATGATCAACGCCGACTTGGTCGTGATCATTACTGGATGCCGGGTTTCCAGCATGACCTCGAGGATGCGCCGCGTCAGCTTGTGCTTGCGCTCCGCTGGCTGGTACGGGTCGGTGTTAGTGCCCATCGCCAGGGCCTTGACCTTATAGCTCTTAGCCCCAAGCTCTGCCCGCAGCGCCTCGACCGCATTGACCTTCACATAGATATCGCGCTCGAACTCCACACCTGCCGAGTGGCCCAAAAATGCATGCGTCGGCCGGGCATAACAATAGGAACACCCATGCTCGCAGCCGCGATAAGCGTTGATCGAGCGCTCGAACGGGAGGTCAGGGCTTTCATTGGTGGTGATGATCGTCTTGGCGCGCTCGGTGTGCTCCACCGTCTCGAAGATCGGCAGCGGCTCGACATTGTCCCAGCCGTCGTCGAACCGCTCGCGCGTCTGCTTTTCGAAGCGCCCGCTACGATTGGACTGTGCACCCCTACCGCGGACCCGGTCAGGGTCGAGCAGTTCGCGTCGCGCTAAATCTGCGTCGCGGCTCCGGCTGAGCTTTTCAAGAGCTTCGAAAGAGGGGGCCTGGTAAAGGGCCATAGTACATCTCCTGCCAGAGAGCCGGCAGTCGAATCAGGCTGCGGGCCACGCAGAACATGTAGCAGCGCCAACGGAACAAAACAAGAACAAATGCGGCGCTACAAGCACGGACTTGGCCTCGCCAGGCCTCATATGGGTGCATTCTTCTAACGCTGAAAGAGGCAGATTCGTGATTTGGCATCCCTCATTTGCATTTCTGCGGATGGACGCTTTGTCGCAGGAGGCTTAAACAGGCCAACCGCTTAGCCGAAGAGAGCACGGCATGCTTAAGCGCAAACTTCAGCATTTACAGCAGGGCAACTGCGGAATGCTAAAGTTATCACTTAAGAGATCGTCTGCTGACAAAGCTTGTCGCATAATCTTCGCACAACGATGTCGAAATCGGGCGAAGTTGTTCGTCGCTCCGGTGAAAGCGAAAAATTGGCTCAAGGAGATATCATGAGTACGGATGCAACCACATTTGACGCCGGTTTGGTCGGCACGCCGCCGCCGCTCAGCCAAAGCGACGCTGCGCGTAACAAGCTGGTCATTGCCCTGCTTCTGGTCTCCACTTTCGTGGTGTTTCTCAATGAAACCATCATGAGCGTGGCCATTCCCCATCTAATGGAGGATCTTCAGGTCACGGCCAGTGCCGCCCAGTGGCTAACGACGGCTTTCCTTCTGACCATGGCCATTGTCATCCCGATTACCGGCTTCCTGCTGCAGCGGCTTAATACGCGCCCAATCTTTCTCCTTGCCATGTCGGTCTTTACGAGCGGCACGCTGATCTGCGCCGTTTCGCCGGGCTTGGAACTTCTAGTATTTGGCCGTGTCGTGCAGGCTGTCGGCACGGCCATCATGATGCCCTTGCTCATGACAACGGTGATGACGCTGGTGCCACCCGAAGGCCGCGGCAAGACCATGGGCAACATCTCCATCGTCATGTCTGTGGCGCCGGCTATCGGCCCAACCATCGGGGGTTTCATCCTCGCCAATATGGATTGGCGCTGGATGTTTATCCTGGTTTTGCCCATTGCTGTCGGCGCTCTGCTGCTCGGTGCCCGCAAGATTCAGAACGTGACGACGCCTCGTTTCGCGCCACTCGACGTGCTTTCGGTCGTGCTCTCGGCGCTCGCCTTTGGCGGGCTGATCTATGGCCTGTCGAGCTTCGGCGAAAGTTTTGCCCATGCGGGGGAGCCGAGCATGATTCCCCTTTGGCTGCCGATCGCCCTGGGCGTCACTGCCATGGCAATCTTCGTTTGGCGTCAATTAGCCCTGCAGCGGGAAAACAAGGCGCTGCTCGATCTGCGTGTCTTCCAATCCCGCAACTACACCGTTTCGGTCAGCATGATGCTGATCGCCATGATGACCCTGTTCGGTACGGTCATCCTGCTGCCGATCTACACGCAGAATGTCGTGGGCCTGAACACGCTCGAGACCGGCCTGCTTTTGCTCCCCGGCGGTCTGATCATGGGCCTGCTTGGCCCCGTGGTCGGACGCCTTTATGACAAGGTCGGCCCAACGGTGCTGGCCGTCCCCGGCGCCATCCTGGTCTCGGCCGTCATGTGGGCGCTGACCATGGTTAGCCAGGACACGTCCGTGTGGGCGCTGCTGGCAGGTCACATCGTCATCAGCATTGGCTTGGCGCTGATCTTCACGCCGGTCTTTACGTCTTCAATGGGGTCGGTCCGGATGGAGCTATACTCACACGCGTCCGCCGTCCTCGGCTCGGTCCAGCAATTGGCGGGAGCTGCAGGCATTGCCCTCTTCATCGCCTTGATGACCATCCGCACAGCGGCCCTGACCGCTGAAGGCGCGGATCCCGTCGACGCTCTCGCCGCGGGCATTCGCCTTGCCTTCCTTGTCGGTGCTATCATCTCGCTCGGCGCCGTCCTTGCAGCCTTCTTCATCCGCAAACCCGAAGGCGGCGCGTCCGGTCACGCAGCGCACTAAAGTAAAGGGCCCTCTCCAAACTTGGAGAGGGCCCTTGATCCATCTACATCACCGTCGTCATCCGCGCTTTACCGCTCATCCAACCGCGGCATCAGCTCCACGAAATTACACGGCTTATGCCGGTAATCGAGCTGATGGCTCAAAATGCCTTCCCAAGCATCGCGGCATGCGCCCCGCGATCCCGGCAAACAGAACACGAACGTCGTCCCAATCAGCCCTGCCGTCGCCCGCGACTGCAGCGAACTCGTGCCCACCGTCGTCGACGAGTATTGGTGGAACAGCACCGAAAAGCCTTCCATTCGTTTGTCGAACAGCGGCTCCACGGCTTCGGGCGTTACATCCCGCCCCGAAAAGCCTGTTCCGCCCGTGGTCAGGATCACATCCACTCCCGCATCGGCCACAAAAACCTGCACCGCACGGCGGATGAACTGCACATCGTCGCGCACCACCACACGCTCGGCGCACCGATGCCCATCCGCCTCCAACAATGATTTAAGTAGTGCACCACCCGTATCGGTCTCGAGCGTCCGTGTATCGGACACCGCGATTACCGCAATCGACAGCGGCTTGAACGCACGATCCTCGAACCGGTCAGTCTTGAACATCGCGCTTTTCCTCTTGTGGTGTGTCGAGCGGCGTTGCCAGTTCCACCGGCAAGATCGGCTCGTCTATTGGAAGATCGACATCTTCATGATCTGCCCGCGGATCGAGCACAATCGATTCCAGCGTTTGCTTGCTGTCATTGCTCATCGGCTGGAACGGCATACGGTCCGCGGCGTCGATGCTTTTGCGCACGCGCATGCGCAAAACAGCCGCGACCGCCAAGACTGCGTGAAACAGCGCCGTTACGACGAATAGCCCGACAGGCGACCAAATGCCCATGATCACCGAAGCAACCAGGGGACCGATGGCCAGCCCCACACCCAGGATGAGCAGCATGCCACCTGCGATCTTGGCAAAGTCACCTTCCTTGGCAAAGTCGTTGGCATGCGCCACGGCGACTGCATAAATGGGGTTGGCGGCAAATCCATAGGCGGCAAACAGCACATACATCGCCCACCCTGCCTGTGGGTTGATGATCAGAATCAGGGCGCCAACAAGGGTCGCAAAGCCTGATAGGCCGATCAACACGATGCGCCGGTCGATCCGATCCGAAAGCCGACCAGCGGGTATCTGCGCCATGGCGCCCAAGATTGCCGCAACCGAAAACAGCAGCGCAATGCCGCTTGCATCCAGCCCCCGCTCATAGCCATAAACCGGTGCCAACGTGCCGAACGCGCCATTCGCCATTCCCACGGAAAAAGCCGCAATCGCCGCCACAGGCGAAGTCTTATAGAGCAGCCGCACATCGATCCGCGCCGATGACAACGGCCGCGGCTGCGGGCTCGACGTCAGGGCCGTGGGCAAAATTGCGCAGATAAAGCTGATGGCGCCGATTACAAACGGCACATAGCCAGCGGTGCCGGTGATCGACATGGCGATCTGCCCAATCGTCGACGCCGCCATGTTGATGGTCACATAAACCGAGAAGATCGTGCCGCGGCTCTTGTTGTCGGCCACTTCGTTAAGCCAGCTTTCGACGATCATCGCCGCGCCTGCAAAGCAGAACCCTGACAATGCGCGCAGCAATATCCAACCCACATCGTTGATGAAAAGGAGATTGAGCAGGATCGTCACCGACCCGATCGCCGCCATGACGGAGAAAGCCCGGATATGGCCCACATTGCGCACGATCAGCGGCACGGCGATGGACCCAGCCACAAAGCCAACCGACCAGCCCGTCCCGATCAGGCCAAGCGCAATGAGCGAGAACTCCTCCTCCGCCCCACGCACCGAAAGCAGCAGCCCTTGTAGGCCGCCCCCAAACATGAGGAGAGCCGACCCCAAAAACAGGGCATAAATCTTGATAACGGAGGTCATGACGCTTTCGGCTTAGAGGTGAGACGGACAGGGCAAATCACGCAACGGTGACAATAGCGCGGCAAATGATCGGAAGGACTAGAAATGTTCAGTCAATTGGCCCTGCGTTCCGCCCACTATGTCACCCCGGCGCAGGCCGGGGTCCTCCCTGAGGCATGTTCTCCTCAAAGCCGCGGTGCTTGTGTAAGCTCATTCATTGATGGGCCGTGAGAAGGCCAGCCTTCAACCGATCCCCATCTCCTCCATCTTTATCTTTAGGCTCAACAAGTCCCGCCACGCCTGTTGCTTGGCCGGTGGATTGCGCAAAAGATAAGCTGGATGCAGCGTCGGCATTGCCTCCACCTTGTGGTTGCCGATCGCAACCTCGCTCCACTTGCCCCGCATCTTGATAATGCCCACGCTGGTCTGGAACACGGTTTGCATCGCAGGCCCTCCAAGCGTCATGACAATCTTGGGCGCAACCAATTCCACCTGACGCTGCAGGAATGGCTGGCACAGTGCGATCTCCTCCGGCGTGGGCGTCCTATTGCCCGGCGGCCGCCAGGGCACGGTGTTGGCGATATAAACTTTCGTTCGGTCTAGCCCGATCGCTCCAAGCATCCGGTCCAGCAATTGCCCCGACTTGCCCACAAACGGCTTGCCCTGCCGGTCCTCCTCAGCCCCTGGTGCTTCCCCGATCAGCATGATTTCGGCTTGCGGATTACCATCTGCAAACACCAGCTGTGTCGCCCGAAGCTTGAGCCCGCATCCATCGTAGGCCCCGAGGATGGCTTCGAGTTCATCCAAGGTCTGAGCCTGTGCGGCCAATGCGCGCGCCTCGCCCGGATCGCCGCCAAGTGGCAGCATCTCGGCTGGCCGCTCGGCTTGCGCGGCTACAGGCGGGATTACCCGCGCAGGCGGCCGTTGCGCAAAGCGGTCGACCGGCTCCTCGCCCACGGCGATATCGACGCCCGCAGCTCGGTACCATTCGAGAATGGAGAGCATTTCCTCGCGATTTAGCGGTCGATCTTCAGCCATGTTCTCTGTTATGGCACAAGGCGTTTAGCGCGGCCACCCGTGCACCAAATGAACGAGAGCTTCCTATATGGCAGATGCCGGTTCGCGCGAAACTCTTTCGACCGATGTGCTGATCGTCGGGGCCGGACCGTCCGGCCTAGCCGCCGCCATCCGCCTCAAGCAGCGCTACCCCGACCTGAGCGTCACCATCGTTGAAAAGTCTGCCGAACTCGGCGGCCACATTCTCTCCGGCGCCGTCATGGACCCGCGTGGCCTTGATGCCCTCATTCCCGATTGGCGCCTCAAGGGCGCCCCCGTTGGCCCCGATGTCACCACCGACACCTACCACTACCTAAGCGCCACCCGCCACTACGCATTGCCCCATGCGCTTGTGCCGCCCCAAATGCGCACCCCTAACGGCGTCATCATCAGCTTGGGCAACCTCGTTCGTTGGCTGGGTGAACAGGCGACCGAACTTGGTGTCGACATCTTCCCCATGACCGCCGCTGTTGATGTTCTTGGCTCCCAGAACGGCCCCGTACGCGGCATCATTACCGGCGATCTCGGTCGCGATCACGATGGCAACCCCAAGCCCGGATTTGCTGAAGGCATAGCGCTCGAAGCCAAATACACACTCATCGCCGAAGGCGCCCGCGGCTCGTTGGCCAAAAAGATCATCGGGTCACACCAGCTTGAACGCGAGCCCCAGAAATACGGCCTTGGCATCAAGGAAGTCTGGGAAATCCCAGCTGAAAAACACCAGCCGGGCAGGGTGGATCACTATCTTGGCTTTCCGCTCGGCAACACCACCTCGGGCGGCGGCTTTGCCTACCACGCCGAAGAGCGCAAACTTTATCTCGGCCTTGTCACCTATCTCGACTACGCCAACCCCACGCTCTCCCCCTTTGACGAGTTCCAGCGCTTCAAGACCCACCCCGCCATCGCTCCGCTGCTTGATGGCGCCACCCGCATAAGCTACGGCGCCCGCGCTCTAGCCGCAGGCGGCTGGCAGTCAATCCCGACGCTGGCGTTTCCCGGCGGCGGTCTCATCGGCTGCGCAGCTGGCTTTATGAACACCCCACGCCTCAAGGCCATTCACAACGCCATTCTCTCCGGCATCGGCGCTGCGGACGCGGTTGGCGCAGCAATCGCGCAAGGCCGCCAGCACAACCTCATCGCCGATCTCGGTCACCGCATCATGGCCACCGGCATCGCCGCCGAGCTGCAATCCGTGCGAAATGTTAAGCCACTCTGGTCTCGCTTTGGCACTCGCCTGGGCGCATTGGCCTCTGGTGTCGAGCTCTGGTCCTCGTCCATCCTCGGCCGCTCGCTCCTTGGTACGTTGCGTCACAAAGGACGCGACTACCAAGGCCTTAAACCTAAGAATGCACTGGCACCGCTGTCCTACGGCAAGCCCGATGGCAAGCTGACCTTCGATCGTGCCTCCTCGGTTTATCTCGCCAACATTGCCCACGACGAGGATCAGCCCGTCCATCTCAAACTGGCCGACCCCGCCGTTCCTATTCGTGACAATCTACCCAGATACGGCGAACCTGCGCCGCTTTACTGCCCCGCCGGTGTTTACGAAGTTGCCAGCGAAAACGGCCAGCCCGTCTTCCGCATCCACGCCGCCAATTGCGTTCACTGCAAAACTTGTGACATCAAGGATCCGTCCCAAAATATCACCTGGGTTCCTCCTGAAGGCGGCAGCGGACCCAATTATGCCGGCATGTAGCGCCATACGATCACGCTATGTGGCGCGGCCTTGCGATATCCAGGCAAAACATACAATCTCGCGCACCAATTCGGACCTCTGGGAGAAACAAACCTCGTGACCTCGCTTGTGACCCGCCTCGCACGTCCGGCCCTTGCTGTTCTTCTGCTGACGGCGGTGGCCCATCCGCCCGTCCTTGCCGCTCCTTCCGTGCAAACGGCGCAGTCAGACCCATTCGCGGGCTTTGATCTCCTGCCCATGTTTCGCGCTAGTGCCACCGGCTCTTTCATGGCCGGCCAACAGGCCCTTAAGGATCTGCGCACCGACGAAGCCGCCCGCTACTTCTTTGATGCCGCTCAGGCCGATTGGGATAATCCGCTGCTCGTCGAGCGCGCCTTCATCGCTTTTGCGGCAGACGGGCAGATCGGGCAGGCGGCGTCCACCGCCAAGCACCTGCTCGAGCTTGATCCCGATAACGAGCTTGCCGAGCTCATTGTGGCCACCGAAGCCCTCAAGGAGCGCCGCTACGACGCTTCCGAGCGCATGCTCAATGCCCTTGGGCAAGATAGCTTCACCGGCATAACCGCCTCTATCCTGCGTGCCTGGGCCCTGGTGGGCGACAATCGCAAGGACGAAGCCGATGCCGTCCTCGATGCTCTGGGCGAAACAGGCCTCGAAGACTTCCTGGTCTTCCATCGTGCCCTGATGGCCGAAGCGGCTGGCCAAACCGACCAAGCGATCACCCTTGCTGGCCAAGCCTTTGATAACGAACCCTATGTGGCCCGTGTGGTCGAGGTTTATGCCCGTATTCTCGCCAACGCGGGCCGCTTCGATGAAGCCGCCGATGTGATCAAGCAGTTTGAAGACCAGGGCCTGACGCATCCCATCGTTTCCATCGTCAAGCGCCAGGTCGAAGCCCGCCAGCGCCCCGGCATATTTGCCACCAATGTGCAGGTCGGCGCCGCCGAAATGTTCCACGGCATCGGCGTTGCTCTTGCTCGTGACGGCAGCCGCGACCTCTCGCTGGTCTTCCTGCGCATGGGGCTTTATCTCGACCCGTCGGCTGACGTCATAACACTAGCGCTCGGCCAATTGCTCGACGCGGCCGGCCAGCATGACGCCGCCAACCGCATCTATGAAGCGGTTCCTGCCACTTCCGCGATGAAACCGACTGCGGTGGTCCGTGTCGCCACCAATCTCGACAATCTCGGCAACCGGGAAGAGGCCCTCCGTCGCCTGGGCAATATCGTTGTCGCGCAGCCCAACGATCTCGACGCGGTGTCCGTCCTGGGCGATCTGCTGCGCACCGACGAGCAATTTGCCAAGGCCGCCGAAGCCTACACCAAGGCGCTCGAGCTCACCGGCGGCAACAACGCACCCGATTGGCGCTTCTATTATGTCCGCGGCATCGCCTATGAGCGTAACAAGCAATGGCCCCTCGCCGAAGCCGATTTCCTCAAGGCGCTCGAGCTCAATCCCGAACAGCCGGCCGTGCTCAACTATCTCGGCTATAGCTGGATCGACCAGGACATGAATTTGGAGCAGGCGCTCGGCATGATCGAAAAGGCCGTCGCCGCGTCCCCGCAGGACGGGTACATCGTTGATTCGCTCGGCTGGGCCTTCTACAAGCTGGGTCGCATCGAGGAAGCCGTCAAAACGCTGGAACAAGCCGTGCAGATGATGCCGACCGATCCCGAGATCAACGATCATTTGGGCGATGCCTACTGGAAAGCGGGCCGCCGGCTCGAAGCCCGCTTCCAGTGGAACATCGCGACTTCCGTTGACACGGTCGGCACCGTCAAGGAACGCGCCGCTCCCAAGCTGGCCGAAGGCCTGACCGAAGAGAACGAGACCGAATAGTTTTGGTCGAGCCTTTCGTTCAGCTCGCCCCCGCCAAGATCAACCTGGCGCTGCATGTCACGCGGCGCCGGGAAGATGGCTATCATGATCTCGAAAGTCTCGTCGTCTTCGCCGATCTCGCCGACGAACTCGAAGCCGTTCCCGCCCAGAAGGATAGCCTCGCCATCATTGGCCCGTTTGCCGCGGGGTTAGGCAATGGCGAAAACAATCTTGTCTTGCGTGCACTCGCCGCCTTCCGCACGCGCTGGCCCGATGGAGTCACTACTAGCCTCGCCATGCGCCTCACCAAGAACCTGCCCATTGCCGCAGGCATAGGCGGCGGCTCCGCCGATGCTGCCGCGGCCCTGCGCATGATGGCGGCACTATCGAACCACCCCATTCCGGTGGCCGAGCTTGCGGATCTCGCCGCACGCCTTGGCGCCGACGTGCCTGCCTGCCTTGTCTCGACGCCCCTGATCGCCCGCGGTGTGGGCGAAGTGCTCTCGCCCTTGCCCGACTTCCCTGCGCTTCACATCGTTCTAGTCAATCCGCTGATACCGCTGCCCACGGCCGACGTGTTCCGGCGCCTGCGTGCCCACGACAACTATCCCTTGCCCGAACTACCGGCGCCCCTGACGCGCCCTGCGCAGCTGGGCATCTGGCTCGCCGAAACCCGCAACGATCTGCAGCCCCCCGCCATCAAGCTTGTGCCCATGATTGGCGACATCGTCGCTCGACTGGCCGAAACCCAGGGCTGCATCCTTGCCCGCATGTCCGGCTCCGGCGCCACCTGCTTTGGTCTTTTCGGCTCCACCGGCCAAGCCCACCAAGCCGCCCAAACCATGCGCGCCGCCCACCCCGACCACTGGGTCGCCGCCGCCCCTCTACTGGTGCCCTAACTGGCGGATCATCCGCCGCAATTCAGCGCCATCGGCTTGTGCCTCCCCCTTACGGGGGGAGGTTAGGTGGGGGTGCCGGGCTTCGCGCTAAACCGGCGGCTCCCACAACTCCACCGCATTCCCCTCTGGATCATGTATCCGCGCAAAGCGCCCGGTCTCCGGCGTATCCCACTCCGCCCGCGTTTCGGTGGCGATCCCAGCCGAGGTCAACTGCGCCATCAACCCATCCAGATCGTCCACCCTGAAATTGATCATCCACTGCTTGTCCGCAGCAAAATAATCCGTGCTCTCCTTGAATGGCGCAAACACCGTCATCCCTGCGTCCTGCTGCCAGAACCCGGTTACCCCAAGATGCCGCTCATACCAATCTGCTAGCGCTCCGGTGTCCCGCGCCCGGAAAAACACCCCACCAATCCCGATTGCCTTAGCCATCCTCAATCCTCCGGAGGAAATCAAACTCCGTTCAGGCATTGGAAACAAGACAGTATTACCGCGAGGACTTCAATGAGATCGATAGGAGGCACCAGACACTCCCCACGCCCATGTCATCCCGGCGCAGACCGGGATCCATCCTGAGATCCCATCCCGACCTCTGATGGCCTCACCCAAGACTCTGCACCTGACTGAAAACGCAGCCACTACAACCTGCACAAGTCAAACCTTGGGGCCACAACCGCATAGCGGACGACGACAATTGAATTCCGGAGCAGCGACTTGGCGCACCAGTGCCCTGGCCTTAGAAAGCCCGCACCACGCTATGCTCGACCACATCGGCCAGTAGCGTCCGCATCTCACTTTGTGGCAGTACATCGAGCGCCTGCTGTGCCGCCCCCGCATGCGCCTGCGCCTTGTCCAGTGTCCGGCTCAGCGTCTTGTAGCGCTCCATGACAGCCACCACAGCGCTCACCTGCGCATCCGTCGCGTCGGCTTGGCCCAGTGCGCCCGAAATCGTCTGCCGCTCGGCTTCCGTACCGTCTGCCAGCGCCAAGATCACCGGTAAGGTCATCTTGCCCTCGCGCAAATCGTCGCCAACATTCTTGCCCAGCGTGCCCGATTGCCCGCCATAGTCGAGCGCATCGTCGACCAGCTGAAACGCATTGCCCAGCTCCAGCCCATAGGTCGCCAGTGCCCTGCGCCCGGTTTCGTCAGCCCCGCCCGACATGGCGCCCACTTCGCATGCCGCCTGGAACAGCACGGCTGTCTTGGCGCGGATCACCTCGGCATAATCCTCGGGCGTGGTCGTCAGGTCGCCCGTCTTGGCTAGCTGAAACACTTCGCCCTCGGCCATCACGGCCGAAGCCGAAGACAGCACCCCCAGCGAGGCGATATCGCCGGTTTCCACCATCATCATGAAGGCTTGACCAAGGAGGAAATCCCCAACGAGGATCGACGCCTTGTTGCCCCACACCATGCGGGCTGCGGGTTTCCCGCGGCGCATGTCGCTGTCGTCCACCACATCGTCATGGAGCAGCGTTGCATTGTGCATAAATTCGACGGCCGCCGCGAAATTGATTGCCGCGCCGCCACCCTTGCCGAACAACATTGCCGCAGCCACCGTCAGCATTGGGCGCAGCCGCTTGCCGCCGCTCTCTATCAAATATCGAGCCAGTTCCGGCACCATCTCGACATGCGATTCGGCCCGCGCCAAAATCAGCGCGTTCACCTTTGCCATGTCCGCGGCAGTCGCGGCCAGCAACCGGTCGATCGGATTTGCTGCGGGCGTCTCTTTTACTTTCGTCAGAACTGACACCGTTTATCCATCCTCGTTCGCCACATCGGCAAATCTGGTTGAGCCCACAGCCGCCGCACATGTAAGGTCATGCAAAACCGGCCTTTTCGGGTGCGATGTCCCTAGACCAGCCTACGAGCTTTGTAAAACACCAAACCATAACGCGCGATGCCTTTTTAGGGGGCAGGCTCACTCTGTCGCAGCCTGCCCACGGTTTTCGGGCCGGGCTCGATAGCGTTCTTCTCGGTGCCGCTGTCAGCCATAAGCGCAAATGCCTGCTCGACCTTGGCAGCGGCGTGGGCACGGCTGGCCTTGTGGCGCTGGCTCACAATCCAGGCCTCGATGGCACCCTTGCTGAAATTGACCCAGCCATGCTGGCATTGGCACAAGCCAATATTGACGAAAACAGCTTTTCAGACCGGGCCCGTGCCATCCCGGCCGATATCGCCGCCAAGGGCAGCGAACGAATTGCCGCTGGCCTAATGGAAAACGCCTTCGACACCATCATCGCAAATCCCCCATTCTTTGATGACGCTGCAGGCACTCGAGCGCAGAATCAGAGCCGGGCAGGGGCTCGCCATATGGGCAAGGCCGCGCTTGATGCCTGGGCCAAGACCGCCGCCACCTGCGGGGCTGCAGGCGCCGAAATCATCTTCATCTATCCGGCCGCCGGCCTTGCGCCACTGCTCGCCGCCTTTGCACAACGCTTCGGCGCCATCACCATCCTTCCGCTCACCCCGCGCCCCGATGCGCCCGCAAGCCGTGTTCTCCTCCGCGCCATCAAAGGCTCCCGCGCGCCGCTGACGCTGCTGGCCAGCCGCGCTCTTCATCCCATCGAAGGTCGCGCCTTCGCGCCCGAGTTTGACCTAATCTTTCGCGGCAAAGCGGTGCTTGTCTGGTAATCGCCGTGGCAAACGCCTAAATCAATTCTCGCACGAGAGAAGACGAGACATGGCCGAACTGACCACGCCGCGCCGCAATTGGCTGGGACGCATCCTGCGCCGCGGCAAGACCACCATCCCCGTTGTTCGCCTCCATGGCGTTATTGCAGCCGAGCAAAGGCAAGGGAGGCTCAACATAGCCAGCGTCGGTCCGCTTCTGGAGCGCGCCTTTACTATGAAGTCGGCGCCCGCTGTGGCCATTATTGTTAACTCGCCTGGCGGCTCTCCTGTTCAAAGTCGCCTCATTGGCAAGCGCATCCGCGACCTTGCCGATCGTCACGAAAAACCCGTTCTGGTCTTCGTCGAAGACGCGGCAGCCTCGGGCGGCTATTTCATTGCCGTTGCGGGCGACGAGATCATCGTCGATCCATCCTCGATCGTCGGCTCCATCGGCGTCATCATGGCCGGCTTTGGCTTTGTCGGCGCCCTAGAAAAACTGGGCATCGAACGCCGCGTCCATACCGCGGGCAACAACAAGTCGACCCTTGATCCCTTCCTGCCTGAAAAGCAGAGCGACATCGAACGCATCAAGCAGTTCGAGTTGGACATCCATCAGGTGTTCATCGACGCGGTCAAAACCCGCCGCGGCAGCAAGCTCAAGGCACCCGACGAGAAACTCTTTACCGGCGAATGGTGGACCGGCATACGTGGTGTCGAACTGGGCCTTGTCGACGCTCTTGGTGACATGCACGAGGTCCTGCACACCCGTTACGGCAAGGACATCACCCTCAAGATCATCGCGCCCAAGCGCCCATTCTTCGGCATCCCCCGCCTCGGTTTTTCCGCGCATAGCCTGATCCCCGACCTGTCCGCCAGCCTTGAAGATCGCGCTCTTTGGGCACGTTTGGGGCTCTGAACCATGTTGCTGCGTATCATCATAATCCTGGCTCTTGTTGCGATCATCGTGCTGGGCATTCGCAGGATTTACATGGACTGGAGCCGCAAGTTCAAAAACGACGAGACCGAAGAACGCCGCCTGCGCCGCGAACGTGACCTGCGTGAACGCGAACAACCCGGCGTCATCGATCTCACCCGCGACAAGGATGGCACCTTTCGCCCCGGCGATCGCGACAAGCGCAACTAAGGGCCTGATCGGAATTCACCTTGTGCGCCGGTTCTTTCCCCACAACGTCATTCCCGCGCAAGCGGGAACATCCGTTTCGACACACCGGCCATTTACCTGCCGGCCCTTATTGACCCCCGCACGCGCTCAAACTAGAGCTTTGTCCCGCACTCTAGGGACTAGCACATGACCAACCGCCCGCCCCATCTGGACCCGAAAAACTCGTTCCAGGGCCTCATCCTGACGCTCCAGAACTTCTGGGCCGCGCAGGGTTGTGTCATCCTGCAGCCCTATGACATGCAGATGGGCGCTGGTACGTTTCACACGGCGACCACTCTGCGCGCTTTAGGCCCGCGCTCTTGGAAGGCTGCCTATGTGCAGCCCTCCCGCCGCCCCAAGGACGGCCGCTATGGCGAAAACCCCAACCGCCTGCAGCACTATTACCAGTTCCAGGTGATCCTCAAGCCATCCCCGCCCAACATTCAGGAACTCTACCTGCAGTCACTGGCTGAAATCGGTCTCGACGCATCGCTCCACGACATCCGTTTTGTGGAAGACGATTGGGAAAGCCCTACCCTGGGTGCCTGGGGCCTGGGCTGGGAGTGCTGGTGCGACGGCATGGAAGTGTCGCAATTCACCTATTTCCAGCAGGTCGCCGGCTTTGAATGCTCGCCCGTTCCTGGCGAGATTACCTATGGGCTCGAACGCCTCGCCATGTACGTGCAGGGCGTCGAGAACGTCTACGACCTGAACTTCAACGGCGGCACGGGCGAAGACCGTGTCTCCTATGGCGATGTGTTCCTCCAGAACGAGCAGGAATCCTCGAAATACAACTTCGAAGTCGCCAATACCGAAATCCTGTTCCGCCACTTTGCGGATGCCGAAAACGAGTGCCGGGCGATACTGAACAAGAGCGCCGAAGGCAATCGCCACACCATGGCGATCCCCGCCTATGAGCAGGTGGTCAAGGCCTCTCACAACTTCAATATGCTTGATGCCCGGGGTGCGATCTCGGTTACGGAGCGCCAGAGCTACATCCTGCGTATTCGCGAACTCGCCAAAAGCTGCGGCGAAGCCTGGCTCCAAACCGAAGGCGGCAGCGCCGCCTGATCCGCTAAACTCTCCTCACCCCCCATGTCATCCCGGCGAAAGCCGGGACTCATCCCGAGATCACCTCACAGCCGCAAGGTCGATCGTTCGACCTAATCGTCTGGCAATCCCCATTGCGACTTCGCCGTCACAATGCAATTGTCCGGCCGGGGTTTAGTGCGGCTGAGGGAGTCAATACGCACATGTTTGGCTGGATTGTTTTAGGCGTCGTAGTTGTCGCCGCACTTTATGCTGTCGTTCTCTACAATAGCCTGGTGAAAAACCGGCAGATGGTGGAGGAGGGCTGGTCCGGCATCGACGTGCAGCTCAAGCGCCGCACCGACCTCATTCCAAACCTTCTGGAGACGGTGAAAGGCTACATGTCTCACGAGCGCGAAACGCTCGAAGCCGTCACCAATGCGCGCGCTGCCGCGACCAGCGCCGCCAATGGCACACCTGAACAGCGCGCCGCGGCCGAAGGCCAGCTCTCCGGCGCCCTGGGCCGCCTCATCGCCACCGCAGAAGCCTACCCCGACCTCAAGGCCAATACGACCTTCATCGAGTTCCAGGAAGCTTTGCAGACTGTCGAAGATGAAATCCAGCTTTCCCGTCGCTACTACAACGGCGCCGTGCGCAATCTCAATGTCATGGTCGAGTCGGTCCCCTCCAACTTCATTGCCGGCCCCTTCGGCTTCCAGAAGGCCCAATATTTCGAACTCGACAACGCCGCCGAACGCGCCGTCCCGACAGTTAAGTTCAACTGATTCCATGCGCATCGCGGTCAGGCTTCTCTTTGTCCTGCTGACCGGATTTTTCCTTGCGCTGCCAGTTCTGGCACGCGAGGAAATCCGCTCGTTCAACGCTGACATCACCGTCAACACCGACGCATCGGTCACCGTAACCGAGACCATCGGCGTCAACGCCGAAGGCAACGAGATCCGCCGCGGCATTTATCGTGACATTCCCGTGCTCCTCGTTGGCAGTAACGGCGCCGAAATCCGCCCTGACCTTGACGTCACCGCCGTCACCCGCAATGGCGAGGACGAAAGCTTCCGCGTCGAGCGCATGGGCGATTTCCAGCGCATCTGGATCGGTGATCCGGATGTGTTTCTCGACTATGGCGTCCACACCTACGCCATCACCTACACCATGACGCGCGCTGCCCGCTCCTTCGAAGACCATGACGAACTCTATTGGAACGCCACGGGCAATTACTGGATCTTTCCGATCCTCTCCGCCCGCGCCACCGTGCGCTTGCCCAACGGCAGCATCATCTCCCAACTCGCCGGCTACACCGGCAAGGTCGGCTCCACTGAACAAGCAGTCGCCACGAAGCGCAACGCCGACAACGTTGCGAGCTTCCAGTCAACTCGCGTGCTGAAAGCTGAGGAAGGCATGACCATCGCGGTGGCCTTCAACAAAGGCGTCGTCATGTTTCCAACCGGGGCAGGGGCGCTCGCCCAAACGCTCGCCGACCTTGGCGGCGTAATCTTCCCGCTGCTCGCCACGGTCCTCGCCATTGCTTATAACGCTTTTGCCTGGAACCGCGTCGGCCGCGATCCGCCCAAGGGCACGATCATCCCCCTGTTCCACCCGCCCAAGGGCACTTCGCCTTCCCTGGTGCACTACATCCACCGCTGGGGCTTTCAGAACTCCGGCTGGCCCGCCCTGACCGCCGCCATCTTCGATCTCGGCGTCAAAGGCCTCGTCACAATCGATAATTCCGATGGCAGCCTCGCCCTCACCCGCACGGACAAGCAGCCCGACGAACCGCTTCCGGGCGGCGAACAAGTCCTATTCGACTACCTCGATCGCCGCGCCACCACCGTCATCGACAAGTCCAACGGCGTCGAATGGGCGACCAAACGTGCTGAGTTTACCGGCGCCATCGAAAAAGAAAACGGCGGCCGCTGGTTCAAGAAGAACATCGGCTACTCGACCCTTGGCTTCCTTATCGCCGCAGTTCTGCTAGGCACCATGCTCTTCATGGAATGGCTCGACATTCTCTGGCTCTTTGGCGCCATAGCCGCTGGTGTGATTGTCGGAATTATTCTCGGCATCATCAGCCGCGGCTTTAACGGCTTCAAGTTCCGCAACTTTTTCGGCTTTGTCTGGGCCGCGCTGTTCGGCATCAACATGCTCGGGGGCCTAGTCGTCGGCGCATCTGATGTCTCGATAAACACAGCCGCTATTGCCGCCTTCTCGATCGTCATAACCACCGTCGTCTTTGCGCTTCTCATGCGCGCGCCCACGGCTGAGGGCCGCAAGATCATGGACCAGATCGAAGGCCTCAAGCTCTATATTGAGACTGCCGAAAAAGAGCGCATGAACATCAACGGCGCCCCGCCTATGACCATAGAGCGCTTCGAGCGGCTGCTACCCTATGCCATCGCCCTGGGCTCTGAAAAACCCTGGAGCGACCACTTCGAGAGTGAACTCGCCCGCCACGCCGTGGAAGGTGCCGACCAGAGCTATTCACCCCACTGGTATCGCGGCCCCCGCGGCTCCACCGGCCGCTCTGCCTCGGGCATGACCAACGCCGTCAGCGCCGCCGCTGCCAGCATGACCGCGGCCATGGTCGCAGCCCAACCCGTCCAGGCCAGCTCCTCCGGCTTCAGCTCCGGCAGCAGCAGCGGTGGCTCGTCCGGTGGTGGTGGTGGCGGCGGTGGTGGGGGAGGGTGGTAGACATCACCCGCCACCCAAGCTAAGCAAACCGGCGCTTGTCACTCCCTGGTACCCGCCATGCCCGAACTGCTGCTCGAACTCTTTTCCGAGGAAATCCCCGCCCGCTTCCAGCGCCGTGCGGCCGATGATCTTCGCAAGGCCGTCACCAATGCCTTGGTCGATGCAGGTCTGGTCTATGAGGGTGCCAAGGCCTTCGTCACGCCCCGCCGCCTGGCGCTGACGGTCACGGGCCTGCCCGTCCGCTCGCCAGATACGCGCGAAGAAAAGAAGGGTCCCAAAGTCGGCGCCCCGCAACCTGCCATCGACGGGTTCCTGCGCTCGGCGGGCCTCACCTCCATCAACCAGGCCAAGGTGGAATCCGACCCCAAAAAGGGCGAATTCTACGTGGCCCAGATCAACAAGCCCGGCGCCGACGCCATCGCGCTCCTGTCCGCCATCCTGCCCAAGGTGCTGACCGATTTCCCCTGGGCCAAGTCCATGCGCTGGGGCACCGGTAGTTTCAACTGGGTTCGCCCCTTGCGCGCCATCACCGCCACCTTCGGCAGCGAAACCGAAGATCCGCAAGTCATCCCCTTCACCGCGAACGATGTCACCTCCGGCCAGACCACCTTCGGCCACCGTTTCCTTGCGCCCCAGCCTATCCCGGTCCGGCGCTTCGATGACTACGTCACCGCTCTCGAGCGCGCCAAGGTTGTCCTCGACATTGACCGGCGCAAGGACATCATCCGCTCCGAAGCCGATCACCTAGCATTTGCCCAGGGCCTGACGCTCATCAATGACGAAGGCCTCCTTGAAGAAGTCGCCGGGCTCGTGGAGTGGCCCGTGGTCATGATGGGGTCCTTCGATCCCGACTTCCTCAAGCTCCCCGAGGAAGTCATCATCGCCACTATTCGCGCCAATCAGAAATGCTTCTGCCTGCGCGACAAATCCGGCAAGCTCGCCCCCAATTTCATCATCACCGCCAACACAATCGCCACCGACGGCGGCATGATCATCACCGCTGGTAATGAGCGCGTCATCCGCGCCCGCCTCAGCGATGCAGCCTTTTTCTACAATGGCGATCTGGCAACGCCGCTCGAAAACAGCATCCCCAAGCTCGAGGACAGCATCTTCCACGCCAAGCTCGGCACCCAGTTCGCCCGCGCCGAACGGCTGGTGAAGCTTGCCGCAGAGATCGCCCCACAAATCGGCGCCGATCCCGAAAGCGCCAAGCGCGCTGCCATGCTCGCAAAGGCCGATCTCACCACCGGCATGGTCGGCGAGTTCCCCGAACTGCAGGGCCTCATGGGCCGCTACTACGCGTCAGCGCAGGGCGAGCCCGCCGACATCGCCACCGCCGTCGAGATGCACTACAAGCCCCTTGGTCCCACCGATCAGGTGCCCACCGAGCCCACCTCCATTGCCGTTGCTTTGGCCGACAAGCTCGATCTTCTGATTGGGTTCTGGCAAATCGACGAGAAGCCTACCGGCTCGCGCGACCCCTTTGCTCTGCGCCGCGCGGCTCTCGGCGTCATCCGCATCATCTCTGAAAATGGCTTGCGCTTCCCGCTTCAGGTCGAGCCCGACCTGCTTGCCTTCTTCCATGATCGCCTGAAGGTCGCGCTCCGCGACGCCGGCGCCCGCCACGATCTGGTCGATGCCGTCATCTCGTCGGACAGCAACGACATCCTGCAGATCACCCAGCGCGCCGAAGCCCTCTCCGCGCTCCTGTCCTCGCCCGACGGGCAGAACCTGCTTGCCGGCTACAAGCGTGCCGCCAACATCCTCGCCGCCGAGGAAAAGAAGGACGGCAAAGCTTACCTCGGCACGGTGGACCAGGATCTGCTGCAAGGCTCCGAGGAAACTGCCTTGGCCTTCGCCGTCGACGCTGTCCATGCCGCCGTCGGTAATCACGTCAGCAAGGACGACTACAAGGGCGCCATGGCCGAACTCGCCACGCTCCGCGCCCCCGTCGATGCATTCTTCGAAGCGGTTCTGGTCAACGATCCAGACCAGGCCATCCGCACCAATCGCCTGAACCTGCTCGCCCGCCTTCGCGACACAATGCATCTAGTCGCCGACTTCTCCAAGGTGGCCGGCTAACCAACGGAACCGCGCAGCCTCTGCGCGGTTTGGCTGCAAACAACAAAAGGGATCATCCACATGGCTGTCGGCCTTCTTGCACTGCTCGACGATGTCGCCGGCCTCGTCAAAGTCGCCGCCGCCTCGTTGGATGATATCGCGGGGCAGGCGTCCAGGGCAGGGCTCAAGGCGGCTGGCGCCGTGATCGACGACGCCGCAGTTACGCCGAACTATGTGCACGGTTTTACCGCTGACCGCGAACTGCCGATTGTCTGGCGTATCGCCTTGGGCTCGATCAAGAACAAGCTGCTGTTTCTGCTGCCTGCAGCCCTGCTGCTCAGCCTTTTCGCGCCCTGGCTTATCACACCACTGCTGATGATCGGTGGTGCATACCTTTGCTACGAAGGTGCTGAAAAGATCTATCACAAGCTGGCGCCGCACAGTGCTGAAAAGCATGAGGAAATCATCGAGCCGATTGCGATTGATCCCAAGACGCTGGAAGACCAGAAGGTCGCTGGCGCCATCAAGACCGACTTCATTCTTTCCGCCGAGATCATGACCATCGCCCTTGCGGCTATCGAGGCGCCGGACATCTGGACCCAGGCCTTGATCCTGCTGGTCGTTGCAATTGGCATCACCGTGGCGGTTTATGGCGTGGTCGCGCTCATCGTTAAAGGCGACGATGCGGGCCTGTGGCTGGCAGCAAAGGGCCGGACCGGTGTGGGCCGAGCACTCGGCCGCGGCATCGTCAAAGGCATGCCCATCGTCATGCGGGTTCTCAGCGTCATAGGCACTGCCGCCATGACCTGGGTTGGCGGCAGCATCGTCGCCCATGGCCTTTATGAGTTTGGCGTCGATGGTCCCGAACACATCATCGAAGCCGCCGCCCATTGGGCCGAAGCCACCTTCCCCGCCATAGCGGCCTTCGCCGGCTGGCTCGCCACGGCCACCGTGGACTTCATCTTCGGCGTGATCCTTGGCGCGCTTCTCATTCCCGTAGCCGGCTACGTGATCGCCCCAGCCTGGAAAGCTATCAAGGGCATGCTGCCCAAACGGACCTAAGGGGCAGCCATAGAAATTTCCACTCCAGATGTCATCCCGGCGCAGGCCGGGATCCATCCTGAGATCGCATCACTAGCTCGATGTGATCGCCCCTCCTCAGACAGGCGGCATCAGCCTTTCGCCCCGCTTCCCCTTGAACGGCGCCATCCCCTCGTTGGCCAATTGGTCCGCCCGCTCATTGAGCTCATGCCCGGCATGCCCCTTTACCCACTTCCACTCGATCGTGTGCCGCTTGGTCGCCTCGTCCAGCGCCTGCCAAAGCTCGAGGTTCTTCACCGGCTTCTTGTCGGCGGTCTTCCAGCCGTTCCGCTTCCAACCATGCATCCAGCTCTGCACGCCGTTTTTCACATATTGGCTGTCGGTATGGATCTCCACTTCGCACGGGCGCTTCAGCGCACTCAGCGCCTCGATGGCAGCCGTTAATTCCATCTTGTTGTTGGTGGTCAGCGCCTCGCCGCCCTTGAGCTCCTTGGTGTGCCCACCATACTCAAGGATTGCGCCCCAGCCACCCGGCCCCGGATTGCCCGAGCAGGCCCCATCGGTATGAATGACAACCCTGTCGCTCAAGCCGCTGGCTTCCGCATGATGTGGAACTGGCATGCTTGCTCATCGATCACGTCGACATGGGTCTTTTCCATCCCGATCCGCTGCAGCACGGCGAGGGACGCCGTATTGCGCACATCGGCAAAGCCGAGGAAATAGTCCCAGTCTGTCTCGCGAAAGATCCAGTCCCGCAAACCGCTCGCGGCTTCGGTCGCATAGCCCTGCCCATGATATTGCGGCAGCAGGGCATAGCCGATCTCGGGCTCTTGCTTGTCGCCGAACAAGCCAAAGCCTGCCCGCCCGACAAATTGGCCATCGCTCTTGCGCGTTAGCCGCAGCTTGCCCATGCGGTGCCGGGCGAAATTGTCACCCCAGATTGCCAGCCGCGCCTCTGCTTTCTCCCGGCTCCATGGCCGCCCGTCGGCATCGAGATATCGCGCCACCAGGGGATCGCCATGCAGGGCAAGGAGATCGTCCAACTGATCATTACGCCAGCCACTCAGGACCAGCCGGTCGGTTTCGAATAAGGTCAGGTCGCTCATCGCGAAACGGCTGCCTCAATCGTGCGCAATTCACGAGGAATGTTAAAGGCGATGTTTTCCCTGGCAGTCACGCGCGCCTCGACCTTGATGTCGAACCGCTGCGCAAAGGCCTCGATCACCTCGTCCACCAGTTTCTCCGGCGCCGACGCGCCCGCCGAAACACCAAGGGAACGGATGTTCTCATAGCGCGACCAGTCGATATCGGCAGCCCGGTCCACCAAAACGGCATTGGTGCAACCAGCCCGTTCGGCCACTTCCACCAGCCGCAGCGAATTGGACGAATTGGCCGAACCCACGACGATCATGGCATCCACTTCAGGCGCCACGGCCTTGATAGCCTCTTGCCGATTGGTAGTGGCGTAGCAGATGTCTTCCTTATGCGGCCCATTGATGGCGGGGAAACGCAGCTTCAGCGCCTCCACGATCTCCCGCGTATCATCCACCGAAAGCGTGGTTTGCGTCACAAAGGCCAGGTTGGCGGGGTCACGCGGCCCAAACTCGCGAGCATCTTCGACTGTCTCGATCAGGCTGATTGCACCTGCCGGCAATTGCCCCATCGTGCCCACGACTTCAGGGTGCCCCTCGTGACCGATCAGCACGATCTCATGCCCCTCGGCAAAGTGGCGCTGCGCCTCCACATGCACCTTGCTCACCAGCGGGCAGGTGGCATCAAGGAAGAACATGTTGCGGCTCTTGGCATCGGCCGGCACCGATTTGGGAACGCCATGCGCCGAAAACACCACCGGCGCATTCGTCTCGGGGATCTCGCTCAGTTCCTCGACAAACACCGCGCCTTTGTCGCGCAAGCCGTCCACCACGTATTTGTTGTGAACGATTGCATGGCGCACATAGACCGGCGCGCCATATTTCTCGAGCGCAAGCTCGACAATCTGGATCGCCCGGTCGACCCCGGCGCAAAATCCGCGCGGGGCACACAGCAGTATGTCTAGTTGTGGCCGCTTTTCCATATGAGATCAGATGCTTTCGCTGCGCCGTCGAGTCAAGTCTTGTTGCGGGACTAGCTCCTCATAGGCAATATGCGCGGCAGATAAATGGCAAGGACCTTGGTGTGAGCTTGGCGCAGGAAATGTTCGCGATTGCCCCTGCGGTGGGGAGAGCGAATCTATCCGCCAGCCAGCTCAAGCTCCTCAGCGGCAAGGCCCGCTGGATCTTTCGTGTCGGCGAAGCCGGCTTCCCCACCATCCCAACCATCCTCATCACGCGCTCGGCCTGGGAGGCCCTCCAGGCCGAGCGGGCCCGCAAGGACACCAAGCTGCGCACCCATTGGGTCGCATCGCTGTTTAAGTTGGTCGACAAGAATGGCCGCGCACCGCTCCTTGTGGTCCGCACCTCCGCCGCCACCCACAATGCCGGGCTGATGCCGGCCAAGATCGGCATCCCGGCGCCGGGCAATTCCGAAGATTCCGTCGACCCCTCCCGCCCGCTTGCCAAGGCGATCAAGAACGCCTTTGACAGCTATGGCTTCGGCAGCGGCTGGACTGCCCACCCGGACGAAGATCGCGGCAAGCAGATCGTTCTCGTCCAGGCCAGCGCCGAAGGCGAGGTCGAACAATTCCTCACGCGCAACAGCACTACCGGCGCTTTGGGCCCCGCACCGGTGGATGGCGCACCCCTGCCACGTCTCCCCGATTCGATTGGCTCGCTCGTGGCTCTTGTCGATGCCAAGGCCGGCCGGCATATGGTGGTCACAGTCGCCATCCAGCGCGGCGAGGTCACCTTTGTCTCAGCCCGGCCATCCCAGGTCAGCGCCGCAGCCGATCTCGAAGCAGCCGTCGACCGCGTAAATCGTAAAATCTGGTCCGCCCAGAACGCCGTATCCCGCGTCGACCCAACCCGCCTCGCGCAACTCCTTCACCCGCGCCTCAACTCGGCCGAAAGCGCCATCCCCATCGCCATGGGCCTGGGCGTCTCGCCCGGCGCCGCCTCTGGCGTCGTGGTGTTCAACCCCGAAGATGCCGCTCGCCTGCGTGCCCGCGGCAAGCATTGCATCCTCGTCGTCAACGAAACGGGGCCTGCCGATATCGAAGGCATGAAGGCCGCCACCGGCATCCTCACCGCCCGCGGCGGCATGTCGAGCCACGCCGGTGTCATTGCCCGCATCACCGGCAAGCCCTGCGTTGCCGGCGTGCGCACCCTGTCGGTCGACGCTACTGAAATGGTCTGCCGCATCGGCGATCGTGAGTTCCGCACCGGCGACCGCCTCACCATCGATGGCTCTGACGGCTCGGTTTATGTCGGCACGCTCCCGCTGGCCCAGCCCCATATCGGTGGCGCCATCGGCAAGCTCCTGGGCTGGTCCGACGCCAGCCGCACGATTGCTGTCCGCACCAATGTGGAAACCGTCGAATCGGCCATGACAGCGCTCAGCTTCGGTGCCGAAGGCATTGGCCTTGCCCGCTCGGAACACATGTTCTTTTCCCCCGAGCGCATGGTGGCGCTCCGCCGCATGATCCTGTCGGAAAACGAAGACGATCGCACCCGCGCCGTTAATGGCCTCGTCGGCTTCCAGACCGGTGACTACTCAGCCCTGTTCTCCGCCATGAGGGGCTTGCCCGTCACCGTTCGCCTGTTCGATCCGCCGCTGCACGAATTCCTTCCCCGCACCGATGAGGACATCGAGGAAACAGCCGCCTCTTTGGGACTTGCCGTGCGCGCCCTGCGCCTGCGGCTTGATCGCATCGCTGAAATCAACCCCATGCTCGGCCATCGCGGCGTGCGCCTCGCCATCACCTATCCCGAAATCCTGCAAATGCAGATGCAGGCCATCATGGCCGGCGCCCGGGCTGCCTCCGAGACTCAGAACGAGCCCGTGGTCATCGAGGTCATGGTGCCTTTCGTCTCGACCGCTACCGAAGTCTCCTGGGTGCGCCAACGCGCCATGGACATTGCGGAAAACTCCGGCCTCCTCCGCACCGGCCGCGCCAGTTTCTCCTTCGGCACCATGATCGAGCTGCCGCGCGCCTGCCTGCGCGCTGGCGACATCGCCCACATGGTGGACTTCATCTCCTTTGGCACCAACGATCTGACCCAAACCACTTTCGGCATCTCCCGCGACGACGCGCCCACCTTCCTTGCGGCCTACCAGCGCAAGGGCGTTTATGAGCGCGACCCCTTCGTCACCATCGACGAAAAGGGCGTCGGCGAGATGATCGCCATCGCTATCGAGCGGGGCAGGGCCACCAATCCGCGCCTTAAGATCGGCATTTGCGGCGAACATGCGGGTGATCCGGCTTCGCTCAAATTCTTTGCCGGACTGGGCGTCGACTATGTTTCGTGCTCGCCCTATCGTGTGCCGGTGGCACGGCTCACATTGGCGCAAGCCACGCTGAAATAACCAAGCTGCATTCCTATATGAGGGGTGCGCCGCAATGACGGCAACCGGGGGACGATACCGAAGTGAAATTATTGCCAGTGCTGACGCTCCTGCCGCTTTTCGCGCTCCCCGCACCCGTGGTGGTCGCCCAAACCCAGGTGTTGGCGCAGTGCGTCGCCTTGGCCGACGATGCCGAACGCCTCGCCTGCTACGACAATCTCTTCCGCAATGCAGGCGCCGAAGCTTCCGCTCTCTCGGTCGTCATCGAATCCGAGCAACTCATCCCGGCTCGCCCGAGCGGCCGCGCCCCGGCTACCATGACGATCTCCTGCGATGCCAACGTGCTTACCATCGCCTTTGCCTTTGCCGGCAACACCATGTCGGCCTTGGGCCGCGATGCGGGCCTCACCCTTCAGTCCGATCTTCAGCCGGCCCGTAGCCGCACCCTACCGGTCAACGAGACCAATACGGCCGTCATTTTCGACAACACTCGAGACGCTGTGGCCCTGCTCGATGGCCTTGCCGGCACCAACAACCTCACCGCTCGTGTCACCCCGGTGAACTCCCGGTCGCTCTCTGTCCGGTTCCGGGTCGATGCGATCATGGCCGAGGTGGAGCCGGTCCGCGCCGCCTGTGGCGTTTAGCACACATCCCACCAGACTCACATTTCCGCCCAAGCCGCGCCATGGTTAATCCATTGCTGCGCCTCAAACTCTGTTTACTCGACGCTAACCCTAATCAGACATCATCACAAAGAGCGGCATTTTAGCGTCACATTTGCCAATCAGTCGTGTTGTTGCGTTGAGTTGAGTAGCATTGATGGTCATTTCCCACCGGCCGGCGGCGCCAGCGAGCCCGGCTAGAGCGGTACGTCGCCCAAATTCCTTCGCCAAGTTCTTGGCTGTCGGAATTTTCTGTGCGCTGACCTATACCAGCCTCAGCGCAGGCGCGTTTGGCCCGGCTTCCAATCTGCCAGAAGTGCTGCCGCCGCAGATCAAACTCGTGCAGGCAAGTCTGTCCTATACCGGCGTTGATCCTGTTATCACCGGTTCGGTCGATCACCTCTTCAAGTCGGCCAGCTTCAGCGGCCCCAACCGTGCAGAAAAAGGCGATCGCGTGCGCCCCAAGGTCGATGCGCTAGCCCTGTCCAAAAGCTTCGATGAAGTCCGCGTCCGCCTTGCCGCCTTGCGCTCAGATCCGGCAGATCTCGGCCAGTCGCGCTTCGCCGGCATCGATATCGAACCGACCGGCGACGTCGAGATCGGCCCGCGCATGTCGATTGCATCGCTCAACGGCTCCGGCGCTTCGGCGCTCGACGCCATTGCTGGCATCGCTCCTGAAATGTCCACGCCCATGCCCGTCGCTGCCTCCGAGCAATTGGCCTATGCCCGCGCCCAGGCGCCGGTCACCGGCGGTTTCGCCGCCGGTCAGCCCCTCGCGTTGGACGACAAGCAATTGTGGTGCCTTGCCACTGCCATTTACTTCGAAGCCCGCGGCGAAAGCTATCGCGGCCAGGTTGCGATCGCCCAGGTCGTGCAGAACCGCGTCAAGGATCGTCGCTACCCCAACACCATCTGCGGCGTAGTCTTCCAGAACCAGAACCGGCGCAATTCCTGCCAATTCTCCTTTGCTTGCGATGGCCTGCCCGAGGTCATCAACGACAAGGCCTCATGGGCCCAGGCTCAGGACATCTCCAACCGGTTTGCCGCGGGCGAGCTCTATCTGACCGAGGTGGGTAAGGCGACGCACTACCACGCCACTTATGTGAGCCCAAAATGGGCGCCGCGCATGGTCAAGCTGACCCAGATTGGCCTGCACGTCTTTTACGAATTCAAGCGCGGCTGGCTCTTCGGCTAACCCCACTGCTATGCAGGGGCACTGAGTCTGCCACGTACCTGGTCATCCAGGGATTGGCCTGGGATCCATCCCGAGATCCCGTCACGGCTGCAAGGTGATCGCATAAGGGCGCCAAAGTAAAACCCCGCGCACAGCATTCCTCTGACCACCAGCGCTGCTCCCGGACTTAATCCGTGGGTCTTTCGCCGCATAGGCCAAAAACTATGCGCGGACCAAGTCCGCGGGCACCAACTGTCGCTTCACAAACTACCAGCCGCGAAGCCGGCCCTCACTTCCGCTCATAGGACCGGTACACAAACGAATTCCCCGATCGCACGGAGAAGCCTTCCCAGCCATAACCGCTCCAATACGAGAACCGGTTACGAGGCCGCACCTCTTCAACATGGATGCCCGGGTATTGGATATGCTTGGAGAACATCCCGTCGGTCGAATAGGTACCCGTGGCGGTTGTGGTGATCGTCACAAACGAGACTTCGCCGCCTTCGATCTTCTTCACGCGCACTGTGGATAGCGGCTCCACATCCACCCATTCCTCGTTCTCCACCCGAAAGCGTCGATCGTCGAATTTCACCAGATTGGACGTATCAAATCCTTTAGCCACGGGCGCGCCCAACACCTCGTCCCCAAGCGCCGGCACCACCATGCCAGGGCCAATTGCAGCGATCGCCGATGCGCTCAGCGCACCCAGAACAATCCCGATCATCACATGGCGCGTTGGTAGATACATCGTCGTTGTCCCGAAATGGTGCGTGTTGCTTGCTCGTCTTAACGAACCATCAACCATATCGATCGCGCATGGACAAAGTTTAGGCTTTGTTAAGCTTAATTTCTCGAAGTTTAGCAAAATGCAATCAAGCCGCCGAAGCGCTGCTCAGACCCTGATCGCCTCGAACGCTGATACGAACCGGTCATGCGCTTCCCGCGTCGGCCAAGGTCTGATCAGCTTGTCAAACGATTCAACGTCAAATTGCGGCTGGCTCGGCTCGCCGAAGAACTTGCGCGCCTCTTCATTGGCAAATCCGGCCAGATGCGTGGCCTCGAAGAACGCCGCTTCCTTGTCGGCCTTTTTCACCAGCTTGGCCAAGGCCGCCGGCATGCTCGATGGCAGCGAGAACCGCAAATAAATCGCCGACAGTAGCCGGTTCTCGACGTCCTTGTAATTGCCGCCCATCGCCGCCTTAAATGGCGAGATGATGTCGCCCATCACATATTCCGGTGCATCATGCAGCAACGCCTGCAACTGCCAGATCGGGCTGCTCTCGGGATTGGCACTCCGAAACAGTTCCAGCACCAGCACCGAATGCTGCGCCACCGAAAACGGATAATCTCCTTGCGTCTGCCCGTTCCACCGCGCCACGCGCGCCAGCCCGTGGGCAATGTCGGAAAGCTCGACATCCATGGGCGAAGGATCAAGTATATCGAGCCGGCGCCCCGACAGCATGCGCTGCCAGGCTCGCATACTATTCCGCGCCATCATGCCCCCAAGACATCAATCAGATGCCGGACGCTACGCAACGAGCAGCGATTCTCCTAGCCGGAGGTGCCCAGATCGTGACCCTCGGGCCCTGCCTTCTTCAAGGGTGCCAGGAAAACCACGCCCACCACAATGTCACCCCGGCCTTGAGCCTAAGCCCATCCCGAGATCGCATCACAGCCGCAACCTCATACGAGCAACACACGCCCTCAAGATGGGCCTGGCTCAAGGCCAGGGTGACACCGTGGATGGAAGTTAATCATGCAAACCTGGCCAGGAGCGTGGGCCTACTCCCCCTCAGCGTCCTCAACCCCCGGGCCAAACCCATACTCCGCCCATTCCGGCACCATTACCCGCACGGGCAAGCCCGCCACTGTCACCGCTTCCACATCTTCAATCCGGTCCAGCCGCAAGATCGCCACCGCACCCCCATCCACTTGCGCGCCGATTGTTCCAGCATCCCGCCCACCGGCAACCACTGTGGTCCCAGGTTCCGCCAGCGTCGGCCCAACGATCACCGGCCGCCGCCGCGCCGTGCCCCGGTGCTTCATCCGGCTGACGACCTCCTGGCCGACATAGCACCCCTTGGCGAAATCGATCCCGCCCAGCAGATCCATGCCCACATCATGGGCAAATGCTTCCAGCGGCGCATAGTCAACACCGAGTTCCGCGATTCCCGCTTCCACGCGCGCCAGCCGGTACGGACCGTCCGCCGCCTCCCAAGCTTGCGTGCCTTCAACTGGCGCGATGATCCGCCAGCCCAAGTCCACCGTCCCGCGTTGGTCACGATGGGCAACGCCTCCTGCTGCCTCCGTCGCATAACCGACGCGAAAACTTTCCCGCAGATCGTCGATCACCACATCAGCCCGCAAACGGTACATCTTCATGCGCTTGAAAAAGTCATCCGCCACCGACTGGTGCACATCGACCCAGATGGCATCTTCGGCATGGCCCACGAGGCCTTCCGCCAGGATCTTGCCCTGTGGCGAAAGGAGCGCCCACCACGCCGCTGGCCCATCCTCGGCCGGCACATGCCCGGTCACCACATCGTTGAGCAGCTTGTGCGCGTCGACGCCAGAAAAGCGGAACACGGCACGGTCGGCGCGCAGATAGACACTCATGACACACTTGCCTCTCGGACGATGGGTCCGCTAAACCCGGCAGCAACATAGGGCAGGGCGGACCGCAGACATGGCGCAGTATGACACCATTTTCAAGAACGCCACGCTGGTCAACCATGACGGGGAAGGGCTCGCGGACGTCGCCGTCCGCAACGGCCGCATCGCGGCCATCGGCAGCCTTGCCGGCGACTCAGCCGCAGAGACGGTCGACTGCATGGGCCTTCATATCCTTCCCGGTGTCATCGATACCCAGGTGCATTTTCGCGAACCCGGCCTGACCCACAAGGAAGACCTCCAAACCGGCTCCCTTTCCGCTGTGATGGGCGGCGTGACCGGTGTCTTCGAAATGCCCAACACCAATCCGCTCACCACTACGCGCGAAACTTTTGACGCCAAGATTGCCGCCGGCACCAACCGCATGCACTGCGATTTCGCCTTCTATGTCGGCGGCACGCACGAAAATGTCGGCGAACTCGCGACGCTCGAAAAGCTCCCCGGTTGCGCCGGCATCAAGGTCTTCATGGGCTCCTCAACGGGCTCGCTCCTCGTGCCTGACGATGATGGCGTCGAGGCCATCCTCCGCGTTATTTGCCGCCGCGTTGCCTTCCATTCCGAAGACGAGTATATGCTCGAAGAGCGCAAGCACCTGCGCGTGCCCGGCGATCCGTCGAGCCACCCCGTCTGGCGCTCGCCCGAAGTCGCCCTCAATTGCACCCAGCGCCTCGTCACTCTCGCCCGCAAGACCGGCAAGCGCATCCACGTCCTTCATATCTCGACCGGCGAAGAGATCGCCTACCTCGCCGATCACAAGGACGTTGCCAGCGTCGAAGTCACGCCCCATCACCTGACCCTGGACGAAACCGCCTACACAAGGCTCGGCACTTACGCCCAGATGAATCCGCCTGTTCGCGACGGGGCACATCGCGAAGCCATCTGGGGCGGGGTCGCCAACGGCGTCGCCGATATCCTGGGCTCCGATCATGCCCCGCATACGCGCGAGGAAAAGGAGCATCCTTATCCCCAGTCCCACTCCGGCATGACCGGTGTGCAGACACTCGTTCCCATCATGCTTGATCACGTCAATACCGGCCGGCTCAGCCTCGCCCGCTTCGTCGACATGACCAGCGCCGGACCCAACCGCCTCTTCGGCATCGCCGGCAAGGGCCGCATCTCTGTCGGCTACGACGCCGATTTCACCATCGTCGATCTCAAGCGCCGCGAGACGATCACCAATGACTGGGTCAAGAGCCGCGTCGGCTGGACGCCTTACGACGGCGTTTCGGTGACGGGGTGGCCCGTCGGAACCATCGTCCGGGGCAAGACCGTCATGTGGCAGGGTGAACTGGTGACGCCTTCGGTAGGCCAACCCATGCGCTTCCTTGAAGCGCTACCGATTTAAGCACACGTCAAGGCGTCAACGCTAACAGTCTGCTGGCACAAAGCAGGTGAATGCGGTGCCTTAAGAAGCGCTACTGCAGCACGCGATCAAGGTTGTATTCGCCTGTGCGAATGCGATCGGGCAGAAGTTGCATCAGCTCGGCAGTGGCCTCGTCGCCATGTATTTTGACGAATGTGGCAAGCGCCGCAAATAGCGAGGCATGCGCCAGCGCAGCCGTCTGCACGCCGTCGTCCTCGGCGCAATTCCAGGCTTCTGCTAAATATTCCAGCGCCAGCTGCCGCTCGCCATTGTCGCGATCGAACAAGGTCTGACCCGCTGCGGGCGCAAAGGTGCTTTTGATCGAAGTCATACCACCGGCGTAGCATGGCTAAATGTGGCAGGCGCGTGAGAAGTAACCCGAAGGTTAACATCACGTATTCAAATTTATCCCCTCACTCCGCAAAGCGCGTATGAATGTCCCGGGCGGTTTTTTCGGCCTCTGTCAGCAAGCGCACCAGCGCTTCCTTGGCCGCTGGCGTACAGGCGCGGTGAAAACGGGCAAAAGCGGTATAACCACCGTTGAACGCACCCGCGAGCCGCTGCCTGCGGTCTTCATCGGGCTCGTCAAGCCGGATGAGCTCATCCATCTGCGCCCGCCAATCGGTAGGTTGCGTGGTGCAAAGCGGCTGCAGGAAATAAAGGCTGCCCATGATTTCAGCCAGACGCTCCATCTGCCGTTGATACAGCGGATCGATCGCCATGGCAGGAGTGCTGCCAAGGCAGAGCAAGAATGAAAAAAGGAAAAAGCGTAGATATTTCAACGGCAAGCTCGCAAGTTTGAAACCTTTTATCACCCTTGCGCCAAAACTGCGACTGCCCTCGCAAGGACGTCATCCAGCCGAGTGGTTGTCCTGAATGCCACCAGCGCCGAAGGATCAACCCATTTATGGTCTGCAATCTCGTCGGACGCCCGCAACACGCCCGAAAAGTCCCGCGTGGCAAAGACTGCCAGCCGGAAAGTGCCATCGCGGCCAAGGGCCTGCTCCATCACTGGCCGCACATTGCGCACAGTCAATCCCAGTTCCTCCTGCACCTCCCGGATGGCGCATTGCTCGATCGTTTCACCCTCTTCCATCCGCCCACCCGGCAGTGTCCAAAGGTGCTGGTACGGCGCAAAGGCCCGCTTGATAAGCAACACCTTGCCTTCTCTGACAATGGCAACGCTGGCAGCATTGGGTTGGTCGGTCACGAGGCGATCCATTTGCGATTCGGGCACCAAGACATTACCTGTTGTTGGTAAACGATGGAGACCACAACATGTGCGGTCGTTACGCTTCAACACTCCCGCCCGAAATGATGCAGGAGCTGTTTAAGCTCCTCAATCAGATCGATCTGGTTCCGCGTTATAACATTGCTCCAACCCAGCCGGTTGCCGCCATCTGGGAACAACATGGCCGCCGGGAAGCCCATTTTGCCCGCTGGGGCCTGGTGCCCGGCTGGGTCAAGGACCCCCGCGAATTTCCCTTGCTAATCAACGCCCGCGTCGAAACCATGGCCGAAAAGCCGGCCTTCCGCGATGCGCTCAAGCATGGCCGCTGCATCATCCCCGCCAGCGGCTACTACGAATGGCACACCAATCCAGACAAAACCAAGCAGCCCTACTACATTACCCTGGCCGATGATCGCCCCATGGCTTTGGCCGGCCTCTACGCCAGCTGGATGGGCCCGAACGGCGAGGAGATCGACAGCGTCGCCACCATCACCGTTCCCACCAACGGGCAACTCTCCCACATTCACGACCGCATGCCGGCCATCCTCGACGAAGCGGCCATCGACGACTGGCTCAACGTCCGCGATGTTCGCGCCGCAGAAGCCTACCAACTGGCCTTGCCGCTGCCGGACAGCGTCCTCAAGTTCCATCCGGTATCCACCCGGGTGAACTCGGCCCGCGACGACGACCCCGGCCTTATCGAGCCGGTCACCCTGGAACCCCCAAAGCCACCAGCATTCAAGAAGCGCGTCGCCGGCGGCGGCGCCCAGATGGACCTGTTCTAGCTAGACCCCGATCCCGAAATACCCCAGCGCATCCCCCATCGCGTCTTCTTCATAGCCGAGATGCGACAGCAGCACGCGCTCCAGCGCCAGATAGATCGTCTTGGTTTCTTCAAACCGCGCTGGGGTCGGCTCGTCGATCAGCTTATTGAGCGCGTCCACCAGCCGCTCGAGCAGTTCATGAACCACCACATGCTCGGCCCGCAGCCGGTCGGCAATGGCCTTGAACGCCGGCCCTTGCTGGGCAAGCCCGGGAAAGATTGCATAATCCTCGATGGAATGGTGCGTGTTGACGATCTGGCAGTGCTGCCCGCACAGATTGCCGAACCGGCGATAATTCGCGACCATCGCGAGATTGCCGGTTTCCTCCGCCACCTGCTCATGGGTCACCGACCCTTGCGATGCCCGTTCGATCAATTCGCCAAGCGTCACCATGTTGCGCCGAAGATGATCATGGATCATGCGCAAATGCTGACCCGGCTGGCGTTGCTCCTCGGTAAGCCCCTCAAGCTTTGGCGCCGGCGGACGCGTTGCATCGTCTAGAAATTGGATGTTTTCAAGCATGCCGGCTACATGGCGCGCAGCAGCGTCAGGATCAAGACGGTACAAAAAAGTGGCCGTCTCAGCCCAGCATCTTGCCCGGGTTCAGAATGCCCTTGGGATCGAGCGCCGTCTTGATTGCCCGCATCATGTCGAGCGCCACTGGGTCCTTCACCTGCCGCAGCAGATCGACTTTGAGCTGCCCAATCCCGTGCTCCGCCGAAACCGAACCACCAAGCTTGAGCACGATCTCGTAGATCGCATCGTGAATCGGCTCCTCCACCTCGGCCATGAAGGCTTTTCCATCCACACCAGCGGGTTGGCTGAAGTTGAAATGAACATTGCCGTCGCCTAAGTGCCCGAACGGCACCGGCCTGATGCCCGGCGACAAGCGCTCGGCCGCAGCAATGCCCTGGACGATCAATTGCGGAACGGCCGCAATGGGCACTGAAACGTCATGCTTGATTGAGGCGCCTTCCTTGGATTGCACCTCGCTCATCTGCTCGCGAAACGCCCACATTCTCGTGCGGTCCGCCAGGCTTTCGGCCATCACGGCATTGTCGATCAGCCCATCGTCGAATGCCGCTTCGATGGCCGCCTGCAGCGTGCCCTCCGGCCCGCCCTTCATGCGCGAAACCTCGATCAGCGCATACCAGGGGGAGGGGCCTGCCGTCGGATCGCGATCCAGAAAACCATGTCGCAGTTGCAGCTCCAGCCCCAGCATCGGCACGATCTCGAACGCATTGAGCCGTGCCCCGACCCGCTCCCGCAACATCTGGAACAGCGTTAATCCGACATCAGGGCTCGCTATATTGACCAACGCCGTTTCATAATCTTCCGGCTTGGGAAAAATCTTGAGCGTCGCCGCCGTGATGATCCCCAGCGTTCCCTCGGCACCCACCAATAGGTCCTTGAGATCATAACCGGTATTGTCTTTCTTGAGCGAGTTCAGCCCCTGATACAGCCGCCCGTCGGCAAGCACCGCCTCCACCCCCATGGTCAGCTCCCGTGCATTGCCATAGGCCAGCACGTTGACCCCGCCTGCGTTGGACGACAGCAATCCGCCAATTCGCGCCGAGCCTTGCGATGCAAGCCACAGCGGGAAAATCGTGCCCTCCGCCTCTGCGGCTTTATGGGCGTTCTCAAGGATCACGCCGGCCTCCGCCGTCATCGTCCCAGCCGTGACGTCGACAGACCGAATAAGATCGAGCTTGGCCAGGCTCACGATGATTTCGTCACCGCGCAGCGGCACCTGCGCCCCCACCAAGCCGGTATTACCACCTTGCGCAATAACGCCGATCTCGTGCTGGTTGGCCCAGCGCAAGATAGCCTGCACTTGAGCGATCGACCCCGGCATGGTCACCGCCGCAGCGCCCGTATTGAAGCGCTTTCGCGGTTCTTTCAAATAACTCCCCATGCGTTCTGGCTCGCCTATAACGCCGTGGGAACCAAGCAGGGCTGTGAGTTCGGAAACGATCTGGGCAACAGGCAAGGACATGGGGGGGACCATCAAGGGGAGGCCACCACTAGATGGCCGTTCTCCGCACAAGGGACAAGCGCCGCATGCCAGATTTTACAACTCGTGGATGGCGTTGCAGAACGAATCCACTAATTTGGCGTGATCAGGTCTCCATCGCTTGGAACATCAATGTCGAACACTGTCTGGCCGGAGATCTACTTCATTCGTCACGGCGAAACGCAATGGAACGCCGAGCGCCGCTACCAAGGCCGCCGCGACATTCCGCTCAACCAAAAAGGCAAGGGGCAGGCCGACCAGAATGGCCGTACGCTTGCGGCACTTTTTGCGGCCCGCGGCCTGAACCCCAACGAGTTCGAATGGCACGGCTCGCCTCTTGGACGAACACGCGAAACGATGGAGCGCGTCCGTGCGGCATTCACCGGGCCCTTGCCCGAGGTAAAGTATGACGTCCGCCTGATGGAGATTTCCTTCGGCATTCTTGAAGGCGAACTGTTTGAACAGTTGCCGGCGAACATGGCGGTGGCTCCCGGCAGCCGAACGGCAGATTACTGGGAATTCCGCCCCGAAAACGGCGAGAACTATCGCGACGTTGAAGCCCGGCTCGCAGAATTTTCAAGCGTGCTTCAGGGGCCTTCCGTCGTCGTGGCCCATGGTGGCATAGCGCGCACGCTGCGCTTCCTCGTGGAGCGTGCACCCATCGTGGAAGTCGTCAACTGGGCGCCGCCCCAGGATGTCATCATGCACTTCAAGCCGGGCTTCATGGAACTGCTCAGCGCCGCCGCGTGATTGACCTCTCCCCCCGGCCTGCCTAGAAAGCCGTCAACCACGGGGCCGCACCATGTCGTTCAACAGTTTCGGGCATCTTTTCCGTTTTACCACCTGGGGTGAAAGCCACGGACCGGCCCTGGGCGTAGTGGTCGATGGCTGCCCGCCAGGCCTCTCCCTAACGCCCGAAATGATCCAGCGCGACCTGGACCGCCGCAAGCCAGGCCAGTCGAAATACACCACCCAGCGCCGCGAGGCCGACGAGGTCAAAATTCTCTCGGGCGTGTTCGAGGACGAGCGCACCGACGGCCCGCGCACCACGGGAACACCGATCTCGCTCCTGATCGAAAACACCGACCAGCGCTCCAAGGACTATGCCGATATCCGCGACAAATTCCGGCCCGGCCACGCTGATTTCACCTACGACCAGAAATACGGCATCCGCGATTATCGCGGTGGTGGCCGCACCTCCGCCCGCGAAACAGCCGCCCGCGTCGCCGCTGGCGCCATCGCCCGCCAGGTCCTCGGTGGCATCACCATCCGCGCGAGTCTCGTGCAGATCGGTCCGCACAAGATCGACTACAGTAATTTCGATTGGGCCCAAGTCGACCGAAACCCCTTATTCTGCGCCGACCCGCAAGCTGCTGTCCTCTGGGCCGACTATCTCGACGGCATCCGTAAGGACGGCAACTCGGTCGGCGCCGTGATCGAAGTGGTTGCCGAAAATGTCCCCGCCGGCTGGGGCGCCCCGATCTATGGCAAGCTCAGCGCAGACCTCGCCTCCGCCATGATGAGCATCAACGCCGTCAAGGCCGTCGAGATCGGCGCCGGCTTCGAGGCCGCCAGCCTCACCGGCATCGAAAACGCCGACCAGATGCGGGCCGGGGAGGGCAGGCCCTATTTCCTCTCCAACCACGCCGGCGGCATCCTGGGGGGCATCTCCAACGGCGACCCCATTGTCTGCCGCTTCGCCGTTAAGCCCACCTCATCCATCCTGACGCCCCGTCAAACCGTCACCACGGGCAACGAGGACGCCGACATCATCACCAAGGGCCGCCACGACCCCTGCGTGGGCATCCGCGCGGTTCCGGTCGGCGAAGCCATGATGGCCCTAGTCCTAGCCGATCACGCCCTGCGGCATCGTGGCCAGACCGGGCGCGAAGGTGCTGTGGGGTTCGAGCGGAACTAGGCCAATTTTCACCCTGTGTCCCCCACCCTCGATGTCATCCCGGGCTTGACCCGGGATCCATCCCGAGATCAAGCCACAGCCGCAAGGTAGTCCGAACAACCACCAGTAAGAAACACCCACCTCAGAATGGATCCCGGGTCGAGCCCGGGATGGCGCCGCGCGAGAGGCAATCGCAGCTCAAGGTCACACCACCGGCGTCATCCCTCCCCCTCCTAGGGGGAGGTTAGGTGGGGGTTGCCCCGCCCAAACACCAGCACCGTCTCCACGTTCCCATCGCCCCCAGCAATCGGCGATTGAACAGATTGCCTATGCCTAAACCCCTGCGCCCGCATGAACGCAATCACCTCAGCCAGTGCAGTCTCGATCGCCACCGCGCTTGTCACGATCCCACCCTTGCCGACATTCTGCCGCCCGACCTCGAACTGCGGCTTGAACAAAACCACCGCATCCGCTTTCGTCGTACACAGCGCCAGCGGCGCCTCCAGCACCTTGATCACCGAAACGAAGCTGATGTCCGACACCAGGAGCTCAATCGGTTCGGGGATCATCTCCGCTGTCAGATCGCGCGCATTGACCCCTTCCATGCTGACGACACGGTCGCTGCCCTTGAGCCGTTCATGGAATTGGTCATGGCCCACATCCACCGCGTAAATGCGCCTGGCGCCACGCTCCATCAGCACCTGTGTGAAGCCACCCGTGGAAGCCCCCACATCCAAACAAGTTTTGCCCTCGACCGAGATCCCGCCAGCATCAAGCCCCGCAACCAGCTTGAGCGCTGCGCGCGACACATAGTTTGCCGCAGGGTCGCTCAGCTCCAACGCATCGTCGCGCCCGACCATTTGGTTCTGCTTGTGCGCCTGAACCCCATTAATGGTCACCGTACCGCGCAGGATAGCGTCTCGCGCCCGAGCCCGACTGGGCACCAGCCCGCGCTGCTCCAGCGCGAGATCAAGCCGGATGCGCTCGATCATCCCTCGACCAGCCGCTTGACCTTCGCCAAGGCGGTTGCCTGATCTTCCTGGTAAGCCACTGTTCCCTGGAAGGCGCCGTCCTTGTCGACCAAAAAGGTCAGTGCCGTGTGGTTCACCAGATAGTTGGGGTCCCCCGGTTCGCCGACCTTCTCCGAAAAAACATTGAACGCCTTCTTGGCATTTTCGGTCTGTTCGAGGCTGCTGCCAACAAGGCCGATGATCGTTGGATCAAAGCCCTCGACATAGTTCTTGACCATGTCGAGGGTGTCGCGCTCGGGATCGACCGACACGAAGATAATCCGCAGATCTTTGTCCGTCAGCCCCAGCTGGGAGCGCCAGGCAGTCGTCTCCGCCAGGGTCGTAGGGCAAACGTCCGGGCAATAGGTGAAGCCGAAGAAGACGAGACTTGGCGTGCCGCGCAAATCCTCTTCAGTGAAAGCGCCGCCCTTGGTCGAGTTCAGCGCAAACTCCTGCCCGCTAATTCCGAGCGGTCGGGCAGGTGGGCGAAAGACGAACAGCGCCGTTGCGCCAATAGCTACGACAGCAACCAACGCCCAAAGGATGATGCGGAAGGTCCGCAAGGATTTTGGAACAGCCATGGCGTCAGGCGTCGAGCGGTTCGGTGCCGGTCGGCTTGCCATCGCGGCTCAGCGTGATCTTCTCGATGCGTGCCTCTGCCGTCCGCAACAGCGTCTCGCAATGAGCCTTCAGCGCCTCGCCACGCTCATAGATCGCTATCGATTCGGCCAGCGGCGCCCGTCCAGACTCCAGCTTGCCAACGATTTCCTCAAGCTGCGCGAGAGCCGCCTCAAAGCTGAGGGTCTTGATGTCGTCATTGTCGGCCATGGCTTTATCCTAGTCGTCGAGGCGCCCCACTGCGCCGTCCATCAGCATGGCCACATGGTTGGAAACCCCGCCGGCCAAGCCCTTGAGGTCATATCCACCTTCAAGAAGCGACACAATGCGGTTGCCGCAATAGCGCTCAGCGACGTCCATCAACTTTCCGGTGAGCCAACCATAATCGCCCGATTGCCAATTGAGCTGTGCCAGAGGATCGCGCTCATGCGCATCAAAGCCGGCCGAGATCAGTAGCAGGTCGGGAGAAAAATTGATCAAGGCTGGGATGATCCGGTTGAGGTAAGCGTCCCGCATGGTTCCGCCATCGGTCTGGGGGTCAAGCGGCGCATTGCTGATATTGCCGACGCCTGTCTCGTCGGCCTTTCCGGTGCCAGGATAAAGCGGCATCTGATGACTCGAGGCATAGAAAACGCTGGGGTCTCCTTTGAAGATATCCTGCGTTCCATTGCCGTGGTGGACGTCGAAATCGATAATGGCCACGCGCTCGGCGCCATATTTCCGCTGCGCCTCTCGCGCCACGATGGCGACGGTGTTGATGAGGCAGAAGCCCATCGGCGTGGCGATTTCGGCGTGATGGCCCGGCGGACGGATGGCACAAAACGCGTTGTCGGCTTCGCCCAAGAGGACCGCGTCGAGCGCCAGGAGAGCACCACCTAACCCGGTGGCGACCGTGGACAAGGAGCCAGAGGAGATGAAGGTGTCGGCTTCAATTTGGCCGATGCCTTCAGCTGGTCGGGCTTGGCGAAGAATGTTCAAATAGCTAGAATCGTGAACCAATTCGGCGAGCATCAAGTCGCCCGTGGGCGCTTCGCGGCGCACAAGTTTGTCGAACCGCGGCCGGGAAAGGGCTTCTTCAACGGCGCGGATGCGGTCGGCGCGCTCGGGATGACCCTGGGGCGTCTGATGGTCTTCAAAGTTCGGTTGGCTGACGAGCAGGGTGGTCACGCGGGGTGATGCTCCAGATGATTCGTCACTTCGTCTTGACGTGCCGTGGGGTCGTTGTCAAACAAGCGTCATGTCGATGAACACCGGTCAACAGCACATGAACACAGTAACGGTAGCGCAAGCTGCGGAGTTGCTGCTGTCGGGGCAGATCTGCGCATTTCCCACCGAGACGGTTTATGGTCTGGGCGGCGACGGCACCAATGCCGACGCGGTATTGTTCATCTACGAGAAAAAAGGCCGCCCGCGCTTCAACCCGCTCATCATGCATTGCGCCGATCTCCTCATGGCCGAACGGCTGGCAGTGTTCTCGCCTCTGGCCCGCCGACTGGCAGCGCTCTGGCCGGGATCGCTGACCATCGTGCTGCCCGCTCGTCCCGGCAACGGCTTGGCCGACGTTGCGACGGCGGGCCTCGACACAGTAGGCCTGCGCGTTCCCAATCATCCCCTCGCGCTGGAGCTGCTGCGGGCAGTCGGCCGCCCCTTGGCCGGACCTTCGGCAAACCCCTCCGGCAAGCTCTCCCCCACGACAGCCCAACAGGTTCACCTGGATTTCGCCGGCAAGGTGCCGGTGCTGGACGGCGGGCCGTGCCAGGCAGGCGTCGAATCAACGATCATCCGCGTCGCCGGCGACCGGCTGGTGCAACTCCGCGCCGGCGCCATAGCACGCGAGGACATCGCGCAGGCCCTTAGGCAGAAAGTGGAAACCGTGATGGGCGATGCCGAGATCGCCGCTCCCGGCATGCTGGCCAGCCACTACGCCCCCAATGCCCTGATGCGCCTGAATGCCGAGCCCCAGCCCGGCGAGGCTTACCTTGCATTTGGCACGGCACAAGACTTTGCCGGCCCCATGCGCAATCTGTCGCCCGCTGGCGATTTGCGTGAGGCTGCGCGCAATCTCTTTTCCATGCTGCACCAACTCGATGCCGAGCACGCGGGGACCATCGCTGTCGCGCCAATTCCCGCCGAGGGCCTGGGCGAAGCAATAAATGATCGCCTTCAGCGCGCCGCAGCGCCGCGGCCTTAGTTTTCGCGCACCTTGTAGGGCTTCTGGTCACGCATAAAGCGTGCCAGCGCTTCGAGGTCGGGGTCTCCGCCCGGCGGCAGCACCACTTTGAGGTTCACATAAAGGTCGCCATCGCCATAAAGGCCCTTGCCCTTGAGGCGCAGCGCCTTGCCCGTGTCTATACCCGGCGGCAGGTTCAACTCCACCGATCCATCCAGCGTTGGCACCCGCACCTTGGCACCGAGCACCGCTTCATAAAGCGTAATGGCCACATCGGTGCGCAGATCGCCGCCGTCCCGGCGGAACTGCTTAGACTTCTCGAAGCGCACCGTCACCAGAGCATCGCCGGGCTCGCCCACGCCAGGGGAACCCTGACCCTTGAGGCGAATCTGCTGCCCCTCCTCGAGCTTTTCCGGAAGCTTCACCGAAAGAACCTTGCCCGACGGCATACGCACGGGGATGGAGCCACCCTTGTGGGCGTCTTCCAGGGAAACCGTCGCATTAACGACGATGTCTTCGCCCTTCATGCGGGCACCAGCACCAGCGCCGCCAGCCGCTGTGCCGGTAAACGGGTCCCATTGCGCACCGCCCGCGGGGCCCCGTCCAGGACCGCCACGCTGTTGGCCGCCAAAGCCGCTCATGAACTCCTTAAGAATATCTTCGGCCGAAAACCCGCCCTGGGCGGTGCGGCTGCCGCGAGCGGCTCCGCCAAACCCTCCGGGGTTGAACCCGGCAAACTTCGGATTGCCGTCGGCATCGATCTCGCCACGGTCGAACTGCGCCCGCTTGGCCGTATCGTTGAGCAGGTCATAGGCATTCGTCGCCTCGGCAAATTTGCCGTGCGCACTAGGATCATCTGGATTCTGGTCGGGGTGATACTTCTTGGCCAGCTTGCGATAAGCGGACTTGATTTCCGTTTCACTTGCCGATCTTGGCACCCCAAGCACGGTATAAGGATCGCGCATGTTGTCCATTCAATACTGGGGGCGTTGCTTCGCCCAATCTTCGTGCCCTATATGGCTACCGCCCCTGGCAATGTCCAGTTTCGAGCGACAAAGGGATAGGCTAAAATGTTGCAGACCTTAACGGAGCGCCTGTTCGACGACGGCGACCGCTCGGACCTCGATCCCTTCGCTGTCTTTGAGGAATGGTTTGCCCTCGCCAAAGAAGCCGAGCCAAACGATCCCCATGCCATGGCGCTGGCAACGGTGGACGAGGACGGGCTCCCCGACGTGCGGATGGTGCTGCTCAACGCCCGCGACGAACGCGGCTTTTCCTTCTTCACCAATTTTGAAAGCGCCAAGGGGCGGCAACTTCTGGCCCATCCCAAGGCTGCCATGGTCATGCACTGGAAGTCGCTGCGGCGCCAGGTGCGCATGCGCGGACCCGTCGAGCAGGTAACAGCGCCGGAAGCGGACGCCTATTTTGCAACCCGCCACAAGAATAGCCGCATCGCTTCAGCCTCTTCCAAGCAATCGCGGCCTGTCGCCAACCGGGCGCAGATGATGGACGAGGTCGCAAGCCTTGCCGCCCAGATCGGGGAGGCTGAAGCGCCACGCCCCATGCACTGGTCCGGCTTCCGCATCGTTCCGATCAGCATTGAATTCTGGAAGGACGGCGAGTTCCGCCTGCATGATCGGGTGCGGTTCACCCGCGACGGCAGCCGCTGGGCAAGTACCCGCCTTTATCCATAATCAATCGTTCCTGTTGGGGCTGGGGGCAGGCGCATGAGTGCGGAACAGGGAGGAGAAGAGCGCGGCGCTCATGTCGTGTTTAGCGGCACGCGACCGGAGTTCGCCGCGATTCTCCTGCGCGGTTATCTGCTCCTTTTTCCCACAATCGGGCTGTATCGCTTCTGGCTCACCAACTGGCGGCGGCGCTTTTATTGGTCGCATACGACAATCGGCGGCGATGCGCTCGAATATACCGGCAACGCCAGCCAATTGCTGCTGGGCTTCCTGATGGCGCTGGCAGTCTTCGTCCCGCTCTATGGCCTGTTCTTTTTCCTATCAACCCAATCATCCGAGGCAGCGATTGTCGGCTATGGCGGCATCGCCGTGTTTGTCTGGTTCCTTGCCGGTTACGCGACCTACCGAGCCCGTGACTTCCGCCTCTCGCGCACTTTGTGGCGTGGCATCCGCTTCGATCAGGCCGGCAGCGCCTGGGGCTATGCCTTTCGGCGTTTTGGCTGGTCCCTCCTGATGATTATCACGCTTGGTCTCGTCTATCCCTTCATGGCAGCCAATCTCTGGCGCTACCGCTTCCAGCATAGCTGGTACGGCAATCGGCAGTTTTCGTTCGATGGCAGCTGGAAGCAGATCGCCTGGCCCTATTATCTGAGCTACTTCATCATCGTCGTTGTGGGCGGCATCGGATTGTTGACCGGAGCGGGCATGGGAGTGTTCCCGACCGATAGTTCGCCCTTCAACGCTGCGGGCCTGCCGCCGGTCATCATCGCCGCTACCCTCTGCGGAGTCATGGTGTTGTTCTACAAATCTCGCGAACTGACCCGCATGTTTTCTTCTGTCCGGCTCGGGCAAACCAGCCTCAAGCTACAGGTGCAAGCGCGAAGCCTCTTAGGGCTTTACCTGTTGTTCGGGCTTGGCCTGACCGGAGCATATCTTGTTCTGCTGATTGGTGGCGTAATCGTTCTTGGTGCTGTTGCAGGCGAAGCCTTCGTCGGCGGAACGATGGACACCAGCATTTTCCTTGACGATCTGCGCAGCAGCTTCGTGACCGTCCTGGCTGTCGTCGCCGGCTATCTGCTGGTGCTCGGCGCCTTTAGCTTCATGCGCGAGCTTTTTGTCAGCTTGGGCTTTTGGCGGCTACTTGCAAGGAATGCGGTCGTGAGCGGCGTCGATAGCTTGCACGACGTCAAGGCGCGCGCCGAAGACAAATCACTTGCCGGCGAAGGCCTGGCCGATGCCCTTAACGTGGGAGCCTATTGATGGCGATTGACGCGCGCTTCCATGACGGTGTGACAGCTGGCGTACGCGAGGTTGACCTCGACTACGAGCGCCGTAGCGATGCCGGCACGCTCATCATCCGCGATGCCAACTCCAAGGCCGAGCTGGCGCGTTGGTCATCGGAAAGCCTTTACATGGTGCATGCGCCAAAGAACGCCTTGCGCCTTGGCGCCGAGGGCCAGCCGGCCGGCGCCCGTGTCATCGTCGAGGGACAGGAGGCCATCGCCCGCATCATGGCGACCATGCCGGTGCTGCACCACAAACAGCGCCGCGAAACGCAGCGGCAAGTGCGTATTGCCGTAACCGCGACGATCGCCCTGGCTTCGGTGATCATCGCCTATCTCTACGGCGTGCCCATGCTGGCCAGTCGGATTGCGGGCATTGTGCCGGCCGCCTGGGAACAATCCTTGGGCAACACGGTTGCCACGCAGATGGAAGCCAGTCTTGCCCAAAGCGGTGGTTTGTCGGTCTGCGACCCGGATCCGCAAAGCCTTGCCAACCGTGCCCTCGCGCGCTTCGGTGCCGAAGCGATGCGCGACACCAATTCACCTTTCACACTCGACATCAGGGTCGTTCGCTCCGACATTCCCAACGCTTTCGCTTTGCCGGGTGGACGGGTTTACTTCTTTTCAGCCCTGCTCGACCGCGCCGAAAGCCAGGACGAATTTGTCGGCGTGCTGGCGCATGAAATTGGCCACGTCGTTTACCGGCATGGTTTGCAACATTTGTTGTCAACCGCGGGAACTGGTGCCTTGATCGGCTTTATCCTTGGCGACATGACGGGCTTGTCAATTGCGGCAGGCCTCGGCTCGACCTTGATCGATGCGCGCTTTTCGCGCGTGTCCGAACGCGAAGCGGACGCCTATGCGGCACGCGTAGCGCAGCGGCTGGATTTCCACCCGGCCGGCCTAGCCGATCTGATTGGACGCGTCGGCGAAGACAACCGCTTCGCCCGGGCGCTCGCCTTGTTCAGCACCCACCCGCTGACCGAAGATCGCAAGATCGCATTGGCCCGCCTCGCAGAACAGCGGCCGACCGGGCTTGAGCCTCCCTTCTCGGATGGCGAATGGCAGGCTATCCGCACCATGTGTGGCGGCCCGGCGCAAGGCAGCTTATGATGGGTCATTCCACCGTCCTAGTCCCTTGCGAGCACCTTCCGGCGGTTCATCCAATCCAGTTCATGGCGGCACTTTGCGTATTCTGATCCGTACGTCCAAATGGGCTATCTGGGCGCGCCGGCTCGGCAGCGTCGCCGTGCCCCTTATCGTCATTTCAATCCTGCTCCATCGCCTCCGCCTGATCGGGGGTGATCTGTTCCTCGCGGCCGCTGCGTTGGCAGGCCTTGTGGCGCTGATTGCGGTTCTAACGTCGCTGATTGCGCTGGTCCGCCTCTGGCAAACGGGCGACCAGGGCTGGAGCAAGGCATTGGTGGGCTTGGCCTTGGGCCTGATCTGCCTTGTTCCCTTTGCCTATTATGGCGCCCTGGCGCTGCAATACCCGCCGGTCACGGACATTGCCACGGACGACCGTGCCCTGCTGCCGCTGGTCTTTGAACCGGGCACGGCCGCCATGCCGGCGCCCAGGATGCTGGCTCCTGCAGACCAGGACATGCTCTTTCCCAATGCAGTCACGCGTTCCTACCCGCTCAACGAAGGAAGGACCTTTGAACTCGTCCGCCAGATCGTAGCCGACTTTGGCTGGGATATCCGCTACGAGCGGCTGCCTGCGCCGGAAGCTGCAGGACAGATCAATGCGCAGATCGTGACTTTTCCCGGCTGGCGCGAGGAAGCTGTTATCCGGGTGACCGGAGACAACGCCAATGCCAATGTCGATATGCGTTCGGTTTCCCTCAATGCGCCCCATGATTTCGGCAGCAACGGCGAACGGCTCGAGAGTTTTCTGAATGCGCTCGATGATGAAGTAACGAGACTCCTTATCGAAAATCCGGACATCAACCTTCCGGCTGGAACGGAGCCCGCTAGTCCGGCTCAAACCGAAGGGGAAGCCGAACCGCCGCCGTCCTGAAGATCGAAGCGATCGCCAAAAATGGTGGAGCGGCGCTTCAGCAACCCCTTGCCCGCTAGATATTCCGCATGAGCGGCAACCGTCATCTGTGCCGCTCGTCGCACAGCCCACGGCTGGTCCGGGTAGATCGCTGCGGTGATTGCGGAAACACTGCGTGCACCGGCACTAATCGCTTGCAAAATCTGGCTGTTGCGCATGTTGCGGTGCGTCATAAGCGCTTGGGCATGAGTTGGGCCATCAGCAATCGGGCCGCCATGGGCTGGCACATAGCGCCCGTAGGGCAGGGCGATGACTTTCGCCAAGGATTGAAGATAATCTGCCATCGACCCATCGGGTGGCGCCACAAGCGTTGAGTTCCAGCCCATCACATGATCGCCGCTGAGCAGCACATCGCCCAAGCCGAACGCCAGATGGTTGGCGCAATGGCCTGGCGTGGCATGGACGTTTAAGGTCAGATCGCCAGCATGGATGACTTCTCCGTCGCGCAAGACACGATCCGACTTGAGCGTCCAATCCGCCGATCTTCGCAACGGGTTGCGCTCGAACCGCCGGAGCGGGCGTGAGAGGCGATGCGCCCCGCCGAACCAGAGGGGTGCATGGAGCTTCGATGCCAGCCGGAGCGCCAGCGCGCTGTGGTCGCGATGGGTGTGAGTGAGCAAAACAGCATCAATGGGACGGCCATCAATGGCGCGGAGGAGAGCGCCATAGTGGCCCTCGTCATCGGGACCTGGGTCGATGATCGCCAGCCGCTCATGGCCGAGCAGGAAACTATTGGTGCCGGTGAAAGTATAGGCGCTGGCGTTAGGCGCTGTTACACGCGCAAGGCCCTCGGCGACCACAACCCGCTGGCCGGTTTGCGGATCAAATTGCTTGTCGAAGACCAGGGGAGCAGCCATTGCACTCATTATGACGGCAGACTAAGAAAGTGACGACGCAGGCTGTAGCGTGTCCCGCGCGGGGATGCCGGTTTGCCCCAAGTTCGAAAGGTATGAAATGGCGCTGACTTTGACCACGCCCAATACGCTCCTTGGCCTTTACCAGCCCAAGGGCGATGTCGCCAAGCTGGCATCCAGTTTTGCAACAATCGTGCTTGGCACGCTGCTCATCACCCTTTGCGCCAAGATCAACGTGCCGGTATGGCCCGTACCTGTCACGTTGCAGGGCTTTGCCGTCGCAGCACTTGCCGCAGCCTTTGGCATGCGCATCGGCGTGGCAACAGTCGCACTTTATCTGTTTGAAGGCGCACTCGGCCTGCCAGTCTTTGCCACCGGTGGCGGCTTGCCCTATCTTGTTGGTCCAACCGGCGGTTTCCTGATCGGCTTCCTTTTCATGGCCGCCATCATCGGCTACGCCGCCGACAAAGGCGCCTCGCGCAAGCCTTTGCAGCTATTCGGCGCCATGCTAATCGGCGACGCCGTCCTGTTCGCCCTCGGTTTTGCTTGGCTGCTGCTGATGGCTGGCCAGGCCCAATGGATCGACCAAACCAACGTCATCACCTCAGCCTTTACCAAGGCCGTCCAGCCATTCGTAGTTTGGGATATCCTAAAGATGGCACTGGCTGCTCTGACTGTGAGCGGGGTATGGGGCCTGCTGAAGCGCTAAGTGCTTCTGCTTACCGCGGAGCACGTGTGGCGACTACTAAAATGCTTGGCGGAACTGACTTTGAGATATCACGACCTAAAGTTGTCTGCTTGGTCAAGACCCGACCCGCTAGCTTCAATCCCGTTCTTAGAAACAAGCCTCGACCAAAAACCGGGCCCATAAGGGCCCGGTTTTTTGATGGTCGGAGTAGAGTGATTCGAACACTCGACCCCCTGCTCCCGAAGCAGGTGCGCTACCAGGCTGCGCTATACTCCGTCAAATTACATGGTCGGCGCGCTCAACGTTAGCAACCGGCCAACAGAAAACGTCCGGCTTGCCGCCATTGGTTGGCCTTATAACTGCGCCAGTTGCACTGTTCAAGCCAACCTAAAAGCCTTTTGCACCGCCCGCACCCATATGTTGCGAAGCAAAAGCAAACCGTGTACGAACCCCGCCAAGTTGGGGTGTCGCCAAGTGGTAAGGCACCGGTTTTTGGTACCGGCATTCCTAGGTTCGAATCCTAGCACCCCAGCCAGATTTCCATTCCACTATGTTTTACTTAGGTCTGCGAGGGTCCGCTCCTCTCAGCTGGGTATGTTGGGATGTGGATTGGCAGTGACTGGCAAAGGCAGGTGAGGCCTGTCCCGACCTCCTTTATGCTTCTGGACGACGGTGATCGAACACTGCCTCTTACCGGCAATCTGCTCAAGCAGGTTGCAAAAGACGGAGGCGACCGGCGTGACTCTCACGAGGATGGCCAGCGACGCCTTGAGGGCAGTGTTCTCCCTCATGGTAGGGCTGGAGACCAAACGCGAGATGGTTGTTGAACTACTGTCCATATGGTCGCGCCGCTTCTGCAGGGCAGTGCTGCCCTCGGCAGCATGATCGGGCCTGCCCTAATCTCCCTCACCTTCAACATAGGCGATGCCAACCTTCTTCCGGACCGGCCATTGCCGGGCCAGTCCAGCTGAAGCGGCATTCCCTAGATGAAAGCGGTGGAAGGACCTTGAACGAGGATCAATGGTGAATGATTCCATGACATTGTACTTGCGGAGATTGTCTCGAGCTCCTGTTTGGCTGAACATGCCTTCGACGGTTAGCTGAAGCGGTACCTGTAATCACCCTGTTTAACGTCTCTGGTTCTCGACCTTTTCCGCCTGTGAGCAGCGAAAAGAATGAGGAAAACATCAAGATTGAACCGACAGGGAACAGTTAGCAAGGTAGCGTCCGAATGCCGCACTCAGGCCTCACAGTGCTTGGCCCGTTCAGAACGTCAGCGGATGGATCGATGCGATACCAATTGGAAAAGCTTAGTCAATCAACCGGCCTGGTCCCGGAAACGGAAGTTTCCTTGGCGGCGCTGATCAAGCAGGTCAGCTCATTGCCAACAGGCGTACGGCCGCGTGGTTTATCACGTCCGGCAGCCGCAGCCTATATCGGGGTCAGCCAAAGCCTCTTCGATGAGATGATTCGTGATGGGCGAATGCCGAAGCCCAAACTTGCTAACACCCGCACCATCTGGGATATTGTGGAGCTGGACGCCGCGTTTGATGCGCTGCCCACAAGAGGCGTGGATAACCCTTGGGACGCCTCTTATGGCTAAATTCCGCATGGCCGATGGAGGGGAGCTTTCGCTTAAACACACCATCGTCGATATAGATCGGCACGGCAACCAGCGGGTTTACTTTCGCAAGGCAGGAGCAGCAAAGGTCAGGTTACTGGAAAAACCCGGAAGCGAGGCCTTCCTCGAAGAGTATCGTCGCGCGGCGATGGGAGGTCTATGTCGCACTGATGCCGGGGCCGCCCGCCCGGCTGGGGGAAGCTTGGCCTGGCTGATCCTGCGTTATTTTCAATCTGCGGAGTTCAAGCGCCTTCATCGCACTACACAGCGCGTTCGCCGATTAATCCTTGGTCACATTGCACATGCCGACGGTGAAAAGCCTTATCACTTGCTTCACACCAGACATGTCCGGCGAATGCGGGATCTTAGGTCGGACAAGCCCGAGGCTGCTAATAGTTATCTCAAGGCCCTGCGTGCTGTTTTCAAATGGGCAACTTCGCCCGGAGTCGATCTGGCCACTGAGAACCCAGTGGAAAAAGTCGCCTATTTCGCTCCTAAAACGAGTGGGTATCATTCGTGGACCGAAGCTGAAATAGCTCGGTTCGAGGCCACGCATCCAATTGGCACCAAGGCGCGTCTGGCGCTCGCCCTGCTACTCTATACCGGCCAGCGTCGAAGCGATGTAGTGCTCTTAGGGCCATGTCACAGCCATGAGGGATGGTTCCACTTCACCCAACACAAAAATAAGGATCGAAAACCGATCTATTTGGAGATTCCTGTTCAGCCAGCACTTCAGTCAATACTGGACACCACTGAATTGGGCCAGTCGACCTATTTAGTGAATGCTCGAGCGACACCGTTCACCGTAGCAAGCTTTGGAAACTGGTTTCGGGTGCAATGCGATCTGGCAGGACTGAAACATTGCTCATCTCATGGACTGCGCAAGGCGGCCGCTCGGCGACTTGCCGAGAATTACCGCACGGGACATCAGATCATGGCTGTCACCGGACATCAAACATTGAAGGAAGTTGACCGCTACACTCGGGCAGTCAACCAACGGAGGCTTGCGGCACAAGCTTTCCAAACTGGCAACGCGTAAAGTGTATGACTACACCGACTTCATTTCCCCGACCAGGGATCCTTGTGGTTGCCAAAGTATCGGCTGACGAAGTCACCTATTTTGCTCCGTCAAACAGGTCTGGACCTTTCGCGCGATGAGGGAACCGGGCCAGAAGCAGCACAGATCAGTCGCAGGTGATTTCTTGATTTTGCAAGCGCAAGCGCAACTCAGGCAATCCCACTTCTCAGCGCTGGCCGGAAGACCCTTTTCCGGCTTGCGGACTGAAATTCCATCACCTATAAGGCCGTTGGTTCGAAGCAAGGCGCATCTTCCTTCAGACGCCCGGGTAGCTCAGTTGGTAGAGCAGCGGATTGAAAATCCGCGTGTCACTGGTTCGATTCCGGTCCCGGGCACCAATTTTCTCAGCCAAGTCTACGATTTGCAGTGCGACTGGAACGCGCTGCCAAGACCGTTGGCGATTACCAGCTAGAACTTGGGTAGCGGCATGGCACACCTGCACAATGAACCAGGGCCTGTGTTGGCAAGCAAGGTTCGCTTTGTCTAAGGCCACTCCAGCCGCATCCATCACGCTTTGAGAACGTGGCTCTCTTGCGGTATGGCGTAGCTGAAGCCGTCGTGTTCCACTAAGTGGGAACAAGTAGTCACTTCAGGCGGGGCTCGATGCGCATCACTATGATTGGTACTGGCTATGTAGGTCTGGTCTCGGGAGCGTGTTTCGCCGACTTTGGCCACACGGTCACTTGTGTCGATCTGAACCAAGGCAAAATAGAAGCTCTTCGTGAAGGCAAGATGCCTATCTTCGAGCCGGGCCTTGACCAATTGGTCGCCAACAACGTGAAAGACGAGCGCCTTCTGTTTACCACTGTGCTTGAGCCAGCTGTAGTTGACGCAGACGTGGTGTTCATTGCTGTCGGTACTCCCTCACGACGGGGAGATGGCCACGCTGACCTATCCCATGTGTACGCGGCAGCCGCATCGATTGCAAAAGCGCTCTCTGGATTCACGGTGGTGGTGACAAAGTCCACTGTCCCAGTTGGAACTGGCGATGAGATCGAACGCATCATCAAAGAAGTTAATCCTGAGGCCGAGTTCGTGGTGGTGTCGAACCCGGAATTCCTAAGAGAAGGCGCAGCTATCAATGATTTCAAATTGCCGGATCGGATAGTCATCGGGATCGAAGACGAGCGGGCACGCCTACCCATGACCGAAGTGTACCGCCCCCTTTACCTCAATCAGGGCCCTCTCATGTTCACGGGTCGGCGCACGGCAGAACTCATCAAGTACGCGGCAAACGCATTTCTCGCCATGAAAGTCACGTTCATCAATGAAATTGCGGAACTTTGCGAACAGACCGGTGCGAACGTGCAAGACGTTGCACGCGGCATGGGCCTCGACAATCGGATCGGTACCAAGTTTTTGAATGCAGGCCCTGGTTACGGGGGGTCGTGCTTCCCGAAAGACACATCAGCTCTAGCTAAAACCGGTCAGGACTATGGCGCTCCGTTGCGCCTTGTCGAAACGACAATCGCCGTTAATGAGAGCCGCAAGCGGGCCATGGGCCGTAAGGTTATTCAAGCGATGGGCGGCGACGTGCGCGGTAAAACCGTCGCGCTATTAGGTCTCACATTCAAACCGGACACCGACGACATGCGGGATGCGCCGTCCCTGGCGGTCGTACAGTCGCTGGAGGATGCCGGCGCAATCATTCGAGCGTTCGATCCGCAGGGTATGGAAGCTGCAAAACCTCTGATGCCGAACCTTCAATATGCCAACGACGCTTACGACGCTGCCAAGGGATCCGATGGCATAGTACTGATTACTGAGTGGAGTGCGTTCCGCTCGCTAGATCTTTGCCGGTTGCGTGAGGCCATGTCTGGATCAGCTTTCATCGATCTGCGAAACGTTTACAGACGAAAGGAGGTGGAGGAAGTTGGCTTCGCTTACACAAGTGTCGGTCGGCCGGAACAAGTTGAGCGATCGAGCAGCGCTGTAGTTGCTGCTGAGTAGGTTCTGCATGTTGAGATACATGGGCGGCACGGGCATCTTGGGCGCCAATAGGACAGATCTGGACAAAGTCTGGGGAAGTTGTCGCATCGCGTCGTAACGATCATCGAGGGTTTGTCAGGAAACCTTCGCGACGATCGGCCGGAGCCAGTGTTGCCGATGTCAGCTTTGTGCAAGAAAACCAATCAGGTGAGACCTGCCTGGAAACGGACTGTTGAGTCATGATGCCCTCAAGCAATCAATGCCATCGAGTTGGAGACAGAGTTGGGGTGGGGCAACAAGGAGAATGTCCATCCTACCATAGAGGAAGCGTCGTCTGGTATTTGAAGAATAGCTGGGGGCGGCGACCGTTACGAGAGCAGTGAGCGGGTGAACGCTTGGGTGCGCTCACTCCAGTCAAGGCGAGCTGATGCGCTTGTTGTTGCCGAAAGGACCGGCCAGGCCGCTACCACCCTGCTCAGTGCTATGGGATCGATAATCAGCGTTATCGATCATTTGCTGCGCAAGCGGCGCCGGGACGCCCGTCCGGACGCAGGCAGCAGAGCATGGTGCACAATGTCTTGTGCCTTAAGAAGGCGCATCGCCGGCCATTTGGCTTGAACCGCACCCTTGCCCGTTGCCCCAAACTCGCCAACGCCAACGCCAACGCCAACGCCGAACCGGGCACTGGCGCAATTGGCGACAGGGCAGAAAAAGAGCAGATGCTCCTCGTGGCCGAGCAGGCGGCTCTTAATAGCAGGTGGTGACAGCCGTGTTATAAACATGGGCAGGATTGGTGTCCGGACCCACTATGGGGGGCTGGCAACTGCTTGTCCGGTGAACTGTCTTGAGCTCCTGGGCGTAATCGACCGATTGAGCTGATTCGGGCGGCGGGGGCGGGGCTGTTGCACAAGCCGCCAAGGCTTGCATGACTGCCACCACGACAAATATGCGACGCATCGTCCTACCCGGCAAAAATTGGGGTTATGCGCCACCAATAGCGCCTCGGGGTGAGCAGGGGAACCCAACCGTCGATTGCACGCTGGGGTAATCCGGAAACTGTGCCGGTCGTGCGGCTCTGGAAGGAGGGCGATGTTCACAGTGCTTGGCCAGATCGCCTGCGCCGACAATTTCGCCGAACGACACCCTATTGGACCATTGATGGTCAAGACGCCTGTCCGACTCGGCCGATCAACCCCGGACAATTGCATCGGCAAACCATATCATGCATCCCCAAGACTGTTTTTGCAGCTTGCAAGAGCGCGGCCGCCAAGCGCCCTTGGATGCGCTTGGTCCAGTGTCCAGCGGGTAAATCGCGTGGGTGTGGGTTGAGACACAATCTTAGCGCGTGCGGCCCTGTTGGCACCCGCACCTGCTTGCCGGAGCTCGCGAGCAGAAAAGCCATTTCTTCGTGGCAGCCTTGATCAGCGCGCATGATTGCTGCTACCCCCATAAGACAAAACAAGCCAAGACATTACGGCTTGCAAGCCGCCGACCCACACAAATCATGCAGCTATGGCACAAAGATCTCTGACTCCGCGAGCCTGGAAGGTACTTGAAAGGCTCGGGCGAGCAATGGAGGACGCCGGGCGGGAGCAAGGGGATGCTGGCCTTGTCCAGGCCGGCGCCGATCTGCAGCAGCGGGCGTTGAACAAAGATGGCCAGGCTCGGAAAACCTCGCCTGGCACGGCTTCAGCCACGGGAGATAGCCGGCTTTAAGCCGTGTGCGACGACGTGACCTTCAAAAGAACGGCCTGGGGAACTGCGGCGTCTGGTGGATCGAATTCTTGCTGCGATGGCAAGTTGTGCGGGTGCATCAAAGCCCAAGTGCTTGCCGCGAGTTTGGACGGGCTTGTTGCGGAGGGGCTTAGCAGAACCTGGTTGTTGCACCAGCCGCCCCATCCAAGATTGGCAAGCTTGACGGCGACGATCCTCCACCATCGCCGGGGCGTTCGATCATCTGGGGCGGGCAGTTCGCGTGATGCTGCCGGGGAAATGGAGCAAGACCTGCTCCCTGACAGCTCAATGCCGGCTGGGGCAGGTGCTCGGTACAGCTCATTGCAGAATGTCGCGCCACCCTGGCCTCTCGTCGGCCCACGACCTTGTCAAAATCATCCGGCGCGACCCTGGCACGGGCGTCGCGGCCGAGCTGTCAATGCACCCTCGGGGCGAGTAGAAACCATAGCGGGAAGGCCGATAGGGCAAGCCGTTCTGATCTGCCGCGTGGGTCAAGGCGCAGACCCGCAGCCAAGGCGGACCTTGCCTTCGGACAACAGTCAGACTGGCCAAAAAGGCGTGTGGCTAAACAGTATCCTTTTGCGTTCGGAGCTGCGCTTGCAACTCTGCCACCATCGTTTCGAGCTCCTTGATACGCGCGAGGAGTGCATCCATCTTTTCGCTCTGGTGCCGTGTTGCCAGCTCTGCCGCGTTCCTGGCATCCAGTTTTTTCAAAGCACGTTGCCTGTGTACCTCCACTGTCCTCACGGAAAGCCCGATTCGCTGCGAGATGACGACATTGGTCAGTCCTTGCCGCGCAAGCTCGGCCACCTGTTGCTCCCGGTTAGAGAGGGGCGTTCCTGGTGCAGCCAGGGATAATGACCTATAGCCTCGCACCTTCTTTAGCGACAGGCCCAGCTTTTCCGCTATAGCCTCGCTGGACATGCCCTCGCGCGCCAGTCCCAGAACCCGGGCATGCCGAGCGGTCGCTTCTGCATCGATTCTAGCAGGCATTATCCAACCCTTTTTCACCTTATCAATGGTCTTGCCCAGGTGCGCTTGCGGCACCCTGCTCAGCCAATAGCAGCTTTATTTGCCGCGCTGAAATCGGCAACAATTAGTTAGCAGGAACTATCCTCAATATCGCCGAATGCTAGCGATTCGGTTCATACTCTGCCAACCGTTTTGCCGGTTTTGCGAGCAGATTTTTGTGCCAGCAACCACGCTTTAACGGTATCGGCTCAAGCTTTGCAAAGTTCAAGGCACGAGGGTAGCGGTTCTCCCGCATCAAACATGAAGATAATGCACCGGCTCATCGCAATCGCATTGTTTGGCTGCTCGGCAAACTTAGCGCACCCTGTTTTGGCGGATGACTGGCTTGTTACAAAGCTGCGCGGCACGGTGTTGGCATACGAGCAGCAGCAATGGGTCCTACTCAAGCGCGGCGACGTCATTGCGGACGATCGTCATGTCAAAACACTGGGGAACGGGCGCCTGCAGTTGACCCGCGGCGGTGAAACTGTGGATCTCTCGGGCCATACAATGGTCCAGATCGCAGACCTGGATGGTCAAAACTACACCCGGGTTCTTCAGCACTACGGCATTGTTTCAATCGAAGCCGAAAAACTGGACGTCGAGCATTTTTCGGTGAACACGCCGTACCTCGCGGCTGTGGTGAAGGGCACTCAGTTCGTGGTTGCCAGTGGCCATACCGGAGCCCGGGTATCGGTTGGCCGCGGGCAGGTCAGCGTCGTCGACCCCCGCAGCCAGGTCAATGTCGACATTACTCAAGGGCAAAGCGCCAGTGTAGATCCTGCCGGACATTTCGAAGTTTCGGCTGCTGACGGTGCTGAATTGCCAACGATCCGCACGGCCGATGGCGACATCATCTCACCGCAAGACACTGGTGCGCCGTTGTCCGGCGGCTCGACCGAGCGGCAGACCGGAAAACTGGACCCTAGCTTGGACGGATCCGATGAGCTTTCGTCTGGCAACGGCGCTGGCGGAAGCAATGGCGGTGGCGGAAGCAACGGGAACCCTGGTAGTGGCAATGGTCACGGTAGCGGCGGAAGCAGTGGTAACGCTGGTGGTGGCAATGGTCACGGCGGCGGTAGCAACAACGGCAATGCCGGTGGCGGTAACGGAAACGGGGGTAGCGGCGGTAGCAACAACGGCAACGCTGGTGGCGGCAACGGCAACAGCAACAACGGCAACGCTGGTGGTGGCAACGGCAACGGCAACAACGGCAACGCTGGTGGTGGCAACGGCAACGGCAACGGCAACGCTGGTGGCGGCAATGGTCACGGCAGCGGCGGAAGCAGTGGTAACGCTGGTGGCGGCAACGGCAACGGCAACAGCAACAACGGCAACGCTGGTGGTGGCAACGGCAACGGCAACAACGGCAACGCTGGTGGTGACAACGGCAACGGCAACGGCAACGCTGGTGGCGGCAATGGTCACGGCAGCGGCGGAAGCAGTGGTAACGCTGGTGGCGGCAACGGCAACGACAACAGCAACAACGGCAACGCTGGTGGTGACAACGGAAACGGCAGCGGCAATAACGGCGGCGGCAATGGGAACGGCGGAAACAGCAACAACGGCAACCCTGGTGGTGGCACTAGCGGCAATGGTAGCGGCGGAACTCGCGGCAGAGAATAGCCCAATCAACGATGGACCGGCCGTGGCTGCTTGTGACAGCAAGATCTTGATTGCCGTTAGAGCACGAAGATCCAGTCAGCACCGCCTTTCTCCGAACATGGAAGCGACTTGACAGATCAAACGCCAAGATCAGGTCTTCCCCAGCTCGTCCCTGACCTCACTGCTCGCAGTTGCAGTTCAGCAACGCCTCGGATCTTTGCTTTTTCGTGATTTGAAGACAGACGCGAACGATGCAAGTGCGCTGCTGTTAATGTGCCGCTGTTAAGGTTCAGCAGCTTCAAGAATTATCTGATCTGAAAGTGGATGAGAGCGGTCATGGCTGATTATGAATTCACAGGTGCCAAGTGGGGATCCTCGGGTTTGGGAACGAGCGGAGGGCAGGTCAGCTGGAGCTTTGCCCGCCTTGCCACTAGCTTCTACAGCTTCGATGCTCCAATCAGTCAGGCGTCGTATCAGGGTCTGATCAGGGATGCGTTCCAGGCTTGGGAAGCTGTCGCCAAAATCGACTTTGTGGAAGTTGCCGATAGTGCTACCGCGATGATCCGGCTAGGATGGGACACAATCGACGGGCGCTACAACACGGTAGGCGAAGCGACCTACACCTCCTGGTACGGCAGTGAATTTGATCAACTCTCCAAAGTTGAAATCCGCTTCGACACAGCAGAAACCTGGTCGACCACCAAACACTACGTAGCCGGATCAATCAATTTCTTCGCCGTTGCAGTGCACGAAATCGGGCATGCTCTGGGCCTGGCGCATACGGACGAGCGAGACACCATTATGTTCCCGACCATTGGAACGCTGGTGTCGCTGTCCGCTGGCGACATAGCCGGTGCTCAGGCTCTCTACGGTAGCAATCCCGCCGTGACCGCCTCCGCCCCGGTGACCTTTTCTGGATCCAACAGCAATGATAATTATCTGGGCGCGGCCCTGGGCGAAACCATTATCGGCAACGGCGGAGATGACCGTCTTGGAGGCGCTGGTGGCGACGATCGCATTGAAGGCGGCGCGGGAATCGACACGGCCATTTTCGACGGCACGATGAACCAGTTCGGCATTGCTGCCGAGGGCGCAACCGAGCTTCGCGTCGTTGACTTGCGAGCCGCCAGCCCCGAAGGCATCGACACCTTAAATTCGGTTGAGCGACTAAGCTTTACCGACGGCACTTTGGCCTTTGACTTCAACGGCGCTGCCGGGCAGGTATACCGGCTATACCAGGCTGCCTTTGATCGCGCACCGGACACTGCCGGCCTTGGCTACTGGATCAAGCAGCTCGATGCGGGCAAAGGTGACCTCGCCTGGGTCGCCGCCCACTTTCAACACTCCCAGGAGTTCCAGCGCACCTATGGTGGCCCGGACGATCTGTCGGACGGCCAGTTTCTCGACTTGCTGTACAACAATGTGCTTGACCGAGAGCCCGATGCGGCAGGTTTTTTATACTGGTCCGGCCGGCTGGATCATGGCCTAAGCCGTGACATGCTGCTGGCGTCGTTTTCTGAAAGCCAAGAGAATATCGATAACGTCGCCGCAGCCATCAACGATGGAATTTGGTATTTTTAGTCCGTAAGCAAATAGCTGGGCGTGCCATACCCAGATTGGTTCCATCCAAGGCTGGTCTGCGTTACCCATCCGAAGCGCCATAGGTAGCAATTCGATCGTGCACTGCCAAAATGCTTCCGAATGCAAGTTGGGTCTTAAGCAAACCCTTTTCAGGTAACCTTGTTAGCGCCAATCGTTGCCGATAGAGGCGTCGTGCCAGTATTTCGTTGAGAGCACGACCTGCCGTTAATCGCGTGGAGGGAACAAGGCGTCGCCCCGCTGCCGCAACCCTGCTTATAGCGCGCAAGTGAATCGCGAGGCGCCCCGGAACTGACCAGATTGATCGTCCAATCGCAGCGCTAGGGTTCCATCTTGCGGCATTGGCTAGTGCCAGCTGTTCGACAATAACAAAGCTGGAGACCCAAGGTGAGATTGAGGCATTCGCTTAGCAGGGGGCGTTATCGACCATCCCCAGGCGCCACCGGGGCTGCCATTGCTGCCCATCGCGTGTCGTCGCAATTGAACCGGTAGCCAACGCACTGGGCCGGGCGAGATGGTTCGCTCACCATCACCAGTCCACCACGACGATGGGGCCGAGATGATAAACCGGCGGTCGAAGCGCGGCGGCTCCAAGCGCTGGAATGCTTCCCCTTTCGGGCACTAGCCTGTGGAGACAAGAGGCGGGTTCGAGAGGAGGGAGCATGCAGGAAAACGGCACACTTCAGCGGGCCGTCCTACCCGAGATGGTGGCAAAAAGGAAAACTTTTACCGCCAAATTCCGTCCGCAATGACGCTACCCACCAAAGCGAAATTTTCGTCGCTCTCGGAAAAGCCTACCAAGACACTGGCCCTGTCGCGCGTGCCGGCATCGAGCTGGTCAACCCAGAACTGGAGGCCACCCGCGTCCGGCAGGCGATCGAGCACGTTGGCATACATGGCGTTGATGAAGTCGGCATTGCTCAGATCGGCACCATAGGTGTCGGCGAATTCCTTCGACGCGATAAAGCTGGCGGTAGCCCGGTCCAGGGTCGTGCCACCGTCGATCCGGTCGATCCAGTACTTCAACCCGCCCTGATCGGGCGTGCGGTCGAAAGCGGCCTGGTAAAGACGGAAGGTTTCCCCGGCGTTTCCATCGATATCGAGACGCAGGTCACCGTCGTTGAACCGGAGTATTTCGATGTCGTTTAGGACGTCCTTTTCATGGCCGCGGGTGACTTCAACGGACCCATTTGCCAGCAGTTTTACGCTGTGCTCGGATTTGAGACCGAAATGCAGGCTTACATCGGTTCCGTCACCGCCATTGATGGTGTCGCTCCCCGCCAGACCCGCAACCACGTCGTTGGCGGCTCCGAGATTATAGGTGTCGTTGCCACTCATGAGGCGCGCGACCATATCATAGGCGGCTGAGGAGGTTTGCATGGCAGAAAGAACGTCAATGGCAGGAACGCTGATCCCGGTGACCGAGGCAACAACTTGCCCATTTGGGAAAGGTGACGCTGGTCACGACACCTGCCGGAGGCGACGCGGAAAAGCCGCTGCCATAGATCTCGAACACGCCGCCCGTGGTGTGGACCGTTACCTGGGTTGGGGTGACTTTGGGGGCGACTGCCGAGAAATCACCGGCACCCATGGAGCCGGGATTTTGATGATCGAAGCGGAAGTTGTTGAACGAGTTGTAGACAGCCTTCTGTTGCCCCGTTGAGACGCGTTGTTTATGGCCAGCAGTAATAGTGACGAGATATTGCCGCCTCGCTCAAAAACGACCGCAAATTTTATGGAAGGCTTTTCCCGGGCATTTACCATTTCCCGGGCCGTTACAGGTTCAGCGTCGCGAGCCTTGACCATCCGGATGAGGGGCTCCGTACGGTCTTGGGAGTCCCCTGTCCATACAAATGGCGGGCGCATCCAGCGCGATCTGCCCCTTCGACCGATCGGATGCCAGCAGGTCCACTCTCTTGCCGCTGAGCAGGCAGGCGTCGACCGAACGGCATCAAATGGCGCCAACCACCTTTGCACCGATTTCCACAAGCGGCAGGCCCTTGGGGTTGTTGACAAGGTCTGTCCACGAAGACCAAGGAGAACGGATGACGACAGCGCGCCCCTTGCGGTTTGCCCGTGAGCTCCGCATCCCGTTTAGATCGGCTCGGTAACTTCCGGTTTTTTGTTGAAGTTCTATTCGAAGCCTTTTTGTCAACGAAAATGCTTTGGGGCAAGTATTCGGTCTAAATCTGGATTCCTAGGCGTCTCAGCAGCCACTGGTTTCCCCGCCCGGGAGCCGTCGAACCCGAGCTTTGCTCCGGGGGGACCAGCGTGTCGGGCAGGCTCGCAGGTCGCGCCAATGAGCTGCGTTCAACCGGTAGGCGTGTCAAGATCCAGGCTTGTTGATAAAAGCACCACTTCTGGGTGATGACCGCTCGGAGATGGTGACACGCCTTGCCACAGCACTCTGCGAGCGACAACGATCTGCCGCCAGCGCTGGCAGGGTGGGCAGTCCTACTCGTAGTACATCGGCGACGGCAGGCCTAAAAGACCGTTAATGGGGAAGTCTTGGGGCGTCGGAAGCTCATCTCCTGAATAGACGGACAGGAGATATTGTCGGCCGATGCTTGCAGCATGATCGCCAACATAGGCGTCGATCTCGACCTGCTCGTCCAATTGCTGGGTGAAGAAGTCTGCGCTTGCGATCTTGGTGGATGCAACTGCCAGATCGTCACCCTGTGCACCGTCAAGAATATGGATTGCGAGGGTTTGGAGCGACTGTGTTCCATTTTCGAGCTGGCTTACATGCCAGGCGAGACCTTCCGGCTCTGGGTCGCGGCCAAATAGCGACCGGTATATCAGTGTCACCATTTCGCAATTGTCCAAGCCGCTGAAGCGGTCCGCTGCTTCCGGCTCTGCTGCTATCTGACTGATCAGGAAACCAAGATCAGCACCAGCGTCGGCTTCCGTCATCCAGTACAACAAACCTTCCGGATCCGCCGGGCGGCCGAACAATGCGACATAGATTCCCTGAACACTTGCCAATGCACTTCACCTCGAGAACAGAGCGTCGCCGTTGCGCTCAAGTTTAAGTTCAAGCCTGTCTGAAGTGGTTAAGCAATGCTTAACAGCGTTTAGGGTTAAAGCAGCCCGCCTGATCTTGGCTTAAGAGTTTAAACGGCGCAGGATCCCTGCCGGGTGACAGGGCGCCGATCTACCCCGAACTGCGTAGTAGGGACCGTATATGGTTCTCGTTTATGAGGTGTTTGTGCAAAACAAGTGCTGCGATAGCAGGGTTGCCGGTCAACCGAAATTCTTCGAAGGCTCAGCCTGGGATTAGCTCGGACCTGGACCCCGAATTGCCTACCACTGCTCATCGATAATCAGGTCAGGATCGGACAATTCAAGGGCACGCAATACTTTGAGTGCCTCGGTCGCGAACCGACTTGCTCGATCAATGTCGGCCTCGGGTCTTGCTGTAATTACTTGCCCATCGAGAAGGACGACCGCCAAATGGGGCAGGGCCGAACCCGCCGGCGCTTCATATACTGCCGCCACGGCCCTGCTGTACCCAAGTCGTGTCATTGCTCGCATTCCTTATTTGGCTCTGGCTGCCTTGCCGCACGACTGGCCCAAAATCATCCTGCACAATACAGCTCTAATACTGCGCGACCTTGATATGGATGACCCCACCCGTCCAGCCAAATCTGAATGAACGCATATGCCAGCCTGCCTCGGGCCGTCTCGACCGGCAAAGGCTCTGCCAGCAAGGGTGGAGGCGCGGTCCCTGCTGTGTTACGGAACGGTCAAAGCGAAATTCCTATATCTGCTCTCCCCGCAATATCTGTTACCCCGCCTGGCTCGTCCAACACCCGCCTGCCGAATGCAACTGATTAGGCGGTAAGCAAGAGCCACTGTGCATCGCTTATCTGGGCTATGCCCAGGCTGTTGACCGAACCCTCGGCTACGGCCGCCTTGTTCTCCTCACACTGCGCAAATGCAAGCAGTACATGGGAATGGGTAGTTCCGGAGGCCATGGCATTGGTCCAGTAGTCAAGGCCCGCTTCTTCGCCATCGCGACCGAGAACATTTTGGTACAGCAGGTCGACAAACTGGGCATTGTCGATCTCCTGTGGATGACCGAACCGCGAGATAAACTCAGGGCTATAAACTAGCGAGCCGGCGACCTCGAGAAGGCTTCCCCCATGTTCGATGACATTGGTCCAATACTCACGACCACTCGCATCGAGTTCGCGGTCAAGGGCGGCACTATAAAGCAGTGCAAGATCTTTCCCGGGGGTATTGAATTCGGCTACCGGCGTTCCTGTGGAGTAGATGCCGTCGCTCAGGGCAATGAACTCTATTCCCTTCGCCAGCACGGAACCGCCGGCATAGGTGATCAGGAGGGCACCCTTGCCTTGCTCTTGGATCACGATTTCCTCGAAGGGCAATGCAATCATGAGGGTATCTGCACCGGCACCGCCGTCAACTTCGTTCTTTCCCGTACCCGGCAGCAGGATGTCGTTGCCATCGCCGCCTGATAGAATGTCGTCCCCGTCATTGAGGAGCGCGGGACCGCGGAGAGCCGACGGTATCTTGATGTCGAGATCGATCAACGCAAGTTCGTTGCCGAAATGACCGCCGACAAGCACGTCGTTGCCTTCCGCGCCATACAATTTGTCGTTTCCAGCGCCTCCAACCAAGATGTTTTCACCCGCGTTGCCAATCAGCAGGTCGTCGCCTGATCCGGTCCGTGCATTCTCAATCAGCGAGCGCACATCATTTTCGTGGAGCAACGCATTGGCGACGTTTCCTGGCGCGAATTGTCCGGGCCCCAAGCGGGCGGTTTGGTTGGTGCCAAATGCAGTCCATCCGCCAGGCGCAAGGTCAACGCTAACGTCGGAACTGAAATTGGAAAGATCAAATGTATCAGCGCCACCCCCGTCCCATACGGTCTCAAAGACCTTGTTTGCACCAGGCGTACCTTGCGCCCGTCCATTGATGAACTTCTCGCCGGTGCTCTCGCTCCACTTGTAAACGGTGTCGGAAGCATTGGTGCTCCAATTGGCGCCGTAAAGATGCTGGATGGCTGCGATATCCCGCGCCATTGGTGTCTGACTGTAGCCGAACACTTCGTTCTGGTACCCCTTGGCGATTTCCGCGCCCTGAAATGAGCGATAGCTCATCACAGAAAATGCCATCGCATCGATGGCGCTGCCCGATGCGCCGGCCGCAAGGGTTGTCGTCCCGGCCTGGGCCGTCTGCCCGTGGATCACACCGGCGCAGCATGGGCACAGGCCCTCGGCAGCCTCGGCGATCTCGGCGCCTTTGTTGGCGTTCAGCCGGGCGTCATGGGGATGTCCCAGTCCCAGGGCGTGACCGATCTCATGCATGATGGTGTAAAAGGCATAATTGCCCTGCTGGGGATTGCTGTTGTAGCCGGCAGCTCCGATCCAAACGTCGCCACCGAATTCGGCTTCCGAAGGTGTATACGCCCAGGAGGTACGTGGCAGGGCGGAAACGCCAAGGCGGATTTCCGCCTGATCGGCGTTGGTCTGGACGAATTGGATGTCGGCAACGCTCGACCATGCAGCAAAGGCGTCCTTGGTTGCCTCTTGCTGCTGGCTGGATAAGGGCCGGAACCCCGTGGTAGCCTCGCCGCGTCCATAACTCGAGCCGTAATTGGCAGCAGAAGTAGCGAATGCAAAACTAACTGTTCCTGCGGTCCATTTGTTTGCTGTGAGCAAGTCGTCAACAAAAGAGGTGCCGGTTGCAAATACTTTTTCGATCTTGCCCATTTTTTGGTCGCCAACAGGTTTGTGTTGCTGATGACCAAAAAGGTATCGACCAAAGATTTCCGGTGAGGACGCGTTTTACTCGCAGTTTTATGGAGTGTATTTACGTATTGTTAGGTCTAACAACTGGTGAACTGCAAATTATCTCTTTGTTTATCTAATCTGTTAAGACACGGAGCGCGCTCCTCCCTCGGCGCTTTGCACCTGGGTCCTTACCGGCTGGACTTTTGCGGGCTGAAGAGGCGGGGAGGGCGGTTGCACGCATTAGGAAATGCGGCGTCGTGGTCGATAAACAGTGAACATAGCCGTTCACAGGGTGGTAAGCATAAGCCGTATCAGCAAGATGTTGCGCCAAAGGATCTTGGCAATTACGGGGCCCGTGGCCCGTCGCGGGCGCCCCAAGACGGCACCCACTTGGGCAGGCGCTTGCACGGCGCTGGTGCGCTTTCGCAGGTGGCGAAGTGGCGTATACAAGGAGTAGCCCGAGTCGCGGATGCCAAGGGATGCCGGGCCACCGCTCGTCCGCCAACAGCCAGAGCCATAGGGCCAGCAGCAATCAAACAACTGGAGTGCAGACAACAAATCCTCATGAAGGATTTGGATCGGCCGAAGCTAGACCTTCGTTATGGCTGATTGCCGGAATTTCCCCAGATCCTCATTCCCCGCAGTCTTGGCTGGCATAGTGTCGCATCGGTGCGGACCTCGATTCGCGCGGAAGCGGGCAAGCACCCGCCATCCAAAAAGGTGCTGAAAGTGCTTCGACCGATGGGCTCGAACAAAAGCGGCTCTATGCCAAAGGCCAGGCTCGAGTCATCGCGCCTTAATACCCTTGGTGTTTAGTTGAGGCAAACAGATCGGAGGGGACCGGGGCCGCCGCAAACTCTTCCGCTTCGGACGCGAAAGGAAAAAGACCAGATCCCCCCATGATGCTCGTAGGGATCGCAAGCGGGCCGTCAAGCGCGTAGTCCTGAAGCAGCAACGCGGTCTCATCCGCTGAATCACGATGGTAATCAAACCTCCGAATCAGGATGGAGGTCCAATTCTCTAGGACCGGCACCGAGGTGATCAATTGAACCGGGCCGCCATCGCATTCACCGTTGTGAACAGCATCCACCAGACAACGGGATGCAGTCCCTTTCCTTCCCTTGATCGTCCGCAATAGGTCGGCGACCAGGACGTTGATATCAAGGCAGACGCGGATTGCTCGCTCCGTCGTCGCCGGGCGGCCATCACAGCCTCTGCGTCAACAGACACAGGGACCAGGGTTCTGTCGCATGCATAATTGAATGGTCATGATCTGGAACGTTTGGGTCTTGCCGACGATCCTTATTGATGCGCGATAGCCGCCATTATCGTGCATTTACCGCGGTACCCGCGTTTCCCGAGGTCCTCAACCACGCTGGCCGAAAGTGTGTCGCAGTGTAGGCCCTGATCACCAGGGCGGCGCCCCTACCACTCGAGTGCCGGACAGCACCACGGCGTGAGCGGTGAAGACCACCCTGGATAAATTGTTGCCCGGCCGAATAACTTGCCGGATCGCCAAAAAGATCGTCCCGAGCGACGATCCGGTGTTGAGCTGTCCGCGCCTTGGCTTAACAACCCCTTAGGGCAGCCCGACAAATTGCCTCAAAGACCAGCAATATTTGGCAAGGTGGATCTTCTAGCGTGCCTCCATCGCACCAGAAAGTGCAACGGGGGACACCATGGCAACCACGATCTCGGCCTTCAATAATTTTCGCATCGACACAATTAATCCGCACACCATGGGCGATACCGCGCCTGTCGGCACACCGGTGGTGACCCCGGACAAAGTCACCTGGCAGACGACTGCGGGCAAGTTCGAGCTCTTCGGCTCCAATTTCAGCGTCAACTACAGCACCATGTCGCTCACCGGAACGGCTCACGCGGTGACCTATTCGGAGGGCGGGGTCGTGCTGGCTTCGGCCGAAGGGATGAACCTTGATGCCTATCAGGTACAAAAGATCTCGGCGTCAGCGCAAACCGTCGACGCCTTGATCGAAGTGCTGATCCCCGGCGACAACATCTTCAAGCTGGGAAGCGCCAATGACGTCATCGACGTGGGCGCCGGCAACGACGTGGTTTATGGTGGCGGGGGCCGCGACCTCGTGATGATCGACATCGGACCGCTTTCGCCAGGCCGCGCCAGCTACCTCATCGACCGGCAGAGCGACGGCAGTGTCTCAATCACCAACAGCCTCGACCATATCGAACTGCACGATGTCGAACGCGTCCGCTTCTCCGACGGCATCGTCGCGCTCGATATCGATGGCGTCGCCGGCCAGGCCTACCGGCTCTACCAGGCGGCGTTCGACAGGACGCCCGACATCACCGGACTTTCGTTCTGGGTCGACAATCTCGACGCCGGGGTGCAGCTGAACATCGTTGCGGCGAGCTTTATTGCCTCAACCGAGTTCAATGCCACCTATGGCAGCCTGTCCGACGCGCAGTTCGTGGACCAGCTCTACCGGAACGTCCTTGACCGCTCCGCTGATAGCTCTGGCCTCCAGTTCTGGGTGGAGCAGCTCGAATCGGGCGCCATGGATCGGGCGCGCGTGCTGGTCGGCTTCTCCGAAAGCGAGGAGAATGTTGATCTGGTCGGCCCAGTGATCAACGACGGCATCTGGCTCGGGCTCTGAACCAATCCGGCGTCAGGCGGACCCGCCGGGTCGCGCCTGAAGCCATAGCGTTTATGTTAGCCACACCATGTCACTTGCGCTGGGTAGGCGCCTGAGACGCTCTGGAGCCCATTACTATTGTACTCGTCCGACATGACGATCCGGTTACCTATCACTTGGCTAGCCAGCGTCCGCGGCCTGGCCGTACGTTCTTCAAGAGAACAGGTTCGCAGGTACTGACCGTCCAAGCGCAAGGTTGTAGGCAGGGAAAACCAAGCCTGCGGTTTGCGCGTGATAGCCGCCATTGACATGGATCTGAGCCAGTGGCCGACACACATGATCTCGTGTGGCTAACCCTCTCTAAGGGGGATAATCTTGGCCGAATTGTGAGTCCCGGCGGACGACCCCTTTCTTGCGGGCTGAGCTTACGCCTGTCATAGATTGCTCGGGTGGCGCCATTGTTGTTGTCATAGGGCTTGCCGCTGTTTCCAGTGATACCGTCTTCCCCTGCATTGGAGCCGCCTAGGCCCTGCCCGTTGCCCCCGCTGTTGCTTGGCGAACTGGTGCCCTTTTTTCCCATTCTTGTTGGTATTGCCGCCTGAAGGATTAATGCTTTACTTCGGTGTCCTCTGACGAACGCAAATGAGCCTTCGGACCAAGCGTGACCTCGAAGCGTGACAGTTGATCTTTGCAGTCGGCATGATGGTGGCGCTGAGTTATAAACACCAGCCCTGCTAATGTCACAACAAGGCAGCAGACGATGAAGACTTCCATTGAAAAGCTCCAAGCTACTTCGCGGCAGCTTGTATAAACTGGCTGAACGGGAGCTTAGGTCATCGATGCAAACTGCTTGAGATTTGTTGACCTGGCGGTCACCACGCGTGCGCCTGCACTTCGAGGACATAGTGGCTCTGATATGCGCCCGGGCGGACACGCAACAGGTGCCGTCATCAAGCATCTGCAGGCCGGTCAGAAGAAGCGGTGGACCTTGAGCACACAGATTAGGGCGAACTCGCCGCTTGATGAGGAGCCATCAGCGCGGCCGAAAGAGGCCGGCATTCACGGTCTCGCTTGCCAGGCTTGGGAACTATCCCTCCTGGACGCGCCATCTACCCTGGGCGCCGTCTCCCCCTCTGTAGCCAGCCCGCAGTCGAACGATACGTCAGAGGCTTTCATAAAAACTCTGATGCGGGATTACATCCGCATATCAGCTCTACCAAAGGCCGCGACAGCACTCCTGCTCATCGACCGATGAATCGAGCACTACAACGAAATCCATCCTCATTCCGCCCTCCAGATGGCTTCCCCACGGCAGTTCATCATGGCTAAATCGACCTAGACGATCTGTCCGGTGAAAAGGGGGACAACTCCAGAACAGTAGCGGCCGATTAAGGCTTTTGTAGGCTGCGCATGGCAGAGTTCCCTCCATTCCAGAAGCGGAACCCAAGGGCCAGAAGGTGCGTAGATACGTCTTCACCACCGCTATCGTTTCATTAACGACAGCACTTACTTTTTCCACTGCCATCGCCGACGATTGGACCGTCGTCCGATTGCGAGGTGGGGTGTTCGCGCTGGAGAACGGCGCTTGGGTTCAACTCCTGCGCGGCAGCGTCGTTTCCGATGATCGGGTCATTAAAAGTGCCGCAGGCGGACGCATTACCTTGGTGCGAGACGCGGAGACGATCGAACTCGGTCCGAATACCACGGCTCAGATTTCAGATAAGCCTGGCTTCACCACCGTTTACAATCATGAGGGCACGGTCGGTATCGACGCAGAAGCTCGCAACGTAGAGCATTTTGGCGTGCAGACTGCCTTCCTAGCGGCTGTGGTCAAGGGCACAGCATTCACGGTCCAAGCTTCACCGGAAGCATCCACGGTAACAGTAGCCCGCGGCACCGTGGAGGTTGCAGACGAACAGAGTGACAACATCGTCAGCGTTTCGGAAGGCGAGCAGGTTACCTCGTCGACCGATACGCCTATCAGTTCTGAGAGGGTGATAGTTGCTCCGCAGAACGCACCAAAGCCTCCTGCCCCCGCTGCACAACAACCTCCCGTCGGCAACTCCGAAAGCAATCAGGACAACCCTGACGGAGACAGCGGCGGCAGCAACGGAAGCCTCAGCGACTCTGACGACGGTGAGAACGGAGATGCGGGTACTGGTGGGGACGCGCCCAGCAAACCAGACGAGCCGGGCAGACCCGGCGATCCAGTTGAACCAAACCATCCCGGCAAACCTGATCACCCCGAGCACCCAGACAAGCCCGATGATCCTGGTAAGCCCGACGGTCCAGGTAAGCCCGACGGTCCAGGTAAGCCCGACGGTCCAGGTAAGCCCGACGGTCCAGGTAAGCCCGACGGTCCAGGTAAGCCCGATGATCCAGGTAAGCCCAATGATCCAGGCAAGCCTGATGGTCCAAGTAAGCCCGACCAGCCAGACCGCCCTGGGAAGCCGGACAACGACGACGACGATGATGACAGCGACGATGACGACGACGACGATGACGATGAAGACGACGATGAAGACGATGACGATGATGACGACTGAAGAAGTCTGCCTGGGTCTCTGCTCAACTGAGAACGCACTGCTGCGAAGCAGTGCGTTTCATCATCATTTGAGCCGAAACATCGTTGAAGCGGGCTACCTGAACGCTACGACCGCCGGCTGATCACCGATACTGCGGCTTAAGATAGAGATCCGCACTTCACTCTTCTTGGCCGACATGCTCCCCATGCACCCGCGCAACCAAGTTCGCCTTTGAGCTGCTGCGGACTACTTCGAAACCCAAAGCCTCCTGCGCAGCATCTTCAGGTGAGCGAGCACCATCAATGAGGAAATTAAAGGCCTTTTCAGCTTCTGGGCGTAAGTCGGTCACTCGGTACTTCAATGCAACCCCTCGTCCGATACAGTGCCAGCAGTCGCAAGCCTTGCTCTGTGGCATGTACCTTAGCGGGCGATCCCATCACCAGTCGATCAGCCATCATGAGCTGCAGCAGGGACTGTCCTCGATCTGGTGAGGGTTGTTGACTAGGCTCTTCAGGATAAGCAACGGCTTCGGGCGTTAGTTCATCGATAGCCTTACCCAGTCAGACTCAATCGTGTTCAATCGCTAACCTCTCTCATCTCATCGGCATCCCTGTCCTGTAGTGCACCTTGCGTTTTGATATGCTGTCTCACCGCCGAAAGCCTGGTCACCCCAACGGCTGCCCGCTTCGATAAGGCCAGGATCTCTTTTGCAAGTTCAAGTTCGTGACAACAATGTCGACTAGGCACCCAGGGTGCTAAAGAAAAAGCTTCAGCGGGAAGGCGTCTTCCGGGAGATGAAGCTGCGTTCCTACTTTGAGAAGTCCTCAGAAAAGCGCGTTGGGGTCGCTGCCGAGGCCGTGCGCCGGGTGCGTAAAGAAGCCCGTAAGAAGGCGATTCGAGAGGGCCTTATCGGAAGGTCCCAGGAAGAAGTGGCTCGAGCAGGCTGTCGCGCCGTCAGTGGCTAGGGGCGGCTAGCAAAATGTTGGCCTTCGCGCTGCGGCTTCCGGCTCGCCTACTCCCCCGCCGGCCGGATCGGCGTCCACCTTACCCGGGCACGAGGCGGGCTCGTGCTTTATGATCGGCATCGGCTGATGCCCGTGCCGGTCCGAAGCTTTACCGTTCCTCCGGGTCTGCTTCGCCAGTTGGACTGATCTGGCCCTTGTCCCCAAGGCCGATCTGCTTGTGGTGCTTGATGTGCCCCGTCGAGGTTATCTTGGCTTGCAAGCAGGATTGTCACTTCGAGGAGACGGTACGTCAGATCGTGACCCACCGGGGAACTGCCCGCGCGCGGCCATTCGGACGCACGGTGAACGGATCCCAGTCGTTTGCCAGTTGGTACAGCGCATCAACAAGAAAATGCGCCAATGGGTGGAGCGCAGGATCGCTTCCGGTTTTGGGGCGCAACGAAAGATGCTCGGAGCTGAGGCTCTCGATTCGCAACGCTGATCGCCCGGCGCTTTGGGGCTTTGATAGGCCTGCGCCGGCATGCAGCAGGCAGGCTCGCCCTTTCCATAGGGGCGAAAGTTTCGAGCTGCCTTTCAGCTGGGCATGGCGGCTCTGATAGGCGGCCGGGCCGCCGGATCAACAGATGCCGTCACCTATGATTCGCCAGCTTTCCGGGACTAGGTAGCAAACGCTCCAATCAATATTTTTTCGGTTGATCAGTGACTTGCTGCGGCTGGCGGCGTCGCGGTTTCGGCTGCGCCCTCATAGGCCAGGTCCTCCCTTCGCCGGGCTGTTGCGCCGGTTCGGAGCCGTGCGCTTGAAGTGGCGCAACACCGTTTTTCCGGGTGGCGTGCGCCCAGCCTCGAGGCGAGCACAGGAGCCTACCGTCAATTCCTTCACCACCTGTTCGGGTGGGGCCGGGCTCCGCCAAGCCCTTTAGGAGCACCGCCTCGTTGTTACCAGATTGTAAAGGTTACCCAATTGGCTTCTATCCAGGGCATCTATCTTGCGTTGTTCAACCGTCCCGCCGATCCCGATGGCCTCGCCTTCTGGACCGAGCACACCAAGGGCGGAACCGATCTTTCCTTTCTCGTCGGACGGTTGACCGCGGCCCCAGAATATCTTTCCCGCTTTGCCGATATGGACAACGAGGAAATCATCAACAGCATCTATCAGTCCCTGTTCGGCCGCGACGCCGAGCCCAAAGGCCTGGCCTTCTTCCTTGAACAGCTCGAAACCGGCGCGGCCACCATCGAGACCATCGCCATCAAGATCCTTGATGGCGCCGCAGGGGTGGATGCGGCCCAGATTGCCGCCAAGATCGCGGCAGCCGACCTTTTCACGACCCACCTGGACCTCGATATCGAAGTCGAAGCCTATAGGGGCGAGGAGGCAGCCCAGATCGGGCGCGACTACATCGAGGCCGTGAGTGCCGACGACCCCGCCACCCCGGCCGAGGCCGACGCTGCTATTTTGCGCCTCTTTGATCCCGACGAAGGCCAGAACCCTGGCGGGGGTAATGGCGGTGGTGGAGGGTCCAAGCCACGACCGACCGGCGACACCGAATACGGTGATGCCGACCTCGTGGTGCTCAATGGCAGGACCCCGATCGGCAGCTTCAGCTTCGAAGGATACGAGACGCCTGACCTCGCCTGGCAGGCAGCGGAAACGCTGGGCTATGAAACCGAAGGCAGCCAAACACTGCTGGTGCAGTCAACCACGATGCCGGATGAGAGCTATTACGGACGGGCTCTGCATGACTACGCAAACAGCCTCTCCTGGGCCTTTGGCGAAGATGGCCCGCAATGGCAGGGCGACACCGCATTCTTCAATGGTGCGCCATTCGACGAGGTGTTCGGCCCTGCCTCCATCACGGGCACAAAGGGGAATGACTTTGTTTATGTGGATCAAAGCAATGCCTATCACCACACCGTCACCGGTGGGCGCGGCAACGACCTCCTAGTGGTTTATACCGGGAATGAGGAACTTCCCCTGCACGAGGCGCCAGACAGTGAAGCCGCAGAGAAGCGCGAGCTTGGCAGCATCCGCATCGACGGCGGTGCTGACGATGACATCATTATTGCCGGCGGCGGCAACGACAATGTGCTGCTGGGTGGCGCGGGGAATGATCACATCGCCTCGTTCTACTATGTCCGGGACAATATCAACGGCGGCGCTGGCGACGATGTGTTGCTTGGTGGCGGAGACGACGGCGTGGCCTATGATGAGGCTTACTTCCTTGTCGGCGAGGGCGTAACTGGACAGCGCGTGAATGTAGACGAGATCAGCGGGGAAGAAACCAGCCTTGTCTTGAGCGGCAACGAGGCCAATGGCACCCAGCTTACCTTCCTTGGGCGTCTTCCTGATGGCAGCGGCATTTTCCGGATCGACAATGATGGGGAAGCAACAAGTTTCACCCTCAACCAGTACAGCGACGGCGAGGGCAGCGGTTTTACCAAGGACATCGATATTCCTGCTGGAGGCGTGGTCCTCATCAATGTCGGGCCAGCAAATGGAACCTTCGCTCTCTGGTCTGGAGGTTCAGCCGTTGATGGAGCCAACACAGGCGACCAGGCTCTCAACCTTCTCAGCGATGTCGATTTCAGCGCCGGTGACGTGCTGACGGGCGGGGCAGGGGCGGACGACTTCGTCTATGAAGCGGGCGGCTGGGTCAACGCGCTGGACGATACTTATTGGAGCGTTAACGGCGCCGATACGATCACCGATTTCAAAACCGGGCAGGACAAGATCGTTCTTTATGCCTACGGGTATCGGGCCCTCGATTCTGAAGCCGGTGACGAAACCGATCTGTTCTATGCGGAAGAAGCAGGCTTTACTGACTTCGCCCATGCAGCGCTTGCGGCGGAGGCTGCCGACGCCCGGTTCTTCTTTGTCGCCAACGTCGATGGTGACGGCTATCTCTTCGTCGACGAATACCACGACGGTGGCATCGATTTTGCGATCCGGCTTGAGGATCTCAGGGGACTGGGGCAGTTCGGCGCGCACGATATCGAGGTCCGTAGCAACGGCCCTGCCCTTGTGGGCGTGCTTCCAGAATTCGGAGACACTCTGGCAGCTTAAGTCACTCGGCAGGACGTCTTACAGCAACGCCTCACCCGGCTTCCGGGTGAGGCATCTGAACTTTTGATCTTACTTTGTTTTTGCACGAGCACCATCGCTTCCCATGCTGGCAGCCGATATTGTGACCAATGCGCGGGACCAACGTTGGCGCAAAGCAAACCCGGTTGCTGGCGGACGCCCGAGGCAGCGCTTGCGCCGGTTCACTCACCATCTTCATTGTTCTCGAGCGCTATGCACCGCTCGCCCGCGGGAAGGCCCAGCTACGGCGCCTCCTCTCCGACCGCCACTAAAACCGGCAGGGAGTGGTTGGCCACACGCTGACGGCGGCACCGGCCAAACTCCGCCGATCGGCCGCGGCGATCGACCATCCCCGCCGCCCTGGCCCGCCCTGCCCGCCCGATTGGCATGACCGACGGGCAGGGCTCCGCAATGGGGCCAGGAAGCCGCAATTAACTACATGGAAAGGACAGTGCTAGGGGATCCTTGCGCATCACGCGTCGGCACCACATCTTGGCGAGGTCGGCCCGTTCGGGGTCGATCCTGCGGCCGCTGTCCGGTTCGGACAATGGCGGCAGGCAGGGTGTTACGAGCACCCTGCCGGCCTAACCACAGGTTCTCTCTGGGTGAACAGGAGTATCCCATGGCTGATGCCATTCTGGGCGAGGATCATCTCGCAAGCAACAAACAATCCCCCACCATCCCCAAGCTAACGCTGCCCGAGCACTGGCATGCCTTGCCGGGTGTGGTCGACGATCCTTTGCTCGACGAAGACGCCCAGGTGGGGATACTCAAGCGCGTTGACGAGACCGGCTCGGCCAGCCTCGAAGATCTCATGGCCGTGCTGCCCGATCATCCCAAGCCGGCCAAGGCCGTCTTGCTCCTCGTGCGTTTGGGAATCCTCCAAATCGAGCCTGGCTTGACCGATGCCAACAGCATGCTGACCCGCCGGCTCGAACGGCCCATGGTGTTCGATCCCGGAAGTACAGGCGGGAATGGGGAAAGCGGGGACACTGGTTCAGCCCTCCAGGTGGCCGAGAAGGGCAAGCTGCGGCGCCTCAAGATCGTTCGTCCGCAGCCCGAGATCTTCTTTGCCCACTGGACCGACCGGGCGGTGTTTCGCCGCGAACCGGCCTTGGAGCGCCGGGGCATCTACCTTGCGCTCTATTGCAGCACTGCCTATGGGGGGCGCTCCAGCCGTCTTGTCGATCGTCTGATCGACAGTAACCACCTGCTCCAGCACGGTATCCCCGACCTCCTTATCGCCGTGGTAGACCGCAACAACACTCTCACCGAGTCCCAGATCAAAGTGGCCGAACGCCTGCTCGTGCGGGCGATCGATGAGGACGGGAAGCTCAAGCCCGCCAACAAGGTCATGCCGGATGGTGATCGTCTGGATTTCGCGAGCTTTGTTCTGGTCGACCGTTTCGTTAGGGATGTCGTGCGTTCCCTGCGTGAGGCCGGCATCGCCTTTACCGGTGGTAAGACTGGGGTAGATGGGGCGCAAACTCCCCTCGACGCCGGTGATGCATCCGGTATCGACGAAGTGCTGCCGGAAAACGGAGCTTCCGATCCACTCCACTTCAGCCTTCATGCTTGCGGTGTTCATGCGACCGCACAGGCGATCGACGGCAAATGGACCGTCCTGACCGGTAGCCAGGTGCGCACCCAAGTGTTGCAATCGGCGGGGAGCGGAGTTGCGCAGCGGCGTCAGGAGGCGCTGCATGACGGCAGCCTGGTTCCCAATCGCGGGCATCTCCTTCTCACGCGAGACCTCGTCTTCGAAACAGCGTCTGCAGCGGCCCGCTTTGTCGTGGGAACCGGCCACAAGGGACGGATCTGGCGCCCGCTGCCCAAGCAGGCGCCCATGGGCGGCCTTTACCACTAGGGCCGCGAGGGGCGGCCTTTCGCGGCCGCTCCCCACTTTATTTTCCCACCCAATTCAAGCGCGGCTCCGCCACAGCTCAAGGATATCCCATGCCCGATTTCGAACTCGATGATATCGACCTGTCCCCAGACGACCATTCCCCGCTGTTTGAACAAGACCGCCAAACAGAACCGGTGAGCATTCTTGTCGCCGCAGCTCTGGGGGGCACCAATACTACGGCGGTCCGCCATGCGCTCGAGAGCGCCCATCCCCATGTCATCCTGATCACCACCCCTTCTTCTGCCTGGGCCCGAGCCCTGAGCACGCAGATCGAGCATGCCTATCGCCGGGTGTCAGCCCACGCCATCGTGGAGCGCAAGAAGGATGGCAATTTTTGGCTTGTGGACGGCATGCTGGCGCGGCTCGCAGCTGGCAAGCACATGGTCTTGTGCAGCCCGGATCCACAACTCCTGCCCGGGATTGTTCTTGCGGCGGTCGATGTCCGCCTCGCCCTGCCGCCTCTTGATGCGAAGTCGATGCGCAAGGCGATCGGCCGCCTTACAGGGACCGCTACTCGCAGCTTGACCCAGCAGGATTATGCGGGGCTCGATTTGCCTGTCTTACAGGCAGCACTACGCCCAGGCAGCCGCGCCATCGATTGCCTCCGCCGGCTGCGCCATTCGGTGGAACACATCGTCCTCCTGCGCCCCGGTGCCATCAACAACGATAGCCCGGTCCTCGATGCGCTGCCGCTCAGCGCGGATATCGCCGATTGGGCAAAGGACATGGTCGGTCAGCTCAAGCTCGTCACCGAAGGTAAGCTATCGCCAGGCGAGCTGCGTTTCGGGGTCCTTGCCGGTCCTCCCGGCACCGGCAAGACCCTTGTTGCCGGGGCAGTCGCCAAATCAGCCGGTTGGTCCTTTTACAAAGGGTCTTTCGGTGAATGGTTCACCACGAGCGATGGCCATCTTGGTGGCATGACCAAGGCGATTTCCGGATTTTTCGACCAGTTGATCGCAGGCGACTGCGTCGTTGGCTTTATTGACGAGATCGACTCGCTGCCCAGCCGTGGGCAATTGGAGCCGCGCGACCTACAATGGTGGGGGACCGTAATCAATCTGATGCTCACCCAGACCGATCGAGCGCGTGCTTCGGGCAAAAAGATCCTGCTCATCGCGGCGACCAACTACATCGAACGTCTGGACCCGGCTCTGGTGCGGGCAGGGCGTCTTGAACAGCGGATCGAGGTGCAACCGCCGCGCACGCCCGAAGAGGTCTTGGCGGTATTTGCCCATTATCTGAAAGGCGAGATCGACCCTGGTGAGCTCGGAACAGTGGTCCGCTTTGCCCTCGGGGCAACGCCGGCCAGCATCGCCGGATGGGTACGCGCCGCGCGCGCCGCGGCACGCCGCCAGAACAGGGCGCTCGCCAGCAAGGACGTCATGGCCGCTGTGGCGCCGCCCGACCTTCGCAGCAGCGGGGACCAGACGGCTGTTGCCCTGCACGAAGCGGGCCATGCGATCGTCGCCCGGTCCTTAGGCATCGGAGTGGATTCGGTGTCCATTGTCGCGAGCGGCCGAGCAGGCGGGGTGACGCGCACTGCGACACCATCCTCTTTTCCCAACTGGCCGGAACTCGAAGACCAGGTCACGGTGCTACTGGCAGGTCGCGCGGCCGACATCGCGCTGGGCACGAAAGGCGCGCATGCCGGTGCTGCCCACGATTTGGAGGTCGCCACGTCATTGCTGCTGCGCGGCCTAACGCAATGGGGGCTTGGAGATAACCTCAGCTATCGCGAAACAATTGACGATCAGGTGCTGCAAATGGTGGACAGCAGCCTTAAGCGCCTGCTGGCGCTGGCTACAGACATTATCCTTGAACACCAGGCGGAGGTAAATTGCCTGGCAGCAGCCTTGCTCGAGCATCGCCTGCTTACCGGGCCACAGATCGACGGCATCCTCGATCCGGGTACGGGCGTAGCCGACGAACACCCCCTAAGCTTGCACAGCATAGGCAGCAAAAAGCGCCCCGGGCGCATGGGGGCGGAGTCGAGCAGCAGCGGCGACTTCCAATGACCAGCTGGCGCAAGACCCTCGACCGGCTCGAAAAGGCTTACTCAAGCCACACCCTGCGTTCTTACCGAAGTGGATTCGGCGTGTTTTCCGCATGGTGTCGCAAGCGTCGGGTCGTGCCGCTTCCGTGCGAACCCGCAACCCTGGTTGCCTACATTGACCAGGAGAGCAGCCGGCTTCGTCCGGCGACCCTCAAGAACCGCCTCTGCGCCATCCGCAAGGTCCATCGGCTTTCCGAGTACGGTGATCCCACGGCGCATCCAGACGTGGAACTGGCGATGCGCCGGGCCCGGCGGGCGCAGCCATCACGTCAGAAGCAGGCACTGGGTGTGACGGCAAGCTTGCGTGACATACTGCTGGTAAACTGCTCGGACGATTTAATCGGGCTGCGCGACAAGGTCCTGGTGAGCGTCGGATTCGATGTCCTGTGCCGTCGAGGCGAACTCGCGGCGCTCGCGATCGAGGATCTCACGCGCAGAAATTCCGGGCGCTACCAGGTGCTGGTCCGGCGTGCCAAGAACGACCCGGAGGGCGCCGGCCGGACCGCAAATCTTTCCACCATGAGCAGCAAATTGGTCGAGCAATGGCTGGAGGCAATCGGGAGCAGATCAGGACCCTTGCTCCGGCCGGTCTATGGGCAAAGAGCACTGGCACTTTACCTAGAGCCTTTTACTGTAGGGCGCGTGCTCAAGAAGCTAGCAAACCGGGCGCGCAACGATGCCCTGCCGTCTGGCAGGATTTCGGGGCACTCACTTCGGGTGGGCGCAGCCCAGCAGTTGACCCTGGACGGACATGATATCCTGCAGATCATGCGTGTCGGCGGCTGGCGATCGATGAGCGTCGTCGCGCGGTACGTGGAGAACGTAGACATCGACGTTTGGACGTGAGCCGATCAAGATCGGTTTAGTCTGATTATCGTCCACGAAAATGAACGTTGCTACAGGGCCGGTTTATAGATTTTTGAACATGATCGTGTGCTGGACGACGCTCAAATAAGCTGGCGAGCTGCTCCTGAAGATCACAGGGGCTCACCCTAGAGCAGGTTTGGAGGGGAAGGTTGCCGAATGTTAGGCACACTCCCGGGTTCAGGCGGTCTCTGACACAATGCCTTGGGCCGTGATGAGCTTTGCGGGATCTGCCCGGCCCTGCGCTGGGCTTGCTGCTCGAATCCATAGTGCAGCGGCAGCCCCAGTACTTGGGAGTAAGTGTTACGCGAGAGAGTACTGTGCATCTGCCATAGCGCTCATCAGGGAACACTGATTGTGCGCAAGTTGGAAAAGTAACATTGTACATACGTCAAGCATGATTCTTGTCGATAACGGGATCATAAGTTAACCAGACCTTAAATCATTGCTTGCGTTCAATTAGTAAATAAACTGTTAATGCGCTCCTCACCGCGACTAGACGCAGGGTTTGGGAGAAGAAACTAAATGGCAAGCATTCAGGGTATTTACATCGCGCTTTTCGGGCGCCCGGCAGATCCAGAAGGTCTGGAATATTGGACTGAGATGACCAAAGGCGGGACCGATCTGTCCTTTCTTATCGGCCGTCTGACCGCAGCTGACGAGTACGAAGATCTCGTCGAGGGCAAGACGAACACTGAAGTTATCAATGCGATCTATCAACAGTTGTTTGACCGTGATGCTGACCCAGAAGGTCTTGCTCACTACCTTGAACAGCTGGAAAGCGGCGACCAGAGCATCGAGACGATTGCTATCGACATCTTAGGTGGTGCCAGCGGTTCGGATCTCCTGATCCTGGACGCCAAGATCGATGCTGCGGACCTGTTCACTGCAAGCCTTAATTTGGCGGTTGAAGAAGATGCTTATGCGGGCAACCAGGCTGAACTCGTCGGTCGCAACTTCATCGACAGCGTTGACGAAGATGACCGGGCCACACAGGCGGAGGTAGATGCGGTCATCGAGTCGCTGCTGAATCCAGAAGTCGAGCAGCCTGAAAATCCCGACACTGGAGGCGGTAATCCCGGCGGTGGTAACAGCGGCGGCGGCGGCACAGACGACGTTGCGCCAACTCTTGAAATCACGTCGGATGATGTAGATGGCGTAGTCACCGCTGGCACAAGCACACAGATCACCTTCCAGTTCTCCGAAGCTGTTCGCAACTTCTCATCTAGCGATGTTATTGTAAACGGCGGCACACTGTCTGCTTTCACCCAGGTCAATGCCGACACCTACACGGCAATCTTCACTGCCGACGCACCGATGAATGAAGAAGAGAACTGGGAAACCGTTCGCATCCTTGCGCCGGAAGCTGAAATTCGCGTTGAAGACGGCAGCTACGCAGATCGCGCCTACAACCCGGGTGTGGGTGCCGAGCTTGATCTGGTCACCACCAGCAGCGATGTTGCACTGTTCGACGCGAATGGTAACTTGGTTGGCGAATACGACACTTTGCAGGAAGCTGAAGCTGCTGCCACCACTGGTGGTCGCATCGAAGTCTACGGCGGTGCCGAACTCGATGGTGATCTGACTGTTGACGTTGCTCGCCTGACCATCAACGGCAATGGCGCGACGCTGAATGGCGGCATCCATATCTTAGCCGAAAGCGCTACTATTCGCGGCTTCGAAATCACGGGTGCCCTGCCAAATGATGATGTCACTGAAGGCGCATCGATACTGATCCAGGCCAATAACGTCGTCATCAACGACAACGATCTGATTGCTCCCGATGGCTCATCCGCAGGCATCGTCACTGAAGGCGGGCGTTCGGGTATTCAGATCACGGACAATGAGATCACTGGCTACTCGAACTACGGCATCTACCTGAACCCATTGGGCGACGTGGAAGATGGTTTGGCAGCTGTGGTGACCGGCAATATCATTTCAGACAACCGTTATGGCGTGTTGTTCGAGAATGACGGAGCCAGTGATGTTTCCGGTAATACCTTCAACGGCAATGTTAACGGTGTGGGTGCCTGGTACACGGATCGGGACACTTACAACACCGGCGATGTCGTGACTGGTAATAACCACAACGAGGACGGCGCGAATGTCCGCATCCTCACCTCCAACGGTAATACGATCACTGGCACGGCTGGAGATGACGTGTTCGTAGAACTGGCGTCGGGCAACGACACCTTCGATGGCGGTGCTGGCGCTGACATTATCACTGGTGGTGTCGGCAACAACACATTGCTGAGCAGTGAGGGTGGCGATACCTACAATGCTACGCAGGGCGAGAGCATCACGTTCCGCCTGACCGATACCGATCACTCTGGTTTCTTGGATGACTTCACAACTATCCAGTACCAGGGGGATCTTCTGGGAGCTAGCGCACGTATCCCATTGTCAATCCTGCTTAGCGGTGAAGATTTCGAAGGTGCAGCTAAACTGATTGCAGCGAACCCCTTTGTTGCATCGTATGGAATCGAGCGTGAGAACGCTGCCCAGCCGACCGGTTTCGTAGATGATTTCTTCATGCTTAGAGAAACCGATGGACAGCAGACTGATCCTCGGTTTCCCTTCCCGATTGGGAACCAGTCTCTGGTAGTGTATAACGATCTCGGCGATGACGAGTTCATGGTGTACTTCGACGCAGACGGTAACGGCGACCTAGACGAGGGCGACGCTCAAATCCACATCGTTGGGCTGAACAGTTTCAACCTGTCGTTCGGTTCTGGCGAGGCCCAGGGCTAACCAACCACGACACCCCCGCTCACCAGCGGGGCACCACTAACCTCCCCCCTGAATGGAGGCCAGAAAGCCCGGTGTTCGCATCGGGCTTTTTCTTGCGCGATAGGTGCAGCATGTTTGAAAACGATGGCTGCACGCTGTTCCCTGAGGGAACATGGGCGACCTGCTGCGACATCCACGACCAAGCCTTCGCGGTCGGCACTGAGTTCCATGAGTTCATTTCGGCCAACTGGCAACTCTACACATGCATGTCGCAACACAACCCGATCATGGCGCTTCTGGCGCTCATCGGCGTCATGACCCTAGGCGCGACCTTCTTCTTCCTCGGCCGCAAGCGCCGGCCTACCAGATAACCAGTTCCGCTCCCTGAATGGGCGGCCAACTGCCTCACTTCGGCGGGGCTTTTTTATTGCCTACCAAACCAACCAAAGGAGACCCCGATGACCGCACCGGTTTTCGGCATGACTTTCTCACGGCCGGACGACGAGCCGGTACCGGTACTTGGGGCCGACTTTTCCAAGGCCCTGCTCATCGAAACCTCGGCAGACGCTGACGCAACAGCTTACCCACTAGGCACGCCGGTTCGCATTTCAACCAGCGATGCTGCCATGGTGGCAAAGCTCGGCACCGGTGCGCTGCGCGACGCGGTAAACGGGATCAACTCGCAGCTGTCGGGTGACAACGCCGGCGCCGACGTCACGATCTATCGTGTGGCTGAAGGTGGCTCAGCGGCTGCTACGGCAGCGAACATCGCAACGGCTCTGTCACCCACGAACATTGCGGCTATTCCATCGGCTGTAAATGCCACACCGCGTCTGATCTGGGCAGGGCGGGGCGCATACCGGGCAGACTTGGAAACGACTGGTCCGGTTGCTGCTGCGCTCCACGCTGCAGCCGAACGGCTCCTGGCCGTAGCTGTTGTTGATGTTGACGACACGTCCAAGGCAAACGCCATCGATGCTCGTGAGACGCTGAACTCAGAGCGGATTCTGCCCATCGGTGTTGCGGCCCGAGTGTACGAAGGCAACTCCCTCGTCACCCGCGCCATGGGGCCACGCATCCTTGGCCTGTTCATGCGGGTGGACAATGAGAACGAAGGCAAGCCCTTCGATCCAATCGCGAACCGCACGCTCTATGGCTTGGCTGGGCTCAGCCGGCAGATCCCGTTCTCGCTGCTGGATGGCTCTACCGAAGGCCAGCAGATGCTGGAGAGCGAGGTTTCGATCGTTGTCACTGGCGAAAGTGGCGTTGACGGCTCGGTCGCGGATGGCGGGTTCTCGTTTATCGGCACCGACAACACCACGACAGGCGGGCTCTGGAAGCAAATCCACCAGGTGCGTGGCGCTGACTTGTTGATTGCCACTGAGATCTGACCCTCTGAGGGCATAAGTTTTCACTGAGATTGACCCATGTTTTGATCGTTCCCAGGCTGCTGGCCGGGGGACATTGGAGTGATCGACATGGCATTATTGAGCGTAATCCGGCGCTGGCATTTCCGTGAGGGGATGCCGATCAATGAGATTGAGCGACGCACGGGCTTATCCCGCGATACCATCCGCAAGTATCTGCGGAGCGATACGGTTGACCCCAAGTTTCAGGTTCCGGTACGGCCCAGCAAGCTCGATCCATCTGCCCAAAAGCTGTCGGACTGGTTGCGCGTGGAAGCGGGTAAATTGCGCAAGCAGCGGCGCACGGCCAAGCAGATGCATGCCGATTTGGTGGTGCTGGGCTATGAGGGCTCGTACGAGCGCGTCGCGGCGTTCGTGCGGGTCTGGAAGGGCGAACGGCAACGCGAGCAACAGACCAGCAGGCGTGGCACCTTTGTTCCGCTGGTGTTCGGACCCGGCGAAGCCTTCCAGTTCGACTGGAGCGAGGACTGGGCCATGCTGGGAGGCGAGCGCACCAAGCTGCAGGTTGCCCATACCAAGCTGTCGCACAGCCGGGCGTTCATCGTTCGGGCCTATCCACTGCAGACCCATGAGATGCTGTTCGACGCGATGACCCAGGCGTTCCGGGTTCTTGGCGGTGTTCCCCGTCGCGGCATCTTCGACAACATGAAGACCGCGGTCGATCGGATCGGCTCTGGCAAGGCGCGGCAGGTCAACGCCCGGTTCGCGGCGATGGCCAGCCATTATCTGTTCGAACCCGAGTTCTGCAATCCGGCATCAGGATGGGAGAAGGGTCAGGTGGAAAAGAACGTGCAGGATGCCCGCCGGCGCCTGTGGCAGCCACTACCGACCTTCGCGAACCTTGATGGCTTGAACGCCTGGCTCGAAGAGCGATGCATCGCCCAATGGAGCCAGATCGTGCATGGCAACCTTCCGGGCAGCGTGGCTGATGCGCATGCCGGTGAGGTCGCGAGCCTGATGCCCCTGAGACGACCCTTTGATGGCTTTGTTGAACAGACCAAGCGCGTATCGCCCACTTGCCTGGTGAACTTCGAGCGCAACCGTTACAGCGTACCGGCCTCGTTTGCGAACCGCCCGGTCAGCCTGCGGATCTACCCTGAACGGATTGTTGTGGTTGCCGAGGGCCAGATCCTGTGCGAGCACACACGCATTATCGAGCGATCTCACCATCAACCGGGGCGAACGATCTACGATTGGCGGCACTATCTGGCGGCGATCCAGCGCAAGCCTGGCGCCCTGCGCAATGGAGCGCCGTTCCTCGATCTGCCTGAGGCGTTCCGGAGATTACAGGGGCTGCTGCTCAAGCGACCAGGTGGCGATCGGGAGATGGTGGAGATCCTGGCGCTCGTCCTGCACCACGATGAGCAGGCGGTTTTGTATGCCGTCGAGGTTGCGCTCGAAGCAGGCGTTCCAACCAAGACCCATATCCTCAATCTTCTGCATCGCCTGGTCGATGGCAAGGAGACTGCGGTTGCATTGATCGATGCACCCCAGGCTCTAACCCTGCGCCAGGAACCCAAAGCCAACGTTGCACGCTACGACACGCTGCGTGGCAAGGATGTTCGCCATGCGTCATGATCCCGCCAGTGCCGCCGTGGTGGTCATGCTGCGCAGCCTCAAGATGTATGGCATGGCCCAAGCCGTGGACGAGTTGATCGAACAGGGTGCTCCTGCCTTCGATACGGCTGTAACGATCCTGTCCCAACTGCTCAAGGCTGAACTTGCCGAGCGGGAGGTCAGGTCCATCGCCTATCACCTAAAGGGGGCCCGCTTCCCCGCGTACAAGGATCTAACCGGCTTCGACTTTGCTTCCAGCGAGATCAATGAGGCGTCCGTTCAGCAACTGCATCGCGGCACCTTCATGGAAGGCGCTGACAATGTGATACTGATCGGTGGACCTGGCACTGGCAAGACCCATGTCGCCACAGCTCTCGGCGTCCAGGCGGTCCGACACCACCACAAGAAGGTCCGCTTCTTCGCCACCGTCGATCTCGTCAATGCACTCGAGCAGGAAAAAGCGCTGAACAAAGCGGGCCAGCTTGCCGAGCGTCTGCTGCGGCTCGATCTCATCATCCTCGACGAGCTGGGCTATCTGCCGTTCAGCCCATCAGGCGGTGCGATGCTGTTCCATCTGCTCAGCAAGCTCTACGAGCAAACCAGTGTCATCATCACCACCAACCTCAGCTTTAGCGAGTGGGCCGGCGTGTTCGCCGACGCCAAGATGACCACGGCGCTGCTCGACCGGCTTACCCATCACTGCCACGTCCTTGAAACGGGCAACGACAGCTTCCGCTTCAGGGCAAGCGCCGCAGCGCCGAAAACGAGAAAGGAAAAATCCGCTACTTGACCATCCCCGCACCGCGGGAAACTATCGTCCAACCGGGTCACTTCTCAATGACAACCCCGGGTCAAATCCAAACGGCAATCAACACGCCGACGATTAAGCAAACAAAAACCCCGCCATCCGAAGACGGCGGGGTCAGTGTCTACTTCGAAGCTAATTAAGCAGCGAAGTTGGTACCCTGAACTAGGTCACCGGTGAAGCCAACGAGCTCAACCAGGCCATCGCCAGCGTCGAAGCCGGCATTGGCATCGGCAACGTACACGTAGGTGTTGCCACCGAACTCAAAGATAACCGTTTCACCAGCAGCGACGGTAAATGCTGCTGCATCTTCAACTGCGTCGAACAACGTGTCGCCAACACCCGAACCGATGCTGCCCTGCTGAACGTTGTTGAGAGCAACTACAGTAGCATTGGCACCGATATTCAGCAAATCAGCCGAACCGTTGAAGTCGGTGATCGAGATGATATCATCTTCGAAGTCGGCTTCATCAGCGTCAGCAATGTTAGCAGGACCAGTTGCAGCAAACACAACAGCGTCCGTGCCAGTACCCAGCGTAACAGTCAGACCCTGTTCAACACCACCGAGGTTCAGAACGTCGTTGCCAGCGCCAAGAGTGACGTTAGCGTCGTCCTGACCAGCGAGGGTCACGTTGTCAGCGCCCGAACCGGTCGTGATCGAGACGCCTGCGTCCACGTCCACACCAGCGGTAGCGTCAAGCGACAGTTCAACGTTGCCCGTAGCAGCCGAAGCGTTGATCGTTGCTAGATCTGCAGCACCAACAAATGTACCAGCGATCACAACATCGCCGTCACCAGTGATGTTAAGGGTGCTGAGGTCAACCAGGTCAGCGTCGAGCGTGACGGTGGTTTCGTCATCCGCATCGCCAGAGACTTCGAGGTTGACGATCTCAATGCCTTCAGCGTCGGCAGGAGCACCGCCGATGTTGAAGTCGGCAGTGCCGGCTGCGTCGTCGATATCAGTTGCGAAGTTCGCAACAGAGCTACCAGCCAGGTCATCACCGTAAGCAACGTTGACGGTCGTGGATGCTGTCGCAGCAAACACAGTCGCCAGAGCAGCGTTGGTGTAGTTACCAGCGTTTGCCGAAGTCGTGTTGATGCGGTTGGTGCCGGTGACCGATTCCAGATTGAAAGTGGACGAGTCAGCGTTGTTGATGGTTTCAATGCTGTTGATGACTGGCGCCGAAGACGGAGCAAGGCCACCGTTAGCAATGTTCAGAACGTCGTTGCCGCCAGCGCCATCGAGGATGTCGGTGCTGTCGAGCGCATCGGTTGTGATCGCACGGAACGTGTCGCTGTTTTCAGTGCCTTCGATTTCGTCGACGCCGCCGGTCTGGATGTTGCCAGCACTGGTCAGCGTGAAGATGTTGCCTGGAGTGGTTGGGTTCTCGGACTCGTCCACAACTGCCACGATAGCAGCGTCAACTTCAGCCTGGGTCGGGATGGTTGCGTCGTCAGCGGTAACACCGCTCAGGAACTCACGGCCCTGATCAGCAGCGCGCTCACCCTGGTAGGCCAGGATTTCTTCCGAAGTGTTGAGCGAGTCGGTGAACAGCTGAGCTGCCTCTACCTTGTTCTCGATGATGTCTTCGTCGGTGCCGGTGGCGCCGTCGAGGATACGGATCGCGATATCCTGGATGGAAGCTTCACCCGACTGCAGCAGGGCAGCGTAGAACAGCAGGCCTTCAGCATCGGCAGGACGGCCAAACAGATCCATGTAGATCTGATTGATCATGTCGAGTTCGCTCTGGCCTTCAAAGCGGTCCATGTACTCGTCAGAGTTCGCAAGCGAACCAACGGCGGAGAGGTCAGCACCGTCATTGGTGGCTTCAACGTAGTACTGGTACCCAAGCGGATCGGCTGGACGGCCGAAGAGGGCAATATAGACTTCCTGAATGGTAGCCATGGTTTTTCAAACTTCCTTTTCTGTGACCGCAACGGCCAGAGAGGCATCAACGACGGTGAGCTTGGATGGAGAAGGAGCGACTCCAGGTCCCTCCAAACCCGTCGAGCCGGAACTTGTCGTAAGTGTGGTAAATGGTCAATGGGGAAAATAGATGACGCTGTACGATTTTTGTATTGTTAGACTGGACAGAAGCGTTTGTGCACCGGTATAGATAGTGCAATACTTTCACAGGGGAACGGATGACGTCTCCCGCCGGTTAATGCCAGTTAATCGATCCCGCGGTAAGCCGCAGAGGTCTAGTTATGTTCTCTAACCCGCAGCAGAATCAAAACCAGGAAGAAGTCATCCGACTTCGCCAGGAAGCCGGGCGTTGGTTGAAGGAGCTGCGCGAGAAGCGCGGTTTCACGCAGCGCGATATGGCTAACCGGCTGAACTTCGAGTACTACACCTTTATCTCTCAGATAGAGAGTGGTCGCGGCCGCGTTCCTCCTCATCAGTATGCGCACTTTGCCCGCGTACTTGATGTCCCTCAGCGCGAGTTCGTTAAGAAGCTTATGCGCTTCTACGACCCGATTACGTACGAAGCTCTCTTCGAGAGCGAAGAGGACTATGTGCCGGTGCCAACGCGAGCCGAACCCAACGTGGTTGAACTTTCGGATCGGATTGCACGTTTAGAGGCGCTTCTTGCAGCCAAGTCTCCGGCGTAAACGGTAGATGTAATGATCTATTGAAACCCCACCCGAACAGGTGGGGTTTTTTTGTTCCCACTTTTTCCGCTCCCTGAATGGGCGGCCAACTGCCTCGCTCCGAAAAGGGCGAGGCCTTTTATTGCTTGGCGCCGATCCGGCACCTTCGGGTCCAGCACTGCAAAGCCCTTCGACTGCAACTCTAGCTCAACAGCCACGCCTCCAAACATCGCATCTGCGCTGTCGAGCCTGCCGTAGTACGTCCAGCCAGTTCGGTACTGTTTCGGGATCGCTGCTGTCGGCTCTCGTGGCAGCACCAATAGCCTGTTCTGTAACTGCCCGTCCTGTCGGGTGATGAATACGTTTACCTGCAAAGCCTGCCTCCAAGCCCCCGCTTACTGAGTGCACGGCGCGCAGCCAGGCGCAACCAACTTACATCAATGGGCGAGATAACAGAAAACCCAGCAGGGGAGCCAACACCGGCTGGGCTCTAGTTTAACAGAGGAATAAGCTCCCAACACCGCCACACTCGACGCAGTTGCGGCGCTCCTCCGCACTTAACAAGCATCAATGACATCGTAGGCTTGGAGGCCTCGCCCTGGATTTGAACCAGGGGAGAGAGGAGTTGCAATCCCCCGCGTTTTCCCTGCGCCACGAGGCCTCAGTTCGGCTAGCGCCAATGCGAAGAACCACTAATCCGCTGCGCTGCCAAGGTGCGGCCATCGAACATCCTTAACCCCACGGAGAATGCCATGAACGATCCTGCATGGATCGCGCCCGCTCGCGACTATCTTGGGCAGCGTGAAGCCAAAGGTCTGCATCACAATCCGCACTTGCTGAAATGGTAGAAGAACATCGGTGCTCCATTCGCTGATGATTGAACACCCGGGTGCGGCGCCTTCGTGGGTGTCGTACTGTCCGAAACAGGCTTCAGGCCAGTGGCTGGCGGGGCCTTGGCTCGCTCATGGCTGAAGCTCAAGGTGAAGATCGACAAACCCGCTGTCGGTGGCGTGGTCGTGTTCTGGCGCGGCTACAAGAATGGTGGCTCTGGCCCAGTCAGCATCGTCGTTGCCCAGGATCAGCACGGCAACCTCATGGTCTTTGGCGACGACTTGCATACCTGAAGAAAAGCCAGCCTTAAAAGACCTTCCGCGTCATGGCGCATCTTTTCCAAAAGACTGTTCACACAGACCTTCGCAATGCAGCAAATAGCGGCCTTCGGCCGCATACATGAAGGCCAAAGGGCTACAGCGTTCTGCCGACGCTCGTCAGTATACCTCCCGCTATGTTCACCCTGTCCATAATTTCTGAGACACGTTTTTTTAGCCCGCATCTTACTCCCGCGCTTCAGCTCCTTGCCCAAACTTTCGATCCCACACCCTAGAATACAATATGTGTTCTCTAGCTGGGGCATCAATCCTCTGCCGCGTCGTCGGGCAAGTGCGCCGGAGAAGCGGGCTCCATATCTAGACTGACCAACCACTCCTCGTCGTACTCATCGTTCCATTCCTGGAACGCGTCCTCTTCGTCCCATTGCCGGTCCGTGCCTTCCTCCGATGCTTGTTCGGCTGCAGCTTCTGCTTCGAGGGCTTCATCGAAACCGGTGAGGCTTGGTGCCGGCCGCAACGCGCTTGTGGCAGGGTGGATAAATTCGGTGGCTTCATGAGCCTGCTGAGTCGATTGCCTATCTCCACCCTGTCTGAGAAGGGCAGCTAGCTGGCCGTGATCCCAGAGCCGGCTTGTCCACGCGCTCGTCGGCGGAGCCTCGCTCCAAAAGGCAATAGCTTCACCGATCGCGATCGGCGAGGTGGCTATGTCTCCGTCTTGATCCGCGGCGAAGCTTTGTAATCTGCTGGAGCCATTGCTTGATCCAGCAAGATTCTGGAGTAGGGCTGTGCGAGAATGCCTGGCCCGGTAGATGATGTCGGCTAGAGTGCCTATGTCAGCGGCTAGGGTTCGGTCGACCAGCAATTGGGCTGCGGTAAGATCGTCGGTGCCCAAGAGGGCGCTGGCCACACCCGCCAGGGTCTCGGCGACAACAGGGACAAGTATTCTGTTACCACCAAAGTCGCCAAGATTTGACAATGGGGGAACGTCCGATCCGTGACGGTCCAGCACGCGCTGCATGGCACCTCGAAAACGCCGGTTCTGGAGAAAAACCGCTGTCTTCTTCCCTGTTTGGCTCGCGGAAATTGCTTCTGTGATCGTGCGGTCAAGTACAGCCGTGTCGGAGTCGCAGAACTCGAGGCGCTCGGTATCGGCCATCGCCTGCAAAGCCTGCGTGAGCCCCTCGCGAGGGTGCGGTCGCGGCAACGCCGCTTTCCTATCGGAGGTCCAGCTCAGGACCTGCGCTCGTGCGGTAATAGTGTCGATCAAACCATTGCTACGCCACGGCGAGCCGCTCGGGCGGATGAGAACGAGCTTGCTGTTTCCCGCAAGGCTTGCCTCCAAGAGCAGGTCCAGCTCGGCAGCGGTGAGCGCGTCGGGGTAGACAAGGGTGATGAGTGCGCCCTTGATCATTCGCGTCTTGATCTCGTCGAGCGGTAGGCGCACGGATCGGGGGAGGCGGGTTCCTCCCGGTCCGAGAACGCATACCGGCACCAGCCCGCCCGCTTCCGCCAGACGCGCCAGATCGTCCTGGAGGAGATGAAAGTGGCGATCGGTTTGGACGATGGTGAGGTCCGGTCCAGCAATGATTTGCTGCGACACCGATCGCGTGTGTGGGGGAAGCCCGTCAAGCCAGGCTTGTGCAGAACCGGGTACCGGCAGCCGCCGCTGAGCCAAAGCCGTCGCAAGGCCAAGGACGCGCTGCTCACGGATAACGACGTCCTTGGAAACGTACCACGAGCTAGGCTGGCCAGGCACATCAAGCTTGACGAGGTCGCTTAGGCCGACGATCGCGCCACCCAGTTCCCCCGCGATTTCACGGGGGAAGTATCGAAGGAGCAAGTCGTCCAGCTCGGACCGGGTGAACGGTTGGTCAAAGACCCCGGCCGCCGCGTCAATGGAGCGTAGTCGTTCCCGCACGGCCTTGTCCCGGTCGGGGTTGACGAGGAGTGCCCGTCCCGCAACCTTGGGATTGTCTTGCCGGAGCTTGCGCCGTCCGCGTCTGACGGTGGTAAGCGGGACCTGCCGTAGCGGAATGCCCGGATCGGGCCGTACCCGGAGTTCAAGTCCTTGCCGAAGGAAAAAGTCGTTCTGGTACCGGTGCCATAATCGGGGCCAGTCCATTCCGCCTAGAGCCTTGCCACCGCGATGCTCGACATCGAGATTCACATAGCGCAAACGGTGCAGGCCAGTCTTTTCGATTTGGCGAGGGGTAATCATGATGTGCGCATGCCGATTGAGCCGGCCGACCCGCACGGCATCGTCGAAGGCGTCGACGATGCGCCCTGCGACGAACTCGTCGCCGAACGGTTCGGCCTCTTCGTTCCCATGCGGGTGGTGCACGGCAAGGACCGTGCCAAGCTGGTGCGGACCGACAATCGCCTCGCGAACGAAGCCGCGGACAAGGTCAAGGCAGCTTTGCTCCGAAAGCTCGCGCGCCGTTGGCAGGGCAAGGAGAAGGTCCAGTCCCAGGCTTGCGTCCTTGCGCCGGCTTGCCATCTCGACCGCCCCCCAAAGCCCGACGGCATCGCGCAGCGCCTCGGGACACTCTGACGGGCATATCGTTTCAAGCAGGACCAGATCCGAACGGTCGCGATAATCGAACCGCTCTTTGGTGCGAACGGATCGGAGCTGCAGCCGGCCGATGTAAGCCAGCCGCTCTTCGGTCGAGTGGCCGCGCGACCGCTTCATAAAGCGCACGGCAGCATAGGGGATCGCCACTCTTTCCCGCTCCTCTTGGTCGGATCGTTGGTCGCAAACTGCGGTCGAGCTGCCTGTTCCATGCGGGACAGTCCGCGGCCTGGGCCCGCAAGCAAACATCAAGGCTTATATTCTTCATTATTTTTCAGAAGGCCGATTTGGGGCTGACGATTCTTTCCGGCGGATCCGCTTCACTCACGACATGGGTGCCCTGCTGGACATCCAAACATAAAGGATAAACGCCATGCCAGACAACCAAGACCCAAACGGCACCACCAGTACGGCGGCCTTGATCGCGGCCGCCAACTTGCCCGCGCTCGCCGAACACGAACAGCGTGAGGCGGCCCGCCGTCTGCTGTTCGACCGGGCGATCCCCCGCGGCGAGGCCATCATAGAACGCCGGGAGCGGCATGCTCCCGCGAAGGCGAAGATCGAGCGGACTGAGGCTCGTGATTTCGACCGCATCGTGACCACGCTGACGCGTGAGGCGAAGGCGGCCGGGCTCGAGCGCTGCAATCTCGACGCCTTGGGATTGCGCGGCGCCTTTGCCGAAATCGTCGAGCGTTGCCAGACAGCCGAGGGCATCGCCCATTACAAGGCCAAAGGTCAATCGGTCGGAGCCAAGCGCACCAAGACGCATGGCATGCTCTGCTATATCACGGCACCCACTTTTCCGGCCGAGCTGCGGAAGCATGGCCGGGACCTCAAGCTCAAGTTCAAGCCCCTGCCCGGGGCGCTTGAAGGGCGTGCGCCGCTCGAAGCACTCGTGCAGCTTGCACGTGACTTTCCCGTTTCCATCTTGGTCGAAGGGCGCGAGGGGGAACAGCTCCTCCTCGCCACCAACGGCGCGCTCGACAACGCCCTTATCAGCCGTCTTGCGGGCACTGATATGCCCAGCGAGCCGGTAGAGGAGACGGCAGAGACGTTAACGGAGGACCAGGCTGCGCCGCAACGGCCGGCCGTTCGCCGGGTCGGCGGATTGCCGGTGACGGCGCGGGCAGTGGAGGCCCCTGACCGCGAGGGGGAGCCAGGCGCCTGAAGGGGTGCAGGGTTCTCATGACATTCTCGATGGCACGGGGGCTTGCTCCCGTGCCAAAGTCGTTCTGTTCTTAGGGCGTCTGTGGGCCCGACCAAGCTAGGGTGCACGCGCGGGGCTCCTGTAGCGTTGCCCGGTGAAACGGGCTAGCGGTGGAGGCCGGGCAGGGGGCGAATGCGCGATGACGCCAGCTATCGATGGTCGGCCTCTTTGCCGGGGGATGATCAATAACGCCAACTCTATCGCCCAAAGCGTTCCCAGCGCAGGATGATCGATCCCATCAGCTTTTTCCTTGCGGCTGTTCTGACGGGGGACGAGCGATCACGTCACCGATTGTTCTTGCCAGCTGCTCCCGAACAAACGCCTGCTGGCGAGCACGACCAAGCCTGGGGGCAGCCGAGGCGAGAACGGTTCAATCAACACCAAGCCGGCATCGCTGGCGGCACTTTTGAGCGCGTAGTGTGGGCCTCGAAGCGACATTGCTTTTGTCTGCTGGCCGCGGAAGGGTGGTGAACAAGGCACAGGTGATCGGTATTGCTCGAAGGCAAGCCGATCGGCTTGCCGTTAGGCCGGCCGCGTCAAACGGGGTTTGTCGGCGCTGTTGAAGATTTCAACATTTTGGTCGTCCACCTCTACCAGGACAACGACGTCCTGCGTCTCCCCGCTTTCCGACTACGCGATCAGAATGGCCGTTTCAATGGCGTCCTGCGGGTCAAGGAAAGCTGCCAATGTGGCGTCGCCATCAAGAACACACCAATGACTGCCCCGCTGAGCAACAACATATGTAAGTACCTGCACGCAATGCCCCTGCAAGATCCGCATCCTAATAAGTCAAAAATGTCCCGTCCGTTCCGCTGAACCGTCACTACAAGGGCCCGCGGTTCCGAGGGGGAGCTGAACAATGTTCCGCTTAAGGTTCCGCCGCCAAGATTGAGCGAGAGAGCTTGCATACTGCGTCTTAGCGTGGGGCCCCGCCCATACGTCGTTGACTTTCGGATGTGCGAGGCAGGAGCATCATTTCCTTCTCTGAACGCCCTGCAACGGAGCCTTGACGCGGAACGGCCAGCAGCTCTGCTTCGAGCAAGAAAGCCTGTGCTGCAATGCTCGGCATCGCGTGACGCAAGGTTGGGTATAAAGATTGCCAGCCGCGGTCGACATGCAATTCCCGTGTTCGGAACTCGTGGTGCCAAGATCGCGACGCTGACCTCCTTTACCTGCGCATTGGAAGCAGCCAAGAGCTTGCCTTTTGGCTGAACTTGTTCATGTTCGTGCGTGCCGAGCTCGCCTGGGATCACAAGCAGGGACATCGCTGTCCTCGCGTAGGCTGTAATCACCACAAAGCGGTGAGTTGAGTGTTGGTAAAGATACCCTGCAACAGGAGTGATGAATGCGGTTCCGGTCTTTGATATGGAAGGTACCACCACTCAGACGTGTTCTTGAAGAGCGGGACACCTTAAGGGCAAAACTGAGCATATTGAGCCACGAAAGAGATGCTCTGAAGGCAGCTGAGGAGGCTTTGCGAAAGGAGCGAGATGCTCTGGAGAGGCAAGTGCCCAAAACCAGCGCCCATATAATCGAGACCGACTACCCGTATGACCCTGTGCCACGAGCATTGGAATTTTCACCGGGCGGGCATGTTCTGGCTGACATGTTCAGCAGGAACATACCCTCCGTCCAGAACCTGATGACGATCATCCTCTCGTTCAAGGATGATCTCGCCCGCATTCCTCCAAAAGGAACAGGAGCGCATTGGTGCAATGACTTTTTACCGGCACTGGATGGCGCTTCGATCTACTCCCTGATCGCTTCGAGAAGACCGAGACGGTACGTCGAGATCGGGTGCGGTATGTCCACCCGCTTTGCTGCACAGGCCATCGCGGATCATGGACTGGGCACCAAGATCATTGGGATTGATCCGGAACCACGCAGTGACGTGGCGGAGCTATGCTCTGAACTCGTCCGCCAACCTTTGGAAAGGATCGAGAGCTCGTTTTGGCAGACTATACAGCCTGACGATTTAGTCTTTTTCGATGGAAGCCATCGCTCATTTCAAAATTCCGACGTGACCGTGTTTTTCACCGAGATTATTCCCCAATTGCCATCGGGGCTAGTTTACGCAATCCATGACATCTGCTTGCCGTTCGACTATCCGGCGGATTGGTCACGGCGCTACTACAATGAGCAATATATGCTCGCAGCTTACCTGCTTGGGGGAGCAAACGGTGACCAAATCCTTCTTCCTGCCATGTGGGCTAGTCGTCGGGCCGACCTGCACGACATGCTGGCTCCGCTTTGGCAGGCGCCGAACTTGCGCGACGCGGAAACCCATGGCGGAGCGTTTTGGCTCCAGAGAGCTTAACTATAGCGCAGCGGTAACTACGCGGGGGGAGGGGGGACATACACCACAGTGCTCCAGAGCTGGATCTGTGTTGAGCTAACAATGTGACGGATCAGAGCTAGGCAAGCTTTTGGAGTGTGCCTCCCGATGCCAGTGCCTTTGTCTGGAATGCGCAGGCACGGAAGGATCTTTCGGGGGAAGGGCGTCGACATTTGTCCGTTCTCTGCTTGTCGCAAGCCCGCTGACTTCGCCTGATGGACAGATCCTATCGCCATTGCTCCGGCCGATCTGCGTAAACAAGCCCATCCCTAAAGCTGGCGGTTTCTGTCCCTAAGCCATCTCACTCTTAAGGTCAGCAGGGCGTGCAATCGCCACCTCGTTGCGCTAAAGAGTGCGCGCTGATCAGCGAAGGATTATCTGGCGGATGATGCGATTTCTAACAGCGGCGATACGCTACCGCTTCTTTATTCTGACGGCTGTCCAGCAAGAATTTCGCTCGCGCGTGGCGCGATCTGGACTAGGCTTTCTTTGGATCATCATCTCACCCCTGTCTCAGGTTGCGATCTACGCCTTGGTCCTGTCCGCCTTGATGTCCAGCAGGTTGCCTGGTCTGGATACCAGGTTCGGATATTCCATTTATTTGATGGCCGGTTTTTGTTGCTGGTTCACCTTTACGGAGATCATCAACCGCTGCCTGACCGTTTTCATCGACAACGGCAACGCGCTCAAGAAGATCGCCTTTCCCCGCATCGTGCTTCCTTTGATCGTTCTAGGGTCGGCGTTGGTAAACAACCTGATTTTCTTCGTTCTTGTTCTTGCAGCATATTTCCTACTTGGTCACAATCCAGGCTGGTCGCTGCTCTGGTACCCTGTTCTCCTGCTTGTGACACTTGGCTTTGCAACCGGGCTGGGCCTGGCTCTGGGCGTGCTGAACGTATTCATTCGGGATGTGGCGCAGGCGGTCGCGATCCTACTGCAGTTCGGCTTCTGGTTTACGCCGATCGTCTACATCATCGACATCATTCCCCAGAGTTACCGGCCTGTTCTTTACCTCAATCCCATGTTCTGGGTGGTAGACTCCTTTCACCGAGTTCTTGCTTTTGGTGAAGCACCGAACCTTGCTGCCCTTAGCGCGGTGGCGGCACTGACGCTGATGCTGCTGTGGCTGTCCCTGTCTTTATTCCGTCGATCAAGTCACGAAATGGTAGACGTCCTGTGAGCGATGCTGTTGTTCTCAAGGTTGCCAATCTGGGCAAGGCCTATCGCCGTTACAAACGCGAAGTGGATCGCGTAGCAGGATGGTTCGGGATCAAGATCAGCCCGGCGGAGGAACGCTGGGTCTTGCGTGGCGTCGATTTCCAGGTGCCTCCCGGACAAGCACTCGGCATTGTTGGCCGCAATGGCGCAGGCAAGAGCACGCTCCTGAAGATGATCACCGGCACAACCCGGCCGACCGAAGGATCGGTGCACGTCCAAGGTAAGGTGGCTGCGATCCTCGAACTCGGCATGGGCTTCAACTATGAGTTCAGCGGGCGTCAAAACGCTTATCAATCGGCCGGAATGATGGGGCACTCACAGGGTGAGATCGATGCGGTCATCCGCGGGATTGAAGAGTTCTCTGAGCTAGGCACCTACTTCGACCAACCCATCCGGGTTTACTCCAGCGGTATGCAGGTTCGGCTGGCTTTTGCGGTCGCAACAGCATTCAGGCCCGACGTGTTGATCATTGATGAGGCCCTCTCGGTTGGCGACGTCTATTTCCAGCACAAGAGCTTTCAACGCATTCGAGAATACCGGGAGCAGGGAACGACACTTATTCTGGTTTCGCACGACAAGGTCGCGCTTCAAACCATATGCGACCGCGCCATCCTGCTGGAGCAGGGGGCCCTGGTGCGTGACGGTGATCCCGAGAGCGTCCTTGACTACTACAATGCTCTGATTGCCAAGAAAGAAGGCGAAAGCATCGAAACACTGCCGCACCCTTCCGGACGCACTCAAACCATTTCCGGCTCTCGCAAGGCCAGGATCGAAGAAGTCGGCCTGTTTGACCTGAACGGCCAGGCTCTGGACACGGTCTCGGTCGCGACGTCGGTGGAGCTGCGCGTGCGCGTGCGCGCCATGGTGCATCTTCCCCAGCTCGTTCTTGGCTACGCGCTCAAGGATCGGCTTGGACAGACGATGTATGGCTCGAACACCTTCTTTTCCGAGCAGGTGCAAAAGGAAGTTGCCGAGGCAGAAACCCTCGATTTCATCATCCGTTTCCCGCTCAATCTTGGGCCAGGGACTTACTCGGTGGCTCTTGCACTTTCGGCGGATGAAAGCCATCTCGGGGAGAACTACGAGTGGCGGGATCTCGCGCTCATTTTTTCTGTCGTCAACATGGGTCGTCCATTTGACGGCAAAATGTTCATTCCAGGAGAGACCGAAATTCGGCGAGCGCGATAAAGCCTTTCGCTAATTGGTCATATGAGATTGCGCTCGGCTAGTTCTTGGGCGAAGCGGCTGGCGATTCCGTTCCAAGAGTAGTGCTCCGCAACGAGGTGCCGAGCTGCCTCAACCTGGTTTGCGACTGCCGCTTCGGAGGTTTCTTCCAGCTCGCGTAACCTGTCGGCAAGTTGCCCGGGTTCGGCGGCAACGAAGTGCCGGCCGGCTTCGGCCGTCAGTCCCCTGGCGCCGAACGGCGTCGAAACGACGGGAACGCCCGAGGCGAAGTAGTCCAACATCTTAAGGTTCGTACCTGAACCGCTGCGCATCGGGTTCAGCGCAACGTCGGCCACAGCCATCAGATCGGCTCGCCTTTGATTGTCGATCTGGCCGAGCAATTGGACGTTCTTGGGAATATCTTTATCGGCAAAGGGTGTTCCACAGCTGCCGGCAACAAGGAACACGGTTTGCGGAGCCTGGGTCGCCTCCGCCAGGATCAACTCGACCGCCTCCATATTGGGAGCATGCCAACTGCCGATAAACAATGCCAGCTGGTGCTCGCCGCCCGACAGGCGCTTGAGACGTCTGCGCTCGAGCAAGGGGGTATAGGTAAACTCGGCGAACTCGACGCCATTGGGCACCTCAAGGAGCTCAGCGCGCGTAGCGCCATAGATCCGATCCAACTCGTCAAGGTCGCGGGCCGCACAGGCAAAAACAAGGGCAGCCTCCCGCCAGCAGCGCGCTTCTACCCGGCGCACTTCCGCAAGGACTTTCTCGCGCTCCGCCAAGCTCTCGAACACGCTTCGCTTCAGGCTCAACTCCACATTATGCGCATCATACCAAAGCGGTTTGTCCGGTGCTGCAGCACGCAAGACGTCGACCAGATAAGGATGGCTGGCGACGACTGCCACGCTTTCCATCGCGGAAAGCTCCACGGCTCTTGCAAAAGCAGGAGTAAGATCAAGGAGGGAAGAAGCAGCAATATCGGTAACCGGGACACCGTCGACGGCCAGTGAATAGCTCAGTTCGAGTTCTTCGTGCGCCCTCGACTTGGCTACCCGGGTTTCCTTCAGGCCCGGTCCGATGTGGGTTTCCCCTAGGGCAGGACCGCCACTTGCGAGCGTCACTACTTCGATATCGAATTGTTCGGCAAGGCTCCGGTAAAGGTTGAACACACGAGCCTGGCCACCACCCACGGGCGGGTAGATCGGGAATGTCGTGGCAACCGTCAGCTTCGGTCTGGAGCGCGACAGGGTACGGGAGGGCCGCTCCGTGAGCAGGCCTTGGACTAAATTCTCCCAGGTGACCTCGGCGACGTCCATCTTGGCGCGGCGGCCCATTTCACCCGCTTCTGCTCTATGGGACGCCAGATACTCGATCCGCTCCGCAAGCGCCTCAGCCGAGGGCGGTACGACATAGCCGTTGTGTCCGTTGCGTATGAACTCGGTAGGCCCTCCGGAGTCGGTAAAGCTGAGCACTGGCTTGGAGCTTTGCATTGCCTCAACGGTAACAAGCCCGTAGTCCTCGTCGTAGGGCACGAAGGGGACCGCCAGTGCGTTGGCATAAAGCTCCGGCATGGATTCATCGGGAACAAATCCAAGGAAATGGATACGTTTGTCACCTTGCGCCAAGGCTCTCAACCGGTCCTCATCTGGTCCGGTGCCCGCGATCAGAAGGGGAATGTCCGCACGGACGTCCTGCATGGCCGCGATCAGCAGGTCGATGCGTTTGGGCCTATCCAGCCGGCTCGACGTGAAGAGATAGTCGTCGCCGGCACAGAAGTAGTCTTCCCGGTGCGCAGGTGGGTAAAGGACCCGAGCATCGGCGTTTGCCGGCAGGTAGTCGGCCCGGCGCAGCACTGTCTGGCTTTGCGCCGCAAACCGGGACATCTGCCGCGTGCTGATGGCCCCCGCATCGAGGAAATGCACGATGTCGCGGATCAGGGGCCCAGGGAAGCTACACACCGCCTCGGATAATCCGCTCGATCGCAGCTGATCGAGCTTATCGAAGAGGATGGCGTTCTCGGCGCGCCCGTCGAGCCTGCCGTTCGCCCTCATTTCGCGCATCCAGCTCAACAGCGTGGCAAGCTGCGGTATACGGCGGAGCTCGGCTGCTCCAGGGCCGCCCGAATAGGTGTCATAAAGTCCACGCAGCTTATGGAGCATGAAGAGCACGTGATTGGGATGATCGACCATCCACATGGGGTATTTTCCCGAGATCACGCAGTCATACGAGGAAAGGTCAAGCAGGCTTGCCTGGCGATAGGAGTTGATCAGGTCCCAGAAACCGCCCTCAGGCGAGATTTGCCCGACGACGTCGCACGTGTGCGGGGTAAGTCGTTCAATGGCCGCCTGTAATCCCCATTTCAGGTTTTCGAGACCCCCCAAGGCAAGCGGTGTAGGATGAGGGGTGAGGATCGCGATTCTCATGGTGCTATCTGTCCTCGGGTCAGTGTCGAGACGACATGCATCCAGGAAATCCCCGATAGGTCGTAGGCCGCACGGCCAGCCAGACCCATCTCCCTTGCTCGCGCTGAGTCGGCGGCAAGAAGGCCGATGGCTTGAGCGATCGACTGCGGCTCAGGCGCCACGATGAAGCCCGTTTCATTGTGCCGCACGAACTCGAGAGGTCCCCCGGAATCCGTGCAGGTAATGACCGGTTTGCTCGAGAGCATGGCTTCCAGCGTGACATAGCCATAGTCCTCGTCGTAGGGGCCAAAAAAGACTCCCAGGCAATTGGCATAAAATTCCAACATCTCGCCGCGGTCGATATGACCCACAAGGCGTACGCGGTCATGTACATCCAGTTTCTCGACAAGGCGTTCAAGCCCCTGGCGCGAGCCGCCGTCACCCGAGATCACTGCCCCTACGGGAGAAGGACAAGCAGCAATTGCTTCGATCAGCAAATGCTGCCGCTTGAGGCCCTCAAGGCGTGAAGGATAAAAGATATAGGGCAGCGGCTCCTGGCACGAGAAGTCTTGGGCGCCAAAAGGAGGGTGGTAGAGGGGAGCCGAGGCGATGCCGTTACAGTGCAACAGCCGTTCACTCACGCGACGCGAATTGGTAAAAAGCGGCACGCCGGATCCAAGGCTCTCATTGTCGGCACGGATGATCCGTTCGCGTAAGTCCAAGTCCTCTGGAGTGGACGCAAATCCCGCATCGGTGTCGAACAGCTCGTATGCCGGTCGGTGCTGATGCAAAAGCCAAATGGCTCTGTTGGGGTGGCTCAAGAGATAGGCGGGAAACTTGAGACAGATCATGAGGTCGATCTGACCGCCTCCATAGGGTGTAAAGTCTTGGCTCTCCCAGATCTCCATCGATCGCCCAACTTCCGAGCTGGGCCAATAGGCGAACGGCAGCCGGACCATATGGATAAGATGCCCCGCCGCATGCAGAGCATCGGCTAGTCCTTGGGCATGGAGTTCAGCCCCGCCCCGGACGCCCGGGGAATACACGGTAGCAATGCCGATACGCATCAGCCAACGAGCCGCTTCTGCGCATAGACAGCATAGTCCATCGGCAGGCGGAACCAATCGTTGACCTCTTGCGGATCAAACCCGCTCTCGGCTTGTGTAAGTTCGATGTCGGCTTCTATCCTGATGATGCGTGACACGTCGAACCCGCGGGCGGCGGCGAGAAAGCGCATGACCTCGGGCGGGATTGGCTTGTTATGGGTTGGATCGTTGTTGAAGGTGCAGGCGCCGACCACCAGATTTTCCGGATTAGGAGTTTCGAACAGGATCAGGCCGCCTGGGGCGAGCGCTTGTCGAGCCGCATCCAACATCTCGACCAGCTGCTCGAAACCGAGGTGTTCGATGATGTGGAAACCGGTGACTGCCGCCAATGAACCAGGAGCGAGTTCTTTCATGTAGGCGACAGCATCTCCCGAATAGGCATCCAGACCGTCCTCCCGGCAAATGCCCACCATGGTTTCGTTCAGGTCAATTCCCCGGGTTACGATGTTATGCGCGTTCAGGATTTTCATCCACTCGCCCCGACCGCAGCCGATATCGAGCACCACCCCCCCTTCGGCTACTGCCCGGTTGTGCTGTAACAGCGGCAGGTAACGTGCCGCCTTGGCCGCGACATCCTTCTGGGAACCGCGGAACTGGTTCTCGAACGAAACATAGAGATCATCAAGTTTATGGGTGCCGACCTGATCAACGGAAGCGCCGAGATCAGGGCGATTGCCCACACTCTGTTTCGCGGTATTGACCAGTTCGGCGATCCGCCGCGTCTGTGCCAGGGCTTGTTCGCGCATTGCGCGCATTTCGTCCAAGGTACTGGTGCCGACCCGTTCGATATCGCGTGCGTTCGCTTCAGCATGACGCTGCACATCGGCATGACGGCGCGCATTTTCCTCGCTTGCAACGCCCAGCTCGATCAAACCTCGACGCACCGCAAGGAGAGCGTCGTTGATGGCAACAATGGCTTGGCGATGATGGTTTTCGTTTGTTTCAAGACGCGCGCTGAGCCGCGCCAAGGTGCCGGGCAGATTTATGAGTGCCACCAGCGGCGCAAAAAACCGGCCGATCAAGGGCAAGGTCGTAAGACGATAGAGGGCGTAGGACGGCAATAAACGCTTGATGCGGGCAGCGTGTTTCCTGCCTTCGGCAGAAAAGCGCATTCCCATCAATATCGACACGCGCGTCGCTCTACCCTGGTTCAGCAGGTCCAGATAATGCGCTCGCCCTCCGGTGTCAGGCTCACGTCCGAGCACAAGCCGATAGGCGTCGTCAATGAACGCGTTGTGCGGCAGGGCCAAAAATTCGCCTACGGTATAGCTATCCCGTTCAGGCGAGAGCCGCATCTCTGGGGGTAGGGGAACAAGGGGTATGTTGGCGTGACTACCGATCTGGCGAACCGCAGCTGCCCCCTGCACAGCGTGTGTAGAGGTCTCCGCAGCGCGCAGGGCCCGCACCTTGGCAAGCACATCGTCGATGGAAAACCGCTCTATATTGGCCATGTCGTTCCGTTCGCCAGATGAGTCCGCCCGTCAGATACACGCAGCAAGTGCCTGCGTGCAAGCGAGGCTGCTGCGCGGACAGGCGGGGGCTTGAACCGAAGTGTCAGAAAAGACCAATACTGGCTTAAAATTTTGCACGTGTCAGTTCCCACCCTTGCCCGTGCCCGGAGGGCGGGAGCATCCCGGAACTGTGCGGGAGCGTTCGGGGGTAGCAAAAGCAGAGCTTGTTCCTTAGGGTAGAGAGCCGTGCCGGCGGGCCTCCGCGGCTCGGATGATGGGAGCAACTCACATCCGTATCCATTGACTCTCAAATCCCCGATCCTTCAGGAGCATCGCTTGGAAAAACAACTTGTTGCCGTGAGCCGTCAGAAGCATTTCGGCAAGGCGTGGAATGCACCAGCTTCCTACACCTTTGCCGGCGCGACCAATCTGGCGCCATTGTCCGCCCAGGAAATCGGGCATGCAGCACGTTCACTGCCACTCGCGTTCGTGCAGAGCGAAGGGACGCCCGTTCTGGTGGCACTGCTTGGACTGCTGCCTGGACAAAACCTGTTCGTAGCCCCGCAGGGTCAATGGCTGGGCACCTACATCCCGGCAGTCCTACGCGCCTATCCGTTCACCCTGGCCAGCACGGCTCAAGGAAACGATCAGCTCGCGCTAGCCGTCGAGGAGACCAGCGGTTTGATCGGAGAGCAGGAAGCGGGTGGTACGCCGTTCTTCGCAGAAGACGGACAGACGCCACACCCCAAAACCCAGGCGATGCTTGAGTTTCTCTTGCAGGTGAGGCGCGGAGCCGAGGCCGCAAGGAACGCTGTCGCTGCTCTGGATGCGGCCGGTGTCATCGAGCCGTGGCCGATCAGTTTGAAGGACGGCGAAAATACCAAAGCGCTTAGCGGGATCTCCCGAATTAATGAGAAGGCCTTGAATGCCCTGCCGGACGATGCGTTTTTGACCCTCAAGCGTGCAGGAGCTTTGCCGGTTGCCTATGCACAGCTCATCGCCATGCCCAATTTCGCCATTCTGGAGCGTCTCACCAAGTCTCAGGCCGCACTCAAACAGCGCCAGATCGCCGAAGAAGCAAAGTTATTCATGCCTGCCATGGAAGACGAAAAGTTCGACTGGGATTCATTGTTCAAGGATTAATCCTCCGCCAACCTGCCGAAGCAGCCGGATGCAACCATCGCTCCTCGAACACACTTCAAAGCGGCACTAATGATCCCAGCGTAGGCACAGACCAGATCATCGGGCTGTTCTGTTGTGCCTCGTCCCAGCAAATGCGCCTGGCCGGCACGCACATGGGATTGGCGCATATAAGGGCATTTCATGAAGGTTATTCTTGCCACCGATCCGATCCGTTTCCCGCTGACCGGTATCGGGCGATACACGCTTGAACTGGCGCAGGCCCTTGGCAGGAGGTCCGAGCTAGAGCAGCTTCGCTTCTTCGCCGGGCTTTCGTTTCGAGATGGGCTTCCGGTACCAGGAAGCGTGAGTTCGCCGGGACTGGCAGCTAGATTGCGTCCGATCAAAGCCATGCTGGCCCGCAGCGACCGCATGCTTGACCTGCATCATCTGCTTTCACACTGGCGACGGGGGCGGGCCCTTGCCGGAGCGGGGGACGCGATCTTTCACGGGCCGAATTTCTACCTGCCCCCGTTCGACGGCCCGAGCGTCGCGACGATCCACGATCTCTCGGTGATCAAGTATCCTCAGTTCCATCCTCCGGAGCGGGTGCGTTTCATGCAGCGCGAGATTGCATTGACGCTGAAACGTGCGGACGCGCTGATCACGGTTTCCAAGGCAGCCAAGCACGAGCTGGCACAGCACTTTGGCTGGCCGCTGGACCGGATCCACGCCACTCAGCTCGCGAGCTCACCCGAATTTCACCCTCGACAGGCGGTAGCCACTGAGCCGGTTCTGTCGGCACTGGGACTTCGCCACTGCGGCTACGCGCTGTTCGTCGGAACAATCGAACCACGGAAGAATCTGGAAGCGCTCCTGGCTGCCTATGAGGCACTCCCGCACGCTTTGCGCCGCCAATATCCCTTGGTGCTGGTGGGGTTCAGTGGATGGCAGAACGATGCCATCATGAGGCGTCTCCGGGCCGCTCAGGATGCGGGCTGGGCGCGGTATCTGGGGTTCCTGGAAACCACGCAATTGCCGGTGCTCTTTGCTGGTGCCAGGGTGTTTCTTTTTCCGTCTCTATACGAAGGCTTCGGCTTGCCTGTGCTGGAAGCTCTGGCCTCAGGCGTGCCGGTCGTGACCTCCACCACCAGTTCATTGCCCGAGGTAGCAGGCGATGCAGCTCTGCTATGTGAACCGGCGGATGTGTACGGCATTACACTGGCCTTTGGCCGGGCACTTGAAGATGATCAATGGCGTCAGCAGGCCATAACGGCTGGCTTGATTCAGGCTGGAAAGTTCAGCTGGCAACGCTGTGCTGCAGAAACGATCAGTGCGTATGAGACAGCAGCCCGGTACGCCTAGGCGACCAGCCGTTCCGAGAGCAGCCCGACAATGTCGTCCATCAGGTCGACCTGGCCGATAATTGTCATCGAGCCCCCATCCGGAGCAGAATTGCTCCAGATCCCCAATAGAGCCGGGTCGTGCGCGTCGATGTCGATCTGTTCGACCACGAGCACGCCTTCGTTGCTGGTCAGCTCGAATCCGTCCATTCCAGAGATGATGTGGCGCAACACCATCATCAGCTCGTCGCCCTGGAGCGTGGTCTCACTGGAGAACCCGTAGTTCAACGAGGCGTTGAGATCAACGTCCAAGCTCGGGTTGACGTCCAGCAGCAATTCGCCACCTGCCGAAAAGACGACACCAGAAGCAAGCTCGCTTTGTGCGATGGACGCAAAATTGAAGGAAGCTGCATTCCCGAGCACTTGTAGTGACAGGGCAATGGGCGTGACGGCGGTGCTACCAGCAACGGCTTGGCCGCCGCTCTCCGTCGGACTGCCGGAGGCGGCTAGCACCGTCGGCTGGGTTTGCTGAAATTCGTTAGCTTGCTGGAACGCAGGCTCCAGATCGAGCCTTGCGGTCGGCCCCACTTCCACTGGATCGGAGCTGGATGCCAATTGCCGGATGATCAGGTCGATCAACATCGCTGTCGCGCTTGTGATGACCACCGGGACCTCGAGATCGATCTTGATGTGAACGGGTTCAACCAGTCCCAAATCCGTCTGGGTAGTTCCATTTGGATCCACGTCGACAAGAAGCTCGAGATCTGAGCTCGTTTGGCTCTGATGAGTGGCCGCGGAGAGAACAGCGGCCTCATGATCATCTGAAATCAGGTCTGCGGCAAGGATAACACTGGCCAAAGCGGCAATTGCCGCCGGGTTTTCGACGCTGTCCAACAGCCGGTTCAAGGCGCTTTGCACGCGGGCGGGCAGGGCCAGTTCCGCCTTCCGCGACGTGGCATCTGTGTTGACGCTCCCGACGGCTTCCCTGGCGAAAACGCTACTGGAACTATCGAGCTTGAAAAGGAGAAAAACCGCGGAGATCGACATGATGATCTTGGCGGCAGGATGCACCACAACGTTCGACCCGCGCTCGGCGCGAAGGGCAAAGGTGGAACGGATGGCGTCTTCGAACCGGGTGATCAGAAGGTCGATCTGCGGCGCACTCAGCTTGATCGAAAGGTGCTCGCAAACAAGGATGCAGCGTCCGTCGATCTTGGCAATGTGGAGAAACACGTCCTGGCTGGAGGTGTCGTAAAACACCATCCAGGGTTCCCCTATATCGGAACGGCCTCGATCCATGCCGATGTTGGAGCCATTTTGCACCAACAGGCGATGAGCCCGAAAGAAATCCGCAAGTTCCTGGTTGGTCCAGTCCTGGCTGGCCGGTACCTGCTTCTTGCTGGCGAACTGCCCGAAGGACAAGATGCTCATCTCGGATCGGCACTCCAATCAGTTCGTCGGCCCGGTCAAGGCAACTGGTGTAACAACAAACAGTTGCGCGCCTGTTAATCTTAACAAGCCTATCGACTCGATGCTTGTAGCTTTGTTCACAGTGCCAATCAACCGGCAATGCTCGGAACCATTATTGTTCCCGCATGCCTTTGGAAAAGGAGTCCTGCAAGGGCTTGATCATGTACTGGAAAAGCGTCCGTTCGCCCGTGGCAATAATGACGTCTGCAGGCATGCCTGGAACAAGGCGGCCCTTGATTTCATCAGGGACATCCTGGTCCGCGACGCGCACCCGACCGATATAGTAGGGCTCGGTACGTCCATCCTTGGGGTCGAACACGTCCTGGGATAGGACCTGTACCTCGCCAAATATCACGGGAGTGGTACGGCTCTGGAAGGACGAGAACTTCACTTCGGCGACACTGCCCACCGAAACGCTGTCGATGTCCAGCGGACGAATACGGGCGCTGATGATCAGATCATCGTCCAGGGGAATGATATCCATCAGGGGCTCGGCACTGCGGATCACGCCCTGGGTGGTATGAACCATGATACCTTGCACCATGCCGCGCACCGGGGCGCGTACGGTGGTGCGTTCCAGAACATCCTTGGCCACGATGAAGCGCTCCGACACTTCGTTGAGCTGGTCGCGAATGTCTCGCAGCTCGTTGCCGGCACGTTCCACGAATTCCTGGTTGATCTGCAGGATCTGCAGCTCTGTCTCGGCGATGCTTTGCTTGATCTTGGCGATTTCCGCAACCAGGCGGCCATAATTGCCCTGCAGCTCGAGGCTCTGCCTGGTGAGTTGGGAAAGCTGGTTGGTCGACACGACGCCGCTTTCCTGACCAGTTGTCAATCTGTTCACTTCGTCTTCTATCGAGGATCTCTGTGCCTCGGTGGCCTCGAGCTGAACTTCCAGTCCGGTAATTTCCTCGCTCAGCTGGTCCTTGCGAACACGCAGGATGCTGATTTGGCCGTCTTTCGTTGCCTTGCGGTCCGTGAACAAGGTCTTTTGCATCTGGAGCGCAGCCAACTCTTCTTGGTTCTGGCTGTTCATCAAATGAGCGGGAAACGTAACCTCCGGCGCATCGAGGCTTTCGGCCATGAGCCTTGCTTCGGTCGCCTGCAGAATCGTTTGCCGCGTGCGCATCACGGCAAAATTGCCCTGCGCTTGCGTTGGATCCAGGATCACCAGGGGAGCGCCCGCTTCCACGATGTCGCCCTCCTGAACGAGGATCTCTTTTACGATCCCGCCCTCCAGATGCTGGATCGACTTGCGGTTGGATTCGACCGATACGGTGCCGGACGCTACCACTCCACTGGCCAGGGATGCTGTGGCAGCCCAGGTTCCGAACACCCCGAACGCCAAGGCGATCGTTACATAACCGGCAAGGATGTATGGACGGGGCGAGAAATTAGCCGGCTTTTTCCCAGCGGAATGACCCGGCTCTTTGATGGTTAGCTTGGTCACTGTTTCAGCGCTCCTGATTGAACGATTTGCCACGGAACAATGGGTCCGGCACGATCCTGGCGGGGTGCAGATTAACCAACGGCTGACACCTGACCGATTTGGGTAGGTTCACCGCGACCGGAAACGGCAGCCTTGGGCTGCAACACTTCGCGCGTTGGTCCAAAGGCACGCATCCGTCCATCAGCCATGATCAGCGTCTTGTCCGAAAGGGCGAGTAGCCCAGTCTTGTGGCTCACGAAAACAACCGTGCGTCGCCGTTCCTTGAGGTCCTTGAGAGCCCTGACCAGGGCTGCCTCGCCTTCGCCGTCCAGATTGGCGTTTGGCTCGTCAAGGACGATAAACGCCGGATCCCCGAACAAGGCTCGAGCAAGTCCCACGCGCTGGCGTTGGCCACCGGACAATTGTTGCCCGCCCACGCCGATCTGGGTTGCGTAGCCTTCGGGGAGCGACTGGATAAGGTCGTGAACGCCAGCGCGCTGGGCTGCCAATACGATGGACTCGGCGTCCGTTTCCCTGAAACGGGCGATATTTTCAGCGATGGTGCCGGCAAAAAGCTCAACCGACTGAGGGAGATACCCCATGTGGTTGCCCAACTCGCTGCGGTTCCAGTGCTCAAGCTCCGAGCCATCAAGCCTGACAGCCCCTGCCAAGGGCGACCAGATACCCACCAATGCGCGCACCAGGCTCGATTTGCCTGCCCCGCTCGGACCGACAAGGGCGAGGGTTTCACCCGGCTCCAGCTGGAACGAAACGCCTTGCACAATGGGCGTGCGCGACCCGGGAGACGAAATGATGAGCTGTTCCGCTGATATCCGACCTTGTGGCTTGGGTAGTTGCAGGCGCTGTTCTTCTCCCGGCAGCATCTCGAAAAGCTGCTTGAGACGGGTATACGCCTGGCGCGCACCGATCACCTGCTTCCACTGTCCCACAACCTGATCGACCGGCGCCAACGCCCGTCCCATCATGATAGAAGCGGCGATCATCACGCCAGGCGATATCTGCCCTTCCAGAGCAAGATAAGCCCCTGTGCCCAGGATGGCGACCTGCAGCCCCATGCGCACGAACTTGGAGGCCGACAGCAAAATACCGGCCCGATCGCTGGCGCCCGCTTGCAATTCCAGCATCTTGCGGTGCATCTCGGCCCAGCGCTGCCGCAGGCTGTCTTCCATGCCCAAGGCACGAATAACTTCCACATTCTGTAGTGTCGTGTTGGCAAAATGCTGCGCCGACTGGGAATGGGTGTTGGCTTCTCCCAGCGACTTGCGGGTCACGAGTTCGTTCAGCAAGGCCAAAACGAAGATGACCGCAGCGCCTATGGTCGCCACCCACCCAATCAGGGGGTGGAATACGAAGCACACCACAAGGAATACAGGAACCCAGGGCACGTCGCAGATCGCGATCAAGCCCGAACCTGTGAAAAATTCGCGTAACCGATCGATGTCACCCAGGGCAAAGTTGGCCTTGGCCTGCGGCTGCGTGATGGTGCTCGTGACGACACGGTTGAACAGCGGGTTGGACAAGGTGTCATCGAAGCGCATCCCGGCGCGGACAAGGACGCGTGATCGCAGCCATTCCATTACCCCATAGATGGCCAGCATGAATACGGCAATGAAGGTAAGGACCAGCAAGGTCATCTCGCTGCGGCTTTGCAACACCCGGTCATAAACCTGCAGCATGTAGAGCGGGCCCACGAACATCAGGGCATTGATCGCCGCGCTGAACACGATCGTGGAGAACAACACGGATCGATAGGTCTTGAGCGCATCGGAGAAGACGTTCTTATTCTTCATTGCAAGCCTTCATGGTGCTCAATCACATGAGCGGACCGTTCTTGGGATTCGTTTAGCGTGGTCGCGTGACGTCGTGGGAAGCCTAGCACCCAAAATTCAACAAAGTCTTCGGGAGCGGCTCCTAGCGTCACCGTAACACAAACGCAATCATCTCGCGAGATCACTGCTCATGATGATCAATCTGGGCAGGCTTATGACCAAAGGGAACAACGCGCTACTGTTCTATAGGTCAAAGCCAGGCCTGCTGCAGTCGGCACGAGAACACCCGACGCGCTTGCCAGGAAGTGGGTCATCCGGCACGAACGTCCTGGAATCCAGCGTTGGGCAAACTCGAGCACGGCTGCAAGCGCCACCAGCCCGGCTCCGGCGGTCAGCACATGCAAGGGGCTCGAAAGGAGCGGCAGCAGAGCCGCTCCACCAAGGGCATAGGCTAGCCCATGCTCGATATGACCATCCAGACCGCTTCGGGGGCGCAGGCGTCCCGGCACCAGCGAACCGTAAAGCAGCCCGACAACGCCGAGCAGGAACAATGTGAGGGCGAACAGCTTCCTGCTGCCGCTCTCATCAAAGTCTGCCCCTTGCGTCAAGCTCCGTGTTCTATTCTGCTGCAACCGGTTCATCTCCGGTTCATTGTCGCTGCACTAGCATAAAAAAGCTCGGCATTTTGCTGACAATTCCAGACGGGGACTGAATCATGGCCATCGAAAGTCGTTCTTTCAATCGTGTCACGCCCAATACGCCATCGCAGATTATCTATGAAGACCTTGGGTATGGAGGCAACAACCAGGATCAGATCACGATACAAACCGATGCCTTGAGTGCGTTCCGTCTGACGATTAACGACGACGCATGGACCAATGGCGGTGACTATGCGGCCGCGTTTCTGATCACCGTGACGGGCGAAAACACAGCCCCGCGCAGTTTCGCCTATGTCGACTTTACCAGTTTCAACTTCCAAGCAGCCGCACGTGAGCTGGCTGACTATTATTCGGGCCTCGGCTATACCGTCTACGATGACGACACAGCCTTTGATGCCATCGTCTACACCGATCCCGGCGAACAATTTACCGTAACGATCTCGGGGAGCTTGCACGATAATCCGGAGCAGTTCCGAGGCGGCTCCGCCCACGCTGTCAGCTACACGGCGCAAGTCAGCGAACCGGTCGCCGATCAGGGCGGGCTATTCTATGGCACCGACTTCCGCGACCGCGTTGCGTTTTCCGACGTCGGAGACTTCTTCGATGCTCGTGGCAATCTAGACGTAATTACCTTCCAGAACGGGGCAGGCAACTACCAGGTCAGTGTCTTGGGCAACAACAAGGCCGTTGTGAATGGCATTGAATTGGTCAACACCGAACGACTGGAGTTCGACGACTTCACCCTGGCCCTTGATCTGGCCGGCACCGCCGGACAGGTGTATCGCCTCTATCAGGCGGCCTTTGACCGTGAACCCGATTTCAACGGGCTTTCCAACAATGTCGAGTTTGTCGACGATGGCATGAGCATGCGCACACTGGCGCAGCACTTCGCCGCCTCGCCCGAGTTCCAGTCCCTTTACGGCCAGAACGCGTCCAATGCGACGTTCATCAACGCCGTATACGACAATGTCCTTGATCGCCTGCCCGATGCGGGAGGGTACCAGTACTGGAACACGCAACTGAGCAATGGCATGAGCCGCGGCGAGGTGCTCCTGCGCTTCTCCGACAGTCCGGAAAACGTGGCTCTGGTCGCACCACAGATCGAGGATGGTATCTGGCTGGCTTGATCTCGGGGCAAACCTGCCGCTTGTGTTGAGAATTGTCGAAACCGACGGCACCCCGCATCTGCGCAGATCAGAGACAGCGCACAAGGGGAGAAAGCCTGCGTTTTGGCGCGATCCGGACCGGATCATCGTCGAGATGAACTGAAAGGTACTTCCCAGCCGTCTGGTCTCCACGGCACCAGACGGAGAGGGTGGTGCAAAGGGGAGGGGCGGAACATGCCGCCTCTCACCCGCGGCGACTAAATTAGTGGTCTTGGCCTTACGCAAATCTCCTGATTGCGTTTTTACGCCCGGGCAGAGCTGACCAGTCTCCGCCTCCGGAGACCGCACAGCCGCGGCTCAAGTCACGGCAGGGCAGGACCCCGTACGCATTTGGCTCGCCGGACGCGATGTGCTCGTGCTGACCGGGTCGGACATTTTTCTGACCGGACGAGTCCGAAAGGGTTTGCCAATTCCTGACTTGGCGCTAAATCCTGCGCCCATGACAAACCTGCCCCCAGCTCCGAGCGCCGGACTGCGTCTTGATCTTGCTGGGGCGGCCGGCCCGGCGTTCTGCTATCTGGCGGCCCCGATCCTGGCCGTGGCGTTCTTTTTCCTAACCTACGCCGATCCTCTCGCTTTCCTGTTCGGCCAGAGCGGGTTTTTCGAGGTCGGGGACGCCCCTCAGCATGTCACCGGCTGGCTCCTTTATGCACACGACAGCTGGCGCTGGCCGCTGCTCGAAACGCAGTTGATCGACCCGCCACAGGGCGCCAACATCGCCTTTACCGACAGCATTCCGCTCGCAGCCCTGGTTTTCAAGCTGGTCCATCCGTGGTTGCCCGAGCAATTCCATTATTTCGGATTGTGGCACCTCCTGAGCAAGATCGCCCAGGCCACCGGCGCGGTGTTCCTGATCCGCAGCCTCGGGCAACGCGACAACGTGTCGTCCCTTGCAGCAGCGGCAATGGCCCTCCTCTGGCCGCCGACGCTGTCCCGGCTCACTCACGCGGCCCTGACCACCCATGGCCTGCTGCTCTTTGCCCTGGGAGTGTATTTCCGGGCCCTGCGTCAACAATGGAGCGTCACCCGCTCGACCGGCGCCTTTTCCCTGCTTGGGGTAATCAGTCTCCTGGTCCACCCGTATTTCCTGGCAATGGTCCTCCCCATCGCCTTGGCCTTCACCGGTGACCGTTGGCGCGGCGGCAATGGCTTTGTCGGATCAACCGTCATTGCCGGTGTCGCGAGCGCTGTCGTCCTGTCCGCCTTGATCCTTCTCGGCTATGCCGCGCCAGGTGCGGCGCAGGATCCTGGAGGCTTCCAGCATTTCTCCATGAACCTGCTGTCCCCCGTATGCGGCGGGCTGTTGTCGCCCTGCGCTGTTCCCGATGCGACGGGCGGGCAGGGGTTCGAGGGGTTCAATTATCTGGGTGCTGGAGGGATCGTGCTCGTCCTGGCAAGTCTGCCGCTATTGATCCACGGTGGGTCCCTGAGCTGGATGCGTCGTCACCTCCTCCTGCTCCTGGTGTTGGCTGGCTTTTGGGTCTACAGCCTCTCCAATCGGGTGTTCCTGGGGGAGGGCGAAATAGCTTTCTACGCGCTTCCCCCGATCTATTCTCACCTGTCCGAGATATTCCGGGCCTCTGGCCGTTTTTTCTGGCCGGTGGGATATGCCTTGCTTTTTGGGGCGCTGGTTCTCGTGCTGCGGCAGCGGCTCCTCCTTGCGGTGCCGATCGTTGCCGCGGCAATCGCTCTGCAATGGATCGATACCGGCGCCCTGCGGGCCGATATCAACGCCATGACCGCACCCGCACGGCCGTTCGACTATTCGGGATGGTCCGATCTCGCTCCCCGAATCCAAGCCATCCAGCTCTCCCCCACCTATGGCTGCGACGGCATCGAGAACATGCATTATCTCTACTTCCAGATCGTTGCCGCCCGGCTCGGTACGCCGATCAATACCGGGTATTTCGCGCGCAACCCGGATCCATGCCGTGTGGTCGACAACACCTCTTTTGTGCCCGGTACCCTGTATGTCTCGCTTGACCCGGTGCGGGGGCTCCCCGCGCCACTCATATTCGAGCAGGCCATGCGGGATGGCCAATGCGCGCGCTGGCGGGAATGGAAAGGTGTTGTCTTTTGCCTTGCGGGCACCAGCCAGGCGGAATGGCGGCGCATCAGTCCGGATTTGGTTTTCCGCTAATGATCGCCAAGCCGATCGATAAGAGACCGGGCTTTACATGAAATAGGGACTGCCGCTTCAGTTGGTCGGGCCCTCCCACGCCCAAGCACGGATCTATTCGTCGGGTTGTGCGGTGATGATCCGGCGCACGACATAAAGGGGTCTCTGCTTGACCTCGATAAAGATGCGCGAAATATATTCCCCGATCACGCCCAGCCCGACCAGGGTGATCCCGCATGAAAAGAGTACTGCGGTCATCAAAGAAGCATAGCCGGGCACGTCCACGAAGTCGAACAGGACCACCCGCACGATCAGCACCGCGCCATAGAGCAGGGCCGCAAGGGCTATCGCAAAGCCCATATAGCTCCAGACCCGCAGGGGCAACGAGCTGAACGAGGTGATCCCGTCAAGGGCAAATGCCCAAAGCTTGGTGACGCCCCATTTGGTGGAGCCGACTTCCCGCTGTGGCCTTTGGTACTCGATGATCGCGGTCTTGAATCCGAGCCAGGCAAATATGCCCTTGTTGAAGCGGCTACGCTCCGGCAGCTGGGCCAGTGCGTCGACGACGATCCGGTCCATCAGCCGAAAGTCGCCGGCATGGGCCGGGATCTCGATATCACTCATCTTGTTGATCAGGCGATAGAATGCACGGGCGGACCCGCGCTTGAACGGGGTGTCGGTTTCCCGCCGGCTGCGCACCGCCAGCACCACTTCCGCGCCATCCTCCCATTTTCCCAGCATCTCCCCGATCAGTTCGGGAGGGTCCTGCAGATCGGCGTCCAGCGGAATGACGGCACGGCCCCTTGCATTCAGCAGCCCTGCGGTCAGGGCCGCTTCCTTGCCGAAATTGCGGCTGAGATCGACAATGCGGAGCTGGGCTACCTGCCGCTGGATCTGCATCAGGGCCGGAACGGTGTTGTCGGTGCTGCCATCGTTGACACAGACGATCTCCCATGTGCGGTTAAGCGCTGCCAAGACGGGCAAGAGCCGGTCGAACAAGCGGGGGATACCCTCTTGTTCATCCTTGATCGGGATCACGATGGAAAGATCTGGGCCGGAGGCGGCCATCGGCAACTCCATGGGTCAGGCGGGCCGGGAAAAGACCCAGAATTTGGAAACAAGGAACACGATGGCGGGAGCGGCGAGTGCCGCAATGCCAATGGCGAGCCGTTCGGACATCCCCGCGGCCAATATGGTAACAAGAACAGCGTTGTTGACGAGGAGCCCGAGCAGAGCCGCCAGGAGAAAGCGGATGGGCGCGCCGGGCGCCTTGAACGTGAAAAAGCGGTGTCCCAGATAGGACACGCCAAACGCCACGCAGAAAGCCGCCAGATTGGCGTAAAGGGGCTCCACCCGAACAGGCCCCGAAAGGATGGCGAGGGCCACCACCAGATGGGTGAGTGTGGCCGCTCCACCCACCAGCACAAACCTTACCAATTGCCACTGGCTTAAACGGCGGAGGAAAGAGTGCGCCGGTGCCGGCTGGACCGTGCGGCTCACGATATCACCGGTGCCAGACATCTTCCCGCCGATCCGTACCACTCCATCCATTGCGTTCTTTGCATTGCCGCCCCCTCGCACGGCACCCATTCCAGCGATTATCCTGCCAAGTCAAGCCAAGGCGTCGATCGCTGCGCTCAGCCCGCCCCTTTGCCGCAGTGGGAAGCTGTCGCGGTAAAGGCGGGGCAAGGCGTTGGAGCAAGACAAGATCGGGCCGATCGGGCGGCCCATGATGCCTTCCGATCCGGCAAATGCGCGATAACGGCATCTATCGTTGCGGGCGCGTGACCACTTCTGTCCATCCTGCTCAAGGGTTGCCAAGCAAGCGCCCGGGGTGCGATGTGCTCTCGGCCGCCGCATAATGGCCAGAAGCTGGCGTCCAAATGGGCGCTATACTTGGACAGTTCTGGCACAATCATCACGGACGCTAAAGCGCCTAGACCGATCGCTGAAGGAGGCGATCGGCCAGATAGTTAGTTTGATACGGTCGGAACAGAGTTCAGGCCGCCTTCATACATCTTGAGGGTAGCTTCAATGTCTTCGATGTGAATAGCAAAGCCTTGCTCGACAGCTTCGGCTTGCCGGCGCAAATGGTCGCGTCTTGAAAGCAGCTCGAAGCGCTCGCTCTCGAGCTCTTTTACCGCAAGATCAATTCGATCGCGATGAGTTGCAAGACGCTGCACCATTGGTGCTGTTTGCTTAGAGAGGCGGCGGTTTCGCATCTTTACGTCGCGTCGCTAGGGCCGAATACAAACAGCCCAATGTCGATGCGAAGCCCCCCAGTATTTTCGGCCGCACCTGCTGATTGGGCCACAGACCCATTCCGCAGGCGAAGGGTTCGCCAGCTATATGTAAGCGCCGAAGCGCGCAACTGTCGTTAGTCAGGCCACTCATAGTAGTGCCTACTCAGGTTGACTCCACGAACTTGGCTCCGTTCTTTTCGTGTGGTGCCGATAAGCGAGGCGGAAGATCCGACCAAACAGCGGCAATGGGGCTGCGTTAACTGACGTTGCCTCCTGCGCCTAATCCAGTTTGAAGTAGGCTCTGGCTTGATGAGCACCAGAGATGAAATGAACCAAGTTCACCGAAGAGCAGATCATCGGTGTTTCGAAGGAGCACTAGGCCGGCATTACCATCGCCGATCTGTGCCGCAAAGCATGGCGTGAGCAGCGCCAGCATCTACAAGCAGAAGGCCAAGGATGGCGGGATGAACGTCAGCGGGGTAAAAACGCTGAAGTCGCTTGAGGACGAGAACGCCCGGCTCCAAAAGCTGCTGGCGGACAGCATGCTCGATAGTGCCCCGTTGAAAGATCTTCTTGATAAAAGTATGACTTGCCCCGCACGGGCAAAGATCGATTTCGTTCTGACGATGGCAGTCCGCTAAATGTATCCGGCCTCTCGCGAGTTGACCGTTGACGTGCATTCTGCTCTCGAGAGGATCAAGCCAGTCGCCGATCGTGTCTTAGGTTCGATTCATGTGAGTCATGCAGGATAGCGCGCCATGAACGAGAAGTTTCCTCACATACCAACGGCAATCAATTAAGCAGATTTCTCATAGACGAGCGCTAATGTAAGCTACTCACCAATTCTTGGAATAAGCTTGCCACTTTGGTTTAGATGTGAGCTGAGGCAAATCCGATTGCCTCAGCACTTCCAGTTCGTCGGAAGTCGGCACTGGCGCGGAGGTGTTCGCCATGGCGCCAACACATTTGGAACGAGCCTTGGTTCCAATCCCATTGCGGCATGGGGCCGAGGAGAAGTCCCATCGTGGTCAGGTCCGTTACAACTTTGGGCGTGAGGCGGGACTCGACGTGGAGCGTATAGTCGTCCTCGAGTGGTAGCATGCGCGGCGCGTCCGACGCGGCCTGCGGATCCATGCCGAAATCAAGGATATGCACCAGCATCTGGGCGACGGTGGCATAGACGTTGCCGGGCGTGCCGAGCGCGAGCCAGGGTGCGCCGTTCTTGAGCACAAAGGTATTGCCCAAGATGTTGCGCATGCGTGCGCCCGGCACTCGGAAATTGGCGAAGTGCGCGTTCATGGCGGTCTGCTCATGCGACCCCATCATGAACACGCCATCCACAGCCATGCCAGGAATGCCACCAGACTGGATGGTGTTCATCATCTGAATCCAGTTGCCATCGGCATCGACAATGGAAATTTCGCATGAACCGACCGGCGGCTTGCGGCTGGCGCTGTTCCATCCGCTTGCGGCCAGGGCAGCGCGACCGCGCGTCAGGCGCACATGCTCCGTGAGATCGACATGCGGGCGACTGGCTGCAATGAGTTTTGCCTGCTGAGCATGGAAATCCGGGTCCATCAGAACAGCGGCAGCATCGCCCGCGACAAGGGGATCGTGCAGGAAGCCGCAGGCCTGCTCGGCAAGCCGCAGGGCATGGGCCATGGTGAAGACGTAGTCGGCGCCAAAGGGCTCCATTTGAGTGATGCCGGCGTGATCGAGAATGCCGAGCACCATGGCGCAGAAGGCGCCTTGCCGTTCGGGCGGCGCGAGGCCGATGATGTCGTGACCACGATGGGAAAAACGCAATGGAGCCTGCCAGCGCGGCGGATTGGCGGTGAGGTGATCCAGCCGCACTGGCCAGCCGAGATCATTGCCAGCCGTGACGAAGGCCTTTGCCCAGCCTCCCGTGCTGAAATAGTCCGGACCATATTCTGCCAGGCGCTTCATGGTTTGCGCCAGGGAGGAATTGCGAACCACCTGGCCAACCGGGGTCAAATAGCCATTGGGCATGAAAACGGTACGCGCGGATTCGAAATAGGTGCAGAAGGGTGCAGCAAAGACATTGACGCCGTACTCAAAGGACGAGACGGCGTGGCCACGTTCAGCCCATGCGACAGCCGGCGCGCAGAGCTCGGCCCAGCTCTTGGTGCCAAAGCGTTGGTGAAGGGCAGCCAGGCCCGGCATGAAACCAGGGATGGCAGCCTGCGGGCCGGGCGCGCCCTCCCGGGCCCAACCGCCTACTCCGTTGATAGGCTGAAAGGGCGGAAGATCAGGGGCGAGCGTGCCGAGGGCATTAAGCTGGTGCGGTTGGTTCCTGGCGCCATCCCAATAAAGGCAAGAAACCATGCCGGCATGGCTGGTCAAATGCGGCTCCACGACGGCCTGTACCAGCGCTGCTGCAATGGCTGCATCGGCGGCATTGCCACCTGAGGAGAGGACCGCAATAGCAGTTTCGGTGACAATCGGATTGCCCGTGCTGGCCACAGCGCGGCCTTCGGCCAAGGGCTTGGGACCCTGGTTGGCGATATAGCTCTCAAGCGGACGCATGTTTACTCCCGTGGTTCCATAGCGTCGCGTAGACCATCGCCGAGGAAGTTCACTGCCAAGACGGTGAAGAGAATGAGCAGGCCAGGTGGAATGGCAAGCCATGGCGCCTGCGAGAGCCAGGACGATGCACTGTTAAGGAGGTTTCCCCATGTGGGTACAGGAGGCTGGATGCCAAAGCCCAGAAAAGAAAGCGCGGATTCGAGCATGATCGCGCTGCCAACCGCTAGGGTCGAGGCCACGGTGATGGGACCGATGGCATTGGGCAGGATGTGGCGGAACATCAGCCGCGGCCCGCTTGCGCCAAGAGCCCGGGCAGCCTCAACGAACTCGCGTTCGCGCAGGGCAAGGAACTGGCTGCGCACGAGGCGCGCCGTGCCCATCCAGATGAGAATACCCACGATAGCAACAAGAAGCGGGGGGCTAGGCCGGAACAGGCCGGACAGCAGCAAGACGAGCGGCAGAGTTGGGATCGACATCATCACATCGGTGAACCGCATGAGGATAATGTCAGGGATACCGCGGTAAAAACCTGACACGGCGCCCACTAGTGTTCCGACAATCCCCGCGATCATGGCGCCGGCGAGACCAACCGCCAGGGAAACGCGCCCGCCATGGAGCAGCCGGGTCAGGGCGTCGCGCCCCAGTTCGTCCGTGCCCAGCCAATGCTCGGCGGACATGGGACCAGGCATGCCAAGCAGGTCAAAGTCTTGATAATCATAGCTGTACGGCGACAGCATGGGGCCGATCGTGACCGCTAGGCCGAGTAGTAACAGGAAGGCTGCGCCGATGACTGCAAGGCGGCGTTTGAGGAAGCGCTTTAGGACGCGGCGCCAATAGCTTTGTGGCGGCGCAGCTGGATTGATGGCACCCGGAGCCGTTGCATCAGTCATAGCGGATCCTTGGGTCAAGCGCTGCGTAGCAGATGTCGGCAACAATGTTAGCTACGACAATGGCGAGCGAGCCCATCATCATTAGGCCCATCAGCATGGGATAGTCGCGCCCATCCATGCTCTCCATGAAGAGCCGGCCAATGCCAGGCCAGGCGAACACTGTTTCGGTGATCACCGCGCCCGAGATGATGGTCACGAAATCGACCGCGATGACGGTAACCGCCGGAATCATAGCGTTGCGTAATGCGTGGAGGAAAAGCACCGACTTCTCGCCCCGACCCTTGGCATAGGCGGTTCGAATATAGTCCTGGTTGAGCACATCGATCATGCCGGAGCGAATGAAGCGGCTCCAGCTGGCGACCGTCGCCAGGGACAGAACAGCTGCAGGCATGATGATGTGACGCAGGCGGTCGATAAAGGAGCCATCGCCGATGGACTGGTAACCGGCGGATGGCAACCAGCCCAGTTGCACGCTGAACAGAAGCTGCAGCAACAGGGCCAGCCAGAAAACGGGGGTGGAAATGCCGGCGAAGCTGAGGACAGTGACTGTCCCGTCTAGCTTTGAGCCACGCCGAGCCGCGCTGATCATGCCCACAGGGACGGCAACCAGCAGCGAAATGACCATGGCGAGGCCACCAAGCTGGAGGGTGGGGCCGAGGCGGAGCACGATCTCGTCCAGGACTGGGCGACCGGTGCGGATGGAGTAGCCCCAATCTCCCACCAGGACAGCCTTGAGCCACAGGAAATACTGAATCGGAACGGGCTGGTCGAGTCCATAGCGCGCGGCGATCTGGGCGAGGGCTTCCTTGCTGACCGACGGGTTCTCGGCATAGATGTCCAGCGGCCCGCCCGGCGCGAGCTGGATGATGGTAAACAGAATTACGGAAATGCCCAACAAGAGCGGGATGGCGCCCAGAAGGCGTCGAATAATGTAGGCTAGGCTCATCTCGCTCCCTGGGGCTGTGGAGCTACCGGCCCTGCAAACAGCAGGGCCGGTGCACGGGTCAAAATGTCGATCTTACGGGCTTAGCCCTCAAGGTACCATTCCTTGGTGTCGACGAAATTGGTCATATTGGTCGGGTTGGGAACGAAGTTCTTGAGCTCCACCGGCTTGGCAATGACCGAAACGCCGCCCGTAAGGGCGATGGCCGGCAAATCCTCTGCGATGATACGTTGCATCTCGGAAGCTGCTGCCTTGCGCTCTTCCTGGTCCAGCGTGTTTTCGAGGCGGGCAAAGACTTCGTCGAGCTCGGGGTTGGAATAGCCCTGGCCGTTGTTTTCCCCGCCGGTGCTGTAGAAGATCGAGTAAACCGGATCGGCGGAGGTGATCCAGCGACCATAGATGAGGTCGTAGCCGCCCGTATAACGGGCTTCGCGGTAAGCAACGCCGGTCTTGTTGTCGGCGGTGGCTTCGATGCCGATTTCCTTCAGCTGGGCAATGATCACCTGCTGCACGTTCTCGTCGTCCGCACGCCCCGATTGGACCACGAAAGCAAAGCTCAGGCGCTTACCATCCTTTTCGCGGATGCCATCGCCCACACGGGCGTAGCCCGCCTCGTCCAGCATCGCATTAGCAACTGCGGGATCATAGGCGTATTCGGGCGTCGCATCGTCATAGAGGTCGAAAATGGGAAGAACGAGCGACTTGATCGGGGTAGGGAAGCCCCCTTGAACCCGTATCAGCGTTTCACGGTTGATCGCGTGGGCAACAGCTTTGCGGACGGCGATGTCGGCCAGCAGTTCGTTACGGAAGTTGAAGTCCAGATGGCCCCAGCTGAGTTGCGGTCCAACAACGATCTCAAGTCCCTGGACACCTTCAAGCTGCGAAGCGCGGCCATAGGGAACCGAGACGGCCATGTCGAGTTCGCCGCTCTGCAACTGGGTGATCAGCGTGTTGCTATCGGTAACAATGCGGAAGACCAGGCGATCCAGATAGGGCAGTTGATCGCCGTTGGCGGCGGTGCGCCAATAATCTGTGTTCTTGTCGAGCACGACATATTGGCCGCGGACGAATTCGGCGACCTTGAAAGGGCCTGTGCCAACGGGGGTCTCATTGTAGGACGAGGTGTTGAGATCCTCGCCTTCCAATAGGTGCTTGGGCATGATGCCGAAGGTGAAGAGGGTCGATGCGAAGTTTGGCTTCACCGTGTTGTAGTTGCAGACGACGGTATAGTCGTCAGGCAGGTCGATGCTGTCGATGTCCTGAGTGCCGTCTTTGGATTCGGCGATAAAGTTCGGATCCTTGACCGCTTCCCAGGTGAACTTGACGTCGGCCGAGGTGAAGGGAGCTCCGTCATGCCACTTCACGTTCTTATTGAGATGATAGGTGATCGTCATCTTGGTGCCGTCCTCAGACAGAACGATGCCACCATTCTCTAGCGTCGGCACTTCCTTGGCGAGTACCGGCACGTAGCGCGCGTCCTTGTCGGGAGCGATCAGGCCCTCGATGACGGTGTGTTGGGCGTCGGCGAGGAAGCCGGTGGAATAGGTGTTCATGGTGTCGAGCTCATAGGTGAGACCGACATTGAGGGTGCCGCCAGCCTGCTGAGCCATGGTGGGCAGCACGCGCATGGTGGCGAACGCTGTGGTGCCGGCGAGAATCCCTTGCAGCACAACGCGGCGTGTAAATTTTGTTTTCATGTTCCCGTCCTTTGCTAATGCTTTGATATAGTTGCCGGTTGATCCGGCCTTTTAGTAGCCTTTGGTGCGATCGACGACGTGCAGCACTGGCTCGCCGCTTTCGAAGCGGCGGATGTTTGCTGCCATTTCCTTGACCGCCATATGCTGGTGGGTTGGTGCCGCCACATGGGGCGAGAGCCGGATTTTGGGGTGTTTCCAGAGTGGATCGTCGCTGGGTAACGGCTCTATGCGGAAAACGTCGAGGGCTGCACTGCTGAGCTTGCCGCTGTCGAGGGCCGCGATTAGGTCGGCGTCAACGACGTGGCCACCGCGCGCGCCGTTGATGAAAAAAGCTCCATCGGTTAGCGCACTGATAACGTTGAGGTTCACAATGTCCTGCGTTTCGGCCGTTAGTGGTAACAGATTGACGAGGATATCTGCGCCTTGCACAGCCGTGAGCAGTTCGCCCATTCCGGCAAAAGTGGTCGCGCCCGGGATGTCGTGTCTTGTGCGTGCCCAAACATGCGTTTGGAAGCCGAAGCGGATGAAGTGTTCGGCCACGGGGCGGCCCAGGGCGCCAGCGCCCAAGATGGTGACGTGGCGTTCGTTGGCGAGCTTTTCCGGCTGCGGCGTCCACTCGCCGCGCTGTTGCTGTTCGGCATAAAGGAAGAGGTTGCGGTGCCAGGCTAGGGCCTGAGCCAAAACCCAATCGGCCATACCAAGGGCCAGGCCCTCGTCCACCAGGCGGACGATCGGCAGTTCATCTGGAACTTCCCCGCTCGCGAGCAGATGCTCGATCCCAGCATTGAGGGAGAGGACGAGTTTGAGCCCGGGAACAGCTCGGATAACGCCAGGCAAGGGACGGCCAACCACAATGAAGGGGACCTCCGGATCACCCGCTTTGGGTTGCTCGGTCAGCACCTCGTAATCCGACAGTTCTGCACGGAAGAGTTGGGCTAGCTGTTCAGGGTTTCCGCGAGAGGCAATGAATAACCGTTTCATAACAGCGAGCATGATGTGTCCAGCTTGGATCATGCAATGGCCGAAAAAATTCAAATTCCCCGCACTTCACCTCATGCAAACGGGATTGCAGTGGAAAAACACCAATGAGCGCACCGGAGTTGGCGCGCTCTTGAACACTGTGCTTGCGAATTGGGCAGGGGCGCTCAGGCCAGAGGATTGGACAGGTTGAGCTCGTGGCTGCGGATGCAGGCAACGCTGTGGCCATTGCCCGCTTGTTCCAATGGCGGCACGACTTGGGCGCAGCGCTCGATGGCATAGGGGCAGCGTGTTCGGAAAACGCAACCGGAGGGTGGGTTGACCGGACTTGGCAGGTCACCCCTCAGCGTGATGCGCTCGCGGCGGATCGTGGGATTGGGGACCGGGGCAGCATCGAGCAGCGCGCGGGTGTAGGGATGCCGCGGCTTAGCGTAGAGATCGGCCGCATTACCCATCTCCATGACGCGGCCGAGGTAAAGCACGATCACGCGGTCACATAGAAATTCGATGACCGACAGATCATGACCGATAAACAGGAGCGACAGGCCCAACTCCTTGCGCAAATCCTGCAGGAGATTGATGATCTGCGCCTGGATGGAGACGTCCAGGGCCGAGACGGGCTCGTCCGCGACGATGAACTCGGGATTGACTGCCAGGGCACGGGCGATGCCGATACGCTGGCGTTGTCCGCCGGAAAACTCATGCGGGAAGCGTGCGGCGGCGTTGCGGGGCAAACCGACCTTTTCCAGCAGATCGCCGATGCGCTGCTCGCGATCCTTGCGGGTGCCGATGCGGTGAAGCACCAGCGCCTCGCCCAGGGTCTGGCCCACGCTCATGCGCGGGTTGAGGCTGGCATAGGGGTCCTGGAAGATGATCTGCATGCGCGAGCGCAGCGCTTTCAACTCCTTAGGGGCGAGGGTGGTTACCTCCTGCCCAGCAAGGCGCACTGTGCCTGCGGTTGGCTCAACCAGACGCAGCACGGCGCGCCCCAGAGTGGTTTTGCCGGAGCCAGATTCTCCGACAAGGCCCACGACCTCACCCTTTCGCACGGTGAACGACACACCATCCAGCGCCTTGAGCGTAACGCCGGGTTTAAACAGCGACTTGCCAAGCGGATAATGGACTTTGAGGTTATCAACGACCAGAAGTGGCTCAGCCATTCACTTCGTTCCAGCGGATGCAGCGGGCCCGGTGCTCGGGAACAACTGGCAAGAGAGGGGGTACGGCTTCGCGGCATTGGCGAATGACCCAGGCGCAGCGTGGGTTGAAGTCGCAGCCTTGAGGCGGATTGCGTGGATCAACAACGCTGCCGGGAATCGCCCGCAGCCGTAATTCCTCGCCACGCTCACGTGCGGCATGGTCCATAACCGGCAGGCTGCCGAGCAAGCCTTTGGTGTAAGGATGGCTTGGCCGGGCAAACAGCTCCCGCACAGGTGCGGTCTCGACGATCCGGCCGCCATACATCACCGCGACCCGGTCGGCGACTTCGGCCACCACGCCGAGATTGTGGGTGATGAACAGGATGCCCATGCCGATGTCGCGCTGCAGGCGGCGCATCAGTTCCAAAATCTGCAACTGCACCGTGACGTCCAGAGCGGTGGTCGGCTCGTCAGCGATCAGCAAGGCGGGATTGCAGGCCAAGGCCATGGCAATCATCACGCGCTGGCGCATACCGCCCGACATCTGGTGGGGATAAACGTCTGCCCGGTTGACTGGATCAGGAATCTCAACCAACGCCAACATCTCTATAGCGCGCGCCCAGGCTTGCTTGCGGGTGAGCCCCTGATGAAGGCGCGCTGCTTCTGCGATCTGCGCTCCCACCTTCTGGGTGGGGTTGAGCGACGTCATCGGCTCCTGAAAGATCATAGAGATCTCGTTGCCGCGAATGGCCCGCATCGCCCCTTCAGGCTGGCTGACGAGATCGATGACCTTCCCGGAACGCGTCCGGAACAGCATTTCGCCGGCAACAATCGAGCCGACGCCCTTGGCGAGCAGCCGCATCACCGAGAGGCTGGTGACCGACTTGCCCGATCCGCTTTCGCCGACTAGCGCAACTGTTTCGCCTTGGCCAATAGTCAGGTCCACGCCCTTGACGGCCTGGACCACACCGGATTCCGTCCGGAATTCTGTGACGAGGCCTTTGATGTCGAGTAGCGGCGTTGTGGTTTCGGCAATCATGGGTTGAGTTGCCCCGATCTTTCCATTTCCTCAGTGATCCAGGCCAGCGGCACATGGCCGTAGCTCAAAAGGCTGTCGTGGAAGCTGAGCGTGTCCCCCTTCCAGCGCTGGTGCAAGGCTTTGATGCCCTCGACGCCAATCCAGTACATGAGGCGCGAGCCCGGCAGCATGGAATTGCGCACCACCTCGCCCTCGACCCGCGCCGGGGCAAAGCCCGCCTCGCGGTAGAAAGCCATGGCTTGTTCGAGCGACCAATCGCCTAGATGGAGCTTGATATCGACCAGCACGCTGGCGGCATTGCGGCGCTCGAACTGTTTGAGCAGCAGGGTTTCTTCGGGCGTGTAGAAGCCCGGCGCCTCCATGAGGAGGTCTTCCACATAACAGGCCCAGCCCTCGATCAGCGTGCCCGATCCAAGGAACGCAAGGCCCAGAGCACAGTCCGTGCCGGCAAGGCGCGCCAGCCGGGAGGCCGCTGCCCGAGCACGGGTATTCTGCGTATGATGACCGAGGCTGCCATGGTGCACGGCATGGATGGTCTTGACCATTGCCGTGTTGTTGGCGCGCAGGAACGCCTGCTCGTCATCGCCAGGAGGCGTGACCCAATAAACGCTGCCTGCGCCGGGGTTCAGCGCCGGGGGCGAACGGTAGAACAGGAAGTAGAGCGGCTGGCTGATCTTGCGGAAGCACGGCGCCATCCAGCGATATTCGAGATCATATTCCTGGGCGGGCGTGACAAGGCTCGAGCCCTGCGCAACCGCCTGGACGTCCCAATCCATGTAGCTGTCAAACACCGCTTCGGCGCCGGAAGGATGATGGTCTGACAGCTCGGCGATGATCTTCTCCCATGAACGACTGGGATCGATCGCCTTGGCCATTTCGACCATCTCGTCGCCCATGCGCTGGTAGGCTGCTTCAGCCATGTCCACGGCCTCGCGCGGTGACATGGGCAAGCCATGAATCTCATCCATCAGTTGGGCAAGGAAGGTCTCGCCACAGGCCGGATCTGCATCGGGATGTCCATCAAGCGCCGAGGCAAAGGCTTCAAATGCGTTGGCGGCGCTACGGGCCGGCTCGGCCCACTCGTCGGCGAATTCTTCATGCAGCTTGATGTCGGTGCGCAAGAACCCGGCTATGGCGACGGCTTCCTTTTGGGCGCGCTTGACCCAGCCTTGCGGCGCTGGAACGCCCTCGAGCTGCTCGATCGCAGCCTCGAGAAATTCCGCGATGCCGCCAAGCCGGGCAATCAGCGCCTCATGGCGGATCGGCATGGATTGCGGCAGCAGCAGCGAAATGATCGAGAACGCAGCCTCGCCCGAATACCAGGCCGGGTTGTGGAGCCGCGGCCGCGTTTCGGCGGCAAGGCGCTGCATCCGGAGTTCGGCCAGCATCATCCGCCGATCGAGGCGATCACCCAGTTCATCGGGCTCAGCGCTGTTTTCGAGACGCATGAGGAGCGCGTCGATGCCCTCAATCTCGTCCGCACGGGTCTGGGAACCAGCGGCCGGAAGCAGGGCATCGTGGTTCTTGTCGCCCATGAAGGTCGCATCCACCGGATGGAAGCGCCAGTGATGGGCCAGAAAGGCGTCGACCAGGGCGGGATCAAAGGCGATTGTCATGCCAGCTTGCCCGGCAGGTCGACCCAGCGGCGCTCGAAATGCGCCTTGATCACCGCGTCAACGATCTCCTGGCTCTTGGCCCCGTCAAAGAAGGTGCATTCCTGCGGCCGGTCTTCCAGGATTTCATCAACAAAGTGCCGCACGAGATTGCGGTAGTAGAGTTCAGGCCAGGGCGTGTTGAGCGTCGTGCCGGGCGGCAGCGCATCGGCGCCAACATCGTAGGGAATGAATTCGACGGCTTCGGCCTTAGCGATCTTGAGCGTTTCCGCCGTGCCAAACTCCGAAATCAGCCGCGCGACGGCAGCGCCCTTAGAACCATAGACGCGGATCTCAACGCCCGGGTAATTGCCAACCGCCACATAAGACGTCTGCAGCAGCCCCTGTGCGCCATTGGCGTACTCGACAAGCGCGACAGCGCCGTCTTCAACCTTGATCTTTTGCAGGCCGACTTCCCCGCGCACGATGCGCTCGGGGATGAAGTTCTTCATGGTCGAGGCGACCGAGCCGAACTCGCCGCCCAGCCAGCGCATCAGGTCGATCAGGTGCGAACCGTAGCCGACGATGGATGCGGGGATCAGCGCATTGCGGTCGACGCCCGGCGTGATCTGGCGCAGCGGTTCTTGCGGGTCGAGCCATTGCGAATTCTGCTCGAAGCCATGGATATGGAACACTTCACCCAGCGTGCCGTCATCGATCCACTTCTTGATCTGCCGGATGGCAGGCGAATAGCGGAAGGTGAAGCCGAGCTTGGTGCGCACGCCTTTTGCGTCGGCTTTGGCGGCGGCATCGAAGGCGGGCGCTGCTTCGGTATGGAGCGGCTTTTCCGAAAGGACGTGCTTACCGCCTTCAATCGCGAGCAGGCTGAGTGGCAAGTGAGTATGGGTGGGCGTGCAAACGTCCACCATCTGCACGTCCGGATCGGCGATCAGCTTTTCGGGGTCCGAGTAGACCTTCTTGGCTCCGTACTTCTCGCCCAAGGCCTTGGCGCGATCGGGATCGATATCGCAGACGGCGATGAGGTCGACACGTTCATGGGCCTTGTAGCCTGGGAGGTGTGCTTTATCGGCCCAGGTATGCGCGCCAATGAGGCCAACGCCGAGCTTGGAAGTCATGGCAGGGTCTTTCCGATCTGGGCCGCATAGGCTTCGAGTTCATCATAATTGTGGAAGCCCAGCTGGCGCTGGCCGTCCTCAATCTCGTAGATCATGCCCACCATCTTCTCGTTGAGGCGGGTATCGGCGCCGGCCTTCTTGCCGAACTCGATCAGCTTGCCGGCAAAGGCGCGGGTTTCCGACGGGCGCTTGCGATAAACGATGTCCCACCAGATGCCCGAGCCCTTCTTCTTGAAATTATGAGTGGGCTTGTTGTCCTGGTCTTTCTTGAGCAGCCAGATCGCGTGATTGACATTGTCGATCAGCTTCTGGGTGTCCTCCGCTGTCTTGACCCGGTAATTGGCGGGATCAAAGAAGTCGAAGGCCTGAACCTCGATGCCGTTGGCATCGGCGATTTCGAGCGCTTCCTTGACCACGGCGCCGGCCAGCCGGGCATAACGCTCCACACCCAGCGTGTCGCGTATCTTGGCATCGGCGAGGGCGGAGAACACCACCTGGGCAGAATAGACTTCCTTGGCCCAGATCTGGCCCCAGATGCGATTGGAATATTGCACCTCAGTCAGCGCCGAGAGAGCATCACCGATTTCCTTGAGGCGCGGCGTCATTTCGCCATTCATCTCGCCCAACTGGATCGGGCCTTCATGAACGAACTCGATATAGCCGGGGTCAACCAGTGCGCCGCCATAATTGGGGATGGAGCCGATGATGATGTCCTTGCCCGGCAGGCCTGCTTCCTCGAGCAGCGCCACCATGTCGGGCTCGTTGAAGCCGTTTTGGTACGACACGACAGCGGTGTCCGGCGTCAGCAGCGACACGATCTGCTTGAGAGCCTCCAGCGTGTGCTGCGACTTGGTGGCAATCAAAACCACACCCAGATCACCCGAAAGCTGGTCGGGCGTTGCTGATTTGACCGGAATGGTCATGTCGCCGCGCACGCCGTCGATGCGCATGCCACCCTGGTTGAGCGCGTCTACGTGCTCCTTCCAGCGGTCAACCAGCAGCACGTCGTGCCCGGCCTTGCTCATGTAGGCTCCGGCTAGCCCGCCAATAGCGCCGGCACCGATGATGGTGAACTTCATGAGTTGTGCCTCTTAGTTGGCGACCTGAGGAAACATGGAAAGGCTCTCGGGCGAGTTCGCGTAGGAATAGAGCGCCTTGATGAAAGCTGGCTTCTGGGCCTCGGTGACGCGTTCGCGCACCTTGCGGACGATCTCGTTACCGGCCCAATAGGACGAAATGAACGGCCCGCGGAAGGGATGGGCGGCCATGCGCAAGCGGCCCTGCACCCAGGCTTCCTGGCCCATGGCGGTGTTGCGCAGATAGTTGGCGACATCCTCGCGCGGAACGCCCTCCACCATCAGCATCCAGGCAGCGCTCGTCTGGGCGGCGCTGCGCACGCGGCGCAACTCGATGTGGATGGCGTCATCATCGTCCTCAACGAAGTCGATGAGATGCACGCCCTGGTCGCCAATGCCTTCCTGCACGCAGCCAGTGATGGCGTCGGTGGTGATGAGCAGCGCGTCGGCAGGGGCCTCCCCAGCATCGACGGCAGCCTTGGTGGACAAAAGCTGAGTGGAATGGCCGGGATAGACTTCGTGGCACACCAGATGTTTGAGCGCGGCGCGGGTGAAGCTCAGATCGAAATTGAGGTCCATCTTGCCTTCGTTGAACGAGCAACGCGCGGTATAGAACATGCCGCGAACTGGGTTGAGGACCATGTCATAGTCGCCGGTGTCGAAGATCATGGCGTCAGTCTTGGCCTTGGCCTGCGCCATCAGCTCGCGGAACACCGTTTCGACCTGCTCGGTCGGCACAGCGCGCGCCTCTTCCCAGGCAGCGACACGCTCGCCCAGGCTACCATTGGTGAAACCGGAGCGCTTGAGCACGGCGTCGAGTTTGGCGCGGGCGTCTTCGATCACCGCCTCATCTTCTCGGCCAGCGGGGGCGCCAACGAGCTGGGTGACTTTTTCCTCAAAGCTTGGACTGGCGCCAGCCAGCATCTTGGTGGCGGTACGGACCGACCGGATCATGCCTTCAAGGAAGACCTTGCGCGGACCTGCGGGCAGCGTTGCAGCTTCCGTTGCGAGGCGATCAAGATCGGCCTTGATCGTATCCACATCGGCATAGTCACGGGCGGTTATGCTATCGCCGCCCAAATAGATTGGAACAAGGCCTTCGCCGCCCAGAAGGCTACGATCGGCTGGCTGGCGACGCTCATAGGCATCGATGCCCATGGCAATGGAGGTGAGGTCGCGACCGATCTCGAAGGAGTTCATGGCTGTTGCGTCTCAGTGTTTGAAGATGGCGTCAGGATTGCGAAAGGACTTAAACTCCAGCGCATTGCCGGACGGGTCCATGAGGAAGAACGTACCCTGCTCGCCCGGCTCGTTCTCGAAACGGATCTTGGGCTCCATGACAAAAGCATAGGATGCGTTGCCCAGGCGCTCGATCAGTCCGTTCCAGGTTTCCCAGGGCAGCACCGCGCCAAAATGGTGCAGCGGCACCATGTCATTGCCGACTTTGGACTTGGCTTCCGACTTGGGATCGTTGTTGATGTGGGCCGAAAGCTGGTGACCAAAGAAATCGAAGTCGATCCAGTTTTCAGCCTCTCGCCCAACCTTGCAGCCGATGATCTCGCCGTAAAAGTGTCGGGTGGTCTCTTTGTCCTTAACGGCGAAAGCCATGTGAAATGGGATCATCTGGTCGGTCCAAAAGGGTCAACAGGGGTGGCAGCGATTGCGCTTCAAGTGAAAAAGCTAACTGCTTGGCGTCTTGCTGCAAGGCGCATAAAGATTGCCCTTGCATGACTCTATGGAATGATAATCAGTGAAACGGCGTGTTCTTCCTTCCCTCAATGCACTGCGAACCTTCGATGCCGTTGCGCGGCACAATTCTTTTACGCGCGCGGCAGAGGAGTTGAACGTCACGCAAAGCGCTGCAAGCCGGCTCGTCCACAGTCTCGAAGATTATCTGGAAGTGCCCCTTTTCACGCGTCGGAGCCGGCGCATTCAGCTGACCGATCAGGGGCTTTACTATAGTCGCCTCGTCAGCCGTTCGCTTGATCTACTCGAAGCGGGAACGGTGGAGCTAATGTCGTCCAAGGCGGGCAAGGGCACGCTGTCAGTCGGCATGCTGCCCACTTTTGGCACGCGCTGGCTCCTGCCGCGGCTCCCGTCGTTCCAGAAGCTTTATCCCGATGTGTCGGTGAATGTCGTATCCAGCGACGGCGAGCTCGATTTCACCAATGAGCGCATCGATATCGCTATCCGCTTCGGCCATGGGCAATGGAGCGATGCCTTGATCGACCCGCTGATGAGCGAAGAGGTTCAGGTTGTCTGCTCGCCGATACTGCTCGAAGACAGCTCCCCGCTCACCTCACCGTCGCAACTGGGCAATTACCGCCTGATCGATCACTCCACCCGTCCCGACAGCTGGGAATACTGGTTTCGCTCCATTGGCGCAGAACTGCCCGCCCTCAATTGGGGGGCGCGGCTCGAGCATTTCTTCATGATCATCGAGGCTGCCAAGGCCGGGCTTGGCATGGCACTGCTGCCAACATTCCTGATTGAACAGGAACTGCTCAACGGGCAATTGGTCTCCCCATTTCCCGAGCGTGTTGCTGGCCCGGGAGCTTACTACCTGATCACGCCACAAACCAAAGCCGGTCTTCCACGCGTTGTGGCGTTCCGCAGGTGGGTTCTGGAACAATTGAACTAGACTAGGATGCGAATTCTTCGAAAATAGATAAGAACAGTCGATGCCATAAGTTCACATGTGAGGTGCACATCGAGCGGTCTTTGCAGCGATGAGGCCCTTGCAGCCGGAACGAACGGCTGCTTTTGCTTACTTTAACGCAAGAAGCGGACTGGGCGGTAACACCCCATCTCGGCCATTCGTGCAAAGTTTGGGAGATCCTGGAAGCAGGCATTCAGGGCACCGTCGCAACTTTTATCGTCAGGCGCACCAGATGCGAAGTTTTGTTATCTCACGCCTCTTTCACTGCACTTTCCCGCTTGAGTCACGACGCCTAACTAGAAACCGACTCCACAATCTGGAGGCGGACAATGCTTACGACACGACTGCAAGCGGCTCTCGGCAACCCGGGCCAGCTCTACAATATAGGAAATGCAATTATCCTGATCGGCGGTGTCAGTGGCGCTCTCGCCGCGGCGATTGGTGATGGTAACAGCCTCAATCTAGCCTTTCAACGAATTGTCGCGCACCTTTGGGGTAGTCCATCTGCCCTTGCCTTAACGATGGCAACACTCGTGTTTTTTGCTGCCGGCGCCGCATACTCAGCGGCTTGGAAGGTCAAGGGCCCAAGACCCAACCCTCGCCTGAACAAACGGGGCGATTTACTGTCTGGCGTGGGCGCCTTGGTGTTAGGCGTTGGACTGATCATGTTGGGCAATGCCGTTATGGCAATCTTCGCAGGACTGCTGCACGCCTTCGGCAAGTTCGGTAGCGCCTACGGTGCCGGAAAATATATCAGGATCGGCAACAATTTGACTCCGCTGGACGACCTTTGCAAGGACCTGGTGCTGGTGAGCCGGCTTCCAGCCTTGCTGGCGGCGCTAAGTGGCCTTGTGCAAACTCTGACGGAAGCGGCTGATCTGGGAGTAATCTTGCTTTCCAGCAGCGTGGTGGTCAGCACGATCTACTGGGCCCTGGCAGACATCTTATTGTTGCGCCGGGACGGAGCTTTAATGGTTGGCATCCGTCGGGCACTTCGATTGGGAGGGTTTTCTGCGGCAGAGTAGCAAAGGTGACGAGAGACTTTCACGCTGCTTTCACGCCGGCTTAGTTGATTGGGCGAAGTCGTTTAGCCGTCATCAGATCAATTCGATCTTTGGGTGAGCAATGTTGCAAATTGCGGGAAGTCTAAAACTTGATGGAAAGCCTTCCGTTCCCCCAAATGTGTTGTATTCTGCCTTGGGCAGAAAAGGTGGCTGGCGAGCCAATACCGGCTTTCTGCCGGAGGCACATCGTATGGCGGGCCACGACGCCGATACCATCTGCTACATCTACTTGCTTGGCTCTATTTGCGTCATGGACGCGAATGGAGCTCTACGCACGCCCAAGTCTCAAAAAGCTCGGGCGTTGGTCGCCTTGTTGGCTCTTGCACCGCGTGGGGCCCGTTCTCGCGTTTGGTTACGTGACAAATTGTGGAGCGAAAGCGGCGAAGAACAGGCAAGTGCAAGCCTACGGCAGGCGCTAACCGATGTCAGGCGATCATTTGGGCCCAGCGCCGACAAGCTCCTGATCTCAGACAATTTTACAGTCTCCCTTGATCTTAGCCGAGTCAAAGTCGACGCACTGGATCCGACCGCCTCGGCGGACCAAGGAACTGACGTTGACAGCGCCCCGGAACTTCTCGAGGGGCTTGATATCGCTGATCCAGAATTTGAGGACTGGCTCACGCTTGAACGACAAGTGTGGCGCGGCCGTCTCGAGAACGCATTGGTGCACCGTGAAGTAATGCCAAGATTAGAGCGAGCGAATAGCGTTTCCGGCAGAAAAGTCGCTTGGCCTTCCAGTCCAAACAATGGCAATGCATCACCTCCAGGCCAGCAACCAGGCTGGACGGTGGTCCTAATGCCGCCCTCTATCTCGGGTGAAGTTGGCGGCGCCGGCGCCCTGCCGGGTGTACTTGCCCAACTGCTGGTGACGTCCCTGCTCGACGTTGGCGATATCGGCGTCATCGATTTTTCCCAGAACGGCGGTGCCGAGATTGTGGCAACTCTCGGCCCGGTTGCCCTCGTTGTTCAAGCCCGTTATCGCGTGGCTGGAAATCAGGTTCACCTCACCGTGTGCCTGACGCGGCACCAGGATCAGGCCATGTTGTGGATGGGCGGCACCACGCTGGATCGCCGGGCTGTTGAGCTCGGCGACATGACCGCGTCTCATCAATTCATCAACGAGGCGGTCGACCGACTGCGAACCTTTTTTCTGGTGCGTGCTGAGACTCACCCCGAAGAGGCAGGTGAGCAGGAAAGTCTTTTCGGCGCCGTCAACTCAATGTTCCGACTATCACGTGGCGACCTCGAGCGATCTGAAGCTTCCTTACGAGGCATTCTGGCAAGTCGCCCATCGGCACAGGCATATGCATGGTTGTCGTTCCTGATGACCTTTCGGATTGGACAGCGCTTTGTCGACCGTGCATCCACGATCGAGCAAGCTCAGGCTTTTGCCAGAAAATCCTTGGAAATGGACTCAAACAGCGCGGTTGCATTGGCGCTTGTTGGGCATGTGCATTCTTTCTTGTTTGGCGAGTATGATTTCGCCTCTGGGCTTTTGGAAAAAGCGATCCGCGCCAACCCGTCGCAAGTTCTTGGTTGGGATCTCTATTCCATGCTTCAGGCCTATGCCGGAAACCCACAAACTGGATTGAAAATGGCGACCTGGGGTCGGCATTTGGGTAACACTAGCCCCTACCGGTACTACTTGGATACGTCTCGGTGCATCAACGCTGCGCTAGCCGGTGACTATGAAACAGCCATAGCGGCAGGCGAGCAGGCATTGCGTGATCGTCCAGAATTCAATTCGTTGTTGCGCTATCTAGTCGCCAGCCATGCGCAACTCGGAGACGCCCGGGCAGCGCGCACTCTCCTGGACCGGCTGAAAGTCGTCGAACCTGATTTTTCAATCGGCGCATTGCTCGAGTCCCGCTACCCGGTTCTGCAAACAAATGGCGGGAGGAACCTTATTGAAGGCCTCCTGAAAGCCGGCGTCAAAAAGTAGGCTGAAACCTTCCGGAGCGAACATGACCGACAAACCAACAGCTTTAAGCGAGCCGGCCCATGCGGCTTCCTTCCTGCGCCACTTCCGATTTCGCGTGGTGGGTAGCGAGGTTGTCCCCTGGAAAAATCCAAACGTTACTGAAAACGCGCAGGTGCTAAGCGTCTTCAACAAGGCTTCGCTTAATAGAAACAAGAACAAGAACAAAAATAAGAACAAAAACAAAAACAAAATTGTGGGCCTGCATTCGGGTTCTGGGTCGGGTGTTCAGGGCAGTCTTGTTGCTGCGTTCGAACTTCGTCGCTTGCATCAGCGACCTACAGCAAGCCCTTTCACCGTGGCAGAGCGATTCACATGGGAGCAACTCGACATTCCGTTGCCACCGGGTCCTGACGTAACCCGCCTAGAAAGTGCAGTAGTTTTTTCGCTTCAGCAGCGTGATCGGGAAAGGGAGCGGCGGCGTGACGACATCCTGCGCGAAGCCAGCCTGGATGTGTCCGACTTTACCAGGCCGTTGGGCATAGAAGAGATCGGTGGTTTTGAACAGACCGAGTATTTGTTCCAAGCAATTCTGGCAGCCTGCGAATACGTTGGTTTGCTTTACAAAGCGAAATTTGACCGGACCCGTCCGAACCAAATCGAGCCACGGTTGCGTCCTGTCCTGCCCAACCCGGTGCATCAGTCCTATCCAAGCAATCACGCCTTCCAGTGCCAATCAATAGCGTTGGCTTTCAACACTATCTTGCCCGAGCACCCGGCCACGGAAGAGCTATCGCGTATTGCCCGCAAAGTAGCCGAGAACCGGGAGTGGGCGGGATTGCACTATCCGAGCGACACTAATGCTGGCGTTGCTCTGGCGCAGCGTTTTTCGCCTTATCTGCGTAATGCCTACGGCGCCGTGTTCCTAGCAGCGCAACGCGAATGGTTGTGAGGACCCGATGAGCAATATCGATGCATTCTCGTTTTTGCCGCCCCGACCACATTATTACTTGTGGCATTTAATCTCCTTGGGCGTCATCGAAGCGCAATTCCCAGATTTTGTGGGGGAGGCCGAACGAGATTTAACCAGCCCTGACATCACTGGTAGTGCGTGGGACCGGATCAGAGCACATAGTGCTATGGCTCTGGCGCCGGGGCGAATTGCGCTCATAGATGTTGGTGTGGGGCGCAATCACCCTAACCTCAAGGCACGGATCGACCAAAATCTTTCAATCGATTTTGTTAGCCACCCATATGGCGCTAAAACCGTACAGCGAGACGATGCAACGGCTTTTGAACCGGAGCAGAGCTCAGCCTTCTTCACGGGATTGAGCGTAGCCGACCTCGAGCCGCTTGATCTTTCGGTACAGGAAAATGCATTCCTGACCAGCCTTGTCAGTGAACTTGCCAACTCGAACGGGGTCGTACGAACCCTGATCGACAATGACGATGTGTTTGGCACCCATGGCACTGCCATCGCCGGTCTTGCTGTCGGCGAACCTCAGATTGCCAACGGTGGTGATGTGGCCATGATGGAAGACATCCTGACAGGCGGCGATGATTTAGCCCCAGGTCTGAACATCAATCTCATTCCCTATTTCGGTGTCGATCCTCTTTCCGAACTAATATCGATCCGCTCTTCATTCGAGCAGAAACCGGAGCATTTCATCGCCGCCTTTCTCTACGCCTGGAAAACCGGCGCTGATGTGATTCTACTGCCCCGTGGCATTCCTGACCCGGCACGTGGCTGGCTGAAATTCAAACAAGAACTCTCAGAAGATCTTGATGATCGACACAACTGGGAGCGAGCTGACCTGTTCGCCCGGCTAGAGGAGATGAAGCCGAGTGGATCGGAGTTACAGCCACACGCCGCTGGTAAAACTGCCAACCAATCCCTAGGTTGGGATGTTCTGGCTAGCCTGCTCATCGCGATCAGCAAACAGGTGCCGATTGTCTGTGCAGCTGGAAATGACGGTGAAAGCCAGCTTATCTATCCCGCAAATCTGGCTGCCCCCGACAACGGCATAGTTGCTGTGGGTGCTGTAACGGCGGCCAGTCGGCGTGCTGGATATAGCAACTACGGCCACGGTTTGACGCTAGTGGCTCCGTCTGACGATAGCGAAGTTCACAACCGTCATCAGTTGCGTATTAACCGAACGGATCCGTTGATCGGCCAACATGCGTATGTTCCCCGGTCTGCTGCAATCGTTCCTTTTAGCGAATTCAACCTTCTGACCACCGACTTGCCTGGCGTCTTTGGTTATTCGCCGGGCGAGGAGCCCTATTCCTTAATGCAACCACCGCAAAACAAGAATGTGCAACAGCCGCAGGGCGACCAATTGCAACAGCAGGGTAGCGATCAGGGCACTGGCGGCGGTTATTATACAAGTTTTGGCGGTACCTCCGGTGCATCTGCTTTGGTCGGTGGTGCTGCTGCACTTGTCGCAAGGGCATACAAGGTCAAGCACGGCCAAACGGCAAGGCTAAGCGGGCCAGCCCTTAAGCAAATTCTTGTCGCAGCTTGCGACCAAAACGCTGAAGTTGTGCCCGGTGCGGGTCCGCTTACTGCGGATCCCATGAACGCAGACAATGAAGCCACCAAGGGCCGTGAATACTTCTTCGGCGCTGGGCTGCTAAACGTCGGCAGCGCTGTGCAAGCTATCCTCTCCTCCTGACTGGTACGTCCTCCAAAGACGTCCTCGCCCGCTTGGTTTCATACCCGGCGGGCTCTTTTTTAGCGCGCTGTTCACGCACTCCTCACATCTGTCTCACCAGAGCTCGGTAGACGAGATGCATACATTGGGAGCTCGATAAATGAATTGGGTCGACGCAATCGGATACTCTGCTACTGCATTCACTATCTTGGCCTATGCTGCAAAACAGCTCGTTGCCCTTCGAGTGACAGCCATTTTGAGCAGCTTAGCGTTCCTGAGCTACGGCGTGTTGACGCACAGCTCTCCGATCACTCTAATGGAAGCGATCTTGCTGCCTGTGAACGTTTTTCGTCTCGTAGAACTGCTGCGCCAGGACAGCCAAACCACGGTGCGATGAGTAATGGAACCCGGTTGCGCTTGCTGCATCCCTTTCGCACATTTCGCCACTAGGCAGACGACAAAAGAGTGGGGGTGTTGCCCGGGTGCGCAGCGCCGATACCCTACCTCACCAACTGCTGGGCCCAACAGGGCTGAGTAGCAGGAGGCGAGGTTTGAGACGGCCGATCTGTGCCGCAAGCATGTTATCAGCAGTGCCACCTTCTACAAGTGGAAGGCCAAGTATAGCGGGCTGGAGGTGTCCGATGCCCGCCGGCTGAAGGCGCTGGAGTAGTAGAACGCCCAGCTCAGGTTAAGCGAAGAACCAGCGCATGTGACTCATCGCGTGAGGATTGATGTCCGTTTTGGTAGTGCGCCACTCCAGAAGCGGACTGGCTGGAAACCATCCCGTTGCAGCCAGTCGGGAGTCAACCCTTTTTTGCAAGGCGTCGGAGTTGCCGTTGCTGTTCTTGTGGAGTGGGTAGTTAAGAGTGAATGCCTTGGCGACGAGCTTATCATACCATGGGTAGCTGTGCACCTGATTGGCAATCCCGATGAGCTGGGCGCAACCGGCTAAAGTCAGCGCTGAGCAACAGCTACAGCCCTCAGCGAGTCCCGCATCGCTGTACGAAGTGCTGGAAGCGGTATTGCTTCCCTTTGACGAACCGGGTCACCCTTGCCAGGACGGCGTAGACGCAGAGGTAGTTCGATCGACACTGGGATATCTGGTTCAAGTATGTGCAGCAATTCGCTAAAATTCACATCTCCTTCTCCAATCGGGCAGAAGATCCAGTCGGGAGCTTCCAATTTTAGGTCCTTCAGATGCACATACCCAATCCCACGCTGGCCACCTTCGACAAGATCGTTACCCGGTTGCTGAATGCCGCCAGAGTAGCTGTAGACATTGCCCGCGTCGTAGTTGAGCCGAACGGAAGAATGTTCGAACCGCTCCAAAAAGGCTTGTCCGCTTTGCACGTCATGAATCAGCGAACCTGTTCCGTGGCCTGGGTTCTCAAGCGCCAACATAATGCCCAATTGCTCACACAAAGGGACAACTAATTCCAAGCGTTGAGCGATGCGGTCCGCGTCTTGCGCGAGACCGGCATTTGAGATCAGCACCTTTGAACCGCAGGCGCTGACGAAGTGGATTCTCCGTTCCAGACGGGCCGAGGTTTCAACATCAGCCGCGCCTAAGTCCATGTGTGCTGAAACCGCGGCTATGGTAACGCCCGCCAATTTTGCCTGCTTCGCAAGCTGCCGAGCAGTGGTCTCAGAGAACGTGGCTTCGGTGAAGTCGGTATAGCCTGCGATGAATGCAGGTTCCACGCGTTGGCATCCAGCGGCCGCGATCTCGTCGAAGGCTAGAGCCATGTCGTAGCCATCGAAGAGCGCCGTGGACACCGCCAGATTTCTTGACATCATTTCAGATCTGAACGCGTATGCCGCCGTGACGGGTCATCAAGCCACGTCTCCCCCCCAAGTCAGTCGCGTGTAGAGCTCGTTGGCACGTGAGAGGTGGCGTTGCATCGCAGTGGCCGCCGCTTCCGGATCGCGCTCCCTTATAGCTTCGAAGATCGTTTGATGCTCCGAGACCGTGAGTTTTTCCGCACCCTTAACGGCAACCATCTCGTGTCGGAACTTCGATAGCCAGGCAAGTATTGCCCCCACGGCGGCGGCGAGCAGCGAATTGCCGCTGATACCGGCGATGACCTGGTGAAACTTCAAGTCCGCTGCAACGAAGGCGTCGTGGTTGCCTGTTGCCTGTCCCATTTCCCGAATGGCATCCTCAAGATATCTGATGTCATTTGGCCCGGCACGTTCGGCGGCCAATTTCACCAAGCCGACCTCCAGCATGATACGGGCCGATTTTAGCTCGTCCAACCCTCGGGGATTGGTGAGCAGCAACATGATCATTGCAGAGGATATTTGCTCGACGATGGTGTCGATGGTCGGTCGTACGACCCGTGCGCGCTCACCATGGGAAATCTTGATCAGGCCCATCTGCTGCAGGGTGAGCATGGCTTCCCGTATCGAAGGCCTGCCGACCCCGATCATCGCCATCAGCTCGCGTTCGGATGGCATCTGCGAACCGGGCGGAAATTGGTTTAAGGTGATGGCTTCGATCAACTGGTCTAGAACCGATTCATACAGCTTCTTCTTTTGAACCGGTTCCATGTTTCCCCTAGATGACCCGCAGTTTGGGGTGAGCAAGTTACCCCAGCGCACCGTCTGCGTCCATGCCTTGAGGTAGTGTCCAAGTCGTTGCCTCTCTTACTACACTGGTATAATGAGTGTATCAATGGAGGACGTATGTGACGGAACGAATTGAAGCTGACTATTTAATCGAAACGTCAGGCGATCCGCGGCGTGCCGCCGAAGTGATGGCTGGAGAGCAGTCCTCGGGCACCTTCATGACGCTGCCAGGGGAGACGCCGGAGTTGAAGGAGCGATCCGCCGCCCGAGTAGAGTTCTTAAAGGAGGTGGAAGGCGCCCCTTCGCCGTCATTGCCTGGCTCCAAGGCTAAGGATGGCCAACCGGTTCGCCGCGCGTTCGTCACTTTGTCCTGGCCGATGGCGAACATCGGCGCGGACCTGCCGGGGCTGATGACCATGGTCGCAGGCAATCTCTTTGAACTGCAGCAGTTCTCCGGGTTGCGCATCCTTGATCTGCGCTTGCCGGAAATTTTCATGGCGGCCTTCACTGGACCCAAGTTCGGCATCGAGGGGACAAGGCGGCTGTCGGGCGTTCGAGATCGACCGTTGATCGGTACGATCATCAAACCGTCCATTGGCATGTCACCCGAAGAAACAGCAGATCTGGCCGGCAGCCTTGCGGATGCAGGCATCGACTTCATCAAGGATGACGAGTTGCAGATCGACGGGAGCCATTGTCCTTTCGAGCAACGGGTCGACATGGTTATGCAGAAGCTCAATGCCTATGCCGACCGTACGGGCAGGAAACCCATGTTCGCCTTCAACCTCTCCGGCGAGGTGGACCAGATGCGACGGCGCCATGATCATGTGCTCTCCCGGGGCGGTACCTGCGCAATGGTGAGCCTGACGTCCGTAGGGCTGTCCGGTTTCCTGTCGCTCAGTCGGCACAGCAACCTGCCGATCCACGCTCATCGCAACGGCTGGGGCTATATTTCGCGCTCCCCCATGCTGGGTTGGTCCTATATCGCTTGGCAGAAGTTCTGGCGGCTGGCGGGCGCCGATCACATGCATTGCAACGGCATCAGGAATAAGTTCGCCGAGGCAGACGACAGTGTCATAGCATCAGCGCGCGAATGCTTGACCCCGATGTCCAAGGATAAGGCCTGCATTGTCATGCCGGTGCTGTCCTCAGGGCAATCGGCCGAGCAGATCGGCGACACCTGGGCAGCCCTTCAAACGAGTGATCTTATCTATGCCGCGGGTGGTGGGATCATGGGCCATCCCGGCGGACCTGCCGCAGGCGTTGCGAGCCTGCAGCAGGGTTGGGAGGCAGCCATGGCCGCAGTGCCCCAATCCGATTGGGGCGCTCGCTATCCTGAGTTTACGGCAGCGTTGGATGAGTTTCGAAAATGAGCGAGCTGCCGGACGGCCCTCTGGTCGCCTGGTATGGCGATGATTTCACCGGTGCTGCTGCAACCATGGAAGCTATGACTTTCGGCGGGCTGCCGGCAGTGGTCTTTTTTGTTTCGCCGACCCCAGCAATGCTGGCTCGATTTCCGCATATGCGGGGCATCGGAATAGCTGGCTCGGCTCGATCAGAGACGCCCAAATGGATGCGCGCCAACCTTCCAGACATTTTTCGAAGCCTGGCTGCGATCGGAGCCCCACTCCTGCAATATAAGATCTGCTCCACGCTCGACTCCTCGCCGGCCATTGGCTCCATCGGGGCAGCCATGGAGATTGCGCGCGAGGTGCTTGGTGCCGATACATTCCCGATTTTTCCGGCTGCACCGCCTATGGGGCGCTATCAGGCGTTCGGCAATCTTTTCGCCTCTGCCCCGAGCGGAACTTTTCGGCTGGACAGGCACCCCATCATGGCACGTCATCCTGTGACGCCCATGGACGAGGCGGATGTAGCGATGCACCTATCGCGACAAACAACCCTCCCGATCAGCAACTTGTCGCTAACCGATCTCCATCGCGAAAATGGATCAAGCTCACTAGTAGCCCGCGAGCATAATGGGCCGAAGGGTATAACCATCGACGCCGTGACCGCTGCCGACCTGATCGCCGTTGGAAAGATGATCTGGGAAGCGAGAGGCCGGCATCTGTTTTGTGCCGCGTCGCAGGGACTTCAATACGCGCTGCTCGCCTACTGGCACTCCAATGGGCTTTTACCCGCGCCACCCGCAGGATTATCCGTCGGACATGCCGGTCCAATCGCAGTCGTCTCGGGGTCTGTTTCACCAACCACGCAAGTCCAGATCGGTCATGCCGAGAACGCCGGTTTCATCGTGCTGCCGGTCGCTGCCGAGAGCCTTGCCGAGGAGTCCGAGGAGACCGTCGCAACCGCGGTGCACCGCGCCGTTGCATTGGTCAATTCGGGAAAGGACGTGCTGCTCTGTACAGCTCGAGGCCATAATGATCCCGCGGTGGCGCGGTTCACGACCTGGAAGGCGCAGCAAGCCTTGCCTACATCAGAGGTCAACAGGCGAGTGGGCGGAGGTCTGGGCGAGATCCTGTTTCGGATTATCCAAGGAACCGGGCTGAGGCGCGCAGTGATTTCCGGTGGGGATACGTCGGGGCATGCAGCACGACGACTTGGTCTTTTCGCGCTGACTGCACTTGCGCCCACGATCCCCGGAGCGGCGCTTTGCTTGGCGCACGCCGACAATCCAAAAGTCGATGGACTGCAACTTGCCCTCAAAGGCGGGCAGATGGGTACCTCCGATTACTTCTCCTGGATCCGCGAAGGTGCAGGACTGCGCACTTGAGGAAAAAGGCGAGCAAGCTGCACCCGTCCCGCATGCTTTGTTCGCCATCAAGCCCAGTGCCGGACCTTGGGATTAGAGGACGAGAAGGTAAACTCTGTCCCCTCAGCACAATCGCATTGACGAAGGACAGGTATGATGAGTACATGAGATCAATGCGCGAAATGCGCGATGAGGAGGGAACGATGGCACGATCTGTCGCCATGTATGGTGCTGGCGGAAAAATGGGTTTCCGCGTAACCAAGAAATTGCACGACGCAGGATACGATCTGCGGGCGATAGAGATTGGAGCCGAAGGCAAGGGGCGGCTTGGGGAAGCCGGTATAACGCCCGTAGACCCCGACGCCGCATTGGCGGGCGCGGAAGTCGTGGTGCTAGCTTTGCCCGACAACATCATCGGTAAGGTGGTGGCACAAATCGAACCGCAACTGGCGCCAGGTACCATGCTGCTCATTCTCGACGCAGCAGCGCCTTACGCGCAGGCCCTGCCCACGAACCGGCCGGACCTGACCTACTTCGTCGGCCACCCTTGCCACCCACCACTCTTCAATGATGAGACCGAATGGGCGGCGCGCCGTGATTATCATGGTGGCGTTGCTCGCCAATCCATCGTTTGCGCGCTGATGCAGGGGCCCGAGGAGCACTATGCGCTCGGTGCCGAGATCTGCCAGGCCATGTGGTCCCCCATCGACAAGGTCCACCGGGTATCCGTCGAGCAGTTGGCCATCCTCGAGCCTGGCCTGTCGGAGATGCTCGCCATGTGCATGGTGGATGCATTGACCGAAGCAGTCGATGCCTGCGAGACGCGCTATGGCATTCCCCGTGAGGCTGCCAAGGACTTCCTCATCGGACACCTGAACGTCGAGATCGCCATGTGGTTCGGATACTCGCCCAAGGTCCCTTCGGAAGCTGCCCTGCGCCTGCTGCAGTTCGGCAAATCCAAGATCCTGCGCGAGGACTGGCTGGAAGCCATCTCGCCCAAAGTGGTGCGCGAGGCGTCGAACCTCATCGTCCACGGCCAGATCTGACGATCCGCTTCCAGGCACGGGGAAGACCATGGAGCAACAACGCATCATCAGGAGCGGTCGTCTTTCGGTGGAGGTCGGGGCTGCGCAGGTACGCGGCCTGAGCTTCGACGGCATCGAGATCCTGCGTGGTTTGTCGGCTCCCGTGCGGGACAGCAACTGGGGCACATTCCAACTCGTCATAGATCACGAGATCGTCGACGGAAGCGCGTATGTATGCCGGTTCTCCGAGCCCAGTGGCCTGTTCTCAGGCCAGCTCATGATCGTTTTCGAAGACGAGCTTCGCTGCGCCGCGGACTTTACCCTCCATATGAAAAAGGATGCACAACTCAATAGGGCAGGGTTCTGCCTCCTACATCCAATAAAGGGTGTCGCCGGCTCCCCAATGACGGTTCTGCACTCGAACGGCACCGAGGAGCAGATCCATTTCCCAGAAATGGTTTCACCCAGCCAACCAGCATTCGACATCATCGGTTTGACATATCAAGTCGGGCCGGCGACCGTTCGCATACAGATGGACGGCGAGGTCTTCGAAATGGAAGACCAGCGCAATTGGTCGGACGCATCCTTCAAGACCTACTGTCGCCCTCTTGACCGTCCCTATCCCTTCGCCGTTCGTGCTGGGGAAGTGATCCGCCAGCAGGTCACTCTGCATATCATTCCTTCGAGCAACGAAGCGACCGACGAAGCACCTCCTGTTGAGCATACAGCGGTGCTGCCGAGCCCTTTTCTGGCCTATGAAGCAGAACTCTCATCCTTGGGCGGCCTCATCGAATTGGCGTCAGTCCCGGTACTGGCCCGCATCTATCCCGATACACCCCCAGAAACGCTTGAGAGCCTGGCGAAAGCATCGGAAGTGGCCTTGGAACTGGTCTTTGATGATCTGTCCGATATACCGGCGATCGCGGAACGCTGTCGCTCCGCTGGACTCTGTCCGATCCGGGTCGTTGCTCTGCCGCGTACCTACCTCAAGAGCCACCAGCCTCAGGGACCCTGGCCGGTGGGTGCCTCGCCCGACGAAGCCGTGCCCGTCCTCCGCTCCGCTTTCCCCGGGATGCCCGTCGGAACGGGAAGCCTGACGAACTTCACCGAGTTCAACCGGTATCCGCCAAACGTCGATGTCGACTTCCTGACCTTCGGCAACACTGCCATCGTGCATGCCGCGGACGACCTCTCGGTGGCCCAAACGCTCGAAGCTTTGACGGATATCTTTGCTTCGGCGAAGGCGTTGAAGCCGGGTAAGCCGCTTCACCTTGGGTTGTTCTCGATCGGGATGCGGAGCAATCCTTACGGCACCGAGGTTCAGCCCAATCCTGGTGGCGCGCCCACTCCCATGGCACAGTGGGATAGACGCCAGGAGACCGAATTCGCTGCAGCCTATGCCGTCGGCGTGTTGGCGCAAGCTTCCCTGGCAGGCGTCAGGAGTGTCGCTCTTGCCATGCCGGATGGCGACCTGGGAGCTGCTGGGCGCCCGATCGTTGAAGTATTACGTTTTGCACAACGCCATGCTGACCATGATGTTCGGGTTCGGATTGACGGGTATTGCTACGCGATTTCGGCGGGCAAGGAGGAGATCGTTGGCGATCTCTCTCGTTCCTTGTCGGGTGAAGTGTATGGCAAGCTCTCGATCAACAAGATCCAATCACCCCAGGTGCTGGAGCGCTCGCTATGACCCTGCGGGGAGCTTTAATCGGTTGTGGTTTCTTCGCCCACAATCACATGCGGGCCTGGGCCATCCTTGAAGGTGCGCAGATTGTCGCGGTGTGTGACACCGATGAGGTCAAAGCGCGGAAGTTCGGGCAAGCTTACGGAACAGCGTGGTTCACGGACGCGACCGCTATGCTGGACCAGATCGCGCCGGACTTCACCGATATCGTCACCACAGTTCCATCGCATCGTGCGCTGGTCGAACTGGCCGCGACGAGATCCAAGGGCATTATATGCCAGAAGCCGCTTGCCCTTTCTCTGACCGACGCCGAATACATGGTGGCCGAGTGCGAGGCGGCTAGCATCCCGTTGCTGGTGCACGAGAACTTCCGATGGCAGGCACCGATCCGGGCGGCCTTGGCCCAAGTTCACGCCGGCAGCATTGGGCAACCCTTCTTTCTGCGGCTCAACTTCCGGCATGCCTTCGACATCTACGCAAATCAACCCTACCTCGCCAAGACGGACAATCTCGCGCTGACCGACGTCGGCCCCCACCTGTTCGACATGGCGCGAGCATTCATGGGCGACGTGTCGCGCGTATATTGCCAAACGCAGCAACTCAACCCACGGGTCTCGAGTCCAGACGCCTTCCTGGCGCAGCTTACCCACGCCGGTGGCGGACTAAGCACCATCGAGTGCAGCTTCTTCAGCCATTTCGAACCCGACAGGTTCCCGCAAACCCTGTTGACCATCGAAGGCGACCGAGGATCCATCGAGGTCCTGGACGGCTTTCGGCTGCGGCTGCATGCCGACGGAACGAGGACGGACACGAGTGTTGCGCCAGGTGACCTCGCCTGGATGGAGCAGCCGTTTCACGTCGTCCAGGAGTCAGTCCTTGCCTTCCAGCGACATGCCATAGAAGCGCTCAATGGCACCGTTGAAGGTCAGCCCACCGGGCAAGACAACCTCAGAACCTTCGCTCTGACGATGGCTGCGATCCAGTCAGCGGCAAGTGGCGAATCCATCTCTCTGCTTCACGACGATTGAGGACAGGGAACACCATGACCAGGCCGCGTAGGGAGTGGCGCCTGGAGGAAGCATAAAAATTCCCAGGAGGAAAACATGAAAACGATCAAGACTCTCGCAGCCGCCCTTTTGCTATCTACCGCCGTAGGCGTTTCAGGCGCGCAAGCTGCCAACATCTGTTTCGCATTTCAGGATCTCGAAACCGAGTTCTGGGTGGCTGGCCACAAGGCTATTACCACAACGCTTGCTGACATGGGTCACACTGTCCTCGAGCGCAATGCCAACGAAGACGTCAACAAGCAACTCGAGCAGGTCAAGGACTGCATCGCGCAAGGCGTAGATGGCGTTATCATGATCCCGCAGGACGGGGAGAGCGCAAATACCATCATCAGTGAGGCCCAGAACTCGGACGTTCCGATCGTGGTTTTCAATCGCCCGCCGGCTGACACTTCGAAGGGTGTTGTCGTTGTCGCCGACAATGCCGGCATCGCGCAGGACGCCACCGATTTCGTGCTTCAGCAAGCTCTGGAAGGTGCGGCCTCCGACGCCAAGCTCAATGCAGTCGTCGTAGTGGGTGATCTTGGCGACAGCAACGCCATCGCACGCAAGGAAGGTTTTGAGGCGGCGATCGCCAAGTATCCGGATCGGTTCAACGTAATTGAAGTCGCCTCCGAATGGGATGCCGCAACGGCCCTGGCCAATCTCGAGGCGGCGGTAACCGCCAATCCCAAGATCGACGTGATGTTCACCTCGTCCGATTTCCTTTTCCCGACCATTCGCTCGGTCCTCGAGCCTCGCGGCATGTGGAAGAAGGTTGGCGAAGAAGGACACGTGCCATTGGCCGGTCTGGACGGTGACGCTACCGCCTGCCAGTTGATTAAAGACGGTTATGTCGATGCGACCGGTGTGCAGGATCTATACTTCGAAGCTGAGGCATCGGTGAACGCGATCGTCAAGGCTGTGGAAGCTGGGGAAGCGGCACCGAACGAAGTGATCGCGGATCCAGGCTTCACCCTGACGTCTGCCAATATCGGTGAGCGCGAGATGGACATGTGGGGCTGCGTCCTACTGTCTGAAGGCTTTCTGAACAAGTAAGCCGACGAACCCCTGAGAGCCCAGTCGCGATGGCTGGGCTCCATTTGCGCGCCGGAGGACATGTATGGCATCGCAACCCACAACCAGGGGCTTCGGGGCACGCGCTGCCGATGTGTTCCTGTCGGACTACTTCGTCTTCTACATGTCCGTTGCCTTCATCGTTGTGCTGGCGCCGTTCCTCCCAATCCTTGCCGCGCCCGCGAATGCAGTGAACATCATGTCCAACATGTGGCCATTGCTCATCGTGGCGATTGGTCAGACCTTTGTACTTGCAATCGGAGGCATCGACCTCAGCCAGGGTGCTGTGATGGCCGTCACTGCTGTGGTGGGCGCCATGTTGATCACGACAGCGGTGGACCCTGCCACATTCACGCGATCGCCGCTTTGGGGGATCGTCTTGACGGAGCAGGGCGGTCCCCTTGCCGGGGTGAGCGGGGGCTTGTTGCTCGCCATTTCCGTCATGCTGATGGTTGCAATCTTGATTGGGCTGTTCAACGGGGCTGCGGTCGCCTTTTTCAATCTTCCGCCGTTCATGGTCACCTTGGTGACCATGATGATGTTGTCTGCATTTGCTCTATGGCTCACGCAATCGGGGAACATCGCCGGGCTGCCTGATGATTTCACGCGGTTGGGACGAGGGGACCTCGTCTCAGTCTATTTCGGTCCCAAGGAGGAGAGCCAAATCGCGCGTCGGCAGATCTATTCGCTCGTGACCTTCCCGATGGTGATCGCGCTGATCGTTGCATTCCTGTCCCATGTGATCCTCAACCGCACTGTGTTCGGGGCGCAGGTGCTCGCCATTGGCATGAACCGCAAGGCAGCGGAGATCTCCGGTGTGCCAGTGCGACGGATCGTGGTGGCAGTGTTCGTCGTCTCTGCTGCCTGCGCAATGATCGGAGGTCTCTTGTATTCGGCCCGGCTCGAGGCCGGCCGGCCCACGTTGGGCGATGGCACCTTCCTGCTTGACGTGATCGCCGCGTCCGTGATCGGGGGTACCAGCCTTTTCGGCGGCAAGGCCAAAATCATCTGGACCTTTTTTGGTGTGCTATTTTACGTGCTCTTGGCAAGCGCCCTATCCGCGATGAACCTTTCGGCGTTCCAGATCGACATGGTCAAGGGTGCGATCATCCTGGGCGCGGCCCTGCTCGACGTGTTCCGGACCTGGCTGAACCGGGAGCGTCTGAAATGAACCAACTGCTGTCCGTGAATGGCCTTTCCAAGTCCTGGTTCGGTGTACCGGCCAATTCAGACCTGACCTTCGCTCTTGAACAAGGAACCGTGACCGGGATCATCGGCCAGAACGGGGCAGGCAAGTCTACCTTGATGGGAATGCTTGGGGGCACGGTTCTACCCACCGCGGGCGAGATGCAGTGGCGCGGGCAACCCTATAGCCCCCATACTGCGGCTGATGCCATCAAGGCAGGCATCGGCTTCATACACCAAGAGCTCAATCTCTTCACCAACCTCTCCGTAGCCGAGAATCTCTACATCGACGGTTTTCCCAAGCGATTCGGATTAATCGACTGGAACACCATCACCAAACGAACATGCGAAATACTGGCCCGCCTGTCGCTGGACTTCGATCCCATGACGCAGGTCGGGCGATTGTCGCCGGGTGAGCGCCAACTGGTCGAGATCGCCCGGGCCCTGCACAACGAAGCGAGCCTGCTGATCTTCGACGAGCCCACCACATCCTTGACGCCACGGGAAACTGAACGGCTGTTCGCGACCATTCAAGGGCTCAAGTCCGAAGGACGAACGATAATCTATATTTCCCACATTCTGTCGGACGTCCAAAAACTGGCCGACCAGATCCTAGTCCTCCGTGACGGGAAACTGGTCGAGCAAGGCCCTGCCGTCGATTTTCCGGTGCCTCGCATGATCCGGGCCATGATCGGGAGAGACATGAATGGGCTCTATCCAGAGCATAACAACGCCCCTTCAAAAGAGCCGATCTTAGAGGCCCGCAACCTGACTCAGTCTGGCGTATTGGAAGACGTATCAATAAAGGTCCACCGCGGCGAGATTGTCGGGTTGTTCGGTTTAATGGGGTCGGGGCGTACGGAACTCGCGAGGATCCTGTTCGGGGTCGATCCCGTGCAAAGCGGCGAGATCCTGTTGGAGGGACAACCGCTTGCTACCGGACCCGCTGCGCGGATTTCCGCCGGCATGGCCTTCGTCACGGAAGAGAGGCGTGCAGAAGGGCTTATGATGGATGCCTCCATCGCCGAGAACCTGGCTTTGGTGCAACTGAAGCACTTTGGCAAAGGGCCTATAGGCATGCTCGATCGGTGGAGCATTATCGAACGCACCGAACAGAGCAGGACTGATCTCAGTATCAAGGCTGCCAATATTCAACACCAGCCTGCCAAAGCGCTATCAGGCGGCAATCAGCAGAAAGTCGTCATTGGCAAGTGGCAAATGGGCCAGCCCAAGTTGTTCATCCTTGATGAACCGACGCGCGGAGTCGATGTTGGTGCCAAGTTTGAAATTTATAGCCACGTGAACAAGATCGCCGCACATGGAGGTGGGATTCTGATGATTTCATCCGAGCTCGAGGAACTGCTGGGGACCGCGGATCGCATCGTCGTAATGAACCGCGGAGAGGTAACCGGCGAACTGACACGGGCCGACTTCAATCGGGAGCGGATCCTGGCTATGGCATTCCGTGAGGTGGTTGCATGAGAGCTCTGCTGCGCCGCGGTACCGATCTTGCGCTCACTCACTCAGGACTGTTGTTCCTGGCATGTATCCTGATCTACTTTGGTATCCAGGTGCCTTCCTTCCTTTCCGTCGAAAGCCTTGGCAATATAGTCAAGCAGGCTTCGTTTATCGGTGTCGCAGCCTTAGGCATGACTTTCGTGCTGATGACGGCCGGCATTGACCTGTCTGTAGGAGCGGTGATGTTCCTAGCCCCTTTGGTCGCGGGTCTGGCCATGAGACACCTTGGACTGCCAGTGCCTGCCGGCTTTGTGGTTGCAGTACTCACTGGCGCCGCCTTGGGGAGCATCAACGCCTTTTTCATCGTGGGCCTACGTGTAGTCCCGTTCGTTGTGACCTTAGCGACGACCTTCTTGTTCCGTGGGTTCGGCATATGGCTGACCAGTTCCACTCAATTCGACTTTTCCGAGGACATGCGCAAGTTTGGCTCCTCGTCAGTGTTCAATGTGGCGACCCCGATCGTCATTTTCGCTACTATGGCCGTAATCATGTACGTGGCGCTGAGCCACACACAGTTCGGACGACAAATATACGCCCTCGGGAATGACCGGGAGGCCGCCCGCAAGGCTGGCTTGAAGGTCGCGCGTTTGGAGGCCAGTGTCTATATAATCAGCGCCGCATGCGCCGCCATCTCAGGGTTCGTCATCATCGCCCAGATCGGACGTTTGGACGCTGGGTTCGGCGAGGGCCGCGAATTTGATGTTATCGCCGCTGCCATCCTAGGTGGAGCCAGCTTTTTTGGAGGTGTCGGCACGGCATTCGGAGCCGTGCTTGGTGCCATTCTTATCCAGGCGGCAAAGCTGGGCTTGGTGTTCACAGGCGTGAACTTGTACCTCCAGCCCCTCGTCCTTGGGGCCATCATCTTCCTGGCCGTACTTGCCGACGGCGTGCGAACCCGTCGCCTGTCGGAAAAGTCGAAACGAACTATTCGACCGAAGAGCGTTAGCCCTGAGGTGTAGTGTTCTTCGGCATGGGCAGATGCCGGCTAATGGGCCCACTTATGTAAGAATGTCAGCTATTTGTCCGGATCTCACCAACACCGGCCATCGCCCGGAACAAGCCTGTGTTGATCTGGGGTTTGAACTCAAAGCCCGCCAAAGTACTGCCCGCATGGCTGGTCTCTAAAGAGCAAATAGATGGTCCACCAACAACTAGCGCGGTACCTGAATTTGCTCCATGCCACTCCACTGGGCCGCTTCGCCTTTGGCCATCATGTCGCGCATAGCGTCACCGCAGGCGACTTCCAGCGTGGCCCGAAGCTGTTCTGAGAAGGCGTTCCAGACCTCAAGATTTATGTAGAAGTCAAAGAAGGTCGCCTGCGGGCAGCTCGAGAAAGTACGGTCTGAAGGTTGCACCGAAGTACAGTGTTTCTTGTTTAGTGCTGTCCGGCCCGCATCGGAGATGAAGGCCTCATAGTTCAGCTGAAAGGGAAGAATACAGCAGCTGCATGATCTTTGATCCGCCTGCGACCCAGTGGAACTGTCCGACACTGAACTGCTGATCTATTCGGATTTACCACTAAGACCGGCCATTCCACTACACGCCCCGCACCATCCTGTAGGCACATCAACCCGCCACGAACGTGAGGCAACTGCTTCAGCGCCTCCCAACGGTGCCGGCGGGTCTCGTGCAGGGCGGCAGTCCAGTTGCCGCGCTTTCTCCAGCTTGTCCACCTGAAGGTTTGCGTTTTTCTACAATATCGCCCCGGCGCCTCTCGGTAGGCTTATCGCATCGGTAACCCGTGGAGATAACAGATGAACCGCCGCCAGCTTTCCAAGACTCTCGCCGATTTCGTTCTTCTCAGCGGCTTTGCCGGCAAATCCACCATTGCAGAGGAGCCTACCGCCATGACCACCATTCCGTTCCGGATCACCACTCCCCAAGCGCAGCTTGACGATCTCAAGTACCGGCTGCAGCACACGCGTTGGCCGGACCAGCCCGAAGATGCCGGCTGGTCGCTTGGCACCGATCTCCACTACCTCAAGCGCCTCACCGACTACTGGATGGATGGTTATGACTGGCGCAAGGCGGAAGACAGTCTCAACGCGCTCGGCAACTTCAAGGTCGAAATCGACGGCATCGAGTTGCACTTGGTCCACCGCCCCTCGGCTAGTCCCAACGCGACGCCGCTGCTGCTGCTCCATGGCTGGCCGGACTCGTTCTACCGCTACCACAAGGTGATCGACACGCTATCGAAGGACTTCCATGTCGTCGTTCCGTCCATGCCCGGCTCCGGCTTTTCGAGCCGGACGGCGCTGCCGATGGACCAGGTCGCCGATCTCTTCGCCCGGCTGATGACCGAGACCCTTGGCTACAACAAGTTCATCGCCGCCGGCGGTGACGGTGGTTCGATCATCTCGATGTCGCTGGCCCAGCGTCATCCGGAGCTGCTGCTCGGATACCATGTGACCGATGTCGGCTATCCCGACCACACCACCGACTTTGCGGTGTTGAGCGGGCCCGAGCAGGCCTATGCAGGTGCCATCCAGCAGTGGTTCTTCGCTCATGGCGCCTTCAACTTGGTCCACGCCACCAAGCCGCAGAGCCTCGCTTTTGCGATGAACGACTCGCCGGTAGGTCTCGCCGCCTGGATCATGAGCTTCATGGCCGGAATGGGCGTCGGCGACGCAGCCGACGAGCGGTTCGGCCGCGATGAGCTCATCACCAATATCATGATCTATTGGCTTACCGAAACGGCCGGCTCGTCCTTCCGGGTCTATAGCCAGAACGCCATGCAGCCGCCGACCGTCAAGGGCAGCAATACCGGCGTTCCAGTCGCGGTGGCGACTGAGGTGCCGATCCCGGGTGGGGTGCGACTGCCACGCGAATGGGCCGACCGGCAGACCGAAGGCAACGTGGTGCAGTTCCACAACATGGAGAACGCCGGGCACTTCGCCGCCTGGGAAGATCCCGACTTCTTCATCCAGGACATTCGCGACTTCGCCGCGCTGCTCGCCAAGTAAAACGCAGCACCAATCATCCAGAGCGCCGGGCCACCCGCTTGGCGCTCAAAGCTTGTGCACCAGCTCGAGGTTCGAGGGCAGGTGCCCCATGATCGTCTTGATGGACTTGATCATGTGCGGCTGGTCGGTATAGCCCAGATCGGCCGCCACCGCCGCGGGCGCTTCCCCTGCTTTCAAACGCCGCACCGCCTCCTGAGCCCTCCGGATCATTTGGAAGTCTTTCTGTGTGATGCCCGTTGTGCGCTTGAAGTGCAGCTGCACCGATCGCTTCGATGCCGCCTTTGCCTTTTCTGAAAACGCCTTGGCGACTAAATCGTCAGACTTCAGCAGACCAGCCTCGATCATCTGGTCGATGAGCTCCTCGGCACTCTCGAAGGTGGGCAGCAGCAGAGCGGTCCCGTCGAGCTCGAACTGGTCACCATCGACCGGCAAGAAACGCACCGCTGCTTCGGTTCGCACCTCCTTCTCGGTGGCGAGATAGACATGCGCCGCAAAGGAAATTACCACCGAGTGTTCGCCTGCTAGATAAGGTACTTCCACTGGCTCGGTCGCCTGCCCACTGAGAAACACGGTCGGCACTCCCTCGGGCGAAACACTCAGCAACAGGTCCCACGAGCCATCCGGCGTTGCCTTGTAGACCCCATCCTCGAGACAAACCGTCTGCCACACTCTGTCGATCCAGGGATGGGCCGAGGCTCGCTCTGTGTGTCGCTGGGTCATGTTCTAAGGGCCCTCTGTGCCGCGGGTCAGGCTAAGTCACTCAGCAGTGCATAGTGCAGTTTAGCAACATGATGTTCGCTCAGGAAAAGACGTCACTCCAAATCCACCATGATCCAGTCGCGTCTGCAATCCTGCTCTCTCATTGCAAAACCTGCCTGTCCACATCCCACCCCAAAGTCGCAGTGGAGCAAGAGGCCGCTGCCGACCCCATCTCGGTTATTCAAGGCAAATTGCTATTGCCCTAGAGGCAGACGTTGCGAGAGCCATCCTGATGCGGAAGTTAAAACGCGCGCGACGGCTTTAACGATCAATTAGAGTCTGAGCGGGACCTGGGTACCGTTTTGATGAGGAACATGACGAGTATCGCCACGTCGTAGTGACCGCGCCGCCCCTGCACGCAGCCTAAACGCTGGTGCGGCCATAACCACCTATAGCGGCTGGTTTGGAGTGATTACACCGGTGGTGATGGGTACAGCGTGCTGGTCATTCAAGTGCGTTGCCGCTCAAGCACTGAAAGCCGGAGATGCGACCGGCGCTTCATCAAGGAAAGTGTCGGGCATCGGTCTGTTGCGGCAGAGTAAGCAAGGAGAGGAGTTTCTGCTCGAACGATCCGGTGGTCGAGCAGTTTTATTCGCGTGATGTGATGGCCAACAAAGATACTGCGAAACAACGCCCTTCTTTGTTGATGCAGAAGCTGGAACATCGGCCACTTGTCCAATTATCGGCATGACGATGCTGAGCCTCTCCAGCAAACTTTTGGTTCATGCGCTGACGTAGTTTGCCTGAGCGCTAATACTGGTTGGGAATTTGGCTATTGATGGAAGACTGGCGGCGAATGGGGGTGCCTCTAGCAGTACTTTAGATCTGCGGACCGACCTTAGCGGGGTCGAGCGTTGCCGGGCGGCTGGGTAAGTTCAACTGCGCCAGGCGCGGCGCGGTTTCGGAGATCACCTTGCCCGCCTTGATGACTTTGAGGCGGGTGGCTTTGAGGCGGATGGCTTCGATGGGGTCATTGGCCTGGAGGAGGACCATGTCGGCCTTGCAGCCGATATCGAGCCCATAGCCGTCTAGGTTGAGGATGGTTGCTGGGCCGGTGGTAACGGCGGCGAAGGCCTGGCGCATGGCGTTGCGGCTGGTCATCTGGGCGACATGGAGGCCCATGGAGGCGACTTCGAGCATGTCGGCTTGGCCGAGCGAATACCAAGGGTCCATCATGCAGTCCTGCCCGAAGGCGCAAGTGATGCCGTAGCCGAGCATTTCGGGGAAGCGGTTCATGCCGCGCCGCTTGGGATAGGTGTCGTGGCGGCCCTGGATGGTGATGTTGATATTGGGATTGGCGATGGCGGCTATGCCCGCCTCAGCCATCAGTGGCAGGAGCTTGGAGACGTAGTAATTGTCCATGGAGTGCATGGAGGTGAGGTGCGAACCGGCGACCCTGCCCCCAAGGCCAAGACGCTGGGTTTCATAGGTCAGCGTTTCGATATGGCGGCTGAGCGGATCGTCGGTTTCGTCGCAATGGAGATCAACGAGGAGGCCACGTTCGGCGCCAATTTCGCAGAGCGCTTTGACGCTGGCGGCGCCGTCGCCCATAGTGCGCTCGAAATGTGGGATGCCGCCGACAACATCGACGCCCTTATCAAGGGCGCGGTTCAAAAAGTCGATGGCGCCGGGATAGCGGTAGTAGCCGTCTTGCGGAAAGGCGACGAGCTGCAGATCGATATAGGGCGCCACCTGGCGCTTCACCTCAAGCAGGGCTTCGACACCTAGCAAGCGCTCGTCGCAGATGTCGACATGGGTGCGGATAGCCAGAAGCCCCTGGCTCACCGCGAGGTCGCAGTAGGCCATGGCGCGCTCGATGACGGCGTCTTGGGTCAGGAGCGGCTTGAGCTCGCCCCAGATGCGGATGCCGTCGAGCAGGAGCCCGGACTCGTTGCGCCGCGGCAGGCCCAGCGAGAGCGTTGCATCCATGTGGAAGTGGCAATCAACGAAGGGTGGGGACACCAGTTGGCCGACCGCATCGATCGTCTCGCCGGCGTCGCCTGTAAGGTTCGGCTCGACGGCCGTGATGTGGCCATTGATTATACCGATGCCCATAGCGGTGCGGCCGTCGGGCAGCGTGGCGTTGGTGATTTTTAGGTCGAACACGGCTAGGTCCTTGAAGCTAGTGGCGCTGCCCCTTGAACCAGGGCTGGAGCAGGGCGCGGGGGTAGTCGGCGCGGCGGGCGACGAGAACCAGCGCCAAAATGGACAGAAGATAGGGCAGCATGAGGAAGAACTGGCCGGGGACGATCTGGCCGATCTCGGCCTGCAGCCGGATCTGGAAAGCATCGAACGCGCCGAACAGCAGTGCGCCGAGCAGGGCCTTGCCGGGTTGCCAGGAGGCAAACACCACAAGGGCGATGCAGATCCAGCCACGGCCATTGACCATGCCGAAAAAGAACGCGTCGAACGCTGAAAGCGTCAGGAAGGCGCCGCCGAGCGCCATCAGGGCCGAACCGACGACCACAGCACTGATGCGCAAGCCCTGAACGGACAGGCCTTGCGCTTCGACAGCAGCGGGATTGTCCCCCACGGCGCGAATGGCAAGGCCCAGGGGTGTACGATAGAGCAGTAGAGCCGTCAGCGCCACGAGAACAAAGGCCAGCCAGGTCAGGGGTGTCTGTGCGAACAGGGCGGGGCCGATGAACGGCAGATCGCTGAGGCCGGGAATAGCGATGGGCTGGAAGGGAACGATGCGCGGCGGCGAGGTGACGCTGGGTAGAGCCGTCCGGTAGGTGAAATAGCTCAGACTCGTCGCGAGGAGGGTTATGCCGATGCCCGAGACGTGTTGGGACAGGCCCAGAAGGACGGTCAACACCGCATGGAGCAGGCCAAAAACCGCCCCGGCGAGTGCGGCCACCAGCACGCCGCCCCAGAGACCTGCGCCAAGCCAGACCGCGATCCAGCCGGCCATAGCGCCGGCAACGAAGATGCCTTCGATGCCTAAATTGAGCACGCCTGCCCGCTCGCACAGCAGCGCACCGAGCACGCCGAAGATCAGCGGGGTGGCAATGCGCACGGCTGCAGCCCAGAAATTGGCGGAACCAAAGATGTCGAACAGGACGTCCATCGCTCAGCGCCCCTTCGCCAGGGCCGGGCCGCGCTCATAATGGAGGCGGAAGCGCAGGAAGAAGCTACCGACCAACACGCAGAGCAGGGACAGCGCGACGACAAGGTCGGCGAGATAATTGGAGATGCCGGTGGCGCGGCTCATGGAGTCGGCGCCGACGAAGACGGCGGCCACGAACAAGGCCGCAAAGACTGTAACGATGGGTGAGAGGCCCGCCAGCATGGCCACGACGATGCCGGAATAGCCAAAGCCGGGGGACAGGTCCGAAGACAGATAGCCCTTGACGCCCGCGATCTCGCCGACGCCGGCAAGGCCTGCAAGGCCGCCTGAAAGGAGGGCCACCTTGAGCATGGTGGCGTTGACCGGAATGCCGGCAAAGCGCGCGGCGGCGCGGTTTTCGCCCACGGCTTTGATTTCAAAGCCCAGCACAGTCTTGCGTACCATGAGCCATAGCAGCAGCGCTGCCGCCACGCCAACGACGAGGCCGCAATGCATGCGCAGACGCGGCACGAGCTTGTCGAATTTTGCCTCGGCCAAGAGCGGGACGGATTGCGGCCAGCCCATAGAGAGCGGATCCTTAAGGGGGCCTTCGATCAGCATCTGCACAAGGAGGATCACCACGAAATTGAGCAGCAGGGTGATGACCACCTCGTCGGCACCGAAGCGCTGCTTGAGAATGGTGGGAATGACCATCATCAGCCCGCCGGCAAAAAAGCCGGCAATCATCACGGTGGGGATCAGGAGGGCCGGCGGCATGGGGAGCAAGCCACTGCCAACCAGAACGGCCGCGAGCGCGCCAATATAGAGCTGACCCTCGGCGCCGATGTTCCAAAGGCGGGCGCGGAAGGCTACGGCTGCGGCAAGGCCGGTGAGGATCAGCGGGGTGGCGCGGTTGAGCGTTTCGCTGAAGGCAAACATGGAGCCAAAGGCACCCTGGACGATCAAGGCATAGGCGCTCAGCGGATTGCCGCCGGCAAACAGCACGGGAATGGCGACCAGCAGCAGAGCCGCAAGACCCGCGGCGAGAGACACGGTGAGCTTGAGCGCCAGTGGCGCATGGGCGCGGGGTTCGAGGCGGAGGCTCATGCGGGAATTGCTGCGGGTGTGGTGTTGACCTGCCCGGCCATAAGGAGGCCAATCGTGCCCCGGTCAAGTGCTGCTGCAGGTCCGGCATCGGTGACTTCGCCGGCATGAACGACCAAGAACCGATCGGCCAAGGCGAAGAGTTCGTCGAGGTCTTCGGAGATGACGAGAACGGCTGCCCCGCGGTCGCGCGCGGCGATGATGCGGCGGTGCACTTCGGATTGGGCGCCGACATCGAGCCCACGGGTGGGTTGGTTGGCGAGGATCACGCGGGGTTCGCGCTCGAGCACGCGGGCAAGTATGAGCTTTTGCACATTGCCGCCGGAGAGGAGCCGCGCCTCGGCATCGGGACCGGGGCAGCGAATATCGTAGGCGGCGATGGCGTCGAGGGCGCGTTGGCACATAGCCTTGCGGTTAAGGAGGCCTAGGCGGGCGAATGGCTTGCCGCGGACTTCTTCGATGGCGATGTTGTCGGCCACGCTCATGGTGCCCACGACGCCGTCATGCTGGCGATCCTCGGGCATGCGGGCGATGCCGGCCGCCACCAGCGCGCGCGGATCGGCAGAGGTGATGGGGGTGCCATCGAGCAGCACTTTGCCAGAGGTGGGCAGCGCAAGCCCGGACAGGAGCGCGGCGACGGCGGCTTGGCCATTGCCGGAAACGCCGGCCATGCCGACGATCTCGCCGGCTCGAAGGGTAAAGCTAGCTTCGGAAAGGGGCGCACGGGCGACGCCCCGCGCCATGGACACATTGCGGAACTCGACCAAGGTTTTGCCGGGCACGGGCGCCGTGCGCTTGAGTTCGGCGAGGGATTTGCCGACCATGAGGTCGGCGATAGCGCGACGATCGGCCTCCTTGGTCACCAATTCGCCGGCCTTGTGGCCGCCGCGCAGCACGAGGATGCGGTGGGAGACGGAAAGCACTTCACCGAGCTTGTGGGAAATGAAGATAACGCCCAGGCCATTGGCGGCGAGGCGCCGGAGCACGGTAAACAGGCCCTCGGCTTCCTGCGGGGTGAGGACAGCGGTGGGCTCGTCGAGGATCAGGACGCGTACATTGCGGTAAAGCGCCTTGAGGATCTCGACGCGCTGCTTTTCGCCCACGGTGAGGGCAGCGACGCGGCGATCGAGGTCCACATCGAGGCCGCTTTCAGCCATGATCTCAGCGATCTTGCGGCGAGCAGCGGCGCGGCCATTGCCCAGGCGCACCAGTGGCTCGGTGCCCAGGCGGATGTTGTCAAGGCCGGAGAGGTTTTCGGCGAGGGCGAAATGCTGGTGGACCATGCCAACGCCGGCGGCCAGAGCGGCACCGGGCGATCCCGGCGGCAGGATTTTGCCGGAGACGCGCACCACGCCTTCATCCTGCACGTAGTGGCCGAACAGGATATTCATCAGCGTGGTCTTGCCGGCGCCGTTCTCGCCCAAGAGGGCCAGGATTTCGCCAGACTGCAGGGTCAGGTCAAGCTGGTCATTGGCAAGCAGGGCGCCAAAGCGCTTGGTGATACCCTCGAGGGAAAGAACGGCCTGGTTGTCTTGCATAGAGCCTCAAAGAGGATGAGCCGGACGCCTTAGGGAGCGCCCGGCCGTTCATCACATGGTCGAGGAAGGTTCGGAATCGTTGATTTCCAACTTGAAGGCGCCCGACTTGATTTCTGCTTCCTTGGCCTTGGCAGCGGCGACTGCTTCGGCGCCGGCCAGGGCTTCGTCGACCACCAGGCTCGAGCCGCCATGCTCCATAAAGGCATAGATGCCGTAATCGGACGCGGAGAAGCTGCCGGCCTGGACGTCGGCGATGGCCTTGTCGATCATCGGCTCGCCATGCCAGAGGGCGCTGGCAAGGATGGTGCCGGGATAGTCGGCCGAGGTGTCGATGACGTTGCCGATGGCCAGGATGCCGCGCTCCTTGGCGGCGTCGGAGACGCCGAAGCGCTCGGCATAAAGGATGTCTGCGCCGGCATCGACCATTGCGAAGGCCGCTTCCTTGGCCTTTGGCGGATCGTACCAGGAGTTGATGAAGCTGACGGAGAACTTGACGTCCGGATTGACCGCAAGGGCGCCGGCCATGAAGGCGTTCATCAAACGATTAACCTCGGGGATGGCGTAGCCGCCAACCATGCCGATCTGGTTGCTTTCGGTTTTCTCGCCCGCAATCATGCCGGAAAGGTAGCTCGGCTCATGAATGAAATTATCGAAGGTCGCGAAATTGGGTTCGACCGGCGGGAGGGACGAGCCCATCAGGAACGCGATCTCGGGATAATCTGCGGCAACCGCGCGGGCCGGCTGCTCGACGCCAAAGGCTTCGCCGACCAAGAGCTTGACGCCCTGCTCGGCATATTCGCGCATGACGCGCTCATAGTCGGTGTTGGTGATGTTCTCGGAGAACACATATTCGATTTCGCCGCGCTCCTGGGCAGCCACAAGCGCATTGTGAAGGCGCGATGCCCATTGCTGCTCGACCGGAACGGTCCAAATTGCGGCCACCTTGAGCACGTCCTGCGCCCAGGCGGCACCGCTCAGTGCCAGTGCCATGCCTAGCGCCAAGCCGGCGATCAATGTGCGGCGTCCGATTTTTGCTTTTTCAGTCATTTGCCAACCCGTTTTGTTCAGTAAACGCCCATGCTTCCCTGCTGCCTATCTAGGAGGCATTTACCCGGCCTTGGCAAGCGGGAAACAAAGGCCTTCAACAAAGGGCTTCATGTGCCTTTGCGGCTGTTGGTTGGAGGCGTTGGCAAAGTGCTCGTAGAGCAACAAGCCATCTTCTGGCTTTGCCGAACGCGACAAAACTGGGCGCGCATAGAAACACTTCCGCATTTGAGTTTGTACCTCTTGTGTGCTCACAATCGCCATTGTGGCAAGAGTGGTGGTCATGCAGGATCTGGTTGATCAATTAAGCGAAGAGCTCTCCGCCAAGTACCTGCCTTACATCGAAACCTTCATGGTGGATCTCTGGAGCGAGAATGGCTTCGTCGAATTCCGCTGCGGCTTTGCCTTGCGCAGCGATCATGTGCGCCAAAGCCTTATCGTCAAGCTTCCTGCGGCCTCTGGAACCAGCGATGCCGAACGTCAACTGCTTACCAGGGCAGTGTTCGAGGACCTGGAAGAGCAGATCGACTTGGCTATTGCCAACAACAAGGTGGCGTCCAATTGAGCCGGGTTCCCTCCATCAACCCGGTTGAGCAGGATCGGCAGAGGCAGATTGCAATGCTGGAGAAGCGCCTCAAGGGCCTGCAGGCTCTTCCCGCAGGCCAGCGGGAAGCAGAGGGCGCCGATGAGATCGAGAGCACTGTCCAGGCATTGCTGACAGAGCTGAAAAGAGAGGAAAGGGAAGAGCGGTCAGATGTGCAATCTTTATAGCCACACCAGCAATCGACAGGCCATCATCGACTTCACCAAAGCGATGTTTGTTGCAGAAAGCGTTGGCAATCTAGAACCACAGACCGGCATCTTTCCGGACTATGCGGCACCCATCGTCCGTAACTTTGGCGGCATGCGGCAGCTGACCAAAATGCGCTGGGGCCTGCCGTCCAGTCAACGGGCCTTGTACCTGGCAGCGCAAAAGCGAGCCGAGAAGCTCGAAGCCAAAGGGCAGGTGGTAGATTTTGCCGAACTGCTCAAGCTGGAGCCCGATAGCGGCACCACCAATGTTCGCAATATCTACGACGGGGAAAAGAAACGCTGGAATGCCCACTGGAACCGTTGGATTGGCGTGGAGAACCGCTGCGTGGTGCCGTTTACCTCCTTCAGCGAATTCGACAACAGCACCAACGAGGGTGGGAAGAAGAACGGCGACACTTGGTTCGCCTTGAACGCATCTCGTCCGTTGTTGTTCTTTGCCGGCATCTGGGTCGAGAACTGGACAGGTGTCCGGAAGGTCAAGACCGGGGTTGAGACCATTGATCTCTTCGGATTTCTGACCTGCGAACCGAACAACGTTGTTGGCTCCATTCACATGAAGGCCATGCCGGTGATCCTAACCACGCCTGAAGAGGTCGACCTCTGGCTATCGGCACCAAAGGAGGAGGCTATCGCTCTGCAGCGGCCGCTGCCCGATGGAGTTTTGGAGATCGTCGCGGTGGGCAAGAAGACAGATGGCCCATAAGAGGCAAAGCATGGGACAAGAACAAGCGTTTAGAGCGTGGGTGCGACTGGAAGCGCTCGTTTGTGGGCCGATCCTGTATAGGTTGACAGGATGCGGGTCTGGGCAGCGGCATCAATAGTCTTGCCTTCGAGGAAGTCGTCAATCTGCTCGTATGTGACGCCGTAGGCTTCCTCATCTGGTCGCAGCGGTGCCAGGTTTTCGAGATCCGCCGTTGGGATCTTTTGAACCAACCCCTCCGGCGCACCCAGGTGAGCCGCAAGTGCGCGAACGCGGCGCTTGTTCAGACCGGCCAAGGGAAGGATGTCGGCTGCGCCATCGCCGAACTTGGTAAAAAAGCCCATGAGCGCCTCGGCAGCTTGATCTGTACCGATGACCAGCCCGCGGGTGGTGCCAGCAATGGCAAACTGGGCGATCATGCGCTGCCGAGCCTTGATGTTGCCAAGGATGAAGTCTTCTCGAGCCGCATCCTCGAACTGGAGCCCGCCTGCCTTGAGGGCAGTCAGCATGGCATCAGCTGCTGGCTTGATATCCACCCGGTGCACCTCGTCGGCGCCGATGACTTCCAAGGCTCGTTGCGCATCATGCTCATCTGCCTGAACGCCATAGGGCAGGCGCACCGCAATGAACCGGGCGTCGTAGCCAGAAGAGCGCAGTTCGGCGACAGCGTTCTGGGCCAGGAGTGCTGCGGTTGTGGAATCCACCCCGCCACTAATTCCGAGCACGTAAGTCTTCAGGCTCGATACACGCAGGTATGTGCGCAAGAAATCTGTGCGCCGGCGCGCTTCCTGCGCTGGGTCAAACTCTGGGGTGACGCCCAACGCTTGAATGATGTCTTGTTGCTTGCCCATGAACGTTCATTCCCTTGTCTAAAGCATTCTCTCCAGCCGTGCTGCGATCAGCTCCGCCGTGGTCACCGTCTCGACTTGCATGCCAAAGCGGCTCGAGTAGATTTCCAGCATGGCATCGTGCGTCGCATCGGCTCCCGAACACACCGCGTCCGAAACGATGATCACCCGATAGCCACGATCGATTGCGCCCATGACCGCCGCAAGAACACAGACCTCGGTCTCTGCTCCCGAGATGATCAGGGTATCAATGCCGGAGGCTCGAAGTCGTTCGTCTAGGGACCTAGCCCATGGCGACAGGATCATTTTGTCTTCAAGCTGCGCTGGCGGAACGAACTTCTGGAGCTCGGGAAGGATGTCGACGAGTTCGGGTTCGAGGTGATCCAGGGTCATGCCTGACCAACGATCATAGTATCGCCGCCATGTGCCCTGTGCTTCTTCAGCATTCCGAGCCGGAATGAAACGGGTGAAGACCGTGCGGGTTGGGTCCAGCTCAACCAGACTTATTACAAAGGGCAGGACCCGTGCCATCCATGGCGTGTGCCATTCCGTTTGTTCGGCAAACATCCGCTGCATGTCAATGCAGAGATGAGCCCAGCTATCGCCTAGTGGACCAAAGCGCAGACCGCCTTCAGTTTGGCTTGATAACGTTAAATCAGTCACGCCGGCATCACCTCATTTTCGAGAACGAGCGCTTTCGGTTCAAAGTGGACCGGGTAACTAGCAGTGGCCTAGAGTGTTCCGTTATGTCTCAATGGCACCGCCAAGTTTCAGCTCTTAACCGGTGCAGCGGCAGATCGAGGCGCGTGAACGACCCTCCGAAACTCTTTTCCACAGACGCCCGGGTCCAAACCTTTGCGCATTGACTCTTAGCCTGACCCAATGAGAACAAATAAGGAACATTGAGCCTTGGGGAGTCTGTTGTGGTTGAGCCGGTGCATGTGCCCGAGAAGCTGATAGGGACCTACGCCGAACTCGTCGCCGCAACCAACTTCTCCTTTCTTCGCGGCGCTAGTCATCCTTTCGAGATGGTGGCCCAGGCTGCCGGCCTGGGTCTCTCGGGCATTGGCATTTGCGACCGGAACTCCCTGTCTGGGGTGGTGCGCGCCTTTTCAGCCTGGAAGGATTTGCGCAAAGACTATCCTGACTTCCGCCTAGTGGTGGGCACCCGCATCGTCTTTTCTGATGGCTCACCTGACATTGCCGTCTACCCAAATGATCGCGAAGCCTATGGCCGGCTCGCAGCACTCCTGACCTTGGGCAACCGGCGGGCGCCGAAAGGCGAGTGCCACCTCCAGTTGCAGGATATGGTCGACCAATCATCCGGGCAGTTGATGATCCTCATGCCGCGTGAAGGCCAGGTGGAACATGATGTCGGCATTGCCCAGCAGCTTAACCAGCTAAACAAGGGCTGCGTGTGGGTTGGAGCATCTAAACGCTTCGACGGCCACGACCGCGAGCGGTTTGAAAGACTTTCGGAAGTTTGCCGATCAGCCAGGCTCCCCATGCTCGCCACCATGGACCCTCTTTATCATGAGCCCGGGCGCAAGGTCATCCAGGACGTTCTGACCTGCATTCGCGAGCTCACCACGATTCAGAACGCAGGCTTTCTTCTCGCGCCCAATGCCGAGCGCTTCATCCACCACCCGTTGGACATGAAGCGTCTCTTTTGCGAGTACCCCCAGGCGCTAGAGGAGACCAACAGGTTCGTCGAGCGCATCAGCTTCTCGCTCGATCAGCTCCGCTACATCTATCCCGAAGAAATTGTGGGCAATGGCGAGACCGCACAGCAAACCCTTGAGCGTTTGGCCTATGCCGGTGCCCGGGGACGCTATCCGGAAGGCGTACCGGAACGGGTGCAGAAAGGCCTCGAACATGAACTCGCTCTCATCGGCGAGATGGGCTATGCGCCATACTTCCTGACTGTTCAGGACATCGTCCGCTTTGCCCGGCAGGAGCGTGGCATTCTGTGCCAGGGCAGGGGGTCTGCCGCCAACTCCGCCGTATGCTTTTGCCTTGGCATCACCGAAGTCGATCCTATGCTGATCGACCTGCTGTTCGAGCGGTTTGTATCGACCGAGCGCGATGAGCCACCCGATATCGATGTCGACTTCGAGCATGAGCGGCGTGAAGAGGTGATGCAGTACATCTACCAGAAGTATGGCCGGCACCGAGCGGGGCTCACAGCCAACGTCATCACCTATCGCACTAAGGGAGCGCTTCGCGACGTCGGAAAGGTTTTCGGCCTCTCTGATGACATGATCTCGGCCATCTCAGGTTTGAACTGGGGCTGGGGCAAGATCGACTTCCCTGCCGAACGCCTTGGGCAGATCGGTATCGATCCCACGGACCAGACCATCGGTATGGTCCTTCATATCGCCAGCGTTCTTTATGGCTTTCCCCGACATTTGGGCCAGCATGTGGGTGGCTTCGTCATCACCCGTGACCGGCTCGATCACCTCGTCCCTATCAGCAATGCTGCCATGGAAGACAGGACGGTGATCGAGTGGAACAAGGATGATCTGGATGAACTCGGCATCCTCAAGGTCGATGTGCTAGCCCTGGGCATGCTCTCCTGTATTCGGCGGAGCTTCAACCTCTTGCGCCAGCACTATGGTCTGTCTCTGACGCTGGCGACCGTGCCGCAGGAAGACCCTCGCGTCTACAAGATGACGCACCGCGCCGATACGATCGGGGTCTTCCAGATCGAAAGCCGGGCACAGATGTCGATGCTGCCGCGGCTTAAGCCATCAGAGTTCTATGACCTCATCATCGAAGTGGCGATCGTCCGCCCCGGCCCGATCCAAGGGGATATGGTCCATCCTTACCTCAAGCGCCGGCAGGGCCTTGAACCCACCTCTTATCCATCGCCGGAGCTCGAGCATGTGCTCAAGAAAACCTATGGCGTGCCCCTGTTCCAGGAACAGGCCATGAAGATCGCCATCGTTGCAGCGGGTTTTACCCCGGGTGAGGCCGATCGGCTGCGGCGAGCCATGGCCACATTCAAGCGAACAGGTGGCGTAGGGCTGTTTAAGGACAAGTTCATCAATGGCATGCTCCAGCGCGGCTATGCCCGGGAGTTTGCCGAGCGGTGCTTCGGGCAGATCGAGGGCTTTGGCTCCTATGGCTTCCCAGAGAGCCATGCTGCGTCCTTTGCCCTCCTGGTCTACGTCTCCTGCTGGATCAAGTGCCATTATCCTGATGTCTTTGCAGCAGCGCTGCTGAACTCCCAGCCGATGGGGTTCTATGCACCCAGCCAGATTATCCGAGATGCGCAGGATCATGGTGTTGATGTCCGTCCCGTCGACATCAACCTCAGCGATCTTGAGAACGTCATGGAGCGAAGCAACGAAAGCGGGCTCAACATCGCGCCAAGGCATCTCGACATGCAGGAGGATATCTGGGGCAATCGTGGTGTTCGCCTGGGCTTCAACCTTGTTGCGGGGCTTCGAACCGACCACGCCAACATCATCGTGGCCCGCCGCCAGGGTGGCTACGACAGCGTGCGGGATCTGTGGCTGCGCACCGAGCTCTCCCCAAAAGTTCTCCAGGTCTTGGCTGAAGCCGATGCGTTCCAGTCGCTTGGCCTGTCGCGACGCGATGCGCTTTGGGCAATCTCAGGTCTGATCGGTGAGCATGGTGCAGAGACACTGCCCTTGTTCCAGGCGGGTGAGCGTCCGGCTAGGTGGACCGAAGAAGAAAGCAACCTGCCGCCAATGCCGCCCGGCGAAGAGGTCATCCACGACTACCGAGCGCTTTCGATCTCGCTCAAGGGGCACCCCATGAGCTTTCTGCGAGAGAACCTCACGCGCAGGCGCTTCGTCCAGGCAGATGCGCTGCGCACCTTGGCACCGAACAGCACCGTATTGGTGTCAGGCCTTGTTTTGGTGCGCCAGCGGCCAGGGACGGCAAGCGGAGTGATCTTTGCCACGCTGGAGGATGAGACCGGGGTGGCCAACGTGATCGTGTGGCCCAAGGTCTTTGAAGCCTATCGGCGGGTGGTGCTTGGTGCTCGGGTCTTGGGCGTAAAAGGCACGCTGCAGCGCGAAGGCATTGTCATCCATGTCATTGCCAAGGAGTTGGTCGACCTCACATCGGACATGGGCGCCATTGCAGGTGGCGCCGACATCGGCGAGCGGATCATCGCGCGGGCTGATGAAGGCCGCACTGGCGGTCCGAGCGGACGCAACCGGGAGCAGGAGCAATACGAGGAGGCGCACAGGAGGCGCCTGGCGGATGTCCTTCCAACTGGGCGGAACTTTCACTGATGCTCACCCGGTCTATTCGTACGCTGGAAGACTTCCGCGATACAGGGCGTGCCATTCACGCCTTTTGCAGCCACTACTACCATTGCAGCCACGACGCGCCTTTGCAGCTTGAAGTACTGGCAGTGCATGTCGGCTGGAGCTTTGACTTCTACGGGGGCAAGGACTACCTCGCTGCTCGGCTACGCTGTTCCATATGCGGCTGGTACTATCCGACCTTCGCCTTGGGTCATGCGGGAAGGCGTCCGGCGTTCTCAGGCACGCATGGGGCTGGAACTGTGCAACTGCCAACCGAGCAGCTGATTGCTCTGCAACGGGCCCGCGAGGCTAACCACAGTGGTGAGACACCGTGGGTTGGCAAACGCAAGGGAGGACGCAAGTTTGGTCGGTAAGGGGACTACTGACACCGACTGGCAGGCAATGGGGCAATCCTGCCGGTGATGGAGAATGACACTGTGACCGTCCGCAAGATCATCCATATCGACATGGACGCCTTCTATGCTTCGGTCGAGCAACGGGACAATTCGGCTTTGCAGGGCAAGCCCGTCGCCGTAGGCCATGGCGCTGCCCGCGGTGTAGTTGCTGCGGCAAGCTACGAAGCGCGCGCCTTTGGCGTCCATTCGGCCATGGCGTCGGCCACCGCGATGCGTAAATGTCCCGAGCTGATCTTCGTGCCGCCGCGCTTTGACGTCTACCATGCTGTCTCAGGGCAGATCCGAGAGATCTTTGCCGAGCATACCAACTTTATTGAGCCGTTGTCGCTGGATGAAGCGTATCTCGACGTAACAGAGAACCGGCAGAACATTCCCGTAGCGACCGACATCGCCAACGCGATCCGAAGGCGGATCAAGCAGGTGACGGGTCTGAACTCCTCTGCCGGCATCAGCTACAACAAGTTCCTGGCCAAGATGGCATCGGGCTATCGCAAGCCCAACAACTTCTTTGTTATTCCACCAGCCAAGGGTCCGGTGTTTGTGGCAGCTTTGCCCATCGAGAAGTTCCATGGTGTGGGCCCTGCAACGGCTGCGCGGATGCATGCCCTGGGGATCAGGACAGGTGCTGATCTCGCCGCGCTGTCGCTGGACAAGCTGGCGCACAAATTCGGCAAGTCAGCCCAGTACTGGTTTGATCTCTCCCGCGGCATCGATCACCGCGAGGTCAAGCCGAACCGAGAGCGCAAGTCCGTTGGGGCTGAGGACACTTTCAGTAAGGACATCACGACCGTTGAAGAAGCCCGTGCACGCACGGCGCCCCTGATCGAGAAGGTCTGGAGGGTCTGCGAAAAGCAAAATCTGCATGGGCGTACGGTTACGCTCAAGGTCAAGTTCGCCGACTTCGAGCAGATCACGCGATCCAAAAGCCGATCAACCGCGATTGCCAGTGCCGAGGAGCTTGCCGCTGTGATCAATGAACTGCTTGGACAGGTGTTTCCACCCAGACTGCCGGTCCGGCTTCTTGGGGTCACAATGTCCAGCTTCGGCCCGGCAGTAGAGCGCGCAGCTGAGCAGATGGCGCTACCAATTGAGAGCTGACGGTCATTCTGTTGTGGCTGGGCGCTTGTTCCCGATTCACCCCTTCTCCCCGTTTTCCGCCTGCTTCAGCCATCGCTTATCCTCTGGTCGATACAACAGGAGGAAACCATGAGTGAAGCTCGAAAGACCACGGCGCAGTACCTGAACGGCCTGGCCGTTGCCGTACTTGCAACAACAGGTGGCGCCTTTATCGGCAACCAAGTCCCGGCAGGCACTTTACTGCTTGCAGGGCTGATCAGCCTGGCCGCTCATGCGTTGGCGATCTGGATGGTGAAAAGATGAACAAGGTGCTTCCGTCCCGCGTCCGCGTCATTGATCTCGAGACAGCCGGCAACGGCCCTTTGGATGTCTGCGAGATCGGCTGGCAGGATGTCGTGCAAGCTTCCGATGGATCCTGGCAGGTGAACGAGGAGCGGGGATCGATCCTGGTCAACCCAGGGAGGCCGATTACGGCTGAAACGATGGCCATCCACCATATCCTCGATGAGCATGTCGCATCAGCGCCCTTCTGGAAGGAGGTCGCACCACAAGCTCTGAGGCCTGAAGGTGGCGCGATTGCCCTGGCTGCTCATCGTGCTGCGTTCGAACAGCGCTATTGCCGCCCACAACTGAGCGGAGGCGCCAAATGGATCTGCACCTGGAAATGTGCGCTCCGGCTATGGCCGCATCTGCAAAGCTTTTCCAACCAGATGCTGCGCTACCAGCGCATGCCGGAAGGGCTTGTTCATGAGCTTGGGTTGCCGGCCCATCGGGCAATGCCGGATGCTTATGTGACGGCACACCATTTGCGCGACATGCTTAATGAAACATCGGCCGAGCAGTTGATCGCCTGGAGTGTGGAGCCGGGGCTCCTTGCCCGTGTTCCGTCTGGGCCTGATCGGGGCAAAGCTTGGGCGCAAATCGCCCTCGACGCGCTCCAAGTGCTCGGACGCGACCGCGACGCCGACATTCGGTTCAGTGCAAGGACTGAGATGAGGCGGAGAGGTCAGCCGTCCTTGCCGCCGCTGACCCAGCCAGAACAAGGCTTACTGCTTTGATTTTGCTGCTGTCGACGCGGTCATTGTACCGGAGCGGTCCGGCACATCGATGCAACCGCCGCCAATGGGATCGAAAGCTCAACTGCTGGTTGAGTGATTAGTTGCGGAAGATAAGGCCGGGCTGACAAGGCTTCTTCAAGTCGGTTAATCGGTGAGGCGGCACTTAGAGCGGCAAGCATCGCATCTCTGCCGATATCAAGCTCTCCTACCGCGACTGCATCGGCCAACTTGAGCGCGAGGGCCAAGACGGTGTCAGAGATGATGCCTGTTCTATGATCATGGGATCGGATCGCCGACAGAGCAACATTTGGCAAATCGTCCTCTAACCATTCGGCTGCCAACAAGCCGTGGCGGCTCCGATTGTCGGCGGTAGCTTCGAAGTCAAGATCATGACATAGGCCGGTGATTTCCCAGAGCACATGATCTTCTCCAAGCAGTGTTGCGAGGCGAGCCATGAGAAAGCCAACAAACACGGAATGACGCGCTCGAGAGCTTTGACCAAGGTGCACCAAGATCAGGCGGTTTGCTTCTTCTGTACTTAGCATTTCCGTGCCCGCGGCAACTCATCGCAATAGCAGCACTAAAAGCCGCCTGTCAGCAATCCACCCCTGAACTGCTGGAAGGGCAAGGCGAGCATAGTTATCCAGCAGACCAGTTCGGCTCGCACCGCCCGGGTCCATTGATCGCTTTGCTTCTTTTACTCGCCAATTTCGTTGCAAAGCATGCGGCCAACTGCCAAGAGGTGAGGCATTGTACCATAGGTACTTTGGCAAGCAGACGGAGCTAGGTCTTCTAGCCGGATCGACCGCAATTCCTCAGCACCATGCCAACTGCGCCCAAGCAGGCCCCACGTCCGCTGAATGCGCTGCCGAGTACAAGCGTATCGGTGTCGACCTCCGGTCCACTCTGCCGCACAAGGGAATGCTTTTGGTAGCTAGTCCGTAAAGGTGAGAGCAGCAGTTCCCCGGCCATGGCCAAGCGTCCACCGACGACCACAAGACCTGGATCAATCACTGATGATACAATTCCCAAGCCATGCCCTGCCACCCTTGCTACCTCTGCGATCATCGCTCTGCAGGACTGATCGCCTTCCAAAGCTCTGGAGACTACTTCCGCAATCGTTAGTTGCTGTCTGCTCTCACTCGTGTATCTCGCAAGTGGTTCTTCCAAGCCTGCATAGAGTTCCAGGCAACCACGCTTGCCGCAGCGGCACTGAGCCCCGTTGGGATCTACGCAAATGTGTCCAAACTCTCCTGCAGCGCCAGCATGTCCGGACAGGAGCTGGCCCCTCGATACGACCGCTCCTCCAACCGCCACATCCATTGTCAAGAACACGAAGTCCTCGTATCCGGTCGCTACGCCCCACATTAGCTCGGCTACGGCAGAGCAGTTGCTTTCGTTTTCGGCAATGACGGGGCATCCCAAGACGCGCTTGAACTCGTCGGCGATATTCACCCCTGTCCATGTCGGGACGCCGCTTGCACGCAGGATCTTGCCATCACGTGGATTTATCGGCCCCGCGACGGCAATTCCGATTCCAAGCATGGTTTCGAGGGACAGATCGCGACTCCGGTAAGCCTCCCATATCATCGCAGACGCCGTGGCAACTGCTTCATCGGGCGTATAGTCGAAAGCCATCGGCTTGGATGCGTCCGATATCACTGTGTGAGTGACATCGGCCAAGATCACTTGGATGTGCTCCCCTCCGAGGAGCACCCCGACGCAGGTGCCAACTGCGGGATTAAGCGTAATGGAGATGGCTGGTCGCCCCGCGCCGACCGATCTGTCCCGTACTGCCGACGGAACTTCGATCACCATGTCAGATGCCCTCAAGCTCGAAAGTGCCGCAGAAATGGTGGATTTCGCCAGGCCGGTAATACGCGCGATCTGTGTCGCGCTTAGCGTGCCGTGTTCACCAAGCGTTTGAACGACGCGAGCAGCAGCGGTAGCGCCCATCTGTTGGTTCATGAGCGTTCTGAGTTGTGAATGCGGCATCGTCATGCGGCCTTGCGTTGACACCCGTAATAAGTTCATCATAGAACAAATTAGGCCGGGAGTTTCGAGGAGAAAACTCATAGCCTAGCACGCGGCTGCAGAACCGGGAACCGGTCCGCCAGCACAAGGGAGAGGACCCAATGAAGATCTTGACCAAGGCCGGTCTCGGCCTGACGACGCTCACCTTATTATCGACTACCGCTTTCGCCGAACCAAAAACACTGTTGCTGCACCAATGGGCGACAGGCTCGGACGCGGCGGCAATCGCAAAGCTTGGAGAAATGTTCACGGCAGCGGGAGGCACTTGGGAGCAGACTGCTATTGCCGGGCACACGGCCAACACTCTGGCAAAGCTTCGGGCGGACGTGGTGGGCGGTAATGCACCTCCGGCCGTCCAGCTGAAAGGTCCCGAGATCGCTGAGTGGAACGAAACAGGCATGACCGCCAATCTCGACGAGTTGGCGGCTTCGGAGGGCTGGGAAGCTGTAGTGGCCCCAGAGCTCCTGCCGGTGATGAAGCCAGCCGATCATTGGGTTGCTGTGCCGATGAATATTCATCGCATCAATTGGCTTTGGGCATCCCCAAAGGTGATGGAGGAAGCAGGGATCGCTGAAGTTCCGAAGACCTGGGCCGACTTTAATGCAGCTTGCGACAAGGTAGTCGCCGCGGGCAAGATTTGCATTGCGCACTCGACGGCAGACTGGACGGACTCTACCATTTTTGAAGTTGTGGTCTATGGTAGTGACCTCGAACTCTACCGAAGCGCCTTTGTGGAAGGTGACCCCGAGGCTCTGCGAAGCGAAGGCATGGTTAAGGCTCTGGAGCAGCTTCGGACGATGACCTCGAAATACATGGACCCAGGTATCGTTGGGCGCGACTGGGACACCATGTCGTCCATGGTTGGGAACGGCGAGGCTGCGTTCCACATCATGGGCGATTGGACGATCGGCTTGCTGACTGCTGCGGGTTTCAAGCAGGGAACGGACTATGTTTGTGCGCAGGCACCGACTGACTGGGGCAAACCAGGGTTCATCCTCAACGCTGACTCCGTAGTATTCTTCCAGCAGGACGATCCGGACTATCAAGAGGGCGAAAAGCTCCTCGCCACCACGATTCTGTCTCCAGAGTTCCAAACTGTCTTTAACCAAGCCAAGGGCTCGATTCCGGCACGCTTGGACGTTGATCTCTCGCAGGGTTTCAATCCCTGTCAGCAAACATCCCAGACTGAACTGCAAGCTTCCATCGATGGCGGTACGCTGGTGCGTTCAATGGCCCACAACATGACTATTGCGCAGAAATTCCGCGGGGCGATCATGGATACAGTTACCGAGTTCGTGAACAATCCAGACATGGGTGCAGAAGACGCAGCCAACGCTATGGCCGACGCCGTCGAAGCCCAGATGTAACCGCCGATGAGTTGAGGCGCGGCCGGTTGCCGCGCCTTTACCACCCTTGCTTGCGGAGAAAGAATGGCTGTTGCTCAACCAATTGCCGGCAACGCCGCTGGCCGGTCATGGCGCGAACGCCTTGGGCCGCTGGTGCCCATACTGGTGCTCGCTCCGTCGCTCTTGGCGTCTTTCATCTATGTCTTCGTGTTCGCGGCGTGGACGTTCTATATTTCGCTTTCAAATTCGTCGCTGCTGCCCAGCTACGGCTTCGTTGGCCTGGACAACTACCTATCCCTATGGGCAAACCGACGCTGGAGCGTTGCCTATACCAACCTGTTTCTGTTTTCGGGATTTTATGTTCTCGGCTCGATGGCGGTTGGCCTAATCTTAGCAGTCTTGATCGATCAGCGCGTGCGGGCTGAAAGTTTTTGGCGGACGATTTTTCTTTATCCTCTTGCCGTATCATTCATCGTCACGGGTACCGTGTGGAGCTGGCTTTACAATCCCGCTTCCGGCATCCAGTTTCTGGTTCGCAATCTCGGTTGGTCAGACTTCAGCTTTGCCCTGGCAAGCGACCGCCAGTACGCAATCTACGCTATCATCATCACAGGCATTTGGCAGAGTTCGGGCTTTGCCATGGCGCTGTTCTTGGCTGGGCTGCGGTCAGTAGATGGCGACATCGTGAAGGCCGCGCAGATCGATGGAGCTTCAACGTTCCGTATTTACCGGAAGGTGATCCTTCCTGTCATCGCGCCGATCTTTCTCGCCGTTGCCGTGGTGCAGATTCAGTTCGCCATCAAAACCTTCGATCTGGTGGCGGCGCTGACCCGAGGCGGCCCTGGAATCTCGACTACGTTCCCGGCGATCTATGTGTATGACCTCATGTTCCAGCGCGGGCAAATCGGGGAAGGCGCCGCCGCCGCGATCATGATGCTGGTGGCGCTGGCTGTGGTGCTGGTGCCTTATTCCTTGTTCGTGGTTTGGCGCCGACGTCGAGAGGGCCGCAATGGCTGAACTGGCTTTCACCGACACTTATGACCATGACGCCGCCTCTGCGAGTCGTCGGCAGTTTATCACCAGAGTGGCCATTTATGGCATTCTTGTCGTATTTTCTCTGGCTTACATTGTGCCGCTTATCGTCGTCGTGATGAACTCTTTCCGGGACCAACCGGAAATTGCCCGGAATGGGCTTATCGCGTTGCCGCAGAGTTTTGGGATCGATGCCTGGTGGTCGGCTTGGGGCAGCTACTGCATCGGTGGCAATTGCGAGGGCATGAAACGCTACTTCTTCAACTCGCTCTGGATGACGATACCGGCGACGATCATCTCGACGATGTTGGGCGCCTTGAACGGCTATGTGCTGAGCAAGTGGCGTTTCAAGGGATCGGAAATCCTCTTTACCTGCATGCTGCTCGGCGTCTTCATGCCTGGCCAGATATCACTGATGCCTTGGGCATTTATCCTGGGCAAGCTGGGGCTTTCAAATTCCGTGATAGGCTTGGTGCTAGTGCACTGCGTTCAGGGCTTGTCGTTCACGACGCTGTTTTGCCGGAACTACTACATCTCCGTCCCGGACGATTTGATCAAGGCAGCACGAATCGACGGTGCCGGATTCTGGCGCATTTTCCGCAAGATCATCTTGCCGCTCTCCCCACCGATTCTGATCGTCACGGTAATCTGGCAGTTTACCGGCATCTGGAACGAGTATCTGTTTGGCGTGGTGTTTACTTCGGGGACCCAGCAACCAATCACCGCAGCTTTGGTGGCGCTTACAGCAGGCGGTACGACAGCGTCCGCCTATGACGTAATGAGCGCTGCAGTGCTGATCGGCGCTCTTCCGCCGCTGCTCGTGTACTTCGTTGGCGGCAAATATTTTGTTCGTGGCCTGACACAAGGTGCAATCAAGTGACGAGGCAAGCATGTCCGCTTTGACAATCCGCAATCTGCGCAAGAGTTTTGGAGTGGTCGAGGTGCTCAAGGGCATCAATCTCGAGGCGCGTGCCGGCGAGTTCATCGCCCTAGTCGGACCATCAGGCTGCGGCAAGTCGACCTTGCTGGCGATGATAGCAGGGCTCGAAACTGTTACGGAGGGCGAGATTTACATCGGCGACCGCCTGGTGAACTCCGTTGCGCCTAAAGACCGCGACATTGCCATGGTGTTCCAGTCATATGCTCTCTATCCGACGATGACTGTGCGGCAAAACATGCTTTTTGGGATGGAAAGCAGGGGCGTGCCCAAGAACCAGCAGGTGGAAGCCATTGCCCGGGTTTCTGCCTTGCTGCAGATCGGGGCGCTGCTCGACCGCAAGCCGGGTCAACTTTCAGGCGGGCAACGCCAGCGCGTTGCCATGGGCCGGGCGCTAGTTCGCGATCCCAAGCTCTTCCTGTTCGACGAGCCTCTGTCCAATCTGGACGCGAAGTTGCGCGTCGACATGCGGACTGAAATCAAGAAACTGCACCACCGGGTCGGCAAGACTACCGTCTATGTTACCCACGACCAAGTCGAGGCAATGACCTTGGCGTCGCGCATTGCGGTGATGCACCAGGGGGAGGTGCAACAATTCGACGAACCGCAAACAATCTACGACCGACCTGCCAACATGTTCGTCGCCGGGTTTATGGGGTCCCCCGCGATGAACTTCATACCGGCGGAACTGACTACCGTGAATGGAGCGGACGCGGTTTCTTTCCCAGGCGCGGGCGGCACGCCAGTTACCCTCAAATTGCACCAGCAGGTGGGGAATTCGACTGATGGTCGCAGGGTGGTCCTCGGCATTCGGCCCGAGCACCTTAGCCGGCACAATCCGGAAATGCGGGGAAAGGCGGGGCTTGCCACCTTGGTCGCGCCCGTGGAAGTCGTGGAGCCTACGGGAGCCGAAACGATGGCCCTGCTGCGATTGGGCGAACTGGAAGTAGTGGGCCGATTTACGCCAGACGAGGCTCCGGTCATGGGCGAAGAGATGGTGCTGTCCGTGGACATGACCCACGCCTGCCTGTTCGATCCGACAACACAGCGCCTGCTGTAGAGGATAGTTGTTGCCATGAGTTTTGCCCGCCACCCCAGTCTTTCTGGGCGTGTTGTTTTTGTGACCGGAGGTGCTTCAGGAATTGGCGCCGATATCGTGCGTGCGTTTGCCGAGCAGGATGCGCGTGTGGCGTTTGTCGACATCCAGGACGAAGCAGCGCAGGCCTTGGTGGAAGATCTTGCGCCGAGCCTTTACAAGCCACTGTTTCTCTATTGTGACCTCCACGACATCGAGGCGCTACGAGCCGCTATTGGAGCCGTGAGGGATCAAATTGGTCCGATCGGCGTGTTGGTCAACAATGCGGCCAATGATGACCGTCACGCGGTTGCCGACGTTACGCCCGAATACTGGGACCGAGCGCAGAACGTGAATTTGCGCCACCAGTTCTTTGCCGCCCAGGCCGCGCAGCCGCACATGCGTGAGCTTGGGGGCGGGTCGATCATCAACTTCTCCTCCATTGCTTGGCGAGGGGGCGGTGGCAACATGCCTGCGTATGCGACAGCCAAGGCGGCAGTGGTGGGCTTAACCAACAGCCTCGCACGGGCGTTCGGCGCAGACAACATCCGCGTCAATGCCATTGAGCCAGGGGCGGTAATCACCGAACGCCAGCGGCAGCTCTGGTACCCCACCCAGGAGGCCGTCAACGCATTTGTCGAACGTCAATGCATCAAGAAGGTGCTGGAAGGCGATGCGATTGCCCGCATGGTGCTGTTCCTAGCGTCCGACGACAGCCAGATGATCACCAAGCAGTCCTTCGTCGTAGATGCGGGCTTACTTTGAGACACACGGAGAGCCAAGGGATGAACGTTCTTACAGGCCTGAACCCCTATGGCCTCACCTACTATGTCGGGCTGCAGGGGCGGGGTACGCCGCGCGCAAATCCGGCAGGCGTGGGGCTCGACGGCTTCATTGATCTCGCAGCGGAGTTAAATAGCCGCACCATCGAAATCTTCGAGCCATGGATCGCCGAACTAGACGAGCCGGCCAAACAGGCTCTACGCAAGAGAATGGAAGCTCTCGAGATGGAACCGGTTATCAGTTCCGCTTTGTGGATGGGCGAGATCAACAGCTGCGTCGCTTCGGCTCTCTCTGTTGGCGCAAAAAAGATGCGGTTTGCTTTGACCCCGATCCTTTGTGGCGACCGCAATGCGGCTGGCGCCAAATGGACCGAACTGGTTGACGAAGTTCGCACCAAGTTGAGCGCATATGCGCCGATCGCAGCTCAGCATCACCTCACGATCTTGATCGAGAACCACCAGGATTTCACCAGTCGCGAACTGGTGGCGTTCTGCGAGGAATTCGGGCCTAGCATTCGGATCGTGTTCGATACCGGTAACAGCTTTCCAGTAGCCGAGGCACCGCTCGATTTTACCCAGGTCATAGCCCCTTACGTCGCACATGTTCACCTGAAGGACTACCGGGTGCAATGGACGGACGAGGGCTACCGCCTGGTGAGGTGCGCAATTGGGGACGGTGCGGTGCCGTTCAAGGAGATTTTCGAGCTGCTGGGGCAACATCATGACTGCATGACGGCGGTGTTGGAACCAGGCGCACTCGAGGTGCGCCATGTACGCCTGTTCACGCCCGACTGGTGGACAGGTTATGCGTCCAAGCAAGCCTCAGACCTTGCTGCATGCCTTGCGGCGGCGCGGCGCAACTGCTTGCCGGATGACGCGGATTATCGCACCCCATGGGAAAGGGGCTTGGACGGCGAGATGGTGGAATACGAGCTTGGCATGATCCGGCGTAGTGCCGCGAATATGCATGCTCTCGGGTTTATCTAGGGAGAAGCCTTTATGCCAAATGAACTAAGCGGCAAGATTGCCTTTGTAACGGGGTCAGGCAGGGGCCTTGGAAAAACCATGGCGCGCAAGCTCGCAGAGCAGGGTGCCGACATCGCGCTGCATGATCTCGACTGGGCCTCGCCCTCCAAGTACGGGGAGGCTGCCAACTTGGACGAGGTCATACGGGAGTTCGAGGCGCTCGGTGTGCGCACAGTCGCCGTCACCGGCAACATCGGCGATCCGGCTGCCGTCAAGCGCATGCGTGAGGAGATCGAAGCGAAGCTGGGGGAGGTGCATATCCTGGTAAATTGCGCGGGTGGTGATATTGGCGCTTCCGGCAACAAGCCGAGCCCCAACAATGCACTGGATGTGAGCTTTGAGGACATCCAGGTCCTGACGAACAACAATCTGATTGGCACGATGTTGGTCACCCAGGCCTTCGTGCCGCAGATGGTGCGAGCAGGGACAGGTACGGTGATCAATGTCGCTTCCGCCGCCGCACACATGGGCTGCTCGCCCGAGGTAGTTTATTCGACGCTCAAGGCTGCGGTGGTCCACTACACCAGATGCCTTGCCAAGGAACTCTATGAGCAGGGGGTACGAATCAACGCGGTGAGCCCTGGACCTACCAAGACGGCTCGCTTCCAGGCCACCAGGGTTACCGATCCGGATAAGATGAACTCAAGCAAGGCATCATTCAATCGGTATGCAGAACCCGACGAGATCGGGGATGCGGTGGCTTTCCTTGCCGGACCAAGGTCCAAATTCATCAATGGTCAGGTGCTGCGAGTAGACGGCGGTCTAACATTGTTTCCCGGATAAGCCCGCCGAATAGACCAAGGGCTGCTCTCCCGCGTCGGATTAAACCGACGCGGTCATTCCGCCGTCCACATAGATGATTTGTCCATTGACGAACGATGATGCGTCCGAAGCCAGGAACACCGCCACGCCTACGAGCTCGGATGCATCTCCCCAACGACCCGCGGGGGTGCGTTTCTCCAGCCATGCGGTAAACTCGGGATCTTCGACGAGCGGCTGGGTCATTTCCGTGTTGAAGTAGCCCGGGCCGATGGCATTCACCTGCAGATTGTACCTGGCCCAGTCGCAAGCCATGCCTCTTGTTAGTTGCTTCACAGCGCCTTTTGTTGCGGTATATGGTGCGATTCCGGGCCGGCCCAACTCGGCATTGACCGACGCGATGTTGATGATCTTTCCAGCTTTTCTAGGGATCATCCGGTTCGCCACCGCTCTCGACATGTAGAAAACGCTGTCGAGATTAGTTCGCAACAATTCATGCCATTTATCGTCCTGAAACTCATGCAACGGCGTGCGGTGCTGTATCCCAGCATTGTTGACCAAAATTCGGATTGGACCCATGTCACGCTCGATCGCTTCTACCGCCAGCTCGGCCGCATGCGAGTCTGTGACATCGAAGGCAGACAGGGAAATTTTTGCGCCCGCGCCCCGTAAAACTTTCGCCGCGGCTTCGATCCGATTGGTGTCGCGCCCATTAAGAACCACGTGTGCTCCGGCTGCGGCTAGGCCTTCGGCGAGTGCAAAGCCAATGCCGCGACTTGAGCCTGTGACCAGTGCAACTTGACCGGTCAGATCAAAAAGTCGCATCGCTTCTCCTTATTTCCAGAATGCCATACAGCATACACTTTCAAGTAATGCCGATCCGCGGCGCTAACTAACAACTTAACCGCATCAGTGTCGCCTTAAAGACCTTCATCAAGTCCCTACCAGCTTATTAGCGTACCGATTTAGGGCTATTTGCAAGCTGCTGGCTGGTGCGGCTTGTAAGTAATGTCCGCTTCGGCGGTCTTGTTTTTAAAAGCTGACGGACCGTTTCCCACCCCGTTTGTACCGTTAGGGACAGCAACATTGAAGGGCAGGGTAGGGGCCGTAAGCAGAACGGCGGCTAATAGCTCAGAAGTATGAACAGCGGTCTCTGACTCCTTAGATTCTGGTTCGAATTCTGGTCTGAAGGTCCTCGCAAAGTCACCCTTTTAGCTGAAGGTAGTGACGCCGAGCCAGAGGTATGGACAAGCTGTTAGGGCCCGATGTGATATCTATGCAGCCGGCCCGTTGCAGGACAGAGAAGCCTATGACCTTGACCAATCAGGATCTCGTCGAGTTGACAGCATGGCGACGTAAGTTGCACCAACGTCCTGAGCTTTCGAACCAGGAAGAAGCGACAGCATACGAGGTCGCCAGCTTTCTTGAGGAGACCCGTCCGGACAAGATCATCACAGGATTGGGAGGACATGGGGTCGCCGTTGTCTACGAAAGCGGCAGACCCGGCCCAACGGTCATGTTCCGTGCCGAATTGGATGCACTGCCAATTGAGGAACTCTCTGGCGTTCCCCACGCTTCAACAGTTGCTGGTAGATCCCATATGTGCGGCCACGACGGTCATACAGCCATTGTTGCGGCCCTAGGGCGGCAGTTCGGACGCAACCGCCCAGCTAAGGGTCGTGTCATCCTGATGTTTCAGCCGGCTGAGGAAACCGGCGATGGAGCCTCGCAGGTCGTAACCGATCCTCGCTACAGTGAGATCACGCCCGACTTCGCGTTTGCACTGCATAACTGGCCGGGAGTTCCTTTCGGCCAGGTCCGGATCAAAACGGGTGTGGTCAACTGCGCCTCCTGCGGCATCCGGATCGTGCTTGAAGGCAAAACCGCACATGCCTCCATGCCAGAGACCGGCATCTCTCCGATGCTTGCAATCACGCACCTGATGCCGGCGCTTCCTGGGCTTGGCAACGGCACCTTTGCTGACGAGGACTTTTCCATGCTGACTGTCACGCACGTACGCATGGGCGAAGCTGTGTTCGGCATCGCCCCAGGCGACGCAGAAATCTGGGCAACCTTGCGAACACGACAGGATGACCGGATGGCTCAATTGCGCAGTGCCGCCGAAGCCTTAACGTCACAAACCGCAACTGAGCACGGGCTTAGGTTCAGCTTCGACTATCACGAGAACTTCGTGGCGAGCGTCAACGCTCCAGCGGCAGTCGAACACCTGCAAAGGGCATTGGTTGAGGAGGGCATCGCTTCGAGTGAGGAGGGTCTGCCCATGAGAGCATCTGAAGACTTTGGCGTTTTCGGAGCGTGCGCCTCATCGGCAATGTTCTTTCTGGGCGCCGGTGAGGACCATCCAAGCTTGCACAATCCCGACTACGATTTTCCCGACGATCTGATCCGTATTGGAGCAAAAGTGTTTATGCGGGTAGCTCGTAACCTCCTCGATCAACAGCATTCGTTCAACGGTCATGTCACTTGGGGAGACCACAATCCAGGTTAGCTTGGGGGAAAGTGTTGCTAATGGCTTCAACCTCACTCGCCTTCGTGCAAAGACCAAAGGCGTTGATGGCATTGAAGATTACTGGCGCCAGAAGAACCAGACGAGCTTGGATGGTTTTGCCACTGGCTTGTTCAGTGACTAGTTCCCGCCGCCTGAGCACATAGGGAGGTGGCCATGGATCGCTTAACCAGCGGCTGGATCAACGGCCTTATCGGAGTTGTCATCTTCAGCGGCTCGCTTCCGGCTACGCGCATTGCCGTGCAAGCGTTCGACCCCTTGTTCTTGACGGTGGTTCGGGCAGTTATCGCCGGCGTGCTGGGGCTAGGACTCCTCCTGGCGTTCAAACAACCACGACCCAAGCGACAGGATCTCTTTTCGCTGATGATCGTGGCCATCGGCGTCGTGGTTGGATTCCCGCTGCTGACCGCTCTGGCCCTTCAACACATCACCTCCGCTCACTCCATTGTCTTTATCGGTCTGCTGCCACTATCGACAGCAATCTTCGGAGTATTGCGCGGCGGTGAACGACCAAAACTTGCCTTCTGGATCTTTTCGATCCTGGGAAGCCTGCTGGTTGCTGGGTTCGCAGCTTCACAAGGCATTAACGTGTCTCCCCTCGGCAATACACTCATGTTGGCTGCCATCATTGTATGTGGCCTTGGTTACGCCGAAGGCGCCAAGCTGTCCCGAGCGTTTGGCGGATGGCAGGTAATCTCATGGGCTCTGGTGATTTCACTACCGTTCATGGCCATACTCACCACTATCAACTGGCCATCCACATTTTCGGACATTACAGCTCCAGCTTGGTTGAGCCTAGCTTATGTGTCCTTGTTCAGCATGCTGATTGGCTTTGTTTTTTGGTATCGCGGACTAGCACAAGGTGGCATCGCTGCAGTTGGCCAGCTTCAACTACTCCAACCGTTCTTTGGATTGGCCCTCGCATGTACATTGCTGCGAGAACCTGTCACGCCTGCCATGTTGCTCGTCACCGTTGCGGTCATTGCCTGTGTGGCGGGCGCTCGCAAGTTCGGACGATAGGACGATAGAAGACTAAGCGTCCTTCGCGGTTGAACCACTCGTGGAATGTCCGCTCCCGGGGCGAAATCAACATCGCCTGAGTGGTCGAGAAGGGGGCGCAGTGCAGACCTGGCAGGGCAGGGGCATGTAGCGGCTCTGCGGACTGGGCAAAACCGCGTTGCTTAGATCTCCGTTGCCTCAGATAGTGAGAGTGCATCGTCTACGTCGACACCCAGGTACCGCACGGTGTTCTCGATCTTGCTATGCCCGAGCAATATCTGAATGGCTCGGAGGTTGCCCGTGGCCTTGTAGATGATCGACGCCTTAGTTCTGCGCAGGGAATGGGTGCCATATTCTTGCAGTGTCAGACCAATGGCGGTGACCCACTTGTCGAGCAGCCGTGCACATACTGACGCGTGCTCAGGTGGCGATCAGCATTGACGCGGCTCGGAAACGCGAAGTCATCGACCCTGCCGCCTCGTCGCCCAAGCTAGGTCAGAAGGCTAGCTCTTGTGTCCGAGGTGATCTCAAACTGAACGGGTCTGCCCGTCTTTTGCTGGATCACCATCGATCTGGAACGGATTGTTGGTCCAGCCACGAGTGTGCCGATCCTGATCTTCACCAGATCGCATCCACGCAGCTTGCTGTCGATTGCCAGGTCGAAGAGCGCCCAATCTCTCATTCGTCCTTCCCGGTCGAGGAAGAAGCGGATTGGCCAAATCTGTTTCACCTTGAGTGCCCGCTTGGCACCAACCTGCCGGCCGGCATTCCAAGCAGGCCTTCCTGCAGCGGCAGGATCATATTATGAGATACCCATTACATTTCTCCTGTGGCTGAAGCGGCCGCAAGAAGAACGGTTGTGGCATGGTCGCAGACGGGGGCTGTTCGCCCCTTTTCGAACGGAGGGTAGGGACCGCTGCCGACCCCATTCCGGCCCCTTGGGGGAGCGGCGGCGCTCCCCGAAAGCAGACGTGACGCGTAGCCCACTTCGCACCATAGGTGTTTTAGCCGGGTTGCTGATTGTCACCCTTATGTGCCGAGTCGGGCTCGATTTTATCGCGAAGCACGTACTGCATTGGATCGCCTAATGATGAGAGTGTGCGCATCCGCTAACTTCTTTTGATGCTCGTACGGGCCTTAGCTAACCCTCATTGGCGGAGGGGCGAATGATTCACAAACTTAGTGCGACAAAGCGGATCCGGAAGAACGCTATTTACCGCCTCAAGATCCAACATCCAAACCACATCGCGATTGCCCTGAAGGCCAAATTAGCTGGTCAAGACCTCAGCAGGTTCAAAGCAGCCTTTGCTGCAACCGCTTGAGCCTTGGTGGGTGTCGAAGCCGCTTGCTCGCTAATGCTTTAACCGTCGATGCGCGGTGCAGCACTGTGTCTTTTGATGTACTGACACTATTCGCCGAGTCTATCGTCAGGAATGAACCCTAACCGTTTACCTTCACAGGTAAGCTAAACAACGGGTAATTCTTGGTTTTTCCAAGCACATCAGTCGTTATCCACAGGGCTGTCTAAAACGTCGCACTAGCAACGTCGAACAAGATCCTTGGGAGGAGACTATGGCTATGCTTGCCCAAACTCAAGCACTAACAAATATCGATGAAAAAAGATCATCAGGAGAAGCTTCTACTCAAGCTCTTCTAGAAACCGCACCAATGGTGCAGCGACTTGGAGCGCACCGTGACCGCGTCTACATGGCTGTGTTGGAACTCGAAAGCGAGAAGTTCGAACTTCAAGCTCGACGGGATCATGCTCGTCAACAGTTTGAGGCTGCCGAGCGAGGCCTGAAGCAACACATCCAAGACATCGAAGCGACGCTGTCTCTCTATGAGGTTGGCCGAGGGGTCCTGGTCGATCCTGCCAAATCGCAGGTCTACTAATCCATTGCCGCTAAACGCCGGACAATGGGGAGCACCGGGCAATGATGAAGATTGTCATGATCTGCGGCTTGGCAGCCCTGCTGGTTGGTTGCCTCAGCGACGAGGTTAGCAGGCGAGACCAGTACTCAATTGAAAGCGCTGCCTCGATAGGACGCTATAAGTCCGAAGCTTTACGCCTAGCGGAAGAAAGAGATGCTGATCCAGGCTTCGCGAGAGTGTCAACGCCTGCGCAACTATCCAAGGCCAGTGCATTCATGCCAGGGGAATGGTTTGTATGTTTAAGAGGCATTCCGGAGCACCAAGCCGGCCTTCTAACGACCGTCGCTCAGTTGCTAAGGTCCTGGTTCACCAACGGGGGCGCCGAAGACATCTATGAGATTGTGCTATTCTTCCCTGAGAACGGCCAAATGCTTATATCCGAAGGCTATGATGTCCCTGTGTGTGACAACCTTGAGTTCGAGCTGATCGTTGCGGATCCGGCCGCGTTGGTCAAAAATGCCCAGACCATTAGTGTTGACAGGCAGCTATGAAGGTCGGGCCACCTGCCCACTACTGGGCAATAAGCAAAGAGCCAGTCCCTCAAAGCCACCGGCCCTTCTTCCGGTACTTCCATGGGTTCGGCGGCCCGATGAAGTGCTTGCTGCTTTCTTTCTGGGCTTCCTTGATGCGCTTCGGTGCGCACTCCGATCTTAGAACGCGCCGCTCGCCGCAGCGATGGCGGCTTGACCGCCGGTCTCGCCGTGCGTTAACCCGCTAGCTGCAACCGAGCAACGGCAGCTGCACTGCCAGGGATCGCCCGGACATGCCGCCGGCCCCCTTTGTCACCAAGCCTGTCAGCGATGAGTTTCTGGCCCCTGCGGCGTTGTCGGTCTACCCGCCGTGACGATGCCCGCCGTTGAACTACTCAGGTTGCGGCCTGCGGTAGAGATCCACCGAGTGATCGAGCTGTCCGACCCGCTCCCAATGCACCCGGGCGACCAGGTTCGCCTTGGTCCCGCTGCGGACCACCTCGAGCCCCAACGCCGTTCGGACAGCATCCTCGGGGGAGCGAACATTCTCAACGGCTACGTCGAAATCGTCCTCCGATCCGGGTCGCAGGTCGGTGACGCGGTATTTCAGTGCCAAGACCCGGCAGCCTCGTGTTGCGACAGCAGCCTGCCGCCCTGCTGGGTGATGTGCACCTTGGCAGGCGAGCCCATAACAAGTCGGTCAGCCATTAAAAGCTGCAGCAGCGGGCCGTCGAGGATCGGCTGAGGGTTGTGAACCAGGCTCTTGAGAATAGCGACGGCATCGGGCGTGAGTTCTTCGATAGTCATGGGCAGCTACGTACCTGATTCTGGACGCGAAGAAGACGGAAACAGGGCCGAGCAAGCGTGTTTCATTTCTAGCGGCTTGCTGAAGAATGCGATGCCTTTGAATATCTCCGGCACAGAGTCAGGGCTTTCGCCGCTCGCGAAAATGAATGGTATGCCCATCTCCAGTGCCAACTCAGCCCACGGGTAGGCGAATTAGTTTTCGAGCCTGATGTCGAATATGCAGCCATCTGGGCACGGAGATCGAATTAGTAGAGCCCGCCCCAGGCCAAGCGTGGGCGCCATACCGATGACCTCGCAGCTGTGCTTTCGAACCTGTGCGCAGAGGTCCGTCGCCAGAAAAAATTGTTTTCGACCACAAGGATGCGCTTGCCAGCATGATCAGCGGTCAGGTCTTAGGTCCTGTGTGTCGAGACGGGCGAACCGTCCACACCGCATTGGGTTTCCCGATCTAAACCAGGATACCCGACCCTGCACACGATAACCCGGTCGTGACGGCTTCCAAGCGCATCCAATTTGAAGACCACCAGCTGCCTTTATCGGACTAGCCAATGAAGTCCTGAGCAGGCAGGATAGTCCAAAGTTCAGCGGGGGCGGAACATGGCAGATTACGCAACACCACTCGAACGCGCCTTCGAGCTGGCACGATCCGGCAAATATACCAGTATCACCGATATCAAGGCCCAGCTTGAGAAGGAGCACATCTCGATTGATCAGATCAACGGTCCGGTACTGGTTCGCCAGCTTCGCGAAATAGTCGCCGAAGCGGCGGCAAAACGCGCTACAGCGAGTTGATCAGAAGCTTCTTCGTGTCAAGGAGCGGCCAAATCATGCAGACCGTTAGAGGACGATGTGGACTATGCGATGGCTAAGAGTGTCCTACCGATATCTAACCTCCACCATCTGATGGCCAGTTAGTCTGGGGACAACAAAGCGAAGAATGTCCCCTTCCACTTGGAAGGGTAAAGCCTCACCTTCTGGCACTAGGTCTACTTCCCTCACAGGCGACTGCAAGACGAGTGCCACCTCGACATCTTTTGAGTGTCACTAAGTCTTGGATCGGTTGTATCGCCGAGCCGCCTAGGTTGCCGCGCAATGCCGCCGTGGCATGAAGACCTTTCTGCTGCGCTATGCTGCGGCAGGCGCTGCTCTTCGGCTGGCACTGACCAAGCAGCGGCAACCCCGAAGCCTGCATTGGTAGATTTCTCTCGGTCCCTTGATCCGACGAACACCTTCAACCCAGCAATTGGTAAAATGGCGCGAGAGCAATGCGGATCAAATTATAGTTGCACCCCTTGACCTAGGTGCGTGGGTCTAGGTCGAAAACGTATTCATCGCCGCGGACATGCCGATAGTCGTTGTTCCCTGCCAGCCTACGTCGGGAACGACAAACTACGACCTGCTACCACGCCAGTCTACTTGCACCGCGTCGCCAACCGACCAGTAAGAGAATAGCCGCGGTCGCAAAAAGCACCCACTGCGGCATTGGCCATGGACTGGAGAACCACATGGCGCCCAGCAAAAGGAATAGCAGCGCGATAAGCGCAAAGTGTCCGCCAATCAGCAAGGTTACTGGCAGCCGCCAGTCCGGACGAACGGCTGCTACTAGTGAAGCACCACAGCCGATCACAAGCAGCGCCGTGATCTGGTGCCATATGACGTCCATCACCCCCTTTACCGAAGTCGGCAGATCGCTAGCGAGCAGAGGTGATATAACTTCTGGCGCGCCAGCCAACACGTGGATAGCGCTGGTAATCAGGCAAATAGCAGCGGCGGCTACGAACCACCACGACACACTTGGTTTTGTTTTTGCGAGAGACATATTGCTTCCTTGACCTTAGGACATACGGCTCCGTATGTTCTCTCATACGTACTGATCTAAAGTCCATACGATACCGTATGGATGCGGCGGCATGACGCGGTTGGGAGGGCGAGCACGGTGACGAGCAAGCGATATGGACCACAGGACTGGATCCTTGCAGCATTTGCCGCTCTGGCTAATGGCAGTATTGAAGCCGTACGGATCGAAAAGCTAGCGCGGGGGCTCAACACCTCCAAAGGCTCGTTCTATTGGCACTTCAAAGATCGACCATCGCTGCTAGCGGCAATGCTAGACTTCTGGGAGACAGAGGGCACAGACCTGGTAATCAGCTCCGCTCGAGGTCTTGGTGACCCTGCAGAACGGCTGCGCGCGGTGGCTGAAAGCGCGTTGGTCACCACAGAGCAAGGTATTGATGTTGCCCGCACTGAAGCGGCTTTGCGCGCATGGGCTGCTGAGGATGTGGTCGCAGGAACGCGGATTGCTCGAGTGGATGAGCGGCGGGTGAACTACTTATCCGAGATCCTGGCCGCCATGGGTTATGACGGTACCACAGCAGACCTACTAGGTAATGGCATTTATCTTGCGCTCATAGGGCTATACGATGCCCGCCGATACCCGTCACCGCTTGCAAAGGATCGCGCCTTCATGGCCCTGGTTGAAAGCATAGTTGCATCTGCGCCATCAAAGTAAACATCTGTCCGTTAACTAAGCGTTGGAAACTGGCACCTTCCTCACGCTGGCCAAGATGTGCCTCAAGAGAGCTTTAGGAAAGTTATTCTAGTTCCGCCTACGTAACTCTGTACTCAACAGCGGACGGTCCTCTACCGACCCCGTTCTTGCCGTTCAGGGCTAGATTGGTTTCTCCCAAAAGCTGCCATACCGAAGTTGCGAAGACAGCTGGTCTGTGGCTATGGTGTTAAGCTATCTTGGAACAAGCGGTATTTTGTTGAGTTAGCATCGTGATCTAAAGGAAACGATGCTGATGATCCGTGACCTGCTGAGAACAGCGGTTGAGTCAATCCGAGAGGGACTGGTCATCACGGATGAACTCGCCCCTGATGCTCCGGTCATCTTCGCCAATCATACCTTTTACAGGATCACGGGATATCCCGAAGAGGAGGTTCTTGGCCGCAACTGCCGCATCTTGCAGGCCGATGATCGCGAACAGCCCGGACGTAAAGTGCTGGCAGATGCCATTGCCCGAGGTGTTCCAGCAACCTGCCGGCTTCGCAATTACACCAAAGATGGACGCCTCTTCTGGAATGACCTTTCCCTATCACCGCTGAAGGACGACCACGGACGCGTCACCAACTATGTGGGTGTTTTGGCCGATGTTACAGTGGAGCAGTTAGCCAACGAGCAGAAGGCGGTGCTTGAGCAAAGAGCTCAACATCGGCAACGTGTAGAAGCCCTGGGAACATTGGCCGGCGGTATTGCCCATGATGTGGGCAATACGCTTGTACCTATCACCAGCCTAAGCCAGCTGCTGGTCAATGAACTGCCCTGCGGCTCTGATCATCAGGAGATGGCCCGAAAGATCCTCGACGCTGGGCACCGCATCAACGACCTTATTGGTGAAATCCGCATCTTCAGCCGACGAGAAACAGTCCAGCCGGTGCCACTCAGGCTTGCCGATGAAGTGCTCCAAACCTTGGCGCTCTTCCGTACTGGTCATCCACAATCGGTTGTGCTTGCAACCAACATCGAGGCAGACCCTGTTGTTGTTGCGGAACGAAGCCGCTTGCACCAGGTGACGGTCAATTTGTTGACCAATGCACTGCATGCAACGGCAGGCACTGTACTGCCCGAGATCAACGTTCACATTGCGGAACTAGAAGATTTTGACGCCAGCGGTCGGGGTTCAGCCAAATATGCGCGTCTGACCGTTGCTGACAACGGTCACGGGATGAGTCCAGAAGTGCTGTCACGCGCGCTGGATCCGTTCTTCACGACCAAAGGACCAGAAGAAGGAAGCGGCATGGGCCTCGCGATTGTGCATAGTATCGTCAGCAATGCTGGAGGTACGGTGCGGCTCGAGAGTGCCCTTGGTCAGGGCACCAAAGTGCACGTTCTCTGGCCACAGCTTAGAGGTGGAACGCTTTAATTCTCCAGTAGGCCTTGCAGCAGGTGCTCTTCACCCGGCATCAGCTTGAGCTTGTCCAAAGCGTTTCTGCGATGGCGTTGGACGCTTTTTTTGTGCAGCGACAATGCCGAGGCAGTCTCGTCCTCGCTGGAGCCATTCGAAAGCTGGGAAAGCACTTGACGCTGTGTGCGGCTGAGCAGCTCCATCCTGATGCTCAGTTCCTGTGGAACTTGCCGATCACCCGAAAGAGCTAGCGCTTGCTGAATGCTGTCCAGCAGGTCTTGGGGAACAAATGGCTTGTCAAAAAAGTCGATGGCTCCTGCCTTCATCGCCAGGGCAACTGTTCTCGTGGTGGCATGGGCACTCATGCCAATCACGGGCAAGGCTGGGTAGTTCTGACGGATATGCTGCACGCCGGGCAGGCCACCGAGTTTTGGAAGCCGCATATCGAGCAGGATGCAACCCCTTAGCTCCTTCTCGGAGTTCTGGTCGAACGCCTCGATCGAAGGGTACTCCCGCACCTGTGCCGATATTGAGCGGCACAGGATGCGAATCACGTCACGTACAGAGCTGTCGTCGTCGATCACATGAACGATGCTCATCGGCGCTACCTTTCCCGATCGCGGCTTAGCTCAAAAATTGGAACAGTTTATCTGTTCCAAGCACAGTTTAGATGTTCCCCGAACAGTAAACCTGTTCCGCGGAACATCTAAGATGTCCCCGTCACAAATTTGTTCTCTATCAGCGACTTAGACGATTTTTAATACCTCAAGTGTAGCTTGATGCAAGACTAAAAACTGGCAGTCTCTTGCACTCCCACGTCATTGCAAAGCCTGTCTTCAAAGTAACAGCGACTGGAGTGTTGGGAGAGGGTTCACCACACATCAGCTCGCTACTGGCACGCTCACCCCGAACCTTCGAAGGTCTAGAATGAAGTGGTATCTGAGTAACGCGAAAATTTCGATCAAGATCGGCATCTTGGTGATGTTTATCGCCCTGGTTGGGCTCGCAGGCATTTTGTACGTTTCCTCAACATTCAAAGAGACGGACACACGCTACAGCGACTTCATCGGCAATGAGACTTTTGGTGTCCTACATAGTGCGCGTGCCCTCAGCCAAATGCGCAATCTTGGCTATCTGATTTACCAGATCAAAGCAGCTCCGGTGGGGTCACCAGAGGAGGCGGAGTCTGTTGCCAGTGCAAAGAGCGCTGCCGAGAAGATAATCCAGCATTTCGAAGAGGCTGCACGTTTGATGCCCGCGAACGCTCGCGACATCAACGCACTCCGAGATCGCGCAGCAGAGATAATTACACTTAGCACTAATGCGATCGCACTGGGCCAAGGATTGGATGAGCAGGCGTTTGTCCGTGCCATGGACCAGATTGATCCGCTAATTTTGCAGATGAGCAAAGACACGGTGGCGTACAACGACGCTTTGATGGCAACGCTGAATACCGATAGCGACGCTATGTCCGCGCGAACGGACCAGACGATTGCCACCAGCCTTGGTGTGCTTGCGGCAGCCGTTCTTGCAGGCATCGCGGTGGCCGTGCTTGTGGCCAATAAGGCGGTTTCCGGCCCTATGGCCCGCCTGAATGCAACCATGCAAACCTATGCGACAGGAGACTTCAGCCAGGCTGTTCCAGAGCAGGGCCGCAAGGATGAAATCGGTCAGATGGCGGCGACCGTCGTGGTCTTCCGGCAGAACGGAATGCGTGTTGCGGAAATGACGGAAGCGGAGGCTGCCCGCATCATCAGCGATCAAGCCGCTCGCGCTCAGATGATGGCTGAACTCCAGCAAGCCTTTGGCACAGTGGTGAACGCCGCGGTTGCTGGTGACTTCACCAAGCGCGTGGACGCAAGCTTCCCGGACAAGGAACTCAACTCTCTTGCAAGCGGCGTCAACAGCCTGGTCGAGGTGGTTGATCAAAGCATTGGTGAAACTGGTCAAGTGCTTTCCGCCCTGGCCGAAACCGATCTAACCAAGCGTGTGTCCGGCAACTACCAAGGTGCTTTGGCCCAGCTCAAGAACGACACGAATGCTGTTGCCGACAACCTTACGAACGTTGTGACGCAGCTTCGCGGCACCTCGCGTGCGCTGAAGTCTGCGACAGGCGAGATCCTGGCCGGCACCAACGATCTGGCGGAACGCACCACCAAGCAGGCTGCCGCGATCGAGGAAACTTCAGCCGCCATGGAGCAGCTGGCCACCACCGTCAACGACAATGCCAAAAAGGCAAGCGACGCTGCCATGCGCACCCAGTCGGCGGCCCAGCTGGCCGATGAAGGCGGCCAGGTGATGGAGCAGGCCACGCAAGCCATGGATCGGATCAGCACCTCCTCGGCCAAGATCTCCAACATCATCGGCCTGATCGACGACATTGCCTTCCAGACGAACCTGCTGGCGCTCAACGCTTCGGTGGAAGCCGCGCGCGCCGGTGAAGCGGGCAAGGGCTTTGCGGTGGTTGCAGTCGAGGTGCGCCGGCTGGCTCAATCTGCAGCCCAGGCCTCCTCGGACGTTAAGGCACTGATCGAGCAAAGCTCGGTGGAAGTCAGCGGCGGCAGCAAGCTGGTCGACAACGCTGCCCAGAAGCTGCAGGCGATCCTCCTTGCGGTGCGGGAGAACAGCGTGCTGATGCAGGGTATCTCCTCGGCCAGCGGCGAGCAGTCCTCCGCCATTGCGGAAGTCACAACCGCTGTTCGGCAGATGGACGAGATGACCCAGCACAATGCTGCTCTTGTCGAAGAGACAAATGCTGCCATCGAGCAGACCGAGGCCCAGGCGGTTGAACTCGACACAATTGTGGACGTGTTCAAGATCGACACGCACGGCGAGCGTCAGGCCAGCGCTCCACCAGCTGTCGCCGCCAGAGCAATTGCACCAAAGGGCGGCATCCGCGCTCTGCAACAAAAGGTGAAAACTGCCGCCAAGTCTTATCTCAGTCACGGCAATGCCGCCGTCAAGCAAGACTGGAGTGAGTTCTGATGGACTTTCTCTCCGATCGGGAGCCAGAGCAGGGTTCAACGAGCGTCAGTGTCGCAGAATCGGCAACGGCCAACCAGTTTGTGACCTTCACCTGTGGGCAGCGCCTGTTTGGCATCGAGATCATGTCAGTGCGTGAGATCCGCAAGTGGTCCCAGACCACACCCATGCCCAACCAGCCCTATGGCGCCTGTGGCGTGCTCGACATCCGCGGCTCCATTGTTGAGATTTATGATCTGGCGTCCATGCTGGGCGCCCATAGCGACCAGGCGGACGCCAGCAAAGTGATCCTCGTCGTCTCGCTAGGCAATCGCGATGTGGGCGTCATTGCCGATACGGTGTCCGATATCATCTTTGCCAAGCCGGATGATTTGCGTTCATCACCGAACGGCCAAGGACGGGGGGACACTACGGTCTCCAAGCTGGTGAAAAGTGGCGATCAGCTGATCGCCGTGCTCGACCTCGATGTGCTCTTTCCTGCCTACACGGCTCACTAGCGAACCTGAGGCCCGCCGTTCAGGCGGCGGGTCTCTCTCGTCGTTAGAGGGCCCAAGAAAGGTACTGCGCAGACTGAAATTGCGTGGACAAAGATCGATTCCAGCTTTTGCTTGCCTCCGCTCGAGAGTTGGCGTGGCGCTAGGCCTAACCAGGCGACACCATCCCTCGCATAGTACCGGCACCTGAGTTCTGATCATATGATCGCCGCGTCCCGATTGCTGCGGCGATTTTGCTGCGGGATTACTCTCCTGCTTCTGCGCAGCTTGGCTGCGGAGCCTTGTGGTTGGTAACGGCGATGTTTGGCTTGGGCGAGATAGCCCTACGACTATTTCAAGCATCGGGGCGCATGACGGCAGGTTATCAAAGTTCATCGTGCACGAAGCCACTCACCGTCCGCTGACAGCATGTGAGCGACTGCCGTACGCAACACTGTGCCTTCTCGGCAACACAAAGTTGCCATGATTGAGAACTGCAGACTTTGCTGAACCATTTGGGCGCGCGGTTGCGTAGCTCGGCTAAACGATCATCGACATTCCGATCCACAGATCGTTGGGAGTCCAACTACAATGCGCTTGACCGTACTGCTTCTCGCCTCCGTCGCCCTGACTGCATCGGCCACTGCAGCTGACTTCTACGCTGCTGCGCCAGCGGCCATGCCCGTCTATGAGGAACCCTCCAGTTGGACTGGCTTCTATGCTGGTGTGTTTGGCGGCGTCGCGTTCAATTCGTCCAATGCCGGCACGATCGAGATCGATCAGGATCTGGATGGTGATTTTGATGAGCCGATTGTTGGAGCTTTGGCCACCGCGTTCGGGTCGAACTTCATTGGCTCCCGTGACGCTGGCCTGACGCTTGGTCTTGAGGCCGGCTACGACTACCAGATCGACAATTTCGTTGTGGGCGGCATCATCGACATCGCCTATGTGGACTATCAGGATCGCCAGAGTGCGTTTTCTTCGACACCTGCGTCCTACACCCAGAATTCCGACGTTGAATGGCTCGGCACAATTCGCGCCCGTGCCGGCTATCTGGTTACGGATGATGTGCTGGCCTATGTGCATGGCGGTCTGGCAGTCGGAGGTACAGATTTCAGCTTCTCGTCAACCAATCCAAACGGGGTATCACGCGGGGGCGACGGCACCTCTGTTGGCTTTCAGGTTGGTGCGGGTGTCGAAGCCAAGGTGACCAGCAATGTGTCCGTTGGGCTCGAATATGCCTATACCAATCTGGGCGATACCGACTTCACCACCCGCTTCAACAACGGCCCCTTTGCCGCTGTGAACCCCGCTGGCTCCGATCTGCGCGGTTCAGATGACGTGCTCGACTTCCATACGGTCAAAGCGTCGCTCAAGTACCGCTTCTAAGTCTTGCTGCTTCGGAACAAGAATTAAGCCCCAGTGCAAACTGGGGCTTTTTTCTTTTGTTTTAATGCGGCAGGCACGGCTGCTTGCAGTTCGGAGTTAGATCAAAGACCTTAAGCTTGCGGGGATAGCCTATGGAGCTAGGAAGGTCCGCTTCCCAAAGGCTCACTTGAAAGCTGCCAGCCCGCTGCCCAACCTGTTTCAACGATGGACGAAGAAAGCTGAAGTGCAGGGTAGGGGCGGGGAGCGAACTGGCGGCTTTTGGTAACCTTCCAACGATAGCTGACAATGAGAATGCGCTGTGAGTTGCGTCTGAATTAGAACCGTATGGTGCTCTCGGCCCGGGCAAAGAACTCACGCAAGCAGTCTCATCATGCTGCGGCCGCTCGGTCCGGCGTCCATGTATGAGGCTGACAGTGCAAGAACGTTTGTCCATCAGCGTCCCGGCTAAGCTCGATGGTGATCAATCGGGCGTTGGGGAAGGCGGGACTAAGCATGAGATAGAAGTGCGGTTACGGCGACATCATCGTTTTAATCGAAACTTCCAATCAACACCTGCGCTCTCCAGATGCCGTGTGGTCGGTAAGGTCAGCGGCTTGCAAAACAGCGCCGCCAGGCTTGTCTAGCACCGGATCGGCCTCCGGCGTGGGCTGGTCGACTATTCCCATTGATCTGCCATCCAAGCGTCAATGCCGCCGCCAGCAGGATAGCAGCGACGCCGACCCTTTGCAGGAGCCCTAGCTTTCGACCGAAAGCGACAAAGTCCACCGGGATTGCAACAACAGGGTATTGAGAGACTTTAGTGGGCCTGCCGCTCCCAGAAGCGAGCTTCCACGACAAATTTTGTCCATCGTAGTCCTGCTTTGAACCATGGGTAGCTCTGCGGCAACCAAGGCACTAAAAGGTGCCGTCTTGCGAGCGCCTCGACCGGTTATTACTTCATCCCCAGGCACTACTAGTGACCTAGCTACTGATGAGTACTTGGCGGGATTTCTTAGGCTACCAGCTTGAAATTTCCGCATAACTGGAAAGGGAACACACCATGTTCCGCAAATCTGCCTTAGCTTCGCTTGCCCTCGTTTTCCTGTCTACCGTTGCACACGGTGCGGAGAGCCTGACATCGGATCGCGAGATAAACGGCCGCTCGATCGAGTCGATCACTGCAACCCTGGCCGAATACCACGGTATCGATGCCGACCTCGTTGAAGCTTATGGTGACAAGATCCTGGTTCATGCCAAAAACGAGAATGGCACCAATAGCATCCTGTTCGTTGACAAGGATACCTTGCAGCCACTCTCGAACGCTTCCCGCGTGGGTACCCGCTTGGATGTCGGAAGGGTACAGGCTTCTCCTGCTTCTACCGGCTGGGCCGATGAACCCACCCGCTCGCTCGTCGAGAGCGACGACTGACAACTTTTATTCAACCAGCGCCAAGGATCCGAGACACTGGCCCGCCATAAGGTGCTGAATGCAAACTTGGACGGTCAGAGGCTTGCCATATAGCCCCGGCCGCCGGGTGGTTCTTCTTGGCGCAGGATCTTGTTGCGCTTGTTCCTCGAGCCAGGGCCGCCTTAAGGTTGATCGCTAACCATCGAAACAAACTCCCTCCAGCGATCTGAAACCAGTCCGCTACGAACCCACTTGCTGAGCCATGGGGGAATTTTGATGTTGACCACTCGCCGGCGCCGCTATCGAGCTTTGCTTCTGAAAGAGCTGTTGATTTCCACGCTGGGGGTGATGTTGTTCATGCCCAAGCTCCATGATCTCGAATTGCCGGAGCTTGGATTTCCCTTTGTGGGCACTGCGGTGGCTACCGAGCCCAGATAGCGCCAAGGTCTGCTTCAACCTGCCTAATTCAGCACTTCCACCGCTCAGGGCACGCCATAGTCAGAGCTCACGCGGTCTTCGTCTCATTTGGAACCAGCGTAACCGGATTTGTTAGCTAGCGCACCTTACCGCTCTCCACCCAATCTTTGATGACCGTAGCCGACCCGAGGCTGTGTGAAAACTCCTGATTATGGTACGATCTGTCACTGCTTCGGAGGTGCCATATGGGACGTTTCGTTGAAGTTGCCGATCGTCATCAAGCGAGCTTTCTGCCGGCCTGTCTTGAGGACTATGTGGATGCTGACAACCCGGTCCGCATCATCGATGCCTTTGTTGATGAACTCGATCTTTCCGAACTCGGCTTCGCCCGCGTGCAACCGGCATCGACTGGCAGACCCGGCTACGCCCCGGGCACGATGCTCAAGCTCTATGTCTATGGGTACCTGCATCAGCTAACCTCAAGCCGGAAGCTTGAGCGCGAGGCGGGCCGCAATATCGAGCGGATGTAGCTGACCGGCAAGCTGGTCCCCGATTTCAAGACCATTGCCGACTTCCGCCATGACAAGGCCAGCGCGATCCAGATAGCGTGCCAGCGTGTTGTCGCCATCTGCCGCGCTCTTGGCCTGGTGGACGGCGGCATGGTCGCCATCGACGGTTCTCGGTTGCCGGCGGTGAACACGCACGAGAAGAACTACACCAAGGGCAAGCTGGGCGCGACGCAAGGCCCATGTCGAAGAAAGCATCGCGCGTTATCTTGCCGAACTTGAGGAAACCGATAGTGCGCAGACCGGCCCAGTTACCCCGCGCATCGAGCATCTGACCGAGCGACTGGCCTCGCTGTGCGCTCGTCTCGGGAACTCGATGCGATTGGCCGCAGCTGCGAGCAGCTCCCGATGAGCAAATCTTGCTCACTGACCCAGATGCCCGCGCCATTCGACTGATTGAAATTGAAGGCTGGAAGCCAGACAACACCGATGGAGACTATTCCGGCCGTTTAAGCATGGCTCAGGCGTTTGCACGCTCTCTTGACGCAGCTACCGTTCGCCTCGGCATGGAATTGGGTCTTCCCGACATCGTTGCCGCAGCACGGGAGCTTGGAATTGAAGCACCCCTCCAGGAGACGCCAAGTCTAATCTTGGGTGCCTCAGAGGTAAACCTGCTCGACATTACCGGCGCCTATGCTTCCGTGCGGGCCGGTGTAGCTCCGGTCGAACCCTATGGCATCAAGACCTTTGAGGCTGCGAACGGCCGACCATTCTCGATCGGCCCGAAGGCAACGGCCTCGCTCTCCCTTGGAGAACTCCATCCTCCTATACTGGGCTTGTTGCAGCTAGTGGTGGAACAAGGGACAGGACGGGCCGCTGCACTTGATCGTTTCGCTGCCGGTGAGACCAGAACCTGCCAGGACTATCGCGATGCTTGGTTCATTGGCTTTGATCAGACCTATACCGTTGGCGTTTAGGTGGGAAACGACGACAGCTCGCCAATGGACAAGGTTACGGGGGGCAGCTCCCAGCCGCCATCTAGCAAACATTCATGACCGCTGCTGCGCCGCAATCCACACCTGAGCCTTTGTGCCTGGTAGCGAGGGCGAACAGGACCAGGTCAGTGTTCCGCTGCATTGCAATATTCAGGCATGCTCCAGAGCATACCGCTCGTTCAGATTCTCGGATTGCACCTTCCAGCTATATCGTGGACCGCCGCACATCTGTGAGAAGTGATCAAATATTGCCGGCGTAACCTCTACTCTCTACGCTTTCGAGTGACATCCAAACGAAACGTCAATGACCTTTCGAGCTCTGGCGTACAATACCGCTTCACCTTCTTCCCAGGTCGCAGAGACCTTCACCGGGAAAGGAAAGAAAGCCGGACTCCCGTTCCGATATCTCTGCGCTGAGGAGCTCGTCAACGAGCATAATGACAACGTGTCCACGGTAGAACTTCAGCAATCCGGCACCTCATGGTCGGCACCAAAATACTTGCTAAGGGCATTCGTTCAGAAGAACGATGACACTGTGCTTAATCTCGGATGAACAGGATAAAGTTTCAGGGGATTTGTTAGCGGCCATTGAAGAAGGCACTCGACTTCCGCCTTTTCTCCTCACCCAGCCACCAAGATGCTTCCAACAAGGCGCAGGCATCTAGGCCCTGCTCGCTGGCACCTCAAGTTGGGTCATTGCAAGACCATCATGTCCCCATCCAAGAACACCAGCGTTCCGCATGCACCACACACAATATGTACCGCTTGGCTGCCCGCAAGAGCAAAGATCTCGATTGGCGGCTTACCCTTCAACATTAGGGCATGATTGCTGGCGAACGCCAACTCCTTGTTGCACTTGGTACAGCATACGCCTGAACTGTGTGTGCGTTTGCGATTGGACATGCCCAAGTGCTCCCCTGAGCGCTTGTCATTGTTGCTTGGGCACTATTCAACAGATCCCTGGTGTTCACCTTAGGTGATAAGGTTACTCCGACCACCGGGCATGGAGAAATGACCAAGTAACCAAAACCTCAGACACACTGAATGAATGGCGGATACTTAAGCTCCGACCAACCTTCCTCCCGTATTGCTGTAGCGAACATCTTAACCATGTGCGCCGGGCTGGCTAACCGACCGGGCATCTCCCAAGAGGACATCTGGAAGCATGCGATAGACCGGGCGTCGCTCGGACTATGAAATTGTAATCTGCTGACCGATGAATGCTTCCACTCGGCAAGCTGGATTGAGATGCTGGGCTATGAACCCAGTGACCTGCCGCTTACCGGCGATCTCTGGTTGCAGTTGACCCATCCGGATGATCGTGAGCAGGCCGCGCAAAGTGGAGAACGGCACTTCAGCGGAGAAATATGCAGCACCGAAACCGAACTGCGGCTGCGGCACAAGGATGGTCACTGGGTCTCGGTGTTGGATCGTGGGTGGTATCGTCGAGCGGGATGCAGCAGGTGCCCCACCCGAGCAATCGGTGTTCAGACCGACATCACGCGGCTCAAGAACGCCGAGGCAGAAGTCGAGCAGATCAACAGCCGGTTCAGGCTTGCCCTTGAGGCGAGCAATACTGGCGCTTGGCAGTTCGACATCGGAGAAGGTCAGAGTCATTGGGATATACGAACACGAGCGATCTATGGCTTGCCAACCGGTCCCGAGCACATGCCCAGACCAACCTGGCACGATCACCTTCATCCAGATGACAAGGTCCGTTCTGAAGCTGCACATGCCGCGCCATTGAATTCAGAAGAGACGGCGAAGGTCCGCTACCAGATCGTACGTGCTGACGGCGCTGTGCGGCATTTAGAATCACTGCACCGCCAGGGTCTTCTCGCCCTTGATGGCTGCCAGCGCTAATTTGGCCTTGAACACCTGGGTGTAATTGCGGCGGGGTTGTCTCGTCATGATCGCTCCTGTTCGCAGCAATATTGGCCGCCATCAGGCACAAAATCCATTTATCCCACTGTCCAGCTCTCCCGAGCCACCTCTGGCTACGAACCTTGATCGTTCGAGATACTGGGCGACCTACCGCCCCAGTCTAGTGCAGACCATAGACAGTCCGTAATTTTTTCGCCACGATGAATGGATGCTTGGAGTGTTCGGTGAAGCGGGGCGTTGTGCCTGTCGCTACCATTCTGGTGTAGTGGGCAAGGTGTCCGCACTAGAGGATGCGGGACGCTGCTGGGAAGTCTACTAACCTGTGCGCTAAGGGAACATGAAAGTTCGAGAGACTACCCTCAGGGGCGCCCTGGAAATTATCCCTAGGTTGCATGAAGACGCACGAGGGTACTTTAGCGAAACGTTCCGCGATGACTGGTTTGGTGCAAATGTTGCTCAAGTCAGCTTCGTGCAGGAGAACCAATCGTTGAGCCGCGACGCCGGGGTGGTGCGGGGACTTCATTTTCAAACTCGTCCCTCAGCACAAGGCAAGCTTGTTCGCTGCGTTTCTGGCTGCGTCTTCGACGTCGCGGTTGATATTCGGACCGGATCGCCAACATATGGCCGGTGGACATCAGTTATGCTTACAGCGGAGCAGGGTAACCAGCTCTGGATTCCCGAAGGTTTCTTGCACGGGTTCTGTACACTAGTCCCTAACTGTGTCGTATCCTACAAAGTCACCGCTTACTACGATCCTGATTGTGACAAGGGTGTGCTCTGGAGTGACCCGGACATCGCGATAGAGTGGCCGGTCAGCAGGGCAGCTGCAGAATTGTCGGCGAAGGACCTACGCCAGCCGCGCCTGGCTGATCTACCAAGCCATTTTCTTTATCCGGAGGTCTAACTTGCGCGTTCTGGTAACCGGTGGAGCAGGGTTCATCGGTTCAGCACTGGTGCGGCACCTCGTTCTTACGAAACGATATGAAGTTCTCACCGTCGACAAGCTGACCTATGCGGGCCACTTGTCATCTCTCCAGCTTGTTGCAGGCCGGATCAATCACCGCTTCCTCAAAGCGGACATTTGCAACAGCAGAAGCATGAGCGAGGCCTTCGAGAGCTTCAAACCCGATTGGGTCATGCACCTGGCAGCCGAGAGTCATGTTGACCGGTCTATCACAGAAGCGGAAGGTTTCATTCGGACGAACGTGCTCGGCAGCTTTACTCTGCTCGAAGCAGCTCGCGCATATTTCGCCGGCCTGGGCGGAGAGAGGAAAGCCAGATTTCGTTTCCTTCACGTTTCCACCGACGAGGTTTACGGCTCACTAACTGCCAATGGGCTTTTCACAGAACAAACGCCATATGATCCGAGCTCGCCTTATTCGGCATCAAAGGCCGCATCAGACCACCTGGCTAAAGCTTGGGCGCGCACCTACGACATGCCCATCATAGTTTCCAGTTGCACTAACAATTACGGGCCTTATCAATTTCCTGAAAAGTTGATCCCGCTCACCATCCTGAACGGGCTCGAGTGCAAGCAACTGCCGATCTATGGCAAGGGTGAGAACATCCGAGACTGGTTGTATGTCGATGATCATGCGCGCGCGCTCGAGCTGATTGTTGAACGCGGTCGCATCGGAGAGACATACAACGTTGGTGGGCGAAACGAGCGGCGCAACATAGATGTTGTTCGCCGCATCTGTGCGGCACTCGATCGGCGGTTCCCTGCTGCACAGCCACGCGAGAGTCTGATCAGATTCGTTGCAGACCGCCCAGGGCACGACGCACGTTATGCGATCGACGCCACCAAGCTTGAGACGGAACTCGGATGGCGCGCGCAGGAGGATTTCGACACCGGCATTGAAAAGACGGTAGACTGGTATCTGGAGAACATCTGGTGGTGGCAGCCGCTGCGCGAGCAGTATGCCGGCGAACGCTTGGGTGTGTTGTCCCTGCCAGCACAGGCTGGCTAATGCGGGTAGTTGTTACGGGCAAGCGCGGTCAGGTTTCCATGGCACTCGCCGAACGCGCCACCGAGAAGGGCGTGAGACTGGTTCAAGTCGGGCGCCCGGAATTTGACTTGTTGGCTGCAGAAGCGGGCCTTGAAGCGATAGCTGCTGTAAAGCCGGACGCGATCGTGTCGGCAGCAGCCTACACTGCGGTGGACAAGGCCGAAATTGACTATGAGACTGCGCGAACAGTGAACGTTGACGGCCCAAGAGCGTTGGCGCAGCTTGCGGCGGATTTGGCTGTTCCGCTTATTCATCTCTCAACAGACTACGTCTTTGACGGGGCCAAACCTTCGCCATATCTGGAAAGCGACAGGACCAACCCCTTGAGTGTTTATGGCAACACGAAACTAGCCGGTGAAATCGCTGTAGCAGCCGGTACGCAAAACCACGCTATTCTTCGGACCGCTTGGGTGTATTCTCCCTTCGGGGTCAACTTTCTTAAAACCATGCTGCGGCTGTGCGTAGAGCGCTCGGAACTCCGTGTTGTAGATGACCAAATCGGCAACCCAACCTCAGCGTTCGATATTGCTGATGCTATCCTTAAGGTAGCCGGTAACCTGATCAGCCGTCCGGCGGAACCAAGCCTGCGCGGGACCTTTCATATGACGGGTACAGGGGAAGCAAGCTGGGCCGACTTCGCCGGTGAAATCATAGCGGCTTGGGCGCATCTGGGTGGTCAAAGACCAAAAATTGTGCGCATCAGAACGGCAGACTTTCCGACGGCCGCCAGGCGGCCGGCAAATTCCCGCCTTTCCAGCCATAAGCTTGGTGAACTCCATGGAATAATCCTGCCTGATTGGCGCTCGTCGACTCAAACCATTGTTCGACGCCTTTCGGGAGAAAGCCCCTTTTGCAGCGTTAAACCCGAGTTGGGAGGACATTGAACCATGAAGGGGATTATCCTGGCCGGCGGCAGCGGCACACGACTGTATCCCATCACCAGAGCTGTCTCCAAGCAGCTCATGCCGATCTACGACAAGCCGATGATTTACTTTCCGCTGACTACGCTGATGCTGGCAGGGATTAGGGAAATTCTCATCATCACGACACCACAGGACGCCTATGCCTTCGAGCGGCTCCTTGGAGATGGCGGCCGCTGGGGCATAAACATCAGCTACGCGCAGCAGCTGCGGCCAAACGGCATCGCCGAAGCGCTCATCATCGGTGCTGACCATATCGCGGGAAGCAATTGCGCCCTGATCCTGGGCGACAACATCTTCTATGGTCACAACCTGCCGGCACTTCTCCGTGCCGCTGCGGGGCGCACGAGCGGTGCCAGTGTGTTTGCCTACCATGTGACCGATCCGGGGCGGTACGGCGTGATCGAGTTCGATCAGGATGCAAGAGCGCTTAGCATCGAGGAGAAGCCCGCCTTTCCACGCTCCAACTGGGCACTGACTGGACTTTATTTTTACGATCAGGATGCTGCTAACATGGCCGCCGATCTCAAGCCCTCTGGCCGTGGTGAGCTCGAGGTCACCGATATCAACCGGGCCTACCTTGAACGTGGTCAACTCGCCGTTGAGCGGATGGGACGCGGTTACGCTTGGCTGGACACCGGAACGCCAGACAGCTTCCTTGAAGCCTCCCAATTCGTCGCGACTTTAGAGAAACGCCAGGGATTCAAGATTGCCTGCCCCGAAGAAGTGGCATTCCGCATGAATTTCATTGGGTCAGAGCAGCTTGAACGGCTTGCTGCCGAGTTCCCCTTGAGTGACTACAGCCGGTATCTCAAAAAGCTCCTTACCATGTCTTGAGAACCGCACGAGTGAATGGAAGAGGGCATCGCCTCTCCGTTTCGGGTGAGGTTCTCACCCCGATTTACCAAAATTGACCCAGATTGGAGACGGATTGGCTGACGATTGTCACCACTGCGCATGGTTGCCGTTGAGTTGGGCATTGTGGCAAGCCGGTCGGCGGGAGCGTGACGATTATAGCAGATGATCGATCAAGCCTGTCGTCGGCCGCCGGGGCTTTGCAAGCCTCGCATGCCGTTGAACATGATGTCTTCAGACGAGGCGGATACTTTGGTGATAATGCGCCACCAGTTCGTCTGAAGTCAGCAGGGCAGCGCCTTCAACAAGCGATTGGGCCACAAGGATCCGATCAAACGGGTCCTTGTGGAGACGTGGAAGCCGGCCGGCAAATACTGCATGCTGGCCTCTGATTGGCAGTTCCTCATAGCCATTATCAAGCAAGCCGCGCCGCAGCAGCGCTGAATCAACAGTAAAGTCACTTCGTCCAAGACCGTTTTTAATGGTAACTTCCCAAATGCTTGCCGCAGAAAACATCAGCACGTTGTCCGGGTTTTCGATTTCGGTAAGTGCTGCCGTCGGAAGCCGATCCGGATCGCCTGCTGCCCACAAAAGCAAGTGCGTATCGATCAGAACTCTCATTTGCCGATATCGAACATGGCTTCGATTTGTTGCTCCCCCATGCGATCAAAATCATCAGGAACTTTCAATTGATCCCGGAGAAAGCCGAGCCGCCGCTGCTCCGTGGTTGCGGAGTCAACCGGCACGACCTTCACCATCGGTTTTCCTGACTTGGCGATGATAAAGCTTTCGCCCCCGGCGGCCATTTCGATCAAGCGGGATAAATGAGTCTTGGCCTCATGAATGTTGACGATGTGCATGCCTGCCCTCATTGAACTTAGTCAGGTGAACTTAGTTCGGGTGACGTCGAGCTGCAAGAGGTGGGCGACATCGCGCCACTTCAAGCCTACGGCAAAGTACAATCATCTGGGTGCCACGCCAGCTGGCACCATCAGCGGGCGTGCCAGGTCCAAGCGGTCATTAGCGCAGCCATAAAATGCGCTTGGCTCCAGACATTCGCGTGCCAGTTTCTGAAGAGGCCGCCAAATTCATCTGCCGCAGCTTAACACGGCAGCCTAATGCTCAATACTTGCTCTTCAGCACTGCTGCGAGCTGCTGTTCCATATTCATTAGCCTAACCTTGAGCTCGGCAAGCTCAGCTAGGATCGCTTCTGTCTCTTTGCTCTTGTGTAGCGCCACTAGCCCCGCTGCGGTTTTCACGCCGAGCTTTTTCATTGCGCGGTGACGATGTAGTTCGACGGTTTGAGGGACAAGACCCAATAGTCCAGCAATGGCGCTGCTGGTAAGTCCTTGTGCGGCGAAATCGTAGATTTGCTTTTCCCGAGCGGAAAGGGGTACGCCCAGCACAACAAGCGCTTTTTTCTTGTAGTCCTTCACAGTACCCTCGCTCAGGCCAAGCTGCTCGGCGATCGCTGTGGTGCTCAGACCTTGGGCAGCGAGTTGTTTAACCGAAGCATGCCGGTCCAACTTGCCAGCATTTTCACGCCCCTTGGTTACACCCATCCCTCCGCCTCCGTCAGACCGACTTGTTTCGCCTGTCAGGCTCATGCCTTTGCTCCTTATAACAAGCCCTCTTGCCGACTGGGCACAAAGAGCCTGAGCATGTGCAGAAAGTTCTGGAAAAGTGTCGTCGTGCAAGCGTTGTTTGAAGGGTCGCGTCTATTTGGCAGTCTCGATGATGTTCTATTTTTTGGCTATACGTCCGCGAATTGATAAGGGCTGTCGCAGCGCAAACGTTCGAGCGTTTGTGGTAATCGCGGGGGGTGCCGCCCGGTGTTATTGATGGTTCGTGGGTATGCATTTTTTCCTTGTGATTAAAGTCGTCGCGTCCAGCGCGGCGGCATGGACGGAAGGCATTGAGTCACGGAACGTCGGCCCCTCGTGCAATGCCGACAGCACGATTTTTGGGCTTGGTTGCCGTGTGCGACGCGACACAGACTAGTGGCATCATCTACGCAAGGGTGCCCTGATAGGTTGAACGTGCCCCATTTGCCGCTTGGATTAATTGAGGCCGCAGTCCGATGAGCGTCCCAGAGAGTTGCTAGATGATTGAGTGGGAAACACTCGAATACCAGCGTCCGTTGATCAAAACGCCTGGGCCCGGTCACGCAGGCCCATGGACCCTCGACCAGGCTGGGTGGCACGTCACCACCAAGCTGGCGATGCCAGACAATATCGCGCTGTTGTCCCTGCGCCCTAAGTCGCCCGAATTGAATCTAGTGAAATATGTCTGGCGGTTCATGCGGGAAAACTGGCTCTCAAACGGTATTTTCATCGACTACGACGATATCGTCGCCCACTGCTGTGGGGCATGGAACAAGCTCGCTGGGGCCGCGCGGAGTGTGACTCCGTGCGCTGTTTCGGCGCTCTGTGATGTCACGGTTGCCCTCGCCGGAACAAGCGTCAGCAGCTCGGGCGTCCGCCAGGTTGCGCAGGCCGAAAGCACAGGTGAGCGGCGCCGGATAGCCAAGACGATGCTTTTGGTCCGGCGAACCTCGTTGGTTTTAGGTCTTGCTAGGACCTCGGCATGGCCATGCTTGCGGTTCCCGCTTCGGCTCTGACATTTGGCAGCCCACAGCTTGCTGCCGCGGCGGCCATCGTAGGCGCAGTCTTCCTACTCAAGATACTTGCTGGAAGCGAGACCGCCCTGCTGCAGGGAGCATGGCGGATCGGTGACCTGGCCAAGCTTACATCCTCACGGCATTCCTGGCTGTTGTCGTTTCCGTGTCCCCTGTATTCATCTGGCGGGAAGCGGCGATCGTTCCGGCACTTGTTCTTATTGCCCTTGTCACATGGCTGTCCGCCCCTGTGGTGCAGCCGACATGCAGTCAACCGCGATGCCGGTTCAGCACCGCTTCCTTCATCACAAGAGGTCAGGCAGCAGCAATAAAGGCGCGGATCGCGGTATTCTGGACCAACAGACAATCGGATTTGTCACCCGCGAGACTCACCCAACCCCCCTGAGCAGCGTGCAGGTTCCCCGCCATCGCGCTGAACCGGTCTTGCAGCCACACGTACGCCGGTGCCGACCAAAGCGAAGGCCGGAGCGGATTGCCTGTGCCGGGCTGGGCGCGAAACGGGTAGATGATCGATAACGCCTGTTGTCGAGCATCGTTGTACCGTGGGATGGCGGGTCGGCCGCACCGCTCATGCGAGCTTCGTGCCGGATACCTTCGAGCAAGCCATACAACCCGCCTCGTTCATTGCTGCGGCCTGATCCATCAGCGGAACCGCGGCAATCAACACGTGTCTATAAAATGCGCCGAGCGCCACGAAGCCGACATCAAAGCGTCAGTCGGCAGCATTGGGGACAGCTATGACAAGGCACTGGCCCAGAGCGTTGGGCCTTTCTTGAATGTCCAAGGTGATCCAGCAGCGCTGACCATGGCAAAGCATCAAGGCTGTCGAATTCGCCTCCCTCGAGCGGGCTCAACTGGTTCAATCACCAGCAACTGTTTGAACCCATCGGCAACACACCGCCATCAGAAACCAAGGCAAACTTCGACGCCGCACTGGAAACAACCAGCGATGGCCGGATAACTCAAACCAAACAGCCTCCAGGATTTTCAGCGTGTTTCAGCGCGTCACTCAGCCCGTAAAGCGCGTGAATTTCGCACCGTGAGTTCGTTGCTGAAGCGGCCGCACATCAAGCGCCACTTTTCAGATCATCAATCAGCTGGTTTTTGCGCGCCAACTCAGCTTCCAATTCTGCAATCTTTGCTTGCAACTCACTCACAAGATGACCACTCATTAGCGTGGACATATGTGCAGGCGTATTTGCTCCGGTCTTTTTCGAAATGCGGAGGCGATGGGTCTCCACGGTACGGGCAGATATCTTCAGTTCGTGCGCAATTTGCTCAGATGTCAGCCCGCGTATAACAAGCTCCGCGATTTCCCGCTCACGTTTGGTGATTGGCGACTTGCCTTGGAATCCCATGGAAAAGTAAGTGTAGACCGTATTGATGGAGAGACCCATCTTTTCAGCGATGGCCCTCGCTGAAAAACCTTGTTGCCGTAATCGGGCAACTTCTTGCTGCCGAAGCTCTGCATTCTCCTTGCCCATCGATCCCTCAATTTTCGCGAGCTCGCCCCATTCCGGAACGGGACAATGCCTTGTTCTGAATGGCTAACACAACAAGTTTGTAGGCCAACACGGCGCAGAGCTCTTCAGCCTGATCCAAATTCCCAGGAACGTTGTAAGGACCTTCAAGTGCAGCCTGAATCGTCTAGCTGGCTGATCTAAGTCAGTGTGACCTAAGCCCGCAAAACCGGATCGTTTTGCGGTGGTTCGCCCTGGCTTGCAATGGCTGGACGGAGCGGAGAACAATAAAGGCATCCCAGTTTTTCGACACGCAAATGGGCGTTTATTTCAAAGCAGGACGTTAATGGCGTCCCGGGTGCCGATATCTGCCAAGAGAGGGCGCAATCGGGCACAAAGTCCCGATCCCGTTGACCAAACAAGGCGGCAGCACCTGCCCACCGACATGATGATGGAAAACTCTATTTTCCGGCGATCCAAGGTTGGTGTCGGATCAAGTTCAGCGAAATTGTCTCGGCTGCAGCGTGCACATTTGATCCTTGAGCAGAATAGAATCGTAGCCGGCGGGCTTTCCTCAAGCTATGGATTGATCCCGTTTGTTTCCAATTGCGAAGCTGCCAATCCGGTTCGAATGCGTTGCGCCAGGGCAGGAGCATTCTTTGACGGCAACATTCGTCCTTGCGGACATACACGGCCGGTTTGATTTGCTTGAAAGAGCTCTCAGGCTCATTCAAAGCGGTGCGTCTGGTGGTACGGTCATTTTCTTGGGCGACTATGTGGATCGTGGTCCACAAAGCCGGGAAGTCGTTGAGCGCCTTATGGCAGGACCACCGCCAAGGTGGAATTGGATTACCCTCAAAGGCAACCATGAGGATCTCATGGTCAACTACCACGATGAACCGGTTCGGCAGAATGCTTGGATTGACAATGGCGGTGACAAAACCTTGTCTAGTTATGGCGGTTTAATTCCTCCAGAGCATATTGACTGGGCTAGGGACCTACCAAGCAAGTTTATTGATACTTACCGTGTCTACGCTCATGCAGGTATTGATCCAGCCCGCCCACTCGATCAGCAAGCGGAGGAAACGTTGTTATGGAAACGCTATCCTGCGCGCGCGGCAGATATCCACTACCCTGGATATCACATCGTGCACGGCCATACGCCTCAACGCTTTGGACCAGAATGTTACCCCGGGCGAACCAATTTGGACACAGGCGCAGTGTTCTTTGGCCGTCTGGTGGTAGGGCGCTTCGATGACGACCTGCCCGGTGGCCCAGTCGAGCTCCTTGAAGTCACCGAATTAACTCAAAGGCGTTCGCCGAAGTCTACGTGAAGAACCGATGAAACCAAAGGTGAGGATCTGCCTCCTTGCGCAATTTTTCGCCACTGACGATGCAGTGCCGACGACAAAGGCAAAGTGTTTCTCCAGTTCCGTTTGAAGGCAGATTCTGATGCGCGAAAGGGCTATTGGTCGGGCTGCAGCCGGCCCCACTCCCTAGGCCAGACGGTTTCATCGCCGCTTAAGCAGAGAGCGCTATGGGTAAGTGCTGCCAACATTACGCCCAAGCCTAGCGCGATTGGCAAAACAAACACCTCTCCACTGCGGATGGACTCGTAGTCAGTGCCTTGTGTCAATGCCAGTACTTGGTCAGGAATATGTAACCTACCTACTGGTTGTCCGTCATCACGCCAACTCATGCTAACAGCCACAGCCCAGTCGGGGTCAGTTTCTGCGTAGGTGAAGTGTCCAATCAAGCGTCCTGCCCCTTATTTACCTGCCGACCGATTGCATTTGGTTCTTGGTGGCGCCGCAAGCCCCTAATGTTTGCCATACAGCGCTCGTAGACAACTTGGCCGCGAAGTCGCGAGAACAGTAGGTGTGATCCGACGATTTCTTCCACCTTTAAATTGCACGAGTGGTTGCTCGTAAGGCGTTCATGTGCATAGTCGTGCCAAGCGTATCGGGAGAAAAGGCGGATAGCGTGGCTCAATTCGAGAGCGGTGCAGTTCATCTTGATGCCTCCTCCCTCGCTCGTCCTGCAATGCCCGCCATTATCTGGGCTTGTGATACTGCGGGTGCTTGTACCCAGCTGGGATCGGCTTGGACTGCGTTCACTGGTTTGAGGACAGAAGATTGTCTTGGGTGGGGCTTCGAAGAGGCAATTCATCGCGATGATCGCCCGGCTATCACGCAAGCTTTTCAGGATGCCAAGACTGCAGGGTCAAACTACCAGGTGGAGTATAGGCTTCGCCATATCTCGGGTGGTTATCGATGGGTCCTCGATACCGCCACACCTGAACTTGATGCGTCTGGCGTCTTTGCAGGTTTTGTGGGCGCCATTGTAGACAACGAAGCACGCAAGCAAGCCGAGCAGAAGCTGCTCGAGCGCGAACGCGAACTGCGTTTAGTGACGGACACGGTGCCCGTGTTGATCGCGCATGTGAACAAGGCAGAGCGCTACGTCTTTGCCAATTCGACTTACTATGAATGGTACGGTGTTGATCCAGAACAGATTATTGGCAAGTCGATTGCCGAGTTGCTCGGGGCCGAACGTTATGCCAGCCGCAAGCCATTCATAGATGCTGCCTTGAATGGCGAACGGGTTTCGTATGACTCTGAAGTCCAACTCAAGGACGGCTCAACGCGGACTGTAGAAACCGTTTATGTTCCTAACATCTGCTCTTCGGGCAATGTCGATGGCTTTATTGCTATTGTCTCGGACATCAGTGAGCGGCGCCGCTCGCAGGAACACCTTGACTTGGTGATGCGCGAACTTAAGCATCACATGCGCAATCTCTTGGGCTTGGTGCAGGGATTGTCTTCGCAGACCTTTCGCAGGGATCGTCCGCTTCGCGATGCTATGGATGCTTTTCACGGCAGGCTGCAGGCACTCGCTGCGGCGTCGGACGCCATCACACCGCAAAATGTATCAACGGCTGATATCGAGGACATTGTGCGCAATGTCGTAGCGCCATATCGCGACAAAGATGCCGATCCGTTCTTGATCCAAGGAACGAGCGTTAAGCTTTCAACCACCGTTGCGACTAGCCTCGCCATGGCTTTACACGAGCTTTGCACAAATGCCCTGAAATACGGCGCTCTGTCGGTTCCTGAAGGACGGGTGATGCTCAAGTGGACGAGCGATGCCGAAGGTTTTGTCCTTGACTGGGCAGAGCAGGGGGGACCTGCCGTTGTGCCGGCGGCTAGAGTGGGGTTCGGTTCTACGCTGCTCAAGACTGCGTTGAGCGCGCAACCAGGCTCTCGGACTGATCTTCAGTTCGACCCCGCTGGTGTCCGCTGCCGGATTTTCCTCAAGCGCAGTTCATTACCCGATCTGAGAAGGTAAACTGCGAAGTTAAACAGTAAGTTCGGTATTACGACCCGCCGGCTTGGACCGGCAGGCCTACTTTACGATCAGCTAGCGCTAGTGAGGCGGATGATTTCGGAACTGCCTGATCGATCTTCAGTAACGGCATAAACGGCGCCGTCCGGACCGACTTTGACGTCGCGCACACGGGCGTCGACTGGAACACGCTCTTCGGAGGCGACGCGGTCGTTCTCCATGTGGAGCACGACTACCGATTGCGCCACCAAGCCGCCTACCAGGAACGCTCCATCCCAGCTTGGGAACTCATCGCCTTGATAGAAGGCCATGCCTGAGGGCGCGATGACGGGATCCCAGTAATAGACCGGCTGCGTCGTTTCTGTGTTGGCCGTAATACCTGCTCCAATCGGCTCACCGCTGTAGTCGATTCCATAGGTCACTTCTGGCCAGCCATAGTTCACGCCCGCTTCGGGCATGTTGAGTTCATCGCCGCCCTTAGGACCATGCTCCACCGCCCAGAGCCGACCCTGGTCGTCAAGCGTTGCAGATTGCATGTTGCGGTGTCCAAGGCTCCAGATCTCAGGCAGGGCGCCTTCCTGGTCCACAAGTGGATTGTCGGGCAGCGCCTTGCCGTTCTGATCGATACGGAAAACCTTACCCAAGCCGCTAGCAATCTCCTGCGCCTGATCGCGGATAGGCGTGTCAGACCGTTCGCCCACAGTTACAAAAAGCTCGCCATCGTTTCCGAATACCAGGCGCGAACCAAAATGCTTGTTGCCGTTATAGGTAGGGGTCTGCTGGAAGATGACTTGAACATCGTCGAGCCGTCCGCCGCCACTTTCATCTTGCACCAGCGTGGCAGAGGCAACTGATGTGCCGTTGCCGCCATCACGTGGTTCGGAGAACGAGAAGAAAATCTTGTTGCTGGTTTCGAAATCAGGCGCGAGCGCCACGTCCAGCAGTCCACCTTGCCCTGCTGCATCCACTTCCGGCACATTTTCGATCTCAGGCCCAGCCTCTCCACCTTCGCTGATGATCATCATCGACCCGGCCTTTACCGTCACCAGCATCCGGTTGTCCGGCAAAAATTCCAAAGCCCAGACTTGCGGCAATCCAGTTGCAACAGTTTCTTGCTCGACTTGGGCCGGCTCGTCCGGCGCGGGCGCGCGTGTCTGGTCAGGGGATTGCGGCTCCTGGTTCTCAGCATTGGGTGGTTGCGTTTCAGCCGACGCACTCTGCGCCCAAACAGGGGTACTGGCAGCAAGAGCTAAAACCATCAAGCTGGCGTAGTGCAGGGTGTGGGTCTTCATGCAAGGTCTCCTCAGCGCGTGAAATCAGCGGCAAAAGCTTGAGCTAAGCTGTTGTCCTGATACGGAACTGCCGAGGGAGCACAGGGTTCACGACCTCCCGGGAAAGTGTAGGTGGCTCGCTGTGTGAAACAAGGCTGGTTGCCCTTAAGCACCAGACATAAGCTCCCGGAATGACGTTGCTATGTCCTTGTGCCGGTAAGGCTTTGAGAAAAAAACACCGCCATCGGGCAGGTCGGTTATATCTACCATCCGGTGCCCCGACGTGACGACAATACGCACTGGGGGCCATCTGTTGCGGACCGCTGCCGATAGCTTCAGCCCGTCCATGCTGCCGGGCATGTCGACATCGGTGAACAGGATCGAGATCTCCGGGTGAGTTTCGAGGAGGGTAATCGCCTGATCCGCCGTTTGTGCCTCCAATACCCTAAAGCCCTCGTCCTCAAGGAAGTCGACCGTGCTCATCAGAACGAGCGCTTCGTCTTCGACAACCAGCACTGTAATGTTCGCATTATCCATCTGCCGGCCTCGCAAGTGGCCCGTGTTACGGCCTGATAGGTGCTTCGCAACGTGGCATGATCAGTATTGGATGCGTCACAAATAGTCTTATGAACAGCTTTTGGAGCGTTTGAGGGAACTATTGCAGCATGGCGTTGACGCGGGCAGCCAGTTCATCGTTCTGAAATGGCTTGGCGAGCATATCCATGCCCTGGTCCAAAAATCCTTCCCGTTCCTGCACGCCGTCAGCATAGCCGGTCACAAACAAAATAGGCACGCTCTGCCTCTTTTTCCGGGCGAGTTCCGCCAGTTTGCGTCCGTTAAGACCCGGTAGGCCGACATCGGATACAATCAAATCTATCCGGCTGCCGTCATAAATATGGGGCAGGGCCGTTTGCGCGTTTTCGGCCTCGATTGCGGTCAAGCCAAGATCCTTGAGAACCTCTACGATCAACATGCGAACGGCATCGTCATCTTCAATGACCAGAACCACTTCGCCGTCTGCTGTCCGGCTATCGCGCACGGGGAAGTTCTCCGCCTCAGCGATGTCAGCCACTGCACGGCGCAAGTATAATTCGATTCGCGTGCCCTTATCTGGCGCCGAGACAATTCTCACATGCCCACCGGATTGCTTTACGAAACCATAGACCATTGACAGGCCCAGGCCCGTGCCTTGTCCGATGGGCTTGGTCGTAAAGAACGGATCGAAAGCTTTCTCGATAACTTCGTGGGTCATACCTTCGCCATTGTCTGACACGGCAACTAAAACGTATTCGCCGCTTTCAAGGCCATTGGCACTTCTGCCCCCGGGGTGAATTGCAACATTGGCTGTCTCGATCCGCAAGATGCCCCCAGCCGGCATCGCGTCGCGCGCGTTGATCGCTAAATTCAGGACCGCGCTTTCGAGTTGGTTGCTATCGGTGAGACCGCGCCACAAATCAGGCACCGTCTGCACCGATAACACGATGTTTTCGCCCAATGTCCGACGCAGCAAATCTTCCATCGTTTCGATGACTGCCCCGATATCCACTGGTCGCACATCCAGCGTCTGCCGGCGCGAAAATGCGAGCAACCTTTGCGTCAAGGCAGCGGCGCGCTGTGCCGAGCTGGTTGCTGCTTCCATGAAGCGATCCAGATCGTCATAGCGCTGCTTGCCAATGCGGCGGCCGATAACGTCGATGGCTCCGATGATACCAGCGAGAAGATTGTTGAAGTCGTGCGCAATACCGCCAGTAAGCTGTCCGATGGCTTCCATCTTCTGGGACTGCCGCAAGGCCTCTTCTACGGTTCGAACCCGTTCAGCAGCCGCTTTTTCTTCAGTTGTGTCGCGTGCACTTCCGTAGATTACGCCGTTGTCGTCCGGCGTTATCGTCCAGGAGAACCAGCGGTAATTCCCATCTACATGACGCAGCCTGTTTTCGAACTGCACGGAAACTGTCGGCGCTGTACCCTCAAGTGCTGCGCGTGTCGCCTCGCGATCTTCCTCATGCACCCAGTCGATGAGGAGGCATCCCAATACCTCGTCAACATTGCTACCCAAAATCCGTTTCCAGGACGGCGTAAGATCACGCACCCGTCCATCAGGCCCGATCACCGTCAGTACGTCCTGCGAATTGCGCCACAGCAGATGCCGTTCCATAGCCTGTTGCTCAACGCTGGCTTGCAGCGATGCCGTCTTGTCGAGGAGGGCCAACTCGACCTTTTTCTCGTTCGTGACATCGCGCACGACCCCGAGGAACCTGGTGCAAAATCCCTTCTCGAAAATGGCGGTGCCGGTGCTTTCGATCCAACAAAGATCTCCGGCTGGCGTAACGATCCGGAACTGCTCGGCAAACTCTGCGCTCTGCTCCAGGGTCGTGGAGCGTTGAATTGCCTGATGCACACGCTCACGATCGTCCGGATGAAGCATGCTGACGAAAAGAGGGTAGTCCAGCTTAGTACTGGCTGCGACGCCAAACATTGACCGGCATTTTTGGTCCCAGCTCAGAAGACCTGTTGGTGGCACGAACTCCCAGCTTCCCAACCGTGCTGCACGCAGAGCAATACGACTTCCGACTTCGCTGGCCCGCAGGTCGGCTTCGATCTGTAAACTCCTGCGGCGCTCGCGTGCCTCGGCGACCGCACGGCTGACTGCCGAATGAAGCCGGCGCAAATTGCGCTTGGTGACATAATCGACCGCACCTTGAAGCATCGCATTGGTCGCAAAATCTTCGCCGACAACGCCAGATACGAAGATGAACGGCGTATGAGGGTGCCTCGAATGGGCAATCTCGAGAGCCGACAAGCCGTCGAAATCGGGCAACGAATAGTCGGCGAGGATGACATCATGCTCGCCATCCATCAAAAGCTCGAATTCGGTGCGGTTCGTTGCGCGCTGAACTTGGAAGGTAAACGCGCCGGCAGCCAAATGGGTCTCAAGCAGTTCAGCATCAATGTCGCTGTCTTCTAGCAACAAGATGTCGAGACGGATCGGCTCCACAAGGCGCTCCGGCCTAATGGTCATGGCTGCCCCGCGGGGGTGGTTCGTTAAGAACGGCCCAAAACATGCCAAGATCCTGGATTGCTTCAAAGAAAGCGTTGAAGTCGACAGGCTTGACAACAAAGGCGTTGACCCCGCTCTCATAGCTTGCAAGCACATCCCGTTCCTCGCGTGAGGAGGTGAGCATCACCACTGGGACATGCTTTTGGGCTGGATCTCCTTTTATAGATTCCAGCACCTGCAACCCGTCAACCTTAGGCAGCTTTAGATCCAGCAGGACAACTGCAGGGTGTCCGCTATCGCGGCCTGCGTACGAACCACGCTCATACATGTAGTCCAGTGCCTCTGCGCCATCGCGGGCAATAACGATGTCGTTGGCCAACTGGCATTTGGCCAACGCTGCCAGCGTTAGTTCCAGATCGCGCGGATTATCCTCGACAAGAAGGATTGGACGTAAGTCAGGCATTTGTTCTGTCTCTTCCACCTTCCGGCAGAGTGAATGTAAATTTAGCGCCTTGGTTCACGACGCCCTCGGCTTTGACGCGGCCGCCATGCCGGTCGATGATGCGCTTGGTTAAGGCCAGACCAATGCCTGTTCCGGCGAAATCCTCAGCCTTGTGCAGGCGCTGAAAAACGCCAAAGAGCTTATGGACGTAATCCATTTCGAAGCCCACGCCATTGTCGCGCACGCTGTAAACGGCCTCGCCCGCTTTGAAGTGACCTTTCACCTCGATTACCGCGGGATTGCGGCCGCGCGAGTATTTTACGGCATTTTCAATGAGGTTGGCCAAGGCTTGCCGGATCAGCGCGCCGTCGCCCCAAGCCGGTGGTAAAGGATCTATACGCCACTCTACGCCTTGCCCCTTCACGTCGGGCTCTAGCGAGCGCCGTACTTCGGCAACCAGCTTGTTCATGTCAATTCGCGCTTTGTCGACACTGGTGCGACCAAGCTGGGAAAAATTAAGGAGATCATCCACGAGCCGTCCGGCCGACAGTGCTGAATCGACGATTGACCGCAGATAATGTTGAGACTTGTCATCAAGGCTCGTTTCGCGCGCTGTCAGCAGTTCCGCATAGCCCACGATATGGCGGAATGGCGCGCGAAGATCGTGCGACACGGAATATGAGAACGACTCCAGTTCCTTGTTGGAGCGCTCCAACTCCTCGGTCAATTCTGCTCGTTCCTCAGCTCGCCTTAGGACGAAGTTCAACAGCGCATTGCGAAAATCATCCGCACTCTCGATCTCGGCCTCCGTCCAAGCAATGGCGCGATGCCGCACCACTTCCTGCCATTGCTCGAACGATTTGCGCGGCGTCAAACGCTCCTTGGGGTCTTCTGGCTTGCGGGGGTCGCCGCCCCAGGTCACGGTGCGGACCACCTCGGGCCTGAACCAGATGACGTAGGAAGCATGCAATTGCGAGATGGAAACGGCCAGTACGCCGCTCGCCGTATCCGCGATGGCACTCCCTGGTGGCCAGATGGATGCGAGCTGGTCTGTTGCGAACCGGTCCTTACCCGATGAATGCAGATGCTCCACAAGTTCGGCAATAGCTTCCGCTGGCGGCGTTTCTCCAACCCGGCGCATCCCATCTTCAGTGACGATTACGGCCCCTTGCGCATTGGTCAAAGCGAGCCATGGCACAGGATTCCGTGACAGTTCCTCGGGGAGCTTTTGCGCCTGCGAGAGCTGCTCAAGCAACTCGGTTTCATATCTTCTCGCCGCAATACGCTGTGCCGCATGCGCTCCACGCTGCAACGAACTGATCTGTAACGAAAAAATCTTGGCAATGAAATTACAGGCGGAGCGTACTTGCAGCGGCACTGTTCGGGGCACCTGGTTGTGGCAAGAGACCAAGCCCCACAACTTGCCGTCCACGATGATCGAGATCGACATCGACGCGTAGGTACCCATATTGCGCATGTACTGCAAATGCACCGGCGAGACACTGCGCAACCCAGTAAAGCTGAGGTCCATCGGCATGCCGTCCACTGGGCTCATCAAAGGCAGTAGCGGCACCGGAATATAGTCTGCGTCGGGAATGATCCGTAGCGGGCTTAACCGGTAGAGTTCGCGGGCTTGCGCCGGAATGTCGGATTCTGGAAAACGCAGATCGAGGTAGGAGGGCAGGGTGCCATCGCTACTTTGAGCAATTACCGTGCCGTGCCAATCGGCGTCAAAGCTATAGATTAAAACGCGATTGTAGCGCGTGATCGCGCGTACCTGGTCAGCCACGGAAGCTGCTACAGATCGTAAATCGCTCAGCGGCAGGATATCGTCAGCAAAGGCTTCGAGTCGCGGAAACATTGCCCCGATGACCTCGGCTTCGCCCGACCCGACCGGCTCAAATTCCAATACAGTGCCCTGCGGCATACGGTGGCCGCTGACGTTGAACGCCCCGTTAGGCAGTAGCGTCGTCTGCAGCAGGGTCGATCCACTCGGCAGCTGGATCCAGTCAGCAAGGGTCGACCCTATCCCGATAGTGTCGCCAGCAGAGAAGCCTTGTCCCAGGAGTGTGGGCGCATTGGCACTTGCCTGCAACACGCGCAATGTGGCCGGGTCAACCACGATCATCGCACCATGCGGTTGGATACCGCCAGGAATGCGAATGGGCTCGGCAGCACAATTCTGAATCTGCGCATCCATTGTCCCCGTCAGCATGCGGGCTCTCGTGTCATCGCACCTTCAAGGACGGCAAACATCTTGTTGGCGCCCTCGATGACCTCGTTCCAGCGATCATCAGGTACGCCTGAAAGTTCAAGCTGGAAGCTTGCCCACATGGCGCCTGTTCTGCTGCCATACGGATCGAAATAGCTGGTGCCCCGTAGCGGCCAGTCCAACATCTGGCGCAAAGCCTTACTGATAATCTTGCCACCTAGCGTCGAGCCTTCGAGCACATAAAGCGCCCCCAACGCCTGAGTTTCGGTAGACGGCAGCCAAATCTCTGTCGGTCGCAAAACAGTACCGGTTTGACGACCCAGCTCATGCAAGTCTGCCTGTAATTGAGCTAGTCGCGCCCGCTCGGCTAATCTCTTGGGTAATAAAGAGAATATCGTTGGCTCAGCGTGCCGTAGGACGAGGTAAAAGTCCTCCAGCATCTGGACCGCGGAGGCAGCATCGGGCCGGTGAATGTCAAAACCAGTGGCAGACTCCAGCCTCGCATGCGCTTCTGCTGTCTCGGCCCGCAAGCGTTGGGCCAGGCTGGAACCAAGGGTCGGCTGAATCAAAAAAAGGCCTCAAGTCATTTAGCGAGCGAAAAAAAACTATTCGCGCCTTACAACAGGATCAAGGTCCTAGAACGTGATCGTGACCACGCCTCCCTGCGCCCAGGCCACAATGTTCTGCTTCAAAGATCGGTTCCGCCGCTCTGGAAAAGATTAGACGAAAACCGGAGGGGAAAGGCTAGCTCTTGGCAACGCAGCATGTGAAACTAACCGGAATCAATGCCATAGTGCAGCAATACGAACGCGGAGCAGCCGCGCCTTTCAAGACCGCGCATTCAGGTGTCTTATGCATGTTCTAGTTATCGGTGCTGCCGGCATGATCGGCCGAAAGTTGGCGTCTCGGCTGGCAGTAGATGGTCAACTCGCCGGTCAGCCGATCGAGGCAATGACCCTTGCTGATGTGGTCTCGCCTCCCGTTCCGGCAGGCTTTACGGGCAAGATGTCGAGCGTTGTCACCGACCTGTCATACCCAGCAAATGCCCAAACTCTCGTCTCCTCGCAGCCTGACATCATCTTCCATCTGGCAGCCGTCGTGTCCGGCGAGGCCGAGGCTGACTTCGACAAGGGCTATCGCACCAACTTGGGGGGCAGTGGTGCCTTATTTGATGCCATCCGCACCCAAGGACAGCAGCAACCTTATCGTCCTCGGGTTGTCTTTTGTTCGTCCATCGCCGTTTTTGGTCCGCCCTTCGCCGAGCCAATCCATGACGAGTTCATCCTAGCCCCGCAGACGAGCTACGGCACGCAAAAGGCAATGACTGAGCTCTTGCTTGCCGATTATAGCCGCCGCGAGTTTCTCGACGGGATTGGCATTCGTCTGCCCACGATCTGCATCCGCCCGGGCAAGCCCAACGCTGCCGCCTCCGGCTTTTTCTCGAGCATTCTGCGAGAGCCACTGGTGGGACAGGAGGCCGTCCTGCCTGTCGATGAAAAAGTGCGGCATTGGTTTGCCAGCCCGCGCGCCGCCATTGGCTTTCTGCTCCATGCGGCAGGACTCGATCTTGGTCAGTTAGGGACGCGCCGCACTCTCAACATGCCGGGACTGTCCGCTACTGTGGCCGAAGAGATTGAAGCGCTGCGCGCCGTCGCCGGGGAAAAGGCAGTCCAACTCATCAGCCGCGAGCCTGATCCAAAGATCATCAAGATCGTTGATGGGTGGCCTTACAACTTTGCCCCGGAGCGCGCCCTTGCGCTGGGCTTCAGAGCCGAAGCCTCGTTCAGCGAGATCGTTCAGGCTCATATTGAGGACGAGCTTGGAGGAAGCCTGCCATGAGCAAGCCCATTGCCGTGGTGACTGGTGCTGGCACCGGCATTGGCAAGGCAATCACCGGCGCTTTGCTGAACGCCGGCTACGCTGTCGCCATGACCGGTCGCCGCCGCGAAGTCCTTGAGTCTGCCGCATCGGCGTTCGCTGGGGATATCCTCATCCAGCCTGCCAACGTTGGGATCCTCGACGAAGTCGACCAACTGTTCGCTACAGTAGTTGCGCGGTATGGCCGCCTCGACCTCCTGGTGAATAATGCGGGCATGTCTGCGCCGGCGGTCCCAATCGACGAACTCGACGTTGCGACCTGGCATCAGGTCGTCGGCGTCAACCTGACCGGCGCTTTCCTTTGCACCCGCGCAGCTTTCCGGCAAATGAAGGCGCAGGATCCACAAGGCGGTCGCATCATCAACAACGGCTCAATCTCCTCAATGACCCCGCGTCCCCATTCTGCACCTTACACTGCAACCAAGCACGCCATAACCGGCCTGACGAAATCCTCGGCGCTCGATGGCCGTCCGTTCAATATTGCCTGTGGCCAGATCGACATCGGCAACGCCGCAACCGAAATGACCAGCGCCATGTCCAGGGGCGTTCTGCAGGCCGATGGCTCCACCGCGCCTGAGCCAACGATGGATGTGGCTCATATCGCCGAGGCTGTAGTGAACATGGCAAAACTTCCGCTCTCAGCCAATGTTTTGTCCATGACCATCATGGCTACCAAAATGCCGTTCGTCGGCCGCGGCTGATTTCAACTTTTTACAATTACAAACGACCAGGATAACTTATGGACAAGCTGGGCATCGGCATAGTCGGGCTGGGCAACATCTCTGCCGCCTATCTCAAAGCTAGCAAGCACTTCCCCATTTTGGACGTTCGTGCCGTGGCTGACATGAACCCGGCTGCAGCCCGAGCGCGCGCCGAGGAGTTTGGCCTCAAAGCCGTTGCACTTGACGATCTGTTTTCCGATCCGTCGATCGACATCATCCTCAATCTTACGATCCCCAAGGCACATGTCGAAGTAGGTCTGCGGGCGATCGAGGCTGGCAAGCACGTCTATTCCGAAAAGCCGCTGGGTATTGCCTTTGCCGAAGGCCAGAAGCTGATCGCCGCCGCTAAATCCAAGGGGCTGCGGGTCGGCTCTGCGCCCGATACTTTCCTCGGCGGTGCTCATCAAACAGCGCGCCGCATCGTTGACGAGGGAACGCTTGGGCAGATGATTGGCGGGACGGCCTACTTCATGTGCCCCGGCCATGAGCGCTGGCACCCCAACCCGGCTTTCTACTATCAAGTGGGCGGCGGCCCGATGCTGGACATGGGGCCCTACTACATCACCGATCTCGTCAACCTCCTGGGTCCGATTGCCAAAGTCTCGGGCGTTGGATCGGCCTTACGGCATACCCGCACGATTACGGCTAAGGAGCGGGCAGGTGAGATTGTCCCGGTTCATGTGCCGACCCACGTTTCGGGCACACTAGTCTTTGCGAACGGAGCCGTGGTTCAGATCACCATGAGCTTCGACGTTGCCGGCCACAAGCATGTGCCGCTTGAGATTTACGGTACCGAAGGCAGTCTGGTCGTGCCTGACCCAAACTTATTTGGGGGGCAAATCGAGTTGCTGCAGCAAGGCGGCGAGTGGCAGAACGTTGACACGGATATGCCTTACGCCGACGGTAATTATCGCTCCATCGGCCTCGCGGATCTGGCTTATGCAATTGTAAAAGATCGTCCGCATCGGGCGAGCGGTGATCTGGCGCTGCACGTCCTTGAAGTCATGGAAGCTTTCGACAAGTCCTCCGAATCGGGCCAGGCGGTCAATATCACGACGCCGGTGGAACGTCCTGCACCGCTGAGGCATTCGCTCTCAAGTGGGAAGCTGAGCTAAAAACATGAGCAGGAATTAACGTAGGCAAATATTAGGTCAGACCAGGGTCATAAAATCGTCGTGATACTCGGCGAACAGGCACCTACCGCTTTCTGAGCGGTTGACAAAGACCGTGACGCGGCAACGGAATACCGAGTGCTGGCACCTCCCAGTCATTCGTATGCTGCATGGCTTCCATGCGACAACTTTTCTGGCTGTTCAGCGTTCGGGATTTGCCGACAGAGCTAGGCTAATTCCTGTTCCGGATAAAGTTGTGAAGCGTCACCTTGAAAGCCTGCCGAACCGTCGTGCCGTCCTGGTTGGGGGCGGCGCTACGCTTTTCCTTTTCTCGAGCACATCGCTAACAAGTTCTGTCTTCGCTCAGAATGCCGATATCGTTGATCCTTCGCCGTTTGACTTCGATCTTTTTACAGCCCGCATGAAGGACATAGCGGGGCAGCCCTACCAAACACCTAGCTTTGAATTGCCGGAAAGTTTCCGCGGTCTTGATTACGATGCCTATCGCCGCATCCAGTTCCGCCCCGATCACGCTCTGTGGGCTGAAGATGGCTTAGGCTTTCAGGTACATGCCTTTCACCCTGGGTGGCTGTTCAAGGAGCCGGTGAAGCTGTTCGAGGTGACAGAAGGCATGGCGAAGCCGGTCGACTTTGGCGCCGCTGATTTTGACTACCACGACCAAACAGTCGAGGAGCGAGTCGCTGGCACGACTTTCCCTGGCGTTGCAGGAATTCGCATCAATTATCCGCTCAATGCTGCCGATCGTATGGACGAGCTCGTGACGTTCCTTGGCGCTAGCTATTTCCGCGCGTTGGGCCGCGACAATGTTTATGGGCTTAGCGCCCGCGGTCTGCTGATCAACTCCTGGCTTGAAGGGCCGGAAGAATTTCCCCGTTTCTCCGAATTCTATGTGGAGCGTCCATCTATCGCAGGTGGACCAATCATCGTTTATGCAGCGCTGGAAGGTCCTAGCGTCACCGGCGCTTATCGGTTCGTTGTGACTGCGGGTAGCGAAGTCGAGCAAGCCACAGTCATGGATGTCACTGCACGGCTTAATTTCCGGCAGGATGTTAAAGAGGTGGGCATCGCTCCCCTAACATCGATGTTCCTCTACGCCGAGGCTAACAGGGCTGGGTTCGACGACTATCGCCCACAGGTTCATGACAGCAATGGCTTGCTGATCGAGCGTGAAACCGGCGAGGTTATGTGGCGCGCCCTCAACAATTCACCCGCCTTGGGAAACTCCTACCTTTGGGAAAATAACCCAAAAGCTTTTGGACTTTATCAGCGTGGAAGGGATTTTGACACCTATCAGGATGCTGGCGCGCATTATGAACGCCGGCCCTCGCTGCGCGTTGAGCCGGTCGGCTCATGGGGACAGGGGTCGATCCGCCTCATCGAGATTCCGGCTAAGCTGGAGGTCGATGATAATATCGGGGCCTTTTGGATTCCCGCCGAACCGGTGCTCGCAGGCCAGTCGCGCGAGTTTGGATACCGCCTGCTGTGGGGTGACCTCAATCCGGACACGAATTCGCGATTGGCTTACGTCGCTGAAACACGCTCCGGGGCAGGTGGCGTGTCAGGTGTAGAAAACGCGGGGAACTTGCGGAAGTTCGTTGTGGATTTCCAAGGCGGCGAACTCGCCAACATTCCGGCGGGAACGCCACCAGATGTGGTGGCAACGGTTTCTGGCGGAGTAGCGCAACACACAGTGTTGTCGCGCATCGATGCCAACGGGGCATGGCGTCTTGTCTTTGACGTTGAGACCGATGAAACGGCACCCCTCGAACTCAGGGCTTACCTGGTCGGGTCGGGTCGCCAGCTAACCGAAACTTGGCTCTATCAATGGAGGCCTGTGGCATGAAATATGACGGCAATTTTCCTTTCGGCAATGCGCTACCGGACGCGCCACTTCCCATGCCCAAACAGCGGCTCGAATTGCAGCGCCGTTCGCTGTTCGACACGCTACGCGATGTTTTCTCGGTTTTTGCAACACGCTGAGCCGGTCACATAGTTTGATAACCGCGCCCAATTTTATCCGATCCCTTGCCCTGCTCGTCGCACTCGCGCTGAGCTGCGTCGGGGGCTACCTGTTTCTACGTTTTACCGGGGAAAACGGGCTGACTGCGCTAGATGTTTTCCGTGCCGGTTTGGTAGTCCTCAGTAGTTTCTGGCTGGTTTGGGGTGGCGCTGCGGCCGTCATGGGTGTCTGTACCCCCGCCCGTACGCCTGAGTTTGATGCGCGTGCCGCTCCCCGCGGGATGACGGCCATTCTAGTGCCGATCTACAACGAGGATCCTGCCCAGACCTTTGCCCGCATTGCTGCGATGAATCGTAGCCTAGTAGGGCTCGGAATTGCCGAGCGCTTTCACATAGCCGTTTTGTCCGACACGCAGTCTCTCGAAGCAGCGACGCAAGAAGCAGTCTGGTTCGAGCACTTACTGCGTGAGCCAATGAGCACTGGCCGTATCTTCTACCGCCGCCGCGAACGCAACATCGGACGCAAGGCAGGCAACATTGAGGATTTCGTGGCGCGCTCCGGCGGTGCTTACGATTACGCGCTGATCTTAGACGCAGATAGCCTAATGTCTGGCGAGACGATTGGTGAAATGGCCCGTCGTATGGATGCCGATTCAAAGCTCGGCTTGCTGCAGACCGTCCCCAAAGTCATTCATGCCAAAACACTCTTTGGCCGCTCCATGCAGTTCGCTGCAAGCTACCTCTCGCCGAGTTTTGCGCGTGGCGCTTCGCTCATGCAAGGCTGGGAAGGACCATATTGGGGGCACAACGCCATTGTGCGCATGCGGGCTTTTGCTGCTAGCTGCGGCCTGCCGGAATTGTCTGGTAAGCCGCCATTTGGTGGCCACATCCTTAGCCACGACTATGTCGAGGCGGCGCTGCTCTCGCGCGCCGGCTGGAAAGTAATTGTCGACCCTGATCTGGAAGGCTCCTTTGAGGAAGGTCCAGAAAATCTGATCGAATATGCCAAGCGGGACCGGCGCTGGTGCCAAGGCAATCTGCAGCACCGGCGCTTGATCGGTGCACCAGGCCTCAAGTTCTGGAGCCGGTTCACCTTTGTGCAAGGCATTATGGCGTATCTCGCGTCTCCAATCTGGCTGCTGCTGATGGGTGCAAGCATCGTCGCTGCAGTCATTCCGGATCAGCCTTCGGTCTTCTTGCGTCTGAGCGATGCCAAATTGGACATGTGGGTGCTAGCTGCAGCGGTTGTCCTGGTGCTGGTGCTGCCCAAATTTCTCATCCTCCTGCGCGGCAACTTTGATGGCCGCAATAAGCGGTTCGGCGGCACTTTGCGCACGACAGCCTCGGTGTTGTGCGAGATCGTCTTCTCGACGCTGTTGGCGCCAGTCATGCTGCTACTGCAAACGCGCGCTGTAGGGCAGGTGCTTCTTGGCCTGGATGGCGGCTGGCCTGCGACCAAGCGAGGCCAGAGCTGGATCAATCTCGAAATTGCCTTCCGATCGAGCTGGTGGATCGTCCTTCTAGGCATTGTAACGATGGCTGCCACAGTGATTTTCGCGCCGGCAATTGCGCCTTGGGTCGCACCGCCCATGCTGCCGGCCATCTTTGCGCCTTTTCTGATTTCGATGAGTTCCAAGCCATCCCGTGACGAAACCCTGCCTCAACTTTTCAGGACAGATCTGGAGATTGCGCCGGCCTCAGTAATCACTGAGTACCAGAAGATCATGACGAACTGGACAGTCCCCGATCTGACCGTAGGACCCGTGATGATCAGGACGCCAAGCTATGTCCCTGCCTGAAACCACTGCCTTTCGGAGCAGTGTGGACCTCCCGGTTCGCAACTGGTGGCTGCAAATCTGGTCTCCTGCGGCTGGTGCCAGCCAGCCCGGAGCACTTGGTGGCCGCGACGAGCGGCTCGATATGTTCCGCGGGTTAGCGCTCGTGATGATTTTTATCAATCACGTGCCGAACACCTTCTACGAAGACTTCACTAACCGAAATTTTGGGTTTTCCGATGCGGCTGAAGCCTTCGTCTTCATGTCAGGCATCGCCGCAGGCCTGGCCTATTCAAACCGGTTCCGCAGCGGTGATTTATGGGCCGCGACGGCAAAGGTATGGGCGCGCGCACGCCAGCTTTATTTTGTGCACATTGCAATCACCATGCTGTGCTTGGCTATTTTCGCCGGCGCAGCAAAGTGGCTTGGCTTCACCGAAGTCCTGACCAAGAACAATCTAGCGCCGATTTTCCAGAAGCCGTTGAGCAGCCTAGTTGGCATTCCGCTGCTGACCCATCAACTAGGCTACCTCAATATCCTGCCGCTCTATATGTCGCTCCTCCTGGCAACGCCGCTGATCATCCTGGCGGGTCTACGCTGGCCTATCCGCGTTGCCTTGGTCTCAATTGCGCTTTGGGTCGTCGCCGGCCAGTTCCGCTTTAATATCCCAGCCTTTCCAAATTCCGGTGGCTGGTTCTTCAACCCCTTCTCGTGGCAATTATTGTTCGTTATCGGCGTGCTCTCGGGCATGGCCATGAAGATGGGCAAGACCTTCGTGCCCTTTTCACGCCCACTCATGGGTCTCGCTATAGGCATGCTGGTCTTTACCCTGATGTGGATGAAAATCCCGCCGTTCGGCAAGTTCATGAACGGCACCATGGGTTGGCTGAGCGGCGTAGGCGTACCTTTCTACATCACCTGGTTCGACAAGACGTTCTTGTCTCTGCCGCGCCTGCTTCACGCCTTGGCACTTTTCTACGTCCTATCGAGTTGGCCGCTGATGCGCCGTGTCGCTAGCTCGACTGTGGCCACGCCGCTCCGCCTCATGGGGCGGCAAGGCCTTGCGATCTTTGCCACAGGCACCGTCATAAGCATGTTCCTTCAAGCTCTGCGGACGCGCAGCGAGCCGGATTTTGTCGCCGATGGCCTGATGCTCGGAACAGGCTTGCTCTTGTTGGTCGGCCTTGCTTGGGGCTTGACCAAAACGCAGGAAATAACCCGCGCCAAAGCGGCCTAGGGCCGGTCGCGGAAGCGACGCTGATAATCAGGATTGTAGAGCGAACTCTCGCGGAACCCCATAGCGCCGAGCCCCTTGCCCACAAAGATGATCGCCGTTCGCCCTATCGGGTCAGCGGCGAACTGATCCTCGATAGTGCCAAGCGTTCCCCGGATGATCTTCTCATCCGGCCAGGACGCGTGAAAAACAATGGCGATCGGGCACTCGGCTCCGTATAGCGGCGTTAGTTCGGCTACGACGCGGTCCAGAGCATGGACAGCAAGGTGAATGGCCAAGGTGGCGCCCGTGGCCCCGAAGGCCGCAAGCGTTTCCTCCTCCGGCATGGGGGAGGCACGGCCACTGACGCGCGTCAGTACAAGGCTCTGCGCCTCTGCGGGAATGGTCAGCTCACGCCCAAGCGCCGCTGCTGCAGCCGCAAAAGCAGGAACACCCGGAGTAAGTGTATAGCCAATGCCCAGCCGGTGTAGCCGCCGCATCTGCTCGGCCACTGCGCTCCACACAGAAAGATCCCCGGAATGCAACCGAGCAACATCTTGCCCAGCATTGCGTGCACGCACGAACTCTGCCTCGATCTCATCGAGCGACATCGGTGCCGTGTCCACAATCCGCGTGCCAGGGTCGCACCACTCAAGCATTTCCAGCGCCACAATCGACCCGGCGTAAAGACAAACCGAACAGCTCTGCAGCAGCCTCATGCCACGCACTGTGATCAAGTCCGCCGCCCCGGGTCCCGCCCCGATGAAGTGCACCTTCATGGCTTAGTCCAGGCCCATTGCGTGATCGGCATGGCTGGCCGCCATCCTGTCATGCTGCCGACGCGGTCTGCCCGCGAAACGGCAATGCGTTTTAGGCTCCCACCCAGTTCGGCATAGCGCTCCAAAAGCACCGCCTCAAATTCCAGTGTTACGGCATTGGCCACCAACCGACCGCCGGAGCGGAGCGCCGCAATAGCTGCCTCAATAACGTCCTGATCGGAACCACCACCACCTACGAAAATGGCATGTGGCCGCGTTAGGTCCGCTAAGGCTTCCGGCGCCCGGCCGACGATAACATCCAAGCCCGGTACGCCCAACTTTTGCGCATTGCGCCCGATCCGGGCTGCCCGTTCTGCGTCGGCTTCAATGCCGACGGCGCGCAGGCTCGGGTCTGCCAACATCCACTCTATCCCAACTGAGCCTGAGCCGGCCCCAATATCCCACAACATCTCGCCCCGTCGTGGCGCCAAGGCCGACAGCGTCAGAGCCCGCACCTCACGCTTGGTGATCTGCCCATCGTGCTCGAAGGCGCTATCGTCCAGGCCGGCCGTCAACGGCACGATGCTGGCGCCGGGCAAGGCAACAACGCTGATGGCACAGACATTGAGCGGGTCGACTTGCGGCAGATCAAAACTCATAGCGAGTTGCGAACGCACCTGCTCCTTGGGCCCGCCCAGCGCTTCCAAAACCGTCATGATGGAAACGCCAAAACCTGCCTCCGCTAGCAAAGTAGCCAGCGCACGAGGGCCATGTTCGTCAGAGGTCAGCGCAAGGATGCGCGCGCCAGGATGCAAATGGGGGCGGATAAGATCAAGCGGCCGGCCATGGAGCGACAGGCACACCACATCCTGCAACGGCCAGCCAAGCCGCGCGGCAGCGAGGCTAAACGAAGAAGGATAGGGGAAGACGACCATCTGGCTGGCATCGACATGCCGGCTGAGCGTCGCCCCGACCCCATGGAAGAATGGATCGCCCGAGGCAAGCACACATACCTTGCGGCCCTTGAGATCCAGCACCGCATCAATCGAAAGGGAGAACGGGGACAGCCAGGGCCTTGCCTCGCCCCGGATTGCATCCGCTGCAAGTTCCAGATGACGCGCCCCGCCGAACACGAAGTCCGCTCCGGCAATTGCTTTCTTGGCAGTTTCCCCCAGCCCCGCCAGGCCGTCTTCGCCAACGCCTACAATGCTCAGCCAACTCATCCCTGAGGCCCCGACGAGCGTGGCGAATAGATCAGCGGCGCCATATTGTCTCGTTCGATGACCCGCGTTTCAGGCGATCCGATAATTACACAGGTTGCCATATCAGCCTTGGCCGGATCGGCTTCGGCCAGCGTCATGATGGTAATAGCTTCATCCACCCGGCCTGCTGCCCGTCCGAAGATAACAGGTGTTGTCCAGGGCAGAACCTCGCGCAGGATGGTGAATGCTGTGCCCAATTGCGAAGGTCGTGCCTTCGAGATCGGGTTATAGAGCGCAATGACAAGCCCCGCCCCCGCAACGGCTCGCAATCGTGCTTCGATGATCGTCCAAGGCTTTAGATTATCGGACAGCGATATGGCGCAAAAATCGTGCCCCAGCGGTGCGCCTGCCCGGGCGGCTACTGCCAACATCGCTGTAACACCTGGCACAATCTCCAGTTCTATGCTGCGCCACGCGGGTGGTCCTCCTTCGATTGCCTCGCAAATAGCCGACGCCATGGCAAACACACCAGGGTCGCCCCCTGATACGACACACACTTTTTCTCCCGATGCCGCCGTGTGCAGCGCGTCCTTGGCTCGCGCTAGTTCCTCGCGATTGTCCGAAGCGACCCGTCGCTGGTCACCACGCAGGTTCAGTCGATCAAGATAAGGCCCGTACCCAAAGAACACATGTGCTCCTTCAATCACCGCCAGCGCCTCGGGCGTCGTCTGCTCCGGTTTACCGGGTCCGGTGCCTACTACGAAGAGCTTGCCGCTCATGGTCTTGTGCTCCAGCCAGGCACCAACACCAGCGCAAAGTACGGCGCAACATCATCGAGCTTGTCGGCCAAGCGGATTGAATACCCATTGGCCATCGTACCACGCTCGACGTAGACGGCGCTCTCCAGCCGTCCGGCAGCAGCAACAGCGCGGCGGATCTTTGGCAGATTGCGTCCGATCTTCATGATGACGGCGCCATCTGTAGCGCCCAGCCGGACAGCCAGGTCGTTTTCCGCCAGCGTGCCGGGCAGGACCGACAAGATGTCATCGCCCTGCACCAGTGGAAGCCCAGCCTGTGACCAACAGCCGGACATGGCAGTGATCCCGGGAATGACTTCGGTAGGGTAGCGCGGCGCCAGGCGCACGTGCAGGTGCATGTAGCTTCCATAAAACAGTGGATCGCCCTCGCTGAGCACGGCAACATTCCGGCCAAGCTCGAGATGGGAAGCGATACGAGCCGCAGCGTCAGCGTAAAAGTGAGCAGTAGCGCTCATGTAGCCGTCTTCGTGACGTGGAATCTCGGTGGTCACCGGATAGCTCAACTCCTCCTCGATCTGCGCACCCATGAATTGCTCAACAATCCGGCGGGCGTTGCTTGAATTTCCCCTCTTGGCAAAATAGGCAACCACATCGGCCTGCTCGACGGCTCGCATGGCTTTAAGTGTCAGCAGTTCCGGATCGCCCGGTCCGGTGCCCACCCCGATCAGCTTGCCGCTCATATGCCTGACCTTGCCAGTGCATTAAGCGCAGCCGCTGCCATGGCTGAGCCGCCCAAGCGCCCGCGCACTATGGCGTAGGGCACACCGTAGGAGTGCTCCGCCAGCGCCGCCTTAGACTCCGCTGCCCCCACAAAGCCAACCGGCATGCCTAATATGGCGGCAGGTTTTGGCGCCCCATCGCGCAGGAGTTCAAGAAGGAAAAACAGCGCTGTCGGCGCGTTACCGATTGCTACAACGGCTCCTTGGAGGCGCGGGAGCCACAAGCGCAGTGCAGCGGCAGAGCGCGTATTGCCAATCTCGGCGGCGATGCTGGCCGTTTGTGGGTCACGCAAGGTGCAGACTACTTCATTCTGCGCCGGCAGCCGGGCGGCTGTGACGCCGCGCGCTACCATTTCTGCATCGCAAAAAATTGGTGCGCCGTGCGCCAGAGCTTGGCGCGCCGCATCAACGAAACCTGGTCCGAACTCAAAGTGGTTTGCCGCGTCGACCGAACCTGCGGCGTGAATCATGCGGACAGCAAGATCGGCCTCATCGATCGACAAGCGCGATAAATCGGCTTCGGCTCGAATAATGGCGAAGGACTTGGCATAGATTGTCTCGCCGTCCTTGATGTAGTCGTAAGTGATCATCGCCTTCCCTAGCGGGTGGCTAAGACGGACTCAAGCTCATCCACGCACAACACCGCCGTGACGCTATCGCCTGCCGCGTCGCCGATGACAAGACCAAGGCCGTCTGGTCGTCCCACGATGGTGACATCGGCAGCACGTGGATGGGCGCAGCCTTTGGGGCAACCGGAAACGTGAAGGTGTGTTCCGTGCGGAACACGACGTGCCAGGTCGCTGGCTATTTGGCGCGCAGGAATGTGCCCCGAGGCACACCCCTCGCTTCCGATGCAGGCACTAACCCGTAGGCGCGTATCGCTAGCTTCAGTGATAAAGCCTAACGCTGCCGCTGTTGGAATGAAACCAGCACTTGCCAATGGCACCAAAAGCCCGTGTTGCAGGGCAAGGCGAAACTCAGCAATCCCGTCTCGTTCAGCCGCTTCGGCAAGTTCAATTAGCGCATCGGCTTTGGCGCTGCCGAAGGGCAGGGCAATGCCATCTGCGTGCCCATGTCGGAGCTTAAATCGACCGATGGAGCGACTGGTCTCAGCGCCCGACGCACGGATAGCCTGCGCCCCTGGCAAGTCAGCGGCTCTCGCAAACGGGCCGAGCTCCGCCAATTGCTGCAAAACATCGGCAACATACTCAAGGGCGTCGGCGTCCGACCCGTTTTGAGCTGCGCGCTGTCCGACAGATACCGCCCATAAATCCGCTTGCACGGCGTAGATGCGTATATCGGCCTTAAGTTGAGCAAGGCCGAACTGCCCACCGCCATCGACTACAACCGCGACTTTGGGCCCCAAACGACTACTCAGAGGGCGAGCCAGGTCAATTATGGCTTCTCTAAGCTGTCGAGGGTCGGCAATCTCATGCGGGTCTTCGCCAGCCAAAGGCGATGTATCAACGACCAGACCTTCCTCTATGTCGACAATTGCCCTAGTTGCCTGGGCAAACACGCTGGCCGAAGCTTCAGACAAACCGCGCACCTGCAGATTGCCGCGTGCAGTAATCTCTAAAACACCGTTGCCGTGAACTTGGGCAAGATCGGCAATGCAGGCCAGTTGCGCAGGGGTCAATCGTCCGCCCGCAACACGCAAGCGGGCCAGGAGCCCATCGCCGGTTTGCATGGGCGCATCCAAGGTCGGGCAGGCGCCACGGCGCCTGGCTTGGCTGACGTTTATGGATAGGGCGAGAGACATGACACTTTTATAGCGCATTTCTACTCGCAAAAACAAAGGGCGCCTCGAGGGCGCCCTTTGCAGAGATGTGCAATACTTTAGAACGGGCTCGACGGGTCAATGAAATCGGCTGCGTTTTCCTGCGTGATCAGCGTCGAGTCAAGCACATAGCGGCCTGCGACCTGGATACCGCCTACCATGTGCGACGTGGTCAGCTCGATCGCCGTTGCGATCATAGCCGGGCTGTAGCTTACGTCCACAGGGACGAGCTTATCGCCAGCAGCTACCCGCTGCAGCATCTGCTGCATGCCGGCGCCGCCCACGATGAACATATCGTTCTCACGGCCCGCTTGGCGGATAGCTTCGATGGCGCCGAGCGCAATGTCGTCGTCCTGTGCCCATACAGCCTTGATGTCTGGGAAACGGGTCAGGAAGTCCTGCATCACGCGGAAGCCGTCATCGCGGTTCCAGTTGGCGAATTCATCATCAAGAACCGTGATGTTCGAACCTTCAATGCCAGCCATGAAGGCGTCGAAACGCTGCTGGTCGATTGGGATCGGCAAGCCGCGCAGGATGACAATGTTGCCCCCTTCTGGCAGTGCCTGCTTGAAATATTCGGCCGAGTTTGCGCCCAGGCCTGGATTGTCGCCGGCGACATAAAGGTCCTGCACGCCTGAGATGGACAGTTCGCGGTCAACGACCGTAACGAACTTGCCGGCGTCCTTGACTTGCTTGATGGCCGAAGTCATCGCATCCGGATCGCCCGGCAAGATCACGAGCGCATCGATATTGCGGGTCGAAACCATATCTTCGATGTCCGCAATCTGCTTGGGCGCGTCGGGCGCCGAGGCAAACACGAATTCAGCGTCAGGATAGGTGGTGCTGAGGCGATTGATAGCCTGTTGTGCGAAGTAGTTTACGCCACCAGTCCAGCCATGGGTCGCTGCCGGCACCGATACGCCGATCGTTACCTTGTCCTGTGCAACGGCGACGCCGCCGATGCTGCCGGCCACTACGGCAGCGGCAAATAGAGATTTAGCCAGTTTCATTTTAGTCCTCCCAAAGATGCCCGTTGTGGGCGATAGTAAACTCTTGAACTCTCACGCCGTGCGGCGGCCGCGCTGCAGCAGCACAGCGAGAATGATGATGACGCCTTGGAAAGCTCCGTTTAGATAGGGGCTGATAAGGCTCTGCAGATTGAGAATATTGCCGATCAATCCGAGGATAATGACGCCGACAACTGTGCCCCAGATGCGGCCATAGCCACCCTTGAGGGTCGTGCCACCGATGATGACGCCGGCAATGGCTTCCAGTTCCCACAATACGCCGGTGGTGCTCGACGCGGAGCCAAGCCGGGGTACGTAGAGCAGCACGGCGACACCGACCAGCACGCCTTGCAGAATATACGTCAGCAGCCGGACATTATCGACGTTGATGGACGAGTAGCGCGCTACCTGCTCGTTCGACCCGATCGCTGCGCAATAGCGCCCGAACGCGGTGCGCCGCATGACGATTTCGCCACCGATAGCCACCAAAGCAAAGACGATAATTGGCCACGGGACGCCCAGCAGGCCATCGTAGTAAACCGGACGGTACACGTCCGCGACCTGGAAGTTGAGCGACAGCGTTCCGCCATTGGCAAGGAACGTCACTACGGAGCGGAAGATACCCATAGTGCCCAGTGTCACGATAAACGCTTCGATGCGCCCGCGAGTGATCATCATGCCATTGAAGACGCCGGCCGCGCCGCCCAGCAGAATGCCCGCTGCCATGCCGGCCAGCACGACGCTCCAGCCGATGCCCATGGACGGGATCAGCCAATTCATCACCATGATCATGACGCCTGCAATCACCGCGGCCATCGAGCCGACCGACAGGTCCAGCCCGCCTGCGGTGATCACGAAGGTCGCACCGATGGCGATGATGCCTATAAAAGACGAGCGAGCCAGAACGTTCGTCAGATTGTTGTAGGTGAGAAAGTTCTCGTTGAGCGTAATACCAAGGAGCACCAGCAAAGCCAATGCAAGCAGCGGCCCTACGGTTTTCAGATCAAGACGAAAGCCGCGAGGGGGCTTTGCCGCAGTTTCAGGCGCCGATACGCTCATCATGTCCACTCTGTTTGATGCCTGCGGCGTACCGCATGATTTCCGCTTCCTTGATCTCGGCGCCTTCGAGCACACCTGCGAGGCGCCCTTCGCGCATCACCACTACGCGGTGGCTGAGCCCAATCACCTCCTGCATTTCCGAGGAGATGACGATGATCGACTTCCCCTCAGCCGCTAGCGCCGCAATGATGTGGTAGATCTGCTGCTTGGTGCCCACATCGATGCCGCGCGTTGGCTCGTCCATGATGATGATCTCCGGCTCGCTCTCCATCGTCTTGCCCAGCATTAGCTTTTGCTGGTTGCCGCCGGACAGCCGTCCCACCGCTACCGAGGCGTCGCGTGCCCGGATATCAAACCTTCGCACAGCCCGCTCCAGTGCCTTGGCCTCGCTCGATCCATCGAGGAACCCGCCCTTGAGGTGCTTCTTGAGCGTCAACAGAGTGAGGTTCGGCCGCAGGCCCATATTGAGTAGCAGGCCCTTGCCTTTGCGGTCTTTGGTCATGTAGGCCAGCCCCGCATCGACAGACTGCGCTACACGATTGAAATGTACTGGCTCCCCGTCAAGCCTAATTTCGCCGGCCGAGTGCCTGGTCAACCCCACGACAGCTTCGGCCACAGCCGTCCGCCCCGAGCCGATCAGTCCAGCAAATCCAAGTATTTCGCCCTTGCGCAGATCAAACGAAATGTCTTTGACGCCAGGCGCCACTAAACCGCGCACCGACAAAACCACCGGTGCATCCACATCAGGCTCCCGCTTGGGCGGATAAAGGTTCGAAAGCTCACGCCCCACCATCATCTGCGCAATCGAGTCTGGCGTCAGTGCCTCCGTTCCCACTGTCCCGATGAGCTGCCCGTCGCGTAACACAGTAACGCGCGCTGCCAGCTCCATGATCTCGTTAAGCTTGTGCGAGATGAAGGCCACCGCGACGCCTCGGGCCGTCAACCGCCGGATCTGCTCAAACAGCGTCTGCGTCTCGCCAACTGACAATACCGCAGTGGGCTCGTCCATGATCAGCACACGCGCATCGCGGCTGATTGCTTTGGCAATCTCTATCATCTGCTTGTCAGCCACGGAAAGCGTGCTGATCCGTGCGTCCGGATCGACATGCACATGCAACGTTTCCATGATCGCCGCCGCACGCCGGCGCATCTCGCCTACATCAAGAAAACCGTACTTCTTGATCTCGCGGCCAAGAAAAATCGACTCTGCCACGGTTAAGTGTTCGGCAAGATTAAGTTCTTGATGGATGAGCACTATGCCAAGTGCTTCAGCCTGGCCGTTAGGCGGCAAAATGATAGGCTGACCATCCAGATGAATAGTCCCGGATGTCGGTTGCTCGATGCCGGACAATATCTTGATGAGCGTCGACTTGCCCGCGCCGTTCTCACCAATAATGGCATGCACTTCACCAGGCTTGATGTCGAAGTCGATGCTGAACAGCACAGGAATTTCGCCGAACGATTTGCTGATCCTATGTGCAGATAGGACTGCGGACTCGGAAATGCTCTGCGCACTGCTCATTGAAAATGCCCTCCGAGAACGTGGCGGCTTTGCTGCAGCTCTTCGTTCGCCCCGCATTGATGTAAAGGTTTTCATGCATCGTGTAAAGGTTTACATGGCGGCAAAATGCGGTCAGTCTGATGGAAAGGCTGGCGCTTACAAATGCAACTGCTAAAGGCAGAGCAAGGGGGCGCCGCGGGAGCGCGGGACAAGCAGTGCAGCACCAGAAACTGGCGACAATCGAAGATGTTGCGACTATAGCAGGCGTCTCGATCGCAACCGTCAGCCGCGCTATAAACGAACCGACCAAAGTAGCTGACGAGACTCGCCGCCGGGTCACTGATGCCATTGCCCTAACCGGCTATACTACCAATGCAATGGCGCGCTCGCTACGTATGCGCCGGTCAAATATGATCCTGATCCTGGCCCCTGACGTCGGCGATCCGAATTTTTCGAACATTCTGGTGGGCCTTGAAACGGAAGCTAGCAAGCGCGGCTATGGCGTCCTGATCGGCAACACGCAAAACGATGCTGCCCGCGAAACCGACTATTTGCGTTTCATCAGTTCCAACCAAGCCGATGGCCTGATCCTTTTTACGGGACATCTGCCATATGGCTTTGGCAATGACGGCGGCGAGTCGCGCCTGCCGCCTATGGTGGCCGTCAACGAGCCAGTCAGCGACAGCGACGTCCCATTCGTCGGCGTCGACAATTTCGAGGGCTCCCGTATTGCCGCCGAGCACCTTATCTCTCAAGGCCATAGACGAATTGCCTTTATCGGCCATTCCAAGAGCCGCGCTGTGAATAAATTGCGTGAGCGGGGCTATAGAGCAGCCCTTGAAAGCGCTAAAATCCCGATTGATCAGCGCCTCATCCTGGATGGTGACGGCACCACCGAAAGCGGCCGCCAAGCGACTGAGCATATGTTCGTTCGGGACGTATTGCCCACGGCTTTCCTGTGCGTCAACGACGCTACGGCGCTGGGCGTCATCATCTCTTTGAACGCGCGCAATTACGACTTGCCGCGCGAGTTCTCGGTCATGGGCTTTGACGATATTTCCTTTGCAAGCTTCGTGAGCCCTTCGCTCACCACCATGAAGCAACCGCGCCTCAAGATCGGCGAGGAAGCTATGGATTTGCTCCTCGCCCGTCTTGAAGGCCGTCCTATCGAGAAGACCGAAGTGTTGCTGCGCGCCGAACTGATCGTGCGCAATTCCGTCAGCCGGGCAGGGCGCGACTAGCTACAGCCCCTTCTTTGCAAGCAACTCGCGCATCAGCGCAATCTCGGCTTCTTGGGTCCTGATGACCTCTTCGGCTAAAGTTTTGATATCCGGATCGCTCCCATATTGCAGCACGATGTTGGCCATATCGACTGCGCTCTGATGATGCGGGATCATGTTCTTGAGGAAATCAACATCCGCATCGCCAGTGTATTCGATCGCCATATCTTGGTGCATCTTGGCGTTGGCAGCCTCGTACGCCGCAATTGCTGGGCTGCTGGCCGGTGCTGCGCCGTGTCCGGAATGATCCTGCGCCAGAAGCGGATTCGCGAGAGCTAGCAGCAGCGCAAAAGGAACAAACAGTTTCATCATTGGTCTCCATGGTGTGTTCGCCCAAATTGTGGCTGATTGCCAAATGGTAAGGTCAAGTGCGTTGACATCGAGCGATTGCCTTTGTTACTTAAGAAAATGCTTAATCGAACGCCCGATCTGAACTTGATGTTTCAAGCTCTAGCCGATCCTACAAGGCGGGCAATGATCGACCGGCTAAGCCGTGGCCCTGTCTCGGTCAGCGAACTTGCTAAGCCCTTCGACATGTCCCTTCCAGCAATCGTTCAACATCTGCAGGCGTTGGAAAATGCCGGCCTCGTCAGCTCCAATAAGACCGGTCGTGTTCGCACCTGCCATATGGAGCCCGAGGCACTCAGCGCCGCTGAGAAGTGGCTCAATGAGCGGCGTATTCTGTGGTCTAATCGGCTTGATCGCTTGGGTGCGGTGCTGACCGAGCCGGAAGAAAAGCCGTGAGCTTTATCGCAAAGTCAGGCACTGGCGCAGGCACCGATCACCGCGCTGGAATGAGCGGCCCGTGAAAAGAACCATCCTTGTAGTTGGCATCGGTGCCGGGAATCCCGAGCACATCACCGTGCAAGCGATTAACGCTCTGAACCGCGCCGATTTGCTTTTCATTCCGGACAAGGGTGCCGGCAAGGCTGATCTTGCCGATCTGCGCCGTGATGTTGTCGAGCGCTATGTCACAAACCCTCAAACTAAAATGCTCGACTACGCAGTGCCTGTTCGCGATATGGCCACTCCAGATTACGGCCGCAGCGTTGACGATTGGCACGATGCTTTGGCTAGCCGTTTCGGAAGTCTGCTTGATGCACTGCCCGAAAGCGGAACGGGTGCGTTCCTCGTATGGGGTGATCCAGGGCTCTATGACAGCACCATTCGCATTCTTGATCGCCTAGGGAAAACCCATGATTTTGCAGTCAAGATTATTCCCGGCATAACCTCCATCCAGGCCCTTACGGCAGCCCACGGCATAGCCCTTAACCGCATCAGCGAACCAGTCCACATCACCACCGGACGCCGGCTCGAGTCGACCGAAGCCGACACGATTGTCATGCTTGATGGACAACTGGCGTTCCGCAATGCCGATCCCGGCCTCGAGATATTTTGGGGCGCCTATCTTGGCACGCCGGACGAAATCATCATCTCCGGTCGGCTTGGCGACGTAGCCGAGTGCATCGTGCAAACCCGCCAGGCAGCGCGTGAGCGTCATGGCTGGATCATGGACACATATCTGCTGCGCAAGCCGGCTGACTAATTGCTTTCGAAATCAGGCAGGTTCGGGCGTATACCCAGCGTCCCGGATTGCCTCTTCGCCTTTGGCTCGATCTCCAGTGAACGACACTTTATGCGTTGTAAGATCAACGGCAATCTTCGCTCCAGGCAGTGCCTCTTCCAGCGCCTTGCGAACCGTGCCAACACAGTGGCCGCAAGTCATGTCATTGACGATGAACTCAAATTGCTCGCTCATATTCCTACTCCCGTTTTCTGAAGATGTTCGCCGGCCAGATCGTCCAAGATCGGGCAATCAGGGCGGTCGTTCCCACCACAACAATGCGCCAGGTGCTTGAGGGTCTTCACCATGCCTTGCAACTCGCCGATCTTTGTTTCGAGGGTTGCTATATGGCTGGTGGCAATGTCCTTCACCTCGGCACTGGCGCGGGTCTTGTCCTGCCATAGACCGAGCAGCGTGGCCGTTTCTTCCACTGAAAAGCCGAGCGTCCGCGCTCGCTTGATGAACCGCAGCACGTGAACCTCGTCGTCGCCATAAACACGGTAGTTGCTGTCGGTTCGTAGCGGCGCCCGGATCAGTCCGATGGACTCGTAGTAGCGGATCATTTTGGCAGACACGCCCGAGGCGTTCGAAGCTTCCCCGATATTCAAAGTCTTGCTCCTTCAACACCGCGCAGGCGCTGCGCATTGCCAACGACGAAAACCGAGGAAAGTGCCATCGCACCTGCGCCGATCATTGGGCTGAGCAGCAAACCAAACGCGGGGTAAAGTACGCCCGCGGCTAGTGGGATCAGCAGGACATTGTAGCCAAACGCCCAAAACAGATTTTGCCAGATGTTCTTCATCGTGGCCCGACTGAGCTTTAGCGCACTCAGCACGCCCCGCAGATCTTCACCGAGCAGCACCACATCGGCACTCTCGATTGCCACATCGGTGCCTGTGCCAACGGCAATCCCAACATCGCTTTCTGCCAGGGCAGGGGCGTCGTTGATGCCGTCACCGACAAAAGCAATCTTGCCCAAAGAACGCAGCGATATGATCGCAGCAGTTTTGTCCGCCGGCATCACCTCGGCGCGAACCTCATCGATGCCAAGCTGCTTGGCCACAGCTTCTGCCGTAAGCTTGTTGTCGCCCGAGATCATCGCAGTCTTGATGCCGAGCTTATGCAGGGCGTCGATCACTGCCTTGCTGCTGGGCTTGATCGTGTCCGCGACAACAATCGCGGCGGCAAGCTTATCATCGATCGCGGCGAATACCGGGGTCTTGCCCTCATCTGCCAGTTTCTCGATCGCGCCAGCAAAGTCCGAGAAATCCAGATGCTCAAGATGTCGCTGCGAGCCAATAGCTACGAGTCGCCCCCCAACCTGGGCGCGCACACCACGCCCCGCTACTGCCTCGAATTCTGTCGCAGCGCCGAGCACTAGCCCTTGGGCCTTTGCAGCTTCGACAATTGCGGCACCGATCGGATGCTCCGATTGCTCCTCAACCGCGGCAACCAGTGCCAGAACCTCATCATGCTCGAAGTCGTCGTCGAGGATCAAATCAGTCAGCACCGGCTTGCCGGACGTCAGTGTTCCTGTCTTGTCGAACGCGACGACGGCTACATCGCCCAGCAGCTGCAACGCCTCGCCCTTGCGAAACAGCACGCCAAGCTCGGCTGCCCGACCCGTGCCAACCATGATCGAAGTAGGCGTGGCTAAGCCCATTGCACATGGGCAGGCGATGATGAGAACGGCGACTGCGTTGACCAATCCAAACACATAGGCTGGACTGGGCCCCCATATCGCCCATGCAGTGAAGGTCAAAGCGGCCAGGGCAATCACAGCAGGCACGAACCAAAGGGTAATCTTGTCAACCACACCCTGGATCGGCAGCTTGCCCCCTTGAGCCTCCTCCACCATCTGGATGATTTGCGCGAGCATTGTGTCGCCGCCCACCTTGGTGGCGCGGAACTGGAAACTGCCCGTGGTATTCAGCGTTCCACCAATCACGTTCGCACCCGTGGTTTTGGCCACAGGGAGCGGTTCGCCCGAGATCATCGACTCGTTAACATGGCTAGCGCCCTCGACAACTTCGCCATCGACCGGAATCTTTTCGCCGGGTCGCACCAGGATTGTATCACCGGTCCTGACCTCTTCGATCGGTAGCTCAATGAAAGCTCCGTTGCGCTGCACCCGTGCGGTCTTTGCCTGCTCACGCATCAGCCGCTGGATCGCCTCGCCGGTGCGGCCCTTGGCGAGCGCCTCCAGCCATCGCCCGAGCAGGATCAACGTAACGATGACTGCGGCGGCTTCGTAGTAGACATATTGGCTTGCGGCAGGTACCGCCTGCGGAACGAAGGTGACCACCACAGAATAAAGATACGCAGCGCTTGCGCCTAGGGCGACCAGCGAGTTCATCTCCGGCGCACCCCGGAGCAGCGCCGGGACGCCAATCTTGAAGAAGCGCCAGCCCGGCCCAAACAGCACGATGCTGGTCAGCACGAAGTAGATCACATAGAGCGCCTGCATGGGGATGAGGGACGTCACCCACATGTGGAAGGGCATAAAGAAGTGGCTGAGCATTTCGACGACAAAGACGGGCAAGGTCAGTGCACCGGCGACTATCACGTCGCGCCGTAGCACAGCCGCGTCCTCATCATGGTGATGGTGACTGCTGTGATCATGCGTTTCGGGCGTGCGCTGCCCGGAATAGCCCGCCTTGGCGATGGACTGGAGCAGGGCGTCGTCGCCAACATTATCGGCAACCGACACGGTCGCGCGTTCTGTGGCTAAATTCACCGCAGCTGCGGTAACCCCAGGCACCTTGAGCAGGGCTTTCTCGACACGAGAGACGCACGACGCGCAACTCATGCCCTTGATATCAATGGAAATCGGTTTGGTGTGGACGTGTTCGTTCATGGCTTTCACCTCGTCCCCGGATATATAAACCTTCCAACTATGGTAAGGTCAAGGGCGGAAGACGGTGTAGGCAGCTAGGCCGAGAGCGCATGGCTCTTTACCAGATGGTCAAAATTCAGGGATTGCACTCTATCAACAGCTAGCCATGGTTAAACAATGGTTTACCGCTGATCTCGGAGAAATCGCCTCACGCAGCCCGGCAGGATTGGTGAACCCAATATGAACCTTCTGCCTCTTTTGTTTGCACACAGTGCATAACGGATGTGCATGAAGTCCATCTTCTAATCACGACCCGGCAGCTATACATAGAGGCCATCAACGAAGGGGAACCGAAATGAACATCCGCCAGAAACTCGCACAGTTTGCCCAGTACCAGCGCACGATGCGCGAGCTTAACGCTCTCGACGCTCGCCAGCTGAACGATCTCGGCATCACCAAGGGCGACATCAAGAACATCGCTCGCGGCACCTACGCCAACTAACACTTGGCTGTCGCATAAGACTTGAGATGAAGGCGTCCGCTTGGGCGCCTTTTGTCTTTTCTGGGGTCTAATCATCTAATCAGGTCTGCCGCCTTGCCGCCGAGGGCGGCAATGAGGTCATCCGGCTTCATGCGGATCTGCAATCCGCGCTGTCCGCCGTTTAGAAAGCACTCGTCTTCAAGGCAAGCGAGTTCCTCAATGCATGTAGGGACCTGCTTTTTTTGCCCGAAGGGGCTGATCCCGCCGACCTTGTACCCGGTGATCCGCTCCGCATCAGCCGGCTTCATCATTTGCGCCGACTTGCCGCCAAAGGCTGCTGCCAGCTTCTTCATGTTGACTTCTTCGTCCGACGGCACGACTACGCAGACGGGCCTGCCATCCACTTCTGCCATCAGAGTCTTAAGCACGACGGACGGTGAAACTCCTAGAGCCTCAGCCGCTTGCAACGCGACGCGATCCGCGTCAGGGTCATAGTCATATGTGGCCGTGGAGAAGGGCACTCCAGCCTTGGTGAGCGCGATGGTCGCCGGTGTGGTCTTGGACAATTGCGGAACTTGTACCCATCAAAGGAAAAATGGCCCCGGATTGCTCCGGAGCCCTTATTCTAATCGGGGCTTGGCTCGGGTGGATAGATCAGACGATACCGCTGGAGCCCGCTTCCACAACAGGCCGGATTTCGGCGACTTTCTCGCGATATTTGGCAGCGCGATAGGTGCCGAGCAGGTCGATGGCGCCGCCTTTTTCGAGGCGCGACATAGCCAGAATCGGCTCCAAATCGGTGCGGAAAGCGGTTCGCAGATACTGGGTTGCGGTTAGCGGACTGTTATCGGCTTGAGCCTCCAAAAGGCCCTTTCGGTCAACCAGGAGTGCCTGAGCATAGGCGCGCTGCACATCCGAGGCGGAGAGCATCAGCGACTCGATTGGGTCGGTTACGTTATGGGATTGGTCAAGCATGTGCGCCGGGTGGAAATCAGCGTCGCGCGTTTCGATATCGACCAGCTCGTTGAAGACGAGGAACAGGCGGTAGGGATCGACCGAGCCTGCGTCGAGATCGTCGTCGCCATATTTGCTGTCGTTGAAGTGGAAGCCGCCAAGCTTGCCGAACTGGGCCAGGCGCGAGACGATCATCTCGATGTTGACGTTTGGCGCGTGGTGGCCGAGGTCGACGAGGCAAAAGGCTTTGTCGCCGAGTTCCTTGGCGATGATGTAATTAGTGCCCCAATCCTGCACGACAGTAGAATAGAACGCCGGCTCGTACATCTTGTGTTCGGTATAGATGCGCCAGTCGTCGGGTAGGGCGGCGTAGATGGCTTTGGCCGAGTCGAGATAGCGCTCGAACTGGGTGGCGAAGTTGACCTGGCCCGGGAAGTTGGAGCCGTCGCCAATCCAGACCGTGAGGGCCTTGGACCCGATGGTCTTGCCGATCTCGATACATTCCAGATTGTGCTCGATGGCCTGCTGGCGGGTGGCCGCGTCGGCTGCCGAGAGCGAGCCATATTTGTAGCTCTGCAGCTGGCCCTTGGCGTCCGAGAAGGTGTTTGAGTTCATCGCGTCAAACCGGAGGTTGAAGCGGGATGCGGCTTGCTTCAAGCGGTTCGGATCGGCGTTGTCCCACGGGATGTGGAGCGAGACGGTGTTGGTCGCCTGCGTCAGCTGGGCGATCACGGCGCAGTCTTCGATCTTGTCGAAGATGTCGCGCGGCTCGCCAGGACCGGGGAAGCGGGCAAAGCGCGTGCCGCCAGTGCCAACGCCCCACGAGGGGACGGCGACGTTAAACGCGGATACCTTGGCTTTGATGGCATCGATGGAGATGCCGCGCCGGTCGAGGCGTTCGCCGAGCGAGTCATAGTCGGCGCGAAGATGGGCTTCGTGCTTGGCGTTTTCGGCTTCGACGACAGATGGGTCGATCATGTGTTCGGTCATTTGTGGCTCCCTAGCGACCCCCTCCCTCGGTCCCTCCCCTCAAGGGGGAGGGAAGAACAAGAGCCGCATCCTCGGTGTTTGTTGTATCGCCCCCTCCCCCTTGAGGGGAGGGTCGGAGAGGGGTCTATCGGCCCCTTCCAGATGGCTTACCGCGTGAACGACTGGGCATTGCCCGCGTCGACGTTGATGATGTTGCCCGTGGACTTGGCCGAGGCTTCCGAGGCGAAGAAGTAGATGGCTTCGGCGATGTCCTCGGGGAAGACGGAGCGCTTGAGCATGGAGCGCTGGCGATACATTTCCTCGAGGCCATCCTTGTCGGTCTTGTAGGTCGAGGCGCGCTGCTCGAGCCATTCGCCGGCCCAAATTTTGGAGCCGCGTAGGACGGCGTCAGGATTGACGACGTTGACGCGGATCTGTGCCTCCGCGCCTTCAAGAGCCAGGCAGCGGGCGAGGTGGATCTCGGCGGCTTTGGCCGTGCAATAGGCGGCGGCATTGGGTGAAGCGGCAAGGCCGTTCTTGCTGGCTACGAACACGACATTGCCGCCGATCTTCTGACTGCGGAACAGGCGGAAGGCTTCGCGGCTGACGAGGAAATAGCCTGTGGACAGGATGTCCATGTTCTTGTTCCAGAGCTCGAGCGTGGTGTCCTCGATCGGGGCGGAGGAGGCGAGGCCCGCATTGGAGACGAGGATGTCGAGGCCGCCAAATTCAACCACGGCATGGGCGAAGCCGGCGAGGACCTGTTCTTCCCGTGTGACGTTAATGTTGACAGGACGCACGAAGTCCTTGCCGAAGGCTCCGCCCAGTTCTTCCGTGGCGCTGTCGAGAGCCGTCTGGTCAATATCAGCGAGCACGACGCAGGCGCCTTCGCGCAGCAGGCGAACGGCGGTGGCCTTACCGATGCCGCCCGCGCCGCCGGTGACCAGCGCGATCTTGCCGGCCAGCGACTTTGGCTTGGGCATGCGCGCAAGCTTCGCCTCTTCAAGCAGCCAATATTCGATGTCGAAGGCTTCCTGCTCGGGCAGCCCCTGGTATTCGTTGACGGTAGAGGCGCCGCGCATCACGTTGATGGCATTGACGTAGAACTCGCCGGAGATGCGGGCGGTGGCCTTGTCCTTGGCAAAGGTGATCATCCCGACGCCCGGGATGAGGTAGACAACGGCGTTGGGGTCGCGGATGGCCGGCGAATTGTCGTGCTTGGAGCGCTCGTAATAGGCGGTGTAATCAGCGCGATAGGCCGCGATGGCGTCGGCAAGGCCGGCGATCACAGCATCCACGTCCGAATTGGCCGGATCGAACTCGATCACCAGCGGGCGGATCTTGGTGCGCAGGAAATGGTCGGGGCAGGAGGTACCGAGCGCTGCGAGCGGACGAAGGTTCTTGGAGTTCACGAACTCCAGCACGGCCGGGGAATCATCGAAATGGCCGAGCTTGTGGCTGTCCTCGGAGATGAAGCCGCGGATCTTGGGCATCAGGCGGGCCGCAATGGCGCGGCGCTGTTCGGCGGGCAGGGACTCGACGGCCTGGCCGCCAAAGATAGTCTTCCCCTCAGTTTCCTTTTCGAACCACTCGATGGCCTGGTTGATGATGAGAAGCGTGGTTTCATAGCATTCCTTGGGCGTGTCGCCCCAGGTGAAAAGGCCGTGTGACTCAAGGATCAGGCCCTTGGCATTGGGGTTCTCCTCGCAGAACTTGCCCAGCCACAGGCCCAGCTCAAAGCCGGGCTTCTTCCAAGGCAGCCAGCCGATGGTGTCGCCAAATATCTGCTGCGTCAGTTCTTTGCTGTTCTTGGACGCCGCGATGGCGATGATCGCATCGGGGTGCATGTGATCGACAAACGGGTGATTCACATAGGCATGGAGCGGCGTGTCGATCGAGGCCGCACGCGGGTTGAGGTTGAACGTTGCATGGGGGAGGTAGCCCACCATCTCGTCTTCGAACTCGACGCCCCGATAAAGACCCTTCAGGGCGCGCAGCTTGTCCATGTAGAGGGTGGAGAAGCCATCGAGCTTGATCGAGGCGCTGTCGCCGCCCGAGCCCTTGACCCAGAGCACTTCGACCATTTCGCCGGTGAGCGGGTCCTTCTGCATGATCTTGGAGGAAGTGTTGCCACCACCATAATTGGTGACGCGCTTGTCGCTTCCCAGGAGGTTCGAGCGATAGACGAGGCGCTCGGGCTCGCTCATGGCGGCGGCTTTGGCATCGTCCCAAAGGTTCGCAAGGCGCTGGGGCGCGGTGGTGGACATGAAGTCTCCTCCAAAGAGATTTGTGGTCGCCGTTTGTGCGCGACATGGCCACGATCACCCGTCAGTGTCAATCATAAACAATCAGCACTGATCGAAAGGCGATGATCTTGTTCGTTGTTGATGGTTTGATGATTGACACTGATCAAATTCGGTGTGAAGGAATGCGCTAGGAGGATACCAGCATTGCATGAGAGCGAGCGCCATAGAGTGATCCTGGCGGCGGTTCAAAGCCGGCCGGTGATGACTGTTGCCGATCTGTGCGAGGTGACAGGTTCGTCTGAAGCTACGATCCGCCGGGACATTGCAGCGCTTGACGACCGCGGCGAGTTGCGACGCGTACGGGGCGGCGCCGAGGCGATGAACCCGCCAGAACAGTCGGCGCTGATGGGGCGGCCCTTTTCGGTCAATGAAACGATCAACATTGGGCAGAAGCGCGCTATTGCGCGGGCGGCGGTGGAACTATGCCGGGACGGTGAGCCGATCATCATCAATGGCGGTACGACCACCTACCAGATGGTGCACCATCTGACCGGCCGGCGATTGAGCGTCTTCACCAACAGCTTCGCCATTGCCGAGTATCTGATTCATAACTCACGCTGTTCTGTCGTTATTCCGGGCGGCACAGTGTATCGCGAGCAGAACGTTATCCTGTCGCCCTTTGGTGGCGTGGTGGCGAGCCATTTCTATGCCAAGCGCATGTTCCTGGGTTGCCAGGGCATCGGCGCGCACGGGCTGATGGAGGCCGACCCGATGGTGGTCCAGTCCGAGCTGGGCCTCATCGGGCAGGCGGACGAAGTGATCGTGCTGGCCGATTCATCCAAGTTTTCGGGGAGATCGAGCCTCATCCTGTGTGGGCTCGACCGAATAGCCGCCGTCATCACCGATAGCGGAATACGCGACGAGGACCGCCAAATGCTGGAAACGGCAGGCGTGCGGCTCATCGTGGCGGAAACAAGTGCCATGGGCGAACGGCAAGCTGCCGTCGCCTGAGGCCGAAATGCCAAGATCAGAAGATCCCAGGGAGGGAACACCGGAATGAAACTGCTCAAACTCCTCGCCGCGACCACTGCGGTCGCCGCCTTGCTCGCCAGCCCCGCTTTCGCCCAGACGCGCATTGCGCTCGTCGTGAAGTCGCTCGGTAATGGCTTCTTTGACGCCGCCAACAAGGGCGCCCAGGAAGCTGCCGCCGAACTGGGCGATGTCGAAGTCATCTATACCGGTCCGACCGCTGCGACCGCCGAAGCCCAGATCGAAGTCATCAACTCGCTGATCGCCCAGCAGGTTGACGCCATTGCCATCTCTGCCAACGATCCAGACGCGCTGGTGCCGGCACTGCAGCGCGCCATGCAGCGCGGGATCAAGGTCATCAGCTGGGATTCAGGCGTTGCTCCCGAAGGCCGGCAACTGCACCTCAACCCATCGGACACCAATCTGATCGGCGAGACCATCATCAAGCTGGCGGCCGACTATCTGCCTGAAGGGGGCGACGTCGCCATTCTGTCGGCTGCGTCCACCGCAACCAACCAGAACGCCTGGATCGAAGCCGCCAAGGCCGCGCTGCCCGAGAAGTTCCCCAACATCAATCTCGTGGCCACCGTTTATGGCGACGATGACTCGGTGAAATCCACCGACGAAGCCAAGGGCCTGATCGCGTCCTATCCGAACCTCAAGGCCATCATTGCTCCTACCACTGTGGGCGTCGTGGCTGCGGCCCAGGTCGTGACCGACCAGGATCTGATCGGCAAGGTCAACGTGACGGGTCTTGCGCTCCCATCCGAGTTCAAGCAATTCATCGACAACGGTGCTTCCCAGGCCGTGGCGCTGTGGAACCCGATCGATCTGGGCTACTCGGCTGTGATGCTGGCCAATGGTCTGGTCGAAGGCCAGGAAGCGGCTCCCGGCGCAACGCTATCGATCGGTCGCGTGGGTGAAGTGACGCTCGACGACACGAACTCCGCGGCGATGGCTGCGCCGTTCGAGTTCAACAAGTCCAATATCGAAGAGTTCTCCAAGATTTACTGATCTTGTACCGGTCCGGCGCTTCGGCGCCGGATCATTTACTCACCGCTATGGTGAAAGAACTTATGACCGACCCCATTCTCACTTTGAACGGCATTTCCAAGAGCTTTCCCGGCGTTCGGGCGCTCAACAATGTGTCGCTCGAGCTTTATGCCGGCGAGGTGACGGCCCTGATCGGGGAGAACGGGGCGGGGAAATCGACCCTGGTCAAGACCATGACCGGCATCTACCAGCCCGATGGCGGCGAGATCCGCGTTGGCGGCAAACTCGTGACGCTGCCGACCGCGCACTCGGCGTCGGCCGTGGGCATTACGGCAATCCACCAAGAAACGGTGCTGTTCGATGAACTGACAGTCGCTGAAAACATCTATCTCGGGCATGCGCCGCGCAATCGCTTCGGGATGATCGATTGGCGCACGATGCACGCGGAAGCGAAGAAGACACTCGACTCAATGGCGGCGGGGATTAATCCCGACATCAAGCTCAAGGAACTCGGCATTGCCAAGAAGCACTTGGTCGCGGTGGCGCGGGCGCTCTCGATCGACGCGAGCGTCGTGATCATGGACGAGCCGACCGCCGCCCTGAGCCAGAAGGAGATCGAGGAGCTTTATGTCCTGATCGAACTGCTCAAGCAGGGGGGCAAGGCGATCCTCTTCATTTCGCACAAATTCGACGAGATCTATCGCATCGCCGACCGCTTCACCGTGTTTCGCGATGGCGAACAGGTGGGCAAGGGCATGATCAAGGAGACGAGCCAGGGCCAGATCGTACAGATGATGGTGGGCCGAGCCGTGGACCATATCTTCCCCGAGCGGACCTCCCGCGTTGGCGATGTGGTACTCGAGGCCAAGGGGCTGAGCCACCCGACCGAGTTCGATGATGTGTCCTTTGCCGTGCGCAAGGGCGAGATCCTGGGGTTCTATGGGCTGGTCGGGGCAGGGCGCTCCGAGGTCATGCAAGCCGTGTTCGGGATGACCCAGCTGTCGGGCGGATCGCTGGTGCTCGAAGGGAAGGCCATCGCGCCACGCTCGGCGGCCGATGCTGTGGACGCCGGCATTGTCTATGTGCCCGAGGAGCGCGGCAAGCAGGGCGTCATTACGGGCGAGCCGATCTTCAAGAACGTTTCGCTGCCATCGCTGCGCAAGACGTCCAAATCCGGCTTTCTGCGCATGGCTGGAGAGTATGCGCTGGCCCGGACCTATACCGAACGGCTGGATTTGCGCGCGTCGTCCTTGAGCCAGGACGTGTCGACATTGTCGGGCGGCAACCAGCAGAAGGTGGTGATCGCAAAATGGCTCGCGACACTGCCCAAGGTCATCATTCTTGATGAACCGACCAAGGGCATCGACATCGGATCCAAAGCCGCGGTGCATCAGTTCATGAACGAACTCGTGGCGGAAGGACTGAGCGTCATCATGGTCTCGTCCGAACTGCCCGAGGTCTTGGGCATGAGCGACCGCATCGTCGTGATGCGCGAGGGCCGAGTCATCGCGACATTGGAGAACAACCGGTTAAAACCCGAAACGCTGGTTCGGCTGGCGGCGGGTATCGCCGAGGAGCAGGCAGCATGAAGGCGCTGGGCAAGCATCGCGAGATCTGGCTGGCTTTCGCCATCATCGTTCTCCTGGTGATCGTCACGGCGCGCTTCCCACGCTTTGCGCAGCCGCAGAACCTGCTGACCATTTTGAACGATACATCGATCCTGATGATGCTGGCGCTCGGCCAGATGGCGGTGATCCTCACCCGTTCGATCGACCTCAGCATGGCGGCCAACCTGGCGCTGACCGGCATGATCGTGGCCATGACCAATGCGGCGTTTCCGGGTGTACCAATCCCGCTGCTGATGGCGATGTGCCTCGTGATCGGGGCTGGGTTGGGCGCGTTCAATGGCGTGCTGGTGTGGAAGCTGAACATCCCACCAATCGTCGTGACGCTGGGCACCCTTACCATCTATCGCGGGCTAGTGTTCGTCATTTCCAACGGCGCCTGGGTCAATGCGGCACAGATGAGCCCGGATTTTATCGGCCTTCAGCGCGCGGTGTTCCTGGGGCTGCCGGTGCTGAGCTGGTTCGCCATCGCAACGGCTGTGCTGTTCTGGCTGCTGATGACCCGAACCCCGCTCGGCCGCTCGCTCTACGCTATTGGGGTGAACCCCACCGCCTCGGTCTATACCGGCATCAATGTGGGGCGGACCAAGTTCATGGCTTACACCATAGCTGGGGCGGTGGCGGGGCTGTGCGGTTATCTCTGGGTGTCGCGCTACGTGATCGCCTCGACTGAAGTGGCGAGTGGGTATGAATTGACCATCATTGCGGCCTGCGTGATCGGCGGCGTGTCTATTGCCGGTGGTGTCGGGAGCGTTCTGGGTGTGCTGCTAGGGGCGATCTTCCTCGGTGTCATCAACAACGCCCTCCCGGTAATCAACATCTCTCCGTTCTGGCAGATGGCGATCTCGGGCTCGGCAATCCTGCTGGCCATGGTGCTCAACGCTCGGGGCGAGCAGCGCAAGGGCCGCATCATCTTGAAGAAAGCGGAAGCCGCATGACGGACACAACAGCGCCGCACCGCCGCCTGCCCAACCGGCTCGACAACCCGTTCAAGTCAGTCGTGCTGAGCTGGGAATCGCTGCTGGTGCTCGTGGCCATCGCCATCTTCATCCTCAATTCCCTTGCCTCGCCCTATTTCCTGAACGAATGGTCCCTTTCGGACATGACGTTCAACTTCACAGAAAAGGCGCTGATCGCGCTCGCCATGGCGCTGTTGATCGTCTCGGGCGAGATCGATCTCTCGGTTGCCGCCATCATCGCGCTGGCATCGACGCTGATGGGCCTAGCCCTGCAATATGGCGCCGACACACCCCTGCTGGTGCTGATCGGCGTGGGTACCGGCATTGCCTGCGGCGCCTTCAACGGGTTTTTGGTGACCGGGCTAAAACTGCCCTCCATTGTTGTTACGATTGGCACGATGAGCCTCTTCCGCGGCATCAGCTTCATCATCCTGGGCGACCAGAGCTTCAAAGGCTATCCGCCAAGCTTTTCCTGGTTTGGGCAGGGCTATGTGTGGTGGGTGATCTCGTTCGAACTCGTGCTGTTCCTCGTCTGTGCCGCAATCTATTACGTGCTGCTGCAGCGCACCAATTTCGGACGCCGTGTCTATGCCATCGGCAATAATGAAACTGCCGCGCTGTTCTCCGGCGTGCGCGTTGGACAAACCAAGTTCATCCTTTTCTGCCTGACGGGCTTGATGAGCGGCATGGCTTCGGTGCTGCTGACCGCGCGGCTGGGTTCGACCCGTCCCTCGATTGCCGAAGGCTGGGAGCTCGAGGCGATCACCATGGTGGTGCTGGGCGGAGTTTCGATCCTGGGCGGTGCAGGCTCGATCGTCGGCGTGGTGCTGGCGGCGTTAATCATGGGATTGGTAACGTTTGGGCTCGGGCTGCTCAACGTTCCCGGGATTGTCATGTCGATCTTTATCGGCGCGCTGCTGATCGTGGTGATTGCCCTGCCCATCCTGTTCCGCATGTGGCGGCAGCGGGCGTAATGGGCAGTGCGCCTCACCTAGAACCGATATATATGAGGCACCATGAATGAACATGTCGCCTCCCTTTCCTCCGAACCCATCATCCTCAACGGCAAGCCGCTGAGCTTTTCCGACATCGCCCGGATCAGCGAACGAAGGGCGCCCTTGCTTGCTGATCGAGCGGCAATGGAGCGTGTGGCCAGGGCGCGCGAGGTCATCGAAGAGGCAATAGCCAATCACCAGCCGGTCTATGGGGCGACTACCGGCGTGGGGGCCATGAAGGACGTCGAGTGGACGACCGACCAGCTCGATGCCTTCAACATGGGACTCGTCCGGGCCCACCATTTTGGCACCGGAGAGGCCTTTTCCAATCATATCGTGCGCACCGCGATGGCGATCCGGGTGAATATGGCTCTGACCGGCCGGGTAGGGTGCACGACAGATCTGGTGGAAGCCTATCTGGCACTGCTCTCGGCCGATGTGGTCCCTGTCGTGCGGCGCACCGGTTCGATCGGCTGTGCCGATATCGGCTTGATGGGGCAGATCGGGGCCGTTTTGACCGGCGCCGGTGAGGCGACCTTCGAGGGGCGCCGCCAGCCGGCCACAGAGGCGCTCACCAGCGCCGGGCTAAAGCCGTTCCGGCTAGCCCCGCGCGACAGCCTTGCCTCGGTTTCAACCAACGCTGTCGGGTATGCCGCTGCCGCCGCGGCAATCCGGGAGGCTGCCTCCAGCACGCGGGTGATGCTGGCAACGGCGCTGACGACGGCCGGGGCGCTTGGCGCCTCGCGTGACCCGTGGAAGGCCGTGGCGCATGTCGGAACCGACCGGGAAGCCGGAATTGGAGCCTGGCTCTATTTCAATGCCAAGGGGTGGGACTGGCCGAACGCCACGCATATCCAGGACCCGCTGAGCCTGCGCATGATGAGCCAGGTGTTTGCAACAGCGTTCGAAACTCTGGTGGCTTCAGGCAAGATCCTCCTGGCGGCGACGGGCAGGACGGACGATAATCCGGTGGTGGCCGGTGGACAGATCTTGACCTCCGGCGGATCGCTTCCGCTCGACGTCACAGTGTTTCTCGAGACGGTTCAGGTCGGGTTGACACATGTAGCCCGCAATTCATTCAACCGGTGCGTCTTGCTCGGCAATGGCGGGCGACGCGGGCTGCCAGTCAATTTAGTGCCGCCCGGGGCAATCGCAACCGGCTTCGGTCCAATCATCAAGCTGGCAGGAGAGTTGTTCGCGCGCGTGCTGTCGATGAGCAACCCGGTGTCGCTGACCTCCATGGTTGTGGCCGACGGCATCGAAGACGAAGCAACTTTTCTTCCCCTGGTTGTCGAGCGGTTGGAGCGGCAGGTACTTGCGTTGCGACGGCTGGCTGCGCTCGAAGCAATCCTCGCCTCGCAAGCCATGGACATATCGCAAGACCGTCCCGGCAATGTTCCTGGCATCATCTATGATCTGGTCCGTACCCATGCTGCGTTCTATGTCGAGGACCGGCCGCTTTCAACGGAAGTGGAAGCAGTTGAAAGTGCATTGCAATCGGATAGCTTCATGGGTGAACTTATATCTCACTCAACCATCATGGAACTGGACGAGTTTTTCGCGTTGGGGCCGGTCGCCTAGAATTTGCGGCCTAGCCCAATTTTGCCGATAGGTTAGGTTAGGAACAGCCGGGAGCCGCTGCAGGCGGAACATTCCGGAGAACACGGAGACATCAATGCGCCTCAAATCCACACTTCTGAGCGCCGCCGCCGCGCTTGCGATCTCGGTTACCGCAGCCAATGCCCAAGTCGTTGTTTCGTCCAAGATCGACACCGAGGGTGGCGTTCTAGGCAACATCATCAAGCAGGTGCTTGAAGCCAACGACATTCCAGTTGAGGATCGTATCCAACTGGGCGGTACCCCTATCGTCCGCGAGGCGATCACTGCCGGCGAAATCGACATTTATGCCGAGTATACCGGCAATGCGGCGTTCTTTTTCGAGCGCGCAGAAGACCCGATCTGGAACGATGCAGCTTCGGCCTATGCCGAAGCCGCCAAGCTTGACTTCGAAGCCAACAAGATCGTCTGGCTTTCGCCATCGCCTGCCAACAACACTTGGGCCGTGGCCGTTCGCAACGATATTGCCGAGGCTAATAACCTCAACACTTTCACCGAATTCGGCGCCTGGGTTGCCGGTGGTGGCGAGGTCAAGCTCGCTGCGTCCGCGGAGTTCGTGAACTCGCCGGCCGCTCTGCCCAAGTTTCAGGAAGTGTACGGTTTCACCCTGTCGCCTGACCAGCTGGTGACGCTTTCAGGCGGTGACACCGCTGCGACCATTGCTGCGGCCGCCCAGCAGACCAATGGCGTGAACGCCGCCATGGTTTACGGCACGGACGGCGGCATTGCGCCATCGGGCCTCAAGGTGCTCGAAGACGACAAGGGCGTACAGCCGGTTTACCAGCCAGCCCCGATCATCCGCGAGGAAGTGCTGACCGAATACCCGCAGATCGAAGAGCTGCTCAAGCCCGTGTTCGAAGGGCTGACACTCGAAGTTCTGCAGGACCTGAATGGCCGCGTGCAGGTGGGTGGTGAAGCAGCTGCTGCCGTTGCGACGGACTACCTGACCCAGGGCGGCTTCCTGGAGTAGAGCTGCTGCATCGGAAGCGTTCGCTTTGGAGTGCTTTGATGCGCACGGCTTCTCACCGCGTGATTCCCGCGCAGGCGGAAACCTCTGTCGAACGGACGTCCCCGCTTGCGCGGGGATGACGTGGTGAAAAGAGCAACCTCTTGAAAGCGAGCGATGTGAGCCTCGTTTTTGTAAACCTGATCAAGCCGGAGCCCATGTGAGCATTGCGGGAACATCGCCACCAAGCGCCCGGCCGGTCTGGCTAGCACTTGATAAGCTTGGTGTACTCATTGCGGCTGTCGCGCTCGCCGGTGTGTTCCTGCCATTTGCTTTGTTTCGGGCGAACCGAATTGTTTTGGGCGAGCCGCGCTCGCTGCTCGATGCCCTGCCGGGTTTTCCATCGGGTTTTCTGATCGGCGTATTGCTGGTTGGCCTTGTTGCGGCAGTTCTGAGGGTACCAACCCTGGCCAAGCTTGCAGCCGGATTTCTGGTGCTCGGCGTCTTGCTATTTTTTATCGGCTGGTCTGGGAGCTATTTGACACCGGACGGCGACAATTTTGCCCGGGTTTCGCCGGGGGCCGGGTTTTGGCTGATCCTGTTTGCCTTTGCCCTCCTTGTAACGGACGCGCTGACGCGGTTGCATCTGGCGCCGGCAGTGAAGATTGCCGTGCTGGCCGGCGTCATTGCTGCCATGGCCTTGCTCCTTTGGAGCGGTAGCTGGAACGATCTGTCCACGCTCAAGGAATACAGCACCCGCGCTCCAGCTTTTTGGGCCGAGGCGCGGACCCATCTGGCCCTAGCCTTTGGCTCCGTGGCTATTGCGACTGTCGTAGGTATTCCGCTGGGCATTCTTTGCTACAAGATCAGGCCGCTACGCGCGTCTGTGCTGAACGTGCTCAACATCGTTCAAACCATTCCTTCCATAGCCCTGTTCGGCCTTCTGATTGCGCCCCTGGCATGGGTTGCCGCCAACGTTCCAGGCGCATCGGCGCTGGGCATTTCCGGCATCGGCGCCGCGCCTGCACTGGTGGCGCTCTTCGCCTATTCGCTGCTGCCAATTGTCTCCAATACCGTTGTGGGGCTCTTGAGCGTTTCGCCCGCAGCGGTGGATGCCGCGGAGGGCATGGGCATGACCAGCTGGCAGCGTTTGTTGGCTGTCGAATTGCCGCTTGCCTTTCCGGTGATCCTGACAGGCATCCGCATCGTTCTGGTGCAAAACATCGGGCTCGCGACCATTGCGGCACTGATCGGCGGCGGGGGCTTTGGGGTGTTTGTGTTTCAGGGGATCGGACAGACGGCCATGGATCTTGTGCTGCTCGGCGCCGTGCCGACGGTGGCTCTGGCGTTCGCCGCTGCCGTGGTGCTTGATGCGCTTGTTGAAATGACCTCCCGCGGAGGGCGCAGGGCTTGATCGAGATCGACGACATCACCAAGAGCTATAGCGGCGCGATCGTTGTTGATCGCGTCACGCTCACTATCGAGCCGCGCTCCATCTGCGTGATCGTGGGCACATCCGGGTCCGGCAAGACCACGCTGATGCGCATGATCAACAAGCTGGTGGAACCGACTTCCGGGCACATCCGCATCGACGGACAGGATATTTCGGGGATTCCGGCTTACGAGCTGCGCCGGCGGATCGGCTATGCCATCCAGGGGCATGGCCTGTTTCCCCATCGCACCGTTGGCCAGAACGTCGCGACGGTGCCCAAGCTGCTCGGCTGGGACAAGCGCAAGACGGCCGATCGCGTCGATGAATTGCTGAGCCTGTTCCAGCTTGAACCCGGCCAGTTCCGCGATCGCCTGCCGCATGAACTCTCAGGTGGCCAGCAACAGCGTGTCGGCGTTGCACGGGCCCTGGCGGCGGAGCCCAACATTCTCCTGATGGACGAGCCTTACGGCGCGCTCGACCCGGTGATCCGGGCCAAGGCGCAGGAGGACCTTCTCGCCATCCAACGCCGCTTCGGCACAACGATCGTGCTGGTGACGCACGACATGGAGGAGGCCATTCACCTGGGCGACACCATTGCCGTCATGGACAAGGGCAAACTGCTGCAATGCGCCAAGCCGGCGGAGATCATCGCCAATCCAGCAACGCCGTTCGTCGCCGAACTGATCGGGACGAGTGAGCGGCCTTTCCGGCTGCTGTCGCTGGCAAGGGTCGCCGACCATGTGGAGCCTGGGACTGTCGAAGGCAAGCCGATCGATGCGGGCGCATCCTTGCGCGACGCTTATGCCGAGTTGCTATGGTCCGGCCGTCCGGCGTTACCCGTGCGCCGCGATGGGCAGATCATCGGGCAGGTGACGCTGGGAGCATTGTCTCGGCTGGCAGCGCGGCCGCAATGACGATTGGTAATCTCCTGCGGCTTGTCGCCTTCGGTCTGCTGGTCGCGCTGCTGATTTCGCCGGACCTGTTCACCGGGTTCTTCGGCCTTTTCACGAAGAACAATCAGCCGGCGATCTACAACCAGGGCAGCCTGCTCGATATCACGATCAATCATTTGGGCATTGTGCTTGCGGCCACTTTGGCAGCGACGGTGATTGCGGTCGGGCTGGCGATCATCGTGACGCGGCCATTTGGGGCAGAATTCCTGCCCTTGTCGCGCTCGCTGGCCAATGTGGGGCAGACCTTTCCGCCCGTCGCCGTCCTGGCGCTGGCAGTTCCCATGCTGGGTTTTGGTACGGCGCCGACGCTAGTCGCTCTGTTCCTTTACGGCCTGCTGCCGATCTTTGAGAATACGCTAACTGGGCTGACCAATCTGCCGCCAGCCGTGACCGATGCTGCCAAGGGCGTGGGCATGACGGGGTGGCAGCGGCTGGTCAAGGTTGAGCTGCCCCTGGCACTGCCGGTGATTCTGGCTGGCGTTCGGCTTTCGACAGTCATTTCGCTGGCGACCGCAACGATCGGGTCGACTGTCGCGGCGCGGACGCTGGGCGAGGTGATCATCGCAGGCTTGTTGTCGAGCAACACGGCTTTCGTTTTGCAGGGCGGCTTGATCGTGGGCGTGTTGGCAGTGCTGATCTATGATGCGCTGTCGACGCTCGAGCGCAGCCTGATGGCCCGCACCGGACAATTGGGCCGCGCATCGGCTTAGGAACTTTCGGGGATATTGCGCATGTCTGACTTCGATCTTGTCTTGTCTGGCACTGTCGTGCTGCCTGATGCTGTTATCGAGAACGGTTTCGTGGCCGTACGAGACGGAAAGATCGCGCTCGTGGGAGAGGGCACGGCACCGGCTGGGCACGAACGCCATGAACTCGGCGAGGCGCTGATCCTGCCCGGCGCCATCGATGCGCAGACCCATTCGCTCAGCCAGAAGGATCAGGAGGATTTCATCTGGTCTACGCGCTCGGCCGCGGCTGGCGGAGTGACCACCATTGTCGACATGCCCTATGACGAGGGCAATCTGGTGTGTTCGGCTGAAGCAGTGCAACGGAAAGTCGCGCATGCCGAGCCGCAGGCGCGGGTAGATTTTGCGCTTTATGGCACTGTGAACCCCGAAGAGGGCGCGTCGCGTATTTTCGAACAGGTCGAAGCAGGCGTCGCGGCGTTCAAGTTCTCGACCTTCGGCACCGATCCGGTGCGCTTTCCCCGCATCCCGCCGGCCCTGCTGGAGGAATGCTTTGCCGCTATCACGCCGACCGGCCTGACGGCAGGCGTACACAATGAAGACGATGAGGCGGTTCGCGCTGCCATCGCCAAGGTCAAGGCATCGGGCATCACCGATTATCGCGCCCACGCCATGAGCCGCCCGCCGCTGACCGAACTGTTGGCGAGCCTGCAAATCTATGAGACTGGCGCGATGACCGGGTGTCCGGCCCATGTGGTGCACTGCTCGCTTGGCCGAGGATACGAGATCGCGCGCTCCTACCGCGACCAAGGGTTCGATGCGACCATAGAGTGCTGCATCCACTATCTTGTCTTGGATGAAGAAAATGACGTCAAGCGCCTGGGCGGCAAGGCCAAGATCAATCCGCCGATCCGGCCGCGGGCGGAGGTCGAGAAGATCTGGGAGCATGTGCGCCAGGGCAACGTGACCCTGGTGTCGACCGACCATGTGAGCTGGTCAGAAAATCGCAAGAACAATCCGGACATGCTCGCCAATGCGTCGGGTGTGCCAGGGCTTGAGGTGATGGTGCCATTGTTCGTCAAGGGCGCTCTGGAACGTGATATCCCGCTGACCTGGGCGGCAAAGCTGATGGCGCACAATCCGGCCCGGCACTTCCGCCTTGGGCAGAAGGGCGCGCTGGAAGTTGGCACAGACGCCGACATTGCTGTGCTGTTCCCCCGGCCCAAGCGCTACGACGCGGCGGAAAGCGGGCACAATGTGGTGGGCTGGTCGCCGTATAACGGCATCGAACTGCCCTGGAACGTAGGGCTGACTTACTTGCGTGGGCAGCAGGTGTTCGACGGTACCAAGGTTGCCGAGCCGGGCACGGGGCGGTTCGTGCGGCCAGAGGCGCGTGCGTGATCCCCAACTCCCCCATCCGTGCCGACCGGATCGGCGCCGACATCGATGCACTAGCGGCAATCACTGAACCCGGACGCCCTTGGACGCGGCGGGCTTTCACGCCGATGTTCCTCCAAGGACGGAGCTGGCTGGAACGAGCGATGCAGGCGGCGGGGGCGGTGACGCAGATCGATGCTTCAGGCAATCTGGTCGCCACCATCCCCGGCCAGCGGCCGGAGCTTGGCACGATCATGCTGGGCTCGCATTCGGATACTGTACCCGATGGCGGGCGGTTCGACGGGATCGCGGGTGTGATTGCAGGACTTGAAGTCGCCCGGGCGATGCGCGACCAGGGCGTCGTGCTGGCACACAATTTGGAGATTGTCGACTTCTTGGCCGAAGAAGTATCGATCTTTGGCGTGTCCTGCGTCGGCAGCCGGGGCATGAGCGGCACGCGCCCGAAGGAATGGCTGGCTCGCGAAAGCGACGGCACTACATTGGAACAGGCCATCGGCCAAGTGGGCGGCAATCTCGTGCGGCCGGGGCAGCGCGATGATATCAGGGCTTTCCTCGAACTGCATATCGAGCAGGGGCCAGTGCTGCAGGATGAGCAACTGGATGTTGGCGTAGTGACGGCCATCGCGGGTATCACGCGTATCGAGATCATTGTCGAAGGCCGGGCCGATCACGCAGGCACGACGCCCATGGGGTTGCGCAAGGATGCATTGACGACGGCATCCTGGATCGTGCTCGGCGTGGAGGAACTGGCCAAAGCGCTGGCCAGCGGGCCAGAACATTTTGCGGCTACGGTGGGTGAGTTCGAAATGTCGCCCAATGCGGCTAATGTGGTGCCGGCGCGGGTGCGAATGTTGATTGATGCGCGAGCGGAAACGCGTGCCGACATGGACCGTTTTCTCGATGAATTGGGCAAGGGCGTTGCTGCGATTGCCCACAAGACAGGGGTGAACATTTCTGGGCCCCGCATTGTTTCAGACAATCCGCCAACGCCGCTGGACCCTGGCGTGCTCGACCTGCTCGATGCTGCCTGCGAAAGCGCGGGTGCCCGGCATAGGCGGATGGCTTCGGGGGCTGGCCATGACACGGCCTGGATGGCGCGGATCACCGGGGCCGCGATGATCTTTGTGCCGTGCAAGGACGGACGCAGCCATTCCCCGGACGAGTTAGCCACCACAGACGACATTGCGCTGGGCGCCGCTGTCCTGCTGGATGCGGTCAAGGCGCTCGATATCAAACTGCAGGAGAAGATTTGATGGGGCGCATCCTGACTGAAAAGGACGTCGAAGCTGCCGTGCGCGGTGGCTCCGTCTATGCGGCTGGCGGAGGTGGCTGGGCGGATCATGGGCGCATGCTGGGGAAGGCAGCCGTCAGCATCGGCAAGCCGGAACTGGTCAGCATCGAGGAACTGGACCCCAACGATTGGGTGGCAACAGCCGCGGCCATCGGCGCTCCGGCATCGACCACGCCATGGGAAATGAGGGGCGTGGACTATGTGAAGGCCGTGCAACTGCTCCAGGATGCGCTGGGTGAAAAAGTCAGCGGCCTGATGGTCGGGCAAAACGGCAAGTCATCGACGCTCAATGGCTGGCTGCCCTCGGCGATCCTGGGCACCAAAGTGGTTGATGCTGTGGGCGATATTCGTGCGCATCCAACTGGCGACATGGGGTCCATCGGCATGGCTGGATCGCCCGAGCAGATGATCCAGACCGCGGTGGGCGGCAATCGGAGCGAGAACCGCTATATCGAACTGGTTACGCGCGGTGCGACAGCCAAGGTGTCGCCGATCCTGCGGACGGCGGCGGATATGTCGGGCGGGTTTATCGCGTCCTGCCGCAATCCGCTGCGCGCGAGCTATGTGCAAAAACATGCGGCGTTGGGAGGTATCTCGCTGGCGCTCAAGCTAGGCGAGGCGATGATCGCGGCAGAAGGGAAGGGTCCGGGCAAGATGCTTGACGCCATTGTCGAAACTACGGGCGGATCGATCCTGACCAAGGGTTATATCACCGAGGTCGATGTGACCTACACCAAGGAAGCCTTCGACATCGGCCGGGTGCGGATCGGCGAGGGTGACAAGGCAACCACGCTCCACGTAATGAATGAATATATGGCGGTGGAAGATGTGGGTGGCACGAGACTCGCAACCTTCCCCGACGTGATTACCACACTGGATGCAGCGGGGCAGGCGCTGTCGGTGGGGCAGTTGGGGCGCGGCATGTATGTGTTCGTGCTGCATGTGCCGAAAACGGGAATACCGTTAAGTTCGAGTGTACTGGACCCGGCCGTGTATCCGTTTGTGGAAGAGCGCATGGGGATTGAACTGGCGCGGTATGCGTTGTCTTCGCTCTAGTCAGAAACAGGGTGTCACCCCGGCTAAGGCTGGGGTTCATCCTAAGGTGCTATGACGCTGGGCGATCTCAGGATGGATTCCGGCCTTCCCGGAATGACATTGTGAATTGGCGCGCGCAGCGAGAACTTGAAAGAAAAAGCCATGCCCACACCCAATCCTCGCCACCCCAATTTCCCCATTCCTGGCGGTCCCGAGCTCCGCGCCAAGGGGTGGCGGCAAGAGGCGTTGCTGCGGCTTTTGGAGAATGTGCTCAGCGTCGGTGAGAACCCGGATGAGCTGATCGTCTACGCGGCGTTGGGCAAGGCGGCGCGGAACTGGGCGAGCCACAAGGCTATCGTTGAGACCTTGCTGCGCATGGACGAAGACCAGACGCTCATCATTCAATCGGGCAAGCCCATCGGCCTGCTCAAGACGCACAGCAAGGCGCCGCTGGTGATCATGGCCAATTGCAACATCGTGGGGCAGTGGGCCAAGGCGGAGGTGTTTTATGAACTGGAAAAGAAAGGCCTGATCTGTTGGGGCGGGCTGACGGCGGGGGCATGGCAGTATATCGGCAGCCAGGGCGTCATCCAGGGCACCTACGAAATCTTCATGCGCATTGCCGAAAACCGTTTTGGCGGCAGCCTAGCGGGCCGGTTCATCCTGACGGCGGGCCTGGGCGGCATGGGCGGTGCGCAGCCACTGGCTGGGCGCATGGCCGGCGCCGCGATCCTGTGCATCGACATCGACCCGGAAAGCGCCCGCAAGCGCAAGGAGATCGGCTACCTCGAAGAGATCGCGCCTGATCTCGATACGGCGCTGACCATGATCGACCAAGCCGTCGCTGAAAAGCGCGCGACGTCCATTGGCCTTGTCGGCAACGCGGCCGAAATTTATCCCGAGATCGCCCGGCGCGGCATCGTACCGGACATCGTAACCGACCAGACCTCCGCACATGATCTGGTCTACGGCTACGTGCCTAAAGGCATGTCGCTCGATGAGGTCCGGCGCCTGCGCGTGGAAGGGCCGGGGCAGTTGATGGCAGCCAGCCGCGCCTCGATTGTCGATCATGTGCGAGCCATGCTCCAGTTCCAGCAGGCCGGCGCCGAGGTTTTCGATAATGGCAATCTGATCCGCACCCACGCCAAGGCGGGCGGGGTGGAGAATGCCTTCGACATCAAGATCTTCACCGAAGCCTATCTGCGGCCTTTGTTCGCGCGGGCTATCGGGCCCTTCCGCTGGATGGCGTTGTCGGGCGATCCTGAGGACATCCGCAAGATCGATGACAAGCTGCTCGAGATGTTTCCCGACAACAGGATCGTAACAAATTGGATTTCTCTGGCGCGTCAACACATTCCGTTCGAGGGACTTCCGGCGCGGATCGCTTGGCTGGGACATGGCGAACGAACAGCGCTGGCAAGGGCGGTCAACGCCATGGTGGCGGATGGGACACTGGCCGGACCGGTGGCATTCAGCCGCGATCACCTCGACGCTGGCGCCATGGCGCACCCCAACATCATGACCGAGCGCATGAAGGACGGCTCGGATGCCATTGCTGACTGGCCGCTGCTCAACGCCATGCTGCTGTGTTCGTCCATGGCCGACCTTGTGGTCGTCCATTCCGGCGGGGGTGGATATGCGGGCTATATGACGTCAGCCGGGGTGACAGTGGTTGCGGATGGCACACCAGGCGGCGACGAGCGGCTGGAACATGCGCTGACCAATGATACGGCGCTGGGCGTGATGCGCTATGCCGATGCGGGGTATGAGGAGAGCTTGGCGGAAATTGAGGCCAAGGGCATCGGGTATATTCCGGTGGGGTGAGGGAAGGCTGACCCCCACCTATCCTCCCCTTTGGAGGGGGGGTTAGGTGGGGTGCTAAACCTCGTTCCGCCAGCTGAATTGGGGTGAATAGCCCAACATGCGCTTGGCTTTTTCGATGCCGAGCAAGGTGCTGTTGGTGGCGACATTGCCTTTGGTGGCGACCTCGGGGAACACCTCGGCCAGGAGCGACATGTTGGAGCGGCTCATCACCGTATCGGCGTTGGCGATGATGAAGGCTTCAAAACCGGTGAAATCAGCCTGGATGGCGCGGCGGACGGCCTGGGCGCCGTCGCGCGCGTCGATATAGCCCCAGAGGTTCCATTTGCGGGCGCGCGGGTCGGCGTCGAATTTGGGGAAAGCCCTGTAATCTTCGGGGTACATAACGTTGGAAAAGCGCAGGCCGACGATGCGCAAGGACGGATCCCAGCGGCAGAACTGGGCGGCCATGGTTTCGTCGAGCAGCTTGCCGAGTGAATAGGCCGACTCAGGACGCGGATAGTACTCTTCATCGACCGGTGCATAGGGCGGGGGCGTGTCGAAGGGTAGGCCGAGAACCGTTTCGCTTGATGCGAACACGACATTCTTGATGCCCGCGAGGCGGCAGGCCTCAAAGACATTGTAGGTCATGGGCACATTGTTGGCGAAGGTCCTGGCATTGGCGGCAAGGCCGGGAGCCGGAATAGCGGCCAGGTGAACGACGGCTTCAAAAGGACCGCCACGCTCGTCGACGCCGCCCAGAATCGCCGAAGCGACCTCGCCAAAATTTGTGAGATCGACGCGTATGCTGGGGCAGATCGGTTCGGGCAATGCATGCTGATCGACGTTCAAAACATCGTATCCATGGGCGACGAGATCTTTCAGGACCGCGCGCCCGAGCTTGCCACTGCCGCCCGTCACCAAGACCTTGGGCATGCGATCCTCCTCATTATCAAGCACTTAGCTGCTGCTTATTGAACGTCGAGCATTGCACGGAAGCGCTGTCGTGCCAAGCCGCTGAGGAGGTAAACGGCCGATGAACGCTTCGATCACGATTGGTTCAAGCCCTACCAGGCTATGTGGGGACAAGGACGGCGCAGGGCCGTACCGCTTACATCAACAGGAGACTTCAAATGCCCAAACTTAGCACACTCGTTATCATCGCCAGCCTCGTCACTGCACTTGCTTCAACTGCCACCTACGCTCAGCGCGTTCCTGGTGGATCAACCTATCCGCAACCTTCCTCCGAGGGCTCCGAACCTGACTGCAGCAACGTTATGGGTTTCATGCGCTCAGTGAAACAGGCCGAGATCAAGGCATTCAATGGCGAACGCGTATCACTCATTCCGGTCTGTGAAGACGGAACGCATCGCACCCGCAACTTTTACGGCACGCTATTCCGCGACGGCAATGCTGAACTGCTGCGTAAGCCGATTGCTGGTCATCCGACGCTGATCAACGCGCTCAAGGCTCGCGACTATGACCAGCACGACGTGGTTTCGGTCCGCTTCAGCGCCAACAACGGCATCATCTTCTACGTTCACCAGCGCGACATGCGTTGAGAGCAGCCGCGAGCTTGCCGCCAAGATGAACGCATTCTGAACGGCTATCTCAGAGCCGGTTCAAAGCGGCGGTGGCAAGCTGCCAACCACAGAGCGAATTTGCTCTTGAGGGAGAGTTGAAATGAACAAGAACCAGGAAAAAGTATTAGTCGCTGCCTTGTGCGGTTTGGTTGTGACCGCCGCCGGTGCATTCGCTGTGCAGCCCGCAATGGCCGCAGGCTACAATGTCGACCAGCTGGCCCAGGTGACTGGCGTCAGCAAGTGGGACAGCCTCAACGTCCGGAAGTGGCCGGCTAGCTATTCGCGCAAGGTTGGCGAATTTGCGCCAGGCGACCATGTCTGGGTCGATCGCTGCATCGAAGCCAAGACGGGTGCCGATTGGTGCCTCGTTGATGCACGCGACACGCGCGGATGGGTGAACTCCCGTTATCTGACTGTCCGCACGGATTGGGATCTCTGACACCGCCCTTTCAAGTGCCTGACCTTCCTTCCCATGCTCTGTTGACTTTTCCGGTCCTGCGCTGTCTTGGAGACGGCCTGGACCGGAGCTTTTGTTTATGAACGTCAATCCTATTCTTGCCGAGACCGTGCGCGGCAATTGGGTCGAGAACCGCCATCGCGGCGCCTTTGCCGTTGTGGACGCCAGCGGCAGGATTATTGCCTCGGCAGGCGACATCGAGCGGCCGGTCTTTCCGCGTTCGGCGATCAAGTCCATGCAGGCGCTGCCGATCTTTGCGCGTGAGGCCGAAGGCAAATTTCACCATACTGCGGAAGAGCTGGCGCTAGCTTGTGCCTCGCATCATGGCGAGGATGCGCATGTTCAAACGGCAATTGGCTTGCTGGCTCGCATTGGTCTGAGTGCGGCTGATCTGGAATGCGGTGCGCATTTGCCGACCAATGGAGCGGCGCGCGAGGCGTTGCGCGCGGCGGGGCTGGAGCCCAGCCCATTACACAATAATTGCTCTGGCAAGCATTCGGGCATGTTGAGCGTGGCGCTGGCGATGGGTGTGCCGACCAAGGGATATGTCGGCCGCGAACACGAGGTTCAGCGCGTAGTTCGTTCGGCAGTCGAGGCGGTGATCGGAGAACCATTGCACGAGGACCGGTGCGGGACGGATGGTTGTTCCATCCCGACCTTTGCCGCGCCGCTGCGCGCTTTTGCGTTTGGCTTTGCGCGCATGGCGACGGGGCAGGGGATCGCACCGGAGCTCGCTGCTGCCTCGCAGCGCTTGTTTGATGCAGCAACGAGCCATCCGCATCTGGTAGCAGGAACGGGGCACGCAGATACGCTCATCATGGAGGCGTTCGGTGGGCGTTTGATGCAGAAGGTGGGTGCCGAGGGCGTACAGTGTGGCGCCATTCGCGACAAAGGCTGGGGCTATGCGCTTAAGTGTGACGACGGCAATATTCCCGCGTCTCAGGCGATGCTGGCGAGCGTGTTGCTGCGGTTTGCCGATCCGGATGAGAGGCAACGCAAATTGCTCGAAGGCTATGCCAGTCAGCCGATCAGGAGCGTGCGCGGCGCAGATGTGGGTGTTCTGCGGGCACTCGCCTAGGTGCTGGAGACGTTAGGATAGCGCTCCAGGTTTGTGAGCAGGTCGGGTTCGACGATGTCCGTCCAGGCCATGCCCACGACGTTATGGGTACGGGCGTCGATGAGGTTGCCGGAGAGTTGGACGGCGCCGGCTCCTTCGACCACGCTGATGCCGATGCCGATATCGCATTCGGTAACGGTGTTGGAGCCGATCGTGACGTTGCGCAGATAGGGGCCGTAGCCGGCAAGGAGCGCCAGGCCGGGCACGTTATGTATTGTGTTGCCCGTAATAGCGGCATCGGCTTCAGCAGCGATGCCGATAGGTACCGTATCAGGGTTGACCTCAGAGCGCGGAGCAATATTGCGCACGATATTGCCGCTGCAGACGGCGATCTGGCCGCCTGAATCCATATTGGTCATGGAAATGCCGGTGGCAGCGCCGTCCACGATGTTGCTCGAAATAATCGAGCCGGAAAAGCCAAATTCGGAGAAGATGGCGACTTCACCGCAACGCAGGCATTGATTGCCGGAAACGACGGTATCGTTCGTGGCGTTGAGGCGCACGGCGGTGAACGCGCAGTCGGTGATGCGATTGCCCGAGACGATTACCCCATCGGCGCGAAAGACGTTGATACCATTGCCATTCTGGCCGTTGCCGCCGGCGCGCCAGTCAATGTCACTGATCCGATTATTGGTGAGTATGGAGCCGTCTGGACCCGGTTCCGAGCGCCAGACGCGAATGCCGGCATTGCCGCAGTCACTGATGATATTGCCATGAACCAGCAGGTGGAAGTTGTCGAGTGCGTGAATGGCTGCGTCACCGAGACCTGAGAAGGTGCAGTCGCGGACCTTGGTGCTGGAGCCGGTGATCTGAAGACCGATGCCGGGTGCCTCAAGGAACTGACAGCGCTCGATCGTCACGGAAGCGCTGCCCTCAAGAGCCAGCAAGGGCGCGTCGCCACTGTTTCCAGTGAAACCGATGTCGCGCAGGACCAGATCGGTTTGCCCTGAAATCGAACCGATGCTCGCGCTGTCGGCTACTAGCCAGGTCATGCCTGGTACGCCCTCGATAACCAAGCCGCCAGGAAAGGCGAGATTGGCTACTTTGAACCGTCCAGGTGGCAAGGAGACGCGACCGGTTCGGAACGAGCCGGTAAGCGCGTCTTGAATGGTTTTGGTCTGATCGCCTTCGATCTCCGGTTCGGCCTGTTGCGCCTTTGCAGGCATTACGGCAAGGCCGGTGGCAATCCCGGCAAGAACAAGACGGCGGTTTGGGCGGGGTGATCTGCTCATACGGCGAACTTCGCATCGATTTATCCGGGAAACGAGACAAAGCCGTTCAAGTGGTGAACGCTCTTGAGCTTGTCGGAGGCTCCGGGCTGGCTATAACGGTCCGGTGTAATTTGCAGCAGGTGCTTCATGCTCGTGGACGGCAAGATCTTTATGGGCGTGAGCGAGCGGGCGGAGTATCTGGACCTGCGCGTTGCCAACCGGCATGGCCTGATCACCGGCGCGACCGGTACGGGCAAGACTGTCAGCTTGCAGGTGCTTGCCGAGGGCTTTTCGGCGGCGGGTGTTCCGGTGTTCGCTGCTGACATCAAGGGCGATCTGTCCGGCCTCGGGAAGATGGGGGCGGCGCAAGGGTGGCAAACCAAGCGGGCGCAAGACATCGGCTTTGCCGAGTACCAAGACGATGTGTTTCCGGTGATCTTCTGGGATCTGTTCGGGCGGCAGGGGCATCCGGTCCGCGCAACGATCTCCGAGATGGGACCGCTGCTGCTGAGCCGCATGCTGGAACTCAATGATACGCAGGAGGGCGTGCTCAACATCGCCTTCAAGCTCGCCGACGATGAGGGCCTGTTACTGCTCGATCTCAAGGATTTGCGGGCGCTACTGATCGATATCCAGGAACGGAGCAAGGAAGTCTCCACTCGCTACGGCAATGTCGCGGCTGCTTCGATCGGTGCTATCCAGCGGGCCTTGCTTGTTCTGGAGCAGCAAGGCGCGGAAGGTTTCTTCGGTGAACGCGCGCTGGAGATTGCCGATCTGATGCGGACCGACCGGGATGGGCGCGGCTTTATCTCCATTTTGGCGGCTGACGAGCTGATGCAGGCGCCGCGGCTCTACGCCATTTTCCTCCTTTGGATGCTTTCGGAACTGTTCGAGGAACTGCCGGAGGTAGGTGATCTGGATAAGCCCAAGTTGGTGTTCTTCTTTGATGAAGCACACCTTTTGTTCGACGATGCGCCCAAAGCGCTGGTCGAAAAGGTTGAGCAGGTGGTTCGGTTGGTGCGCTCCAAGGGCGTAGGCGTATACTTCGTGACGCAGAACCCGATCGACATTCCCGAGACGGTTTTGGCGCAATTGTCCAACCGCGTTCAGCACGCCTTGCGCGCCTATACGCCGCGTGAGCAGAAGGCCGTCCGGGTAGCGGCCGAAACATTCCGGCCCAATCCCGCGTTCTCGACCGAAGAGGTCATTACGCAACTTGGCATTGGAGAAGCGCTGGTGTCGGTGTTGGAAGACAAAGGCGTACCGTCGATGGTTGGGCGAACCCTGATCCGGCCGCCATCGGCGCAGGTGGGGCCGCTGAGTGCTGAGGAGCGTCGCCACCTCATCGCCAACTCGCCGGTAGCAGGTGTCTATGACTCGGTGGTGGACCGTGAATCAGCGTTCGAGACGCTGGCGCGCAAGGCGCGTGACCGGCAATTGGCCGAGGAACGCCAGCGCCAGGACGACGAGATCAGCAAGGCGGAGCGCACCTATGCCGAGCCGCGCCAGAGACGTGTCTCCAATCGGCAAACGCCGGTGGAAGCAGCCATGAACTCATTGGCCAGGACCGTTGCCAACCGGCTGGGGAACGCGCTCGTGCGCGGCATCCTCGGCAGCCTCAAGCGGGGCCGTTGAGCGATGGCAGAACTGACCAGCAGCCCGCCCATTCTTGCAGTTTTTGCCTCGGACAAAGGACCGGGCGATCCGGAACGCGCATCGATCATGAGCCAGGCAGGGACGTATTTCGCCCGGCGCGGCGCCTCGCTGGTGGTATTGGCCGAGAATGGCGTGATCCCCGTTCCATTGATCACTGCGGCGCGTACTGCAGGAGGGCAGGTGCAGATCGTGGGGGATGGTTCCATCGTTTTGCCGGCCGCTTTGCGGGACGTGACGCTGGCGGTGCTTGATCATCGCGAGGAGCGGCTGTCGCGCATCGCCGATCTGGCGAGTGCCTTTGTCGCCCTGCCGGGATCGCTTGCCTCGGCGACATCGCTGTTTGGCGCCTGGGCCGCGGCGCGCAGCCGGGGGCGAGAACTACCCGTAGTCATGCTCAACCGGCACAGAGCCTTCGAGGTGGTCCGTGGGTATGCCGCAGATGTGCTGTCGCCCGGGCTACCCGGTCACGACAAGTCCGTGCAATTTGCCGACACCATTGAGGACCTGTGGAGCCGGGTGAGCCGCTTGTTGAACGAACAGCACTAACACTGGAGCTCTCCCCGCCAAGGTGTTGGATCGAATAGCGCCGCGGCACGTTGCTTGCGCAAATCCTTCTGGAGGCAAGCAATGGCCAACCAATATATAGGCGCAGCCCTTATCTGCATGAGCTTGGCTTTGGGCGGACCTGCCCACGCCCAGCGATCGGGCAATTGGGCAGAATATGTTGACCCGCAATATGGGTTTTCCGCGGAACTGCCTTATGGATTGTTTGAGCCCCTGGAAGATGATGGCATGGGCGGCCTGACGCTGGGTGAGGTGGGCGGCACTGGCCAGATCAGCATTTATGGTGGCAATGCCGAAGGGCTGACGCTGGATGGCTTTGCCGAGCGCCTGACCAGCGGCAACGAGGTGCGCAGCATTACTTATCGGGCCGAAGGGCAAAGCTGGTTTGTGCTCTCAGGGTTTTATGAGCCGGAAACTGGCGGCGAACCGCTGATCTTTTACACCAAGCTGCTGCTATCGGCGGACCGCGAGACCTTTTCGGCCTTTGAGATCAGCTACGATGCCAACGAGAAGGCGCGTTATGACGAACTGGTCAGCCGGATTGAAGACAACTTCACGCGTCCGCCTGCGGGCTAGGCGTCGAACGAGGGCTGGTGCTTGCGGCGGTCGGGAAAAAGAGGAACGACGTTGTCCGCTTCGCGCCGCGCGGGAATAGTCTGCGGCACCGGCATGGCAACGCGGTTGCGGCGCTCGGGGCCACGATAGCCGCCAAGCACGCCAATGACGCTGCGAGCACGCAAGCGAGCCTGGATACGCTGCAGCAGATGGCGCGGCGACATCGGCTTGATAACGACTTCGTCAATGCCGGCACTGATTGCCTGATGACGCATGGAAGGCGTTATTGTCCGTGTCAGGGCGATCACGGGAACGTCCTGTGACACGAGATTGCCGTTGAGCCGGATGGCTTCGACCATCTCATAGGCGGGCCTGCCCTCGCGATCGAAATCGCAGACCAGCACATCAACGGGCGCCAGGCGCATATAGGCGATCAACGCGAGTTCACTATCGAACTGGCGAACCTTGAGGCGCGAGTCGCCAGCGACGACCATGGCCAAAAGCGCGGTGAGCGCCTGGTTGGCCGCAATGATCGCTACGACTTTCGCTGGTTCGGACAATCCACTTCCCCGGATTAGTAAACAAAGCGTTACCATACCCGAACGCTGCGTAGAAGTACCGGTTCCGAAGATTGACAGTTGATTCAGGAAAATAGGGTGTTGGCCTGGAGGGCAGCAAAAAGCCCGCCGGTCAGTGACGCGGCGGGCCGAAAGGCTTTGGTGAAGCTCAGCGGGCTTGCTCGTACATCTGCTCAACGTGTTCCCAGTTCACCAGATTGTCGAACCAGGCTTCGAGGTATTTCGGTCGGGCGTTGCGGTAGTCGATGTAGTAGGAGTGCTCCCAGACGTCGACGCCCAGCAGCGGATGCGCGCCGTGAACAAGTGGCGATTCGCCATTCGGGGTCTTTGTGACTTCGAGCTTGCCATGCTTGAGCGAGAGCCAAGCCCAACCAGAGCCGAACTGTGTGGTGCCGGCGGCGATAAAATCGGCGCGGAACTTGTCGAACCCGCCCAAATCCGAATCGATGGCTGTTTGCAACGCGCCCGGCAGCTTGTTGCCGCCGCCGTTGGGCTTCATCCAGTTCCAGAAGTGCACGTGGTTGTAGTGCTGGCCGGCATTGTTGAAGAGGCCGGCGTTCTTGCCATAGCTCTCCTTAACGATGTCTTCGAGCGGCAGGATCTCCAAACCCGAGCCTTCCAGCAGCTTTTCGCCATTGGTGACATAGGCCTGGTGGTGCTTGTCGTGGTGGAACTCGAGCGTTTCCGCGGACATGTAGGGGCCCAGCGCATCATAGGCATAGGGCAGGGGCGGCAAGGTGAACTTGGTGGACATGGGAAGCCTCCGTTTTTGGTTAGACGCTGAGGAAGATCGCCCTAAGCTATAGGCCGATTGTGACGCTGTAACAATTACTTGGAACCGAATGATCCTTCCAAGCCAACGGCGTTGAGAGCAAAGGCATAGCACATGGCGGTCTCCTTGAGGCGATCGAATCGTCCCGAAGCACCCCCATGGCCGGCGCCCATGTTGGTCTTGAGATATAAGGGTGCATCGCCAGTCTTGGTTGCGCGCAATTTGGCAACCCACTTGGCGGGCTCCCAATAGGTGACGCGCGGATCGGTAAGGCCGGCTAGGGCGAAGATGGGCGGATAGTCCTTGGGGGCGACCTGCTCGTAGGGCGCATAGGCCGCGATGCGGGCATAATCATCGGGCGAGGCGAGGGGATTGCCCCATTCGGGCCACTCGGGCGGGGTGAGCGGCAGGGTTTCATCGAGCATGGTGTTGAGGACGTCGACGAACGGAACCTGCGCGAGGATACCGGCCCAGAGGTCGGGACGCATGTTGGCGACGGCGCCCATCAGCATGCCACCGGCCGAGCCGCCTTGGCCAACGATGCGGCCATTGGCGGTATAGCCCTCGGCAATCAGCATCTCGGCCGAAGCGATGAAATCGGTGAAGGTGTTGGTCTTGTGCTCGCGGCGGCCTTGGGCATACCAGCGATAACCCTTTTCCATGCCCCCACGGATGTGGGCTGTGGCATGCACAAAGCCCCGGTCGACCAGCGACAGGGCGGAGATAGAAAAGGCCGCGGGCATGGACATGCCATAGGCGCCATAGCCGTAAAGCAGCGCCGGGGCAGTGCCGTCGAGCTTAGTGCCCTTACGATAAAGGACCGTGACCGGAACCTGCTCGCCATCCGGCGCAATGGCAAAGAGACGGCGGGTTTCATAATCGTCGGGATTGTGGCCGGAGGGCACTTCCTGCTCCTTGAGCAGGGTGCGAGTGCCAGTTTGAAGATCGACATCGTAGGTGCGCGATGGCGTGGTGGGCGACGAATAGGACAGGCGGAAAACGCTGGTGTCGAACTCATAGCCGACGGACATGCCAAGGGAATAGGCCTCCTCGTCGAACTTGACGGTATCTTCGACACCCGAGCGCAGATCGCGCACGACAATGCGCGGCAAGCCCTCGAAGCGCTCGAGACGGAGCATGTGGTTCTTGAGGACGATCACATCGAGGATCAGAATGCCTTGCTGGTGCGGCACAAGATCGGTCCAGTTCGCGGCGGATGGATTGTCAGCAGGGGCGGTGACAATCTTAAAGTCTTCGGCGCCGTCCGCATTGGTGCGGATATAAAGCAGGCCATCGCGTTCATCGATGTCGTATTCGCGCTCGGGCAGGCGTGCATCCACCAAGCGGGGCTCGCCGCCAAGCTCGGCGTCGATCAGCCAGCATTCCGATGTCTGGTGATCATGGGCATCAATGACGATGTATTTGTCGCTGAGGGTACGACCGACACCGACGAAGAAACCTGGGTCTGATTCCTCGAAGATGATGGGATCGCTCGCTTGGTGGGTGCCGATCGTGTGGAGGCGGACGCGGAAGGGGCGGTGATTGTCGTCGTATTCGGTATAGTAGATGGCGCTCGAATCCTGGCTCCAGACGTAGGAACCAGCGGTGTCCTTGATGATCTCGGGACTGTCAGTGCCCGTCTCCATGTCACGGATGACAACGTCGTAATATTCCGAACCGGCCCGGTCAGCGGCCCAGGCGAGATAGCGGTGCGAGCGGTCGTGCTCGGCGCCAGCAAAGCCGAAATAGTCGTCGCCTGCTTCGATGTTGCAATCAAGGAGGATGGTTTCGGGACCACCTTCGCGCGGAGTGCGCACAATGAGGGGGTATTGCTTGCCTTCGAGCATACGCGAATTGTAGGCGAAGGGGCCGTCGGGCGAAGCGATGCCGCTATCGTCTTCCTTGATGCGGCCGCGAATCTCCTTGTAGATATTGTCCTGTAAGGTATTGGTTGGGCTGCCGAATTCAGCTTCGAAATAGTCGTTCTCGGCTTCGAGATAAGCGCGGATTTCCGGATCGAGCTTTTCAGGCTGCTGCATCACCTCCTGCCAGTTGTCCGCACGCAGCCAGTTGTAAGGGTCTTCACGCGTCACATTATGGAAGGTGGCGGCGTGTGGCTTGTGGGCGGCGATCGGCGGATTGGGCTTGGTCATCAGGTAATCCAGAAGAGGCAGGTCCCCTCCACATAGGGCGCAGGGTTGCGCTAGGGAAGGGCTGGCCCTCATCGGCTCAAGCGGATTATCCCCACATGTCAAACGGGCCGGACCGTTTAGGCTTGTCTGCTTCGTCTTAAACGTTAAGGTCCGCAAGCAAACGCAGGATTTAGAATCGGATCAGGGGCAGTTGGAACCGGGATTGGAAGTGAGCATAGCACTAGTGGCGATTGGGCCATTTGTGGCTGCGATGCTTGCCCCCTTGATGCAGCGGTTCACCAGGCCATTTGCAGGCTGGTTGCTGGCGCTGGTGCCGGCAGCGATCTTTGTTGTTCTCTGGAGCCTGCTTGGTGACGTGGTAGACCGGGGCTTCCTGGTCGTCAGCTTTCCCTGGGTTCCGGATTACGGACTCGATGTGTCGTTTTTCATCGATGGGTTGAGCCTGACCTTTGCCCTGACAATTTCCGGCGTCGGTGCGCTGATCGTCCTTTATGCCGGGGCCTACCTAAAGGGTCACCCGCATCTTGGACGGTTCCTGGCTTTCCTCCTGGCATTCATGGGATCCATGCTGGGGTTGGTGCTGGCCGACAGCATGGTGGCGCTGTTCGTATATTGGGAACTGACAGCCATCACGTCGTTCCTGTTGATCGGGTTCGATCATGAGCGGATGGCCGCGCGCCGGGGTGCAATCCAGGCGCTAGTGATCACGAATATGGGCGGCATGGCGCTGCTGGTTGGGATTGTGCTGTTGCGCCAGATCAGTGGCGTCTGGGAACTGAGCGACCTGCGCGCGCTGGACGGGTTGGTTCGTGAGCACAGTCTCTATGGGTTGGTGCTGGCGTGCATCCTAGTGGCTGCCTTCACCAAGTCGGCGCAATTGCCATTTCATTTTTGGCTCCCGAACGCCATGGAAGCGCCGACGCCGGTGTCGGCGTTCTTGCACTCCGCCACCATGGTTCAGGCGGGTGTCTATCTACTGGCACGCATGACGCCGGTGCTGGGCGGAACAGCGGCGTGGAGCACTATTCTGGTTTGCTTTGGGGGTGCGACACTGCTCTGGGGCGCGGCATTGGCGCTGCGACAGACCGATCTCAAGCAGATGCTGGCGCAAACGACAATTGCTTCGCTGGGACTGCTCGTTCTGCTGATCGGGCTTGGGTCGGAGGCAGCGATTGCGGGCGTGGCCGCTTACTTCGTAGCGCATGCGCTCTATAAGGCGGGGCTCTTCATGGTGGTCGGCGCGATCGACCATGAAACCGGAACGCGCGACATCACGGCGTTGAGCGGCATGGCTGACCGCATGCCAGTGACGTTCATTGCAGCCGTGCTCGCAGCTCTGGCGATGATCGGCCTGCCGCCGACGCTCGGGTTCTTTGCCAAGGAGGAAATGCTGCTGGGCGCCTTTGGCCCGCAGTGGCTGCAGGTGCTTGCCTTGGTCGTCTTGATCGCGGGCAATGCGCTTCTTACGGCCGTTGCTGGCCTGGTCATGATCAAACCGTTCCTGGGGATCGTGGGGCCCACGCCGAAGTCGGCTCATGAGGCACCTATCGCCATGCTCGTGGGGCCGCTCCTTCTTGGCGGCGCCGGCATTGTTGCAGCCTTGATGATCGATTGGTTCGGAGCGGAAGTCATCGCTCCAATGGCCTCATCGATTTTGGGGATGCCGGCAAAGCCGCACGTGTCCTGGGCCATAAATTTCAGCAGCCCGATTGTTTGGCTGTCAGTGTTGACTTGGGGGCTGGGTTATCTTGTCTACCGACAGGCCGAACGTATCCGCACCCTGCTGGGCCGGGCCGAGCGGGCGCTAGGATGGACGGCAGATCATCTGTTCGACGCCGTTATGTTCGGGCTTATCCGGCTTTCGGGTCGAGTAACGCGCGGTCTGCATCATGGAAGGCTAGAGCTTTACATGGTGGTGGTGTTTGCCGCTTTGGCATTGGCGCTGCTGGTGCCCACTATTGTGCTGGGCGGTCTCAACGCGATCCGGATCGGCCAGATGCCGGATGTCCGGCTGCATGAATGGGGCATTCTGGCGCTCGCTGTAGCAGGGCTTGTGGCTGTCGTGCTCGCGCCGACGCGGCTTATTGCGATCTTGGCGCTGGGCGTGCAAGGGGCGGCAGTGGCGCTTGTTTTCCTCTTGTTCGCCGCGCCCGACCTTGCCTTTACCCAGCTGATGGTCGAGATCCTCTCAGTCATTATTCTCACTCTAGTCATGACGCGGCTGCGGCTCGATGAGCGCGACCCGCGTCCGCTTGAGGACTGGACGCGTGACGGCGTGCTGGCGCTGGTGTGCGGCGGAGCCGTTAGCCTGATTTTGCTGATGGTGCTAAGCGGTCCGCTTGATACCGCGGTCAGCGACTTCTTTGCCGCCACCAGCGTCCCGATTGCGCATGGCGCCAACATCGTCAACGTCATCCTGGTGGATTACCGCGGCTTTGATACATTGGGCGAGATTGCCGTCGTGATGGCTGCCGCCATGGCGGTAGTGGCACTGCTGCGCACGCGCAAGCGTGTTGCCAAGCAGGACGGTGAAGCATGAACACCGTGATCCTTCGGGCAGTCGCACCACTGATCGTCGGCACCATGTTGGTGTTCTCGGTTTATATCTGTCTGCGCGGACACAATGAGCCTGGCGGCGGCTTCATCGGCGGGTTGATCGCCGCTTCCGCTATTGCGGTGCTCGGCATGTCCTGGGGACGCGACGCGGCACGGCGAGCCCTGCGGTTCGATCCGGTGGCAATCGCAGCCTTCGGCGTTTTGCTTGCTGCGGCCTCGGGCCTACTCTCGCTGTTCACCGGCAACAGCTTCATGACCAGTATCTGGCTCTACCTTGAACTAGGCGGCGCCACTTTGCCGCTGTCAACGCCGCTGTTCTTCGATATTGGCGTGTTTCTGGTTGTCCTTGGCGCCTTGTCCGCCATAGCGCTTGGCCTCGAAACCGATGACGGGGAGGGGCTCTGATGGAACTGGTTCTTGCGCTTATGGTCGGTGTGTTCGTGGCGACGGGTGTCTACCTGCTATTGTCCCGTGCGCTGATCCGCATGCTCATGGGCATTCTCGTGCTCGGCAACGGCGTAAACCTCCTGATCTTCACGGCGGGCAGGTTGACCCGCGAAGCGGCGCCGATCGTGCCGCCAGGGCTGGAGCAAGCCACTGGGCCAATTGCCAATCCTCTGCCACAGGCGCTGATCCTTACTGCCATCGTCATCGGCTTTGCCATGTTCAGTTTTTTGCTGGTGTTGGCCTATCGCGCTTATCAAACGCTCGACTGTGACGACACGGACGCCATGCGGATGGCCGAGCCAGTCGATTCGCCCAAGCCGCCGCTGAGCTACTGATGGAAAATTTGGTGCAAACGTCAGGCGTCCCTATCGCCGATTGGATCGTGGTGCTGCCGCTTGTACTGGCGCTGGTTGGAGCGGCACTGGGCTTGATGCTGCGCAACAATGGGCGCGTTACATTTCTTCTGACGCTGCTGGTTTTGACGGGGATCATCGCCTGCGAAGGGGCCCTCGCATGGCGCATCTGGAACGAAGGTCCGGTCAGCATGACCATGGGCAATTGGCTGCCGCCCTTCGGGATCAGTTTTGCGGCCGATCTGTTCGGAGCGGGGTTTGCTCTTGCGGCTTCCGTGGTCACGCTGCTCGTTGTCATCTTCGCCGAAGCGGACCGTTCGGCGGCCGATGGACGGGACGGCTTTCATGCACTCGTCATGTTATTGCTGGGCGGCGTAACCGGCTCGTTTCTCACAGGCGATCTCTTCAACCTTTATGTCTGGTTCGAAGTGATGCTTATTGCTTCGTTCGGTCTGATCGTGTCGCGCGGCACGGCGATGCAGCTCGACGGCGCGGTCAAATACGGGTTCCTCAATTTTCTGGCAACGACCCTGTTCTTGCTGGCGCTAGGCTTGATCTATGGCCTGCTCGGCACCTTGAACATGGCCGACATCATCGGCAAGGCGGCTTCGGCCGACCCGGCAGCGATGACGGCTATTGCCGCCTTGCTGCTGCTCGCTTTTGGCATGAAGGCTGCGGCCTTTCCGGTTAATGCCTGGTTGCCGGCATCCTACCATGCGCCGCCCGCGGCGATCTCGGGACTGTTCGCCGGCCTTCTGACCAAGGTTGGCGTTTATGCGGCGCTGCGAAGCCTTGTGGTGCTGCTGCCAGCCAGCCGCGAAATCCTGGAACCGGTTATTGCGCTCATGGCGATCGGCTCCATGCTGCTCGGACCCATGGGGGCGATCGCGGAAACCAATCTGCGGCGCGCCATCGGCTTTCTGGTGATCGGAGGCATCGGCGCGGCGCTTGCCGGTATTGCCTTGGCCGGGCAGGGCGGCACAGGCGGCGCGGGAGCCTACATTTTCCATTCCATGCTGACGATGACAGCGCTTTATCTAGTTGCTGGTTTGATCGAGCGGGCGAGTGGGCAGACCGATACGCGCCAGATGGGCGGGCTTTATGCTAGCAATACAGCGCTTTCGATCATGTTCCTGCTGCTGGTCCTCGCCGTTGCTGGCGTCCCGCCGTTGCTTGGCTTCTGGCCCAAGCTCTTGCTGATCGATGCCGGGTTGGCGCGGGGCGGCTGGTTGGGCGGCTTGCTCGTCTTGGCGCTGGTGCTCAATGCCATTTTGACGCTGATCGCCGGTACGCGAATCTGGGCGCATGTGTTCTGGCGCCAGCGGAATGCGGAGCCGATGCAAACGGAGGTTAATCCCACCCGCATTTATCTACGCTATGGTGCGGCTGCAGCTATTGTGGGGCTGACGGTGATCATTGGGCTTTGGCCCAATTGGCTGTTTGCAGCGGCCCGCGTCGGTGCGGCCGATCTGCTTGACCCGGCGCGTTATGTGACGGCAGTGGGGCTGGCTGGGAGTGTGCCATGAAGCAGATTGTCTTTGCCGTTGCCCTGGTCATCCTTTGGGCCGCCATTACCGCCAACTTCTCAACGCCTAATCTCCTGCTCGGCGCAGTGGTGGCGATCGGTGCGCTGGCATTCCTGCGCCGCTCGTTCTCGCAGCCGCTGCGGTGGGGCAAGCTGCGGGCTATCGTGTCGTTGGCCATGTCGTTTCAGTTCGAACTGCTCGTCAGTGCCTTCCGTGTTGCCAAAATTGTCCTGACGCCCAACCTCAAAGCGGTTCTGCGACCGGCGATTGTGGCCTTCCCGCTCAGCGTCAAGAGCGATGCGGAGATTGCAACGCTTGCCAACCTTATAACACTGACTCCGGGGACGCTGAGCGTCGATGTCTCCAAGGATCGTTCGGTGCTTTATGTGCATGTGCTGAGCTTTAGCAGCAAGGATCAGTTCATCGCCGAACTGGCAGGCGGGTTCGAGCGGCAAGTCAGGGAGGTATTTGCATGACCCCGGCAGAAGCGGTTTCTTGGGCGAGCACGATTGCTCTGGTGCTGCTCGGGTTGGCTTTACTGCTGTCGCTGGCGCGAATCATGATCGGACCATCCTTGGCTGATCGCGTGCTGTCGCTTGATCTTCTAACCGTCCTCGTCATGGGCTTCGTGGGTGCGCTGGCGATCCGCACCGGGCTGACGCTCTATATCGACATTGCCATTGCCCTGGCTTTGCTTGGCTTCCTCGCAACCATTGCCTTCGCGCGGTACATCCTGTCGCGCCGCAAAGCAGGGGAGTATGAGCCATGATCGCTGACCTGGCCATTTACGCCGGATGCGTGCTGCTCGTTGCTGGCGCGCTGTTTTCGCTGCTGGCTGCAATTGGTGTTCTGCGGCTGCCGGACTTGCTGACGCGAATGCATGCTGCGTCCAAAGCAGGTGCCGTAGGCGGCGGATTGATCCTTTTGGCAGTGCCGCTCGTTGCACTGGACGGCAGTGTCGCACTGCGTGCAATACTGGGCGTAGTGTTTCTGCTTCTTACAACGCCTGTCGCAGCACATCTTCTAGCGCGCGCTAGTCTAGGCACAACAGACGAGACATCATCAGTACTGACGTTGGATGAATTACGGCATAAAAAAGGCTCGACTGAATAGCCAAGATACATGCGGAGGTTACATGTAAATTGCGTTCAATTGGGTTGCCGTACACGATAAACAGCCTTAGATGTGAATCACAGCCACAATTTCCCTGTTGCGGCCCAGTAATAATGGAAGGTTGAATGATGAATGATACCGCCGGTGCGGCGACCGGTCATGAGCAAGAGTTGATCGAGCTTAGCACCGAAATCGTCGCGGCCTATGTGAGCCACAATGCTCTAAGCCCATCCGATTTGCCCAAGTTGATTGCCGAAGTACATGGCGCACTCAAGTCTCTGTCTTCCAACGAGGCGCCTGTTTCTGTTGAAGAACTGAAGCCCGCCGTGCCTGTGCGCAAATCGGTCGCATCCGACTATATTATCTGCCTCGAAGACGGCAAGAAGTTCAAATCGCTCAAGCGCCATCTGCGCACGCACTACAATCTTTCGCCGGAAGAATACCGCGAGAAGTGGGGCCTGCCAGCAGACTATCCGATGGTCGCGCCAAATTACTCGGCCACCCGCTCCAAGCTGGCCAAGGACAATGGCCTGGGCCGCAAGGCAGCCTGAGTAAGCTAACGCAACGAAACGTCGCGTCTGTGTGCCTAAGAAGAAGGCGTGCCGACCCCGGCGATAACCAAAATCACACGGCCGCTCCTTGGAGTGGCCGTTTGATTTTGTGGGGCAACAACTTATCCCACTTATCCCCCTAAGCTTGCCTTTCGTCAGAATATAGGAATAAATTCCTGTATCTGGAGGAGGTGCTCCGATGATCGACTCGGCAGAATTAGCTGTTTCGCGTTATCCAAACCGGGCGATAGACGAAGTCATATCACTTGTCGCGCGAGAAAAAAATGTTCCGCAGCGACTAATTAGGCATCGTTCAAGGTGCCGGTTGAAGGCTTCGCAGGCACGCCATCTGGCGATGTACTTGTCCTACGTTGTGCTCGGCCGGACGCTGGCTGAAATTGGAGATGAGTTCGGCCGGGATAGGACTACAGTCTCATATGCTTGTGCCCAGATCGAGGATTTGAGGGACGACCCGGCCTTCGATGCCGAGGTGTCCCGGCTAGAAAGCTGGTTGGAGAACGTATGCGAGGACAAGCGCGATGCAACGGCCTGAAGAGAGTTCATTGTTACGGCTGGCCAGCGCTAGAAATGGCGAGGAAGCATTTCTGGCGCCCCACCATTTGGCAGCAGCCAATAGGTTCGAGCGGTTGATCGCACGGGCGATGCTTGGGCCGCGGTTGACTATGTCCTATGATCCGGCACGAGCCAGCGGCGGGCAGCGGGGGACGGGTAATGCCGTGGTGGAGATGACCGACACGGCGGCCGAGGCGCGCCAGAAGCTGAACCGGCTTGCCAGCGGGCTTCCCCGTGATTGCTGGAACGTGGTGTTCGACGTCTGCGGCATGGGCAAAGGGCTGCAGACGATCGAAACGGAGCGGGCCTGGCCCCGCCGTAGCGCCAAGCTGGTGTTGCGCGTTGCACTGGATCAACTGGCTGGTGAGTTCGGGCTTCTGCCCCATGTGGCTGGCAGCGCAGGTGGAGCAACGCGGAACTGGCTGGAAGAACGCCTGCCGCTGATCGGCGAGGCGCCTTAGCTCAGCGCCTTGCCTTCTGAGCGAATGCGATTGACCATGGCGACCAGGCCATTGGAGCGCTGCATGCCCAGATGCTCGCTGAGGCCGATCTTCTTGAACCACTCGATCGCGTCTGTATTGGCGATCTCGGATGCAGGCCGGCCGGAATAAAGCGCGATGAGAATAGCGACAAGGCCCTTGGTGATGATGGCATCCGACTGGCCGCGGAAGTTCAGATTGGCAGCGGCGTCGGAACGGTCAACGTCGGAGACCAGCCAGACATTGGAGGCGCAGCCCTTAACCCGGTTTTCTGCGTTCTTTTCAGTTTCTGGCAGCTCAGGCAGCGCTTGCCCAAGCTCGATGACATAGGTCAGCCGGTCCTCCCAGTCATCGAGTAGAGAAAGGTTCTCGGCAATCTCATCAAAGGCGGCTGGCTGGGTCATGACTGCTATCTAGGGTGCGCCACAATCGGCTGCAAGACAAAGCCAACGCTGCAGGCAATGTTAGTGTTGCGAGCGTGATTTGAACAAGAAAAGGCCCCAGGCACGCGGTTGGCGCATCTGGGGCAAGGCCAGCGGAGGATGAAGTTCGCTGCTTGGGGAAGCGGCGCGACCGCTGGTGTCATCAGGCGCCGGTTAGGCGCCTTAACCCGTGCGGTCCGGCCGGGGCCTTGGGTAGGGCACTGGATCGCTGGCCGGCACTGCATGCATGGGAACGCCGGCGGTCGGGGAGGGCTGGAGGACGGCAGCGGCGACGGCCTTGCCGCCGATGCATTCAAGGCTACTGCATTGAATGGTGCTGACCTGTTCGGCCACGACCTGTTTGCCAGCCGCTAGAGCCTGTACGGCGACTGTTTGTGCATCGGGCAGATCAGCGCCCGGCTTGATCACCAGATAGGCTACAGTGAGCCAAAAGACGGATCGGACAACGACAAACATGGCGGCTACCTGAGGAAAACGAGCAGGCTTCATCACCTGCACCACCGAGCCTAGATGGTGCTCCTTAAACCGATCTGCGGCATTTCGATAAAATTTGAATCAAAGGCGGCGCGCATCCCGGAGCAAGAGAAACGGCTTGTTTACGCTAAGCGGAGAAAGCCGCCGCCGCACGCAACCGAAAGCCGTTTGCCTTGTCTGACTTAAGCTGACCTTAGCTCTTGGGCGGCAATCTCGGGCCAACAAGACTCGGGCACTGTCCGGGCGGAAATGACCCCTTCGGCTGTTATCCGCAGCGCCTTATGAGCGCAGTCAAAGCCGGCGTCGTAGTAGTGAGTAATGCGTATGCGTAGCCTGTTCTCTTTCGGCGTAAGCAAGGAGATGTCCCTGGCCATAGCTGGCACGGGGCATCGGCCTGAAATGCTGCGCCGCAAGACGATCGCGAACAATGCGCGGCTGGCGATGATCTTGTGCGCCTTGACCATGCCGCTGGCTGTGTTCTGGTTGGTCGACGGGCATACGCTTCCCTTTATGCTGGCGGCGCTCGGCGTCGGCGGTGGCATGGTGACTTTGACGCTGCACGACCGCAGGTTGTTCGACGAAGCGGCCACTGGGCAGGTTTATACCATCCTCGCAGCCGGTGTGTTGCTGACCCTCGCCGACGCGCGGTTGGTAGATGCAGGGCTTGCTGTTGCCCTAATGGCTACTGTGCTGGCTTCTCTGGTCGGCCGCGCTCATCTGCGGCAGCAGAGCTGGATATTGTTTGCGGGCGTGGGGCTTCTTGGCCTTGCAGGATCATTCATGCCTGTCCTCATGCTGGACACGGCGATGTTGATGGCAACCGGTGCGCTCGCCTTTATCATCAGCGTCGCGGTTGTGCTCCATAGTGCCAGCCGGATCAGCGCTGCCTATGAAGTGTATGACAAGGCGCAGATCAGCGCGTACCGGCATTTGATAGAGCACGTGCAGGATGGCGTCTTGCGCTATTCGAGCGAAGGCGAATTGCTGATGGTGTCGCAGTCGTCGGAAAAGCTGTTTGGCTGCAGGCGTTATGAACTGTCGGGCAGCGGATTAACCGAACGCGTGCATATAGCCGACCGCCCGATTTTCCTGACGGCCTTTGCCGATGCCAACCAATCGGCCAAGTCTCGCGTGTTCGAGGTGCGCATGCGCCAGGATGATCCGCGCGCCAGTTCGCTAGTACCGCACTTCATCTGGGTCGAAGTCAGCTTATCTCCCGTTGTCGAACCCGATTCGACCGACCGCTACGAGGTGATTGCCTTGCTACGCGACGTAACTGACCGGAAAGACAGCGAAGTTGCGATGGCCGAGGCGCGCCGGGTAGCGGAAGAAGCTTCGGACGCAAAGTCGCGCTTCCTGGCGACGATAGGTCACGAATTGCGGACGCCGCTCAACGCCGTAGTTGGGTTCTCGGAGATGATGACCAGCGGCATTGGCGGACAGCTATCCGATACACATCGGGAATATGCCGGGCTCATCCACCAGAGCGGCAAGCATCTGCTTGAAGTCGTGCGCATGTTGCTCGACATGTCGCGCCTGGAGGCGGGCAAATTCGAACTACAGACCGAACCCTTCAACGCGCCTGAACTCATTGAGCCATGCTTCAGCATGGTTGAGCCAATGGCCAAGGACCGCAATGTGTTGCTGGTCGCCGATATTGCCAAGCACCTCCCCATGCTGATGGCGGATGAGCGAGCCTGCCGGCAGGTCCTGCTCAATCTCTTGTCGAACGCCATCAAGTTCAGCAATCCTGGTGGGACTGTCACTGTGACGCTCAAGCGGCAGGGCACGATGCTCAACCTCTCGGTTAGTGACCAGGGTATCGGCATGGCGCCCGAATCGCTGGAGCGAATTGGCGAAGCGTTCTTCCAAGAACAGGGCGGACTTGCGCGAAGCTATGAAGGCACCGGCTTGGGCTTGTCCATCGTTAAGGGATTGGTGGAGCTGCACCAAGGCACATTGCGCGCCATGTCCGAAATTGGGGCGGGGACAACTGTAACTGTTTTGCTGCCTATAAACGGTCCGGCAATAAAGTCCGACGACACTGCGACCGTAACGCCTATCCGCAAAGAAACCGCCGCCGCACCCATTTCCTCATGGCAAGACGTAAAAAGAAAAGCGCAATGACGGCTTCAACTCTCTCGAACCTGTCCATTGCGACAGGCAGCGCGGTTGCGTCCACCTTTGGCCGCGCCGGCGCTTGGGCTTTTTCACGCTATATGCGTGCTCCGCTCGCCTCTACCGCCCTGCTCGCCATGGTCACCATGACCGCGCTTGCTGGTAGCAATGCTTTGTATTTCCAGACCAGCCGCCATCCGGCGCCGTTCTTTTCACTGCCTTCCGACGTCCCCACACCCGTGACGTCGCCGATGGGCGCACCAGTTCCTGCCGCGGCGCCGCAGCAGCGCACAGGCGTTCTGCCAGCCGTTGAGGACCAGACCACCGGCAGTGTTGGAACGCCGCAGCCGCAGGTGCAGCCCTTGCCAGATCAGCCGGTAGGCAACAGGGAAGCCTTCGACGTCCAGAAGAAACTGATGGAGCTTGGCTTGTTCGAGGGCAAGGTGGATGGCTTCTACGGGCCAATGACCGCCCGGGCTATACGCGCCTTTGAGGAGCGTAATGGCCTTGAGCCGAGCGGTGCCCTGACGCCAGCCATTGTCGATGCAATCATGCGGGCCGATGCAGGGGGCAGGATGCCCGTTGCCCAAGCGCCGATCGTTGCTCCGCCCGTGGTGCAGGCGGCACCGCAGCCGGTGGTGCAGCAGGCTTTGGTTCAGCCAGCGCCGCAGCCTGCACCAGTGGCAGCCCCGCAGCCGATGCCACAAGCTGCCCTGCCGCAGGACCGTCCTGTTGCACAATTGCCGGCACTGACGCCGGTGGATAATGCAGTTGAAAGTGTCGGCACGGCTGCTGCAGAAACAATCGATTCGATCGTAGCCGCTGTCGGCGGAGGGCCAGTCCCAGCGGCGCGCCAGAGTGCCCCAGTGCCAGCTTTGCCGATGCTGGCAAGCAGTGCCCAGCCCATGCCACCGCCAGTGCAAGTTGCATCGCTTGAGCCGATGCGCGCACCTGCACCTGCTGCACAAGCCGCTCCGGACCAATCCATGGCGGCCAATGCAAATGTCGCGCCAGCCAATAATTTGCAGCTAGTGACCCAGATTCAGCGCGGCTTGGCGAGCCTTGGTTTTTACCACGGCTCGATCGACGGGCATCCGGGCGATGCCACAGCCAAGGCAATTCGCGAGTTCGAGAATTTCCACAGTTACAAGGTCACCGGGCAGATCAAGCCGGATCTTGTGGGCCTGCTGCGCGACGCGGGCGCCGCTATCTAGGTGAGCTTGCTCCGCAGCGACATCTGGGTCAGCGCTTTTGTGCGCCGTCACAATGATTTGGGGCATATTTGCGTCGTGTCCCGCCGCGGCGATCCGATTGCCGGGCAAGTGTTCATTGAGATCGATCACCTTGATGGGACCATATCGCTCTTCACCCCCGCACCCATGGCGAGCCGGCCGGATAGTGCGAGCCTCGTTTTTCAACGGCGGCTTGTCCGGGCCGAACCGGGCAAGGTGCGCGACCGGATTGCGCGGGAAGTGGATTTCGATCCCGACCTATGGGTCTTGAGTCTTGATCTGCGAGGCGACGATCCGGGCATCGAGATCGCCGCCTGAGCAATATTGTGCCGCTATTGCGGCGGGGCTTGGCCTAGCTGGCGCGTTTGATGCCGATGCGGGCGAGAGCCTCAATCGCTTGATCAACTACCGGATTGTTAGTGGCCGAAAACTGCGGCGTGCGGCGGCTGGTTTCGGTGAACGGCTTGTATTCAGGTTTGGCCAATTCCAGCAGATTAACCTCGCCACGCCACGCGCTCATCAGATAGGCCATCGAGTCGGGGCTTACATTGCCAAAGAGATTGGCGAAATCGGCCAGCGCTCGTGAGCGATCGGTGTCGTGGCTGGTCGCATGGATCAGCACCTTGAGCCCTTCATAGGCAGAGCAGCCAAAGGCGCGCAGGATTACGAAAAGTGAGGCGCCGGTGATGTCATGGGCGATCTGGCCGCAGCGGACTTCGTCGAGGCCGGTGATCTGGCTGAGGAGCCGCGTGACCTCTGGACGGCGATTCTCTGAAAAGAGCTTCATAAGCGCCTTGGTCAGTTCGGCATTAGCGACCGTCAGCTGTTCGATGGTCTTCTTGATTGGCGCCACCGGAGTTTCGCGCTGCGCGAACGCTTCGATGACCTTGAGACGGTCATCGTCGGAAAGATCGAAAAAGGCGGGGGCCAGCAGGGCCGCGTCGAAGTCGGGCCGCTTGGCGAGGGCCTCCGCAACCATGTGGTCCATTTGGGCAGAACGGGCGAGGGCGCTGAGATAGGCGCCGCGTGGCACGATGTGGGTGTTGGACGCCAGGGCACGGTAAACCTTGCGCGAATTCATCTGGAAAAGCTTGGCCAACACCACATTGGAGAGATCGGCCCGGGCGGCGATGACGGCTGCGGCGGGCACGTCATAGCGTCCGATGATCTCGATCATGGTGGCTTCGGAAAGCTCGTTGGCCCCCTGGAGATAGGTGTTGAGGTCTTCCCCGATATTGTCGATCACGAGGCGTTCGAGCGCTGGGGAGAGCACTTCGGCGCGGCCCAGGATTGCTGCCCCCTTAGCCTTGGCCTGCGGACCGGCAATGGGGAACAGCCGGCCGGCAAGGGCTTCGAACTGTTCCATTTCGGGAGCAGTGGCCTTGCCGCGGCGGGCATAGGCATCGCAAGCCGCTATCAGCAGCGTATTGGTGCGATCAACGCCACCTGTTTCGATCAGCAGTTGAAACGTCTCGTAGGGCTGGAAACCAAGCATTGTGCAGGACCGTCAGTGGGCAAATCGCATCACATTTGATGCCTTGTCACTCTTGCCGCCAATTCGTTAGCAGACTGTTAACCTTGACGATCTCTTAATGGGCCCATGAGCACGAGGAGCGTCGTGCACAATAAATGTCGCACAATAGCAACACGAGACGCTGCCTCCGATGGGACCGGAGAGCACTGCATTTGGAGGCCAGCTTGGGAAAGCTCGTCAAATTCGATAACCCGCGCAAACCGGATCCGGTAAGGACAAGAACGGTTGGCACGGCGCAGATCCTGATCTTCACCGGGGTCCGCTATGAACGCGGCACGCCGCCGACCAGCACGATCGACCCCTCACGCCCAAAGCGGAAGCGTGGCTGATCATTCTTTCTCCTTTAAGCGGCTGATCTCGATCAGTGCGCTGGCATTGCTTGCCGCCGGTTGTGTTGCGAGACCCACCAGTGATTTCGGCCGCGCTTCGCCCAGCTTTACCCATGATACGGCGATGCCAATGGCAGGGGATTTCCTGGCGCGCGAGCGGGACGAGGCCGTATCGAGCCTAAATCGCACAGACCAGGAAGAAGAGATGCATAACCGCATCCGGCGGTTCCTGATTGCGCCGCATGCCAAGGACTGGATGTTCGATGCTTCGGTGGAATTGCAGCGCACGAGAGTCGTGGCGGCGCGTGACACCGAATTTACCATCGAGCGGTATTACAACTGGCTGCGTGATACAGATTATCAATCCTCACGCACGCGCTATGCGACAGTCGGCGCTGATGTGCAATCGGACATCGATACTTTGCCGGGCACGTTTGCGGCAATCTGCGCAGTGATCGAAATCGACCGGCAGCGCAGCATTGCCTTCAGGGAACTGCAAGCCGGCATCCCGCCCGACCTCAAGCAGGAAGTGGCAGCGCGCAAGTCCGAGAACAGTGCGTCGATCTCCTGGTTCGTGCGCGCGCTCAATTATCGTTATGACAGCTATGACTTTGCGCTCGACAATCTCCTTGTCGAAACGCCGCATGAGCAGTCCTTGGCAGTGGACGAGAGCCTGCGGCGGCTGTCGTTCTATGTGACGCGTGCCAATCGTGGGGACTTCTGTGGCGACGACAAGGATAGGGCGGGCAGCGGCCATGTCATCATACCGTCACGCTACCAACATACCGGCGACCGCGAGATTGTGCTGCCCAAATAGGGCCTGGGGGACGCGAGATGGACGGGCATGTTGAGGACCGGAGCGGGTCGCCCGGCGAAGTATTCCGCGCGTTCTTAAAGCTTGGTCTGACCTCATTCGGTGGGCCGATCGCCCATCTGGGTTATTTCCGCGAGGAACTCGTGGTGCGCCGCAAATGGCTGAGCGAAGAGGCCTATGGCGATCTGGTGGCACTTTGCCAGTTCCTGCCCGGGCCGGCATCGAGCCAGGTCGGATTTGCACTGGGGTTGAAGCAGGCAGGGCCGCTTGGAGCGCTTGCCGCGTGGAGTGCGTTTACGCTGCCCTCGGCCTTGTTGCTGATCCTGTTTGCGGCGAGTGCCGCGGCGCTGGGGGGCCCAGTAGCGCAAGGCGTATTGCATGGACTTAAGCTCGTTGCTGTTGCCGTGGTGGCGCAGGCTGTATGGGGCATGGCCAAGAGCCTGACGCCGGACGGGCAGCGGGCGGGGATTGCTTTGGGCGCCCTGTTGCTGGTGACCTTGGTTGCGGGGGCCCTGGGGCAAGTCGGAGCGATTGTGCTGGGGGCGATAGCCGGATTGGTGCTCTGTCGTGGTGACGGGCAGAGGGATGAGACGTCGCTAGGGTTCGCGGTGAGTGCCCGGGCGGGGCTGGTGGCCTTGGGGCTGTTCGGCGGGCTGCTTGTGGTCCTGCCTTTGCTGGCGGCCGTGATTGACCTTCATGCTATCGATCTTGTCGATGCATTTTATCGAGCGGGTTCGTTGGTGTTCGGTGGTGGACACGTTGTTCTCCCGCTGCTCGAAAGCGAGGTGGTGGCCAACGGCTGGGTTAGCCAGGATGCTTTCGTTGTAGGTTATGGCGTAACCCAAGCGGTGCCGGGACCGCTGTTCACCTTTGCCGCTTATTTGGGTGCCGTGGGTAGCGTGTCGCCCAATGGCTTGGCGGGTGCGCTGCTGGCGCTGGTGGCGATCTTCTTGCCGGGGCTGCTGGTGCTGGTCGGTACGCTTCCGTTTTGGGACATGCTGCGGCGCAAAACCCTGGCGCAAGCCGGTATGCGTGGGGCCAATGCAGCCGTCGTGGGGATATTGGCTGCGGCCCTCTATGATCCGGTGTGGACCAGCGCGGTGCTGACGCCGCTCGATTTTGCCATAGCCGCGTGTGGGTTCCTTGCTCTGGTGTTGTGGAAGGCACCGCCGTGGAGCGTGGTGGTGGGGCTGGCGGTTGCTGGTGGGGTGTTGGGAGCGCTCGGAGCTTAGCATCACCCCAAAGACCTTGGGACGGGTTCCGGCTCAAAGCCGGGGTGACATCGAGTTTGCGGCTAGGCGTGGTGAAAACAGTCGGCTTATGGCCGCGGGCCGCAGCGCGATTGGGCCAATATATCGGCAAAGCGTTGGCGCATGGCTTGGTGGGGTGGTGCGAGGCGGACAAGGATAGCGAGCTTGTCGGATGCCGCTTCGACCACCAACACACCTTCTTCGACATCCAATTGCTGCTGAGCAAGGAGGCGGGTCTGGGCGGCATTAAAGACGCCGATTTCCAGCGTCTGGCCAATGCCGTCGCGGTTGGTAGTGGAATAGGTGACCACGCCTTGTTCGTTGAACAGGGCTACGGACCAGAACGTATCGGGCAGGAGGCCACTAACATAGGCAGGGCCTTGGGCCAGATCGACTTGGCAAAGTCCGTAGATGAGCTCGGGATCAAGTCCGAGCGGATTGGGGCCGCCTGCCGCAACAGGGGGCAGAATTAAGATTTTGTTGTCGGCATTGAGCGCGTCGATGCGCGTCCAGAGGTTCTCCTCGGCGAGGCTGGGCAGCGTCAGGATCACCACGATATGGATGATGCCGCCCAGCACGACACCGCCCAAAAGCCATAGGAGGAAGCGGATCATCGGCAATCCTCCCGGACAATGGCGGGCATGGATTCGTCGCTTGAAAAACCGGAGAACACAGCTGTGTCATAGAGTGTCAGTTCAAGCGAGAAGGGACCCTGGCCGGCGAGCTCCAGCCAGTTGGAGGGCTGCAACGCGGTGCCGACATTGATGACGATCGAGCCATCGTTGGCGCGGGCAATATCGGTGGAGCGCATGGCGAGCGGCTGCCCTTCGGCGGCGAGATTTCGGCCTTCAAGGTCAACGGCCACAAGGCTCCAGAAGGTGGCGAGCGGTGTACGACCCTCGATGCGGTAATTGCAGGCAAGATTGAGCGGTTCGCCCGCGCTGTCGGTCAGAGCCACGAACTGCAGGCCTTCAGCCTGGCCAAGCTGCAGCGATGCCTCACGCGCCAAGTGGCCACGCGTATAGGGATTTGGCGCGTTCGAGCCTTGGTCCGGCCAAGCGGTCCAAGGGCCGACGCGGGCCACGCCGAAGAGGCGGCCATCGGTGAGCGCATAATAGCTGAGCCCAAAACCGACACCCAGCGCCACGGCGATCATAATGAGCAGGTAAAGAACAAATCGCACGGGTCAGCGGCTCGGGAATGCTGTATTCGGCATGGGCGGGCTGACCTGAAAAGTGAGCGGCTCGCCCAAGCCTATAGCAAGGGGGTGGAGCGGGCGGAAGGGCACATTGTGGGTTGGGGAAGGCTGCTTGGCGTTGTTATTCAAACAAGATCGTCAATGCTAAAGTTCAGTGCTTGAGCTAACTTGCGGAATGTCTCGACCGAGGCGGACCGGCGGCCTGCCTCTATATCGGCGATCTGGACGCGATTAACGCCGGAGGCCGTCGCTAAGGCGGACTGGGTCAGGCCTCTAAAGTCGCGAAATACGCGCAACGGACTTTCGCCATTAACGAGACGATCAACGATCTCGGAGGGAAACGACTCTTCCCCCGCAGCCATGGCTCTGTCATAGGCCTGAATATCGGCGAGGTCCTCGGCAGCCTCGCGCAACCGCTCGTACTCTGCCCGCGGGATAGTAACCATCTCGTTCAAAGGTAATCTCCATTAATCATAGATACCGCCACGAGGACCGATTTCAAGAATGTCGAGAACGGTGCCGTCATGCATAACTATGCGCCAATCATTCACCCGGAGCCGAATTGCATCTACGCCTTTGAGCGCTTTGACATTATTCTTCTGTGATGCCGGGTCGACTGCATAAGCCTCAATCTTGCCGACAATCCTGCGGGCGGTGTTCGCCGGCATACGACGAAGTGCTCTAGCCGCTGCAGGCTTGTAGGTCACTACCTTCATAAAACACGCTTGTAGCCTAAAGCTACAATGTAGTCAACAGCTACAAGCCCTCGGACCTAACTGGAACCGCCGCTCTCGCTTCGGTCGTGATTTCACCGGTTGCGAGTGTCTGGTTGATCAGATCGGCAAGATCAACCAGCTTGCGGGCAGCTTCGGGGGTAAGGCTGGGCGGGCGCTGGATGACTTCCACGGGCAGGGCGTTGGGATCGGTTTCGGCAACGATGGGCGGCTCAGGTACAAAATCAACGCCAAAGACCGGCAGAATATCGGTGTTGGTGTGGGCATAGGCCATAAATTTCTGCCAGGCCATAGCAGGGAGGGTGCCGCCGGTTAGATCGTTAGTCGGATGGTAATCGTCATTGCCGAACCAGACGGCGGCTACGTAATTGCCGGTGAAGCCACAGAACCAAGCGTCGCGGTAGGACGAGGTGGTGCCGGACTTGCCAACTGCTGGCACGCCTGGCAGGTCGGCACGGCGGCCCGTGCCGCCGGTGACCACGCCGCGCAGCATGGAGTTCATGTTAGCGACGGTTTGTTCGCTCAGGATGCGTTCGCGCGGCGCTTCGGGATCGACCTCGAAGATGGTGTCGCCGGTGAGAGTGCTCATGCGGGTAATGCCATAGGCGGGGGTCTTCAGGCCCCTATTGGCAAGAACGGCATAGGACGACGTCATGTCGAGGACCGAAACCGATGCAACGCCCAAGGCCAGTGAACGCGTGACGGGGTAATCGGCCGTGAGGCCCATGCGATGGCTGAGGGCGGCGATCGTGTCACGGCCGGTCTTGATCGAAAGAGTAACCGGGACGGTATTGAGCGACTGGGCGAAGGCGCTGGCAAGGGTCACCGAGCCCTTGTAGGAGCGGCCATAATTCTGCGGGCACCAATCGCCGATGCACACTGGCCGGTCGGTGATTGCATCGGCAGGGGTCAAGCCAAGCTGCTCGAAGGCTTCTGCATAAACGAAGATCTTATAGGCTGAGCCAGGCTGGCGTGTCGTGACAATGGCTCGGTTGAACTGGGATTTGGCATAGTCGGTGCCCCCCACCATCGCGCGGATTGCGCCCTGTGGGTCGGTAACGACCATAGCGGCCTGCTCGACGTCATACTGTTCGCTGTTTTCGCGCACGGTGGAGACGACGGCTTCCTCGGCGTATTTCTGCAAGGTCGTGTCAATCGTGGTGCGGACCACGAAATTGTTGGAGGCGTGCTGAGTGGATTCGATGACCTTCTTGGCCTCTTCGAAAGCCCAATCCATAAAGTAGTTTGGTGAGTTCTGGTCTTCGGCGCGCGAGATGGCAGAGGCCGGGTGACGGCGGGCGGCGGTGACTTGGCCCTCGGTGAGGAAGCCGGCCGCAACCATGTTTGACAGCACCAGATTGGCGCGGCCACGCGCGGCGGCCAAATCCACATGCGGGGCGTAATTGCCCGGTGCCTTGAAGAGGCCTGCCATCATGGAAGCTTCGGCGAGGGAGATGTCCTGAACGCGCTTGCCGAAATAATAATCGGCAGCGGCAGTCACGCCGAAATTGCCGCCGCCCATATAGGCACGGTCGAAATACAGTTTGAGGATCTCGTCCTTGGTATAATGCCACTCCAGCCAAACGGCGAGGAAGGCCTCGATGATCTTGCGCTCGATAGTGCGCTCGGAGGAAAGGAACAGGTTCTTGGCGAGCTGCTGGGTGATGGACGAGCCGCCCTGCACGCCGCGCTCGCCCGAGGCATTGGTGGCGAGAGCGCGCAAGGTGCCGACCACGTCGATGCCGAAATGCTCGTAGAAGCGCCGGTCCTCGGTCGCAAGGGTAGCCTTGATGAGGTAGTCGGGCATGTCGGTGAGCGGCACCGAATCATCTGAGCGGATGCCACGGCGGCCGATTTCATTGCCGAACCGGTCAAGGAACAGGATCGAGTAGTTTTCCGCCTTGTTGAACTCGCCCGATGCCGTGGCGTCGAACGCGGGCAGGGCAAGCGCCACCATCAGCACACAGCCGATAGCCAGGAACGAAAAGCCGTCGCTCAGCACCTCGACAAAGAAGCGTTTGATGCCGGTGACGTGGAACACGGACATGATGTCCTGCCACTTGGTCCAGCCGCGGCCTAGCGATTGGCCGAATTCATAAAGCGAGGAATCGAGCCAAGCATCGGCCGCGAGCATGCCGGAAGGCTTTTTACGCTTCTCTTTGGTATAGAAAGGGTCCTGCACCGATTTCCCCGGATAGTGGCTCACGCACTTTTGTGCGCCTGGCGCGGCTAAGGCAAGGCAATCGCTGGAATATGATTGCATCGCACGCGCGACAAGGGCAAACCGACAACAGTCTTACCAGTCTTCGGTTCCTATGGCCTTTTGGGAAGAAAAAACGCTCGACCAGATGACGGACGCAGAGTGGGAAGCGCTCTGCGACGGGTGCGGCCGCTGCTGCCTGATCAAGCTTGAGGACGAGGATTCAGGGCTGCTGATCACCTCGGACGTGCGTTGCAAGCTGCTCAATGGGGATAGTTGCGCTTGCACGGATTATCCCGGGCGGCAGGCCAAGGTGCCTGATTGCATCAAGCTGACACCGCAAAACGTTACCGAGATCAAGTGGATTCCAACCACCTGCGCCTATCGCCGGATTGCCGAGGGCAAGGGGCTGGCGTGGTGGCATCCGCTGGTGTCGGGCGATCCACAGACGGTGGTGGATGTGGGTGTGTCGGTTAAGGGCCGGACGTTTCTCGAAACCGAGGTCGAGCCGGATGAGTGGGAAGAGCATGCGGTGGACTGGCCCGAATGGGAGCCGCCCGAGCATCTGTAAACGTCCCATTAACCATGTTGTGGCCTGATCGTTCGGCGCCGGTGCGCCAGGAAAGGGCCGCGACATGACGGATATGGCGAGCGGTAACAGCAACGAGCATTTTTGGGGCCGGGTGCGCACCGCACTGGGTGCCCTGCGGCCTGTAAGCCGCGAGCGGGAGCCGGCCTATGGGCAGGCGGCCATCGCGCGCCAGATCGGCATCAAGCCAAGGCTGGGAACGCGCATAGAGGAAGAGCTGAGTGAAAGCTGGGACAAGGCGGAGGCACGCAAGGTGTCGATGAGCCTCCTGGTGCTCGAAATCGACCGCATGGGCGAGTACTTCACCGCTTATGGCAAGGATGCGATGGACGATTGCATCCGCGCCGTGATGCAGACCATCGCCGATGCACTGCCGCGCGATGGCGATGTTTGCCTGCGCATGGGACGAGCGACCTTTGTCGTGGCACTGCCGGATTTGCCGGTGCTGCTGGCCAAGACCAGCGCAGGGCACATTGCCGAAGCGATCCGCAAGCTGGGGTTGGCGCATAAGGAGAGCCACGCCGGCGTGGTAACGGTGTCGATGGGGCTAGCCGTAATCAATCCGCAGGGCGAGTACGACCGCAAGTTTTTCGAGGCGGCAGCTGCATCGCTCAAGAAGGCGCAGCGCAAGGGGCTGGGGCGGCTGCACTCGATTGATCTGCGGCCTGCGCAGGAACAAAAGCGCAAAGCCGCCTGAACTTGCCAGCCTCTGCCTGAGCCACTAAGAGAGCCGTCCCTTGCGCCGCCGGGCGCCTTTCCCAGATGGATGGCATGCCATGACCCTTGCTTGCGGCCTTGACTTTGGCACGTCCAATTCGACCTTTGCGCGGGTGGATGCCCATGGTCATCCGACACTGCTCGGCCTGGAGGATGGCAAGCCAACAATCCCCAGCGTGCTATTTTTCGGCTTTGAGGACGACAGCATTCATTTTGGCCGCCAGGCTGTGGCGGAATATGTGAGCGGAGCCGATGGACGGCTGATGCGCTCGCTCAAAAGCGTGCTGGGCACTTCGTTGATCGGGGACACCACACGCGTCAAGGCGCGCAGCTATGGGTTTCTCGAAATTCTCGGCATTTTCATCGGCGAACTCAAGCGCCGGGCGGAGGGGGAGTTGGGCGAGCCGATCGGCTCGGTGGTGTGTGGGCGGCCCGTGCACTTCGTAGACGATGACCCCGTGGCTGACGCAGCCGCGCAGGAGCAACTTGGCAATGCGGTGCGGGCGCAGGGATTTGCGCAAGTCGAGTTTCAATTTGAGCCGATTGCCGCGGCACTCGATTATGAGCGGCAAGTCAATGGTGAGCGGCTGGCGCTAATCGTTGATCTGGGTGGTGGCACCTCGGACTTCTCGGTTGTGCGAGTGTCGCCGGAGCGGGCGCGGCTGGCGGACCGCAGCAGCGATATTCTTTCAACCGCGGGCGTTCATATCGGGGGCACGGATTTCGACCGGCTGCTGTCAATGACCAAGGTCATGCCCGAGCTTGGCCTGGGCACCATGACCAAGGACGGCAAGCGTCACTTGCCGGTGGCGCCCTATTACGACCTGTCGACCTGGCACCGCATCAACCGCCTCTACAATGCGCAGACGTTGCGCGATCTGCGCGGAACGCGAAACGAGGCCCGGGCGCCTGAACGCGTGCAAACCATGATCGAATTGATCGAGGACCGGCTGGGCCATCAGTTGGTCGGCGCGGTGGAGGGGGCCAAGATTGCGCTGTCCGACAGCGAACGAACACGGTTCAGCTTTCCGGTGCGCGACAAGGTGCTGAGCGCGGAGATAACGATCGATGATCTGGAACGGGCGCTGCACAATTCCGTCGTTCGGATCGAGGAGACGATCGCCGAGACGCTGAGGCGGGCAGCGGTCGGGCGGGAAGCGGTGGATAGCCTAATTTTGACGGGAGGCTCTACGCAGGTGCCAGCCATCGCGCGGCGGCTGGAGGCGCTGTTTCCCGAGGCCGATTTGGTGCGCACCGATGTGCTGGGCAGCGTCGGGTTGGGCTTGGCAATGGATGCGCGGCGCAAGTTTGGCACGCCATAATCGAAGCGATTTCGGCTTGCTCGCTAAAAAGTTATCCAACTTATCCCCGCGTCACGGTGATCGGGTATAGTTCAGCTATGGTCGGAAAAGTGGGTCAGGAAGCGTTGCGAATGGCTTGCCAGCGGCGGTTCTTGCGCTCGGAAGGATCGGCCAGGCGGCTTGGGAATTTTCCCCTGATGGATTGGTTGAAGAACCGGCCGCGGGATTCAGCGTCGCGCAGGCCTTCAAAGATGAATTCGGGCACGCCAAAATATTTATAGCGGCGGCCTTCGGGACCGAACCAGATCGAGAGTTCCTCGTCGGCTGGCTTGTAGTGGATATGGCGGATTGCGGCGGACATCGTTTGCTCCGGGTTTTCGACTCCGCAAAGACGAATCCGGCGGGATTCCAAGCCGTTCCGCAAAATAGTTAAGATCGATTCACAAGTGAGTCATTGGATGGAGAGAGCAGGCGAAACTCCGGTTCGCTGGGATGACGTACGCGCCGAGTACGAGGGGCGGCAGTTCGTGCCCGCGGTAATTTGCAAGCGGCACGGGATTACCTTGGCGCAGCTACGCTACCGCCGCGAAGTGGAAGGGTGGCTGAGCGCCCGCGCCCGCATTGTGCGGCACGATGACCTCGTGGCACGCATGCTTAAGGTGCTCGACAAGCAAATCAGACGTCTGGAGATGGCAATGGACGAACCAATCGACAAGCAGGCCAATGTGCTGAGCACGCAGGTGAAAACACTGGAAAAGCTCATCGAGATGGGTGCTGCCGGGCCCAACGCCGAGCCCGCCAGCAAGAAGGATGAAGAGGACCTACGCAACAAGCTGGCCAAGCGCATTGAACAGTTCCGCAAACGTTGACCAGTTCGGCGACACCAATCGCAAGACGCTCGATGAGGTCGCCGAGATGTACTACGACTGGAGCCGCTGGGCGCTGCCAAAGCAAATGCCACCGCCGGGAGATTGGGTAACGTGGCTGCTGATGGGCGGGCGCGGCTCCGGCAAGACCCGTGCGGGCGCTGAATGGGTGCGGGCGCTGGCGGCGAGGCGCATCGGGCCCATAGCTCTGGTGGGCGAAACAATGACCGAGGCCATCTCGATCATGGTGCGCGGGGAAAGCGGCATTCTCAATGTTCATGCCGAAGAAGAACGTCCTGTCCTGCGGGGCAATATGCTGCGCTGGCCGAACGGAGTTGAGGCCATGATCTTGTCGGCCTCCGATCCGGACCGTTTTCGCGGTCCCCAATTTGCGGCGGCTTGGTGTGATGAACTGGGCTGTGCGGCGGTCGACAAGGGGGCCAACCAGCCCAACATCTTTGGCGATCCCAAGAGCGCGGAAAGCGGGCGGCCGTATTTTTCGAACGGCACGCCCGATCCGCTGATCCAGCGGCAGGCGCTGCGGGCGCATCAGCACTGGTGGCGTGATTCGGCGAACAATCCTGCGGGGATGGTTGATGTGGGGCGTATCTACCACTGGACGTGGGACGCGAGGCTCTATCCGGCTTTTCCGGCACAGGATGATGTTTGGGCGGATGGTGCGAACCATCGCTCCGGGCACTGGCTGACGGGGCGACTCGGTGGTGTCAGCAGCGATGAGCTGGCGGTCGCGGTGGCGCGCGATCACGGCGTTGAGCTCACCGCCGAGGCGGCGATGCCCTTTGTCGGGGGCTATGTGCTGGGCGGTGCAACCACGGCGCGAGAGGCGCTTGAGCCGCTGCTGGAGGTGGCAGGCTTGAGCCTGCGCAGCCGGGCTGATGGTTTGGCGCTGGAGAGTCCGCGGCGAGGTGAAGCGGTGACGATCGATCCTGATGAGCTGGTGGCCAGTGAAGGTCCGGTATTATCACGGCGGCGGGGTGATCCGGCGGAGGCGCCCGGGCGGCTGGTACTGAGTTATCTCGATCGGGAGCGGGATTATCTGACCGCAAGCGTAACGGCGCTCAACCGGAGCGATGGGCCAGTGGCAGGTGAGGCGACGGCGCTGGTGCTGGATGGGGCAGGGGCGCGGCTCGCGGCGGAGCGGAGGCTGGATGCTCGGAGCGCGAGGCGCGAAACGCTGGAGTTGGAACTGCCGCCGACGATGATTGGGCTGGAGCCGGGCGATCTGATTGAGATTGCGGGCCTAAGCGAAGGGCCGTTCGAGATCACGGAAATCCGTGACGGACTGACGCGCAAGATAATGGCGAAAACGTTGGCTGTTGGGACAGCAGTGGCGACCGAGGTGGATCGGCCGCCCAGCCCCGCAAGAGGCGTTACGGTTCGTTCGATGCCAGTGGTAACAATTGCGCATGTGCCGGCGCTGCCCAGCGATCCGGCGCGGACGCGGCTGCTGGTTGGCGCCTTTGCCGACCCGTGGCCGGGCAGCGTGCAAGTCACGGAAGCAGCAACCGGAGCGGTAGTAGCGACGATTGGCGGACGGGCGCGGCTGGGGTTGAGTGCCAACGCACTTGCGCCAGGTGCGGTGGCGGTGTGGGACCGTAGTCAATCGCTAGAGGTGGTGCTCTTCAATGGTCACTTATCTTCTGCAGCGGAAGACGCCGTTCTTGCCGGGAGTAATCGCTTGGCTGTGGAGACAGGCGGCGGGCTTTGGGAGAACATCGGCTTTGCTGAAGTCGAGATGATCGGAACCGGCACCTACCGGTTGCGCAATTTGCTGCGCGGGCTGGATGGCACCTATGCCGGTGCAGCAGCGGCGGGAAGCCGCCTCATGGTACTCGACAAGCGCGTCGTGACGCTGCCGGTGGAGCCGCAATGGCTCGGCGAGGAACGGCAGTTCCGCATCTATGCCGGTGCCACCGATCTGACCGGCACTGCGGTAACGGTCGTTGCCGATACGGCCGTGGCACAGCCGTTGAGCCCGGTGCATTTGCGGGCAGAGCGGGAGGCAAATGGCGATGTGCAGCTGTCGTGGACACGGCGCAGCCGGGCCGATGGCGATAGCTGGGGCAGTGTGGAAACGCCGTTTGTCGAGGCTCCAGAGCGGTATGCGCTGACCATACTGCAGGGGGGCATTCCGTTGCGAGCGGTGGACTGTTTCACCTCCTCATTCACCTACACGGCTGTGGAGCAGGTCGCCGACTTTGGCGCGCTACCGGACAGCTTTGCCTTCCGGGTAGCGCAGGTCAGCCAAACGCTTGGGCAGGGACCAAACGCAGAAAGGGTTTTCCATGGATAAAACGCGGTTCGACATTTGCCTTGAACAAGTGCTGCAGCATGAAGGCGGCTATGCCGACCATCCCAGCGACCCGGGTGGAGCCACAAATATGGGCATCACGCGCAGGACGCTGGCCCGTTGGCGCAAGGTTTCGCCCTGGTGGAAACTGGGCAAGGATGCGGTAAGGGCGCTGGAACGCAGCGAAGCGGCGCGTATTTATCGCGCTAGTTATTGGGAGCGGAGCAGGGCCGGCAGCCTGCCGCCGGGGCTAGACCTGGTGCTGTTCGACTTCGCGGTCAATTCAGGACCGGACCGGGCGATCCGTGCGCTACAGGCGGAACTCGGCACAGTAGCAGACGGCGAAATCGGGCCGTTGACACTGGGTGCCGTGCGGGTGCGGATTGCGCGAGACGGGGCCCCGGCGCTGATCGGCGCTTATTGCGCCCGACGCCTGAATTTTCTTTCGCGCCTCTCCAGCTTTTCAACCTTCGGCATGGGCTGGTCGCAACGCGTTGCGGCAGTTCGCAAATCTGCGCTTGCCAGTGCCGGCAGCACGGACCAGCCGGATATATCAAATCAATGGAGGACGACTATGGATCTGTTCAATGGCTACAAAACATACATCATCGCTGCGATCATGCTGCTTGCGGGACTTGCTCAAATCCTGGGGCTTGAACTTCCATCATTGGACGGACACTCGGCCGGGCAGATGGTGATGGAAGCGCTGGCGGTGATCTTCCTGCGCAAGGGTTTGAAGGACGACATAGCAAGGGCTTGACCGCTCCGGCTTTGCAAGCCGGTATGTTCTCGCATATCATGGATGTGCCGGCATTCAGCGGCTTTGTGTTTGGGATGGTTTTGCCTCATTCATGTCCCATTCAGCAACCTGCCCGTAAGTTGCAAGACATGAAAACCTTGATCAAAGAACTCTGTGCTCCGTTTGTCGTAGCTGCCGCGATCGGCCTTGCTGGTACGGGTTTGGCCAGCGCGGCGTGCCTTGACAACAGGCAGATCCAAGAAGCGGTGTCGTCGGGCGAAATCATGTCGCTGGCGCAAGTCTTGTCGTCGGCAGGGGTCGGCAGCAGCGCGGAAGTGCTTAACGTGCAGGTTTGTGACGAAGGCGGGCGCCTCGTCTATATAATCGGCGTGTTGACTCCCGATGGGGAAGCGCAGAATCTGGTGTTGAGCGCGAATTAGTACGCAGCATCTGGGGGCCTTGATGCGAATTCTTGTTGTCGAAGACGATGTGAACCTGAACCGGCAGCTTAAGGAAGCGCTGACCGAGGCCGGCTATGCCGTGGACGTGGCGTTTGATGGGGAAGAAGGGCACTTCCTGGGAGACACCGAACCCTACGATGCGATCATTCTCGATATCGGCCTGCCGCAGATGGACGGGCTGTCGGTGCTCGAGGAATGGCGCCGGGCGGGCAAAACCACGCCCGTGCTGCTGCTGACGGCACGCGACCGCTGGAGCGACAAGGTGCAGGGCATTGATGCCGGAGCGGACGACTATGTCGCCAAGCCATTCCATATGGAAGAAGTGCTGGCCCGCATCCGCGCCTTGGTGCGCCGCGCTGCGGGGCTCGCGTCCAATGAGATTGTTTCAGGCTCGGTCCGGCTGGACTCGCGCTCCGGTAAGGTGACGGTGGACGGGCAGTCTGTGAAGCTTACGAGCCACGAACTTCGGCTATTAAGCTACCTCATGCATCACAAGGGCAAGGTTATCTCGCGCACTGAGTTGACCGAACACTTGTATGATCAGGACTTCGACCGCGATAGCAACACGATCGAAGTGTTCGTTGGGCGGCTGCGCAAGAAGCTGCCGGAGGACTGCATCCAGACGGTGCGCGGGCTTGGCTACCAGATTGCTGAGGACTAGGCCCTAAGGCGAATGCGCAAGGGTTCGATAGCGGCATCGCTGTTCTGGCTTTCGGCGGGCTGGCTGGTGATTGCGCTTGTCGCAACGGGCTTCCTTTTGACCGACCTTTATTCACGTGCGCTGGACAATTCGCTATCCGATTCGCTCGATTTCCAGGTTGAGAGCCTAACGGGCGCGTTGCTCGAAACGGGCAATCCGGCAAGCGAAGAAATCCGGGTGACCGACCCGCGCTTCGATCGGCCGCGCTCGGGCTGGTACTGGATGATCCGCGACACCGATGGCACTCTGTATAATCTCTCCACATCGGTGGTTGGCATCAACGTGCCTGCAATGATGGGGCCGCCCGACGCCAGAGGGCGCCGCACGGCCATTGTCGATGATGCGTTCGGGACCAGGCTGCGTGTGGTGGAGCGCACGGTAACGCTGGCGCCGCAAACCTATCAGATTGTGGTTACGGGCAATCTGAGCGAAATTCTCGAACTTGTTGAGGGTTTCCGGGGACAGACCTTCATCGTGCTAGGCGCGGTGGGCGTCATGCTGGCGATCATGAGCGCCATTGTTGCGCGCATAGCCATGCGGCCAATTTCGCGGCTGAGCCGGGCTATCGAAAGTGTGCGCGAGGGTGAGAGTGTAACTGTGACCGGCACCTATCCGCGCGAGATTGCGCCACTGGCCGAAGAGGTCAACGAACTCTTGCGGTCGAATGCGCAGATCATCGAGCGGGCGCGCAATCAGGTAGGCAATCTGGCGCATGGACTGAAAACGCCGATTGCGGTGCTACGCAACGAGGCGGCAAGCAAGAAGGGCGCGCTCGCTGATGTGGTGCTGACCGAGAGCGAGAAGATGAGCTCGATGGTGTCGACTTATCTGGAGCGGGCACGGCTGGCGGCACGCACCTCGGTGGTCGGCAAGAAGGCCGACAGTACCATGATCATGCTGCGGCTGACGCGCGTGATGCGCAAGATCCACCCCGATGTGACGATTGCCTTTCAGCGCCCCGATGCATCGCTGCCCTGGTTCAGGGGCGATGAGGCGGATCTCGAGGAGATGGCTGGCAATCTGCTCGACAATGCCTGCAAATGGTCCAAGGGGCAGGTGGGGGTGCGCCTTTCCAGCGAAAGAAGCGATACCGGCGCCATGCTCTTGATCCGCATCGATGACAATGGGCCCGGCCTCAGCGATGACGACGCACAAAAAGTGTTGCGCCGCGGTGTCAGGCTGGACGAGAAAACACCAGGCACAGGCTTAGGGCTCGATATCGTCAAGGAACTGGTAGATGTCTATGGCGGCAGCCTAGCGCTGAAACGCTCGGCTTTAGGTGGGTTATTGGTGGAACTACGTTTGCCAACAGCCCGCCTCGGCGGCATCAGCAAGCAGGCCGCGGCCTGACGCACTTTCGCCGCATTGCGACAACAAGAGCCTTCCGACAGCCAACGAGATTCACCTATGAACCGCATCGCCCTTCTTGCCTCACCGCTGCTTGCTTTGACCCTGGCCGCCTGCGCTAGTACTGGACCGACCCAGGTTTCTCAGGCTCCGGTGGTTACGGCTCCGGCTCCGGTGATGACGCAGCCACTGGTGCCAACGCCGGCCCAGACTACGCAGCAGGCGCTGCTGACGACGAGCGTTGCCAACGGTTTCGTGGACTCCGCTGCCCTGTCGCGCATGACTGCCAAGGACTCGGCGCAGGCCAATAGTGCCCAGTTTTATGCGCTGCAGTTTGGTCGCCCCGGCGCGCCGCGCGCCTGGACGGGCGACAATGGCACGACCGGTTCGGTGGGCGTTGGGCCTTACGTGCGCGTCAACAATCTCGATTGCCGTGACTTCACCCACACCGTCAAGATTGGCGGGCAGGAGTTCACCAAGAAGGGAACCGCCTGCCGCGAGCAAAACGGCAACTGGGCCGTCGAGCAAGGCGCTGCCTGATCGGGCTTAATGCCTGACACGGTAGGGATTGTTTACCATCGGGCGCTAGTGTGCGGATCTGATCGATCCTAACACCGCGTGCAATGTCACAAGCCACTAACCGATCCGAGATTATCCCTGCTGAAACGCCGCGTGTTGCAGCGCGCGGCGGCAATGTGTCCTTGCTGCCCTTTGCGGGGCTGATCGAGCCGGCGATCGTTGAGGAAACGATGGGCCAGAGCTTTGCCGGCTGCATCGGGCGCGCCAATGCGCAAGCCGGTTGGGTCTGGGTATATCGCGATCTGTGCCCTGATCTGATCTTGCGCGATTCGATCGACGCAGGCGTCTTTACCGCCAGAGACCTCGAGCCGCTGATGCCACAGGTCTTGGCGCGCATGAAGGATGCGCTCGCCCGTGCCGGCAAGGATGCCGAAGAAGCGCGGCGCCTGCGCGCCATGCTGGGCGGCGACGAGGAGCGGGCGGCACTGCCGACATTGCTGAACGTGTTGCGGGGCAGGGCGCTGTTGAGCAAGGCACAGACTTTCGGCAAGGCCCTCAACGGCATGAGCGACGAAGCAGCGCTAACGGTTGCGCTGCAATCCATGCCCTTGCAGGACCCGCCGCTTGCCTCTTTGCTGCTCCATGCTGCATTGGGGCATGTCGCCAATCCCACAAGGCTCGTCACGGCCGTAATCAAGTTGGCGGGTAATGGCACCGAAGCTGCCGTGGCGCGGAGCGGATTTTCGCCTTTGGTGGAAGCTATTCTCGCGCATGCGCAGAACCAGGTTTATCTATTGCGGCCCACCAGCGGCGCCTTTGCCGATTTCGATCTGGTTTGCCGGGCGCTAGACCGGTTCCACCGCCTTGTGCGCTCCCTGTCAGGATATATTGAGTTCGCCCGCGGCAGCCTCTGGGCCAGTATCCTGTCGGCTATAACCAAGCAGGCTTCGGATGCTGTGGAACCGCGCCTGCGTGATGTGGTCTCCGACATCAATCTGGCGCTTCGGCGTGCGCGCGAAGGCACCACGGACCGGCTTGATGGCGACCGGATGCTGGCGGCGATGAACGGGGTGTACCTGCTGAGTACCGTGCGTTCTTGCCGCGACTCGCTGGCGCTGAACGCCACGTTCGATCAGGTGTGGAGCCAATCGGGCCAGACGCTGGAGCACTATCTGCAGCGCAATCTTGACCAGCACCGCGACAATCCAAACGACGCGATCGTCTCTGCGCGGCTCGATGCCGGGATCAAGATGGCGGAAATCCGCTTCAATCCGGAATATGCCGAAACGCTACGGCGTGCCCGTAGCGCTGCCGAGCGGCGGACTTAAATCAGCTTGGGCGCTCTCGGGCGCGCTGACTCGAACAGCTATTGGGCGATTGTCTTCACGCACAAAGGCTGATTTGGCATTGATGGCGTCCGCGTTCATGAGCGCTGTCGCTTCATTATTGATTACCCGGATGACGACACCAATCGCCCTGAAAGGGTTCTTCTCGTCCGCGTCCGCATAGATCAGTGCACCAACTTCCAGCCGCCGTTTTTCGAGCGGCGCTAGCGAGCATCTAATGCTGTTACCGAAACGACTGGCCAAATAAGGCGGGACGGCGTTATCCGGACGCGGCGGTTCCGGCTCGGGAGGCGCGGTCAGGCCGGTGTGAATGGCAATCAGCGCCACGCGCTCCTGCGCGACAATCCCGGCGCTGTCTGGTGGAATGGCGCCAAGCTGAGCACCGGCAGCAATATCGGCAATGGCCAGCGGCTGGGGCGTATCGGCTAGCGACCACGCAGGGCCACGCCCGACGAAGGGAACCCATCCAGGCCAGCGTGAGCGTTTTTGTTCCGGCCGCTCCGTATAGCTTTGCCCGGCATCAAGGAATGCTGGCGGCGCAACATCGCCGTTCGAACTGGTTGCAGGTGTCGGCGCATCAGGCGTTTCGTATATGGGGTCAATCAGCCGCTCTTCCACCGTGATTGGGCGCCGGCCGAGCACCTGCGCGACGGCCGCTTTTCCGCTCTTGAGACAAGCGTGGCCGCTGATGAAACCGGCTGCGCTACCGGCCAGGGCCATGCCTAAAGGACCGTCAAGAATGGGTTCAAGCCTGTTCCGCTGGGCATTCCAGCGGCTTTCCCCGCCCGCCATGTGCCACAACGTCAACTCAGGCTGCCAACCGCCGGCCATGACGACACGTTCAGCCAAGAGTGGTGGTTCAGCCTGGGGCAGGCGATGAAGTGATGATTGCGGCACAAGCGAAATCTGACGCTCCTTCGCCGCAAGCTTTGCTTCGCCAGGAAGCGTTCCCCCAGCCATTGTGATGCCATAGGCCTTGGCAAATTCGATGAAACGCGACTGCGGATCGACACGGCCGTCAATGATACGCGACACGGAAATGCCCGCATCGCTGGCGAGCATAGCTAGGCGATACGCAGCGTTGGTTACGGCTGTGAATAGGGCCGTCTTGCCTGGCCAAACGCCGAACTGGTGGGCCATGCTGTAAGCCTCCAGCGTCGTTGCGATGCCCGGCAATCTGTTGCCAGAAAAGACTGGCAGACGCTCGACGTCTCCGGTCGCGATGATGATGCGCGGCGCATGGATATCGAGCGTTCGAGCAACCGGCTCGCCCCGCACCAGCGATACGCTGTGAACTCGCACGGCACCAGGCCGTGCCGCGATGGCTTCTGCTCCCAGCATGACCGTGATGGTATGATCCTGCGCAATTGCCGCAACAAGCCGGGTGACGCTCTGGTCCGGGCTTTCTTCGCCTTCCTGCGAGCCAAACAGCCGCGCATGGCCGCCCATGTGCAGGCTCGATTCAACAAGAACGACGCGCTGCTTGGCCTTGGCGCCCGCCAGTGCAGCCGTCATCCCGGCAACGCCTGCGCCGATAACGACCATGTCGGCTCCTGGGCCAGTTTCTGCAGGAGCGGCAAGCCACGGACGAGACATGGTGGCCGGATTATCAAGATCGAGGCCCAGTGATCGCGAGCCTCGCAGCCGACTAACGGCTGCGCTCATCCGTCCCAAGCCATTGACACCAGCCGTGGTGTACTGCGCGCCAGGGGTGGCCGGGGTGCGCTCCATCGGAAAAGCCTGAACCGGCTTGCGGTTTGGCATAACCGGGAAGATTGGTGGGGCATGGCGGCACGTCAGCGCCATTGGCCAGCCGTCGCGGGAGCCTACCGCATCATAACCGGACGCCAGCACGGCGCTTAAGATCGTGTCACCCTCAAAGCCTGATATGGTCAGCCCATTGAGCTTGAACTTGAGGGGCCGGCTGCGCAGGATTGCGGCGCCGGCAAAGTGCCGGGTTCCAGCCGCCAGGCGGTTCGGCTGGTCCTTCATAGCGCACCGCCCCATTCCGACACTGCTGAGCCGGCAGGGTCGCGATTGACCAACCGCGCCGCAAACCAGGTATTTTCATCGGCGGTCGCAACGCCAGCAAGCCACCGGGCAATGGCTGGAGCAAAGAAGGCGGCAGTTTCGCCAAAATGGGCCAGGATATCCGGGCCAGTACCACCTATGCGTCCCAATGCGGGTGCTCCGTCCCGCGTTCTGACAAGCTGGTAGCTCGTCTGCCCGGCCTGGCGCATACCCCGTTCGCTACCCAGAAGCATGCGCGTCGTTTCCCCAACCTGCTCGATACTGCCCGGCCCTAGAGCTGCAATACCGGCGCGGGCATGTTGGGTCAGCGCAATCCCACTATCAAGCTGGTGCATCAAGGGTGTGGCAATAGGTTTGGTCGGCTCGGTTAGCAGCGTGCTGCCTGTATCGGTCCGGAGCAAGTTGGGCCATTGCTCGGCTGGCAGGTGAGCTATGATCGCAGCATCGTCGGCGAGTATGGTTTGTCCGATTTCGTAGCCACCGTCATCAACCAACACCACGGCACTGCCGTCTGGCTTCATGACCAAAGGCGCGTCCATGGGCAGGCGCTTTACGCCCACGGAACCTAGCCACTTATCAAGCGCCGGTTCTAGACTCGCCCGGTGCAGGAAAAGTGCATCGCGAAATAGAACGCCCTGCCGGTCTGGTCCCAGAAGCTTGCCTGGTACGCGCTCAGCCGGGAATTTGAAGGCCTGCGCCATATGCCGGATGTGGCCAACTGCATTCTGCGCAGCCTCGCCGTCCGCATAGAAGATCGGATCGATAAGCGAGATTGCGCTGCGCCCGCCAATCCGAACAAGTACCTTGCGCGTTTCTGGCCAACTTGATTGCAAAAGGGACCACGTCTCCGGCCGCGTCAGCGGGGCAACGGAAAGGTCTATGCTCCGCGGCAGCCGATAGCCCGACTGGCTTTCCCCCTGGTACAACACGGACTTGCCGTGAACGGAGGCCAGCAGTCCCGCTACAAGGCGGGCTTGTGGGGTAGCACCCAAGACAGCGAAATCGACATGGGCAGCACTCATGCGCCGGCCGTTACCTGTGGCAATGCGTCCGGCCCAATCACGCGTGTTTTGGTGGTTTTTGGCAGCATTGCCCTTATACATGACGCAATCTTGCCGTGTGCCGGCACTAAGCGTCCAAGGCCCATGCTTTTCTGGTTTGTCGCCATTGCCGTTACCGCCGTTGCTTGCGCTGCGCTTTTCTACGCAGCAGGCCCCCGCATGGTCAACGCAAGCACCGGGGAAACAAGCGATCCCAACAACCATTTTCGCCTGCTGCTCGCCGGAATCGACGCCGACCTGGCAAATGGCAAGCTTGGCGAGGCAGAAGCAGCCGCAGCCAAGGGCGAACTGGCGCGTGAAATTTTGCGCCTTAAGAGTGAAGCCGGGCGTGCGGCAGGCAGTCTGCGGAATATGGGACGGGGTTCGCTGCTGACGGGACTTGGCCTGGTGGCGGCTTTGTCCTTGGGCATCTACGCTCTCCTGGGCAGTCCGAACTTGCCCAGCCAGCCACTCGACCAGCGGCAGCAAGCAGCTACAGGCGCTATCGATCTTCAAGCGGCCATCGCGCGGATCGAGACGGCTCTGATCGAAAATCCGGAGGATTTGCGGGGTTGGACTGTGATTGCTCCTGCCTATGTCGAGCTTGGGCGATATGAAGATGCGGCACGTGCATACCGGCGCGTGCTCGACCTCGGCGGTGCCGATGCCGATGTGCAGACCAACCTTGCTGAAGCACTTCTCTTGCAAGCCGAAGGCGCAGGGTCGCCGGAAGCGATGGAACTCCTGGCAGCGGCTTCGGCGAGCAATCCCAACCACGTGCTTTCCCGGCTCTACCTGGCATCGGAACTGACTCGGCAGGAGCGTTACGGCGAAGCGGTCGACGCTTGGAACGGAGCCCTTGCGCTCTCAACGGGCGACGAACCTTGGCTGGCGGCAGCTCGTGAAGGTCTGGCTGTTGCGCAGAATGAAGGCGTTGCGCCGGTCGATACCCAGCAAGCTGAGATGATTGGCCAGATGGTGTCGGGTCTGGCGACGCGCCTGGCCGAACAGGGTGGATCGATCGAGGAATGGACGCAATTGGTGCGCGCCTACCTGGTGTTGGGCGACACGGCCAAGGCTCAGGCGGCTTTTGATAGTGCCATCAAGGCCTATCCCCAGGCATTCGATCGTGGTGATCTGGACACTTTGGCGCTCGGCGCCGGGCTCAAGCTGAATGGAGCGACCCCATGACCATGCCGGCGACCCTGCGCAAGAAGGGCTGGACGCGCAAGCAGAAGCGCTTGGCGACAATTGCGGCTTTGGGTGTCGTGCTGGCACTCGCCACGACGCTGGTGCTGATCGCGCTGCGCGACCAAATCGTGTTCTTCTATTCGCCGTCTGATGTGATCAGCCGGGACGTGGCTGCAGGACAAGCGATCCGGCTTGGCGGGCTGGTCAAGGACGGCAGCTGGGTGCGCGAGGGGCAGAACAACAGCTTCGTGGTCACCGATGGCGTTAACGAAATTAGCGCCAGCTATGTTGGGATCCTGCCCGATTTGTTCCGTGAAGGGCAGGGCGTTGTGGCCGAAGGCAGTCTTGGGCCGGACGGCAGCTTCCAGGCCTCCAACGTGCTCGCCAAGCACGACGAAAACTATATTCCTAAGGAAGTCGTCGATGCACTCAAGGCCAGCGGCGAGTGGCGGCCGGAGGCTGGCAATTGAAGCACAGCGAGAAACAGAACCCCCAACTGACCTCCCTCTATGAGGGGGAGGAATCAAGCTGTGCTCGGGGCATGGTGGTGGCATGTGCACTAGATTGTTCCCCTTCCTTCCAGGGGGAGGTTAGGTGGGGGTCTCCTCACTCATGAGTATTGAACTTGGCCATTTCGCCCTGATCCTCTCATTCGCCATCGCCACTGTCTCTACAGTCGGTGGCTTCGCCTTCTGGCGCTCGGGCCAGCGCATTGCGCTGGTGCTCAGCCAAGCCGCCGTGCTGCAATTCGTGCTGGTTGCCGTCGCGTTTGCAGCGCTGATACAGGCCTTCATCACCTCCGATTTCAGCCTGGCCCTGGCCGTCAATCACTCTCACTCCCTAAAGCCGCTCATCTTCAAGATCTCCGGCGTCTGGGGGAATCATGAAGGCTCGATGGTCCTGTGGATCCTGATCCTGGTCGCGTTCGGCGCCATGGTCGCGGCCTTCGGCAGGCGCTTGCCCAGCGATCTTCTGGCGCTGGTCCTCGCTACCCAATCCCTCCTGACAGCCGCCTTTGCCGGCTTCAGCCTCTTTACGTCCAATCCCTTCGCCCGGGTGCTGCAACCACCGCTTGAAGGCAATGACCTCAATCCCGTGCTGCAGGATATCGGCCTCGCAATCCACCCGCCACTGCTCTACGCCGGCTATGTCGGCTTCTCGATCTGCTTTTCCTTTGCCATCGCTGCGCTGATTTCCGGCCGCATTGACCAGGCCTGGGCCCGCTGGGTGCGCCCCTGGACCATGCTGAGCTGGACCTTTCTGACCCTGGGCATCGCCATGGGCTCGTATTGGGCCTATTATGAGCTTGGCTGGGGCGGCTGGTGGTTCTGGGATCCGGTGGAAAACGCCAGCTTCATGCCCTGGCTGGCCGGCACTGCGCTGCTGCATTCGGCGCTGGTGATGGAAAAGCGCAATGCGCTCAAGATCTGGACGATTTTTCTGTCCATCATCACCTTCTCCCTCTCCCTGCTCGGCACCTTCCTCGTGCGCTCGGGCATTCTGACCTCGGTTCATACGTTTGCCAGCGACCCCACTAGGGGTCTTGTGATCTTAACCCTGCTGGCGCTGGTCATCGGCGGCGCATTCGTTCTCTTTGCCCTACGCGCACCTCACCTACGCCAAGGCGGGCTCTTCGCCCCGGTCAGCCGCGAAGGCGCGCTGATCCTAAACAATCTTTTCCTGGCGACGGCCGTTGGCGCTGTCTTGGTGGGCACGCTCTACCCGCTTCTCCTCGACGCCCTGACCGGCACCTCCATTTCCGTCGGCGCCCCGTTCTTCAACCTGACATTCGGAGCCCTGATGGCGCCGCTCCTGCTGGTGCTGCCGTTTGGCCCGCTTCTGGCCTGGAAGCGTGCCGACATTGTCGGTGCCGCACAGCGCCTGATGGCCGCAGGTGCCCTCGCCATTTTCGCAACCATCCTCCTTTCGGCGCTCGGCGGCGTAGCACTCTCGCTGGCCCCTCTCGGCCTACTGCTGGGTTTTTGGGTGGCCTTCGGCGCCGTCGCAGAACTCATCGACCGCAGCAAGCTTGGCCGCATTCGCCTGGGCGAAAGCTGGCGCCGGCTCGTCGGCCTGCCGCGCACTGCCTGGTCTACAGCGCTTGGGCATTTCGGCATCGGCATCACAGTTCTGGGCATTGTCTCCACAACGGCCTGGGAAACCGAATTGGTGACGACGCTCAACCCGGGCGAAACTGCTACCCTTGCGGGCTACAGCATTGCCTTCGACAGCTTCGAGCAAGTGCCAGGCCCCAACTACCTCGCCGACGAAGGCCGCTTCACCATCACCGCCCCCAATGGCGGCACGCGTCAGACCATGGCGGACCGGCGCACCTACGTCGCGAGCGGCATGCCGACCACCGAAGCCGCCATCGAGACCTATGGCTTTTCCCAGCTTTACCTCCAACTCGGCGAGCCGCTGGAAAACACCCATGTCATCCGCGTCTGGCACAAGCCCTATATTACCCTGATCTGGCTCGGCACCATCTTGATGGCATTCGCGGGTGTGGTGTCGCTCACCGACCGCAAGCTGCGCATCGGCGTACCGCGCCGCGCCAGCCGGCCTGTTGCGGAGCCGGCGGAATGAACTGGCTGCGTTCGTTCATGCTAGCCTTGCTCATCGCGCTTGCTCCGCCAGCTCTGGCCCTCAGCCCCGACGAAATTCTGTCCGATCCCGCTCTCGAACAGCGCGCCCGCGACTTATCGGCCGAACTGCGGTGCCTCGTTTGCCAAAATCAATCAATCGACGACAGCGATGCCGAACTTGCTAAGGATCTGCGCGTCCTTGTTCGAGAGCGGCTGGTGGCCGGGGACAGCGATGAGCAGGTCCGCCAGTTCCTCGTCGATCGTTATGGCGAGTTCGTTCTGCTCAATCCGCGCGTCAGCACCCAAACCATCCTGCTCTGGGGCGCAGCCCCGGTTCTGCTGCTTGTCGGCCTTGGCGCCCTATGGCTGGCAAGTCGCCGCCGCCGCTCCGCCGCTCCTGGGTTAAGCGCGGAAGAGCAGGCCGCTCTGGACGAACTCAAGTCCTAAAACGCCTGGCAGACCGGCTAAACCGGTTATTCCTGCCTCATTCCTGCCGCCAACATTGCCAAGGTTTAATGTGCGCGCAACGTGCATGAAACATCACGCGTTCCATATATAGCCCACAAGCTGTTGAGGGCTTGCGAAGGAGATTGGTTTTCATGCGCTCGACTATTCTTACGCGTACACGCCGCTGGTTGGGGGCTTCCGCCCTTGCGCTGCTGGTCGGCGTCGGCGGTGTATCAACCGCATTTGTCATGACCGGCCAGACGGCAACTGCTCAGGTGCAGCCTGCCGCCCAGATCATTGTGCCCCAAGCGGCCCAGCCTCAGAACGGTTTTGCCGACCTTGTGGAAGCCGTGAAGCCGGCCGTGGTCTCGATCCTGGTTGAAGCCGAGGAAAGCGCTGACATGATGCAGCGCCGCGGTGGTCAGTTCAACTTCAACTTCCCCGACCTTCCGCCCGATCACCCCTTCCGTGACTTCTTTGACCAGTTCGGCGGCCCGGGTGGTCCTGGCGGTCCCGGCGGTAGGGACGGAGCGCCCACGCCACGACAATACATGGCAGCTGGCTCTGGCTTCGTGATTTCTGCTGACGGTTATGTCGTCACCAACAACCACGTCGTTGCAGACGCAACCAAGGTCACCGTTGTGTTCGACGACGGCACCGAGCAGGTAGCCGAAATCGTCGGTACTGATGAGCGCACCGATCTGGCCGTGCTCAAGATCGAAGGCGCAGACTATCCATTCGTGACCTTTGAAACCGACGCCAGCCGCGTTGGCGATTGGGTCGTGGCCATCGGTAACCCGTTCGGCCTCGGCGGCACTGTGACGGCCGGCGTTATCTCCGGCGCAGGCCGCAATATCGGCGGCTCGAACTACGGTGACTTCCTGCAGATCGACGCTGCCGTCAACACCGGTAACTCCGGCGGTCCCGCCTTTAATACCCGTGGCGAAGTGGTCGGCGTGAACACCGCCATCTACTCCCCTAACGGGGGTAACGTCGGTATTGCCTTTGCCATACCCGCCGCCACCGTCAAGGGTATCGTCGACCAGCTGATCAACAGCGGTAGCGTGACCCGTGGCTATCTGGGCGTCGGCATTCAGGATGTGACGCGTGATATCGCGGACGGTGTCGGTCTCGCCGCTCCCAATGGTGCGATCGTCACCAACATCGCCGAAGACGGTCCTGCCGGTCCTGCCGGCGTTCGCTCGGGCGACATCATCACCGCCGTCGATGGCGATCCGATCGATGACGCACTTGACCTCAGCCGTACCATTGCTGGCAAGGCTCCGGAGAGCACGGTGGAACTGACCATCTGGCGCGATGGTGCCGAAACAACGGCTTCTGTGACGCTCGGCACGCTCAACGAGCAGGCTGCAGCAACTGAAGAGCAGCCGGCACCAACCCCGCCGCAGGCTCCGGCTCCTGCTGAAAGCAGCGTCGGCCTGACTCTGGTGCCGAATGCTGATGGCGCTGGCGGCCTGCTGGTGCAGGACGTGGATCCTGAGTCCCAGGCAGCCCAGAAGGGTATTGCCGTGGGTGATGCGATCACCGAAGTCGACAACAAGCCGGTTAACAGCCTCGAAGAGTTCGAAGCTGCAATCGAAGGCGTCAAAGCCAAGGGGCTGAACACCGCCCTGATCAAGGCCAGCCGCGATGGCAATGACCGCTTTGTCGGCCTGCCCCTGACCGAGTAAGATGATCTGGCCCCGGAGTACGCTCCGGGGCCAAACCAAATGAAATCTACGGAGCGTCGCCGTGAAGATTTTGCTGATCGAAGATGATCGCGAGGCCGCGGCGTATCTGATTCAAGCACTCGATGAAGCCGGACACGTCACCCACCATGCCGCTGATGGGGAGACTGGCTATGCCATGGCCTCGGGCATGGATTATGATGTGCTGATCGTCGATCGCATGCTGCCCCGTCGTGATGGCCTTTCCATCGTGGAGTCCCTGCGCGCCGAGGGCGATAAGACGCCGGTGCTGATCCTCTCGGCCTTGGGCGAAGTGGATGACCGCGTAACCGGCTTGCGGGCCGGCGGCGACGATTACCTGACCAAGCCTTATGCCTTCACTGAACTGCTAGCTCGCGTCGAAGTCCTCGCCCGCCGCTCCAGTCCCTCGGAAGCTGCTACCAGCTACGAAGTTGGCGGTCTTTCGCTCGACCGGCTGTCCCGCAAGGTCGAGCGCGATGGCGAGCCGATCCTGCTTCAGCCCCGTGAATTCCGCTTGCTGGAATATCTGATGAAGAACGCCGGCAAGGTCGTAACGCGCACCATGTTGCTTGAAAATGTGTGGGACTACCATTTCGACCCGCAGACCAACGTTATCGACGTTCACATGTCGCGCCTGCGCTCCAAGATCGACAAGGGTCATGCTACCCCGCTTCTGCAGACGGTTCGTGGCGCTGGTTACATGATCCGGGACTAAGGCTTGTCCCGGTTTGCTCAACTCTGGCGGACCTCCACAGTCAGGCTGACGGCAACGTTCATCCTGATCTTTTCACTGTTTGCTATTCTGCTGCTGGCATTCATTACGTGGCAATCCAGCGTCCAGATCCAGCGCCAGCAAACCAATGACATCGATCGCGAAGTCCGCGCCCTGCAGCGGCTGGATGAGAGCGGTGGCATAAGGGCGCTGGCTTTCGCCGTCGAGCGCATCTCCCGCGCACCGGGCCCGGGCGTTTACTACCTGGGCGACGCCACCGGCCAATACCTGCTGGGCAACGTAACCGACGTGCCCGCCAACGTCATCCTTGAGCCGGGCACCTATAGCTTCGATTATGAGCGCGCCAACCCACTGACTGATCCGCCCGCTAACGCCAACATTTCCAACCGGCAGGGCGCTCGCGACGGCAAGACCGGTTTTGCAGTCGTACGTTCAGTCGTGCTCAGCAATGGCATGCGCCTGGTGGTCGGGCGTGACGTGGTCGAGCGGCGCGGCTTTTCAGCCATCATCGTGCAGAGCTTCCTGATCGGCGTCTTGGGCATCATCCTGTTTTCGCTGATCGCCGGCGGCATAACCGCCCGCCGCGTGCTCAAGCGCATCGATACGATCCGCGACACCTCTACCAAGATCATGTCGGGCAATTTGAGCGAGCGTGTGCCCATCACCAAGCGCAACGACGAGTTCGACGGGCTGGCAACCAATCTTAACGCCATGCTGGACCGCATCGAGCAATTGCTTCAGGGCCTCAAGGAAGTAACCGACAATGTCGCTCATGACCTAAAGACACCGCTGACGCGCCTGCGCAATCAGGCCGAGACGGCGCTGCGCGATGGCGCCAGCGACGAGACCCGCCAGCAAGCGCTGGAAACTACGATCGCGGAAAGCGACCGCCTCATCCAGACTTTTAATGCCCTGCTTATGATCGCCCGCGCCGAGGCCAGGGCTCCCTCCGGCGCCCTGACCGATATCGATGTGAGCGCGGTCGTTGCCGACGTGGCAGAACTGTACGGGCCCGTGGCCGAGGATGAGGGGATCATCATCGAGACGACGATCGACGAAGGCGTGCATTTGCGCGCCAATCGCGAATTGATTGGCCAGGCCATGGTCAATCTCCTTGAAAACGCCGTCAAATACGCCAAGCCCGAAGAAGGCGCCTGTGAAGGACGCATCGCGGTTGGCCTGCGCCAGCGCCACGGCCGCGTGCTGATCGAAGTGGCGGACAATGGCCCTGGTATTCCCGAGGAAGACCGCAAGCGCGTGCTTGACCGGTTTGTAAGGCTCGAAAAGAGCCGGTCCGAGCCGGGCTCCGGTCTAGGGTTGTCGCTGGTGGACGCTGTAACGCGGCTGATGGGCGGAACATTCCGGATCGAGGACAATGCCCCAGGCGTCCGCGCCGTCATCGATTTGCCCGCCGCCTGAGAGCCGCCCTTGCCGGGCTGGGGCCGCCAAGCTATCCCATGACGCATGACTATTCTCATCAGCCCTTTGCCTGCCACGGATTGCCCGCGTTTCGACGCTTGGTTAGGTGAACTGCCGGAAAACCTCCGCGCGCCCATTCTGGCCGCCCGCGGCACCCTGGCGCCTTTGTTTGAAGCCGCGCCCTACCTCTTTGATCTGGCGCGAACCAATTGTGATTGGCTGGCTACCGCCTTGGCAGACAGTGCCGATGGCGCCTTCACCGACATCATCGATGAAGTGAACAAGGCTGGGCAAGACTCTGGCAGCGAAGAGCAATTGGCACCCGTGCTGCGGATCGCCAAGGGCCGCACGGCACTGCTCGCGGCTATTGCAGAAACCGGCGGCGCCTGGACCACCGCGCAATCAACCGCTGCGCTGTCCGACCTTGCCGATGCCGCGCTCGACGCTGCCATAAACCTCCTTATGCGCCAAGCCGCCGAGCGGGGCATTCTCGCCATACCGCCAGAACAAGCTAGTGCCGCCAATTCGGGCCTGGCCATCTTCGCCCTTGGCAAGCATGGCGGCCAGGAACTTAACTACTCCTCCGACATCGACATCGTCGCCTTCTACGATCCGGCCAAGGGCGTCCTCGCCGACCCGTCCGAAGCCACCAAGATCTACTCGCGCATGGTCCAGAAGCTGGTCGGCCTCATGGAAGACCGGCGCGTGCATGGCTACGTTTTCCGCACCGATCTCCGCCTCCGCCCCGACCCGGGTTCCACACCTGTCGCGATCTCATTCGATGCCGCTTTGGCTTACTACGAGAGCCGCGGCCAAAACTGGGAACGCGCCGCCTGGATCAAGGCGCGCCCCTGCGCCGGCGACGTTCAGGTCGGCCAGGCCTTCCTCAAGGAACTGGCGCCCTATATCTGGCGCAAGCACCTCGATTTCGCGACCATTGCCGATATCCAGGCCATGAAGCGCCAGATCAACATCGCCAAGAAGGTCGGCGACATCCGCGTCGAGGGCCATAACGTCAAGCTCGGCCGCGGCGGCATTCGCGAGATCGAATTCTTCACCCAGACCCAGCAACTGATCGCCGGCGGCCGCGACAAGACCCTGCGCGTCAAGCCCACAGCCCACGCCCTGGCTGCCCTCGCAGATGCCAACTGGATCAGCCCCAAGGCTGCGACGGAACTCACCCAGACCTATTGGTATCTCCGCGCCGTAGAAAACCGGCTCCAGATGCTGCGCGACGAGCAGACCCATGTCATGCCAGCGACCAGCGCGGACGTCGAAATCATCGGGCGCCTCATGGGGGAGCCCGATCTGCGCCTGTTCGAAACCACCTATCGCGCCGCCCTCGAGCGGGTCGCCAGCTACTATGCCGAACTCTTCACCGAAGGCGAAACGCTCGGCAGCGGCGAAGGCAATCTCGTCTTCACCGGCAACGACGATGACCCTGAAACGATCGAAACATTGATTGCCATGGGCTTTGCCGACGCCCACAAGGCCATCGAAACCGTGCGCAAATGGCACTATGGCAGCTATCCCGCCACTCGCGCTGCCGCCGCCCGGGCCCACCTGACCGAACTGCTCCCGGCTCTGCTGATGACCCTCGGCAATGCCGGAAATGCTGACGCCGCTCTCGCCAAGTTCGACGACTTCCTTGCCCGCCTGCCCACGGGCGTTCAATTGTTCGCCCTGTTGCGCGCGCACCCAAACCTGCGCGCTCTCCTCGTGCAATTAATGGCTTCCGCCCCTCGCATGTCCGAGGCCGTCATCCACCGCGCCCATGTCATGGATGGGCTGATCGATCCGGCCTTTGCCAACGACGTCACCCACCGCGACGTGCTGATCGCCAAGGTCGATGCGTTCCTTGCCGAAGCGCGCTCCTATGAGGAAATCATCGATCGCGCCCGCATCATCGGCCAGGAGCAGAAATTCCTCATTGCCGCCGGGCTGCTCTCAGGCACCGTCAGCGCAACCGGCGCCGGTGAACAATTCACCGCCCTTGCCGAAACGCTCCTCAACCGCCTCTTCGGCAGCGTCCGCGCCGAGTTCGACCGCCGCCATGGCGTCATAGCCGGGGGCAGGGTGGGACTGCTGGCTTTCGGCAAGATGGCTAGCCGGGAGATGACCGCCACGTCCGATCTCGATTTCATCCTGCTCTACGACGCGCCTGAGACCGACAGCAACGGCGCCAAACCCCTGAGCACGAGCCACTACTATGCCCGCCTCACCCAGCGCCTTGTGGCCGCCATCAGCGCACCCACTGCCGAAGGCGTGCTTTATGAAGCCGACATGCGCCTGCGCCCTTCTGGCAACGCCGGCCCGCTGGCGACCAGCATTGCCGGCTTTCGCGCCTACCATCGCGACAATGCCTGGACCTGGGAGCATCTGGCACTCAGCCGCGCCCGCGTCATTTCCGCCGACGGAGCTTTTGGCTTCGAGATCGACCAGGCCATAGCCGAGGTCATGGCGCGCCCCCGCGATCACGCCAAGATAGTCGCCGATGTCGTCTCCATGCGTGCCCTGATGGTCAAGGAACGCAAGCCGCGCCACAAATTCGATCTCAAGCTTGCCGAAGGCGGTCTAGTCGACCTCGAATTTGTCGCCCAGTCCGCGCAGCTTATCGCAGGCTCCGCCATCGGCCTGCCGCAAGCGCTGACCGCTCGCGTGCTGTCACGCCTGGCGACGCTAGGCCTGATCCCCGAAGGGCAGCGCCTCGCCGAAATCCACGATGTCTATTCCACGGTGCTGCAGGTGATGAGCTCGGCGCTGGTGAGCCCCTTCAAGGAAGAAGCCTGGAGCATGGCGTTCAAAGATCTGCTCGCCGGATTGACCCACTATCCCGATTTTGCGCGGCTGGAAATCGATCTGTCCGGGATGCAGGCCGAGGTCAGCAAGGCCGCCGCTGCCTGGTATGCCAAGGCCGACGATCTGCGCTAGCTATTCGGCCGCCTGCAATTGCTGCTCGGCCTGTAGCGGCAGCGAGAACGCCACCGTCGTGCCCAGCGACGGGCTCGAATCGATGGCCATGTGACCACCGGTCAATTCGGCAATGGCGCGCGAAATGGAAATCCCGAGCCCCGGCCCGATGCCATCACGGGTAAAGGTCGCATCACCCAGCGCAAAAGGCTGCGACAAGCTCGCCAGCCGTTCCTCGTCCATGCCGACGCCCGTATCGGTAATCTCGACAACGACGCCGTCGCGCGCCGCAAAGCCGGCGATGGTGATCCGCCCGCCTGCCTTGGTGAAGCGCAGCGAGTTTTCAACGATGTTGGAGATCATGCGGGTCAGCCCCAGCCGGTCGCCGTGAACCACCGCGCCGCAGGTTTCCCCAAGCTGGAAGGTGATACCGGCGCGCTCGGCCTGGCCCTTGAACCGCTGCACGACGCTACCCATCACCTGGTCGATAGCCACGGGGTCGCTGCGCAGCGCCTTCTGCCCGCTGTCGAGTTCGGCAAGATCGAGAATAGTGGCAAATGACGCCAGCAAATGCTCGCCCGATGTCTTGATCGACTGCACATAATCGTCATAGCGCGGATCGCCCAGTGGTCCGTAGGTCTGGTGCCGCATCAGTTCGGCAAAGCCGATAATGTGGTTGAGGGGCGTGCGAATGTCATGGCTGAGATGGGCTAGGAAATTGGTCTTGGAACGGCTCGCGGCTTCAGCCTTGAGCTTTTCCTCATGATAGCGCCGCGCCAAGAGCCGCTGTTCCTCGCGTATTGCATTCAGCAGCGTGTCGGTCTTCTTGCGTTCCGTGACGTCGCTGACGAGGGTCATGAAGCCCCCGTCTTCCAGAGGCCGCTCGTCGATGAGGAGGCACGAGCCGTCCTCGCGATGCAGTTCCAAAAGCCGGTTATGCGCATCATCATTGAGCAGCTTCATGTAGCCACCGACGATGAGCCGCTTGACCGCCTCATGGTAGGTCACCGGCTTGCTGCCGAGATTCAGCCGCTCGCTATATTGCTGGTTGCACACCACCAACTCGCCCGATTGCGTCCAGCAGGCAACGCCCATGGGAATGGCCGATGCTAGCGTCCGATAATTCTGCCGCCTTTGCATGTCCGGCATCCCAGCCCGGCGCGGACGCCAGATGAGAAGAGTAAACAGACCCGCCAGCGCGAATGCCGCGCCACCTCGCTGGAAAATGCCGGTCCAGATGGAGGAAGGTTGGGTTGCAGCGCTCTGTTGCCGGGCGGGTGCAAACTGGCTGAGCAGATTCCGTTGGCTGAACGGAGTGCCCTCGGTGGTGACCAGGCTGGCACGGGTTACAGCCGCGAAGCGGCGGGCGGTAAAATCATCGAAATCGTTCCAAGCCGCCGGCGCTCGGCTGACCTGAGTTGTCGAGATCGAAGCTCGCTTAGTTTCGGTCTGGTGAAAGCTTTGTGCCGTGTCGTAGATCACGAACAAGGACGCCGCGAGTACGGACGTGGCGGCGACTGCCTTGGTGATGGGGGAGACATTTTGCCAGAAGAACTGGCTTCGGCTGGCCCGGGATTTGCCCTTGGCGTGGAGTGAGTATTTCACCGTTGTAGCCGCACCGAATCCTTCGGTACCGGCGTCGGATGTCTCCGCCGACCGCATGAAAATCTCCGTAGTGAAAGGGTCGTCGCCCCGACCGAACTATTGTTAACCAACAATGAATCAGCCGGGACTCGGTGTCCATACCCCCAAACGGTCGTTTGGAATCCGCTGGGATGAATTCCGAGTCCCTTGAGTCACTTAGTACGTGAAGAAAAATTCTTTCAACTTATCCACATTATTCGGCCAGCATCCGGTGAAGAATGTCGGCCGTATTCCGGCTCAGCGAGCCACCTGATTGCAGCTCTAAAAGCACGTTTTTCGCGGTTTCCCGGCGTCCTCTCTCCAGCATTGGCCAGATTCGAAAACCGGTCAAAACACGCGCCGCAACCTGTGGATTAATCGCGTCCACCTCACGCACGAAATCAGCCACGAATCGGAAGCCAGCGCCGTCCTGACGCGCGAATTGCGTCGGGTTACCCATGGCAAAAGTGCCGACCAGCGAGCGCAGCCGATTAGGATTGGTCTTGGGGAAGTTCGGCTCCGCCAGAACGGCACCAATACGCTCGATTACTTCGTCGCGCGGCACGCTTGCCGTGACAGCCAGCCACTTGTCGAGCACCAGCGGATCGCCCCCGAAGCGCGTGCGGAAATCCTCCAGCAGGGCAGGGGCCTCGGCCGTCCATGCCCCTGCGCTAGCCGCAAGGGCTGCCAGACGATCGGTCATGTTTCGCGCGTCTGCGTATTGCTTGCGCGCAAGTTCTGCAGCGCCTTGAGCTCCGCTGGCGACCAGTAGCCCTAGGAGGCGATTGCGCAAGGCTCGTCTGCCAGTGCTGGCGGCATCAGGCACATAGGGCGCATCACTCCCGAGCTTGGCATAGGTTGCGCTCATCACATCGGCAAGCCGCCCGAACACGGCCGAGAGCAACTCATCACGCACCTGGTGGATGCGCGATGGATCGACATCCCGCCCGATGTTGCGCGCAATCTGCGCCTCCGCCGGCAGGGACAGCGCCAATGCTTTGAACGCATCATCCAGCGTCTCGTTTGCCAGCGTTTCCGCGAACGCTTCGCTTAAGGACGCAACAGACGCCTCGGTCCATGGCTTGCCTCCCACCGCATCGATGGCAAGTGCCATGCCGACATCTTGCAGCGCCTGCCAACGGTTGAACGGATCGCTGTCATGCCGCGCCAGAAACAGCCGGTCGTCTTGCGTAAGGCTCGTGTCCAGCACGACAGGTGCGGAAAACCCTCTCAGCAGCGAAGGCACTGGCTTGTTGGCAATGCCAGTAAACCGCACTTCGGCCTCGGCATTGTCCAGCACGATCATCTCGTCCCGCACTTCCGCGCCGCTTACACCGCTCCAACTCATGGGGCTGCCATTGGGCCCGATCAGGCCAAACTTGATGGGCAGCACCAATGGCTGCTTAGTTGACTGTCCTGGGGTCGGCTTGGTTTCCTGTGTGAGCTTAAGCGTATAGGTTTGGGTGGCGGCATCGTAGTTGTCGCGCACGGTCAAGCGCGGCGTACCAGCCTGTAGATACCATGTCTTGAACTGCTCGAGGTCGACGCTATTTGCTTCGGCAAACACTGCGAGGAACGCCTCGATAGTCGTGGCATCCCCATCGTGCCGCTCGAAGTAAAGATCCATGCCCTTGCGGAATCCGGCCTCGCCGAGCAGCGTCGCCAGCATCCGTACGATCTCGGCGCCTTTTTCATAAACCGTCGCCGTATAGAAATTATTGATCTCTCGATATTGGTCGGGGCGGGCAGGGTGGGCCAGCGGTCCGCCATCCTCGGGGAACTGTGCGCCGCGCAGGGTCACAACGTCCGAGATACGCTTCACCGCCCGGCTGCGCTCGTCGGAGGTGAACTCCTGGTCGCGGTAAACTGTCAGGCCCTCCTTTAGGCAAAGCTGGAACCAGTCGCGGCAAGTGATTCTGTTGCCAGTCCAATTATGGAAATACTCGTGGGCAATCACCCGCTCGATGCCTTCATAGTCGCCGTCGGTCGCTGTTTCGGGCTGCGCGAACACCAGCTTGTCGTTGAAGATGTTGAGGCCCTTGTTCTCCATCGCGCCGAAGTTGAAATCGCTCACGGCCACGATGTTGAAGATGTCGAGATCATATTCCCGCCCAAACCGCTTCTCGTCCCACGCCATGGAGCGCTTGAGGCTGTCCATGGCCCAGTGGCACTGATCTTCCTTGCCATGAGCGCAATAGATCGCCAGCGCCACGTTGCGCCCAGATACCGTTGTGAAGCTGTCAGCAATGGAGCCCAGATCGCCAGCCACCAGCGCGAACAGATAGGCCGGCTTGGGAAACGGGTCTTCCCAGACGGCGAAGTGCATGCCGTCTCCTGCGTCCCCCTGGTCCACCAGATTGCCATTCGCCAGCAGAACCGGAGCCAAAGTCCGTAGCGCCGTCATCCGGACCTTGAACACTGCCAGATTATCAGGACGATCCAGGAAATAGGTAATGCGCCGGAACCCCTCCGGCTCGCATTGGGTGCACCAGGTGCCGCCCGAGCGATACAGGCCCATCAGCTTGGTATTGCCCTCCGGCCGCAGCATGACTTCGGTTTCCAGCACAAAGCGGCGCAATGGCGGCTCGTTGATGGTCAGGGAATGGCTGTCCGCCAGATAGGACGACAGCATCAAGGGCGCACCATCGATCGCAATGGACGCGAGCGAAAGATCATCGCCATCTAGCACCAGAGGTGTTCCGGGAGCCGTGTCGGGGCGAGGCTCGACGGTCAGTAGCGCCCGAACACGGGTCGTCTCGGCCGTAATCCTGAAATCAAGATCGACATGTGTGATGCGATAAGGACTTGGGGCATAATCCTTTAGGTAGATCGTGTGTTCTGTCTCGGTCCGCATGTACTCGAATTCCGCATCGGTCTAGAGAAAAGTGTGGCTGGTCTGCAACAGCAGACTCAAGCGTTTGGTGTATCCTAACCGGCCAGCGACCGCTTCTGCTCGCTCTTTTTTCCGCTCGGGAGGACAAAAGAGAGGGCAAGGCTTTGGTCGCGGCGTGTGTCTCCTCTGCGTCGCATTTCCGGCGTATCGAGCGCAGTATCCAAATTTCCGTTCGGCTTTGTGTCCGCCATAGGGCTCCTGACAATCGATGTCACCGGGGCACGCCACTGTGACATCATCCCGATCCGGCCGTTTTATGGTGGACCAAATGCTCGCATGGTTTGAAAAGCGTCTCGACCCTTATCCTGCCGGTGAACCGGTCGAGCCTCCAAAGGGCCTGCTTGCCTTTTGCCTGCACTATAGCCACGGCGCCAAGAAGTACCTGGCCGCCATGACTGTGCTGGGCGCCACGATTGCCGTGCTCGAAATCTCGCTGTTCGGCTTCATGGGCTCGATCGTCGATTGGCTCAGCTCCGCCGACCCCCGCACATTCCTTGCCTCCGAAGGCTGGAAGCTGGCCGGCATGGCCGTGATCCTCCTGGTGATGATTCCAGCGCTGCAGCTGATCGATTCCCTGATCATCCACCAGACTTTGCTAGGCAATTTCCCCCAGCGCATCCGTTGGATGACCCACCGCTACCTCATCCGCCAGTCCATGGGCTATTTCCAGGACGAGTTCGCCGGCCGCATCGGCGCCAAGCTGATGCAAACGTCGCTTGCCGTGCGCGAAGTGGTGATGAAGGTCCTCGACGTCACCGTCTTCGTGGTCGTCTACTTCCTCGGCGCAGTCGTGCTGGCCGCCATGAGCGATCTCTGGCTCGCCTTGCCCTTCGTCATTTGGCTGGTGCTCTATATTGCCCTATTGCGCCATTTCATTCCGCGCCTGGGCAAGGTCTCCGAGAAGCAGGCTGACGCCCGCTCGATGATGACTGGCCGTATCGTCGACAGCTACACCAACATCGCCACCGTCAAGCTCTTCTCTCATTCCAAGCGCGAGGAAAGCTATGCCAAGGAGGCCATGCAGGGCTTTTTGGGTACGGTCTACCAGCAGATGCGCATGGTTACGTTCCTTCAAACCGCCATCACCATGATGAACTGCATCTTGTTGTTCACCGTTTGCGCCATCGGCATCGCCCAGTGGATGAATGGCAACATGACCCCTGGCGCCGTCGCCGTGTCCGCCGCCCTTGTGCTGCGCTTCCAGGGCATGAGCCAGTGGATCATGTGGGAAATGTCCGCCTTGTTCGAGAACATCGGCGTCGTCCGGGATGGCATTTCCTCGCTGTCCCTCCCAAGCGTCGTTAAAGACGCACCCGGCGCCAAGCCGCTGCCGGTCATCAAGGGCGATATCAAGTTCGAGAACGTCTCGTTCCACTATGGCAAGACCACCGGCGTGATCGAGAACCTGAACCTGCATATCCGCCCCGGCGAAAAGATCGGCCTTGTCGGCCGCTCCGGCGCGGGCAAGTCGACCTTGGTCAATCTCCTCCTGCGCTTCTATGACCGTGCCGACGGCCGCATCCTCATCGACGGGCACGATATCGCCGGTGTCACCCAGGATTCGCTGCGCGCAAATATCGGCGTCGTGACCCAGGACACCTCGCTGCTGCACCGGTCCGTACGCGAGAACATCGTCTATGGCCGCCCCGACGCGACCGAAGAAATGATGCTGGAAGCCGCCAATCTGGCCGAAGCCAGCGACTTCATCGCTGGCCTCTCTGATCTGCAGGGCCGCAAAGGCTTCGACGCTCATGTCGGCGAACGCGGCGTCAAGCTCTCCGGCGGCCAGCGCCAGCGCATTGCCATCGCCCGCGTCCTCCTCAAGAACGCGCCAATCCTGGTGCTGGACGAAGCCACCTCCGCCCTCGATAGCGAAGTGGAGGCCGCCATTCAGGGCCAGCTTCAGCTGCTGATGCAGGGCAAGACGGTGATCGCCATCGCCCATCGCCTCTCCACCATCGCTATGATGGACCGCCTCGTCGTGCTCGACAAAGGCCGCATCATCGAACAAGGTACCCACAGCCAACTGCTCGAAACCGGCGGTATCTACGCCAGCCTCTGGAACCGCCAATCCGGCGGTTTCCTCGACGTCGACCAGGAAGCAGCCGCGCAGTAATCCACCCCTCTGCCATTCTGCAGCGGGCTTAACCAAACCAAACCAAGGAGTACCCAGATGGGTGACATCATCACGATCCGAGCGAACAGCAACCGCCTTCCCGCGCTTGCCACCCGAACCAAATCCTCCGATCGATACCGAACCTGACCTGAGACAATCCCTCCGTCAGGCGCGGCTCACCAGATGAGCTCCCAATGTTCAACCGCGTCATCGCCTATTTCGACAGTCTCTACTCGCCCGTAGCGCTCGCCGCCGATCGTCAGCCGCCCATGGGCCTTCGTCCCTTCGTCAGCTACTTCATCAACCAGCTCCGCGCAGTGTTCATCATCCGCATTGTGCTGGTCGCCATCGGCTCGGTCGCCGATGCGCTCATGCCCGTCTTTGTCGGCATGATCGTGGGCTTCCTCGCCACCACCAATCCGGGCAACATCTTCAGCCAACACGGCCAAGCCTTCCTCTGGATGATTTTCGTCGTCGTGCTGGTGCGGCCCTTCACCTTCCTGCTCGACACCGTCATCCGCAACCATTCCATCACGCCCAACCTTGTCGGCATCGTGCGCTGGCAAAGCCATTGGCACGTCATTCGCCAGAGCTGGACCTTCTTCCAGAACGACTTTGCCGGCCGCATCGCCAACAAGATCATCCAGGCCGGCGAGGCGCTGGAAATCGCCGTCAATCTGGCCATTGACGCGGCTTGGTACGCGCTGGTCTTTGTCGTGGTGGCGATCATCGTACTGGCCCAGCTGGACCCGGTCCTGCTAGTGCCTATAGCTGTCTGGCTGCTGCTCTATGCCATCCTCTTCACCATCACCATGCCGCTGATTGCCCGCTATTCCGAGGAGCTTTCCGAGGCCAAGTCGGTGATGACGGGCCGCATCGTCGACAGCTACACCAACATCCAGACGCTCAAGACCTTCTCCACGGGCGATCACGAAGACAGCTACGTCGCTGACTCCGTCCTCGAGCACACAGCGAGCTTCCGCAAGCTGATGCGGACCTTCACCTATATGTGGTCCGTGCTGTTCCTCCTCAACGCGGGCCTTGTGGTCTCCGTTACCTGGCTGGCCCTGATCGGCTGGAACAATGGGACGCTGAGCGCAGCCGCCGTCGCCACGGCCATCCCCTTCGCCCTGCAGATCATGAACATGAGCGGCTGGATCCTGGAAATCGGCTCCTCCATCTTCCGGCAGATCGGCAACATCCGGGATTCCATGGAAACCATTGCCCAGCCGCTGACCATGCTGGACGCACCCAACGCCAAGGCCCTCCATGTGAGCGAGGGTGAACTGGTCTACGACAAGGTCCACTTCAACTATTGGCGCGGCAAGACTGGCAGCGTCATTGACGATTTCAGCCTGCGGGTCGCTCCGGGCGAAAAGATTGGCCTTGTCGGCCGCTCCGGCTCGGGCAAATCGACGCTGGTGAACCTCGCCCTGCGCATGTTCGACGTGCAGGACGGCTCCATCCGCATCGACGGGCAGGATATCCGCAACGTCACCCAGGAAAGCGTGCGCGCAGCCATCGGCCTCGTCAGCCAGGACACGTCGCTCCTGCATCGTTCCGTTCGAGAAAACCTCAAATACGGCCGCCAGTCAGCGACCGACGAGGAAATGATCCGGGCGGCCGAGCAAGCCAAGGTCCACGATGTCATCACGGGGCTTGTGGACCCTCAGGGCCGCACCGGCTACGACGCCCATGTCGGCGAACGTGGCGTCAAGCTCTCGGGCGGGCAGCGCCAGCGCGTCGCTATTGCCCGCGTGCTCCTCAAGAACGCTCCCATCCTGGTGCTCGACGAAGCCACCTCCGCCCTCGACTCGGAAGTCGAGGCCGCCATCCAGGAGCAACTGACCACGCTCATGAGTGGCAAGACGGTGATCGCCATCGCCCACCGTCTCTCCACCATTGCCGCCATGGACCGGCTCGTCGTGCTGGAACAAGGCCAGATCGTGGAAGAAGGCACCCACGCCCAACTCCTCTCCACCGGCGGCCACTACGCGCAGCTATGGGAGAGGCAATCGGGTGGATTTTTGGATCTGGATGCCGTGGCTGCGCAGTAGCGTTTCAGGTGGCGCCCTATCCGGCGCCACCGTCGATTTGATGAGGCAAAGTCGCTCGGCCAATCTCTCCCTCCCCCTTGAGGGGAGGGCCGGGGAGGGGGTCGCTTAGTGGACCACCGATGGACCCCCTACCTCAATCCCTCCCCTCAAGAGGGAGGGAAGAAACCTCAGATAGTCCTGCAGCCAAATTCCAAAGTGCAGTATTCCCTGGGCTACTTTGGGGACCTCCCGACGCGGGCATTCCAAACTCTCGCAAATAGCCCGCCCTCAGTCGCATCATCGTGCATCCAAATGCACCACCTGTGGTTGTCCCCTTCGCCTCCACAAACTACCGTCACCCATGCCCTTTTTCTCCCCCCTCCATCGCATCTTCGAGTCGTGGCTCGATCCATTCCGCACCGTCGACAATCTCCAGCCGCCCGCATCCGGCCCGCGCTTCTTCTGGCATTACGTCAGCCAAGCGAAATTGCCCTTTCTCGCTCTCCTGATCCTGGGCGGCTCTGTCGCGCTGATCGAAGCCTCGCTGTTCTACTATGTCGGCCGCCTTGTCGACATTCTCGACACCTCCAACCAAAGCCTCGGCTGGAGCGGCCTCATCGCCGACAACGGCCCCGAACTCGTCTTTATGCTCGTCGTTGTCCTCGGCATCCGCTTCGTCGTCACGTGGCTCTCCGCCGTGGTCGAAGAGCAAACCGTCAACCTTGGCTTCTACAACCTCGTCCGCTGGCAGGCCTACGCCCATGTCATCCGCCAGAACCTGTCCTTCTTCCAGAATGACTTCTCCGGCGCCATTGCCAGCAAGGTCTGGCAGGCCGGTGGCGCTGTCGGGGATTTCATGGTCGCTGCGCTCCAGGTGGTCTGGTTCATCGCCGTTTACGCAATCACCACCCTGATCCTCGTCGGGCAACTTGACTGGCGCCTCGGCGCTGCCGTCGCGCTCTGGATCGTCACCTTTTCCATGCTCGCCTGGTACTATGTCCCTCGAATGCGCAAGCGCTCCGCGGCCGCCGCCGAATCGGCTTCCGCGCTCACCGGCCGCATCGTCGACAGCATTTCCAATATCCAGACCCTCAAGCTCTTCTCGTCGGAGGACGAAGACGACAAATTCGTCCGGCGGGGCTTCGATACTTTCCTCGCCTCCATGACGACCCTGGCTAGGACCCTGGTCGGTGTCCGCGCCGCCATGGGCATGCTGTCGGGCGTCGCCATCGCCGGCATCGGCGCCTTGGCCGTTCATTTGTGGACGCAAGGCCTCGTCTCAGTCGGTGGCGTGGCCTTCACCCTCTCGCTCGTCCTGCGGCTCTACAATCTTCTTGGCCGCATGATGAACCAGCTCAACGGCCTCATGCGCAACTACGGCACCGCCCAGAACTCCGCCGACCTCATCGCCCGGCCCCTGGGCCTGGTCGACCAGCCCGATGCCAAGCCCCTCTCCGTCACCGCAGGCCGCATTCGCTTCGAGAACGTCACCTTCCACTATGGCCGCGACAGCGGCATAATCCAGCGCTTCAATCTTGATATCGCCCCCGGCGAGCGCGTTGGCATCGTCGGCCGCTCCGGCGCTGGCAAATCGACCCTCGTCGGTCTGCTTCTTCGCTTTTATGACCTGCAAGGCGGCCGCATCACCATTGATGGCCAAGACATCTCTGGTGTCACCCAGGCCTCGCTGCGCAGCGCTATCGGCGTCGTGACCCAGGACACCGCGCTCCTCCATCGTTCCGTGCGCGCCAACATTGCCTTCGGCCGCAACGACGCCAGCGAAGAAGACCTCCTCAACGCCGCCCAGATGGCCGAGGCCGACGAGTTCATCGCCGATCTGGTCGATTACCGCGGCCGCACCGGCTATGACGCCCAGGTCGGCGAACGCGGCGTCAAGCTCTCCGGCGGGCAGCGCCAGCGCGTCGCCATCGCCCGCGTTCTCCTCAAGGACGCCCCGATCCTGGTGCTGGACGAGGCTACATCAGCCCTCGACAGCGAAGTCGAAGCCGCTATTCAGGAGCAACTCGAGCGCATGATGGCCGGCAAGACCGTCATCGCCATCGCCCACCGCCTCTCCACCATCGCCGCTATGGACCGCCTCGTTGTCCTCGAGAAAGGCGCCATAATCGAGCAGGGCACCCACGCCGAACTTTTGGCGCTAAACGGCCAATACGCCCGGCTATGGGAACGCCAATCCGGTGGGTTCTTGGATCTGGAAGCCGCGCAGTAGCCACCTTCTTACACCGAGATGTCGCAGTCGACGCCTCCCCCTACCAGGGGGAGGACCAAGGTGGGGGTCTGTCTCCCACCCACTGTCTTACCCTTGGGCTTGACCCAAGGGCCATGTTCCGCAAGCACAAATCTCTTTTAGTGGCTCGCAACCCCGTCTTCGGGTCAAGCCCAAGGGCAGCACGGTAGTTTTGACGACATCAAGCCACTAACAGAACAGCAGCCGTTCTCCTGCCATAGCCACGGTTGCACCCCGCACGATCAAACACGGGAATGAAATTTTTCGCCACCAGTTGGAAGCAGGAGCGAACCCAGCTAGAACCTCCTGCAATCGATTGCATAACGTTTGGCAACGCTGCAGTTTTCGTCCGGAGACACTCTAAATGGCCATCTCACCATCCTATTCTGCCCTTGATCTCGCGGGCTCATTCCGGCTGACATCGCCGATTGTCTCCGACATCGACCTGCTGATCACCTTGCCCGGCGACGTCCACCAGGCGCTGCTCCAAGCCGACCGCATTCCCGATCCGTACTTCGGCGAAAACGAAAAGACCGTAATGTGGGTCAACGAGACTGCCTGGTTGGTCGAGCGCAGCTTCACGGCATCCGCCACCGACATCGAGGGCTATCTCACCCTCACGTTGGCGGAAGTCGACTGCATCGCCACCATCCGGCTCAACGGCGAAATCGTCGCCAAGACCGACAACAGCTTCGTGCGCAACGATATCGACGTGACCGGCAAGGTCCGCGAAGGTGACAACACCCTGCGCATCGAGTTCGACATCGCCCCGGACGTAGCCAAGGCCCGCTCGGACGCGCACCCGTTCCCCATTCCCTTCACCAAGAACTACCAGACCAATGGCCTGAAGGGCATCCACATGAACTTCATCCGCAAGGCCGCGTGCCATGCCGGTTGGGACTGGGGCATCTGCCTCATGCCCATCGGCGTCTATGGCACCATGACCCTGCGCAAGTCGCGCCTCGCCCGCCAGGAGAGTGTCCAGGTCGACCAGGCCCACGGCAGCAATTCCGTCGAACTCGCGATCAAGACTCGCCTTTTCGCCTTCGCTCACGGTGAAGTGGAACTTGAACACACCATCGATGGGCAGACCATCACCGACAAGCTCGTGGTCCAGAAGGGCGAAAACGTCTTCACCCACAATGTCACCGTCCACAATCCAAAGCTGTGGTGGCCATCGGGGCAGGGCGAGCAGCCGCTCTATGAACTCGTAACCAATCTCGACGGCGAAAAGACCGCCCGCCAGATCGGCCTGCGCAAGCTTGAGTGGATCGTGGAAAAGGACGAGATCGACCACTCTTTCAAGTGCCGCATCAATGGCCGCGACATCACCATGATGGGCGCCAACTGGATCCCGGCCGACGCCATTCCCTCGCGCATCACTCCAGCGGTTATCCGCGACCTGCTCGAAAGCGCCAAGGGCGCCAACATGAACATGCTCCGCATCTGGGGCGGCGGGCAGTACGAGCCCGACTACTTCTACGAACTCTGCGACGAATTGGGCATCCTCATCTGGCACGATTTCATGTTCGCCTGCATGAGCTACCCATCCGATCGCCCGTTCCTCGAAAGCGTGCGCACCGAAATCACCCAGCAGGTGCGCCGGCTCAGCCACCACGCCTGTATCGCCCTCTGGTGCGGCGACAACGAGGTCATCGGCTCGCTCAGCTGGTACCCCGAGACCAAGGCTGATCCTGGCCGCTACATCGCCAATTACGACCGTCTCAATTCCATGCTCGGCAACATCGTCGAGGACGAAGACCCGATCCGCCGCTTCTGGCCCTCCTCGCCCTCGCTCGGTTACATGGACTTCTCCGACGGCTGGCACTCCGACACGCGCGGGGATCTGCACTATTGGGACGTCTGGCACTCCGCGAAAGCCTTCGAGGCCTACCGCACCGTCCATCCGCGTTTCGCTTCCGAGTTCGGCTTCCAGTCCTTCACCTCGATGAACGTCATCGAGACCTTTGCCGAGGAAAAGGACCGCAATCCCTCCTCGCCGGTCATGGAAATGCACCAGCGCAACGATGGCGGCAATGCGCGCATCCTTGAAACCATGACGCGCTATTTCCGTTTCCCGCGCGACTTCGACCAGATGGTTTTCTTGAGCCAAATCCAGCAGGGCCTCGCCATCAAGACCGCCATTGAATACTGGCGCTCCACCAAGCCGCGCTGCATGGGCACGCTCTATTGGCAGATCAACGACATCTGGCCGGTGGCAAGCTGGTCGAGCCTTGACTACGGCGGGCAGTGGAAGCTCCTCCAATACATGGCCAAGCGCTTTTTCCTGCCGGTCAATGTCGTCGCCGTCCCAGTTAAATCGGAGGTCCGCACCAACTCGCGTGGCCTGCCGGTGCAGGGCGATCTGCCCGACACCATCGTCCTCAAGGGCATCAATGATACCGCTGGACCGGTCTCGATCAGCCTCGAAGTGCGCGCCGTCAAAGTCGGTGGCGGCGATCGCATCGTCTTCTCGGGCAATTCAGCCATCGGCCCCGATGCGGCCATTGCCGTCACCCAGGTGCCGATGGACGATCTCGAAGCCGATGAATTCCTGTTTTTCTCCTGGCGCGACGCCCATGGTAAGCTGCTCGGCGAGAACGACTTCTTCCCCAAGGCCTACAAGGCCTACGACATCGTTCCGGCAAACGTGACGTCCAGCTGGTCCGACCGCGATGGTCAGGCCGTCCTCACGCTGGAGTCGGATAAGCCCGCTCTGTTCACCACCGCCACGGTGGACGTGCCCGGCTACTTCTCCGACAATGCAGTGACGCTGCTGCCGGGCCGCCAGACCGAACTGGTCTTCACCCCGCGCCACGGCCGCACCCTAACCTCCGCCGACCTCGCTTCCTCGCTCAAGATCCGCAATCTGAGCGAGACATTTTGAGCCGCGTTTCAGTCACCAATTCGCATGAAGTGCTGTAGTCAACGATAACAGTCTGTTACCCGATAGGTCTCATCTGCTACAGCGAGTGAACAGGGAAGTAGCAGCCTTTCGCCGCCACCTCCAAGCCCACCGGAATAGCCTATGTCCCCTTCCATTGCGCCCGTCGAAGAGCGCCACAACACCGGCATAGGCATCCTGCTGCTGTCGCAATTGGTGCTGATCTTCCTCGACACCTCAGCCAAGTGGATGGCGACACAGGGCATCCCGACGGGCGAAATCGTCTTCATCCGCTATGCCGTCCACGTCGCCCTGATCCTGGTTTTCATCTGGCCTGTTCGCAAGGCTGCCCTGTTCAAAACCGCCAACTGGCAGCTCGAAGTCCTGCGCGGAATCTGCCTTCTGGGCACCACCGCCGGCAACTTCATGGCCATGCAATATCTGCCACTGACCGTCACCGGTGCCCTGATTTTCACCAGTCCCCTGATGGTCTGCGCCTTGTCCGGTCCCCTCCTGGGTGAGACCATCGGCTGGCGGCGGTGGCTGGCCATTTCTGCCGGTTTTCTTGGTATCCTGATCATCGTTCGGCCCGGAACAGAAGCATTCCAACCAGCCGCGCTGCTGGCCCTGTTCTCCGCCTTGTCCCTGGCGCTGTTCTCCATCATCACCCGCAAGTTGGCTGGCGTCGACACTGCCCTGACACAGCAATTTTATGCTGGCGCCGTGGCCCTTGTCATGGTCACGCCGTTCGCCTTCGCAGGCTGGGTCTGGCCAACTAACACCTGGACTTGGCTCGCTTTTTTCGGAGCAGGCACCGTGGGCATGCTCGGGCACATCCTGATCTCGGTAGCCCACCGCTTCGCGCCGCCATCGACGCTTGCGCCGTTCAACTATCTGACGTTGCTTTACTTGGCCATCATCAGCTGGCTTGTCTTCGCCCAGCCGCCAGAGATCTGGTTCTATCCAGGCGCCGCCATCATCATCGCCAGCGGCCTCTACATCTGGCTGCGCGAGCGCTCCCTCAACAAGCGGACCACATCGGTCGACGAAGCGATCGCCAGCTAACGAGCCGACACGCGCTCCCTCCAATGGCGCGCATAGTCCGTGAAGCCTGTCACCTCCAGCGGTGCGATGGCTGGCGCATGCTGCACCTCTGCCTGCTCAGGCCCAAACAGCAGACTAGCTCCAAGGCTCGTCCCCGTCGCATCCGCAGACGCGCTGACCGGCACCCCCGTCAGCGCTGCAAGTGTCTGCCTGAACAAGGTATTCCGCGCCAATGGCCCCTCGATAATGACGCTCTTGCCGAGGCCACAAAGGCCAAGGCAAGTCTGCGCCATCAGCGCCAGGTAGAGCGAAACAGCCGCCGTTCGCTCCCCGTCCGACAGCCCAGCCGGATCACTTGTCCAGCGGCCTTTGGCTTCCGGAAAGGGGCCAACGCCCTGAACAAAACTCGGCAGCGCCTGCATATCGGCAGCGATGACCCGCTCGATATCGTCCGGGCTCGGCTCCACCGGCCTTGGCACCAGCGTGTCGAACTCACGCCCCGCCATGAACCGCGCCGTCGGCACCGGTCGCCCGAAAGCATCCACATTGGCAAGGCTATCGCGCCGGGCATCAAGCGCTTTCGTGCTGCCGCCGACCGTCATGGCAATGGCCCAGGTCCCCGTCGACAGGATCGTAAATGGTGCCTCGCGCCTTCCAAGGTGAGGGATAAGAGACGCATTGGAATCGTGAATGCCGCAGGTCACCGGCGTCTCCCGCGAAAGCCCGGTCGCTTCTGCCAATTCCTGGCGCACAGTGCCCAGCACCGAAGCGGCAGGCCGCACTTGCGGAAACAGGTCACGCCAGCCTTCCGCCGTCACAAGGCTAGAGAAATCAGCTTTCTCTGGTGCCCACAAATCGGTGTGGCACCCCAAGGAGGTCAGCTCGCTGGCACTCAGCCCCGTCAGCCGCCAAGCCCAATATTGCGGGTAGGTCAAAATCGCGGTCATGGACCCGAATTGCTCTGGAAAACGCCGGCTCTGCCAGAATATCTGCGCCCCTAGATTAAGCCCGTTCGGCAAGCGTGGCGACAAGGTTTCGCCGAAGGATGGTCGGACAGCAGCGTATTCGTCGGCGGTTTGCTCCGGCCCATCGAACTCATAGTCCAGCACCGGCAAGGCAAGCGCATCGCCAGCCATCAGAGCGGCGGTTGCGCCATGCGTAGTAATTGAGATGCCGTCAATGCCATGCTGCGCCTGCAACTCGGTTAGGCTCGCCAGGACAAACTCCCAGAGCCGCTCGACATCCGCATGCGGATAGATCCCTTGTTCCGTCACTGTGTTAGGCGTCGTTGTCCCCGCGATCTGCTCACGAGTTACACTGTCGATCAGAACGACCTTGGCATTGGTCTTGCCAATGTCGATCACGGCGGTATGGCGGGGCAGGGGCATGACGCAGGCTCTGCAAAAAAGGATGAGGAGGAAATAGTGCATAGCGGGAGTAAGCGCCATCGCTAACATGTTAGTTCGCTCGACTTGGTGTGCGCCGCGCCCCGGTGTATAGAACCGGCTCGCTTCAACCGGTCACATCTTCTTGCCCCAGCAGCCTCCCATCACGCTTGAACAAGCCCGCCGCTTCTCCGTCGCCCCTATGATGGACTGGACTGACCGTCACTGCCGGTTCCTCCATCGGTTGCTGACGCGTCATGCCTTGCTGTTCACCGAGATGGTCACATCAGCGGCCATCGTGCATGGCGATGTGGAGCGGCATTTGTGGTTCGATCAGGTCGAACAGCCGCTTGCCTTGCAGCTGGGCGGATCCGACCCGGCTGAACTGGCGCAGGCCGTGCGGCTGGCCGAGCCATTCGGCTACAGCGAGATCAACCTCAATGTTGGTTGCCCCTCCGACCGCGTCCAGTCTGGCCGCTTCGGCGCTTGCCTCATGGCCGAGCCTGACCTCGTCGCCGATTGCGTCCGCGCCATGTGCGAGACAACGGATCGGCCAGTCACGGTCAAGTGCCGGATCGGCATCGACGATCAGGATACAGAACAGAGCCTCGACCGGTTCGCTGACAAAATGGTTTCTGCCGGCGTCGCCGCTCTCTACGTCCACGCTCGCAAAGCGTGGCTTAAAGGCCTGTCGCCTAAAGAAAATCGTACGATCCCGCCCCTCGACTACGATCGCGTGCACCGCCTGCGTCAGCGCCTGGCACCGTTTACCGTTTACATCAATGGCGGCCTCGAAAACCTTCAGGCAGCCGAGAATGAATTGGCGCACGTCGACGGCGTGATGCTCGGCCGCGCCGCCTACCATAGCCCCATGCTGCTGGCCGAAGTGGACAAGCGCTTTTTCGGCGCCGAAGGCGAGCCGGTGTCCCTGGAGGTTGTCATGCATGCCATGGCGGACTATGCCGAGCGCGAGCAAACCGCCTGCGGAACTAGGATCAACAACATCACCCGCCACATGCTGGGCCTCGCCAACGGCCTGCCCGGCGCGCGCCAGTTCCGGCAAATCCTGAGCGTTAAGGCCTGTCGGCCCGGAGCCGGACCAGAGGTCATCTTGCATGCCCTCGAGGCAGTCAGCCGCCCGCGGCTTGCGGCAGCGAGCTAGTCAACTAGCTCTAGAGAGTTTTGGGTGACGCTATACCGCGACAACGTCTCGAGGAACGTCATGCCCAAGAGGCTGGTCTCAAGCGCTTCGGCTTCAGTCACAAACGCCACCACGTTCTCTCGCACGATACCGCCGACGTCCAGCTGATCGAGCCGCACCCGAGCCGCTCGGCCGGTACCGTTTGCGGTAGAAACCGGAATCGTGAAGTTGAGGTTGGCGGTGCTGATCCCCGCCGCTTCCGCATCTTGGAGCGTCAAGACCACCGCGCTGGCGCCCGTATCGAAGATCATGGGTGTTGTATGCCCGTTGATGGTGGCGTTGACCTCGAAATGCCCGCCCATGCCACGCCGGAATGTCGCCGTTCCCTGCTCGGCATCCACCAGCGCTACACCCGGCTGAAACTCGCCGGCAATCCGGCCTGCGACGCCAACAATCTCATCGCGGTAGGCGTAGGTGAGCCCTGCCACGGCAAAGATCCCAACCCATAGCATGAGGCTGGTCAGGAGTTCGGAGGCTTTGCGACGCCGGGTAAATACGCCTCCGGCAAAGACGACCAGCAGAATGACAAGGGGAATAAGTTGCGCCGTTTGCGCTTGGGTCAGTCCCACCAGAGTCCCCGCATCGGAGCTGATGAGTAGCGCCAATGCAACGGCAATCAGAAGCGCAATGCCGATAAAGATCATGCTTGGCTTCCTCTTCTTGCGGCTTACCAACACCATAAAGGCATGCGCGGCGGCAAATTCAAGGTCATACGAAGCGGATAAGCGCGGCAAGAACAGCAATTTCGAGCAAGGCCCCGAGAGCTCCGATGAGGTCTCCGGTTTGCCCCCTAACCATGCGCTTGCACAGTGCAGTCCATCCCACCGCCACCAGGGCAGCCAGTAGCAATGCAAGGATGAGCCCCACCACACTGGCTGGCGGCCCAGCCAACAGGAAGAGGAGCAAGCCTGCAAATACCGCGCCGACGAGAAACGGAGTTGCCGCGAGGCGGCCAGCGGTAGCAGATGCGCCGTCAACCCGCACCGGCGGCAAAGCCACGGCCAGCCATAGCGCGCCCGATCGCCCAACGATGGTCGCAGCAAGCCACACTGACCCCGCGGCGAGCGGACTAACTATCGCCATGGCTCCTAAAGCCGTGACGCGCAACACGATGAAAAGGCACAAAGCCGCAACGCCATAGGTGCCATGGCGGCTGTCCTTCATGATCTCCAGCCGCCGTTCCGGCGTGTAACCGCCAAACAAACCGTCAGCGGCGTCGGCGAGCGCATCATCAGCCATGCCGCCGCTGACCATGATCATGCTGCCGACCGCCAGCGCCGCAGCGAAATACTCAGGCATGCCAAGCAATACTGTACCGATCAACAACAACGCCGGGCCGATGCCGATCGCCACGCTGGCCAGCGGCAGTGCCATGGCGATCTGCCCAAGATCAGGTGGTTGATGCGCCGACGACCCTGTCGGCAGGCGCGAAAAGAAGCGCAGTGCCATGATGAAATCATCCTTGAGCCCGATGCCGCTCACTGAGCCCTGCGGTTGGCTCTCGGCAATGATCGTTGGATCAATCCGGTCGGATGGCTGCGGTTCTTGGCTCAATTGCTTTTGGCTCGGTTCTGGGCAACAAGGTCGCCACTTCCTACCACAGCATACCGGACGCGCCATGCCTTCGCTCAATCCAGCCTATGCCGACGTTCTCGAATTGCTGACCCTGGTGCCCGATGGCGACGAGACGGCAGTTACGGCTGTGCGCGAGCGTGACGCCATGTTGACCAAGCCGACAGGATCCCTTGGCCAGCTAGAAAGCCTCGTGGAATTCCTCGCGCGCTGGCAAGGCCGCAGCCGCCCACGCCTCGACAACCCCATGGTCACCATCTTTGCCGCCAATCATGGCGTCACGAAGCAGGGCGTGTCGGCTTTCCCGCGCGAGGTAACGGCGCAGATGGTTGCCAATTTCACCAATGGCGGCGCGGCAATTTCGCAAATCTGCGCCCTACACGAGCTTAATCTGCGTGTCTTCGAGCTGGCGCTGGAGCTGCCCACCGGCGACATCACCCAGGAAGCGGCGCTCGACGACAAGATGTGCGCCGCGACGATCGCCTACGGCATGGAGGCAGTTGCCGGCAAACCAGACTTGATCTGCCTTGGCGAAATGGGCATCGGCAACACCACTGTCGCTGCCGCGCTCTACGCAGCGCTTTTCGGCGGCACTGGTGCCGATTGGGCCGGTCGCGGCACAGGCGTTGACGATGCTGGACTGGCGCGCAAAGCCGATGCAGTCGACCGGGCGCTTGCCCGCCACGCCGGAGAACTCGATCATCCACTCGCAATATTGGCCCGGCTCGGGGGCCGGGAGATTGCAGCCATGCTCGGCGCTCTACTCGCCGCCCGGCACCAGAAAGTGCCAGTCATCATCGACGGTTTCGTCGCGACATCCGCCGCCGCAATTGCCTATGCCATCAACCCTGATTCTATTGCGCACTGCCTCTTCGCTCACGTGTCCGCTGAAACCGGACACGCCCGCGCTCTAGAAGCGATGGGACAAAAGGGGCTGCTCAATCTGGGTATGCGCCTCGGCGAAGGAAGCGGGGCAGCCCTGGCGGCGGTTCTCGCCAAGACGGCGCTTCACCTGCACAACAACATGGCCACTTTTGAAAGTGCCGCCGTCAGCGGTAAGGAAGCCTAGGTTTCCACTGGCTGGAGCATAATACGGCCGAACTCACGCACAAGGCTCGCCTCCACCTTGCCAACTCCCGCCATTGCCGCAAGCACGGTCAAGGCCTGCTCCGGCTTCTTGGCTTCCTTGTAAGCGCGGCGTTCGATCATGGCGGCATAAATATCGCAGATCGTCACGATGCGCGTAATGTCGTCGATTTGCGAGCCTTTGAGCCCATCGGGATAACCCGTCCCGTCCAGCATTTCATGATGGTGGCGCACGCTTCGAAGCGGCCCCGCCCCGACGCTGCTGTGCGTGCTCAAATAGTCGAAGCCTGTCACCGGGTGGCGCCGGAGGATCTGCGTTTCGGCTTGCGTCAAGCCGCTCGGCTTATCCAGGATTGTGACTGGCACTCTGGCTTTGCCGATGTCGTGCAACATCCCTGCAAGCGTCAAGGCAACGATGTCGCTCCGTCCCATGCCGAGCCCTGCTGCAAAAGCCGATACGACGCCCGTCACCAACATGCAGTGCTGAAACGTGCCAATATGGTAGCCGCGCACCGAAGCGAGCCATTGCGCCGCGCCAACGTCGCCGATCGCGTCCGCGATCCTGCCGCTGGCCGCGGCGGCTCCCGAGCTGTTGAACATGGCACTTGCGAGAAGGGAGCGGAAACCCGCATCGAGGATCTCTACGCCCTCGTTGATGCTTTCGCGCACCGCCGCCTCTGCCTCGCCGAGTTGCACGATGCCATGGTGTTCCCGTATGGCCTTGTGAACGCCATCAAGGCTGGCCGGCCGAGCAAAAATGCTGTCTGCCCCGAGCACCTGGGCATGCACGCTCGTAACTCTGATATGCGGATCCACAAGGATCACGCGGCACCCAGCGCCTCGCCTTATCAGCAGCAGCTTTAGGCGCCTGACAATGTCCACTTTGCGCAGGTCGACATCGAGCACCAGGTTCGGGTCGGTTGCCAAATGTTCGGTCGAAAGACGGTCGATATGGATGGTCTTGGCGCCAAGTTCCCGCGCCAAAACCGCGCCGTCACCGGTCGATCCCCGGTCCGTCACATAGATCAGCGCGTCATTGCCGGAATAGTGCTGCAAGTCCACCTCGCCCAGAGATGAACAGTAAAACTACGAAGGTTGCGTTTCAGCTAAGATCATTGGTAATCGTCAGCCAGCTTCGGAATAAATCTCCAGCCGGCTTTTCTTTTCGACAACTGGCGCAAGTGCGTCCATCACCCGGGCGCGGGGGAAAGTTGCAATGACTTCGGTGCCAAAGCGCAGCTTGCTGAATAGATCAAAGCGGCCTTGATGCAGTTCCATGATCTTCTGCACGATCGGTAAGCCCAACCCAGCGCCTTGCTCCGCCGTCTTCTGTGCTAGTGAACCTTGTCCGAACGACGAAAGAACGGTTTCGATTTCCTCTTCGGGAATACCTGGGCCATTGTCCTTGACCGAGACGAATTGTCCGCCATCCCCGCTTCGCGTCACTACGAGGACGACCTTGCCGTTCTGTGGCGTGAACTTGATGGCATTGCTGAGCAAGTTTAGCACCACCTGCCGGATTGCTCGCTCGTCGCCCCATAGCCGGGGCAGATTGTTCCCGACATTGAATGCGAGTTCGATGCCTTTGCTCTTGGCGCGCAACTCCATCATGCGGCGGCAATCTTCGGCGATGTCAACGAGCGAAACGACTTCCTCGTTCAGATCATACTTACCCGCTTCGATGCGGCTTAGGTCGAGTAGTTCGTTGATCAGATTGAGCAGATGCTGGCCGCTGCTATGAATATCACCCGCGTACTCTTTATATTGCGGTACCTGGTGTGGCCCTAGGAGTTCCGACTTCAGCACTTCGGAGAACCCGATAATGGCGTTGAGCGGCGTACGCAGTTCGTGGCTCATCGTCGCGAGAAACTGTGACTTGGCAATATTGGCCTGTTCCGCATGCCGCCGTGCCTCGTCCGACATCTGCCGGGCCTCCTCAAGCTCGTTTATGAGCGAATCCTTTTCTGCTTGGTGCGTGATCGTCTCAAGTTCAGAGGCATGCAATTGCCGGGCAAGATATACAAAGAACACAACACCGCAGAGCGAAACGGCGGCCAATGTGTAGTTGAGCGTACCGCCTAGCATGATGAGATTGATCGAAACTGTCAGCGCGACCGGCAGGGTACTCGTCAGCGTCGCCGGCGGTAGAGTGTGTGTGGCTACTGCGTTGGCCGCAACCGCTACCAGCACCATCGCGAACATGACTGGCGTCAGCGTTTCAGGATTGGTGACCAAGGTAAAGAACGCCAGGGTCGACCATGACAGGCCGTACACGGTTTCCCCGACAACAAAACTGGTTGTCCATTGCGCTGCGTTGAACTTGGCCGGATCGCTGACTTTGAACCGTTGCGCCACAACAACGACGATGAGCAAGCTCATCAACACCATGCCGGCCCAAAGCGCGGTAAAGAACGGCGGCACCCAGAAGGTCGCTACAATCGCGAGGATGACGACCAGACCGGCGATCGGCAACGCCGAGCTAAGCCGCGAGCCGGCATAATCATGCATCAGTTCAAAGTCGAAGGACGCGCGGGTTCCTGAGCTCGAAGTAAGCCGCTGGCGAGCGTCGAGCACAGTCTTTTGCGCCGCGCGCTTGCTCTCTCGTCCCATCTGCGAGCGGACGTCATCGGTGACAGCCGGTTGGGGCGACATAGGTACTCGTTTACTCGTTACTAGGTAATGCGAATGGACAAAGCATTCGCTACGCTTACAGACCAAACACTAGCGTCGGCATAGTTAATAGGCGGTGAAATCCTGGCACGGCGTTTAAGACAAAGCAGCTGGTTCTCCACCCGCCTAGGCACCATCGCGGGTATCTTGATCTTGGCTGGTGCTGCTATTGTTGCAGCCTACCTCGATCCTGGCCTGTCTAGGGTGTCAGGCAATGCTCGCGCCAGCGACGGGGACAGCTTTCGCCTCGGCGACCAACGCGTTCGCCTGCTCGGCATCGACGCACCCGAGCTGGGGCAAAGCTGCGACGACGGAAATGGCAACGATTGGTCGTGTGGCCAGGCATCCCGCAACCGAATGGCCGAACTTCTGCGGCAGGGTAGGGTCGACTGCCAGCCCGAGGAAACCGATCGCTACGGACGTGTTCTGGCCTATTGCTCTGTGAACGAACAGGACCTTGGCGGCGTCATGGTCAGTGAAGGTCTGGCAATTGCCTCTGGAGCCTACTGGCAAGAGGAAAGCGCGGCACGGGAGGCTAAGGCAGGCATTTGGCAAGGCGGCTTTGAACGCCCTCGCGACTGGCGTCAGGATAACGCGGGGCAAGTCTCAGGCTGGGGATGGCTATCCATCCTTGGACTTTGACCTTCATTAGATCAACTGCGCAACATTATTGCGAAGATAACAGCCTTGTGGCAGGTAGAGCGCTAATTACCAGACGTTTTGGTCAGTTCTGAAAAATCTGATTTCTCGGGGGCAGCATGGCTTTGGACAAGATCGACCGCAAGATTCTAACGCTTCTGCAAAAAGATGCGACCATGCCTGTAGCCGAAATTGGCCGCAAAGTGGGACTGTCGACTACTCCATGCTGGCGCCGGATCCAGAAGATGGAAGAAGACGGCGTCATCCAGCGCCGCGTTGCCGTGCTCGACCCATCCAAGGTCAATGTGGGTGTCACTGTCTTTGTATCGGTCAAGACCAATGAGCACAACGAAGCTTGGATGCGCAAATTCGCCGGCGTCATCGACGAGTTCCCCGAGGTCGTCGAGTTCTACCGGATGAGCGGCGATGTCGATTACCTGATGCGCGTTGTCGTTCCAGATATCGGTGCCTACGATTCGTTCTACAAAAAGCTTATCAGCAAGATCAACTTGACCGATGTCAGTTCCGCTTTCGCCATGGGCCAGATCAAGTACACGACGGCCTTGCCGCTCGACTTCGCAATTGTGGTGGATGATGACAAGTAATCTGCCATGCTGATCGGTTTCGAGCACATTGGCACCACGTCGCGCAATCTCGACAAGACCATCGCATTCTACTGTGATCTGCTCGGCTTTCGCCTGGTCCTGCGCAAGCCGCAGGCGTCTGGTGAACTGGCTTTTCTCGATGCGGGCGGTTGCATGCTGGAGATATTTGCGCCGGGCGCCGAAATTGCACCCTCGCGCGACGTACCCATTGGCGAAGCAGGCATGCGCCACCTAACCCTGGCCGTGAGTGACGTCGAAAGCATGATCGGAAAGCTGGACGCAGCAGGCGTTGAGATCATCGAGCGCCCGCGCGCTGCCCACAATACCGATTTGATCAAGCGTGTCGCTTTCGTTCGTGACCCGGACGGCATTATTGTCGAACTGATCGAGCGCGCTGACGGGCGCTAGCCCCCGGTAACGCTCATATGCCGGCTTACGGCTGGCGCCGGTCTGCTCCGGTCGAGCACGAAATCATGGCCCTTTGGCTTGATCAGCATGGCGTGGTCAAGAGCTTCATCCAGTGCCTCCAAGCCGCCATCCCGCAGGGCATCCCGCAGATTAACCTGGTCATCCTGCCCCAGGCACAAGAACAATTGCCCCGTTGCCGTGAGCCTAACTCGGTTGCAGCTCTCGCAGAAATTGTGGCTCATCGGCGTGATGAAACCCAGCACGCCATTAGTCTCGGCAACATGGACATAGCGCGCTGGCCCGCCGGTGCGCTTATCCAGTTTGCTCAGCGTATAGCGCGCAGCCAGTCGCGCGTGCAATTCCCGCAAAGGCAGATAAGTGTCCACCCTATCGATGCCGACTTCACCGAGCGGCATTCCTTCAATCAATGTCAGGCCCATGCCCTTGCCATGGGCCCAGGCCATCATCGGCTCGATCTCATCCTCGTTGATACCAGCCATGGCCACCATGTTGACCTTGACCGACAGCCCGGCAGCCAACGCAGCATCGATACCGGAAAGCACATCCTCAATTCGCCCGCGCCGCGTGATCTCGCGGAAACGACTTACATCAAGCGTATCAAGCGACACGTTGATCCGCCGGACACCCGCAGCATGAAGTCCAGCAGCAAACTTCGTCAATTGGCTGCCATTGGTGGTGATCGTCAGTTCGTCCAGCCCGCTGCCGATCCGCGATCCCAGGCTTTGCACCAATTCCATGATGTCCCTGCGCACGAGCGGCTCGCCGCCTGTTAGGCGGATCTTGCGAACGCCACGTTTGATGAACGCCGTTGCAATCGTCTCGATTTCCTCAAAACTGAGTACTTCCTTCTTGGGCAAGAAGGTCATGTTCTCTGCCATGCAGTAAACACAGCGGAAGTCACAACGGTCGGTAACGGATATGCGCAAGTAAGAAACCTGCCGCCCATAGGTATCGACGAGTGGCCGGGCAGGGGACAATGTTGGGCTCATACGGGCAGTCTAAGCCCTGCTGTGCTATTTTCAAAGCGCCGGACAAACAAAAAGGCCGCCTCGAGGGCGGCCTTCGTCACAACTAAGTGCGCTTAGTGGTTGACGATAATCGTAGCGCCAACAGCGACACGTTCGTAGAGGTCGGTCACGTCTTCATTGGTGAGGCGAATGCAGCCGGACGAAACCGCCTGACCGATCGACCAAGGTTCGGACGTGCCATGCACGCGATAAAGCGTCGAACCGATGTAAAGCGCGCGAGCGCCAAGTGGATTGTCCGGGCCGCCTGGCATGTAGGCTGGCAGGTCAGGAACACGCTTGCGCATCGCTGCTGGCGGCGTCCAGCCTGGCCACTCAGCCTTGCGGGTGATGCGGTGCTTGCCAGACCAAGTAAAGCCGTCACGCCCAACGCCAATGCCGTATTTAAGGGCTTTGCCATCTTCGAGAACCAAATAGAGCCGGCGCTCGTCCGTTTCGATAACGATCGTGCCAGGCTTCAAATTGGTCGAGTATTCCACCACTTCCTTTTTAATCGCGCTGCCGCGCCGGCTGCTGGTTTGGGGTGCAGTAGATGGTTCTTCCCACTTATTGGTGGAAAAATTGTAGACTCGAGCAGCCATCGTCGGCATGACACTGGTTGCCAATAATACTATCGATAGCCCGATAGCCATCACAGACTTCACATTCAACATCTAACGACTTGGCCTCTGAAGTAGAGCGGACACATGTTCCGTATTTTGGATCATGTGTGCTGCTTACGCTTAATATATCACTGCCGGAAGAGCACGACGCCCCTATTCCGCCACAGTCGCTCTACCTTCGCCTATATGTGTTGCCAGAAAGTTACAACGGATCTTCACCACCCCGTAATTGTTGTTAATGCTATGGATTGACTCGCCGCATTTGGCTCTGCAAGGAGGAGCGGCATTCGGGTGAGAAGACTTGAGCGAAGATCTTAAGCGGCAGGCCGCTGCCGCGGCGCTAGCAGAAATAAAATCGGGCATGCGGCTTGGTCTAGGCACTGGATCAACCGCGCGGCACTTTGTCGACCTGCTGGGCCAGAAAGTGGCTTCTGGCTTCGACTGCATTTGCGTTCCAACGTCTGAAGCGACAGAGCATCAGGCGCGATCCCTCAATATCCCGCTTTCCGACCTTGATCACCTAGATCAATTGGACCTGACTGTTGACGGGGCGGACGAACTTGATCCGGCGCTCAACCTGATCAAAGGTGGCGGTGGCGCCTTGCTGCGCGAAAAGATCGTCGCGGCCGCGTCGACAAGTATGATCGTGATTGCCGATGGCTCAAAACTCGTCGATGTATTAGGACGCTTTCCCTTACCAATCGAGGTCAACCGCTTTGGTTTAAGGGCAACTCAGCAGGCCATTTCTGGCATTTTGTCCCAGCACAAGGCTGAAGGTGGTCTGCGCCCACGCGAAAGTGCCCCTGACCAGCCATTCGTTACCGATGGCGGTCATATGATCCTTGATGCATTTTTTGGCCGCATTTCCGATCCAGAAGCCCTGTCGCGCGACTTGCTTGACATTCCTGGCGTGGTCCAGCACGGGCTGTTTATCAAGATGTGCAAAACGGCTTATGTGGCGACGCCACTTGGCGTAAGAACACTTACCAGCGGCCAGAGCCTTTCGGGACAATAGGGGTACAAATTCATGACCGGTCTGATCTTGCGCGGTAAAGCGCTTTTAGCGGTAGCACTTAGCGCTGTTATTCTCGCATTTGCCGCGCCTGCATTCGCGCAGGAAGTGCCCCCGGAACAGCTTGCTTTGGCCCGCAAATACATTGACCTGACCGATCGCTCGGCGGTTTATGAAACGACTTTGGTAGATATCGCCATTGGCTCCATGCGTCAGATCGTGCAACAAAATCCGGAAATCCGCGCACAAACCGACGCTGCTATCGAAAAGACCCTTGAAGAATATCGCGGCCGCAAGAGCGAGCTTCTTGATCAGTTTGCCCGGGTCTACGCAGTTCGATTTACCGCTCCAGAATTGCAAGAGATCGTAGCGTTTTATGAGTCGCCTACCGGCCAGAAACTGGCGGCAGCAAATTCGGAAGTAAACGTTGATCTGCAGCGTGTCATGCAAGTCTTCACCAACAACGTGCGGCCAGAATTCTTTGCCAAGGTGCGCGCTGAGCTTCGTACTCAGGGCATCGAGCTTTAGCCCCCATTGGTGCTGAGTTTGAGGACCCCGCCATGCGGGGTCTTTTTTTGCCGGCAACAAGACACCATATTCATCGTCATATACCGATATAAGCCGACCGCCAGGAGCTACCATGTCCTATGATTATGATCTGATCGTCATTGGCGGTGGCTCGGGCGGCGTTCGTGCGGCCCGCATGGCAGCCACATATGGCGCCAAAGTCGTCGTCATCGAAGAGTTTCGCGTCGGCGGCACTTGCGTCATCCGCGGCTGCGTCCCCAAAAAGCTTTATGTCTATGCATCCCGCTTCAAAGATCATTTCGACGTCGCGTCCAGCTTCGGCTGGCAAGTCGATGCATCCTTCGATTGGCCTACCTTGGTAGCTGCCAAGGAAAAGGAAATTACCCGGCTGGAGCACGCCTATACGTCCAACCTTGCCAAGCCGGGTGTCGAGATCATCAAGGACCGCGCGACCGTCACCGGGCCGAACGGGGTCCATGTTGTCGGGCAAAACCGCGACATCACGGGCAAATACATCCTCGTGGCCACCGGCGGACATCCCTTCATCCCGGACATCCCCGGCGCCAACTTGGCCATCAGCTCCAACGAAGCTTTCGACCTGCCGCAACTGCCGCACTCCATTCTTATCGAAGGTGGCGGTTATATCGCGGTGGAGTTCGCCACCATTTTCGCAGGCCTGGGCGTCAACACCACCATCGTCTATCGGGGTGACCGCCTGTTGCGCGGCTTCGATGAAGACATGCGCATCGGTCTTGAAGCAGGGCTGATCGAGCGCGGCATCAAACTGATTTACAATACGACTATCCGCTCGCTCTCCCATGCCGGGCAAGATGTTGCCGCAACCTTCAGCGACGGGGTCACAGCCCCTTACGGCGCCGTCATGTTTGCCACTGGCCGAATACCAAATACGGCAGACCTCGGGCTAGAACATCTTGGCATCAAGCTGTCGGCAAGCGGCGCAATTCTGGTTGACGCCTATTCGCGATCGTCCGTCCCGTCCATCTATGCCGTAGGGGACGTGACCGGCCGCGTGGCACTTACGCCTGTGGCAATCCGCGAGGGCTGGTACTTTGCCGAAACGCTCTTCAACAACAATCGGCTGGCCGTCGACTATGGCCTGATCCCAACAGCAGTATTCTCCGAACCCGAACTAGGCGTTATCGGCCTAAGCGAAACCGAGGCAGCCATCAAAGGCGATGTCGACGTGTACGTCGCCCGTTTTCGCCCGATGATCAACACGCTCTCGACCAAGACTGAGCGCATGATCCTTAAGCTGATCACGGAGAAGGACGGTGGCAAGGTCCTGGGCTGCCACATCCTTGGACCAGGTGCAGCCGAGATCATCCAGATTGTGGCGATCCCGATGGGCATGCAGGCTACCAAAGCGGATTTCGACCGGGCCATGGCCTTGCATCCCTCGGCCGCCGAAGAACTGGTGACGTTCAAGGCGCCAAGCTACGTCTACCGCGATGGCAAAAAGATCGGCGGCTGAACTGGTCGGCGCGTGGCCTGATTGCACTTGGCAGGGCCGCGACGCCTTGGTATTCCGCCCTTCAAGTCACATATGACCTGCAAGGAACTGCTCACATGACCAACTGGACCCCCGATAGCTGGCGTGCCAAGCCGATCTCGCAGGTCCCGTTCTATCCTGATCAGGGGGCACTTGCCGAGGCCGAGCGCCAGCTCGCAACCTTCCCGCCACTGGTCTTTGCCGGTGAAGCGCGCGAGCTCAAGGCGCGCCTTGCTTCCGTCGCGCGTGGCGAGGCGTTCCTGCTGCAAGGCGGTGACTGCGCCGAAAGTTTTGCCGAACACGGCGCCGACCATATCCGAGACTTCTTCCGCGTGTTCCTGCAAATGGCCGTGGTGCTGACACACGGCGCCAGCAAGCCAGTGGTCAAGATCGGACGTGTCGCCGGCCAGTTCGCCAAGCCGCGCTCGGCGGACACGGAAACCATCGACGGCGTCGAACTGCCCAGCTACCGGGGCGACATCATCAACGCCATCGACTTCAACGAAAAAGCCCGCGTCCCCGATCCAGATCGCATGCTCCAAGCCTACCGCCAGTCGGCTGCTACACTCAACCTTTTGCGGGCTTTCTCCATGGGTGGCTATGCGGAACTGACGCGGATCCACGAGTGGACCGTGGGCTTTATGAAAGGCTCCAACTGGTACCCGCGCTACGAGGAAGTCGCCCGCAAGATCGATGATGCGATCACCTTTATGGGTGCCTTGGGTCTCAATCCAGACAATACGCCAGCCCTGCGCCAGACAAGCTTCTACACTAGCCACGAAGCGTTGCTCCTCGGCTATGAAGAGGCGCTAACCCGCCGCGACTCCATCACCAATGACTGGTACGCCACCTCCGGCCACATGCTCTGGATCGGCGATCGTACCCGCCAGCCCGATGCAGCCCATGTCGAATACTTCGCGGGCATCAAAAATCCCATCGGCATCAAGTGCGGACCAACGCTCTCCAATGATGACTTGCTGCGCTTGCTGGACCGTCTCAATCCAACGGACGAAGCCGGCCGGATTACGCTGATCGCCCGCTTTGGTTCGGACAAGATCAACGATCATCTGCCGCGCCTGATCGAAACCGTCCAGCGCGCCGGCCGCACCGTTGTCTGGTGCTCCGATCCAATGCATGGCAACACCATTAAGGCGTCCACCGGCTATAAGACGCGCCCGTTCGAACGAGTTCTTTCGGAGGTAAAGTCGTTCTTTGAAGTGCACCGGGAGATGGGCACCTATGCTGGCGGGGTTCATATCGAGATGACGGGCGACGACGTTACCGAATGCGTGGGCGGCGTTTCGGCCGTTACCGAGGCCTCGCTCTCGGACCGTTACCACACCTATTGCGACCCGCGCCTAAATGCCAGCCAGGCCTTGGAACTCGCCTTTTTGGTCGCCGAGGAAGTTCACGCGCAAAAGCCACCCCGCCGCCAACTCGCGGCCGGAGAATAAATCGGGACTGCTGTCAACTAATCTAGGCCTTGCGCGTTTCTCGCTGGGCGCGTGGCATGCTGTGCTGCTGAACCGATTGACTCCGCTCCATTGAAAGCCGCGCATGCCCCACTTCCTATTCCCGACAGCTAGTTCCGACACGCTGGAGCGGCTTAGGGCAAACGCGCTGCTCAAGGTCGTCAGCGACTTTGATTGGTCCACCACAACATTGGGGCCAATCACCACTTGGTCGGAAAGCCTCAAGGGCGCTATTCGCGTGATGATGACCAGTTCCACGCCGATGACCATGCTCGTCGGCGAAGACGGCATCCTGATCTACAACCAAGCCTATGCGGACTTTGCCGGCAGCCGCCACCCTGAAATTTTCGGCATGCCAGCCCTGCTAGCCTGGCCAGAAGCCGCGGAGTTCAATCGTGACAAAATCGGACGCGGCCTTGCTGGGCTCACAACAAGTCTTCCTGCTGAAGAAATGGTTTTGAACCTGGACGGTCATCCAGAAACATTTTGGCTGGAACTGCACTATAGCCCCGTACTGGGCGACGATGGGCTGCCCTTAGGCTCGCTCGCGATCTTGCATGATATCACCGATCGCATGCTGGCTGAAAAAGCCTTGGCCCGCAGCGAGGAGCGGCTTTCTTTGGCGCTCAACGGCTCAAGCCTGGTTGGTACCTGGGATTGGGACGTGGTCAACGATATCGTTACGGCCGACGACAAATTTGCACAGATGTATAATCTAGACCCCTTGCGGGCGGGTCTTGGCATTCCGGTCAGCGATTTTTTGCAAGCAATACACCCCGATGATTTCGAGCGCGTCGGCGAGGAAATCCAGTCAGCCTTGAAGACGGGAGATAGCTTTCGCTCCGAATACCGGCTCCTCAACATCGATGGAAGCACCACGTGGGTGGTTGCCTCGGGTCGTCCTCGGGTCGGTGCCGATGGTACGGCGTTGCGCTTCCCGGGTGTGGTGTTCGACGTAACCGAACAGCGCCGCATCTCTGACGCCTTAAAGCAAAGCGAGCTTCAGTTCCGCACCTTGGCAGACACCATGCCGCAAATGGTTTGGTCTACGCTGCCGGACGGCTACCATGATTACTACAATGCGCGCTGGTATGAGTTCACTGGTGTACCCGTCGGCACGACGGATGGAGAAGGCTGGAACGACATGTTCCATCCCGACGATCGCGAACGCGCACGTGAAATGTGGCAACATTCACTGACGACCGGCGAACCCTACGAGATCGAATACCGCCTAAAGCACCACACCGGGAGCTATCGCTGGACCCTGGGCCTGGCCTTGCCGATCAGGGACGCCGACGGCAACATCGTCCGCTGGTTCGGCACATGCACCGATATCCACCAGACCAAGATTGCTGCGGAAGAGCGCGAGCTGGTCGCCCAGGAACTGAGCCACCGGATTAAGAACATCTTTGCCGTGCTCAACGGCATCATCAGCCTTTCCGCGCGCAGCCGTCCGGAAATCAAGCCTTATGCCGACGAGCTGCGCCAGCGCATTTTTGCGCTGGGCGAAGCACATGACTATATCCGCCCGCGCAGCCACGCCTCCAATGCTACCTCTGCGCGAGGATCATTCAGGTCCTTGGTGGAACGGCTGACGCAGCCCTATCGGTCGGGCGAGCAAAGCCGTGTCGAAATGTTGGGAGACGATGTCGCCATTGATGACGCCGCTGCTACGCCCTTGGCGCTTCTCTTTCACGAGTTGACCACAAACGCCGCCAAGTACGGGGCGCTGTCCGTCGAAGAGGGCAGGGTGGTGCTCACCGGTTCCCAAACTGGTGACCGTTATCATTTCTCCTGGAAAGAACTTGGTGGCCCCCAACTCACCGAAAGCATCGAGAGTAGCGGTTTTGGTTCCCGCATGATCGAGCTTAGCGTCAAAGGGCAGCTTAATGGCGATCTACAGCGCTTCTGGGAACCTGATGGTCTTCGTGTCGAGATCCATGTACCCGTAGCCGCGCTCCAGCGCTCGGCTCGCCTTCACGCCTGACAGCAGCTAGGACGCTGCATTGAAATTTTCGAACAATTGCAGCCGCTTCGGCGGGGCCGCGTCTTCGGCTTTATGCTGCGCAACGGCAAACGCCACCGCCGCGCGCAAATCGCGATCTGTAACCGGCTTTGGCAGCACGCCCATTGTTCCGGGCACACCCTCTCCCAACTGGGTAGGGTTAGCCGTCATGAACAACACGGTAATGCCGAACTTTTCAGCCAGCGTCTGGCCAATCTCCATGCCCGTGGGGCCATCGCGCAAGTTGAGGTCGACCAGCGCTACATCCGTATCATCGGCCATGGCAAGAGCGCTTTTCTGGTCAGGCGCGATCCCTGCCGAGCGATAGCCCATCTCATTGACAACGTGCTCGATCTCTGTGGCGACGAAAATCTCATCCTCCACGACCAGAATTCTACAAACCATTGACACCACTCTCGAGCAATTGGCTTTCTCGCCCTTCAGCAACCCCTGACCAGCAAGCCGGTTGCCGCAGATTGCATTTATTCCCAGTGCTGTGATCCACTATCAGGCTGAGCTGTTACCAAATCCACAAGTCTTCCGCTCAAACTGGTGTTTAGCGGAACATTAACCCTAATGATGCATGAATAGGGAAATTTCCAGGCGTTTTACCGGAGACCCCCATGAACCGCTTCTTGCAGGGCACCACTGCTACCTTGGCGCTTTTCGCGGCTGTCCCTGCATTGGCGGCAGACTACACTGGCTTTTCCGGTATCCGGCCCTCCTATAGTCAGGATTGGGGTAGTACGGAAGACACCCTGCAGTTCGAGGCCGGCGTGCGCTACTGGTACTCCATAGGTCAGCAAAAGCACGAGATTGGGCCTTTCTCGCAGACCATGAACACCAAATCGAGCTCTGGAGAAGCCTTCGTCCGCATCAACGACAACGCGACGCGTTCCTATGTTGAGGCGTTCGGCGGCTACGGCATAACCCACGACGGCGATTACAGTAACGACGGCGGCATCGATCTCGATCTGCCGGCCGCGCGCTTGGGATATCTGGGCGCAGACTTTGGCTGGCTGCCCTTTGGCAGTGATGCGGCAAGCTTTGGCTTTGTGACAGGCTATCAGTACACCAACGACTCGCCCGATACTGGCCGGGTAAGCTTCACGACTGCCACAAGCTCTGCCGACATCGCTTGGTCGGAAGACACCGGCGTTTGGAGCGTACCAGGCGATAGCGAGATCAACGACTTCAACGTTCATGCTCTTAAGCTTGGCATAGCTGGGCGCGTCGACGCCGGAGCATTCGACATCACCGGCGAAGCCACGGCAACACCATACGCGTGGGTCAGCGGCACTTACGGCGCCTATGGTGTGGAAGAGCAAACCAACGGCATCCAAACCTTCATGCCCGGCTCTGCGACGTCCATTAATGGCTTTGGATACGGGGGTGGCGGCAAGCTGATGGTTGGCTTCCATCCGACCGAGAACCTCACAATCCGTGTCGGCGGCCGTGCTTCCTACTTGCAAGGCGCCTATGATGCTACCTTCGACGGGGTGACGATCAATCATCCCGCTCCGAACCCGCCTGTTGAAGATCCAAACAATCCTGGTGTTTTCATTCCGGCCGATCCGGCCTATTCGCCGCCATCGCTCACCCGCCAATTATTCATCATCGACAACAACCCCTTCTCCATGTTCCGCTATGGCGGCCTCCTGGAAGTGTCTGGGCGCTTCTGACGCACCGCTACAATCGGCTTTGCCTGCTTGCCCTCGCCCAGGTGAGGGGATAAGTCTTCCGCGCACTGCGCCCAAAGGTGCCGCGCCAAGCTCTTAGTCAGACAGCGAGCCTTATAACCGTGACAGACCGCCTCAGAATTGCGCTTGCCCAGCTCAATCCCAAGGTTGGCGACTTGACCGGAAATCTGCACCTAGCCCGTTCTGCACTGGCTGACGCAGTTGCGGCCGAAGCGGACATCCTGATATTGTCCGAGCTTTTCCTGACCGGCTATTTCCCCGACGACCTGCTATTCAAGCCGAAGTTTGTCACCGATGCCATGCAGGCCACGCGCGACCTCGTCGCCGGGACTGCAGGGACGAACGTGGTACTAATCCTGCCGACGGTCTGGTTCGAGAGAGCCAATCTCTACAACGCAGTCATCGTTGCAGAAAAAGGCGAGATCGTCGCGACCCGCTTCAAGCGCGAACTGCCCAATGCCGACGTTTTCTACGAAAAGCGCTACTTCACTGTTGGCCCGCTTGCCGACCCGGTCACCATCAAGGGCGTCGAGATCGGCATCCCGATCTGCGAAGACATCTGGCACCCCGGCGTATGCGAAAACCTCGCGATGCGCGGCGCCGAAATCCTGCTTTGTCCTAATGGTTCGCCTTATTGGACAAACAAGCAGCACATCCGCAAGGAACTCGTCCGCGCGCGCGTCGCTGAACACGACATTCCGCTGCTCTATGTCAACCAGGTCGGCGGTCAAGACGAACTGATATTCGACGGTGCCTCCTTTGCGATTGAGCCCGGCAACAAGCTCGTTTTCCAGGGCAAGTCATTCGAGGCCGACTTCATCGTATCCGATTGGGTGCGTGGCGCTTCCGGTTGGACCTGTGGCAACGGCCACGTCACCGAACTCACCACGACCGACGAGGCTCCCTGGCTTGCCTGCGTGCTTGGCCTGCGCGATTACGTGGGCAAGAACGGCTTCAAACAGGTCGTGCTTGGCCTGTCCGGCGGCATTGATAGCGCCGTTGTCGCTGCCATGGCCGTTGACGCTCTAGGCGCTGAAAACGTGCACTGCATCATGCTACCCTATCGTTACACCTCCGAGGAAAGCCTCAAGGACGCAAAGGATTGTGCCGAACGCCTGGGCGTGCGCTACGACATTGTTTCCATCGGCAATCCGGTTGACGAAGCGCTAACCCAACTCTCGCCGATTTTCGACAACCGCCCGGCCGATATCGCCGAGGAAAATATACAGTCGCGCATGCGCGGCGTCGTGCTGATGGCCGTCAGCAACAAGCTTGGCTCGATGCTCCTGACCACCGGCAACAAGTCCGAAATGGGCGTGGGCTATGCCACGATTTATGGCGACATGAACGGTGGCTATAATCCGCTGAAAGACATGTTCAAGATGGAGGTTTATCGCCTTGCGGCATGGCGAAACGGTAACCGACCTGCGACATGCCTCGGCCCGGACGGCGACGTGATCCCCCGGGCCATCATCGACAAAGCGCCTAGCGCCGAACTGCGTCCCAACCAGACCGACCAGGATAGCCTGCCGCCCTATCCGGTGCTCGACGAAATTCTCACTGCGATCGTAGAGGACGAACTGCCGCTTGAAGTGCTCGTCGAACGCGGCCACGACCGCGCGCTGGTTGAGCGCATTGAACGCCTTCTCAATATTGCCGAATACAAGCGGCGTCAGTCAGCCCCAGGCCCTAAGCTCACCGTCAAGGCTTTTGGCCTGGGCCGCCGCTACCCCATCACCAATGGCTACAAGGACCGGACCCTCGGATGACCGTCGTACGTTGGGCGCCGTCCCCCACAGGCCGTATTCACCTGGGCAATGCACGCCCGGCGCTGCTGAACTGGTTCTATGCGCGCCGCAATGGCGGCCGCTACATCCTGCGCATGGACGACACCGATCAGGCCCGCTCCACCCGCGACTTTGCCGATGGTATCGAAGTCGACCTCGCCTGGTTGGGCATTACGCCTGACTTGCTCGTCCGCCAGTCCGAGCGGACGGCGCTCTATGAAGCCGCCAAGGAAAAGCTGATCGCTGCTGGCCGGCTCTACCCCTGCTATGAGACCGAAGACGAACTGGACCGCCGCCGCAAGCGCGCGCGTGCGCAGAACAAGCCTCCGATCTATGATCGCGCCGCTTTGAAGCTCACGGATGAAGACCGTGCCAAGCTAGAAGCTGAAGGCCGCAAGCCCCATTGGCGCTTCAAGCTCGATGGCCGCCCCGTGCAGTTCGACGATCTCATCAAAGGCCCGCAGATCGTCAACACGGCTTCAATGTCGGACCCGGTTTTGGTGCGTGAAGATGGCAGTTACCTTTACACTCTGCCGTCGGTCGTCGATGACATCGATCTGGGCATTACCCATGTCATCCGCGGCGAAGATCATGTTTCCAATACCGGCACGCAGATCGAGATTTTCGAAGCGCTCGGCGGTCCTGTTCCTATATTCGCTCACCACAACCTTCTAACCGACGCAGAAGGGCAGGGCTTCTCCAAGCGCCTAGGCTCCCAATCAATTGCCGACTTCCGCGCCCAAAACTACGAGCCGATGGCCATTGCCATTGTGGCGTCGATCACCGGGACCAGCTTGCCCATAGAGACCTATGAGACCTTGGACGAGATCGCCAATCGGCTCGATTTTACCATGATCTCGCATGGCGCTGCCCGGTTCGATCCTGCCGAACTCGACACGCTCAATGCGCGTTTACTTCACGCAATGCCCTACGAAGCCGTACGGTCTCGCTTGTCGAGCCTTGGCCTTGAAGGCGAAGCGCTCTGGCTATTACTGCGCGACAATCTGGCTAAATTCAGCGACATCGCCGATCTTTCCAAGCTCGTGACGGGCTCCATCGAGCCGGTCATCGCCAATGAAGACCGCGACTTCCTCGCGCTCGCAAAAGCCCTCCTGCCTGAAGAGCCTTGGGACCAGACGACCTGGTCCCATTGGACCGACGCGCTTAAGATCGCGACCGGCCGAAAAGGGAAGGCCTTGTTCTTGCCCTTGCGCCTTGCGCTAACCGGGCGGCACGACGGCCCCGAGCTTAAGTCCCTTCTCCCGCTGGTTGGGCGTAAGGCGTGTCTGGACCGACTACCCTAACCACCTTGCTGCCGAACTGAACAAGCCGCAGTTCGGTGTCTGCCGCCGCTTGTACGGGCCGGGACACCACTGTCTCGCCAGGCCCGGCCGGTCGCGGCCGTGGCAAGGGCACATTAACCAGATTAGCCGTTTCGAGCGGCGCCTCGATCGGCGCTTGGGTCGCTGCCACTGGCATTACGCCGCGCGGATCGCGCAACGGCATGGGAAAGCTCACCCCGCGCACTTCGATCATCGTCCTGGTGCTGCCATCGCTGCCCGTCGCCACAGACATCGTCCCATCCGATTGCGGCTGCACCTTGCAACTTGCCGAAGGGCTGGTGTCGAGTTCGTCTCGATAGCGGAACGCCGTCGGCAACGCCGTGTAGGGCTCGCCATACTGGTTGCGCATCTGCTCGGGTTCTTGCCCGGGATTATCATAGAAATAGAGCTCTACCGGCGTCGTGGTACAGCTCGCCTGACAGGTTTGCGCGTCGTTGATCACGTAATCGGACAGCGTTGCGTAGCTGATGGGCCAGAAATACCCGTCACTCAACCGCACACAAACCGTGCGCACGGTCTGATAACCCTGATAGCCCCAATAGTCGCCCCCATCGATCATCTGTCCGTCGCTGAAATCGCCCTCGGATGTGGTTCCGAAAATGCGGTCGAACACCGACTGGCGCTCATTGCTAAAGGTCGCACTCGAACCACGGTCCGTGCCGCAGCCGAACCGCGCCATCTCCTGCAAAATCGCCTCGCGTTGCCCGGCGACCGCATTTGCTGATTCGACCTGCTGGCCCACCGACGCCGCAACGTCGCGCAAGCGCAAAACTTCGCGTCCGATCTGTGTGCACTGCGGCGTCAGGGTTCGCCCGGCCTTCGCATCGTCATTGCAGCCTTCGCGGATATAACGGCTCTCCATCTGCTGCACATCACGCGCAGCCCGGCGTGCCGCCTGCGAATCGCCACCCATCTGCTGGAAGTCGCCGTTGCGCTCCACCTGCCGCAGCATGTTCTCCAGCCGCCCGCACTGAGCCGCTTGGGCATAAGCCGTGTTGACGTCCAGCACGACGCAGATGGCGGCCAGCACCATCAACACCAGCGCTCGAGCGAAGTTCCTGCCAGCTTTATTCATAAGATCCCGTCACGTATTGCGCCGCCTGCCTTGGCTCGGCCTTAAGACAACGCTAGGACCGCTGCGACACTATAGTGAGCACCGCATCGGCGTGGTAGCGCTGCGCGGTCACACCAGCGAGAGAAATCCTATGAAGCTTGCCACACTGCGAAACGGCCGCCCCGATGGGCAGCTAGTGGTGCTCTCGAGTGATTTGGGCCGCTGTGTCTCCGCGAGCCGTGTAGCAGTGAACCTGCAGGCCGCCCTTGATGATTGGTTGCGCTGCACCCCGGCGCTTCAAACGCTCGCCACCCAACTCGACGCTGGCGAAATCGCGGGACAGCCTTTCGAGCCTGCCGAAGCGCTCGCTCCCCTCCCGCGTGCTTACCAGTGGATCGACGGGTCTGGCTATTTGAGCCACCTCGAACGTGTACGGACGCTCAAAGGCAGCAAGGACGTCGAACTTCAGTCCGACCGACCGTTGCTGTATCAGGGTGCGTCCGATTCCCTCTCGGCGCCGCACGACCCGATCGTCGCCACTGGCCCGGACCTTGCGATAGACCTCGAAGCTGAGATCGCCGTGATCATCGGCGCTGTGCCAATGGGCGCCACCCGCGAACAAGCCACTGCTGCAATCCGCCTTGTCACGATCTGCAACGACGTTTCGCTACGCCGCCTTGTGGTCGATGATCTGCAGAATGGGTTCGGCTTTTTTCACGCCAAGCCATCAACCTCCTTTGCCCCGATCGTCATCACACCGGAAGCGCTCGGCCCTGCCTGGAGCGACAACCGCCTCCGGCTTCCCCTGCGTATCGAAGTAAACGGCACCTTGATTGGTCAGCCCAATGCCGGCGTCGATGTGCAATTTAATTTTGCCGATCTGATCGTCGAAGCCGCCCGCACTCGCAAGCTTGCTGCCGGTACGATCATCGGCGGCGGCACGGTATCCAACCGCCATGACGAAGCCTTGCCGATAAAGCGGGATGGAATTGGCTTCGCCTGCATTGCGGAAGCGCGCACAGTGGAAAAATTGAAGTATGGTCGCGCTCGGACGCCATTCCTCAAGGGCGGCGACACGGTCCGTATAGGAGCCATCGGCGCCGACGGACGCTCGGTATTCGGCGACATACTTCAAAAGGTCAGCATCGTCTGAGTTGCTGGCCTGCGTCACTAAGTCGTTGCTTCAGCAGGTAACATTCCTGTGTACTCGTTGGGGGTGTCACCTTCTCGTGCCACTCTGACCCGGCGCGGAGCCTTGCGACCGCGTGGTTCGATGCGCGTTGAGGGTGCGATTTGATGATCAACATGAAGATAATGTCTGTGGCCTTGGCTGGCCTGATGACCATAGGCGTCGTTGCTGCATTTGCGCAGGATGCATTTATGGCTCCAGCCACGCCTGAAGAAGCCGTCGAAATGCGCCAGGCCACCATGAAGGAAAATGGCGGCACTCTGCGTAGCGCTGGTGAACTGACCGGCCCTGACGCTGTCGCCGCCATGCAGACGCTGCTGGACAACTACACCAACATGCCTGCTCTGTTCCCTGAAGACTCGATTGTAGGGGACAGCAAGGCGCTCCCGGCGATCTGGGAAAACTGGGAAGAATTCACCGCCATTATCGAAACGGGCCGCGCTGCCGCTGAATCCGGACTTGCCGCTGCCGAGGCTGGCGACGCCGCCGCCTATGGCGAAGCCCTCAAGGCTATTGGCGGCACCTGTGGCCAGTGCCACCAGCAGTTTCGCGCGCAGAGTTAAAGATCGCCTCCAAAGCGATTGGCGGTCCTTCGGGACCGCCTTTTTTATTTGTGCTTGATTTCTGGCCGGTGTCCCGGCAATGTCGAGCCATGAAGACCAGTATCATTCTGATTAAAAGCTGCATTATTACCTGCTAACCACTCGTTGGCGGCGCGGTCTTCTTCATTCCGAAACTCTGATACCTGAAGAGCCAAGCAGCCAGCGCACTTTCGCATGGCCAGGATTTGGGACGATGACTTCGGGCACTCTGCAGCTCAATCTTTACAATACGCTGACCCGCACCAAGGAGCCTTTCACGCCCTTGGACCCGAACAATGTGCGCATGTATGTCTGCGGCCCGACGGTCTATGACTTCGCCCACATCGGCAATGCCAGGCCCGTCATTGTCTTTGACCTCCTGTTCCGGCTTCTGCGCCAGGTCTACGGCGCTGACAAGGTCACTTACGTCCGCAACATCACGGACGTTGACGACAAGATCAATGCCCGTGCTCTGCGGGACTTCCCCGATTTGCCGCTTAATGAAGCGATACGCCGCGTCACCGAGAAGACGGAAACGCAGTTCCTCTCCGACGTCGCGGCCCTCGGCACGCTTGAGCCGACTGTCCAGCCCCGTGCGACTGACAATATTGCGGAAATGCAAACGCTCATCACCGAGTTGATGGCGCGCAACCATGCCTACAATGCTTCAGGTGAAGTGCTGTTTGCCGTCGACTCCATGCCTGACTATGGCCAGCTCTCTGGCCGAAATCTCGAGGACAATCTTGCCGGCGCCCGCATTGCCGTGGACGAGCACAAGAAAAACCCGGCCGACTTCGTGCTCTGGAAACAGTCGGCGCAGAACGAGCCTGGCTGGGACAGCCCTTGGGGCAGGGGACGCCCTGGCTGGCATATCGAATGCTCGGCCATGAGCGAGCGCTATCTGGGTCAGACCTTCGACGTCCATGGCGGCGGGCTCGATCTCATCTTCCCGCACCACGAAAATGAAATTGCCCAGTCCCGCTGCGCGCACGGCACCAAGGCCATGGCCAATGTGTGGATGCACAACGGCTTTCTTCAGGTCGAAGGCCAGAAGATGAGCAAGAGCCTGGGCAATTTCATCACCATCAACGATCTGCTCCAGACCGCTGCCATGGGCGGCCATGCCTGGCACGGCGAAGTGCTGCGCCTCGCCATGCTAATGACCCATTATCGCGAGCCCATCGACTTTACCGTTAAGCGCCTTGAACAAGCCGAAAGCAAACTGCGGGATTGGCAGCGCGCCGCTAAAGGTGCCGAACTCACTGGCAGCGACGAACCCGATGCCTCGGTGCTCAAGGAACTCGCGGACGATCTCAACTTCCACCGCGCCAGCGTCGCTCTCGATCTGATTGCCAAGCGGGCTAATCGCGACGAAGGCAATGCCCGCCACTGCCTCGCCGCCACGCTCCGCTTTCTCGGCTTCAGCCTTGATTCCCTCCTCACCTCTGACGAGGGCTGGGAAGAACCACCTCACATCGCCACCGCGATAGCCGACCGGCTCGCAGCCCTGAACGCCAAGGATTTTGCCAAAGCTGACGCGATCCGGCAGGACCTCGCTACTCAGGGCATTGTGCTCATGGACTACAAAGACGAAGCCGGCCATCGTCGGACCAAGTGGGAGATCAAGCGATGACCCCATCAGCCCACACTGGCGGCTGCCAATGCGGTGCCGTGCGCTTTCGCGTAACGCGTCTTGGTCGCCCTTCGATCTGCCACTGCCGCATGTGCCAAAAGGCATTCGGCGGTTTTTTCGGTCCGCTTGTCACGGCCCACAACGCCACCTGGACCCGCGGCCAGCCAAAGTGGTTCCAGTCCTCTAACGCCGCACGGCGCGCTTTCTGTGGAGATTGCGGCACCCCCTTGGCCTACGAAACGCGTTTCGGCTTGGAACTCGCCATCGGCACCTTCGATGAGCCGGTCGCTGCCGCACCCCAGATCCAGGTCAACCCGACAGACAAACTGCCCTTCTTCGACTCTCTAACCCAGCTACCGGTTCGCGCCGAGGCAAGCAACGAATGGGCCGACTTCCTGGCCGGCATCCACTCCAACCAACATCCCGACCATGACACGCAAGGTTGGCCAGCCCGGGGAGCGCAATGATGGAGATGCCGGACGGCCCATTTTCCGGTGGTTGCCAATGCGGCCGCATACGCTTTCGTGCCGAGATTCTGCATGACAATCCGCATGTTTGCTACTGCCGCATGTGTCAAAAGGCGACTGGCAATCTGTTTGCGTCTCTAGTTGGTGTACGACATGAACACCTTACTTGGACGCGCGGCGAACCCTCGCGTTTTCGCAGCTCCGAGCATGTTGATCGTGGCTTCTGCTCTGCTTGCGGCACGCCGCTTTTTTATCAGTACCTTTTCGGGAGGCGCCTTGGGTTGACCATCGGCTCCTTTGATGATCCGCATCGCATTCCCTTGCGCTGGCAAATGGGAATGGAAGGCAAGCACCCCTCCTTGCTTCACCTCGCTAACATCGAGAGCTTGGGTACTACCGAATCCGCTGACGGTATCGAGGCGGCTGCCGCTATCGCCTCCACCAATCACCAGCACCCGGATCACGACACCCTGCGCCGGCCAGAGTAAGCTATGTCCAAAGAACGTCTCTACATCTTCGACACCACGCTGCGCGACGGCGCACAAACGGCCGGCATAGAGTTCTCGCTAGAGGACAAGATTTCGATTTGCCGCCTGCTCGAAGATTTAGGCGTCGACTACATCGAGGGCGGCTACCCCGGCGCCAACCCGGTAGATACCGAGTTCTTCGCCACCGGACGCACCAGGCACGCCAAGTTCACCGCCTTTGGCATGACCAAGCGGGTAGGGCGCTCTGCCTCCAATGACCCTGGCCTACAGGCCATCATTCAGTCCGAAGCCAGCGCCACCTGCTTTGTCGCCAAAACCTGGGCTAGCCAGGTCGAGATGGCACTAGGCATCTCGCTTGAAGAAAACCTCGACAATTTGCGCGAAACAATCGCTGCCGCCGTTGCGGCCGGCAAGGAAGCGCTGATTGATTGCGAACACTTCTTTGATGGCTTCAAGTCCAATCCTGATTATGCCCTCGTTTGCGTCCAAACGGCGCTGGACGCGGGCGCGCGCTGGGTTGTCCTCTGCGACACCAATGGCGGCACCATGCCGTCCGAGATCCGCGACATCGTTGGCAAGGTCTTGGCCACCGCATCGGGCGACCGCTTAGGCATCCACGCTCATGACGATACTGGCCAGGCCGTTGCCAACACCCTTGCGGCCGTTGAAGCTGGCGTGCGCCAGATCCAGGGCACGCTCAACGGGATCGGCGAGCGCTGTGGCAATGCCAATCTCGTCACCCTGATCCCAACTTTAGTGCTGAAGCCGCTTTTCGCGGAACGCTTCACGACCGGCATCGACATTGTCCGCTTGGAACGGCTCACCCAGATCTCGCGCGCATTCGATGACAGGCTCAACCGTGCCCCCTGCAAGCAGGCGCCCTATGTCGGCGCCTCGGCGTTCGCCACCAAGGCGGGCATTCACGCATCGGCCCTGCTCAAGGACTTCTCGACTTACGAGCATGTGCCGCCCGAGAGCATCGGCAATGAGCGCTCCATCATGGTCAGCCAGCAGGCCGGCAAATCCAATCTCCTGACTGCCCTCGCGCGCCATGGCATTCGCCTGGCTAAGGACGATCGACGCCTGGAAAAACTTCTCTCCCATGTAAAAGACCGCGAATCGCGCGGCTATTCCTATGACGGCGCCGACGCATCTTTTGCCGTTCTCGCCCATGAAGTGCTGGGCACATTGCCGGATTACTTCCAGGTGGAGAATTACCGTGCCAGCGTCGAGCGGCGCCACAATTCGCTTGGCGAGGAGATCACCGTCACCGAGGCAGTGGTGAAAATTCGGGTCGAGGGCGAATTGCTCATGTCGGTGGCGGAAGGCAATGGCCCTATCAACGCTCTCGATCTGGCCATGCGCAAAGATCTGGGCAAGTATTCGTCCCGCATCGAAGATCTCGAATTGGTCGACTTCAAGGTTCGTATTCTGGACGGCGGCACGGGCGCTGTCACCCGTGTACTAGTCGAAAGCCGCGACGGCACCGGCGAACGCTGGTATACGATCGGCGTATCCCCCAATATCATTGATGCTTCTTTTGAAGCTCTATATGAATCGATCACCTACAAGCTGTTGAAAACTGAAGCGGCACAGTCAACAACAGCAATGATGACTTAACTGGACGGCATTTGCCGTCCTCCGGAGGACGAACTGGCCGACACCGCTCCTAAACAACCTCTTGCTCTGACCATTGGAGCAGCGGCGGTTACTCTTGTCGTTATCATCGGCGTGCTTGCCGGCCCTTCGGTGGTCTATTGCTTTAATGCCGAAGGCGGCATGGGCCAGTGCCTGCGCGGCCAAATGGTCAATTCAGGCATCCTGCCGAAGCCGGCGGTCGCAGCCGTGGAGCCTGCAGAACCAGTGCAAGCGCCGGTCGCCCCGGCGACATCGGAGCCGGAGACTGGCATCGCCGAGACTGCACTCGATGTGGTTGAACCCTCCGCGCAAGAGGCCGACAGCCTTGTCGCTGCTACCTTTGGCCTCCTGCGCGCAGAGCCTGATGGATCGGTCGTGATCGCAGGTAGCGGCACCCCAGGTTCTGAAGTCCAGGTTTTTGCCAACGACGATCTCCTTGGCACAACCCAGGTTGAGCAGAGTGGCGACTGGGTGTTTGTTCCTGCAACCCCCCTGGCTCCCGGCGAACTTGAGATCACGCTAGGTGAAGCCGGTAAGCCCGGTCGCGCGGCAGAGTCCATCATCGTTGCCATCAACGAAGACAAATCCAGCGAACCGCTGGTCGTGGCCAGCACCCCCGGCGCCCCAAGTGAAGTCTTGCAGGGCCTGGACGCTACTGCCGAGCCAACGCAAATGGCCGCTGCCGAGCCACCAACACCGGCTCCCGAGCAACCCGCCGAACCCGCACCGGAGCCTGAGCCAATCAGTCCTCCAGCCGTTGAGCCTGCCCAGCCGACAACACCGGAACCAGCGCCTGCGGCAGAACCCGCGGCCGAAATCGCTTCGTTGCCCGAGCCTCCAGCACCTGAGCCCCAGCCGGAACCTGCCGCCGAACAGGCGCTCGCTCCGCCCGTTGCTGAAGTCATCCCAGCACTACCGCCCGAAACTGAAGCCGCAGCCCCCGACGTGCCGGAGCAATCCGTCGCGACCGCTCCCGAGCCGGTTGTCGATCCTGCACCGGTAACTTCAGAGCTCGATGCTACTCCCCCCACGATTGACGCCATCGAGATCGAGGGTGATCGCACCTTCTTTGCCGGCGCTGGCCCTGAAGGCGCCGATATACGTCTGTATGTCGACGATGTTTTTGTTTCTGACGCAAAGGTTGAAGGCGGCCGCTGGCTTGTCGAAGCTGGCGCCGTGCTGAAGCAGCCCAACCAGCGGGTGCGCATTGACATGCTCCAGCCGGGGACCGCTAAGGTTGCCTCGCGCGCCGAAGTCAACTTTGTGGTCGAACTCCCGCCCGAAGCACCTATTGCTATCGCTGAAGCCGAGGCTCCCCCGGCCACTCCAACACCTGCGCCTGAGCCGGTGGCACCCGACTTGCCAGCACCAACGCGGCCTGCAGCTCCGACGTCGCAAGCCGTTGCGTCCCAGCCGGAGCCGCCCATTACGGCGCCCGCACCAACACCACTAGTGGCCCCGCGGACCGCAGTTCCCCCACAGGAGCAAACTACTCCGGAAACTGCCGCGCTCGCGCCAAACACTGCTGAACCCTCTGCTCTGGCCGTTGCGCCACCAGCAGCAGCCTCGGCACCAGAGGCTATTGCAATTGCACCCGAGCCTTCGCCGCCGCCTCTTGAAGCAGCGCCTGCTGCACTTCCAGCGCCGGCCGTTGCTGCTGCGGCTGAACCACAAGCTCCTGCGACGCCATCAACCGCGCTTCCTTCAGCACAGACCGCCGAAGCGCCAGCCGCGCCCGCTCTTCCGGTAGATACTGAGACGCCTGTCGCATCCGCCCCCCCAGTCGTCTCCGAAGTGCCGGCGCTGAGCGTTCCTCCCGTTGTTGCCGAAGCACCAGCCGCCTCCGCTCCTTCTGCAGTTGCTGAAGCGCTTGCTTCGCCTCCGCCGCTTGCTACTGACGAACCTGACGCCGTCCCCACCATGGTGGCTGTCGCAATTGGCGGTCCCGATGCCGAGCGCTTCGCATCCGGCAAGGCCATCATCCGTCGCGGCGACAACCTTTGGACGATTGCCCGCCGTGTCTACGGGCAGGGGGTCAAATATACGACGATCTACGAGGCCAATACCGGCCAGATTCGCGACCCTGACCAAATCTACCCCGGTCAGGTCTTCGCACTGCCTGAAAACCTGATCAACTGAGCACAACATGGCCCGCCACGAGGTGGGCCATTGATTTTTCCGCGCGCAACGCCCATTTCTATCGTAATTCACCGATCAACGCAGTCGAGCGCCATGCAAGACGACGACATCGCCATCATCATGCGAGCCTTGGGCCATCCGGTCCGCCTCAATATTCTGCGCATCCTTGCTCGCCAGCAAAGGGGCGAATGCTGTTGTGCCGATGTGACCGAGGAATTGCCCCTCGCGCAATCAACGGTCAGCCAGCACATCAAGGTCCTGCTTGATGCCGGGCTTATCGAGCGCAAGCCGCGCGGCACGCGCAATTGCTACATCGTCCAGCACGAACGTCTTGCCGCATTGGGTACAGCCTTCTCCGGCATGGTCGCTGGCCTTGGGCCTGTCGCGACAAAACTGGAATCGGAAATCGCCTAATGGCCTTAGACAGCGCTGAAAAGAAGCCCTCCGTTAGCGCGGATGAGGGCTCGGTCCTTTCGACGATAAAGAACCTCTGGTCCTATATGTGGCCAGCCGACCGCGCCGATCTGCGGCTCAAGGTGGTCCTGGCTATCGGTGCGCTGCTCCTCAGCAAAGTCGCCACTACCCTGATCCCCTTTGCCTACAAAGGCATCATCGACAGCCTGGACGCCTCCAATCCGAATTACGCCGTCGTCATGGGCCTTGCCGTGCCCATCGTCCTCGTCATTGCCTACGTGCTCGGCAATATTCTCGACGCCGGCTTCCAGCAATTGCGTGACGTCCTCTTCGCCAGCGTCGGCCAGAACGCCGTTCGTAAACTCGCGCTGCGCACCTTCCATCATCTGCATCGCTTGTCGCTGCGCTTTCATCTGGCCCGGCGCACAGGCGGCCTCAGCCGCGTCATAGAGCGCGGCACCAAGGGCATCGAAACCGTCGTGCGGTTCACGATGCTCAACATCGCCCCAACACTCGTCGAGTTTGTCATTACCGCCGTGATTTTTGTCTGGCTCTTCGGCGTCAGCTATCTCGGCGTTCTCGTTGTGATGATTTGGGGTTATCTCTATTTCACCATCAAGGCATCCAACTGGCGCATTTCAATCCGCCGGGACATGAATGAGTCTGATACTGACGCCAACGGCAAGGCGATAGACTCCCTGCTCAATTTCGAGACGGTAAAATACTTCGCCAACGAAGAGATGGAGGCAAGGCGCTATGACGCGTCCATGGCCGGGTATGAACGCTCCGCCGTCCGCATCTGGACCTCGCTGGGCTTCCTTAACTTTGGCCAGGCACTGATTTTCTATGCCGGCTTCCTGATCATCTCGATCATGGCCATCAATGGCGTTATGGCGGGTACGCTCACATTGGGCGATTTCGTCCTCCTCAACACCTTCCTGATGCAGGTTTATCGCCCACTAAACTTCATTGGCTTCGTTTATCGCGAACTCCGCCAGGGCCTCACCGACATCGAGGAAATGTTCAAGCTCCTCGACCAGAACCCGGAAGTTCAGGACAGCCCCAATGCCAAGCCGCTCCAGATCACGGGCCCCGTCATCCGCTTCGACAACGTAACCTTCTCCTACGACGCAGACCGGCCGATCCTTAAAGGCGTGAGCTTCGAAGTGCCAGCTGGCAAGACCGTGGCGATTGTTGGCCCGACAGGCGCAGGCAAATCCACCATTTCGCGGCTGCTTTATCGCTTCTACGACGTTACGAGCGGCTCGATCACCATCGATGGCCAGGATCTGCGCGAGATAACCCAGGAGAGCTTGCGCAAGGCCATTGGCATGGTGCCGCAGGACACGGTGCTCTTCAACGACAGCATTGGCTACAACATTGAATATGGCCGCCCCGGTGCGAGCGAGGAAGACGTCCGCGCAGCTGCCGCCATGGCTCAGGTCGGCCCCTTTATCCAATCCCTTCCCAAGGGCTACGACACCCCCGTCGGCGAGCGCGGACTCAAACTATCCGGTGGCGAAAAGCAGCGTGTAGCTATTGCCCGCACGATCCTCAAGTCCCCGTCAATCCTGATCCTCGACGAAGCGACTTCCGCGCTCGACACCAAGACCGAGCGTGACATCCAGTCAGCGCTCGACGTCGTCAGCAAGAACCGCACCTCTGTGGTCATCGCCCACCGGCTCTCGACGGTTGTGAATGCCGACCAGATCCTGGTGTTGCGCGATGGCGTTGTTGCCGAGCGGGGCAATCACGTGGCGCTCCTGCAAAAGGATGGCCTTTACGCCCAGATGTGGAATCGCCAGCGCGAAGCTACCGAAGCCGAGGAAAAGCTACTTCAGACCGCTAACGATCCAGACGGCTTTGTTAAGCGTGGAAAGCCGGCGGCCGAATAGCTTGGCTTAAGCCGCCAGCGTCATCTCGCTCCGTATGGCCGCCATGACGCTTGGCCGGCCATGCCCGAGCAGTTGGAATGCTTTAGCTGTCATGCCGTGCTGCACTGCGCTCGTCACTTCAAGCACATGTACGCCAGCCAGTGGACCATGCACCCCCCGCTTGCGTAAAGCGGCCAACCCTTTCACAACCGCCTCGCCCGATGGCGCCGCATTGTAAATGCCACTAGGACGGGGCAGGGGCGGAACACTGCTCTCCGAGGCGCTGATCTGCGCACCGTCCACCCCGGCGGAAGCCAAGGCAGAGCGATGCAGCTCTCGCAGGGCGTTGCGGAAATCATCTCCGGTAATCTCCAACTTGGCGAAAACGCGTTGTGCAGATCCATCCGGCAGCTGCAGCGCTGCGAGCACGAAGTGCTCGGCGCCCGGCGCTCCTTGATGGTCGGCATTCGCCTCTAGCTCAGCTGCCTCGCACAGGAGCTTGATCGTACCCATGTCACTAAATCGCTGCTTCAATTGTGCAAACAACTGCGCCTCCTAGGTCTTGATTATCGGTGAAATGGAAGACAGGCGCTTGTGTGCAGCCTGTTTGCTCACGCCAAGAGCTTGCGCAATCCGCGCCCATGACCAGCCTTTCGCCAAAGCCTGAGCGACCGCTTTGCGCTCAAGCTTGTCAGCCATCAGCCGTAGCGCAACGACCCGCGCGAAGTCGGCATCGGGATCATCGGTTTGACTTGGTTCACTCTTGTCCATGCGTCAACCATAGTTGACATAAGGGCTTCCGTCAACCTTTGTTGACGCTTCGCGCGGGACTACTTGGCCGCTAAACCGGGGCAGCCGAATGTAACTAGATCTTGTAGGATGGCCTGGTCAGCGCACGGAAATGCTCGGGTGACAGCACCACCGCAATGACCGCGCCGTCCCTCTGTATACGCACCGGCTCAAGCTGTGCATCCTTCACTAGAGCTTCGAACTGAGTTCCAACGTCCTTGACATCTTTGACGGGCATGAGGCTGCTTCCCAGCGAACGAAATGCCTGCTTACAACAGAAAAGGCCCGCATCGCTGCGGGCCTTCTACGTAGATACTAACGCCTATTCGGCAGCTTCTGGCCGATCCGGCCGGACCTCTGGACCATTTTGGTCCTTGCCGACCAGGCCCTCATTCTTGCTAACTATATAGCGGCGGGCACCGTCCGCATCCGCGGGGATTTCCAAGGCCATCCCATCGAACCCTGCAGGAACCGCCATCTGCGTCTGGCGGCCCCGTCCAGTGACAAACCGGCCAAAGCGCGCAAACTGATGAGCAACCCAGTTGATCTGCCGCCACAGCACACTCGGCGCCGTGACCATCACAGGGACCATGACAAGCGTCAGCAAGGTCGAAACGAACAGGCCTGACACCAGCGCCGCTGACAGGTGCACGAACCAGGAGCCCGCCAGTCCACCGACAACAACTTCGCGACGGATGAAGTCGAACTCGACGTTCAGCGCCATGGGAATGACGCCCAGTGCCGTCACCGTTGCGGTCAGCAGAACTGGCCGCACACGCTGGCTGACCGTGATCAGCATGGCCTTGACGGGCTCGACGCCCTCCTCACGGTGGTAATGGTTATAAGTATCGATGAGCACGATACCGTTCTTCACCACAATACCTGCAAGCGCTACGATGCCAAGTCCGGTCATGATGGCCGAGAAACTCATCCCGGTGACCACCATGCCCAGCATCACGCCTGCGATCGACATCACAACTGTCATCAGAGTCACGATGACCTGATAGAAGCTGTTGTACTCGATCAGGAGGATCAATGCGATCAAGGCGAGAGCCGCACCTAGCGCCGCCACAATGAACGCATTGGTATCGTCTACCTGCTCAGCCGCACCACCATAAACGATCTCGACACTGGCCGGCCATTGTTGGGTCTGCTGCCATTCTTGCAACTGAGCGATCTTCTCATCGGAAGCCACTCCTTCGGTCAAGTTTGCAGCCACCGTCATCGCATAAACACCGTTGCGGCGTTCAATATTGGCGACCTTTGGAACAGCCTGCCGATCTATGAAGTTCGATACAGGAACTAGCCCCTGCGCTGTCACAATGCGAAGCGAGTCCAAGGCATCAAACGTCCTCTCGCCTTCAGGGAGGCGAACGCGAATATCGAGTTCCTCGTCCGTGCCGTCATCCGGGCGATAGCTACCTAGCTTTACGCCGGACGTAACGAGCTGCACATAGGGCGACAATTCGCGAACGCCAATGCCATATTTGGCCGCAGCTTCGCGATCTATAGTCACCTGCCAGTCGATACCTGGGGCAGGGCGACCATCTTCGACGTCGATGGTGTCGCCCAGTTCGTTCTCGACATAATCACGCAAGCGAGCCACTGCTGGGCCTATATCGTCATAGACAGTGCCTTCGACGCGCAAATTGATCGCCTTGCCGGCCGGTGGGCCGTTTTCCTGCGCCGCAATCTGCACTTCGAGCCCTGAAATATCCGCCACCCGGTCACGGATGTTCTGGAAGATATCGGCAGCCTTGACGCGCTCATTGTAAGGCATCAACTGCAAATTGAACGAGCCGATCGTATCAGGGGGCGTGCCGCTACTGAGCCCGCCATCCGAACCACTGCCGCCAAAGCTCATGATGACGTCCTGGATACCCTGCACCTGCAGGATCTCCTGTTCGACTTCACCAAGAAGGTTACGGATTTCGATCGGCGAGTAATTGCCGCGCGTGATCACGTTCACCGTACCGAACTCAGGCTCAGAAGCCGGGAAAGCTTCTGTTCCAGTCGGATTGAAGATGTAGGCGGCGAACATTGCCGCCACGAGTGCGAAGCCAAATGCCAGAGTCAAAATCGGCTGATGGATCAGATGCTCCATAGTCCGCACATAAAGGCCGGTAATGCCGCGCACCTTCTTGGTGTCGAACTTGTCGGCATACATGACGACGTCAGCCGCTTCCTTCGCCTTTGGATCGACATGGGTCGAGGCGATGAAAGCACCGATGATCGGCATGAAGATAAGAGCGGATACAAGCGAAGCCACCATTACCACGATCACGATGATCGGCAGATAGCTCATGAACTTGCCGATAATCCCTGGCCAGAACAGCAATGGAATGAAGGCACCAAGGGTCGTGAATGTAGCCGAAACCACAGGCACGAACATCTTGCGCGCCGCCAAGATGAACGCTTCCTTTTTGGGAACGCCCTCCATCAGCTTGCGCTCGGCATATTCCACGACCACGATCGGATCATCCACGAGCACGCCGACGGCGATCACAAGGCCGAACATGATCATCATGTTGATGGTCATGCCCATCATCTGCACGACAAGAAACGCGATCATGAACGAAATCGGGATTGACATGCCGATCATGATGGCGGGACGCACACCCAGCGTCGCTACGCAGGTGATCAGCACCAGCGCGACGGCGGTCATCACCGCCGCTTCAAGCGAACGGAAAAGGTTCTTGGTCGTGTCGGCCTGATCGATAAGGAAGCTGGTCTGGATGCCCTGGGGCCATTCGGCAGTGAAGGCAGCAGTCCGGGCTCGCACATCATCGGAGATGGTGATGACGTTGGTGCCTAGCTTCTTGATCACGCCCAGCGTGATTGCTGGCTGACCGTTCACATTAGCATAGGACGTTGCGTCCTCGAAGGTCCGGGTGATGGTTGCGACATCGCCAAACGTCACGACAGTATCGCCCGCCGTCTTGAGCGGCAGTGAATAAACGTCAGCCGCGCTCTTGATAAGGCCCGGAACTTCGACGTTAAACGATCCCTGGCCGGTATCCAGCGTTCCGCCGGGCACCACCATATTGTTCTTAGCCAGCGCATCGAGCAATTGGGCCGCTGTCAGATCGTAGGCCTCGAGCCGATTGAGATCGATCTGCACTTCGAGCACTTCGTCGCGCGAACCCGACAGGGTCACGCTCTGCACGTCGCCCATGCTTTCAAGTTCGTCCTGCAGATCCTTGGCCCGCTGAACGAGTTCACGCTCGGGCACCGAACCATACACCGCAACTGAGATTGTCGGCGTATCGGTGAAGGACACTTCCGTGATGGTCGGCTCGTCAGCCTCGGTCGGCAACTCGCTGGTCACACCGTCCATAGCCGCACGGATGTCGGTCAGCGCCTGGTCCTTGTCGGCATTGACGTTGAACTCGAGGAAAATACCAGCATGGCCAGTGGTCGCCGTAGCAGTATAATTCTCCAGATCGTCGATATCCTTGATCCGGTCTTCGATGGGCTTGGCAAGCAAAGTCTCCGCGTCGCGCGGAGACACGCCCGTTTGGGACGCGGAGATATAGAAATAAGGAATGTCGATTGCCGGGAAGCTCTCCTTAGGCAGAGAGATATAGGCCGAAAGACCTGCGCCGAGCAGGATCACCATGATCGTCAGGACGACCCTGGGCATCCTCAGGATGCGTTCGAGGAAGTTGATCATGCTGGCGTCCCTTCCGTTTCACTCACAGGCACGTTGGTTGCGTCCACAGCCTGGCCATCCACGACATATTCCTGGCCGACGGTGATCACGTCAGCCGACAGGGGCAGACCGAGCACCCACACGCCTTCGCGCGTATCGCTGGCAATGGTAATCGGCATGAACTTGGCAGCGCCTTCCACTACCGTGCTCACGCCCAAGACGCCATCTTCGTTCAGCGTCAGGACAGATTGTGGCAGCAGGTGCGCCGGTGCGGAGCCCATGTTCACCGTTGCTGTAGCGGTAATGCCGTCGCGGATCGCGCCATCATCATTCGGCAATTCGATCTCGACCGGAAACGAACGCGTTGCCGGGTCTGCCGTGGCAGAGATAAACGTCACTTTGCCCTTGGCATCCTGTCCCGTGATCGTCGTCACGTCGGCCTCAAGACCGAGCTTGGCCAAGCCAATGCGCGCCTCGGGTACCTGGCCGATAAACACCATCGGATTGAGCTGCACGATGGTGGCGCATGGCTGGCCCATGGCAAGCATCGACCCTGCAACAGCCAACGGGTCCTGCACGGTACCGGCCACTTTCGCAGTGATCTCAGTCCGTTCGAGCTCCGCCTTCGCGTTGTCTAGCGCAGCCTGAGCCGTTGTTACCTGCGCCTGCGCCGCGCTGACTGCCACTTCCGTCGCGCGCGCCGTATTTGGAGCAGCAAGCCCCTTCTCGCGCAACTCGGCATTGGTTTCAAAGTCGGCCTGCGCTTGCGCCAAGCTAGCTTCGGCTTGTGCCACACCAGCCTGCGCTTGCGCCACAGCAGCCGCGCGCGTGCCTTGGTCCAGCGTGCAGAGCAGATCGCCGACCTTGACGTCTTGGCCCTTGGTTACATGGACGACGTCGACAATCCCGGCAGTTTCCGCAACGGCACCGACCGATGCCTTAGCCTGGGTGCGGCCGCGTAGGGGCACTTCAATTGCCATGGGCTGGGCGACATAGGTTGAGGTCCGCACTGATTGCAGCGGCGTGTTAGCGCCTGTCGCCTCCTCGATACGCTGCGCAATCGTCAGATGCGGATCAACAGCGTGCGTCGTCTCATGCTTGGCCAGAACGCCGGCTTCCTCGAGCTGGGTTGCGATTGGCCCATGCTCTTCGCCCTCAATCACTGCAATCAACGGCTTCTCGCCATTACCCGGACCGTTGCCGCCCATGACGAGCGTTCCGGTTGCAAACCAAGCCCCCGCAATAACGAGGATCAGAAAAGCGACCCCATAAGACACCAGTGCACGCATATTGAAGTCGCCCCTTTATTCAGCCGCTTTTTTACTTGGCTCGGCTCGAGCCAATGACACTAATTCGTGCATATGGTCGCGCATGTGCTGCTCCGCAACGTCCATGATTGCACGCCCGTAATTTATTACCCATGAGTCAGCCGCATTGCTGCAATGCTCTGCTGCCGCTTCATCAAGGTGCCGCCGCTTTTCGACGTTGCGGTCCAGGAACTCCTGCGCCCGCTGCTCAACCAATTCCCGCGGCAAAATATGTGCAAAGCGCGCAAAAAGGAGGAACGGGCTGCGGAACATGTCTTCGCCTAAGGGCTCTGCCAGTTCATCGGCAAATGCCGTCCGACCCGCTTGGGTAATCGAATAGACCTTCTTGGCTGGCTTGCCGTCCTGCTGCTCGATTCGGCTGGTGACCAGTCCCTCATCCTCGAGCTTGGCCAGCGCCGGGTAGATCGAGCCGAAGCTGGCCTCGATGAAGTACGAACACTCGCCTTCAACGCAAAGCCGCCGGATTTCATATCCGGTGGATTCGCCCTCATAGAGGATGGAAAGGCATAGAGTTTTAACGTTCATCCAGGCGCGCTCCTGCAGCCATATGCTGGGTCAATATATGTCGGATATGTATATACTCGACTTGAACCGCGCAAGTTCTACGCCGCACTTCATTGGGTAGATCAGTTAAGATCGCCTTGCATAGCTCAGCTATTTAGCCAAGAATTCTGCGCATTTCCGCGGCTGCCCGCTGCGCCAGCGGCAAATTTGCCGCTGCTGCGAAATACGGATTTAGAAAGCTGGAGCCGTGCTTGCCATATTGGAGCCGCTCGCCGTCCAGCATCACGACAGCCCCGCCGGCCGCCTCTAACACTGCTTGGCCCGCTGCAGTATCCCACTCGCAAGTCGGCGTAAAACGCGGATAAAGCTGCGCGTCGCCTCGTGCGAGGAGGCAGAACTTGAGCGACGAGCCAACCGAAACATCTTCCGCCACTGCCATCGTCTCGCACAGGTCGGCCAGGGCCGCATGCCCATGCGAGCGACTAGCGACAATCCGCAACGGGGTCTGCGCTGAAGTGTTGATCCGCTCCATGGGCCCGGCAACGCCGTTCGTTGTTAGGCGATAATACGCCCCAGTTGCATCCCCGATGAAAGTGTCCCCGTTCGCCGGCGCCAGCACCACGCCCATCACCGGCACGCCATGCTCCACCAGGGCGATATTCACGGTGAACTCGCCATTGCGTTTGATGAACTCCTTGGTACCATCCAGTGGATCCACCACAAAATAGCGCTCACCAAGCGTTGGGATGATCCCTGCTGCCACGCTCTCCTCGCCTAGCACAGGAATACCTGTCGGCTTGAGATGCTCGATGATGACTGCTTCCGCCGCCGCATCGGCTTCCGTCACCGGCGAGCCATCTGCCTTGCTCAGCGCACTAATTGGCCGAGCATAAACAGCCATGATCACGCCCGCCGCAGCAATGGCGGCCTTGAGCGCTAGCGCCGTAAGGCTCTCCTCGGCCAGGGGATTTCGCTTAGAATGCAGCATTGGGGGCATGGGCCTTCAAACAATAGCGCTGATGTACGCCCCACGCCTATCGCATGCAACTGGCGCCCGGCGATTACCTTAGCAAGCTTTGACCGCCATCGATCCAGATCGGCGTGCCGGTGATGTGCCGCGATGCATCGGATGCCAAAAACAGCACGGCATCGGCTACATCTTCCGCTTCCCCGCTCTTGCCGCCGGTCAGCGGAATGTCACCCTCGGGGAACTCCACCGGTACTTCTGCTTCTTCCTTTTCTCTTTGTTGGGTGTTGTCGGATATGTCCGATTCGATCGCACCCGGGCAGATTGCGTTGATCCGGATGCGCCGGTCACCCAGCTCCAGAGCCAGTTGCTGCACCAGAGCCACCTGGCCTGCCTTGGTCACCGAATAGGCACTGGCGCCCGGCGTCGTGAATGTGCGCGTTCCGTTGATCGAAGACATCACGATGATCGAACCGCCACCGGCCGCTATCAGATGCGGAACGCTGTGGTGGATCGTGAGGTAAGTCCCCCGGAGGTTGACCTTGATGGTCTTGTCCCACTCATCGGGCTGAAGGCTTTCGATGGGCGCCCAAACTCCGTTGATCCCTGCATTGGCGACCACGATGTCGAGCCGCTTGTAGTCGTGAACAATGTCGCCGATCAGGTCGCGCATTGCATCGTCGTCCGATGTGTCAGCGGTCTTGGCCTGTGCGCGTCCGCCCTTCTGCTCGATCTCGCGGGCAGTCTGCTCCACTTCTTCGGCCGTCCGGCTCATCACCACGACGGTCGCGCCCGCCTCCGCCAACTTCATTGCCGAAGCCTTGCCGATGCCCGAGCCTGCGCCGGTCACCAAAGCCACTTTTCCACTCAGATCGTACATCGGAAGCCTCCATTTGAAAGCTCCAACGCTTAAACCCCGGTTTGGTTGGACGAGGGCCGGGGCACTTGATCTATGCCGCTAATGCGCCTGCTTGACGGTGTGGTCAGCCTCGATGATCGCTGCGGTCAGGCTGCCGGTGGCGGGATAGAGCGGGATCAGGCAAGCCTGCAACGCATGATAAATGTCGGGCTTGCCGACAAACAGCCGCGAGGTTGGCGTCAGATCTTCCTTAAGCTCACTCAGCCATCCGCCGCGGGCATGGTCGATCACATGGTTCTCGGCATAATCCCACAGCTTGCGATACCAGATCTGAAAGAAATCTTCCCGGTCATGCTGGCTCAATACCGCGGCAGCACCGATCGCCTCGCTTACAGGCCACCACAGCTTTTCACGCATGATCGGCTTGTTGTCCCAGTCCAGCGTGTAGAAGAATCCGCCATGCACCTTGTCCCAACCCAGTTCGATCGACTGCTGGAACAGATTGCGTGCTGCGTCGGTCATCCACGAGTTGCGCTTATCGCCCAATGCCCAAAGCTGGAACAACAGGCGCGACCATTCCAGCCAATGCCCCGGTGTCGCCCCTGACGGGCGGAACATCTCGTTGCCTTCGTAATTCTTGTCGAGCACCCATTTGTCATCGAAATGCTCCGCCACACGGTGGCCGAGCGGCACGGCATTCTTGGCGATGATCAATTCGGCGATCCGCTCGGCCTTAGTGAGGTAATGCCGGTCTCCGGTCGCCTCGAACGCCGCCATTAGCGCTTCGGTCATATGCATGTTCGCGTTTTGCCCGCGATAGGGCAAAAGCTCGGACCAATCCTGGTTGTATTCGTCCCGCACTGCGCCCCATTCCTCGTCCCAGAACTTGGCGTTGATCACCTGAGTCACATCGGCCAATACCTGGTCGGCAAGGGGATGTCCCACCAGCTTGGCGCTCGATGCGGCCAGCAGCACAAAGGCATGGCCATAAGCCTGCTTGGATCCATCGCTGATGCCCTGGTCGTTGACGCCCCAGGCATAGCCGCCGTGCTGCGCGTCTCGATGATGCTCCCAAACATAGCGCATGCCATGCTCGACGATCTCGTCCGAGCCCGGCCGGCCCAAAAGGCTACCGATAACGGCGCAGTGCACCATGCGTGTCGTCACATGGATTTGCCGCACCGCATTGTCCCCTCCCAGCGGCTTGCCTTCGTCATCCAGCTCGAAAAAGCCTCCCTTGGAGTTGATCGACGCAGCCTCGAAGAAATCAAACAAATTGTTGGCCTGCCGCATCAAATACTGGCGGTGGAACGGCCGCTCTGACCATGAGCTGGCGTTGGTCCTGGGCAGGTGAAAATTCGCGTCCGTCATAATGGCTCCTCATCTGCGCCGAGCTATAGCGACGCTTTGGCAACGTTGCAATTCGGATGGTGGAACGTAGCCGATTGTCCCTATGGTCGGCCTGTGGGACTAGCCAAAGCAGGTCCACTCAGCCTGCTTATCCCTTAGCGTACCAGGCTTGCATCCGCGCAATTTCCTCAGCCGACCCGAGGATCACCGGGACCCGCTGGTGAATGTCATTCGGCTGCACATTCAGGATGTCCTGCCGCCCAGTCGTGGCTCCACCGCCAGCTGCCACCACCAACAGCGCCATCGGATTAGCTTCATAAAGCAGCCGCAAACGGCCGCCCTTGCTCACTGTTTCACTGTCCAGCGGATACATGAAAATGCCGCCGCGCATCAAGATGCGATGAATGTCCGCCACCATCGAACCGACCCAGCGCATGTTGTAGCGCTTGCCCGCTGGGCCGGTTTCCCCCGCAACATTCTCCGCCACATAGCCTTGGGTCGCTGCGTCCCAGAATCGCTCACGCGCCGTGTTGATAGCGTATTCGCTCGACGCTTGAGCAACACTGAGATTCTCCTGGGTCAGCGTCCACTCGCCATCGGTATTAAGCGTGAACACCGCCACCGACAGCCCAAATGTCAGAACCAGGCTCGTTGCCGGTCCATAAGCTGCATAGCCCGCCGCTAATTGTGCCGATCCCTTCTGCAGCAAGCCGCCAGCAGAATCGAGCACGGAGAAAATCGTGCCGACAGTGACGTTCACGTCCAGATTGGACGAGCCATCCAGCGGATCGGTCGCGACAAGGTAGGTGCCATCATTGCCGAAATGCACCGCTTCATCCAGCTCTTCCGAGATCAGAATCGAAACTTGCGCATTTTGCTCCAAGTGCTTGAGCACAATGTCGTTCGAAATCACATCTAGCGCCTTTTGCGCTTCGCCTTGCACATTGGTGTTCCCGGCCAGCCCTGTCTGCCCGCTGATCGGCGCCTGCCGCAGTACCTGGGCAATCTCAGCGCTAGCTGCCGCCATGCTGGCCACCACCGAGCCAAGGTTCTGTTCGATCGACTGGGTAGCGAGCCATTGGGCAAGTTGTGTCATGTCGCGCTCTCTTGTGTGTTCAATCTGCACTCTCCCCAGCTAGCCTCAGGGAAACAAGGCCAACTTTCGCATCAGGCAAAAAATCTCTCAACCTTCCTGCGCCAGGTCGGCTAGCAACCCGGCCGCCACCGATAACCGCGATACCGTCAGCTCGCCTTGCGTCAACTCCGCCACCGCCTGTCGGGTACGCTCGATGCCAGCCTTCTGCCGCGAAGCCCAGCTTGCCACCCGGTCGGCAATCAACCCCTCCCCGGATTTGAGCACATCGGCCGTCAGGTCTCGCTGCGCTCGCATCAGGTTCGCCAAAGCCCGGTCCAGCGCCATCCGCTCAAACCTGTCGCTGAGCGATATCGTGCGTCCTTGCTCGATCACTGGCCCAAGGTCGAACGCTGCGAAAACACCGAAGAACGCTGCCGCACCATCGGCTATGCTCACCCCTGCGCGTTCGCTGACCAGCACGATATCGCTGGCATAACCCAGCACATCGAGTTCGGCGATTGCTTGCGCCACCGCCTCCGGCACACTCTGAGCTGTGAGCTCAGCCACCTGGCGTCTCACATGCTCGTTCAATGACAAGGGCAAGGCGGTCTTAAGCATCATGCGCAAGGTCGCGACACCCGCCTTGTGCCGCTCCACCAGTCCCGATAAGCCCTGCGAAACGACGCCATTGCGCAAGAACCACAGGCTCTCCTGGCGCAGCACGTTCATGATCCGCTCATAAAGCGCCAATTGCACTGCGCCTTGCACGACGCCATCCAGTGCGTCTACCGAACCATTCAGTTCCGTTAATCCATAAACGTCGCGTGTCACCGCATAAGCCAACGCGATCTCCGCCGGGCTGGCGCTGGTCGCTGCGGTTAATTCGCTCACATAAGCCGGCCCACCCCGGTTGATCATCGCATTGGCCAACACTGTTGCGATTACCTCGCGCCGCAGCCTGTGCTGCGCCACAGCATCAGGATAAGTCCGGTGCAATGTCTCAGGAAAATAGCGGAACAACTCGCCAGCAAGATATGGATCATCGATGCCGCGCCCCTCCAGCAAATCGGCATAAAGCGTGAGCTTGGCATAGGCGAGGATCACCGCGATTTCAGGCCGCGTTAGCCACTTACCAGTCGCGGCACGCGCTTCGATGACCGCATCGCTCGGCAAGAACTCGACCTGCCGATTCAATTGCCCGCGCGTTTCTAGTCGCTCGATCAGCTCGCGATGGTCAGGCAGTTCAGCCAGGCCAGCACGCTCGGCCAGCGAAATAGCCAGGCCTTGCAGGTAATTGTTGCGCAGGCACAGCGCCGCGACCTCTTCGGTCATCGTTTCGAGAAACGCGTTCCGAGCCTCCAGGGTCAGCGATCCATCGAGCAGCAGCGGCGCCAGCGCGATCTTGATGTTCACCTCTAGATCGCTCGAGTTCACCCCCGCTGAATTGTCGATGGCATCGGTATTGATCCGCCCGCCCTTAAGGCTAAACTCCACACGCCCCCGCTGCGTCACACCAAGATTGGCGCCTTCCCCGACCACCTTGGCGCGAACATCGCTGCCGGTGATGCGAATGGCGTCATTGGCCCGGTCGCCGACCTCGGAATCCAGCTCCGTGCTCGATCGCACATAGGTCCCGATGCCCCCGAACCAGAGAAAATCCACCTCGGCCTTGAGAATAGCCGACATCACCTCGGCCGGCGTCGCATGTTCGCCGCTCAACCCCAATGCAGCGCGCATTTCCGCCGTAAGCGATATTGCCTTCAGGCTGCGCGGAAACACGCCGCCGCCCTTCGAAACTAGCGCTTTGTCATAGTCCTGCCAGCTCGAACGTGGCAGTTCGAACAGCCGCTTGCGCTCCGCAAAGCTAATTGCCGGATCAGGATCGGGATCGATGAAGATATCGCGATGATCGAACGCCGCCACTAGTCGGATTGCCGGGCTGAGCAACATGCCGTTGCCGAACACGTCTCCGCTCATGTCACCGACACCCACCACCGTGATTGGCTCGGTCTGGATGTCGCGGTCCATCTCCCGGAAGTGCCGCTTGACCTCCTCCCAGGCACCTCGGGCCGTGATCCCCATCTCCTTGTGGTCGTACCCGGCCGATCCGCCCGACGCAAACGCGTCGCCCAGCCAGAACCCGCGCGATAAGGCAATCCCGTTAGCGGTGTCCGAAAAACTGGCCGTGCCCTTGTCTGCCGCGACCACCAGATACGGATCGTCCCCATCCCGCCGCACGACATCGCTCGGCGGCACCACGACGCCATTGACCAGATTATCGGTGACATCGAGCAGCGCCCCGATGAAAATGGTATAGCTCGCTATTCCTTCCGCCTGCACGGCTTCGCGCGCCATGCCCGCTACCAATCGCTTCGGTACGAAGCCGCCCTTGGCACCCACCGGCACGATCACCGCATTCTTGACCTGCTGCGCCTTGACCAGCCCAAGCACTTCGGTGCGGAAATCCTCTGGCCGGTCCGACCAGCGGATACCCCCGCGCGCAATAGCGCCAAACCGCAAGTGCACGCCTTCCACACGTGGCGAATAAACCGAAATCTCGCGATACGGCCGCGGCGCCACCATGCCCTCGACCTTTTGGCTGTCGAACTTGATTGCCAACGCCGGCTTGCCACTGCCCGTCTTGTCACGCTGAAACGCGTTAGTCCGCAACGAGGCCTCAACCAGGTTGAGAAACCGCCGCACGATATTGTCTTCGTCCAACGACGCCATCGCTTGGAGCGCCGCAGCAATCTCCGCCCGCGCCTGCTCGGCCCTGGCCTCCCTGTCAGCCACAGCCGGATTGTGCAAGGCATCAAACAGCGCCACCAGCGCCGCCGCTGCACTCGATTGGTTCACCAGCACCTGCGCGATATAGCGCTGCGAATACGAGATCCCGATCTGCCGCAGATAAAGCGACAAGGCCCGCAATAGGGCAGCATCCGACCATTCGAGCGGCGCCTTGCTGACCAGGGCATTAAGCTGATCGCTCTCCGCCAATGCTTGCCACACCGCCTGCAGCCCAGCCTCGACCGCCGCACCCCGCGCCGCGAGGTCGAACCCAGGCTCGAGCGGCACCAGCACCATGTCATGCAGATACCGCTCCACCCCATCGCGCGGCACGATCGTATAGGTCCGCTCGTCGATCACGCGAAACCCGAACGCTTCAAGCATGGGCACCCGGTCGCTCAGCGGAATGGCGCTCGCCCGATGATAGAACTTGAGCCCCAACGCCCCATCCGTCCCGGTCCGCGCATAAAGCCGCATCGCCGCCGCGTCGCCATCGCCCAGCGCCCGCAATGCCGCGATATCCTGCAGCGCATCTGCCGCACTATTGCGCGACTGATATGCTGCCGAAAACGCCTTGCGGTAATCGCTGATCTCCGCCGGGTCTGTCGCACTGGCCATCAGCGCATCCCCGAAATCCGCTGTCAGTGCCTCGACCTGCGCCTCCAATTCCTGCCGCGATGGCTGCGGCGTCGGCCCATTCACCCGGCCGACAATCACATGCAGCCGCACTAATTCCCCTTCGGGAAAATGCGGGTAATAGGCTGAAACACGCCCGTCATACACTTCGGCCAGATAGTGCGTGATCCGCTCCCGCGCCGCGCTGTCGTACCGATCGCGCGGCACATAGACCAGGATCGACACGAAATTGTCGAACCGGTCGATGCGCGGTAGCACGCGCACCCGCGGCCGGTCGTAGAGCGCAGCGATTGCCGTCGCGAACTCGAACAATTGCTCCACGTCGATCTGGAACAATTCATCGCGCGGATAGCTGTCGAGCGCACCCAGCAACGTCCGCCCGTCATGCCCCAGCGGGTCAGTTCCGGCCTTGCGCATAACCGCCGCAATCTTGCGCCGGATCAGCGGCACTTCGGTATGCGGCGCCGCCAGCGCTTGCGCCGTAAACAAGCCGACGATTCGCAACTCGCCTGTTACGCTTCCGTCGGCCGCGAAGGTCTTGATCCCTATATAATCCAGATGCATCCGCCTATGTACCCGCGAGCGCACATTGGCCTTGGTTACTAAGAGCGGTTCGCCGGAGCGCAAGAAATCCCCGTGCTGCGGCGTGAACTCGACGAACTCGGCCCCGCTGCGTAACACCTTGCGCTCCGGATCGCGCAAGATCCCCATCCCGCTGCCGGGCACCAGTTCCGGCCCGTTATTGCCAGTGCGGTACTCCCGCGCCCCGATGAACGTGAAACTGTGCTCTCCCAACCATTGGAGAAACTGCAGCGCTTCCTCGTTCTGGCTGCCCATCTGCCGGTTCAACTGCTCCATTGCCTCCCGAAGCCGCTGCAGCATGGGCTGCCAATCGCGCACCGCAAGGGTCACGTCTTCCAGCGTTGCGACCAGCTCTGCCCGCAGACCCTCAAGATCGCCGACTGGATCGGCATGGATATGCAGCGCACTCAGCCGTCGCCCACCGGCCTCTGTCACCGGATGCGAGAACAGCCGCACCGTCCCGCCCGCCGCCCGCACCGCCGCTAAAGCACTATCCACGATGAACGGCATGTCCGGAGAAATGATGTCGATGATCAAAGCATCGCCCGCCTCACCTGGCGGCGTCAGAACGATACTGCTGCCGTCGCCTTCATGCGCCGTGATCAGCGCAAAAGTGTCCTGCAGAGCCTGCTCCAGTCGCTCCCGACCCGTTCTTGCAAGGTCTTCCTGGCCCATCGCCTTGAGCGCTGCAGCCACAAACCCGGCAAATCCGTCCGCCCCATGCCCTGCCTGTTCCTGCTTGATCATTTCGACTCCCCCATCTCGCAAGCGCAGTCTAGGCGCCCAGTCGTTTGCTGTCTGCTGCTGCTTCCGTTCTTGCCATCTCTATGTGACGGTCGAAGGGAACTGCCTACTGCCTCGAGGAACAGCATTCCTCCGCCCTTGCATATCCGGCAAGGCGAAACCAGCTTTTGCCTAGCAGAAGGGTTTTGGAGAAAAGATGTTCCACCCGACTGCGCCGCGCGCAAAGCGCTGGCCTTGCAATACCCTAGTGCTCTGGTAGTCTTTCATTCATGCAATCTCAGGGGAGACAGAGATGAAGAATGCAACCAAAATTCTGGCCTACACCGGCCTTGCCGCGGCGTTGATGCTTGGCTTCGCTGTAACCGGCCACGCTCAGGACCGTACCCTGATCAATGTCAGCTACGATCCGACCCGCGAGCTTTATCAGCAGTTCAACGAAGCCTTCATCGCCCATTGGCAGGAAACCAAAGGCGAAACTGTCGCCATCCAGACCACCCATGGCGGCTCCGGCGCCCAGGCCCGCACCGTCATCGACGGCCTTGAGGCGGACGTCGTGACCCTGGCGCTCGAAAGCGACATCAACGCCATTTCCGATGCGAATCCGGCGCTCATCCCTGCCGATTGGCGCGGCACGCTCGAAAACAACAATGCTCCCTACACCTCAACCATCGTTTTCCTGGTCCGCAAGGGCAATCCTGATGGCATCGCCGACTGGGGCGATCTGATCAAGGAAGGCGTCGAGGTCATCACGCCAAATCCGAAAACCTCCGGCGGTGCCCGCTGGAACCTTCTCGCTGCCTGGGCCTGGGCCAAGGCGCAGCCCGGCGGCTCGGACGCTACCGCACAGGAGTTCGTCACCAAGCTCTACAAGCAAGTGCCCGTTCTCGACACCGGCGCTCGCGGCTCCACCACCACATTCGTTCAGCGCGGCATCGGCGATGTCCTGCTCGCCTGGGAAAACGAAGCCTATCTCGCGCTTGAAGAACTCGGCCCCGACGCCTTCGACATAGTCACCCCTTCGGTTTCGATCCTTGCCGAACCCCCGGTCGCCCTTGTCGTCGGCAACGCCGAAAAGAAGGGCAACACCGAGGTTGCCCAGGCTTATCTTGGATACCTGTACTCCGACGAAGGTCAGGCTCTCGCTGCCGCAAATTTCTACCGCCCCTTCAAGCCCCAGGCTGCGGCCCCTGAAGATATTGCTCGCTTTCAGGATGTGAACCTCGTCACCATCGGCGACTTCGGCGGCTGGCGCGAAGCCCAGCCAAAATTCTTCGGCGATGGCGGCATCTTCGACCAGATCTACTCTGGTGCGCCCGCCCAATAGTATCCATCCTCCACAAGCTTCAACGCCGGCCCTGGAGGCCGGCGTTTTGCATTGGTACAATCCTCGGCGTCATTTCCGCGAAAGCGGGAACCTTCGTTTAAGTTGGAGCTCAGTGCACCGTCACCGGCTCGACCGGTGTGGCCGGCCCACTCCCCACCTTCGGCCCGGCCCAGAACACCACATAAAGCAGATCTTCGCCGCTATCGTCCGTGATCTCGATAGAGCGAGGCAGGCGTGTGTCGCCGCCTGTGCTCGCCGCCCGATCTACAATGGCCTTGCCCAGTTCCGCGGCGCTGTGTTCAGCGGCATCGAGATTAGGCAGTTCACGCCCATCAGGGTCGCGGATCAGTTCGTCATCGGTTCGATAGTGAAAGAAATATCGGGGCATAAGCGCCTCCCTTATTGGGGGAGAAATGCCGCTACCGGCGCTCGGTTGCGGGGCAGGAGCAACGTAAGAGCGAGCCTGCCAGTTTCAGTCCGTGCCTGCAAGCTGCCGGTAATGGTGCCGTTGCCAAAGCAGCGGCATGCGGCTCGTGGTGGTTTCCGCGTCCACGATGGCACCGGCAAATAGCACATGCGTGCCGGTCTCGATCGAGCCGATCACTTCGCAATCCATCGCCGCCGCCGTCCCCATCAGCAGGGGATGACCCGAAGGCCAGGCGCTCCACTCTCCAAGGTTGAAGCGTTCTCCAGCCGGAACTTGCCCCGCAAAGGCGTTTGCTATCGCCTGCTGGTCTTCAGCCAGGACTGACACCGAGAAGCCACCGGTCTTGGCAATCAGATCCGCCAGTCGACTCACGATGTCGATCGAAACCAGGAGTGTCGGCGGCTCGGCGGCCAAGGACATGAGCGAGGTTACCGTCCGTCCGATCCGTTCGTCGCCACGCCGCGCAGTCACCACATGCACCGTCGCCCCGATAGCCGACATGGCGGCGCGAAACTCGGCATCGCCCACAACAGGGCGCCGCGGCAAGCGCATCTTCATTAGGTCCGGCAGTTCGAAATCAGCCATAAGTTCGGTCATGATCCTTCCCCCGGCTGCTCGGAAAACAGGTCGCGGAGCTTGTTGGGCAGTCCCTCCATGGCCTTGGCATTGTCCGGAGGCACGCCCTTTTCGGTTATATTCGGCCATAGCCGTGCATACCTACGATTGAGGTCCACCCAAAGTTCAATGCCGGGAGTCAGATCTGGCTTGATCGCGTCGATGGGGCACTCGGGCTCGCATACGCCGCAATCTATGCATTCGTCCGGATGGATGACCAGCATGTTCTCGCCTTCGTAGAAGCAATCGACCGGGCATACCTCCACGCAGTCCATATGCTTGCAGGCGATGCAATCTTCAGTAACCACATAGGTCATGGCGTCAACGCGTCCGCAGAGGGAAAGTGCCGGCCGGGCACATGAAAGACCACGGCCGGCATGAAGAGGCTAGCCAAGATTGGCTTCGGCAAACTCATAGTTCGCCAGCTTGTCGAGGAAGTTCGTCACATAGTCGGGCCGCCGGTTGCGGAAATCGACGTAGTAGCTATGCTCCCACACATCGAGCCCCAGCAGCGGCTTGCCTTCGCCCGTAGCCAGCGGATTGGAGCTGTTGGGCGTCTTGGTCACCTTGAGCTTGTCGTCGTTGCCCAGCACCAGCCAGGCCCAGCCCGATCCGAATTGGGTCGTAGCCGCTGTCTTGAACTGCTCCTTGAACAAATCGACGCTTCCAAGGTCGCTCACGATCTTGCTCTCGAGCTTGCCAGGCAGGGCACCGCCATTGGGCGAAAGGGCGTTCCAGAAGTGGATGTGGTTCCAATGCTGCCCGGCATTGTTGAATACCGGCGCCAGGTCCGGCTTGCCGTTGGCAAACAGCACGATCTCTTCCAACGACTTGCCCTGAAGGTCCGGGTTCTTCTCAACAAACCCATTGAGTGCCGTCACATAAGCCTGGTGGTGCTTGTCATGATGCAGTTCCAGCGTCTCCTGGCTCATCCCGCGCTCGGCAAGGGCAGAATGGGAATAGGGTAGGGCGGGCAGTTCGAAAGCCATGACAAGTTCCTCTTCGTTTGGCGCCCGCTTGCATTTTTGTGCAGGGCCGTTTAATTTCCAAGCAATGACTTTGAAAACCTCTGCACCAGATATGTCAAGCCCAGACTTGGAAAATGCATCGTGGTCGCCGCGCAACCCGGCCGAACGCATTCTCATGGCTCTCAAGATGCATGGCGCGCTCTCTTCTGCCGCGATCGGCACCATGCTGGGCACTACGAGCGAGGCTGCGCGTCAGCAATTGCTGCGCCTCTCCGAGCAGGGCTTGGTTGTTGCCACGAGCCAAGCCAAGGGCGTGGGCCGCCCGACACAGAATTGGCAACTCACGCCCACCGGGCAGAAACGTTTTCCCGATACCCACGCAGCCTTGACGGTCCAGTTGCTGGACATCGTCCGCTCCTCCCTGGGCGAAGACGCCCTCGACACCATCATCGCCACCCGCGAGACTGCCAGCCGCACGGCTTATGGAAGCGCGGTAAGTCAGGTCAGCAGCCTGCGCGATCGAGTAGCCGTTCTCGTCAACCTGCGGACTGCCGAGGGCTACATGGCCGCCTGGCACGAAGAGGACGACGGATCGCTCCTGTTGGTTGAAAACCACTGTCCGATCTGTGCTGCCGCCACTGCCTGCCAGGGCTTCTGCCGCGCCGAGCTCGAAATTTTCCGCGACGTTCTGGGCCCCGATGTGTCGATCACCCGCGAAGAACACATCGTCTCCGGTGGCCGGCGCTGCAGCTATTCCATTCGCGAGATCACCCCTTGAACGATGCTCGCCCACCGGTCGGCACGCGCCTCCACCGTATCGGCTGGGAAACACCCGAAGGGCTTACTGAACCCCTGATCCGCTCTGTCGTTGAGCAATTCTATGCCCAGGCCCGGCTTGATCCAGTCATTGGCCCTGTCTTCAACCGCGTCATTGCGCCCCAAGCCTGGCCGCATCACCTCGACACCATCACCGATTTCTGGAGCTCCATGCTCCTGGGCACCGGCCGCTACGCCGGCCGTCCCATGCCCAAGCACATGGCCATTCCAGAACTTTCCGACGCTCACTTCAAACGCTGGCTTCTTCTCTTCCGCCAAACCGTCGAACAACACTGTCCGCCCGACATTGCCCAGCTCTTCATTGAACGCTCCGAACGCATCGGCAACAGCTTCCGCATGAACATCGCTATGCGCCGCAGCGAAGACATCACCCGCATGACGCCGCTTGAGCGGGAAACGCCCGTTTGGACGCCAGAGGACTAAAACTTAAGCATCACTGCTTCAACAAGCTCGATGTCATCCCGGCCTTGAGCCGGGATCCATCCTGAGATCGCCTGCAGCTGCAAGATAGCCGTGCCTGCCATACACGACGGGCTAGCTCTCACCGCCCCGAATCTCTCCCAACCCCCACCCGCAGAATATTTTTCCACCGCTCTTCCGCCAAACGCCACGCGCCCGTCTTTGAGAAACCCGACCGTTCAACTAGGGTCGCGCCGCCGAACCGGGTTGAGAGGTCGACATGAACTGCTTGGAACTCATCGCCATCAGGGCTGCCGCTTGAGCACCGTCGCCGTCACAGCGTCGCGCCGCAAATCGGGTTTGCGCCAGCCGAGCGTCATTCCAGGCTTCGGTCTGACCCTCGGGTTCACGCTCACCTATTTCTCCTTGATCATCCTCATCCCGCTGATTGCTCTCGCCATCCGCTCGGCTGGCCTGGGGCCCGTTGGCTTTTGGCAGGCGGCCACCGACCCGCGCGTCCTTGGGTCCCTCCGCGTCAGCTTCGTCACCGCGCTCATTGCCGCCGGCGTGAACGTAGTTTTCGGCACCCTCATCGCCTGGGTGCTCGTGCGCTACCGCTTCCCCGGCCGCCGCATCTTCGATGCCGTCATCGATCTGCCCTTCGCCCTGCCCACGGCCGTCGCCGGCATCGCCCTCACGGCAATCTATGCACCTAACGGCACCATTGGCGCACTCTTTGCCCCCTTGGGCTGGCGCATCGCGTACACCCCCGCCGGTATTGTGATTGCCATGATCTTCATAGGCCTTCCTTTCGTGGTCCGCACCATCCAGCCGATCCTCGAGGAGGTCAGCCACGAAATCGAGGAAGCCAGCGCCACCCTCGGTGCCACCCGCCTCCAGACCATCACCCGCGTCATTCTGCCCAGCCTCACCCCCGCCATTCTCACCGGCTTCGCCCTGGCCTTTGCCCGCGCCGTTGGTGAATACGGCTCCATCATCTTCATCGCCGGCAACATCCCTTTCGTCTCGGAAATTGCGCCGCTCCTGATCTACATCCGCCTGCAGGAGTTCAACTACGTCGGAGCCACCGTCATCGCCGTCGTGATGCTGCTGATTTCCTTCGCCATTCTGCTGTTCATCAACCTCATCCAGGCCTGGAGCCGCCGGAGGTATGGCTATGGCGACTAAGCTGCGCGCCCGCACCAAACGCCGCATCTCGCCCACCAGCGAAAGCCGGCTGGTCCAGTGGCTCCTGATCACCATTTCACTGGCCTTCATGGGCGTCATCCTGGTGCTGCCGCTCTATGCGGTGTTCCACGAAGCCTTCGCCAAAGGCGTCGACGCTTACTTCGCCGCGCTGGCTAACAGCGAAGCGCAAGCCGCTATCCGTCTGACCCTCTTGGTCGCCGCTATAGCTGTACCGCTCAACGTCCTTTTCGGCCTGGCCGCCTCCTGGGCCATTGCCAAGTTCGAGTTCAAGGGCAAGGCCTTCCTCATCACCCTGATCGACTTGCCGTTCTCGGTTTCGCCGGTGATTTCCGGCATGGTCTATGTTTTGCTGTTCGGGGCAGGGAGCTTCCTCGGTCCCTGGCTCAAGGCCCAAGGCATCGAGATCCTCTTTGCCGTCCCCGGCATTGTCCTTGCCACCATTTTCGTGACCTTCCCCTTCGTCGCCCGCGAACTCATCCCCCTGATGCAGGACCAAGGGACCGGTGACGAGGAAGCCGCGCTATCTCTGGGCGCCAATGGCTGGCAGACCTTTTTCCGCGTCACCCTGCCCAACATCAAATGGGGCCTGCTCTACGGCGTCCTCCTCTGCAATGCCCGCGCCATGGGAGAGTTTGGCGCCGTGGCTGTGGTGTCCGGCAAGATCCGGGGCCAGACCACCACCATCCCTTTGCAAGTCGAGATGCTCTACAACGAATACAATGCCGCGGCGGCCTTTGCCCTGGCGTCTTTGCTGGCGCTGCTTGCGCTGGTCACGCTGGTGCTTAAAAGCGTTCTGGAATGGCGCTTTGGCGAAGAAATTGCCGCCGGCAAACACTGACAGGATGAGTTGATGGAAGTTCGCGTTCAAAATGTGCGCAAGGAGTTCGACCGGTTCCCGGCGCTGCATGACGTCTCGCTCGATATCCGTTCAGGCGAGCTGATCGCGCTGCTTGGTCCCTCCGGCTCGGGCAAGACCACTTTGCTGCGTCTTATTGCGGGTCTCGAAATGCCCACCGCGGGCAAGATCTTCTTTGGCGACATGGACGCTTCGGAAAAGACCGTTCAAGAGCGCAATATCGGCTTTGTGTTCCAGCACTATGCCCTGTTCCGCCACATGACGATCCTTGAGAACATCTCCTTCGGGCTGAAGGTTCGCCCCCGTTCCACTCGCCCACCGGCAGCCGAAATCCGCCGCCGCGCCATGGAACTGCTTGACCTTGTCCAGCTTGCCGGCCTTGAAAAGCGCTACCCGAACCAGCTCTCCGGCGGCCAGCGCCAGCGCGTAGCTCTTGCGCGCGCGCTCGCCATCGAACCGGCCGTGCTACTGCTCGACGAACCCTTCGGCGCACTCGACGCCCAGGTCCGCCGCGAACTGCGCAAATGGCTGCGCGAGATTCACGACCGCACCGGCCACACCACTGTTTTCGTCACGCACGACCAGGAAGAAGCCCTCGAACTCTCCGATCGCCTCTGCGTCATGAGCCAAGGCAAGATCGAACAGGTCGGCACCCCCGACAGCGTCTACGACGAGCCTACATCGCCCTTCGTCTTCGGCTTTATCGGGGAATCGAGCGAACTCCCTGTCACGGTTGAACACAACGAACTCTGGGTCGGCGGCCGCGCCATCGGCGTTCCCGCCGGCGACGCCAAGCCCGGCAATGCGCGCCTGTTCTTCCGCCCACACGATGTGGAACTCGTAGAAGCCGACGCATCCCTCGCCGGCGTCGTCTCTACCTCGCGCCGCGTCGGCGGCACCCGCCGCGTCGAGCTCGCCATTGGCGGCGCCGGACACCCCGTCGAAGTCGATCTCCCCTTCGACCACCCCGCCGGCGAAAAATCCCGCCTGGCCTTCCGCCCCCGCCGCTGGAAGCTGTTCCCAGCCACGTAATCGTCCCAAGTTCAATCCACCCACCGGACTACCCTCGGGCTTGACCCGAGGGCCGCTTCCGATCGGGCACTCTTGACCATGTGGTCCTCGGATCAAGTCCGGGGATAGCACCTCGATCGAGTAACACGAACTGCACCGACCCACCCGTCACTCGTCGTCCTTCACCGCCTCCATCGACACATGCGTTGACGTATGCGCAACATGGGGCAGGGCCGAAATCCTCTCTCCCAGCACCTCGCGATAATCCGCAATATCCTTGGTCCGTACCTTGAGCAGATAGTCGAAGCTCGATGCGATCATATGCGCCTGTTCCACCTCCGGAATGGCCCGCACTGCCTTGTTGAACGCCAGCAGCGCCGCCTTGCGCGTATCCGATAGCTTCACCTCGACAAACGCCACGTGCGGTAGGCCCAGCCGCTTGGGGTCGATCACCGCTCGATAACCCAGAATATACCCAGCCTTCTCCAGCCGCGTGATCCGCGCCTGGCACGGCGTCTTGCTCAGATTGACCCTGCGGCTCAGCTCCGCCACGCTGATCCGTCCATCCCGCGCCAGCTCGTCCAGGATGCGCCGGTCGATCTGATCCAAAGTCTCGTGCGTGATGGCTTTCACAGGTGATTGTCCTCTATTGCGCATCTCCGATAGCGCGCCACATATCACTGCGCTACCGAAACAGACGAAAAGCCTTCCGGACCTGTGCCATTGTGCTGCCGTCCAGTAGACCTCATCGTGAGCCTGCCGAACCACCAGGGCGGGTCCCGGAGCTTCCATGACCGACATTTCAGCTATTCGCCAAGCCCTCCGCTCCCATATTCTCGCTGACGAAGCCGAACTCGTCCGCCACCTTATCGGGGAGACTGGCCTCACCCCCGAAGCCCGCGCCGCGATCTCCGGAAAAGCCGAGCAATTGGTCACCAATGTTCGCGCCGGCAATCGCCTTGGTCTTATGGAATCGTTCCTGTCCGAATATGGCCTTGCAACAGACGAGGGCGTCGCGCTCATGTCCCTCGCCGAAGCCCTGCTGCGCGTCCCCGATGCCGACACCATCGACCTGCTGATCCACGACAAGGTCGGCACCTCCGACTGGGCCAGCCATTTCGGTGGCTCGCCCAACCCCTTGGTCAATTTCTCCTCTTGGGCGTTGAGCCTCACCGCCGACGTGCTGGGCGATCCCGAGATCGGCCCGCGCAACGCGCTGCATCGCGCCGTCGCTCGCCTGGGCGAACCCGTGATCCGCACCGCCGTTGGCCAGGCCATGCGCCACCTCGGCTCGCAATTCGTCTTCGGCCGCACCATTGACGAAGCCATCGTCAACGCCCGCAAACCCGAAGCGCAGGGCTACCGCTACTCATACGACATGCTGGGCGAGGCTGCCCGCACCTCTGCCGACGCTGCCCGCTATTTCGACAGCTACAGCGCGGCTATCGCGCGTTTGGCGCCCCAATGCACCGCGCCTTCCGTCCGCGACAATCCGGGCATTTCGGTCAAGCTCTCGGCTCTCCACCCCCGCTACGAGTTCGCGCAACGCTCACGCGTCATGGCCGAACTCGCTGCTGCGACTCGGCAATTGGCGCTGCAAGCCCGCGCCGCCAACATGGGCTTCAACATCGACGCGGAAGAAGCCGACCGCCTCGATCTGTCGCTCGACATCATCGCCGAAGTGCTCGCTACCCCCGAACTCACCGGCTGGGACGGCTTCGGCGTCGTCGTTCAGGCCTATGGCAAGCGCGTCCTGCCCCTGATCGGCTGGCTCGACGCCACCGCCCGATCGCTCGACCGCCGCATCATGGTCCGCCTCGTCAAGGGCGCCTATTGGGATGCCGAGATCAAGCGCGCCCAGGTCTTGGGCCTCCAAGGCTACCCCGTGTTCACTCGTAAGGCCGCTACCGACATCAGCTACATCGCGGCCGCCCGCAAACTGCTCGCCACCGCCACGATCTACCCCCAGTTCGCCACTCACAACGCCCACACCGCAACAGCCGTGCTCCATCTCGCACAACAAGCGGGCAGGGGCGTCGACAGCTACGAATTTCAGCGCCTCCACGGCATGGGCGAACGCCTTCACGACGTGCTGCGCACCCAACACCACACCCGCACCCGCATCTACGCGCCCGTCGGCGCCCACAAGGATCTCCTCGCCTACCTTGTCCGCCGCCTCCTCGAAAACGGCGCCAACGGCTCCTTCGTCTACCAAATCGCCGACGAGGACATCCCGGCATCGGTCGTGGCCGAGGATCCCATTAGCAAAATCCTGAGCCTGGACCACCCCCACCCAATCTCCCCCTCGAGTGGGGAGGAGACGTTTAGCGATCAACCCATAATCAAGCCCCAACCACCGGCCGATCCCTCCCCCTCCCAGGGGGAGGCTAGGTGGGGGTCCATCCCCAACCCCGCTATCCCACTCCCGTCCGCCATCTTCGCCCCTCGCCAAAACTCCACTGGCCTCGACCTGACCGACCCCATCGCCTTGGGTGCCATGCAGACTGCCCGCTCAGCGTTCCAGTCCACCCCATGGCACGCGACACCCCTCCTGGCCGACGGGCTCTCGGATGTCGCCCCGACCAACCCGCAACCACCGGCTAATCCCTCCCCCTATCAGGGGGACTTCGACGCGGCACGAAGTGGTAAATCGCTCCAGTGGAGCGATTTAAGCGAGAAGGCCACGAGGGCTATGCCGGAATGGCAGAGGTGGGGGTCTGCCGAACCATCAACCCTGACAAACCCCGCCAACCCCACCGACCACCTCGGCACCGTCCTCAACGCCACCCCTGACGACCTCACCACCGCGATCGCGGCGGCCACCGCCTCCAGCTGGTCCCAAACGCCGGTCCAAACCCGCGCCGACCTCCTCCGCGCCACTGCCAACCTCTACGAGTCCAACCGCCCGGAACTCTTCGCCCTCCTTGCCCGCGAGGCCGGCAAGACATGGTCCGACGCCATCGCCGAAGTGCGCGAGGCCGTCGATTTCCTGCGCTACTATGCCCAGCAGGCCGACACCGAATCCCTCGGCGCGCCCCTTGGCCCCGTCGCCGCCATTTCGCCCTGGAACTTCCCCCTGGCCATCTTCACCGGCCAGATTGCGGCAGCCTTGGTCGCCGGCAATCCCGTCCTCGCCAAACCTGCGCCGCAAACGCCGCTCATCGCCTTCCGCGCTGTTCAACTGATGCACCAGGCCGGCATACCCGCCGACGCGGTCCAATTCCTCCCCGGCGCCGGCGAAATCGGCACGGCGCTCACCTCCAACCCGGCTATTACCGGTGTCGTGTTCACCGGCTCGCTGCCCACCGCCCGCAAGATCGACCAGGCCATGGCCGCCAATCTCGCGCCCACCGCCCCGTTGATCGCTGAAACCGGTGGCCTTAATGCCATGATCGTCGATTCAACCGCGCTGCCCGAACAAGCCGTGCGTGACATCCTTGCGTCCGCCTTCCAGTCCGCCGGCCAGCGGTGCTCGGCTTTGCGCATCCTTTATCTTCAGGAGGACGCCGCCGAGCGCACGCTCGACATGCTCAAGGGCGCCATGGACGAGCTCACCATCGGCAACCCGTGGGATCTCGCAACCGATATCGGCCCAGTGATCGACGATGCCGCCCGGACCAATATTCAACACCACATCGATGCTTACGAGCGTTCCGGCAAGCTGATTCATAGCTTGAGGGCGCCTCGGCAGGGTGTCTTCGTCGCGCCCACTATCCTGCGCGTCAGCGGCATCCGCGAGCTCGCTCGAGAAATATTCGGCCCGGTCCTCCATGTCGCGACCTTCCGGGCCGACGAACTCGACGACATCACCAGCCAGATCAACGCTTCCGGCTACGGCCTCACCTTCGGCATGCACACGCGCATCTCCTCCCGCGTCCGCGCCGTCAGCAGGAAAATTCACGCCGGCAACATCTATATTAATCGCAACCAGATCGGCGCCGTTGTGGGCTCCCAGCCATTCGGCGGCGAAGGCCTGTCCGGCACTGGCCCCAAGGCCGGCGGTCCGCATTACCTGCCGCGCTTCACCCAGCTTGCCAGCCGCCCGCAGGCCGAGCCGCTGGCGCTTCCTGGTCCCACCGGCGAAAGCAATATCCTCCACACCGCCCCGCGCGGCGCCATCCTGTGCCTTGGCCCTACTGCCGCCGACCAGCAGTCGCAAGCCACCATCGCCGCCACCCTCGGCAACACAGCCGTTCTAGCCGAGCTGAACCCGGACACGCTCCGCACCGCCGACAGCTTCGCAGCCGTCGCCTATTTCGCCGATGACGAAACGCTCCGCGCCATTCGAATGGCTCTGAGCCAACGTTCCGGCGCCATCATTTCGATCATTTCCAGCGCGGCGGAAGCCAGTCGCCTGCAAGTGGAGCGCCACATCTGCATCGACACCACAGCCGCCGGCGGCAACGCCAGTCTCATGGCGCAGGCGGGGTAGGGCGGCTTACCGCCCCGCCACCAGCGCCGCCAGCTTCGCCGGCACCGCCAGCACATCGTGGATTGTCTGCACTCGCTCCGGCGTATAATGCCCCTCGATATCGAGCATGTTGACCGTCCCGATCAATTCGCCGCCGATTACCACCGGCATGTTCACCACCGACTGACACCCCAGCGAATTGATCAGCTCATAGTCGGGGAACACCTTGGCGATGTCCTCGATCGTGTTCGCCACGAAGTACTGCCGCTGCTTATGGACGATGTCGAACCAGGAATCATACCGGATCGGCTTGGTGCCCGACGTCGGATAGTTCGCCGGATCGCTTGTGTAAGCCCGCCGTGCCAACTCCGCCGTCATGTCGACGCTCATATAAGTGAAGAGCTTGGTGCCAACCGTCGCCTGCGCCAGCGCCTGCAGCGCCCCAAACGCCTGGTCCGCGCCCTTGGCCTCCGCAATCGCGGCATCAAACATAGCAATGGCCTGAAAATGTTCGGTCATGAAAATGGTCCTTAATCAGTAAAACGGGGTAGGGACTCTACCGCCGCTGTGCCTCGCCCCTCAGTCGCAGCCAGCAATTCCTGCGAATACGCCTCCCGCAACTGCCCCTGCTTGAGCATCTCAACCCCCGCCACCTCTACGATCCGCCCGTGCCGCATCACGGCCAGCCGGTCGCACAAAAAGCTCACCACCGGCAGATTGTGCGTCACCAAGAGATACGTCAGCCCCTGTTCCCGCCGCAGCCGCTTGAGCAGGTTCAAAATTTCCGCCTGCACCGACACATCCAGCGCCGACGTCGGCTCATCCAGCAGCAACACCTTGGGCTCCAGCATCAGCGCCCGCGCAATCGCCACGCGCTGCCGCTGCCCGCCCGAAAGCTGGTGCGGAAACCGAAACCGGAAGCGCCGGTCCAGCCCCACTGCCTGCAACATCGCCTCGACCCGCTCACCGCGATTGCGCAGCCCATGGATCGCCAGCGGTTCGCTCAGCGCCGCATCGATCGTCTTGCGCGGATGCAGCGAGCCATACGGGTCCTGGAACACCATCTGGCATTGACGTGACACCTGCCGATCCACTCCGTGCGACCGTGCCTTGCCCAGCACGGCGATCTTGCCCGTCCAGTCCGGCGCAAGTCCCGCGATAGCCCGCAAAATCGTCGACTTGCCCGACCCGCTCTCGCCCACCAGCGCAAAGCTCTCGCCTTCGGCAATGTCGAGGTTCACCCCGTGCACCACCTTGGTGTCGCCATAGGACACATCGAGGTCGGCTAAATTGATCGCGCTCATGTGCCCGCCCATTGCGTCCGGTCGAGCACCGGCAGTTCGTCCCGCGTTTCATTGATGGTCGGCATCGCCGCCAGCAGCCCGCGCGTATAGGGATGCCGCGCCTGGTTCAATTGCCCCGCCGCACATTCCTCCACCACCGCGCCCGCATTCATCACCAGGATCCGGTCGCAGTAACGGCTAACGAGATTCAAATCGTGGCTGATCAGGATCAGCCCCATGCCCTTGCGCGTCACCAGATCATCGATGATGTCGAGCACCTGCGCCTGCACGCTCACATCGAGCGCCGATGTCGGCTCGTCCGCGATCAGCAGTTCCGGCTCGGGGATCAGCATCATCGCGATCATCACGCGCTGCCCCATCCCGCCCGACACCTCGTGCGGATAAAGCCCTGCGACGCGCTTGGGATCATCGATCCGCACGGATTCGAGCATGGCCAAAATCCGCTCGTCGACCTCCCGCCGCCCCAGTCTTTCATGGGTCACCAGTGCCTCGGCGATCTGCTCACCCACGGTCATCACTGGGTTCAGCGAAAATTTCGGGTCCTGCATCACCATCGAAATGCGCGCGCCACGAACCGCGCGCATCTGCTTTTCGCTCTGCTGGCGCAAATCGATCCCGTCGAACTCGAGCCTGTCCGCCGTCACCAGCCCCGGCTTGCGAATAAGCTTCAGGATCGCCCGGCCCGTCATCGACTTGCCGGACCCACTCTCGCCCACGATCCCGAGCCGCTCCTTGCCCAGCGCAAACGAAACGCCCTTTACCACCTCCACCCGCCCACGGTGGGTCGGAAAGCTCACGCGCAGATTTGCCACTTCAAGCATCGGCCTAGCCCTCCCTCCCCCTTGAGGGGAGGGCCGGGGAGGGGGTCCTTCAGTCGGCACTGACCCACGCATCACTTCCCCTCGCTCTTGGGATCAAGCACATCCCGCAAACCATCGCCCAGGAAGCAAAATCCGAGGCTCACAATGATGATGGCAAAGCCCGGCATGGTCGCCACCCACCATTGATCGAGAATGAACGTGCGCCCCCGCGAAATCATCGCACCCCATTCCGGCAGCGGCGGTTGCGCCCCGAGGCCAATGAACCCGAGTCCAGCCGCCGTCAGGATCACCCCGGCCATATCGAGCGTCACCCGGACAATCATCGAGCTCGTACAGAGCGGCAGGATATGCTGCACGATCACCCGCACCGGTCCCGCACCCTGCAGCCGCACTGCTGCAATGAACTCCGCATTGCGGATCGTCAGCGTCTCGGCCCGGGCAATCCGCGCATAGGCCGGCCATGACGTGATCGCGATGGCGATGATCGCGTTGTTGATGCCGGGCCCGAGTGCCGCAACGAAAGCCAGCGCTAAGATGAGCTTGGGCATGGATAGGAATATGTCGGTAATGCCCATCAGCACCCGGTCGGTCCATCCGCCGAAGTAACCTGCGATGGCCCCCACCAGCAGCCCGAGTGGCGCCGAAATCAGCGCCACCAGAAGAACGATGGTGAGCGTGATCTGCGACCCCCAGATCACCCGCGAAAAGATATCGCGCCCCAGCTCGTCCGTCCCCATCCAATGCTCACCCGACGGCGGCGCCAGCCGGTTCGCCAGATCCTGCCCCGTCGCCGAATAGGGCGCGATCCATGGCGCCAGCAGCGCTGTCAGCAGCAAGACAAGGATGATAACTCCGCCTACTACCGTCAGCGGATTGCGCAACATCCCCGCGAACACCCGATACGCCCGCCCGGCACTCGCCTGCCAACGCGATGAGGGTGACTCTTCCAACAGCCAATCGCGTGTGGTCATCACCGCGCCCTCGGATCCAGCACCCGATACAGCACATCGGATATCTTGTTGATAAATATGAACACCGCCCCGATCACCAGCGTCGACCCCAAAACCGCATTCATGTCCGCATTGAGCAGAGCCGTAGTCAGGTAATTGCCGATCCCCGGCCAGGAAAACACCGTCTCGATCATTACCGATCCCTCAAGCAGCCCGGCATAGCTGAGCCCAATCACCGTTATCAGCGGCACGCGAATGGGATTGAAAGCATGCCGCCAGATCACGACGCGCTCCGGCACGCCCTTGACCCGGGCCGTGGTGACGAACTCCTGGCTCAACTGGTCCAGCATGAAACTTCGCGTCATCCTGGCGATATAGGCGAGGCTGAAAAACCCCAGCACCGACGCCGGCAAAACGAGGTGATTGACGGCGTTCCAGAAGATGTCGATCTCGCCCGCGAGCAGGCTATCCACTAGCAGCAGCCCCGTCACCGGACTCACCAGCCCATCATAGAAAATGTCGAGCCGACCGGGTCCGCCTACCCAGCGTAGCCGTGCGTAAAACAGCGCCAGCCCAACCAGCCCCAGCCAGAACGCCGGCATGGAATAGCCTAGTAATCCCACCACGCGGATGATCTGGTCGATCGCCGAACCCTGTCGGCTAGCCGCGATCACCCCCAGCGGCACGCCTAGAACAACCCCGATGATGATGCCGATGGTTGCCATTTCGAGCGTCGCCGGAAAGAACCGGCTGATGTCCTCGATTACCGCGCGCCCGGTGCTCACCGATTGCCCGAGATCGCCCGTCAGCACATTCCCGACATAGCGGATGAACTGCACATAAAGCGGCTGATCCAGCCCCATCTGCACCCGCGCGGCTTCATAAACCGCGTTGCTGGCACGGTCGCCCACTACAGCCAGCACCGGATCGATTGGGATCACCCGGCCGATAAAGAAGGTGATGGCCAGCAGCCCAAGGAAGGTCAGGAACACCGTCGCGACAAAGCCCGCAACCGCCGATACACCACGACCCCACCGGCGCTTATGGAGCGCCACCGGGGCAGGGGAGACGATAATCTGCGGATCCAGGCTCAAGCCAGTTTTCTCCAGCACGAACAAAGCACTATGGCTGCAAGATGACTCTCCTGCAGACCGTCAGCGTCTTCACATTTCGCTTTCACCATACAGAAAACTTTGCTTATATCAAAAAAATTATGGTGAAACGGCATGGCAGCGACGGCGCTGGGCAAAGCTGATCTGGAAGGGCATCCCAAAGTGGGTGCGCTGATCCGTGCTCGCCGCCGCCAGCAGCAGATGACCCTCGAAGCGCTGGGCAAATCGGCCGAAGTATCGGTGGGCTACCTCAGCCAGGTAGAGCGCGACCACGCCACCCCATCGCTCGGCACCCTCGCGCAGATCGCTCGCGCCCTAGGCGTCGGCATCGATTATTTCGTATCCGCTCCCACGGCGCAAACCGCACTCACCCGCGCCGGCGAACGCAACCAGTTTTCCGTCAACGGCTCGTCCATGCTCTACGAGCGCCTCGGTGCAGATTTCCCCGGCAACATGCTCTCGAGCTTCATCATGACAGTGCCGCCCGGCTATCGCTCGGAAACCGTCGCCCATGAGGGCGAGGAGATCCTCTATGTGCTCGAAGGCGCCATCACCCAGCGCCTCGATGGGGAGGAGATGATCATGAATTCAGGCGACTCCCTCCACTTCCGCGGCAACCGTCCCCATTCCTGGTCCAACCACACCGGCCAGCCCGCGCGCCTCCTCTGGACCGGCACGTTGGAACTCTTCCGCTCCACCGCCCGCCCACCGCGCCAGGTGGTTGGAAAACTCAAAGCCGGCGTCAACAAGCCGGTAAGAACCAAGACGACCAACCAACCATAAGGAGAGAACGTCCATGAAGCTTTTCCGAGCTGCCCTGCTTGCCACAGTGCTCACCCTGCCGCTTGCGGCCGGCGCTGCCTATGCCGCCACCCCGGCCGATGCCCTTGTCATCGCCCAGAACATCGACGACATCGTCGCCCTCGATCCCGCCCAGGCCTATGAATTCACCTCCGGCGAGATCAACACCAATGTCTATGACCGCCTTGTGCAATACGAAGCCGAGGACACCACCAAGCTCGTGGGCGGCCTCGCCAGCGAATGGGCCGTCGACGAAGCCGCCAAGACGCTGACCTTCACCCTGCGGGATGCCAAATTTGCCTCGGGCAATCCGGTGCGCCCCGAGGACGTGCTGTTCTCGTTCAAGCGCGTCGTCACGCTCAACCTCACGCCCGCCTTTATTCTCACCCAGCTCGGCTGGAGCCCTGAGAACATCGACCAGATGGTCACCATTGCCGATGGCAAGGTGGTGGTGAAGTGGGAGGGCGACTTCGCCTCTGCCTTCGTGCTCAATGTCCTTGCGGCTCGCCCGGCCTCTATCGTGGATGAAGTGCTCGTCAGCGAAAATGCCGGCGACGACCAGGGCAATACCTGGCTCAATACTCACTCGGCAGGTTCCGGTCCGTTCGTGATGACCGACTACCGCCCCGCCGAAATCGTGCGCCTCACTGCTAACGAAAACTACTTCCGCGGCGCGCCTGCGATGAAGCAGGTCATCATCCGCCACGTTGCCGAAGCCGCCACCCAGCAGCTCCTGCTGACCTCGGGCGACGTCGACATTGCCAAGAACCTCACCCCCGACCAGATCGCCGGCCTTCCCGCCGACAGCGTCAAGGTTGAGAGCTATCCCCAGGCCGCCGTTCACTTCCTCTCCTTTAACCAGAAGCAGGAGGAGTTGACCCCACCAGCCGTCTGGGAGGCTGCGCGTTATCTCGTCGACTACGACGGCATGACCCAGTCCTTCCTCGCCGGCCAGATGGAAAAGCACCAGGCTTTCTGGCCCAAGGGCTTCCCCGGCTCCTACGACGAGACGCCATTCACCTATGATGTGGAAAAGGCCAAGCAGATCCTGGCCGATGCCGGCATCACTACGCCCATCGACGTGACGCTCGACGTCATTAATTCGACGCCGTTCACCGACATGGCCCAGTCGCTCCAGGCCTCCTTCGCCGAAGCCGGCATCAACTTCGAGATCCTGCCTGGCACGGGCGCCCAGGTCATCACCAAGTATCGTGAGCGCACCCACGAAGCCATGCTGCTTTATTGGGGCCCGGACTTCATGGATCCGCACTCCAACGCCAAAGCCTTCGCCTATAACTCCGACAATTCGGACGAAAACTACACCGCCACCACCACCTGGCGGAACGCCTGGGCCGTGCCGCAGGAATTGAACGACAAGGTAACCGCCGCTCTGGCCGAGCCCGACCAGGCCGCCCGCGACGCGCTTTACGTCGAGATCCAGAAGGAAGCCCAGGCTTCTTCGCCAATCGTCATCATGTTCCAGGCGGCCCTGCAGATCGCCATGGCCAACAATGTCGAAGGCTACGTCAACGGCGCTACCTCCGACTTCGTCTACTACCGCCTCGTCACCAAGCAGTAGCTCCCCACAGCGGCGGCCCTCCTGACCACCGCCGCAAGGGAGCCGGGCCCCGTCCTCCGGCCCGGCTCCTGCCTATCCAGGATTATCGCCAGACCACTAATCTGTCCCTCCACCTCCAAGGGCGAGGTGAGGCGGGCTGGCGAAGCCGACGGGCCCACCCGATTCGCGTGCTTGCTTTAGCCTGATGTTTTCAAAAATACCTTGCTGCCCTCGGGCGTGACCCGAGGGCCACGCCAGCAGCCCGCAAAGAAGCAATCGTCCCCTTGGAGCATGGCGCCAGCGCGGCTTGAAACCGGGAACCAGTCGTTCCATGAACAAATTGAACACTCCAAACAACCCGAGCCCAAACCTATGACCCCGGCCCACACCCAGCGCCTCGAAAACCTCCGCGCCCGTATGGCACACACCAATACCGACCTGGTGGTCATCGGCCCTTCCAGCCACATGCTCTATCTCACCGGCGTATCCCCCCATGGCGACGAGCGCCCGGTTCTTCTCATGGTCAGCCAGGGCTTTGCCGGCTTTCTCATGCCCGCGCTCAACGTCGACAGCGCCCGCCAGCACACCGATCTGCCCTTCTTTCCATGGGCCGACGCCGAGGGTCCCGATGCTGCGCTCAAGGATCTACTCGCCGCCACCGGCGCCTCACCCATCAGCCCCTCCATCGTTCTTGACGAAACCATGCGTGCCGATTTCGCGCTCCTGGTAATCGACGCGCTTCCCGGCGCCCATCGCCGCTTCACCCATGACACAGTCGGCTATTTGCGCTCCCGCAAGGACGACAGCGAGTACCAGGCTCTCAAGCAAAGCGCGGTGCTCAACGACGCTGCCATGGCTGCCGGCTTCGCCGCTCTCCGCCCCGGCATCACCGAGCGCGAAGTCGCCTCCGTCATCCGCGACTTCTACAAAACCAATGGCGCTACGCCCGAATTCACCTCGGTTTGCTTCGGCCCCAACGGCGCCTTCCCCCATCACCACACCGGCGACACCAAGCTTGACGCCGGCGACGCCGTCCTGATCGACACCGGCGGTCGCATCAACGGCTACCCTTCGGACATGACCCGCGTCGGCTATTTCGGTTCGGCGCCCGAAGGCTTTGGCCAGATCCATTCCGTTCTCGACCGCGCCGTCCAGGCCGCCATCACAGCCGCCAAGCCCGGCGCCCGGGCCAGCGACGTCGACAAGGCAGCCCGCGACATCATCACGTCAGCCGGCTATGGCCCCAACTTCCTCCACCGCACCGGACACGGCCTGGGCATCGACATTCACGAGACGCCCTACATCACCGCCACTTCCGATACCGTCCTCGAAGAGGGCATGGTCTTTTCCATTGAGCCCGGCATCTACTTGGCCGGCCAGTTCGGCCTGCGACTCGAAGAGATCGTCATCATCCGCAACGGCCAGGCCGAAGTGCTCTCCGAAATGCCGCGCGACGCGGTGGCCGCAAGTTAGCCATTCGTATCCACAAAGCAGATACACACGAAGAAGGCGCATCATCGCTGATGCGCCTTCTTTAGCTTGATGCGAACGTCGATGTGAGCAGTCTGTTAGCGCAAAGCCCTGGTCTGCTACCGCGTTCGACGGTGCCTATCAGACTTTCACGCGCACCATCTGGTACGAATAGGGCGGCAGCTGAACCGTCAGATTACCACCTTCTGCCTTGGCTCCGGTGCCCTTGCGCGGCGCCACTTCGTTCTGATTCTTGGCCGTATTGACCGCCTCCAGATTGTTGTGCGTCATCACCTGGTGATCGATCACCTGGCCTGCAGCAAATCCTTGCAGGCTCACTTCCACATCGGCCGTCTCGCTGGCATGGCGGTTGACCAGGAAGAAGGTCAGCGTGCCTTCTTCTTCGTTGTGCACGCCCGAAACGTCCACATAAGGGGCGTTGTCAGCATGAATGCTGTCATAGCCGGGCGAGTTGACCTGGAGGTTCAGCGCCGTGCCACGACCATAGACCGAGGCGTAGTAGTACGGATAGTAGATCGTCTGCGCCCAAGCCGGGCCACCGCGCTCCGTCATGATCGGCGCAATGACGTTCACCAGCTGCGCGATACAGGCGATCTTCACCACATCCGAGCGGCGGATAAAGGTGTTGAGGATCAGCCCGACCATCAGCACATCTTCGAAATTGTAGATGTCTTCGAGCAGGCCCGGCGCATGCGGCCAGCCGCTATTGCCTTCGAGGATCACCCGGTCCTGCTGGCGCGAATGGTACCAGACATTCCATTCGTCGAAGCAGATATAGATGTCGCGCTTGCTTCGCTTCTTGCTCTTCACCTGGCGGATCGTCGACGCCACGGTCTCGATATAGGTGTCGAGTTTGTGGCTCAGCGCCAGGAAATTGCCCGTGTTCTTCTCGTGATTGGCGAAGTACATGTGCAGCGAAATGTGATCGACGTGATCATAGGTATGCTCCAGCACGATGCGCTCCCAATCGGGATAAGAGGGCATGTCGGAGTTCGAAGAGCCGCAGGCGATCAGTTCCAGCGAGCGGTCGAACATGCGCATGGCGCGGGCCGTGTTGGCGGCCAGCTTGCCATATTCGGCAGCGTCCTTGTGCCCGACCTGCCAGGGGCCGTCCATCTCGTTGCCCAGGCACCAGAGCTTGACGTCCCAAGGGTCCTTGCGGCCGTTCTTGATGCGCAGATCGCTCCAATAGCTGCCGCCGGGATGGTTAACATATTCAAGGAAATTGCGGGCCTCATCGACACCGCGTGAACCAAGGTTCACCGCCAGCATCATCTGCGTGCCAACGGTCTCGCACCAGTCGGCGAACTCGTGGATGCCGACCTGATTGCTTTCGGACGTGTGCCAGGCCAGATCCAGCCGGGTAGGGCGCTGATCGCGGGGGCCTACGCCATCTTCCCAGTTGTAAGCGGAAACGAAGTTACCCCCGGGGTAGCGAACCACGGGTACATTGAGGTCCTTGACGAGCTTGGCCACGTCGCCGCGCATGCCATTGGCATCGGCGGTCGGGTGGTCGGGCTCATAGATACCTTCGTAGATGGCACGGCCCAGATGCTCGAGAAAAGCTCCATACACACGATCATCGATTTTCGAGATCGTGAAATCCTTGTGCGCGATGACCGAAGCCTTCACTTTATCCTCACATTCAATCCATTTTCCTGATTTGTATCAGTTGAGCGGTTGTAAACGGGGGCAGGTCAGCAGGCAAGCACCGTTGGAGGTTTTTTCCAGCGCTTGCGCCTTCAGGCCTCGGTCTGCATGCGCATGATGATTTCCTGGTCATAATTGCCGAAGCCGCGACCAAAGATATTGATCCCGCCAGGGTGCTTGGCGTCCGGCTTCACTGCGATGCGCAGCCGGATGGAATGATGGTTCGCCAGATCCAGATCACTCAACGACACCGGCGAAATCTTCACACCATCCACATATGAGCCATCCGCGGTCACCCGCCAGCTCTTGAGCTTGCCATATTGGCTGCCCTTGAGCTTCCACCAGTCCGGCGTGTAGACGCCGCGCTTGTCGCCGAAATCACCCGGTGACATCCAGGTCCCGATCTCCGTACCGTTGACCGAAAGCGTGATGTCGCTGGGCCAATCCGCTGAAGTGCCTGGCACTTCCGAGCTTAGTTCAAGCGAAAATTCAACGGACTCGATCGTGCTTTGACTGAGCTTGGCATTGTTGGGAAATTGATATTCCAGATAGCCCCGGGTGAACCAGATCAGCCCTGCCTTCATCCGGTTCGGATCGAGGAACGTGTCCGGCACATCCAAAAGGCCAATGATTCCCTCGGTGGAACACAGGCCACATGGCGCTGAAACTTCGCAGCTTGTGTAAAGCCCAGGCGGCATGGCCACTTCGATTGTGTTCGAGAGCAATGGCCGGATGTCCTCCTTGAACATCACCATTACTTCGTCAAACATCGAATGGCAGATCTTCTGGCTACCCTTGCGGGCCTTCTGCGTTTCTGTCCGAATTAGTCCCGCATTCTCCAGGATCTGTATATTGGTCGAAACCGTGGACTGAGGGAGGGAAAGCCTGTTCGCAATGTCGTTGCCATTCATCGCTCCTTCCACATGGAGGAGCTTGAGGATCCTGACCCTGACCGGTGATGCGAGCCCCTTGAGCACTTCCATGTCTTCTTCGGGATCAACAACCAGAAAATTACGGCTCATGGGACTTTCGGGGATAAGCAGAACAAGTGCTGATCAATATCAGCTTTGTTGATACAATCAACACACGCTGTCAGTGCCATCAGCCCGCTCGAACCACTTGCAATCTGATCCGTCATTGTCTATGCAGACCCCGCGCCGCCAAGGCGCCAGCCGGTCCCGGCCTGCTGGGGAATAGTTCAATGGTAGAACTGCGGACTCTGACTCCGTCAATCTTGGTTCGAATCCAGGTTCCCCAGCCAAAAAATAATCAAGCGAATTCAGTGATTTAGATGGCGTGCACGTGTCGTACGTGTCCCTCTCTATGTGCCATCTGTGTGCCGCGTAATCCCCAGCGTTTCCGCGCCATTCTCGACAGTCCCGGCGAATCCGTGGCACATGAAATGGCACAAGCTGGGGTGAGGGAAGTCAAACAATGAAACTGCTGTCCATCGCTACAATCTGCCTGCTCACCTTGCCTGTTCTAGCCCAGGAACAGAGTGCTGTGCCGGAGATTGTTCAAGATCTAAACGATGCCGTGAACCCAAGGGCATCAGGGTCGGTTAGTTCGACATACCGGAACATGATTCACGACGGCGGCATGAGCAACCAAGCGCCGCCTCAATGGGGTATTGCGGTTAAAAACCAGGCGGGCGCAACGGTAGATGTGTTTGGTCAGGTACCTTATGCCGTAAAGGACGATGGTAGTTTGCTGGTGCCGGGCTTTGAACCTCCACCAAACACCTATCTGGAGCTTGTGCCCTCCAAAGAATGGACAAGTATAGCCGCAGCCATGATGACGTCGGCCGAGGAGGTCGATGAAACGTTCGCCCCTATTACTGCTCTGCCCGAGGTCGTTGGGAAAGCTACGGACTTCCTGGCTGAGAGGCTATGCACAATCAAGGCCAGGCCGTCGTCCATAACGCTGGTTCTCATGGTCGGGGCAAGTGGAAACATACTTTTCGCGGAAGCCAGCACCGATGCAGGTTCAGAAGTCACTTGGGACTTAGCTGGCGATGTTTGCGCTAGATATGGATTTACTTCCGGCCCAGCGCAGCAGTAGGCACAACGACCGGTTTGCAGTTGCTGGTTCGCAGGTGCGAACTAAGTGCAAACCTTTGATTTAGTTTCCACCATGGAAACAATCAAAAGCGTATTATCCTACAGGTACTTGGCCGGACTTCTTGAGTGGTTTGCAGGCTAGTTTGCATTTGAATTATTCAAACAGAGGAAAAAATCTCTGCGTGACACCCCAGCGGGTCCAGTCCCCTAAGGGTCGGAAAGAATTGATCCTCCCCCCGGGTCAATCGTCCGACAGTGCGAGATGCGCCCTGAGGGCTGCTGCAACAGCTGCCCCTGAGGTGAAAGGACCAACGACGTTGCCGCTCCTGCGATCCAAATCAATCACCAGCCAGTTGCCAAGTTCTTCGAGGACTGACGCCTTACCCAAATTCTGTTTGCAGTTGCCGCAGGTCACCTCGTCCGGATCGCCTTCGTCTGGCCAAGCGAGGACTGTGTTGCCGCAATGTAGACAGCGGAATTCCAGCTGCGCTTGCCTTGCTTCGTTGGACTGGGGAATGTCAGCAGAAAGCACCCTAGCGTCCACATGAAGGCAAGCGTCAATCAAGTGTGCGCCTTCGCGGCTATCCTCGAAGTGTTGCTGCTCTGCGGGTGTAAGCCTGCGCTTGCCTATGATGCGGTCAAAGCGCTTCAGATCACGCCAAAGGCCAGCGTGAGCGATAGACAGGTTGGACTTCTTATGACGGGGCAACATCAGGCTGCCCGCTTGCGTGCTTCACGCTCTGCAGCGCGGCGCTGTTGGCGGTTCATGGGCTGGGCGGCGATCTGTTGAGCAGGGGTGATCAACTCGCCCACTTCATCCCGCCAATGTGTCAGAACATGCTCCTGGACGCCATCAGCGTTGACCGTGAACAACTCAGCAGAACCGCCTACACCGTGCAGCTTGGCAAGGTCCGATCGCCAAGGGAATGGGAACTTCGTCAGACGTTGAGCTTCAATGAGCTTGGTTGCGAATTCCACGAGATCGAACGTCTCTGTGTTTGTGGGAGGCGTGAGGCCAACTGCACGAACGGCCGAGATATCCGGCATGGGCGCCACAGTGATGGGCTCTGGTAATTCATTCCAACCGAACTCGCCTGTTTCGGTACTCAAGAACCGCGCTACTGGCCCTTCTGCGGTCCACCCAGCCAAGTATAGGTCATACTTAGCATCTGGGCCGCAGATGGCCGGAATTACCTCATGGAGCGCGGCGCCGTTGTCGCTGATAATGCCGTCAACGCTGCCGATGTCTGTGAGTATCTGCTCGATATGGTCAAAGACGTTCAAGCCACCCCGAAAAGCTAGGAAGGCGTCCATGCCTTCCAACCGTCGCGTCTTGGGCGCGAACATTACCACTCGCCCGCTTCCGTCGTACCAAGCGGTGTCGCTGAAGATTGCAACCGATCGCTTGCGCAGCACGATATTAATCGCTGTCATTTTCATCACTCCAGATGTTGCTGAGACCACAGACTGCGCCTACCGGTGCGCCGAGTGGGTTGCCGGTAGCGAAGCCGGCTAGAGCACCGCCGAGGGCGCCCATAATTGGGTTCTGCGTTTGCGCTCCAATGCCGAAGCCGCCCAGACCAGCGCCAGCAAGACCGGCAAGCCCACCGCCGCCATTCTTCCCACCGAGGCTCGTCAGGCCATCGAGCCAGCCATGCTTGGTTCCTTGCGCTACCGATTGCTCTAAGACCTTGGCAAAGCCACTTTCGCCTACCCAGTCGCCGTTGTCATTGGCTGGCGTGCCCCCGAATGAACCTTGGAAAAGGCTGTTCAGATTGGCCTGGCCTATCTGGGCAAATCCACTCACCAGTTTGTCGAAGAACGCATCCATATCGTCCATGGGGCCATCGAACAGGCTGCCGAGGGTAGAGCCTAAGGTCTGCTCTAGCGACTGCGCTAGTTCCTGCGCTGCCTTCTCCTGCTCGGACATGGCAGCGGCGTGGGCCTTGGTCTGCTTGGCGGCTTTCTCAGCTGCGCCGCCTGCGCCTGCGGTCGCTTCTGCAGCTTCCGCGATGCGTTCCCTAGCGTTCTCGATTGTTTGCTGCTTTACCGCTCCAAACAGCTCGCCCATGGGATCACTAGCCGCGATGCCGTCGAGCGTTGCGCCAAGTTCCGCTGCACCGCCCCTCAGCCGCTCCATCGCTGCAGTGCCACCGATTTCAATCTCACCAAAGTCGATCGACTCGGGGTCGAACAATGTGATTGGAGGCATTTCGGCCATTGCGAGAAGCCCGTTTAGACCGTCAAACAGGCTGTTGAGCTTCTCCATCGAGGTCTTCACCAGCCACTCGATGCCTTTGACGAAGCCGTTTGCAGCTCCTTGGCCGGCAACGATGAAGGCGTCCGGTAGGGACATGACCCCGGCTTTGATGATCTCGAATGCCCCCTGGAATTCTTTGACCAGGAAGTTGCCGAGTTCGCGTGTCTGCCTTGTGAATATGTCCCATTCTTCCGCCCACCAGCCAGAGATGGCCTGGATCGCAGGTTGAAGAACTCCGTAGATGGCGCCGCCGATTACCTGCATTACCGCCTTGGCAGTGTCGCCGAACGTCACGGTAACGTCGCTAGCTTCATTGATTTCGTGGGTGAGGCCAGCGACCGCGAGTGCTGCGCCGCCTATGGCTACTGCTGCCGGCAGGAACCGGCCAGCCAATGATACAGCCTCAACTCCCACCGCCTTGATCGAGCCCTTCATGCCTCCTGGACCGTCGCCCAGCAACTGGATGACCTGCCCTCCTTGAGAGGCCATGATCTGAAACGGAGACGCCCCCATGGCGAACATCGTGCCGATGTCGTTGATCTGATAGGCGAGCCCCTGCATCTGGCCTTTGGTCAGGCGGATATTGTCATTCGCCGCGCCGGCTGCGATCGCTAGTGCCGCGCCGTTGGCTCTTGCCGCAGCTGTCGCCCGCTCGAAGTTGCCCTCGATCGCCGCAAGCGCGGTGTTGTATTGGTTTAGGTCGATGGCAGCTGCGTCATACAGGCGGCTAGCAATGGCCATCTCGCGATCGAGCGCCTGCTGTGCCCGAAACATCTTGTCGTTCCTGGCGAGCATGCGTTCGTAAGTGCCATTGAGGGTCCTTGTGCCCTTCTCGACACGATCGGTTGTCGCTGCCATTGCGCCCGCTGTGCGCGTGACATTGGCTTGACCGTCCGCAACCTTGTTCAGCGCCGCCGCTGCTTGTTCGGTGCCTTGCGTCGTTGCCGTGACAACGAGCGTCTTGACCACCTTGTCTCGCATTCCGCCTAAGCGCATGTCGTGCCTCCGTAGGAAAGTGGGTGGGAGCGGGCGGGGGACCATCCCGCTCCCCAGCGCTAGCCGGTCACCATGAACCCGGCCTGCGCAGCTGTTAGGCGACGTTGCCGAAGTCTCCGTATGTCAGTGCAAGTGGACGCTTGACTGCCAGCCCGATGCGCTCTTCGCAAAGTATCGCCACCATGTTGCGGACGAAGTAGTCAGCGTGTTCCGTTGAGACTTCGACGCGTGCCTGCCACCGATCGTAGATCGTTCCGGCCGCCTGAAAGGCGCCCACAAGGAACTTGTCGACGGTCATGGCCGGCGTTGCGACAACTGGAAGCCCGAACAACACCGGAGCGACGTTCTGGCCTGGAGCGCCGAGCAGGTAGTGCCCATCTGCGTCCTTGAGCAGTCGCATCCGCATCCAGTCCGCCGATGACACCACCACACCATCGGGCTCCAGATCGGTCAGTGCCGTCTGCAGGATTGCGAGACCGATGTTGTCGATCATGTTCGGGCTGGTGATAGTGATCGGCGGGGCAAACGCGGTCGCTTGTGTCACCATGCCGTTCAGGTTCTGGCCTGTTCCAGAACCGTAGAGCAGTTGCTCCTCTTCCTTGAGCTTCAGGCCGTACAGCAACTCGCTGTCAATAAGGCCACGAAGCTGGGGCGCATCATCAAGGATCTGGCGAGATGCCGGGATCCAGTGAGCAATCGTGCGGATGGGCGCGGTTTGCAGATCCAGCGCCATTTCGCTTTCGGGCTTCAGCGCGGCTTCAGCGACGGGAGCTGCTGCTCCTGGGCGGGTGACAAGGCGGGGATACTCAACGCTGCCGGTGGTGACGTTGATCACCGGTAGGAGGTTGCGGACGGTAAGCCGACGCTGGGGAAGCGTCACCAGGCCATCTCGGGTTGGATCAGTGAGAGCACCAGCCGAACTGCTGCCTGTGGTGATGGTCGCCTTGATCTGCATCTCGAAGCGGCCACGACCCTGGCGATCAGCGAAGCCTTTCAGTTCTGGGTTGTTGGTGAACTGCTTGCCGATGGTATCAGGCTCATAGGTACCTTCGCCGCCGCCGGTACGCGCCATCTTCTGGTGGATCTCGAGCAGTTCAGCTTCGTGCTGCTCCTGCTTCTGGCGCATGGCCTTAATTTCGTCGTTTGTGGCGCCAAGCTTTTCCAGCGTCTTGGCAGCATGATCGCCAAACTTGCGGGATAGGACCTCGATCGGGTTGGCTTGGTCATCCTTGGTGCGCATCGCGCTGTTGATGAGGTGGAGGGCAGCCGCTTGCACGGCCACAGGTTTGCGGTGGAAGGTCATTTGATGTCCTGTAGGTTGCGGGTTGCACGGTCGATCTGCGCCGCCAGCCGTGCTGCTGCGTCACTATCGAACTCGGATTCTTTGGAAAGGGCTTTCCAGCCGCCTGCGGCGACCAGCTGCGCTGCTTGTTTGGACAGTCCGCCTTGGCGCAAAATATCGACAATTTTGGACTGCAGCGACTTGATGGTTTCGGTTAGGGCTTCCCGATTGGCCGGGAAGGTCACGACACTGACCTCTTGGAGGTCGAGCTCGAGCAAATCGCGGATGCTGCCTGGAGTGACCTTCTTTTCACGATAGCCGATCGAGAAGGCGTCGACGTCGCCTGAGATCAGGTGCTCGTAGGCATCACGGCCGGAAGTCGTTTTGAGGTTGAGCCGGCCCTCGATGTAGAGGCCGCGGCCGTCTTCCTTCATCTTCTCCCACCGGCCAATCGGCCGATCGCCTTGATGCTGCCAGAGCATCTTGGGCATTGTGCCGCGGGCGGTATGCTCGGCAAGGCTCTGACTGAAAGCCCCCTTGATGACGCGCTCACTATACGCATCCACCACGTCCCAAACGCTGCCGTAGCCGGTGATCTTGCCGTCAGCTTCGGCTTTCACCTCGACTTGAGGGGCATCTGCGAATTTGATTGTGGATGTGGATTTGATGAACATGGGGCACCTTCGGACAGGTCAAAGCTTCGGGCCTAAACCCGTATTTAGCTTCGCGCTCGGTATGGTGGCCGATGCTCTCGAAGGTGCCTGGTTGCCGTGCGTCCCTGCCAGCAGGTGACGGATGCAAATCAGACAGCCCGATAATAAGCGCGGAGCGGGTTAACTGCAAGCGGGTTAATGTTTGCTGAGCTGTAGATGGTCGAGCGCACCAGCCCTGATGCCCTTGATCCCCAGTTGCAGGAGCGAAAGCGCATCGCCTTTGCCGAATGACCTCATGGCCTGGGCAGTGGCATAGGTGAGCATCCTGTCTAGGATCATCTCGATTGGCGCGTTCTGCTCCACCATCAACTCGGCTGCTCGAGTGATTACCAAGTCGCAATAGGCTTGCCGGTCCTTGTCGGCGATCGCGACGCGCTCGGCTTCAAGGGTGGTCTTTTTGGGCTTAGGTGTCATGGTCGTTTTTCCTGAATGTTACGGTTTATGAAGGCGCGATTACACCACCGGTCTAGGCTGATGGGAGCAGGGAGCTTTTAAGCCGCCCCCGGTCCGCTTTGCTGGTCCGACAACTGCCAGGACACCGCCGTGTGGAACGAGGCGATCTGGACCTCGATCTCTTCGCCAGTCGCGCCACGCCGCTGCATTTGAGCAAAGAGGCTTTGGACGGTAGAGCGCCACAGGTTCTCCCGGCCGCGTTCGGTCTTTCGCTCTTGAAGCAGCCTCGCCACCTTTGTGACCTTGGGTTGCCATAGCCGTGGAGCCCAGACCGCCACAGGGAAGCGGAGCACTAGGCTGTGTAATACTGGCGCCGGTGTAGGAAGGGTCTGCTTGCCTGCTGCTTGGGTAGCGATCTGCGCAGCCCCTTCTCCAACAGCATCGGTGAAGAGGTCTAATTGCTGGGGCTCGTGTTCCATCACGCCGCTCCCCCTGTGGTAGATCTATATGTGGCTCCAACACGGGACTGTAAAACCGTGACTTTGCGGCCCATAGGCTCTGAGGCGGGACTATGAGCGGAGCGACGGGTAATGGATGAAAACTCGTGGCTCTCTGGTGAGCCTATGCGGCTCTCAGATGGGACTAGCTTTTGTTTTTCGACTGTCCACCTGGTGAACTCCTTTGTCGGGACTTCACCTGTTCGATCATCCTTTTCGTCAGTTAGTAGCCACTCGCGGGCGAGGCGCTTTTGATGGAAGGTGCTAGCAGTCGCCACCTTCAGAAATCCGCGGGTGATCAGATCATCGAAGGCTCTGGCGACGGTATTGCGACCGACCTTGAGGCACTCGGACGCTTCACGGGTACCCAAGCCAATGTTGCCATTGTTGGTGCCGTTGTAGCGCTGCCGAAGCTCCACATAGAGGGCGCGAGCGACGGGATCGAGATCCCGCCACGCTGCTGTTTTTAAGATCCAGTGTTCGATCTTTATGAACTTGGGGCCACGATCCTTTGAGCCGCCAGGCTGGTATCTGTCCTTACCCACGGTTCATCTCCTCAATGCGGAGGCGCTTGGCCGCGACCATGGCTTTGACTGCGCAGTTGAAGGGGAGGCCGAAGCTCTCCCGCAACAGCTTGGTGTGCGGTTGGGGTGCCACGTCGAGGTGATCAGCCAGCCAGCGGGCCGCTGTGTCGATCCGTTGGGCCATATCGGTATCAATCTCGATCACGGCGCTGCCCTCCTGTGGAGCAGGACATGATGCTTGCGACATAACCAGCGAACCTGCAGCGGCCGGTCGTAGCGATCATGGTGCGCGTCGATGTTGCGATCTGAGCCGCACACCTCACAAGGCTGGCGGGTCAGCTTGCCTTTGCGCAGCGCGACCCAAACCGCGATGTGCGCTGCATACTTCACCGGGAAGCGCCGGCGCCATTGTTGCTGACGGGTGATCTGGTCATCAGTCATGGTCTAGGGTCTCCAGATAGTCACCGACGAGACCGACGAGCCGCTCATGCTGCTGACGGTGCCAGCGGGCGCGGTACATGCGGAACATTTGCCATTGAGCTAGGAAAAGCCTCATTGCGCTGTCTCCCCTTCGAAGTGGGCCTGCAGCTTGCGGCGACTAGCGCACCACTGATTTCCAATTTTCCGGGCGGGGATCACACCGCGTTCAAGCAGGTGGAAGGTGGCGCGTTTGGTCTTGCCGATGGCAGCGGCGATTGAGGCAGCGCCCCAGATTAGATCGAGGGTTTCTGGTTCAGGCTGGGTCATTATCCCACCCTTCCTTGACTTGATTGAGCAGCTCGTTCACCAGCGTCAGCCGGTCTCCGATGGTGCCGATCAGCCGCATCATGGCTTCGCTGTGGACCGGTCCGCTTATTGCCTCGCATGCCATTTCTGCGGCGTCGGACAGGTGGCGAGCTTCGCAAAGCAGGTCGATGGTATCGATCAGTTTCGACTTAAGCCGGGTCATTTTGCACCCCGCAGCGCTAGAGCGCGGGCATGTGCCTTGCTACCCCGGTCGAAAGTTATGTGCTCTATCTGGTTCTCGCGTTCCAAGCCCCAGCCAGCCCAAAGGCCGGTGACGGTTGGATCCATGACCATTGCCGCTACCTTCAACGATGCGGCAGCGCTCTCAAAAGCTTTGTCTGGTGGAAGTGCCGGGGCATTGTCGGCATTTTCAAGCCAGATGTATCCGCCTATGCCGACCATGGCGTGAAACTGGTCACCGAAGGCGACTTCGAGCGCCTCGGACAACTCGCGCATAAGGCGCACCACCTTGTTGGTGGGCAGTTCGCTTGCGTCACCAGTCGCGCTGGTGCTAGTGTTCTGCACGTTCATTGATCTGTTCCTTTTGCGGGGATGGGGTCGTGACTTGGCTCGGCGGGATTGCACTCCCAGCCGGGCCTTTTGCTTTCATGGCCGCGCGAATGGCGCGGACAATCTCAGAGTTTTGTGAGCTAGCGTTCTCTCGAGCCTGCGTTTCAAGAAACGTCTTGGTGTCGAGTGGTAGTCGTACACGTAGCCCAACGGTGGTCTTGCTCATCGGTTATTAACCCTGCTACAAATCACTGGTGTCACAGTGACGCCTTATAGGGCACTGTGACAGCATCGTTGTCAATAGGGGGAAGTCACTGTGACTGATCGGCGTCAAAGCTTTGGGGAAAACGAGACGCCAGTGCGTGAGCAGGACAAGGTAATGCTCCGACTGCCGGACGGGATGCGCGATCAGCTAAAGTCCGCTGCTACTACAAACAATCGATCTATGAATGCCGAGATCGTTGCTCGCCTTGACCAAAGCTTGAGTGGGGCGACAGTTGTGCTGCCCACGGAAATGCGCAGAAGAGTTGAGGCCGCTGCAAAGAAGAACAGCCGCGACTTTGCAGGGGAGCTTTGGCAGGCTTTAGAGAAGGCTTACCCGGCGCCAAAAAGTCGAGACGAGCAGCTTGGCGTTATAAACTGGCTCATCGCTGCAGCTGACGAGGAGGCAGAGCCTGGGGCCAAGCAGAAGATGCTGAATTTCGCCGAGGAACTGAGGGCGAAGCTCCCACCGGAAGAGGCTTAGCAATGTCAGTGCGCAAACGCATATGGACGAGCAAGGGCGTTGAGAAGTCCGGCTGGCAAGCGGACTATTTCGACAGCGAGGGCGTGCGCCGGCGCAAGATGTTTGATCGTAAGAAAGACGCAGATGCGTTCCTGCTGAGCGCCAAGAGCGAGGTGCGCGACGGGCTGCACGTTCCTGACAGCGCCACCATCACGGTTGCGGACGCTGGCAAGCAGTGGCTCAAGTCCGGCGCCGCGGCCGATCTAGAGCGAACGACCATTGACCAGCGCAAGCAGCACCTGAACCTTCACATCATCCCCTTCATCGGCCAGGACAAGCTCAACAAGATAACCGTGCCTAGCGTCAGGGCTTTCCAGGACAACTTGCGCGACAATGGCCGCAGCGCTGCCATGATCAAACGGGTGACGGTTTCGCTGGGCTCGATCCTTGCCGATGCTCAGTTACGCGGCCAGGCAGTCCGCAATCCAGTGCATGAAATGTCCCGCGCTAAGTCCAGCCGAGCAAAGGTGGAAAAGCGCCAGAGTAAGCGCTTGGAAGTCGGGGTCGATATACCCACTAATGACGAGGTGCGGGCCATAATAACGGCTGCCGAGGGCAGGTGGCGCCCGTTCCTGATCACGGCCATCTTTACCGGCCTTCGGGCCTCAGAGTTGCGAGGTCTGCGCTGGTCAGATGTGGATCTCGTCAAAGCCATGCTGCATGTTCGCCAGCGTGCCGACAAGTATCACGCCATAGGCATGCCAAAGACCGACGCTGGGCAGCGCAAGGTGCCACTGACGCCGATGGTCGTGAACACGCTCAAAGAATGGAAGCTGGCTTGCCCCAAGGGTGAACTCGATCTTGTGTTCCCGACTGGCGCAGGCAAGGTCGAGGGGCTGAGCAACATCATCACTCGCGGCTTCCTGCCTATCCAGATCAGGGCAGGGGTCGTGATCGGGCAGGGCGATGATGCCAAGGCCAAATATTCGGGCCTCCATGCCCTGCGCCATTGGTTTGCGTCCTGGTGCATCAATCGCAAGTCAGACGGCGGGTTGGAGCTAACTGCCAAAGCCGTTCAAGAGCGCATGGGGCACTCCAACATAGCTGTGACCATGGACACCTACAGCCACATGTTCCCGGCCGTGGACGAACAGGCGGCGCTTGCTGCGGCTGATCGGGCGTTCTTTGGCACATAGACGGCACATGGAGCCAAGAAACCCAGCATTTCTGCGGGTTATAGGCGGGCTCTGACTCCGTCAATCTTGGTTCGAATCCAGGTTCCCCAGCCAAATTCTTAAGCGGCTCGCAGTTTCAGAACGTCTGAACATCCCTCTGATTGGAACCAAGTTGCAGACCAAAGCACTGCTCTGGTAACAACGCGGCATGACTGATCTTGACCCATACAGCGTCTTGCAAGTGCCCCGCGACGCCAATGCTGCGGACATCAAGGCTGCCTACCGGCAATCTGTTCGTATTGCTCATCCTGACCGGGGTGGCGACGCAGACGACTTTATTGCTGTAGTCCGTGCTTTCGGCGTTCTGTCTGATCCTGTCGCAAAGCGCCTGTTTGACGAGACTGGCCAAATCGATGAGGACGGTGTCCGAGACTATCGCCAGGAGGTCACGGTCATTCTCGCAGACATGTTTGACACAGCCGTAAGCACCGCTTTGGGATTGGCTCTACCACTGCAAAGCGTCAACTTCGTTGAGCAGATGACAACTGTTGTGCAGACACAGATTGTGGATGCCGACGAAAAGCGCACCAAATCGGATGCGGAGATCAAGGCTCTGGAGGGTTTGCGAGCGCGCATAAAGCGCCGCGATGGTGCGGCAAATCTCTTTGTGGAGCGGCTTAACGAGCAGATTAAGAATAAGGTCCAGGCGCACCGTGTCTCGCTTCACCGTCTGTCCCTGCTGGAAACAGCGGCGGCGGAATTGGCCAACTACGACTCGGAAGTCGAGCTTTTTTCAGCTCTCGACATAGCCTGATACAGGCGCATGCTTGAAGATTGGCCGCAGAAAACAAGAATGCCGGGCTGTTAAGCCCGGCACCTATTGATTTCATTAAAGCTTAGTTACTTGCTGCGTTCGCGTCGGCCCAGCTCTTGACGAGCTCGTCATAGTTGACGGTGATCGGCTGTTCCTTTTCCTCGGCAATAGCGAGTTGGGGAGCAACATTGCCCTTGGCGACGGCGTCAGCGTTCCAGTAGGCGAGGTCGTGCTCTTCAGCGAGCTTCGGGCCGATTTCACCCTGCACGCCGGCACGCTCCAGGCGTTCCATGACGCTTTCCTGCTCGGCGCAGAGGGAGTCCATTGCTTCCTGCGCAGTTTTGGCGCCTGACGAGGCGTCCCCGATTGCCTGCCACCATAGCTGTGCCAGCTTGGGATAGTCAGGAACGTTGGTGCCGGTAGGCGACCACTGCACGCGTGCCGGCGAGCGGTAGAACTCGATCAGACCACCCAATTCAGGCGCGCGGTCAGTAAAGCTCTGGTGCCGGATCGTCGACTCACGCGCAAAGGTCAGCCCCACATGGGACTTCTTGACGTCGACTGTCATCGAGGTCACGAACTGCGCATAGAGCCAAGCAGCCTGGGCGCGGTCTACCGGGGTAGACTTTAGCAGCGTCCAGCTGCCCACGTCCTGATAGCCGAGCTTCATGCCTTCTTGCCAGTAAACGCCATGTGGCGAGGGAGCCATGCGCCATTTGGGCGTGCCATCCTCATTCATGACCGGCAGTCCTTCCTTCACCATGTCGGCGGTGAAAGCGGTATACCAGAAAATCTGCTGGGCAACCGCCCCCTGGGCTGGCACAGGGCCGGATTCAGAGAAGGTCATGCCGGCAGCTTCTGGCGGTGCATAGTCCTTCAGCCAGTCGATAGCTTTCTGGATCGCATAGACCGAGGCTGGGCCATTAGTATCCCCGCCGCGAGCTACGCACGAGCCAACTGGACGGGAGTTCTCGTCAACCCTAATGCCCCATTCGTCGACCGGCAGCCCATTGGGAAGGCCTTTGTCGCCGTTGCCGGCCATCGATAGCCATGCATCGGTGAAACGCCAGCCGAGCGAAGGATCCTTTTTGCCATAGTCCATGTGGCCATAAACAGCCTGGCCATCGATTTCGCGGCCTGTGAAGAACTTGGCGATGTCCTCATAGGCGCTCCAGTTAACTGGCACACCCAGGTCGTAGCCGTACTCGGCCTTGAAGTCTTCCTGGTTCTTGGGGTCGTTGAACCAATCATACCGGAACCAATAAAGGTTTGCGAACTGCTGGTCGGGCAGCTGGTACAACTCGCCATCAGGAGCGGTGGTGAACGAGGTACCGATGAAGTCATCGATGCCGATGTTGGGGTTGGTCACGGCAGCGCCCTCGCCAGCCATCCAATCTGTCAGGCTGCGGGCCTGCTGGTAACGCCAATGGGTGCCGATCAGATCGGAGTCGTTGACATAGGCGTCGTAGATGTTTTCGCCGGATTGCATTTGGGTCTGCAGCTTTTCAACAACGTCGCCTTCACCGATCAGGTCGTGCGTTACCTTGATGCCGGTGAGGGCGGTGAACGCCGGTGCAAGCACCTTGGACTCATATTCGTGCGTGGTGATGGTTTCGGAAACCACCTTGATATCCATGCCAACATAAGGGGCAGCAGCGTCCATGAACCACTTCAGTTCGGCTTCCTGATCAGCCCGGCTTAGCGCAGACATGTCGCCAATTTCGGCGTCGAGGAACTTCATTCCTTCTTCCATGCTTTGCGCCCAAGCGGGGCTTGCGGCGATAAGCGCAACAAGCGCCACCGTCGATTTGAGTAGGTGCCTTCGCATTCGTAAAATCCTCCCTTGGATTTGTTTGCGACACCGGTGAGGGCGGTTTACCGCTTTCCCATCCGGCCTAAACTCTCCCTAGACAAAGCGGAAAACGCACACTGCGTAAGCCACCGATAGGGCGAGACTCCACCACAGCTCGGGCCCAACCAGCCCCAGCCATGCAAGATTGATAAACGCGCTGCCGAGCAGCGAGATAAAGAGGCGATCACCGCGCGTTGTCTCAAAGCGCAGGATGCCTACGCGTGGGCTGCCGCCCGGTACGCGCCACTCCCATAAACCCATCCCGACGAGCAGAGCCGCGATGGTGCCGAAGAACGCTGCTGTCGGCCAAGTCCACGCCATCCATGAAAAGTCCACAGGCTCCTCCTCAGACGCGGCCCAGGGCAAAGCCCTTGGCGATGTAGTTGCGCACGAAATAGATGACCAGTGCTCCAGGAATGATGGTCAGCACACCTGCGGCCGCCAGCACGCCCCAGTCCATGCCGGACGCCGATACCGTGCGGGTCATGATGGCCGAGATCGGCTTTGCTGCAGTTGTTGTGAGGGTTCGCGCCAGCAGCAGTTCGACCCAGGAGAACATGAAGCAGAAGAACGCGGCGACACCAATGCCCGAGGCAATCAGCGGCATGAAGATACGCAGAAAAAACCGGGGAAACGAATAGCCGTCGATATACGCCGTTTCATCGATTTCCTTGGGAACGCCACTCATGAAGCCTTCCAAGATCCACACCGCCAGCGGCACGTTGAACAAGCAATGCGCCAGAGCCACCGCTATATGTGTGTCGATCAGCCCAAACGCCGAGTAGAGCTGGAAGAAGGGCAGCGCAAACACCGCTGGCGGCGCCATGCGATTGGTCAGCAGCCAGAAGAACAGGTGCTTGTCGCCCAGAAATCGGTAGCGGGAGAAGGCATAAGCTGCAGGCAACGCCACTGCGAGCGAGATGATGGTGTTGAGCACCACATAGATGATTGAATTGATGTAGCCAGAGTACCAGCTTGGGTCCGTGAAGATAACGGTATAATTCCGCAGCGTGAAATTGGTCGGCCACAAGGTAAAGGCGCTGGTGATCTCCTGGTTGGTCTTGAAGCTCATATTGACCAGCCAATAGATCGGCAGGAGCAGGAAGATGATGTAAAGCGTCGGCACCAGCCAGCCGAGCTTTAGTTCGCGGCGCGCCCGGTTTATCGCGGCAGCAGGGGCAGTGGTCCGCGCTTGCACACCTATGGAGCCAGCTGTCAGATCGCGATCGGTCATGACCCGTTCCCTTGTCCGTAATTCGTCATGACGGTGTAAAACACCCAGCTTAGCAGCAGCACGATGAGGAAATAGATCAGCGACATGGCGGCGGCCGGCCCGACATCGAACTGCCCAATAGCCATCTTGACCAGATCGATCGAAAGGAACGTCGTCTCGTTGCCAGGTCCACCGCCAGTCACGACAAACGGCTCAGTGTAGATCATGAAGCTGTCCATGAACCGCAGCAGCACCGCAATCAGCAGCACGCGCTGCATCTTGGGCAGTTGGATGAAGCGGAACACGCTCCAGCGTGAGGCACCATCGATCCGCGCTGCCTGATAATAAGCATCGGGAATTGACACCAGGCCCGCATAACAGAGCAACACGACAAGGCTGGTCCAATGCCACACATCCATCACGATGATGGTCGCCCAGGCGTCAAAGGAGTCCTGCACGTAATTGTAGTCAACGCCCAGGCTTGCCAGCCCACGTCCGAGCAGCCCGATGTCGACGCGGCCGAACACCTGCCAGATGGTCCCAACCACATTCCACGGGATTAGCAGCGGCAAGGCCATCAGCACGAGGCAAACCGGTACACCCCAGCCGCGCTTGGGCATGTTCAGCGCGATGATAATTCCAAGGGGAATCTCGATCGCCAAGATGATGCCCGAGAACATCAGATTGCGGCCGAGCGCTGCCCAAAACCGGTCCGAATGCAGCGTATCGTCGAACCAGTCCAGCCCAGCCCAGAAAAATTGGTTGTTGCCGAACGTATCCTGCACCGAATAGTTGACGACCGTCATCAAGGGGATGATGGCCGAGAACGCGACCAGCACCAGGACGGGCAACACCAAAAACCAGGCTTTGTTGTTCCAGGTTCTTTCCATCGCTTACCCCTCCAGCGCCTGCCGCCAAGAGTCGGCGTAGATGTTGATCCCCTTGGGATCGAAAGTCACACGCGGCTCAGCTGGAATCTCGGCATGCTCCGGCACAATGGCCGCAACATCGCTGCCTTCCACCGTGCCGCGCAGGATACGGTGGCGCCCGATATCCTCGACGGTCCGGACGTTTATCGGCATTCCTTCACGCCCAACCCGCACATATTCTGGACGGATGCCGAGCTCGACCCTGTTTGCGCTGCCGACCTGTGTGCTTCCAGGTAGGGCGATGTGCTGGGAACCCAGATGGGCAGTCGCGCCGTCAAGCTTGATTGGCAGTACGTTCATGCCTGGCGAGCCGATAAAGTAACCCACGAATGTATGGCTCGGCCGCTCGAAGAGTTCAGCCGGGGTACCGATCTGTACAATTTGCCCTTCAAACATGACCACCACGCTGTCAGCAAAGGTCAAGGCTTCGGTCTGATCGTGAGTGACATAGACCATCGTGTAGCCAAACCGCCGGTGCAGCTCCTTGAGCTGGCTGCGCAGCATCCACTTCATGTGCGGGTCGATCACCGTTAGCGGTTCATCGAACAGAATGGCGTTTACGTCCTGGCGCACCAGCCCGCGGCCCAAGGAAATCTTCTGTTTCTGATCGGCCGTGAGACCTCGCGCCCGCTTGTGCGCTCGGTCCGCCAAACCGATGATGGCAAGTGTCTCATTGACGCGCCGTTCGATATCCGCCTCGGCAACGCCTCGGTTCCGCAAAGGGAAAGCCAGATTGTCGTAAACCGACATGGTGTCGTAGATCACCGGAAACTGGAAAACCTGCGCGATGTTGCGTCGCTCTGTTGGAAGGTCCGTTACGTCCTTGCCGCCAAACAGCACCCGGCCACGCGACGGCGCGACGAGCCCGGAGATGATGTTGAGAAGGCTTGTTTTGCCACACCCCGAGGGTCCTAGCAGCGCATAAGCCCCACCGTCGGCAAAGCCGTGGTGCACTTCCTTGAGCGCAAAATCCTCGTCCTTGACCGGATTTGGCAAGTAGGAGTGGCGGATTTGATCGAGGTCGATGCGTGACATGTCGCGTCCTATGCCGCCTGAGCCGGGACATGGCCAACAGCCCGTCCAGCACCGTCAAAGACCAGCAGCAGCCGTGGGTCGAGAAACACCTCGATTTGCTGACCAACGGCAAAGTTCTGCACGCCTGGCGTCAGCATAATCCAGTCCGCGTTGCCGAACCGCATATGCACGAAGCTCTCTGAACCGGTGATTTCAAGCGCGCTCACCTCGGCGGAGAGCGCGGCGGCATCCGGACTCGATCGGCTGAGCGATAAGTGGTGTGGCTGGAAGGCAATTGTATATTCGCCGTCCGGCGTGCTACTCGCTGAAGCTGGCACCGGAATGGCGAGCTGCTCGCTGAGCATGAACTGCGCACTGCTCTTGCGGGCTAGTATCGAGTTGAGCGGCGGGTCCGAGAAGGTACGTGCCGTGACTAGATCGTTGGGCCGGCGGAACACATCGATGGTTTTGCCGAATTGGGTTATCCGGCCTTCCGATAAGGTCGCCGTGTTGCCGCCCAGCAGCAATGCTTCGGACGGCTCCGTAGTGGCATAGACGAATATGGTGCCGCTCTCTGCAAAAATGCGAGGCAACTCGGCGCGAAGTTCCTCACGGAGCTTGTAGTCGAGATTGGCCAAAGGCTCATCCAGCAGCACCAGCCCGGCGTTCTTGACAATGGCACGCGCCAACGCCGTACGCTGCTGTTGCCCGCCTGACAGATTGAGCGGCATCCGATCAAGGTATGGTGTCAGCTTCATCAATGCCGCTGCGCGCTGCACTGCCTCATCGATCGCCTTGCGATTAGCTCCCGCCACGCGCATGGGGGAAGCAATGTTCTCGTAGACACTCATCGTTGGATAGTTGATGAACTGCTGGAACACCATGGCTACGTCGCGCTTCTGCGGCGATACCCCGGTCACATCGAAACCGTCGACATGAATGGTGCCGCTCGTTGGCCGATCGAGCCCGGCCATGATGCGCATAAGGCTGGTTTTGCCTGAAAGCGTGGGTCCCAACAGGACGTTGAGCGTACCGCGTTCGAGCTTAAGCGAAATATCGCTTAGATGCTGGTCAGCTCCGGCAAGCTTGCTGATGTTGCGAAGCTCCAGCATCGCTCCTCCTACCGTGCTACAAACTGCGTAGATGTGAACGACCGTTCCGAGAATTCGTCCAGCTGAATATCTAGCAAAAGCGTGCTGGCATAGAGCTTCCGGGCTATGTAACGAGCACGCTCGAATGTCATTCTGTCCTCCAAATTCTTGCGCCACTTTGCGGTCTTCAAGAACACTGGAACGTTAGTGCGAAAGGAAAACGAATGTCAATCGAAGAAAAAACGCGCTTTTCACGAACTTGGCGCTTTACGTCTTTGAAGTAGTTTCAATCAGGCGAACCGCGGCCTCTTCGCAGATGCTCCGAATTGAGGATAAGGTGCACCTATCGGTTACAAACGTGTCTACTTGCGAAAGGTGGGCAATGCGTACAGGCGCGGTCCGCTCGAACTTGGTAGAGTCAGAAACGAGAATGACGTGGCGGGCATTTGCGATAATGGCTTGGGCTACCCTGACTTCACGGTAGTCGAAGTCCAGTAAGGCGCCGTCTTCATCGATCGCCGATGCACCGATCACTGCATAATCCACCTTGAACTGCTTGATGAAATCAACGGCAGCATCACCCACGACACCGCCATCTGACCCACGAACGACGCCGCCGGCAATAACGACCTCGATACCAGGATAAACACGTAACCTATTGGCTACATTGATATTGTTGGTAATCACCATCAACCCGGAATGATCGATCAGTCCCTGGCCGACTGCCTCGGTGGTCGTGCCGATATTGATGAACAGCGACGCATTGGACGGGATAAGTGCGGCTGTCGCTTCCCCGATCGCAGTCTTTTCGCTGGCGGCAATCCGCCGTCGCGCTTCATACTCCATATTCTCGACACCCGAGGGGAACAACGCCCCGCCATGTGTCCGCTTGAGCGTCCCTAAATTACAAAGATCATTGAGGTCCTTGCGCACGGTCTGAGCGGTAATGCCAAACCGTGAAGCCAGCGCATCTACCGTGACATGCCCTTGCTGCTTGGCAATTTCGACAATCTGCGCGTGACGTTCCCTGGAGTTCAAGATGCTTGGTGCCCACTTGGTATTGGAACCCGTAGCCTATGTCACGCATGCCCTCTGCCACAACTCCCGCTTTCGTTTGCCCGCGATTTTTTGGCAAAACGAAAACTGGCGGTCTTGAGCTGCTTGCACGCAGATCGACCCGCAATCCCACTGCTTAGAACCCCTCATGAGCATACCATTGCGCTCAACGGTTCCTTGCAGTACCTTCGATCCTGACACACAATAACAGTGCGTCGGGCGCGATCCGGTGAGCCGGTTTACGCGACCGCGTACGTCAGGAGCCTATAGTGACCGATTCCGATCGGTCCGCTGCCGTAATCTCGTCTGCGGACGAGCCGGCGATCCGTGCCGCGCCGGAACCAGTTCCGGTGGGGAGAGCAGGGGAGATTGTGCCCGTGCTCCAGCCGGAGAAGCGGACTTTACCCGCCCTCAATCCACGCAAGCATCGCGGCCCTATCTACGCCGCGCTTGATTTAGGTACCAATAACTGCCGCCTCCTTATCGCCCGCCCGCATGATCATGGCTTCCGGGTTCTGGATGGTTTCACCCGCATAGTGCGTTTGGGCGAGGGCGTCTCCGTTACCGGGCGCTTGGGCGATGCCGCAATGGAACGCACGATGGAAGCACTGCGGCACTGCCGTAACAAGCTGCGCGAGCATCAGCCGGCGCGCATGCGCCTCATTGCAACCGAAGCTTGCCGCGCAGCCGAGAATGGCCCTGCTTTTCTTCAACGCGTCAAAGATGAACTCGGCATTGAGCTCGAAATTGTCGACCGCCGTACGGAGGCCGAACTTGCCGTGACCGGCTGCGCCGATCTGATCGAAGGTACCGCCGCTGGAGCCTTGATGTTCGACATCGGCGGTGGCTCGTCCGAGCTGGCATGGCTGGATTTCCGGGGCGGCCGTCCCAAGTCCCAAGGCCGCATGTCGGCCTCGATCCGCTCCTGGCAGTCTCTGCCGGTCGGCGTTGTTTCGATTGCCGAACGTTTTGGCGGAATAAACGTGACGCCGCAGGTGTTCGAAGCGATGGTTTCCTTTGTTTCGGAGCATCTGCGCCAGTTTCGCGGCCGCGAAAAGCTGCGTCAGATGATCGCCAATCATCCTGTGCACCTCATTGGTACCTCAGGCACGGTAACGACGTTGGCAGGCTTGCATTTGGGGCTCGAGCGCTACGAGCGTCAAAAAGTCGATGGTCTTTGGATGCGGCGCGCGGAAGTCGATGAGACCATGAAGGTTCTGCTCGGCATGCCGTTCGAGCGCCGCGTCGCCCATCCTTGCATCGGCCGCGACCGGGCCGATCTGGTACTGCCCGGCTGCGCAATATTTGAAGCAATCCGGCGCGAATGGCCAACCGAGCGCGTGCGGGTCGCTGATCGTGGGCTGCGCGAGGGCATCCTCATTTCGCTTATGGACGCTGACCGCACCTCATCTCGCACATCGCGTTATCCACGGAGAAACAACAATGGTGGATAAGGCACTTGGAACTGGCGGGCGCAAGTCCGACAAGGACCTCAAGATCCGCGTCAAATCGGCCAAGGGCCGCAAGGTCTCCTCCACCAAGTGGCTGGAGCGTCAGCTCAACGATCCCTATGTGGCGCGTGCCCGCGCTGAAGGCTACCGCTCGCGTGCGGCCTTCAAGATCAAGGAGATGGACGAGAAACATAAGCTCTTCCACAAGGGAACGCGCGTCGTGGATCTAGGCGCTGCGCCCGGCGGTTGGAGCCAAGTCGCGGCCAAGGCGGTGGGTTCGACCGATGCCAACCCGCTGGTCGTTGGGATCGACTATCTCGAAATGGACCCAATTCCAGGCGTGGTCCTGCTCAAGAAGGACTTCACCGACGACGATGCGCCACAAATGCTGATCGACGCCATGGGGGGCAAGAAGGCCGATCTGGTGATGTCCGACATGGCTTGGCCGACCACTGGCCACCGGCCGACTGACCATCTACGCATCGTTCAGCTCATCGAGATTGCCGCAGCTTTCGCACTGGATGTCTTAGCGCCCAATGGCACATTTGTCGCCAAGGTCTTCCAAGGCGGCACGGAACACGAGCTTTTGCATATGCTGAAGCGGCATTTCCGCACCACGTTCCACGCTAAGCCACCCGCCAGCCGGTCTGACTCTGCGGAGGCCTATTTGATCGCGAAGGGCTTTAAAGGGCACAATGACACGGTGCCCGGCGAGGGCGAATACGACCGCTAGGTGGCATTTCCTAGTGGTCGCCTGGGCCTGAGGTAAGCTGGTGCCCGGCGTTCCGTGGTAGACGCATAAACATTGCGGTCGAGATTAAACACACGACGGCAAGGATAATGAACGCTGTGTGGAAGTCTGCCAACGTGATTTCTCCGCCCCTTAAGGCGGTACTGGCCTCCAGCATTCCACCACCGAGCGCAACGCCAAGCGCGATCGACATCTGAATCGAAACTTGGCCTATTACATTGGCCTGGCCAGCGTCTTTGTCTTCAATATCGGCAAAAACGAAAGCGCCGCTGCCGGTCCAGAACACCGACTGCCAGAAACCAACGAAAACCAGAACGCTGATGATGACCGGTAGAGCCGTTTCCGGCGTGTAAAGGCCCATCGCGAACAGCCCACCGGATGAAACCGCAGTGGCAACGACAAGCGCCATCCGGAAACCCATTTTGACGAAGATGCCGTTCGCCACGAACTTGGCGATGATAGCGCCCACCGCCCCGGCAAAGGTGATCATCCCTGATTCAAACGGCGTATAGCCAAAGCTGAGTTGCAGCATAAGCGGGAACAGGAATGGTATAGCCCCCTGTCCAAGGCGGAAAAAGGTGCCTGCCACGACAGCGCTGCGGAAGAACGGGAAGCGCAGTAGGCGTAAGTCGAACAGGGGATTGTCCGTTGCAAGCGCATGGCGGGCGTAGAGATAGGCCAGCGCGATGCCGATCACGGTGGCAAGGACACCGACCATTGGCGGCAGGGCAGGGAGGCTTATAACCGACGTGCCAAAGGCAAAAAGGGCAAAGGCCGGTCCTGCCAAGGCAAAGCCCTTGAGATCGATGGCCCGCGGCTCGTTACGCATGGTCTCGGGCAGGAAGCGGCTGACCAGCAGGATACCGATGATGCCGATGGGTACGTTGATCAGGAAAATCCAATGCCAGCTAAAGAACGTCGTCAGGAACCCGCCAAAGGGCGGCCCCACGATCGGACCGATCAACCCTGGGATAGTCAGCCAGGCCATGGCGTTCACCAGATCGTGCCGCGGCGTCGAGCGTACGAGCACCAGGCGGGCAACCGGAGTCATCAGCGCACCGCCCATGCCCTGTAGGAACCGCGCACCCACGAATGCGCCCAGCGAGTTGGCAAATGCACAGGCGATGGAGCCCAGCACGAACACGGCCATAGCCGCCCGGAACACGTTGCGCGCGCCGAAGCGGTCGGCCATCCAACTCGAGATCGGAATAAAGATTGCCAGCGCGACAAGGTAGGCCGTCAGCGCCAGCTTGAGCGAGATCGGGTCCGTACCGATATCGGCCGCGATGGCAGCAAGTGACGTGGCAATGACGGTGGAGTCCATGTTTTCCATGAACAGGGCAGTGGCCAGGATGAGTGGGGTAATACGCGACAAGCTCTGTTCGCCGGGGTTGAGTCCCGGTCACTCCCTTTGCATTTGGACGGCCCGGTGCCCGGAGATATCCGAACCCGCATCGGCAGGAAGACGTAGATAGACCAGGCCTGCCAGTGCGCTGAGCCCGCCAACGACGAAGAACGCCGTCTGGAAATCGATGATCGAGAGTTCCGCACCGCGCCAGCGCGTGCTGATCTCCAACAGTCCACCGGCAACAGCAACGCCAAAGGCAATGCTGAGTTGCTGCCCCACGGCAACGATCGCTGTTGCTTGGCTCGCCTCCTCATCGGCGACATCGGCATAACCCATGGCGTTCGAGCCGGTGAAGACGATCGAGCGCAGCACGCCCCCGGCCAGCAGCGCCGCCATGATGTAAGCGACCGGCGTCTGCGCATCGAAAAAGCCCTGCACTCCGATAAGCAGCCCCCCGAAGATGGCGCTGAACCCGAGCACGCGCGGAAAACCGAACCGCAGAAACAATCGCTCGGACAGAAATTTGCTCGCGATAGCACCGATAGCCGAAACAAAGGTGATGGCGCCGGACTGAAACGGGCTGAGGCCGAAGCCCAGCTGCAAAGTTAGCGGCAATAGAAACGGCACCGCACCGACCCCGATCCTGAACACCGACCCGCCGACGATCGATGCGCGGAAAAGCCCATGCCGAAACAATTCCGGGTCGAGCAGCGGAAATTTTGTGCGTTTCGCGTGCAGCAAATAGAGAATGCCAGAAGTGACACCAATCGCGAGCGTCAGATACCCATAGATGAGTGGCAGGGCGGGCAGGCTGACCACGGAAAGCCCGAATACCGTTCCCGAAAACGCCACCGCGGCAAGGATGAACCCGATCACATCGATCGGCCGCGGATTCCGCTCATCTGGCACCTTGAGGAAAATTCCGGCCAGGATGATGCCGGCGATTCCTATGGGGATGTTGATCCAGAAGATCCAATGCCAGCTCAGATACGTCGTCAAAAACCCACCGATCAGTGGTCCCGTCAGCGGCCCGAGCAGCCCCGGCACGGTCAGCCATGCCATGGCCGAAACCAGCTCGGTCCGGGGCGTGGATCGCACCAGCAACAGACGTCCAACGGGGGTCATCATGGACGACCCTATGCCTTGGAAGAACCGTGATCCAACAAAGGTTTCGAGCGAATAGGAGAACGAACAGGCGAGTGAGCCGAGCATGAAAACGAAGATGGCCAGCCGGAAGATGTTCTTGGCGCCAAACCGGTCGGCCATCCAGCCGCTGATGGGTATGAAGATCGCCAGCGCCACGAAATAGGCTGTCAGTGCCAGCTTGAGTGCAATTGGCTCGGTCCCGATATCGGCCGCAATCGCCGGCAAGGACGTGGCGATCACGGTCGAGTCCATCTGTTCCATGAACAGGGCGACCGCAAGGATCAGCGGTGTGACACGGATTTTGAGCATGAGACCGAAAAAGGGGGAATCGCCGATGCCGCGAATGCGACCTGTCAACTATGGACAATCGATCCCCGCATGAAAAGCTGCAAGCGCAGCTAAGCGCTCGCGTGCTCCACGGCACAGTAGATTACCAGGTCACAGCCTTGCAGGCCTTCGCAGGCAAGGCGCTAAGAAGAAATTCCTTGTCGTCGGCGCCCGACTGCAACGAGAACCCTTCTTCCTCCCCCTCATCTTCTCCGCAGCCGGTCACCATCCACATCGAACCGATAGTCTCGAGATCGACAAGGACATTGCCATTGTTGCGGCTGCTCACATAAACACCGCCGCCGTCGCAATCGACGCCGCAGAACATCTTGCCCACTTGCGCATAGCAATTGCCGAACTGCTTTCCGGCAACGCCGCCCCGCAGCTCTGCCTCCATGCGGAAGACATATTGTTCCGCAGATTGGGCTGTCTCTTCCATGTAAGTCACTGCCAGGCTCATGGCTTTGACCTTCTGGTCAGGGTGCTTGGCCAGATGATCCGCGTCATAAACGCGCGACCAGCAGGACGATGCCCCGTCCTTGGCGGCTACAAAGGCGTCGAGCTCTCCGGCAATGACTGGTAGCGCAAAAAGCGCCACGGCGGCGCCCAGGTAAAGCGATGAATGATGCTGCAATTTGTTCTCCCGATAGGATCATTCTATTCGCCTGAACGTCCCTTTGCATAGGCCACCTGCACTAGGACCTATCCCCCTATGCAACCTGCTTCACGGGTGCTAATGACCCTCGCCAACCTGAACCCGGCGATCACTCCCGCCCGGTTCGCACTCCAACATTTCTGAGACACTCAGAAGGCAGGAAAGGTCTGGCCTTGGCGAAGATTATCACCACCATTACCGGCGATGCGGCTCTGACCTTCGACGACGTGCTGCTGCAGCCGGCACGTTCTGACGTCCTGCCGGGTGAAACCGACATTTCCACCTATGTGACCAAAGACATCGCTTTGAACCTGCCGATCATTTCTTCGGCCATGGACACTGTGACCGAAAGTGCCATGGCCATCGCCATGGCCCAGGCGGGCGGCCTTGGCGTGATCCATAAGAATCTAACCGCCGCCGAACAGGCCGAGCAGGTCCGCATGGTCAAAAGCTTCGAGAGCGGCATGGTGGTCAATCCGATCACCATCGGACCCGACGCGACGCTAGCCGATGCTCTGTCCCTGATGCAGGCGAACCGCATCTCGGGCATTCCGGTCGTTGAGAATGGCGGCAGAGGCGGCCGTGCCATCGGCAAGCTTGTCGGCATCCTGACCAATCGCGACGTGCGCTTCGCGTCCCATCCGGCACAGCCCATTCGTGAGCTGATGACCTATGAAAAGCTCATTACCGTACGTGATGGTGTCAGCAAGGACGAAGCCAAGGTCCTCCTGCACAAGCACCGGATCGAAAAACTGCTGGTCGTCGATGCGGATTACCGCTGCACTGGCTTGATTACAGTCAAGGACATCGAGAAGGCCCAGCTCAACCCCAATGCTGTCAAGGATGAGCAGGGGCGCCTGCGTGTCGCCGCAGCCTCCACCGTCGGCGACCAGGGCTTTGAGCGCTCGCTGGCGCTGATTGAAGCAGGTGTCGACCTCCTCGTCATCGACACCGCCCATGGCCATTCCGTCCGCGTTGCCGAGGCCGTTGAACGCGTCAAGCGCGAGAGCAACTCGACCCGCATAGTGGCAGGCAACGTCGCCACGGCCGAAGCTACCAAGGCTTTGATAGACGCCGGTGCCGACTCGGTCAAAATCGGCATCGGCCCCGGCTCGATCTGCACCACGCGCATTGTCGCCGGTGTCGGGGTGCCGCAGCTTGCCGCTGTCATGGCCTGTGCCGAAGAGGGCGCCAAGCAGGGCATCCCCGTTATTGCAGACGGCGGAATCAAGTTCTCTGGCGACATGGCTAAAGCACTGGCAGGTGGCGCTTCCTGCGTGATGGTCGGCTCGCTCCTGGCCGGCACCGACGAAGCCCCAGGCGAGGTCTATCTTTACCAGGGCCGCTCCTACAAATCCTATCGCGGCATGGGCTCGGTTGGCGCCATGGGCTCCGGCTCTGCCGACCGCTACTTCCAGCAAGACGTCCGCGACCAGATGAAACTGGTCCCAGAAGGCATTGAGGGCCAGGTTCCCTACAAGGGTGCCGCCGGCGCCGTCCTCCACCAACTCGCGGGAGGCCTCCGCGCCTCGATGGGCTACACCGGGGCCCATAATCTTGAGGACTTCCGCAACAACTCCGTCTTCGTGAAAATCTCCGGCGCGGCCCTCAACGAAAGCCACGTCCACGACGTCACCATCACCCGCGAAGCTCCGAACTACCGCAGCGGGCGGTAAGGCGGCTGGCAGGTTAGACGACGATCCACCGCCATCCCACCCCCCGATGTCACCCCGGCGCAGACCGGGATCCATCTCGAGATCGCGCCGCAGCCGCAAGGTGGATCGTACTTCGCCCCGGACCTCCACCCAACCTCCCCCTGATGAGGGGGAGGAGCCCATCGCATGTGTGGCACTATCTCTGTTTAGCCCCGATCCGTCCCTCCCCCTACCAGGGGGAGGCTAGGTGGGGGTCCTTCCCCACGCACAAACTTATCCATCTTCTCCCCCCACCTTCCACCTCCACTATCCTCCTACCCATCACCCCGGAACGACGGGCGGCGCTGCAGCGACCGGCGGCCGGGGTGATGCCATCGCGGGAGCGTCGCTGCTCCTTCGGGTTCGAGTTGCGGCCGTAGGGGACGAGCGATCCCCTGCGCGGCTCCCCAACCACTCCAAAAATTGGCAGCCCCGGGACGATTACCGTCTCACATACTACAAACCTAAGAGGCGATAGCCGTCTCGGGGTCCGCACGTTCTCATGACAACCGCAAGGCAGGCGGCGCTTGTGCTCGCCCGTGGGAACTGATTCCGCTACAACGCCTTAGCTAACATTCGCGACTCTCCACCGGAGCTTCACATGACCTTGGCCGCCAAGCTCCTCATTCTCGCTGTCGCCGCGCAGGTGTTTCTCACCATCGCCATTCTCGTGCTCATGGGCCGGGAGCGTGTACCGAGGGTTATGTCGGGCGAAATCCCGATGGCCGATATCGCGGTCGAGCGAACGGCCTATCCGCTCAAGGCGCGCCTGCTGTCCAACAATTTCGACAACCAATTCCAGCTCCCCGTGCTGTTCTACGTCGCGGCCCTCTTAGCGCTCTTTGCGACGGCCACGGGCTGGGTCGAGGTGTCCCTTGCCTGGCTCTTCGTAGCCCTGCGCTACGCCCACGCCTTCATCCATGTGACCAGCAACCATCTCTACCATCGCTTCGCCGCTTACAGCGCCGGCCTTGCCGTGCTGGCCCTTCTCTGGCTATGGCTCGTGCTTCGCCTTGTTGTTCTAGCCCCGAGTGTTTGATGCGCCTGCCTGGCCGCCTGTCTGCTGCAATCGAAGTCCTCACCGATGTGGAAACGCGCAAGCGCCCGGTGTCCGAGGCACTCAAGGCGTGGGGCCTCAACAATCGCTTCGCCGGGGCAGGAGACCGGGCGGCCATTGGCAATCTCGTCTATGACGCCATGCGCCGCCGTGCTTCTCACGCAGCCCTCATGGGCAGCAACAGCCCTCGGGCGCTGGTGCTCGCCGTGGCGGTGCGCGATTGGGGCGAGGACCCGGTCGCCCTAAGTGAGAGTTTTGCCGCTGACACTCATGCACCAGAACCGCTGAGCGAGGATGAAAAGGCGCGCATTGTCGGTCAATTGCCGGAGACAACGCCCGGGCATGTGCTCGCCGACGTGCCGGAATGGCTGGCGCCGTCGCTCGAGAGAGCGTTTGACCATCACTGGATCGCTGAAGGCCAACACATGGCCGGGCGGCCATCGCTCGATCTGCGCACCAATACGCTCAAGGCTCAACGCGAACGTGTGCTGAAATCGCTGGCGCGCTTCAACCCCGCCGAAGCCGCCATCTCGCCCCTGGGCGTCACCATGCCCGCCGGTCCGCGCGACAGCCGCACCCCCAACGTCACCACCGATGAGGGCTACCTCAAGGGCTGGTTCGAAATACAAGACCAGGGCAGCCAAATCGTGGCGCTACTCGCAGGTGCCAAGCCCGGCGAACAGGTGCTCGATCTCTGCGCCGGGGCAGGGGGTAAAACCCTGGCACTGGCTGCTTCGATGGGTAACAAAGGCCAGATCTTCGCCTATGACAGCGATCGCAACCGCCTCGCGCCGATCTACGACCGCCTCAAGCGCAACGGCGCGCGCAACGTTCAGGTGCGGGCGCCGCAACCGGGCGCGCTCGACGACTTGATGGGCAAAATCGATCGCGTCATCATTGATGCGCCCTGCACGGGCACGGGCACCTGGCGGCGCCGCCCCGATACGAAGTGGAAACTAACGCCTGAACTCTTGGCGCAGCGCATGGGCGAGCAAGCTGCGATCCTCGAACAGGCTGTGCGCTTCCTCAGGCCGGGCGGAACGCTGGTCTACATCACCTGTTCGATCTTGCCCGAGGAGAACGACGACCAGATCGCAGCTTTTCTCCAACGCAATCCAGCTTTCACTGCCACTGCTCCGGCCACCCTATGGCAATCAACCTTCGGCAGCGAAATGCCGATTGGCCTTGCAACCCAGCAATCCGGCATCAGCCTTACTCCGCGCCTCACCGGCACCGACGGATTTTACTTCAACGCCCTTCAGCTGAACCAGCAGGGCAGCGGCGGCGTTTAACTACCGAACCCTTTAGTTGAGCATCCCATGTCCACCACCGCCGATTATCGCAGGCCCGTTTCATGGATCACTCTTGTGGTCTTCGTCGTGGTGGTCGTCGGTTTAGGCGGCCTGATCGGCACCCAGTCAATACCCGGCGCGTGGTATGAAGGCCTCCAAAAGCCCCCTTTCAATCCACCCAACTGGATCTTTGGACCAGTCTGGTTCACGCTCTACGTCATGATCGGCATCGCCGGCTGGCGTGTGTGGATACGCGACCGAACCGGTGCAGCAATGAAACTTTGGGTCGCGCAGATGCTGCTCAATTGGGCTTGGTCACCCGTATGGTTCATCGGCCAAATGCTCTGGCCTGCTTTCGCAATTATCGTTTTGATGCTCGCAGCAATTTTGGCCTTCATCGCAGTCAACTGGCGACAGGACCGCATCGCCTCCATGCTGTTCGTCCCTTATGCCAGCTGGGTCGCCTTCGCCAGCGTTCTCAATCTGTCTATCGCAATCCTAAACTAGGCACTTGCCGCGCAGCAAGTTGAACCGGCCTGGTCTCGAGCGTACGAGCCCACCGAACGATTGGTTGCTCCAGCAGGTAGAAGCTCGCTGTTGCAATCGCGAAGCTGATTGCAATGACCGCCCCGCTCGACCACAGCCAAATGCTCCAGGCATCAGGCCCGCTCGAGTCGAATGCCGGTGGCACGAGGGTGCGCAGCAGTTCGAGTACAAGAAAGTGCCAGATGTAAATGCCAAATGAGATCTTGGCGATGTACCGGCTAGCGCGATTGTCGAGCAGTCGCCCCGCTACCATCGACGAGGGCAGCGCCATCAATGCCACTCCCACTGCAAGCGGCATCCAGGGGAAGGCATAAGGAATACCCAGCCAACCAAAGCCTTCATTGAGCCCGCCAATGTGCTGCGCCACAATAACAGCGGCCACGACCAGTGCCGCTAGACCCATTAGGTCAAACAACCAATGCCGCATGCCGGCAAGCCGCACCTGCACGCCGCTCGCCAGGGCACCCAGCGCAAAGATTGCGAAAAACCCAACTGGGTTGAACCGCGGCATCCATGCCTTGGCTCCACCCACCAAGCCATAATCCCAACCGCGCTCCACGTCATCGATCGGCGCCCATTGCACCACCATCGCATGGATCGCCAGCACGACACCGATCACCCCAAGCCAAGCCAACCGCGCTGGCCAATGCCGCAGCCCCAGGGCAAAGAGCGCAGCTAGGCAAAACGGCAGCAACACATAGGATGTGACCTCAAAGCCTATGGACCAGAGCGGCCCATTGTTGTCGACCGGGAACAGCGTCAGCCAATGCCAGTCGCTGAGCAGCAGGAAACCTGCTAAAAACCGGATGACTTGCTCGCTATCGAATGCTGACACGCCCAACCATAAGCCAAAAGCAAGGCTGACCATGAGAGCTAGCCAGAACCCCGGCAGAATGCGCGCGGCCCGCCGCAGCGCATAATTCGAAAGGCTCGGCATCGGTTCGCCCCGGTCGAGCGCCAGCCAGAACGGCCGCGCCAGCAGGAACCCACTGAGCATAAAGAACACGGTAACGCCAAAACTGCCCATCACCACGAAACTGTGCAGTCCCCAAAAAATCCCGGGCACCTTGTCACCAGGGATTCGAAATGCCACATGATGAAGCAACACCATCATGCATGCAGCGGCACGCAAGAAGTCCGCGCCTAGCAATCTCTGTTGTGTCACTCTGCTATTCCGCTGCATTGGCCTTTGTGGGGCATTGCACGCAAAAACACATTGCGCAAGCCGCCCATGCCCCCACGCCATCTTGCGCAAAGGCTGTGGCAGCGATAAGGCCTCGCTATGCAAAGCCCCGACATTCTCGACCATCCGCAATCCATCCTCATCGTGGACTTCGGCTCGCAAGTTACCCAGCTAATTGCGCGCCGCATTCGCGAAACTGGCGTCTATTGCGAGATCCACCCGTTCCAGCACGCTGGCGCCGCAATGGCCGCCATGCAGCCTAAAGGAGTGGTCCTATCAGGCAGCCCGGCATCGACACTGGATGAAAACGCACCCACCATTGATCCTGCGATCTTCGCCGCCAATGTGCCGATCCTGGGCATCTGCTATGGCCAACAGGCGCTCTGCATGGCGCTGGGCGGCAAGGTGGAAGCCGGGCATCACCGTGAGTTCGGCCGCGCCGAGTTGACAGTGCAGAAGCACTCGAGCCTCACCCAAGGTGTGTGGGAAGAGGGCACCCATCACCAGGTCTGGATGAGCCATGGCGATCGCGTCGTGGCGCTGCCGGAGGGTTTCGAGATCATCGGCACCTCCGCCAATGCGCCTTTTGCCATGATTGGCGACGAGCAGCGCCGCATCTGGGCCGTGCAGTTCCACCCCGAAGTGGTCCACACGCCCGACGGCGCCAAGCTCTACGCCAACTTCGTACATGACATTTGCGGCGTGCCATCGAACTGGACCATGTCCGCCTACCGCCACAAGATGATCGAAAAGATCCGTGCCCGGGTGGGCAGCGGCAAGGTCATCTGCGGCCTCTCCGGTGGCGTGGACTCTTCCGTCGCCGCGGTCCTGATCCATGAGGCTGTCGGCGACCAGCTCACCTGCATCTATGTGGATCACGGGCTGATGCGGCTCAACGAGAGCGAGCAGGTCGTAACCATGTTCCGCGATCAGTACAACATTCCACTAGTCCATGTGGATGCCTCCAAGCTGTTCTTGCGTGAACTCGAAGGCCAGTCTGACCCCGAAACCAAGCGCAAGATCATCGGCCGTCTGTTTATTGAAACCTTCGAAGACGAAGCCAAAAAGCTCGGCGGCGCAGAATTCCTTGCGCAAGGCACACTCTATCCTGACGTGATCGAGTCCGTATCCTTCACCGGTGGACCATCCGTCACAATCAAATCGCACCACAATGTGGGCGGGCTGCCCGAGCGCATGAACATGCAACTCGTCGAGCCCCTACGCGAACTCTTCAAGGACGAAGTCCGCGTCCTCGGTCGCGAACTGGGCCTGCCCGAAAGCTTCATCGGCCGCCATCCATTCCCGGGCCCAGGCCTCGCGATCCGCTGCCCCGGCGGCATCACGCCCGAAAAACTCGATATCTTGCGCCAGGCCGACGCCATCTACCTCGATGAAATCCGCAAGTCCGGCCAGTACGACAAGATCTGGCAAGCCTTCGCCGTGCTCCTGCCGGTGCAAACCGTTGGTGTCATGGGCGATGGCCGCACCTATGAATGGGTCTGCGCCCTGCGCGCCGTTACCTCCGTCGATGGCATGACGGCCGATTTCTACCAGTTCGACATGAACTTTCTGGGCCGGACCGCCACCCGCATCATCAACGAAGTGCGCGGCATTAACCGGGTGGTCTACGACGTTACCAGCAAGCCGCCTGGTACTATCGAGTGGGAATGATCCTGCTGGCTTAGGGACGTAGGCGCGCCGCATTTGCAATCACCGGGCAGCATGCTAAACGTGCGCCCCAATCTTACCCCCCACCTTCAGGCAGGCCATGTCACAGGACAATATTTTTCGCGAAGTCGACGAGGAGCTGCGCAGCGACCGTATGCGCGCCCTTTGGCGTCGGTTTGCGCCTTTTGTGATTGGTGCAGCCGTCGCTGTGGTGGCTCTGGTGGCGGTTAACGAAGGCTGGACCTGGTATCATTCCAACAATGCGGCCTCGTCTTCCGATGAGCTTTATGCTGCGTTCGACCTGATCGACGGGGGCGACCTCGCAGCCGCCCAGACGCAGCTCGACAAGGTGATCGCGGACGGATCAGGCAGCTATCCGGTGCTGGCTGAATTCCGCAAGGCTGGCGTTTTGGCCAAGGAAGGCAAGGCGGTCGAAGCTGTTGCGGCCTATGATATCCTGGCTAATTCCCAGTCCGACCAGCGCCTGCGCGAACTTGCCCTGGTGCTTGCTGGCACCATCCTGGTGGATGCCGGTACCCTCGCTGACGTTGAAGCACGGGTTGGCACCATCGCTGCTGAGGGTAACCCGTTGCGCAATGCAGCACACGAAGCCTTGGGCCTGGCGCAATACAAGGCCGGTGACTTGGCCGCGGCGCAGGCAAGCTTCGAATCCGTTGTCAACGATCCGCTAACATTGAGCACCACGCGCAACCGCATGGGATATTACCTTGCCCAGCTTCTGGCTGAAGGCGCTCCACCTACCGCCGCCGAAGCACCGGCCGAAGAAGCTGCAACAGCGATCGACGAGCTGTTGACCAACGAGGCACCGGATACAGAGGCCGCAATACCCACGCCGGAGGCTGTGCAATCGGCACCAGCCGCCGCAGCTCCTGCACCAGCAGCACCTGCTTCAGCGCCAGTAGAACCTGCCGCATCAGCGCCTGCCGCTGCACCGGGAGCTGCTGCTCCAGTTGCACCAAACAACGCCGCCCCAGCCGCACAATAAGCGGCTGGTTCCTGGCCTGACTGAAAGACAAAACTCATGACCGTCACCGTTGCCATTGTCGGTCGTCCCAATGTCGGCAAATCGACCTTGTTCAATCGCCTCGTTGGCCGCAAGATCGCGCTGGTGGATGACACGCCCGGCGTGACGCGCGACCGCCGCGAAGCCGAAGGCCGTATTGCCGATTTGACCTTCCGCATTCTCGACACAGCGGGCTACGAGGACGTCAAAGACGGCAGCCTCGAAGACCGGATGCGCCAACAAACCGAACTGGCCATCAAGGAAGCCGACGTTATCCTCTTCATGATCGATGCACGCGCCGGTGTCGTGCCCCTCGACCAGCGCTTTGCTCAGGTTTTGCGCAAAGCCGGCAAAGATGTTCACCTTGTTGGCAACAAGGCGGAGAGCGGCGCTGCCGAGGCCGGGCTCGTGGAAGCGTTCAAGCTGGGTTTCGGCGAAGCGATTGCCCTCTCGGCTGAGCATGGCTTGGGACTTTCCGAGCTTTATTCTATTGTCTCGGCCGCTATCGACAAGGCCACTGCCGACAAAGACGCCGAGATCATCGCCGATCTCGACGAAATGCCAGAGGTGGATGTCGATATTACCGAGGACATGCTTGAAGGCGAAGGCGAAGAGGCGACTCTGCGCTGGAACCCCAATCGTTACCTTAATGTTGCGATCGTTGGTCGTCCAAATGCGGGCAAGTCCACTCTGATTAATCGCATGGTCGGCGAGGAGCGCGTCTTGGTCGGGCCTGAGGCTGGTATCACGCGCGACTCGATCCTTGTTCCTTGGGAGTGGGAAGGGCGTGTCATCAATCTGGTGGATACGGCTGGCATCCGCCGCCGCTCGCGCGTCACCGAAAAGCTAGAGAAGCTTGCGGTGGGTGATAGCCTGCGCTCAATCCAATATGCCGAAGTTGTCGTGCTCATGCTTGATGCAACGATCCCTTTCGAGAAGCAGGATCTGGCCCTTGCAGATCTTGTCGAGCGTGAGGGCCGCGCTCTGGTGATTGCCCTCAACAAATGGGATTTGATCGAGGACAAGAACGCCGCCTTGGCCGAACTGCGTGAAGAGTGCGAGCGCCTGTTGCCGCAGTTGCGCGGCGTTCCCCTGGTGACGCTGTCGGGTCTCACCGGCAAGAATATTGACAAGTTGATGGACGCCATCTTCAAGATCGAACGCTCTTGGAACTCGCACGTGTCGACGGCGCGCCTCAATCGTTGGCTCACCGGTATGGTCGAGAGCCATCCGCCACCGGCAGTGTCCGGACGCCGTTTGAAACTGCGCTACATGACGCAGGCCAAGACGCGTCCGCCAAGCTTTATCCTTTTTGCCTCGCGGCCCGAAGTTCTGCCCATGGCGTATCAGCGCTATCTGGTGAACGGCATCCGTGAAGCTTTCGACATTAAAGGTACGCCCATTCGACTCTGGGTGCGTGGCGGCAGCGAAAATCCGTACAACGATAAGTCCAAACGTCGGCTCGGATAGCGCAATGCGGCGTGTGACTTATTCACTTGGGCCATAGCGAAATCGCTATGGTTACCCTATCATATGACCAGCTAGAGCGACCCGATGCTGAGTGCGGGCCGCAAATCCATGAAAAATAGTGTTTGCTGAAATATTGATCGTCGCGGTTCTCACCATCGTCAACGGCTTGTTGTCGATGTCAGAACTGGCAGTCGTCTCCGCGCGTCCCGCCCGCCTGCGGAGCATGGCAGAGCAGGGCAATAATGGCGCTGCCACCGCCATAAAGCTCGCCGAGGATCCGGGCAAGTTCCTCTCGTCTGTGCAGATCGGCATCACCCTCGTGGGGATTCTCTCGGGTGCCTTTTCGGGCGCGACGCTGGGATTGCGGTTAACCAATTGGCTGGTTTCGATCGGCATAGCCAGCAATGTCGCCGATGTCCTAGGCGTCGGCGTGGTTGTGGTGTTCATCACCTACATCTCCCTCATTATCGGCGAACTGGTGCCCAAGCAGATTGCCCTGCGCGACGCTGAAGGCGTTGCCGCCCGCGTTGCTCCAAGTATGAAGACGATTGCGGCAATCGGCTCGCCACTGGTTTGGCTGCTCGATATCTCCGGCAAGGGCGTGCTGACGCTACTGGGCCAGGGTGGCGAAGCCGAGGAGAAGGTGACCGAAGAAGAGGTCAAGACCATCATCGCCGAAGCGACCACGGCTGGCGTAATCGAAACTGATGAACACTCGATGATCTCGGGTGTAATGCGCCTTGCTGATCGTTCTGCGCGCGGCCTGATGACCCCACGGCTCGATGTCGACGTGGTGGACCTTGCCGATGATGGGGACGAACTCCGCCGGACCATTCTCAACACCCATCGCTCGCGCCTGCTGGTGCAGGACGGCGACGCCGACTCGATTATTGGTGTAGTGGCGATAAAGGACATCATCGGCGTATTCGCCAATGGGCAGCCGCTTGAACTGCGCAAGTTTGTGCAGCCTGTTCCAGTGGTGATGGATCATGCCGACGCGCTCGACGTCGTTCGCGCCATCCGCAATTCAACTGTGCATATGGCGCTGGTAGTAGACGAGTACGGCCACTTCGAAGGGATCGTGACCTCCGGCGACATCCTGGAGGTTATCACAGGTGTCTTCCAAGAAGAAACCGGCGACGATCCGGCGATCGTCAAGCGCGAGGACGGCTCCTATCTCGTCGCGGGCTGGATGCCGGTCGACGAGTTCGGCGAAAAGCTCAAGGTCGCGATCCCGCGCGATGCCAAATACGAAACAGTGGCCGGCTACGTTCTTTCGATCATCAATCGCCTACCGGGCGTCGGCGAAACCTTTGAGCACAACGGCTGGAAGTTCGAGGTCATGGACCTTGATGGTCGTCGCATCGACAAGATATTGATGAGCAAGCTCGATCAGGGCGCATAGCCCTGATCCCTGGTTTAATCTAGCTTCATCCCGAACCAGACCGTACGCCCAAGCGTCATAAGCGGAATAAAGCCGGCTTTGGTCCAAAATGCGATCCCGCCATTATTGCTGGCGCTCGCCCCCAAATGGATACCAGAGACCTCTGCCGCGCGCGCTCCATCAACCCACTTTCGAACCAGCGCTGTCCCAACACCTTGCCCGCGCAGCCGTGGCAAAAGGTTCATGTGGATGTGAGCCGGATACTTCCTGACGATTTCGGCTGGGTTGATCTCGGGCTGCATGATCGCTGAAATCCGGCCCTTGTCCGCTTCCGTAAATTCAGGCTGCGGATTGGCGTACCGCTGCCGCAGGGACGGCCACCAATTACGCTCCTGCTTTGTCCGGAAGCGCTCTGTGTCGAGTGTTCCAACCAGGTACCCGGCCACCCCAAGCTCATCCTCGGCGACCAGTGCCCGTTCCGGCTCTAGAACCGCATAAGGTGCCACATAGATGTGCCCGATCAACTGCTTATCACTGTGCAGAGCAGTGGCATCTTGCCCGGCAGCGCCGGTCACAAGGCAGATGTGGTACAGCGTCTCGAGGTCGTCAGGGCGCACCTGGCGCAAGGTAACCAAGCCAGCCTCCTAAAGATCGCTGAAGCCGCCGGTTGTTACATCAAACAGTTTGCCGCTCACTTCAAGCTGCGGACTCACAAGATCAACAATCTGCGGCGCAATGTCGGCTGGCGCCGGTAGGCTATTCGGATCTTCCCCCGGCATGGCCTTGGCACGCATGGCGGTCCGCACGGCGCCCGGGTAAAAGACGTTCACCTTGACTTTGGACTGCACCGTTTCGCCTGCATAAGACTTGACTATGGCATCGAGCGCCGCCTTGCTTGCAGCGTAAAGGCCCCAGAACGGGCGAGCCGAGCGCGCCGAGGACGAGGAAATGAACACTGCTCGCCCTGCCGTTGCTTGGCGCAACAGCAAATCAGTTGACCGCAAAAGCCGGTAATTCGCGGTGACGTTAACTGCAATGACTTTGTCGAAGTCCTCGGGCTTTACATGGGGCAGGGGGCTCAACACACCTAGCTGGCCGGCATTGGCGATTAGTCCGTCCAGCGCGCCCCAGCGCTCGAAAATTGCCGCACCCAGACGATCAATCGCATCGCCATCGCGTAAGTCCAGCGGCACCAGCGTTGCCGATGAGCCTAGTTCTTGAATTTCGTCATCGAGCTCCTCTAGCCCGCCTACGGTACGCGCTACAGCGACCACATGCCCACCACGCCGGGCGACTTCGAGCGCCGCGGCATAGCCAATACCTCGCGACGCACCGGTCACCAGGATGACCTTGCCGGCAAGCTCCGCACTCGTTTGCGCCATTAACCGGCTTCCTTCAGGAGAGAAATCTGTTTCGGCTCGTTCTTGGAGCGGCCGTTGAGGTCGGTCAACTGCGTGGGGTAGTCGCCGGTAAAATAATGGTCCGTAAACTGCGGCGCCGCGTTGTTGCGCGGCTCTCCGCCCACGGCATTGTAGAGCCCGTCGATCGACAGGAATTCCAGCGAGTCCGCACCGATGAACTTGCACATGGATTGGAGGTCCTTGTGCTGGTTGGCCAGCAACTTTTCCGGATCGGGTGTGTCGATGCCATAATAGTCGGAATAGTAAATCATCGGACTGGCAACCCGAATATGCACTTCCGTTGCACCAGCCTCGCGCATCATCTGCACGATTTTGACCGATGTCGTGCCGCGCACGATGGAGTCATCAATCAGCACCACCCGCTTGCCGGCAATCTCGTGCCGATTGGCCGAATGCTTTAGCTTGACGCCAAAAGCGCGGATAGACTGTGTCGGCTCGATGAAAGTCCGGCCCACATAGTGATTACGGATAATGCCAAGCTCGAACGGAATACCGCTCGCCTGCGCATAGCCGATCGCCGCCGGCGTACCACCATCGGGCACTGGGACGACGACATCGGCGTCTACCGGCGCTTCCCTGGCTAAATTGATGCCCATGCGCTTGCGGGCGCCGTAGACACTACGCCCAGCAACCACGGAGTCAGGCCGAGCAAAATAAACGTATTCAAAGAGGCACATGCGCTCGCGTCGCGGCTGGAACGGCCGCAACGATTCGATGGTGATCGAGCCATCCGCCTGCAACTCGCAAACCACCACCTCGCCATTCTCGACATCGCGCACGAACTTGGCGCCAATAATGTCGAGCGCACAGGTTTCGGACGCAAAGATTGGCTTTCCATCCAGATCACCCAATACAAGCGGCCGGATACCATTAGGGTCACGCGCGCCGATCAGTTTAGTGCGCGTCATTGCCACCATGGCATAGGCGCCTTCAACGGCTCCGATCGCATCGACAAAACGGTCCGAAGACGAGGTTCGCTGCGACCGGGCTATCAAGTGCAGGACAACCTCAGTGTCTGAAGTAGACTGGCAAATAGCGCCCTGCGCAATTAGGCGGCGGCGGAGGGTCAGGCCATTAGTAAGATTGCCGTTGTGGGCGATCGCAATGCCGCCCACTTCAAGCTCGGCAAACAGCGGCTGCACATTGCGCAAAATCGTTTCGCCAGTCGTCGAGTAACGCACGTGGCCCATGGCCATGTTGCCGGGAATGCATTTAAGCGTGGCCGGATCGGTAAAGTGGTCCCCTACCAAACCAAGCTGGCGCTCCGAATGGAACTGCCGTCCGTCGAACGTCACAATGCCGGCTGCTTCCTGCCCGCGATGCTGCAGGGCATGCAGGCCCAGTGCCGTCAACGTTGGCGCATCGGGATGCCCCAGAATGCCAAAGACGCCGCACTCTTCATGCAGCGTATCGCCATCAAGATCCAAAGAGTCATCGCTCGGATGGGTCACCGGGCTCTCCATGCCAATGCTGCCTCTACCGCAAAAAGCGGGCGCCGCGTTGTGCGGCCAGGCCAGGATGTGGGTTGTTCCCCAGCCATAGCCCAAAAAGCACAGCCGGACCACTAACGATCGAGGTGGTCAGGTTTGTGATGAGCGCTCGGCGCTCACCACGAGGTGATCAGACCGGTGCGGCTGGCGCGGTGGTTTCAGCCGGTGCCGGAACCGTGTCGTCCTCCGTTGCGTCCGTGCCTTCGTCCACTCCCGTGACTGGCGCATCTGCATCTTCCGTGATGCCCGTGCCGCCACGCAGGATTTCTGTAACCTGCTGCTCAAGTCCCTCGGGCAGCATGGAGATCAAGGTGTCACCCATGTTCCGCAAATGCGGCAGCGACTGCGAGTCGGCGGCCCATGGTGGCAGATTGTTAGGGAGCAGCCAGGTGCCAAAAATGGTAATCACGATGGCAATCAAGATGCCGCGCAGCACCCCAAAGACAAATCCAAGCGTTCGGTCGATCGGCCCAACCCGGCTGTCCACCACAAAATCGGCAATGCGCATGGTCAACAGATGCAGCACGATCAAGGCAACAATGAACGTCACCACGACAGTTGCAATGTCCGCGACCAGCGGCTCGTCGATATATTGGCGAGCAATCTCGGGGTGGTACTGCCACATGTAGATGGCGATGGCCGCGGAACCGGCCCAGGTCGCCAGGGACAATACTTCGCGGGTCAGACCGCGCGCGGTAGCCAGAATTGCTGAAATCAGCACCAGCACACCAACACCAACGTCGAACGCTGTCAGCATATTTGTTCGCTAAGCTCCAATTGCCGCCCCGGCTCTGCGGCTTCGTTTAGCGGCTTTGTTCAATAAAGCCAAGACTTGGCGGCACTTTGCGGGACGATGTGCCCAGAATCTGTAGGAAGGATGCCTCACCATTCCTCACGCTGCGGTTCGCGTGGCTTCCCATTGGCAGCGATCCGCCCGACCAGTTCCGCCAGAGCGCTGAATTCAGACACTTCAAGGCCAGTGTTACGATCGGCATTACCGATCCGGCCAGTCGAAACAAATTTAAATCCAAGCTTCTGGGCTTCACGCAACCGAAGCGAGCCGTGCACTACCGGACGAACGCCACCTGCTAGCGAGACCTCGCCAAAGTAAACCGCATCCGAGGGTAGGGGCGAACTGGTCAGCGATGAAATCAGCGCCGCGGCGACGGCAAGATCGGCTGCCGGTTCGCTGATCCGCATGCCGCCCGCGACGTTGAGATAAATGTCGTTGGCCCCGATCCGCACGCCGCATCGCGTTTCCAGCACTGCCAGAATCATCGAGAGCCTCGAAGAGTCCCAGCCCACCACAGCGCGGCGCGGCGTTCCCAAAGGGGAAGGAGCTACCAACGCCTGAATTTCGATCAGGATCGGCCGCGTGCCCTCCATGCCTGCAAATACGGCCGAGCCCGCCGCCCCTTCATCCCGCTGGTCCAGGAACAGCGCAGACGGATTGGCCACTTCTTCAAGGCCCAGTTCTGTCATGGCGAAAACGCCGATCTCGTCGGTGGCCCCATAGCGGTTCTTGACGCCGCGCAAAATGCGGAACGTATGGCTAGTATCGCCTTCGAAGTAGAGCACGGCATCCACCATGTGCTCGACCACACGAGGCCCGGCAATCTGCCCATCCTTGGTCACATGGCCGACCAGGACCACCGCAGCGCCACTTTTCTTGGCAAACCGCGTCAAGGCCTGCGCGGACGTACGCACCTGTGTTACAGTTCCTGGTGCGCTGTCGACCCGGTCCGTCCAGAGGGTCTGGATGGAGTCGATGATCACCAGGTCAGGCGCAGGGCCTTCTTCCAAGGTCGCAAGGATGATCTCGACATTGGTTTCGGCTGCCAAGAGCACCGGCGCTTCGCCCAGACCGAGCCGCTGCGCCCGTAGGCGCACCTGCGCCACAGCTTCTTCACCCGAGACATAAACAACGCGCTTGCCTTTGCGGGCGAGAGCCGCCGCCGATTGCAAAAGCAAGGTCGATTTGCCAATACCCGGATCGCCGCCTACCAGCAGCGCGGACCCCATGACGAACCCGCCACCCGTGACGCGGTCCAGTTCGGCGATGCCGGTCACAACGCGGGCTGCGCTCTCGGTCTCGCCCGAAAGCGGCACCAGATTGGTTGGGCGCCCGCCAGACTTGGCCGATTTGGGACCGGCGCCCACTCCAGAATCGGTGATCTCCTCGACTATGGAATTCCATTCTCCACATGCATCGCACCGCCCCTGCCAGCGGCTGGTGACCGCTCCACAGGCCTGGCACACGAAGCTCGATCGAGATTTGGCCAAGAATTATTGTCCTCGCTGGTTCTGCCGCGCAGTCGAACGCTCGACCAGACCGCGCAAAGTGTTCCAATTTCGGGCAGTTGCAACCCCCGACTTCTTTTCGATCCCGCTCAGTAGCTTGGAGTCGGATACCCGGCCATTGTAGTCGACGATCAGATGCTGCTCGACGATGCGGATGTTTTCCGGTCCTTGGTAATTCTCGACCCAGCCGAAGTCTGGCTTTGCCTCCGCGAAACAGTAAACCCCCATCTGCGACGGTCTCACGCTCGCGGCCTCAGGCAGCGGATTGGCCTCAAGAACGGCCCGCAATTGCTCAGGTGTTCTCACCATAGCACGGCTGTTTTCCGCCAGGCCTAGGCTCCTGACAACATCGTTCATGGCCTTGGTCGTCCCGGCTAGAGGAGTGTCAGCTTCCACAATCATGTTGCCAGTTGCCAGATATGTCTCCGGCGCTGCGAACCCAGCCTTAATCACTCCGTCACGCCATTGAGCCATGGACATGATTTTGTGGGTGATCGGACCGATGGCGCGCAGCAGGACGATGAAGACGGCCAAATTTCCACCTCGTCCGTGCTCTGAAAACGCGGCCTAGTCCTAAAACGATCGCCCGCAATATGCAAGAACAAATAGCGAACTAAATGCCAAGCTCGGGCGGCAGATTGCCGTCGCCGATATAGTTGCGGTTGTAGCGGCCTTTCAGCGAGGTTAACACTTCGTAGCCGATCGTTCCGGCGGCATCGGCCTGATCATCTACCCCGATGACATCGCCGAGGATCTCCGCCGCCTCTCCCGGATTGGGCAGATCGGCGCCCAGTTCGGTAATGTCGACAGTGACCTGGTCCATAGAGACTCGCCCAATAACCGGACAAACCCTGCCTCGGATGACGACCTTGCCACCTGGCCTTGTATTCGCGCCCGACAGCGAACGGAAAAAGCCATCCGCGTAGCCGTGCCCTAGAATTGCCAGCCGGCTGTCGCGCGAGAGCGAGTAACTGGCCCCATAGCCGACGCTCTCGCCGGTGCGGGCCTCCTTCACCTGTAGGATCGGCACATGTAGCGTCACCACGGGCGCCATGGGGTTCTTCCGCCCCGTCACAGCCCGTCCGCCGTAAAGCGCGATACCTGGCCGCACCATCTGGAAGTGGTAATCCCGCCCGGTCATTAGCCCCGCAGAATTGGACAGGGACGCTGGAATGCCCGGGAAAAGATTCATCACCGATCCGAACAGTGCCAACTGCGTCCGGTTCTTTTCGTGGTTGGGCTGGTCAGCACACGCCAAATGGCTCATCACCATCTGCGGCGCGTAGCCCAGTGCCTGCACGCGGTCGCGGACGATGCTCGCTTCGTTGAGCCGGAAGCCGAAACGGTTAAGGCCGGTGTCGAAATGCAGGGCAGCCGGATAGGCTTCGTTACGTTCTAGACACTTTGCGAGCCACTCCTCCAGCATCGCCACCGAGGCAAGCACCGGCATCAGGTTTTGCCGGATGTAGAGATTGGCGGCGCCGGGATAGAGCCCGTTGAGAACGAAGATATGGGCCTGCGGAACTGCAGCGCGAACGGCCATGCCTTCGTCGGGCGTTGCGACGAAGAAGAACCGGGCGCCGGCCGCATAAAGCGCTCTGCTGGCCAGGGTAATGCCGGTGCCATAGGCATCCGCCTTCACCACCGCAGCAGTCAACGAACCCGCGCTGACCTTATCCAGCGCACGCCAATTGCGGGCGAGGGCGCCCAGATCGATACTCAGTTGACCGCCCAGGCCAGAAGTCAGCGCCATAAATTATTCCATGCGCTCGGGAAGGTATTCGGCGCGCGCGAGATTTCCGAAGCGCGTGAACTGCGCCTCGAAGCTGAGCTGCACGGTGCCCGTCGGGCCGTGCCGCTGCTTGGCAATAATGACTTCGGCTTTGCCGTGCACCTTCTCCATCTCTCCCTGCCAGGCGATGTGCTCCGGCGTGCCCTCTTTGGGCTCCTTGTTCTTCAGGTAATATTCTTCCCGATAAACGAACAGCACCACGTCGGCGTCCTGCTCGATAGAACCCGATTCGCGCAGATCCGCTAGCTGCGGATGCTTATCGTCGCGCGCTTCCACCTGACGCGACAACTGACTGAGCGCGATGATCGGCACTTCTAGCTCTTTGGCCAAAGCTTTGAGCGTTGTCGTGATTTCCGTCAGTTCCTGCACGCGGTTCTGGCTCGACGCCTTGGTTGAGCCGGACAGAAGCTGAAGGTAATCGACGATCAGGCAGTCCAGTCCCTTCTGCCGCTTGAGCCGCCGGGCGCGCGCCGCCAACTGCGCCACGCTGATGCCACCGGTATCATCAATGAACAGCGGCAGCTTGCTCATCATATTGGATACATCAACCAGCTTGGCAAACTGCGAATCATGGATGCGCCCGCGCCGGATGTCAGAGGATGACACTTCGGCCTGTTCAGCCAGAATACGGGTCGCGAGCTGTTCAGAGCTCATTTCAAGGCTGAAGAATCCAACAATGCCGCCATTGCTCGTCTTGGTGGTGCCGTCAGGCTGTACATCGCTCTGGTAGGCTTTGGCCACGTTGAACGCGATATTGGTGACGAGCGACGTCTTGCCCATAGCCGGGCGACCGGCCAGGATGATCAAATCCGAGCGCTGCAAGCCGCCCATCTGCCGGTCTAGATCATCGAGATGCGTGGCAATGCCCGACAGCCCACCGTCGCGCTGGTATGCCTCGCCCGCCATCTGAATAGACGCGCTGAGCGCACTTGAAAAATTCTGGAAGCCGCCGTCGTATCGGCCCTTTTCCGCTAGCTGGAACAGCTCGCCTTCGACCTTTTCGATCTGCTTGTTCGGTGTCATCTCGACGTCCGACTCATATGCAACCTGTACCATCTCCTCGCCCACAAGGATCAGATTGCGTCGGATTGCCAGATCATAGATCGACTGCCCATAATCGGCAGCGTTGATGACCGTCGTTGCCTCCGCGGCAAGGCGCGCCAGATACTGCGCCATGGTGATATCGGGCAGCAACTGGTCAGGCAGATGGGTTTTGATGGTCGTCGGATCTGCCGACTTGCCGGCTCGGATGATCTTGCCCGCAAGCTCGTAAATGTCGCGGTGGATTGGCTCGTAAAAGTGCTCGGGGTTGAGGAAATCCGAGACCCGATAAAACGCATCATTGTTGATCAGGATAGCGCCCAGCAGGGCTTGCTCCGCTTCCACATTGTGCGGAGCCAGACGAAAGGACTTGTCCTCGACCGGATGAAGCCGTGCGATCTCTGCCATAATGTGCCTCGGGAGCGTTAACCTTTCTTAACCACGTGCCGTGGGCAAGAGTCTCGGAGGTAACCCGCAAAGGTTAACGCGCAGAGAACCCGGCTGTGAACACTGTGGACAACGGGGAAAGTCAAAGCTCCTTATTGCATGAGAACAAGGCGTGAACAAGACGAGTCGCTGAGGTCGCTATACAAACAAAAGAGCCGGGCATTGGACCCGGCTCTTTCTAGTATGTTGGAGAAATCAAACTTCGTCGTCGAAGCGATCGTCTTGCTGCGCGTCCTTCTGGCCCGCAGCAAAGTCGCCATCTTCGTCAGCTTCGTACTGGGTGACGGTGACGTCTTCACCAGCGGACTGGCGAGCAGCTTCATCTTCCGAGCGAGCAACGTTAACATTGATCGAGACGGCAACTTCAGCATGCAGGTTCAGCGCGACGGAGTGTACGCCAACTGATTTAATTGGATCGGCAAGGTCAACCTGCGAACGCTGAATCGTAAAACCATCAGTAGCCAGCGCCTCGACGATATCGCGCGAAGCCACCGAACCATAAAGTTGGCCCGTTTCGCCGGCCTGGCGGATGATTACTACAGTGCGGCCGTTAAGACCCTCTGCAATGCCGGCAGCAGCGTTGCGGCGGTCTTCGTTGCGCTTCTCGATGTGGGCGCGTTCACCTTCGAACTTTTGGCGGTTGGCAGCGGTTGCGCGCAGTGCTTTGCCCTGGGGCAAGAGGAAATTGCGGGCAAAACCGTCCTTAACGGACACTTCGTCGCCAATCGAACCAGTGCGGCCGACGCGCTCGAGCAAGATCACTTTCATATGGGTATTCCTTTTAGCTGTCCCGTCTTGGTGACGGTTAGGAGCCCCGGACCATCCGGAACCCCAACGTTGTGCCAGTCAGCCGACCTTACTGGACGGCGTAGGGCATGATGCCGATAAAGCGGGCGCGCTTGATCGCCTGGGCGAGTTCGCGCTGCTTCTTTGCCGAAACGGCCGTGATGCGGCTTGGAACGATCTTGCCGCGCTCGGAAACGTAGCGGCTTAGCAGGCGCACGTCCTTGTAATCGATCTTTGGCGCGCCTTCACCCGAGAACGGGCAGGTCTTGCGGCGGCGCTGAAACGGACGCCGGGCCTGGGCGGTGGTTAGGTCTTTGATTGCCATAGCTTGGATGTCCTTTGATTAGAAACGGCGCGGACGGCGTTCGCCGCCACCGAAGCCACCACGATCGCCACCGCGATCAGGGCGGCCACCAGCGCGGTCGCCATCACGATCATCGCGGTCGCGCTTTTGCATCATGGCCGACGGGCCTTCTTCCAACTCGTCCACACGCACGGTCATGAAGCGCAGGATGTCTTCATTGATGCGCATCTGGCGTTCCATCTCGGCAACGGCCTGCGGCGCAGCCTCAATGTTCAGTAGCGTGTAGTGCGCCTTGCGGTTCTTGCGAATGCGATAGGAGAGACCTTTGAGGCCCCAATATTCATTCTTGGTGACCTTGCCGCCGCCATTGGCGAGGACTTCGGTCAGGGCAGCGGTCAGTTCTTCGACCTGCTGCTGGGATACGTCCTGGCGCGCCAGAAAGATATGCTCGTAAAGGGCCATGAATGCGCCTTCCTTCGTGGTTTCAACACAGCATCATCTGGCGCGGAGCCTCCTTGAAGCCGGAAAGGGCATCAAAGCAGTCTTGCAAAGAGCGGGAACACGGGAGGCCAGGACGAGCCCTATTTGCCGCTTAGAAAAACGACAAACCCTCCGTTCAGCCCCCGGCCAAACGAATTGCTACGCGGCGTATAGGCCAGGATTGTCGGGAAAGCAACCCATTGGCCAAGTTGCGGCAGAAAGCACAAGGACACATCTTCGCCTCATGCTTATGGCCAACAGCACAGCGTTATACAGCGTCAAACACGAGGACAACAATGAAGCCCTGGTTCATTCCCATCACCATACTTTCCACGTTGTCCCTCGCTGCTTGCGGCGACGCGCCTGACAATGGTGGTGCAGCCACAGTTCAGCGTCAGCCCGACGGTGGCGCGACTGTTCAGATCCAAGTTCCTGAATCGCTGGTTCCGGCGGCAGAAGCTATTGCCAATCCCGAGGCGGCGATCGATGCCATGCGCGGCCAGGTTGGCACCATGTCCGAGCAGATGAAGCAAGATGCGGTTGTAACTGCCCGCCGCGCCGCAGAGAACGGTGCTCGCGCCCTTGGCCAGACAGATGCCCAGATCACCCAAGCGGGCGATGTGGCCGAACGCAGCGCTCGCGATGCGCTAGGCATGCCTTGAGCCGCTTCTCACACGAAGGGCCACCGCTCGCGCCTTGACTCCGCCACACCCATTGGGCACACGCCGCGCAACTGGACAGTCGCATTGCGATTTACCAGAACGATGAAGGAGAGGGTCCGTTCATGAGCAAGCGCGCATTCACTTTCCCAGGCCAGGGCAGCCAGGCTGTAGGCATGGGCAAAGATCTGGCCGAAGCATATCCTGAGGCCCGTGCGGTGTTCGACGAGGTCGATGAGGCGCTTGGCCAAAACCTTTCAACCATTATGTTTGATGGACCCGACGATGTTCTGCGGCTGACCGAAAACGCTCAGCCTGCCTTGATGGCCGTGAGCGTCGCAGTAGTTCGAGTGCTCGAAGCCAGAAGCGTACGTCTTGCAGACCATGCCGCTTACGTTGCCGGCCACTCGTTGGGCGAATATTCTGCGCTTTGTGCCGCGGGCACCTTTTCTCTGAGCGACGCCGCGCGCCTGCTTAAAACACGCGGCCAGGCGATGCAGAAGGCAGTGCCTGTCGGCCACGGTGCCATGGCGGCACTTTTGGGGCTCGATCTCGAAACTGCACGGGAAGTTGCCGCCGAGGCGGCGCAGGGCGAAGTCTGCGATGTCGCCAATGACAACGCACCGGGTCAAGTGGTGGTATCCGGTGCTACCGCCGCGATCGAGCGTGCGGTGGAGATTGCAAAATCAAAGGGCGCGAAGCGTGCCTTGCTGCTGCCTGTTAGCGCGCCATTTCACTGCTCATTGATGCAGCCTGCCGCCGAGGCAATGGCTCATGCATTGGCAGAAGTGACCATACAGGCACCAGCCGTGCCTCTCATCGCCAATGTTTTGGCGGCGCCGATTTCAGGTCCTGCCGAGATCCGCCAGCGCTTGGTCGAGCAAGTCACCGGCGTGGTGCGTTGGACGGAAACCATAGCTTGGCTCACCGGCCCGGGCGGTGTTACGCACTTAAGTGAATTGGGAACCGGCAAGGTGCTGACCGGCCTTGCTAAACGCATCGATGCCGAGGCTGTAGCGAATGCTGTTGGCACACCTGCCGACATCGACGCTTTTGTTGCTGAATTCTCCGCCTAGCTCTTCAACCACGCCGTAAGAAGCGTGAATCAAATTCTCCATTGGGAGCACCAAATGTTTGATCTGACTGGTAAGCGCGCCCTGGTTACTGGCGCAAGCGGTGGCATAGGCCGCGAGATTGCCAAGGCGCTTGCAGAAGCCGGAGCGACGGTTGCCCTTAGTGGTACGCGTGTCGGTGCGCTTGAGGACACCGCCAAGGAGATCGGCAAGGATAGCCCGATCCTGCCCTGTAATTTGTCCAAGCTCGGCGAAGTCGATAAGCTTGTGCCATCGGCCGAGGCCGCAATGGGAGGCATTGACATCCTGGTCAACAATGCCGGCATGACGCGCGACAATCTTTTTATGCGGATGAAAGACGAAGAGTGGGATGAGGTCATTGCCGTCAACCTGACCGCTGCCTTTCACCTCAACCGCGCCGTGCTACGCCCCATGATGAAACAGCGCTTCGGCCGTATTATCGGCATCTCCTCGGTGGTTGGCGTGATGGGCAATCCGGGGCAGGGCAATTATGCAGCGTCCAAAGCAGGGCTCATCGGCATGAACAAGGCACTTGCCCATGAAGTCGCCTCGCGTGGCATCACGGTCAACTCTATTGCGCCGGGGTTTATCGCGTCAGCAATGACCGACGAACTCAACGACAAGCAGCGCGAGTCGATCCTTTCCACTATTCCAGCCAATCGCCTTGGAACGGCCCAAGAAATCGCGGGTTGTGCCGTTTTCCTGGCCAGTGATGCTGCTGCTTACATCACTGGGCATACTTTGAACGTCAATGGTGGCATGGCGATGATCTAAACCGTTGGAAAGCAACGGTGCTGCTTATGGCCATAGGAGGGCAAGTGTGCTACTCGCCGCCGCTGTCGGCCTTGGCAGACCGCCTTGCAGGCTCCACGTTGCGAGCCTACATTGCACATATGTCAGCCAATACGGTGCTTGAAGAATTTGCACCGCGCCAATAAGAAACGAACGAAACCTCGATTTCTAAAAAGGGAAGTCAAATATGAGCGATGTCGCTGATCGGGTCCGCAAGATCGTTGTGGAACACCTTAATGTGGATGCCGAGAAGGTTGTTGAGAAGGCGAGCTTCATCGACGATCTAGGCGCTGACTCCCTCGACCAGGTCGAGCTGGTGATGGCGTTCGAAGAAGAATTCTCGGTTGAAATCCCGGACGACGCTGCCGAATCCATCCAGACCTTTGGCGACGCTGTCTCCTTCCTCACCAAGGCTACCGGCCAATAAGCCCGGTAGAGACATTGACCATGGAAATACGTCGCGTTGTCGTAACCGGGCTGGGTCTTGTAACGCCCCTCGGGTGCGGAGTTGAAGCCACTTGGGCCAATATCTTGGCCGGCAAGAGTGGCGCAAAACGCATTGACGAATTCCAGGTCGATGATATTGCGTGCCAGATTGCTCATCGCTTGCCGCTCGGCGACTATGCCGACGGCAAGTATAATCCCGATGAGTGGATGGATACCAAGGAACAACGCAAGGTGGATGCGTTCATCGTCTATGCGATGGCCGCTGCCAAGCAAGCGATCGACGATGCCGGCGTCGAGCCCAAGACGCAGGAAGACCAGGAGCGTACTGGTGTCTTGATTGGGTCGGGAATTGGTGGCATCGGTGGTATTTACGATGCCTCGATCACCTTGCACGAAAAGGGTCCTCGCCGGATCAGCCCGTTTTTTATACCGGGCCGTTTGATCAATCTTGCATCAGGCTATGTTTCCATTCGGTTTGGCCTCAAGGGTCCGAACCACTCCGTTGTAACGGCATGTTCCACTGGCGCTCACGCTATTGGGGATGCAGCGCGCCTGATCGCTTTAGGCGATGCCGACGTAATGGTGGCGGGTGGTACCGAGAGTTGCGTTAATCGCTTGGCCTTGGCCGGTTTTGCCGCGGCGCGGGCACTCTCCACCAATTTTAACGACAATCCCGAAGCGGCCTCCCGACCATACGATAAAGACCGCGATGGCTTTGTTATGGGCGAAGGCGCCGGCATTGTCGTGCTCGAGGACTATGAACGCGCTAAGGCCCGTGGCGCCAAGATCTATGGTGAGATCGTCGGCTACGGTCTTTCAGGCGATGCCTATCACATCACAGCGCCTGCGCCAGATGGTGATGGCGGTTTCCGAGCGATGAGCGCTGCAGTCAAGCGCGCCGGGATTGCTCCTGCTGACATCGACTACATCAATGCTCATGGCACCTCGACGCCATTGGGCGATGAGATCGAACTAGGAGCGGTGACACGTGTTCTAGGCAACGCAGCAGGTCAAGCTGTCATGAGTTCGACCAAATCAGCCATCGGCCACTTGCTTGGGGCCGCCGGCTCGGTCGAAGCCATCTTCTGCCTTCTGGCGATGCGCGACGGGATCGTTCCACCGACGCTGAATTTGGACAATCCGTCGGTTGATAGCCCGATCAATCTGGTGCCCAAGACGGCCATCAAGAAGGAAGTCAACGTGGCGCTCTCCAACAGCTTTGGCTTTGGCGGCACCAACGCGACCCTCGTGATGCGCAAGGCCAGCTAAGTTTATGTGATTGTGCAGGGGCACACTGCGTAATTCACGTGGTGTGCCCCTTGTCTTTGCCGATCTGCATGCAATCAATGCTTTTTGGTGCTTCGCGCCGAGATGATGACAAGATCGGCCGCTAACGCAGCAGCGAACCGGCTTCGAGGATGACCACTGATGAATGATCGCAAGGCCCGGCGTCAGCGCCGTCGTTCCAGCAACGCCTTCGTCGATATTCTCAACGGCTTGCTGACGCTCCTGGTGATTGGACTGCTGGTCGCCGGTGGTGTGCTGCTTTTCGGCGCGTCCCAATTCTACGGCAATGGTCCGCTAACGCAGGAAACTACCTTCCGGGTGGAGTCGGGCTCTGGGCTGGCTACGATATCCACTCGTCTGGAAGAGCAGGGCATCATTGCCAACCAGTACATCTTCCAGGGCGGCGCGCGCGCCCTCGAACGCCAGGGGACAATCAAGGCGGGCGACTTCCGCATTCCTGCCGGGGCCAGCATGGCTGACATCCTCAAGGAACTCACCGAAGGCAATCCTATCCGCTACGCCGTCACTATTCCGGAAGGGTGGACCTCTTGGCAGGTTATCCGCCGCTTGGATGAAACAAGTGATCTCCAGGGCGAAGTGCCCGCTCTACCGCCTGAGGGTTCCATCCTGCCAGGCAGCTACGACTATGTGCCCGGCGACACGCGTCAGTCCGTGCTCGACAAGATGCAGATTGCCATGCAGACCCAGCTGACTGAAATCTGGGAGAAGCGTCAGCCGGACTTGCCCATCGAAACGCCCGAAGAGCTTCTGACACTGGCGTCGATTGTTGAGAGGGAAACCGGCGTCGCGGCCGAGCGCCCGCAAGTGGCGGCAGTGTTCGTCAATCGCCTGCGCGAAGGCATGCGCCTCCAATCCGACCCGACCATTATCTACGGCATCACCAAAGGCCAAGCGCCGCTGGATCGTGGCCTTCGCCGCTCCGAGATAGAAGCCAAGACTGATTACAACACTTACCAGATCGATGGTTTGCCTCCGACCCCGATCGCCAATCCTGGCGTTGAATCTCTCCAGGCGGTCGCTAATCCCGACGAGCACAACTACCTTTATTTTGTCGCTAAAGGCGCTTCGCCCAGGGAAGGGCACGTGTTTGCCGAAACCTATGACGAACACCGGCAAAACGTCGCACGCTATCGCCAGATCGCCAGCGAAGCCGAAGCTGAAGCCGTTCGTCAAGCACTTGAAGAAGTGGAAGCCGACGAAGCTCCGGCCCAGCCTTGAGCAATTCGCTGGCTAGCATGACAGGGTATGCCCGCGCGACGGGCTCCGTTCCAGGTGCGAGCTTTTCGTGCGAGATCAAGTCGGTCAATGGACGAAATCTCGACATCCGGCTTCGCCTGTCGCCCGGAATTGATGCGCTTGAAACCGACATCCGCCAGCTGATCGGCAAAATGTTGTCGCGCGGCTCGGTCAATTGTACCGTGGCGATCGAGCGCGACAATGGGGGTGGCGATCTGGTGATCAACCAGCAAGCGCTGCAAACTGTGCTGACTGCTATCCATAGTCTGAAGGACCTAGGGCTTTCCCCACCCTCGATAGATGGTGTGCTTGGCCTTTCTGGCGTAATCGAGAGGCGAGACAGTCGGCTCCCCGAAACTGCCGAGGAAAGCCTCGCTACCGCCATTTTGGATGGTGTCTCCCAAGCCTTGGTCGACCTGGTGCTCGCACGTCGCCTAGAAGGTAACCAGACGTCAGCATATTTGCTGGATCGGTTAGCAGAAATCGAAACCCATGTCGCTCAGGCCCGCGAACATCCTGCCCGCAGCCGCGACGCCATTCTGACCCGCCTGCGTCAACAACTCACCGCTCTCACTGAGGACATTACTGTCCCGCCCGAACGCCTTGCACAAGAAGCACTTCTCTTGGCACTCAAGGCCGATATCAGCGAAGAACTTGACCGCCTCACCGCCCACATCGCGAGCGCCCGCCAGCTTATCAAAGACGGTGGCCCTGTTGGGAGGCGCTTGGATTTCCTCGCGCAGGAATTCAACCGCGAAGCCAATACACTCTGCTCCAAGTCCAATGCGGTGGAGCTCACCGTCATTGGTCTTGACCTAAAGGCGGCTATCGATCAACTACGCGAACAAGTGCAAAATATCGAATAGGATCAGGCAGGTGGAGTTTCAGCGCCGCGGCGTCATGTTGGTCATTGCCTCGCCGTCCGGCGCCGGCAAGTCGTCCATTTCGCGCGCCCTTTTCGGTGCCGATCCCAACATCAAGCTGTCGGTCTCTGTCACCACCCGCGCCCGCCGGACCGACGAAGTCGACGGCAAGCACTACCACTTCATAGATATTCCGGCCTTCAGGCAAATGCAGGCTGACGGCGAACTGCTTGAATCCGCCGAAGTCCACGGCAACTTTTATGGTACCCCGCGAGCCCGTGTCGAAGAGCAGCTAGCGGCCGGAAACGACATACTTTTCGACATCGATTATCAGGGCACGCTGCAGCTTTATCGTAACAGCCGCAAAGACATGATCACGGTGTTCATCCTGCCGCCCTCGATCAAGGAACTACGTGCGCGTCTAGAACGGCGGGCACAGGATAGTGTAGGCACCATTGAAAAACGCCTTGCCAATGCACGCGTCGAAATGGAGCACTTTGGCGAATACGATTACGTCATCGTCAACGAAGACCTTGAAGCCTCGACCCAGCGCGTTCGCTCGATCCTGGTTTCAGCCCGGCTTGAGCGTGAGCGCCAGCTCAATCTATCAAGTTTTGTTAAAGATTTACAGAGCCAGATCGGCTCTCTCTAACCCTGCCGTAGCGCCGGCAAAGCCCGAGCCATAGCCAGAAACGCCTCAACCGGCAGCTCCTCGGCCCGCTCGTCTCCTGCTAGACCGGCAGCCACCAACAAGCCTTCGACCGGCACGCCCGCTGCCTTCAGGCTTTGCCGCACCATCTTGCGGCGTTGCCCGAACGCCGAGCGCGTGATCTGCTCCAGATTTTTGACGGTCACGCCGTCGTCAACGGGTTTGGGCACGAGATGAACAACCGCTGAGGTCACATTGGGCGGCGGCACAAACGCTTGCCGACCGACATTAAACGCGATACGGGCGTCCGTCCGCCAGCCGGCAAGCACGCCCAGGCGCCCATACGGATCTTCGCCCGGCTTGGCACAAATGCGCTCGGCCACCTCGCGCTGGAACATCAGCGTCAGGCTTTCGTAGAACGGCGGCCACGGGGCCGTGGTGAGCCAGCCGGTCAACAGCGGCGTGGCGATATTATACGGCAGATTGGCGATAATACGGGTGGGACCGTCGGCTAACATGCGATAGTCCATCTCCATGGCGTCACCGCTGATGACCGTCAGCCGCCCGGGGTAAGCTTGCGCAATTTGTGCCAAAGCAGGCAGGGCGCGCGCATCGCGTTCTATGGCAATCACCTCGCGCGCGCCTTCCGCCAGCAGCGCCCGCGTCAATCCGCCCGGACCCGGTCCGACTTCAATCACCCGCACGCCCTCGAGCGGACCGCCGACGCGGGCTATGCGCGCTGTTAAATTCAGATCAAACAGAAAGTTCTGCCCAAGTTCCTTTTTTGCGCGTAGCCCATGCTCGGCAATCACTTCACGCAAAGGGGGCAGGTCATCGATCTGACTCATGAATTGCTCGTCATCGCATCGGCCATTGCGATGGCGGCAAGGAAGCTGCGCGGCGAAGCCCGGCCGGTTCCAGCCAAGGCGAAGGCCGTTCCATGATCAGGCGAGGTGCGCACGATGGGAAGCCCCAATGTGATATTAACCGCCTCCTCGAACGCTATGGTCTTGACCGGAATCAGTGCCTGATCGTGGTACATGGCAATTACCGCGTCATACTGAGCCCAATGTGTCGGATAAAACAACGTGTCGGCAGGCAGAGGACCTTCCACCGAAATGCCCTCGGACTGCAATTGCACCACGGCAGGCCCGACGACTTCGGCATCCTCCCGCCCAATCGTTCCGCCTTCCCCAGCATGTGGGTTAAGTCCGGCAACAGCGATCTGCGGATCAGAGATGCCGAAACGAACGCGCAAATCATGAGCCACAACGCGCGTAGTCTCAATGATGAGTTCTTTGGTCAACAGGCTTGGCACGTCCTTAAGCGGAACGTGGATGGTCACGGGCACAGCCCGGAAGCCTTCATGGGCAAGCATCATGACCGGCAGCCTTGGCGCCGCTCCTCGGGCGCAGAGTTCCGCAAGGAACTCAGTGTGCCCGGGATGATCAAACCCCACCTGGTAAAGCGCGCCCTTATGGATTGGGGCCGTAACTAGAGCGCGGCATGCACCTGTGAGCGTTGCATCTACAGCTTGTGTTATGGCGCCGATAACCACCTTTGCAGAGAGTGGCGATATCTGTCCGGGGTGATCGGATACCAGGCCGTCAACTTGAGCGATCGGTAAGGCGTCAGCGAAGGCGTCGCCAGCTTCGTCCAAGCCTATCGGCTTTACATTGATTTCTAAGCCCAGCCTCGCAGAGCGCGCCTGCAGGAACTCAGCGTTGCCGAACACGCAAAACGATGGAAGCGCCAATTCCCGGCGGCGTGCATAAAGCGAGAGGATGATGTCTGGCCCGACGCCGGCAGGCTCGCCCATGCTGATCGCCAGCGGTTTTGTCATTGCAGCCCCCGGCAGAGAAAAGGCCCGGTGTCCCGGGCCTTGCACTTAATTGTAGATGATCTTGGCGCGAGAGCGAAGGTCGCTTAGGTAACGCGTGACTTCGCCTTCAAGCTGGTCATTCCCAGCTTCAGCCCGCAAATCACCTTTGATGAACGTCAAGTCTTCAGCCTGTGCCTTCTCGCACACGGCAAGCATCGAAATACCATTCTCTACCACGCGCGGCTTAGTGATGCCGCCCACATTCAACCCGGCCAGTTCCTTGGCAATGGCTTCAGGCATCTGCGTAGCATGGCGGCGGCCGACATCGACCACTGCCGCGTCGGTGAAGCCAAGCGAAAGATCAACAGCGCTGTCACAGCCTGAAAATTTAGAGCGGTAGCTGCTGGCCTGTCCGCTGCGGCCACTAGAACCTTGACCTACAAACAGGATTTCTTTGAGGATGTAATCGAAATTCTGGTAGCCCTGCAGCCTGCTTTCAGCCTGCTGGTCGAGCGTCAGATCGGAAATCTGCACATTTGGGGCAATCGCCGCTTCGGTGACCCCATTCCAGGCGATTGCTGCGCGAAGGCGATCCTTGAGCGTTTCCATATTAATTCCGCCTTGTTGCAACATCTGCTGCAGCCGTTCCTGGCTCACATTGATGTTGCGCGCAATCTGCAGGAAGGCCTCATCGACCTGTGCATTGGAGACGGTAATGCCGAGCCTTTTGGCTTCCGCCATCTGAATGGCTTCGGTGATCAACTGATCAGTCGCACCCTTCTGCCCGCCATTATTGCCTTCAAGCGCAAACAGCTTCACGCGCTGGGAAATCTGCACGTCCGTAATCGGCGTACCGTTAACGCTCACGCGTATGTTCTGGGCCATGGCGGGCATCACCGTCGTGACGGTCAGCATTGTGCCGATGATCATGGCGCCAGCAATGCGCCCCCAGTAACTGTTCGCCATAGCGTCGTATCCGCTCTGAAAGTGAAATCGCCCGCTTTCAATGCTGCGGGAAAAGCACTCTGTCAATTGCCCAAGAATGCGGCCAAAATCTGTATCGCCGTATACCCGTTTTCGGCCCTAGAACCCGACGTTCAGCCCTGCTGGGGATTTGAGCCGGAACGAAGCCAAAAAACGCGTGTCATTAGGGCTAGTATGGGTCTCGCCAGTGCGCGTGACTTCAGCGCCCATCAACAGATACCCATCGTCATACTGCAGCCCAGCACCGGCCAAGAGAAAGCTATTAGCTGTCAGGTCCCAGTAGGTCCGTGCCTTGGCCGACCAATAATCCGTAAGCGGCACGCCGGCACTAACGCCGATTTCCTGTTGATCAACAAGCTGACCAAGCTGGACATTCTCCCCGATGAAGTTGTAGTCCAACCCAGCGTTATAGCCCTCATGCGCGTAGCTTACAGCGGCCCCCGCCCGCGTGATACGTGGCTCTTCCGTGTCGACCTGCAATTTGCCACCCACTTGCAGACCCGGCAAAAACGAGGCGTAGGCCCCAAGCACCCCATAGGATGCATCGATCTCAAGACCCGAGCCAACGCCCGTCTGCGCCGGATCGGCGCTGGCAAAGGCATTCTCGCCCGCGAGCTGGAATGACTGCCCAGCGATAAGCTCTATATAGCTGCCGTCGATGAAGTCGGCTTGGTATCGTCCACCGATATTGGCCCGCAAGCCGGTTTCCTGCCGATCGGTTCCGGAGAAACGGTTGAAGCTGAAGAGGTTCGTGTCGTCGAAGACAAAGCTCTGCGCATTGTCGTTGGTGATACCGACAGCCGTGATATCGGAGCCCCGATAAACCAACTGGCCGATCGGCTCGACTAGGTGAACCGTTGATCCGTCGCTCGCCGCCATGGGAAAACGCACGTCCATCGCAGCAATCGGCGTTGCACTCCAAAGCGTTGTTTCACCCGGCGCTTCCATCAGTGGGCTGCTGCCGTCGTAATAGGCGAAATCTGCCCGCCCACCCAGATACGGCGTCGCCACGAACCCGCCTGCACCAATGTACTGGTTCTGCCAGCCAGCCTGCACGGTTGCATGCTGCTTACCGCCGGAGTAGCCGAAGGTGTAAGGAACGCCATTGATTATAGTTCTGGAGTCAGTCTCTCGCCGCACCCCAAGCAGTCGGCCGCTGATCTCAACGCGCCCTGAGCCGGGGGCAAGCTCCAGCATATGCTCGAACCGCACTGACGGCACGGCTTGTCCCTGCCGGTCTTGTGCTTCAGGCAGGACATCACCCAACAAATTGAACTGTTGTACACGCGCATCGAAGTACGTTTCTTCGGTAAGATAGGTGGCGTAGACCTCGTTGACTGAAGACGTTGCCGTGGAAAGATCATAATCTTCAAGGTAGGCGGCGTCCGTAAAGGCCGTATAGCTCCAGCCCACCGTCCAGTCGGCAACCGGGCGAAAACTGCCCGATGTTTGTACGGCACCGCGCCAGTCGCGCTGGGCATCGGAGAAGTCAAAGGCCTCTTTGTCGAGCTGGTAGACGCCAGAGCCCTTGATCTGGAACGAACCATTGTCGAACCGCTGGATCCATTCGGCGCCCAGCAACAAACCTTGCCGGCTCATCAACCGTGGGGTCAGGATAATGTCGGTCCACTTGCTCGAATAGGCGGACATCTCGAAGCCGACCTGCGCACCAACTTCGTCGCTATAGGAGAAGATTGGCCGCGGCACGCGCGATAGCGCCGAGTCGCTGGTGTCGGGCAAATATAGAAACGGCAGCCACGCAACTGGCACACCCAATAATGCAAGGCTCGGCTGTTCCAGGTAAACTGAGCCGTCTTCGGCATTATAGGTGATCCGGTCGGCGCGCATCGACCAGCCTATCCGGCGGCCTTGGTCATCAACGCAGTCACCGCACGGTGAATAGGTGGCATTCTCTAGAAGAGTCTGAAGCGCATCGTCGTAGTTGGCGCTACCGGCAGTAATGCGGGCGCCATCGTAAGTCGTCAGCGTGATCGACTGCAGGAAAGCCTGCTTGAGCCCGCCTGTAAGTTCTAGATCGACCGTATCCAACACATTGCCAGAGGGATCGACAATCCGCACCGCGCCTTGAAAACGCACCTCATTGGTGGCGCGGTTGAAGACAAGGTTTTCACCTGAAACCGTATAGCCATCCTGGCGCACGACGACGCCGCCGCTGGCTCTAATCGTGCTGGTGCTAGCTTCAAAAACAAGGCTGTTGGCTTCGACTGCCACCGGCGCTGCCGGATTGATCGGGGCGTTGAACATGTCAACGGGCACGAGGCCACCCGATTGCGCGGTTGCACCACCCGCCGAGGCTATGGCGATCACGGCGCTGGCACTTGCCAGACGCAGCATCGTTCTCGTCCATGCGCCCCAACTGGATACTATCACGCGCGTCCGTCTTCCTTGTGTAGCAAAATCGTTACGCCAATAACAATTGCTACAAACGCTGGTCCCAGCGCAGCAAACGTAGGATCGAGAACACCGGTCGACCCGCCCCGGTCGGCCATTTCCGTAATCACGAACACCACGAACCCTAGTACGACCCCGTAGAGGACCGCAGGACCATAATTAGAACCTCTTCGATAACCTGCGGTAAACGCAAAAGCAATGAACAGGGAACCGGTGAGCACCATAGGCAGGGCAAGAAGCTTAAAGAAGCGCATAGTGGCAGCATTGCGGATGGCGGGATCGGCCACGCCCTGTCCCAGCAGCGTCGCGAGCTCGAAGAACCCCATGTCTTCAGTTGATGATGTCCTCACCGATAGCTCTGCTGCCGTGTAATTGGACGGCAACGTGTAATTGCTCACACGGCGCGGCGGCGCGTCGTGGCTGCGGACCACGGCATTGGCGAAGCGCCACTGGCCGCGCTCAAGGAAAGCCTCGCCCGCTTCGATCCTTTCATCGACTTCAGAACTAAGCCCAAAAACAATCACATTGATCAGCCCGGTGCCGCCCGGCTGCACGCCAGTCGCCATTATGATATAGCGCCCCGAGTCACCGCGCTCTTCCAGCCATATCTCGCCCGCCGGCACCAGCATCGCACTTTGGCTCGGTGGTCTTGGGTCGAGCTGCCGGTTGATTTGCGTGCTGATTGTTTCCGCGCCCAGAGCGATTATCAGGCTGGCCATGATCAACATTAAAGTTGGCGCACGAACGGCCTTCCATATGGAAATGCCGCTGGCATGGATCACGGTCAATTCATGGCGTGATTTCAGGTCGACGAAACCCAGTATGGCGCCCAGCAACACCGTCACCGGTAGCGTCTTGATCGTCCATTTGACAGCGCTCATGGCGACCATCACGACTGCCCAGAACACCCCCCGTGACTCGGCAACATAGTTAAACCGCCATGTGTCGAGCGATTCAACTAGGGCAATCAATCCGTAAAAAACGAATACCGTCACGCCGATGCGGCTCGCCAGCCTGTTCAGGACCAACAGATCAATCCTGTTCATGGCAGAAACATCGCCTTTGGCCGTCGTGGCCAGGTGCGCTGCGCCAGAGTAATGGCTGCAACAATCATTAGCAGCAGCGCGCCGGTGGAAGACCCGAGCGGACTATAAGCACTCACGCCCCGCTCCGCGAATGCTAGCAGCAGCACGACCGCTTCCATCGGAATGGCGAAGCGCCGCCTATTGCCACTGGGGAAGCCGGCAATGGCGAGGACAACCATGCAGATGCCGATGACGCGCAGTCCTTCAACCATGCGGTTGAACAGCAATTGCGTAAGCTCCGGCCTCCAATTGCCTGACGCCATGGCATCCAGCACGAGCGACACGCTGTTGGTCTCGTACATCGGATCGCTGGCGTAACCCTCTTGAGTTAGCAAATCGACGTTGATGTCGTATCGGGCGAACGAAATCTCCGAGAAACGTCCGTTTGCCTCGGTGTATTGCAGCGCTCCATCACGAAGCTGGATGATGTAGTTTTCGCCGTCCGTGGAAACACGCGCCGAGTCCGCGAGATAGGTGCGCCTCGTCTCGGGATCTCGCCGGTCATCTGCAAAAAATTCCCGGATTTCACCGTCGCCCGAACGGCCGCCGATTAGCAGGATCACGCCCGGCGTGACTTGGGTAAAGCGTTGTGGCTTGAGCGTGGCACTAACGAGGTCCGCTGCAATGCTGGCTGACAGCAAGTTAAGCCGTCGATTCGCTGCCGGCTCTGCAAAATTCGAGATTAACAGGATCGTTGCGACACCAGCACTTGCCACTATAGCTGCTGCACTCCACAGCGAACGCAGCCCATGGCTCGTGTGGATAATATGCAGTTCCCTATTGGCTTGCAGCGACTGCAGGGCACGCACAAGCCCAATGCCCACGCATACGTAGAAAAACGTGTTGATCAGCGGCGGCATGGTGAGCAATGCCTGCGCCGCCAAAGTCCAGACGCCTTGACCTTTAACCGCGACCACATCGAACTGACGTAGGCAATTAACCAACCACAACAGCACGCAAACGACCCCGAACAAGATCAGGGCGTCTGTTACGAACAGGCGTGAAAGATAGGCCGTCAGTCGCTTCATCGCCGCCGTTTATCGATGTTGAGTGCGGCCGAAACAAGCAAACATGCATCCAGCAATGGTTTTGTTTGAAGGTTGTTGCGGGATTGACGCGGCGGGCAAACCGACCAATGGTTGCACCAAATACCTTCCAGCGCACTGCGCTCCTGCCCACCAAGGCCTTACATGTCGCAAATTCTTCATATCCGCACCTCGCCACTCGGTGCGGTGAGTGCAGCCCTCCTCGTCATCTATGTTGCAGAAGGTCAGCGCCCATCCGGCGCCGGCGAGCAGGTCTGGTCGGCAACCGGGCTGCAATGGGACGAAGCTGCCACTACAGCGAACTTCAAAGGCAAGCAGGGTCATTCAATTGATGTTCTGTCTGCCGGCGGAAAGCGGTTGCTGGTGCTTGGCAGCGGGAGTTCCGGTGCTGATACGCCGCTCAACAGCTGGACCGACAGGGGCGGCTCACTAATGGCAAAGCTTGCTGTAACACGGGCTGCCGACATTGCCGTGATCGTCGATGAACAACTAGCAACACCCGCCGCTCTGGCAGAGCTAGCAGCCGGGATGCGCCTACGCCACTACAAATTCGATAAGTACAAGACTGCCGGTTCCGATGAAACATCCGCCTCGCTGACCATCACGCTCCATGTCGCTGATCCATCTGCCACGGATGCAGCAATCAAGGATCGTGGCGCTACGGTAGACGGAACCTTGCTCGCCCGCGATTTGGTAAACGAACCAGCGAATGTGCTGGGAACTGTAGAATTTGCCGCCCGCACACAGCAGTTAACGCAACTAGGCGTAGACGTCGAGATCCTCGAACAAGAGGATATGGAAAAGCTCGGCATGGGTTCGCTGCTCTGTGTCTCGCAGGGGTCGGAGCGCCCACCGCGCCTGGTTATCATGCAATGGCGTGGCGGCACGGAAGGTGCGGTTCCACTTGCCTTTGTCGGTAAGGGCGTCGTTTTCGACACTGGCGGTATTTCCATAAAGCCAGGTGCAAGCATGGAGGACATGAAGGGCGATATGGGCGGCGCCGCAGCCGTTACAGGGCTCATGCATGCACTGGCCACGCGCAAGGCTCCGGTCAATGTCGTCGGCGTCATCGGGCTGGTGGAAAACATGCCGTCCGGTAGTGCGGTTCGCCCGGGCGATATCGTCAAGACCATGAGCGGCACCACTATCGAGGTCATCAACACCGATGCCGAAGGCCGCCTCGTGTTGGCTGATGCGCTTTGGTACACGCAGGACCGCTTCAAGCCGCGCTTCATGATTAATCTGGCAACGCTGACCGGAGCAATCATCGTGGCCTTGGGCCATGAACACGCAGGACTATTCTCCAATAATGACGAACTGGCCATTCAATTGTTGAACGCCGGGCTCAACGCCAATGAAAAGCTTTGGCGCATGCCGCTTTCAGCCGCCTACGACAAGATGATCGAATCCAAATTTGCGGACATCCGCAACTCTGTCGGGCGTCCCGCTGGCTCCATCACGGCTGCGCAATTTCTCCAGCGCTTTGTCAATGACGTACCCTGGGCGCATCTCGATATAGCTGGAACGGCGTTCGGCGCGGGCCATAGCGAAACCAACGCTTCCTGGGCATCTGGCTTCGGCGTGGCGTTGCTTGATAGGCTGGTCAGAGACTACTACGAGGCTCGGTAAGCAGCGCAGTGGATAAACCGCAATGGCTGAAGTCTTGTTCTATCACCTCGAAACACGCCCGCTTGAAGCAGTAATCCCGCAATTGCTGGAAAAAACATTGGAGCGGGGTTGGCGAGCGATCATTGAAGTGGGCTCGACCGAGCGCGCCGAGGTGCTGGACGCGCATCTATGGAGCTACCGCGACGACAGCTTTCTTGCCCACGGAATAGACGGGGAGGGGGCTGAAGACCACCAACCCGTTCTCATCACGACCGGTGCAGATAATCGAAACGGCGCAGCCTGCCGGTTTTTTGTTGACGGGGCTGTACCTAAGTCTGGGGTCGGCTACGAGCGGATCGTCTACATGTTTTCAGGCCATGACCCCGATGCAGTTGCCCAGGCGCGCATAGCTTGGAAAGAACTGCGGGAGGGCAACAGCTTGACCTATTGGCAGCAGGAACAAAGCGGAAGGTGGGTTAAAAAGGGATGACGCCTGATCTGGCGAGCCCAAGCCGCCACCAACTGCATGAAGATTTGTTCGCCATGCTGATCGGTACCATGTTGGTATCGCTCGGCATTGTGCTCTACAGCCGGGCCACTCTGTCCACCGGCAGCACTGCGGGTCTTGCATTGCTGCTGCAATATGTGACCCGTATTCCGTTCGGCTGGCTATTCTTCGTTATCAACTTGCCGTTCTATGTGCTTGCGGTGCTGCGCATGGGTTGGCCATTTGCGATTAAGACCTTCGTCTCAGTTGGCCTGGTCTCGTTTTTCTCGGCGAACATACCCAACTGGCTCGTCATCACCGACATCAATCCGCTCTTTGCGGCACTGGTGGGCGGTGGACTGATCGGCCTGGGTATCTTGTCCCTATTCCGTCACAAGGCCAGTGTCGGCGGCATCAATATCCTGGCGTTGTACTTGCAAGAAAACTTCAACATCCGCGCCGGCTATTTCCAGCTCGGCGTTGATGCCGTCATCCTTGTCGCCGCGTTCTTCGTGCTACCCTTCGATCGGGTCGTTTACTCGATCTTGGGCGCGCTCGTGCTCAATTTCATTATCGCGCTCAATCACAAGCAGGGCCGCTACGTCGGTTTCAGCTAACCGGCACTTGTGCCGCCCCGCTCGGCATCAGCTTCTTCTTCCTCGACATACTCTTCGTCTTCGACGGTTTTTTCTTCTTCTACCTCTTCTTCATTGCTCGGATAGTAGTAGATGACATCAGTCAAATACAGGTGGGCCATGTCTTCTGCGAGCTCATAGCAGTAAATCACTTCGCCGCTGTGAGAGTAGAAGGCATTCGGCTCGTCGCACATCTCGGCGCGGAAAACGATCGGCCGCGGCAGGAGATAAGTGCTGGTCACCAGTTCCGCGGCATGTTCGAGAATGCGCGCGTCTTTAAGCGCCCGAAGATAGATCTCGTAGCCTTCACCAGGCTCTTCGTAGACAATCTCGATTTCGGCGTTAGGCTCGTCCGTTACCAAGTGCGGCGCAAGTAAGGTAGTCCAGGCTGCATTGGTTTGTTCATAGGTGTAGGCGCAGGAATCCCGAGTGTCCTGGTCAATTTTGTAGAAGTCGCCGACATGGCCAAAGTATTCCTGATCCTTGCCAAGCATCAAGCAAGCCATGGCATAAGCCCGCTGGATACCCAAGCTATGCGCAGAAACGAAGCCAAGCTGCGACATACTGGATAGTTCGACCTGCTGCGCCTTGAAGTACCAGCCGTCCGCCGCATCGACCAATCTGACGTAGCTCTGGTCGTCGCTGTCGTCATTGAGCAGCATGAGTACCGCCAATGCGTCGGCAGCGTCCTCTTCCTTCCCAAGCACCGGAATGCCAAGCTCGTTGACGAGGAGATGCCCGATTTCATGGTACATTGTGTATGCGGCGTCGCTCATCGAGAACCTCATTGCCGCAGCAATGTCTTCCTCGGTGAAGTCCTGCGCCGCCGCTGGAACAGCCATGGAGATAGTCGCGATGAAGGCGGCAGTTATCGTCTTCATCTTAGTCTCCGCGAAGGCTGCCAGGGCCTAAATTACAACTTGTTCTTCTTGGTCTTTCCCAGGCCAACTTGCTCCAACACAGCTTCGTCCGATGTTCCTAAACTGTTGGTATAAAGGTCCATGTAGTCCTGCATAAGCTCGTAGCAGAATATCACTTCAACTGTTTCGGGATCGTAAAAAGCATTTGCTTCACCACATGTCTGGGCGTTGAACGCAACCGGAGTCCTGATGTTGTACTTTTGCCGGACCTCATCGGCAACTTCGTCGAAGACGCCGCTGGATTTAAAAGCGTCCGCTGCGGCCGCCAGATCCTCACTCGGTTCGTGATAAGTTACGTTCACCTGAGTGCCACCGCCACTGCCTTGCTCTCGGCTCAGAAGCCCAAGCAGACTGCGATTGATCATGCTGTAGTCCCAATTGCAGCTATCTTGCCGGGTAGAATCCATGCGGTATTCATCAGCGATAGGATGAAACGTGTCGCTGTCCATTCCCACCATCAAGCAGACGATCTGGTAGGCACGCTGCTTGTCCAAACTATGACCCGCAGCATAGTCGCTTTCGTCGCCACCGCTATCATAAGCGATACCGGACAGTACCCAGCCTTGTGCCGCATCCGCTAAAGTGCGCTCGGCTTGCTTTGTGCGCTTATTGAGCAAGATCCAGGTAGCGACATTGTCCGCAGCGTCTTCTTCCCGCCCCAGCACAGGCAACTCGAGCTGATCAAAAAGCAGATGGCCGACTTCATGGTAAAGGACAAACAGGCTGTTGTTTGAAGCAAAGCGCCGGATTTCAGCGCGTTGTTGCTTGCTTAACTCATGAGCTTGCGTCAATCCGGAAAGCCCCAAAATGCTGAGCAGGGCAGCAGCGAGCAGTTTGGCGAGAGGATTGATCATCGGTCTCTTTCGATTTGCCTTGCGACACCACCAGCAGAAATCAAGGTAGTGTCAGTGTCAATCGTTCAAGATGTAACGGGTTAACCCTTACCCGGTACCCAGTCGCTGGGTGCCAACTCGAAGCCGGAGAACAAGAAACCGGGTGCTACCGTACACCCCACAAGCGTCCAATCTCCGATGCTTTCGGCAGCTTGCCAGGCCCGCTGCGGCACGACCACTTGCGGGCGATCGCCCTTGGTAATCTCCGGACCTAGGCGGTAAATGTCCATATGTTCTCCGTCCGAAACATGAAGGTTTAGCGGCGCACCGGCGTAATAGTGCCACACCTCGACAGCGTCGACCCGGTGCCAATGCGATCTGTCGCTGCGCTCAAGCAGATAATAGATGGCAGTCGAGCGGGCGCGGCCTTTGCTAGTGGTCGTGTCCTCGAAGGTTTGTACATACCAACCGCCCTCAGGGTGGCGTTCCATGCCTAGCGTGGCGATAACTTCTCGCGCACAGATTTCGCTCATGCCCTCTCCACCTCCTCAAGCTGGGTGCTCAACTCCAGCCAGACTTCCTCGGTACCCTCAAGATCGGCCGCCAACCGCGCCTTGTCCTTACCCAATTCTATCATACGGTCCGCCGGGCCATTGTAGATCCTAGGGTCGTTTAGTTGCGCTTCAATTTTTGCAATCTCATTCTTGAGCCGGGAAATCTTGGTCTCGGCATCCTTGATTGAGCTCTTGATAGGCGCGATCTCGGCGCGGCGTGCAGCGGCTTCGGCGCGCTCGGCCTTGCGGTCGCCCTTGCTCCCTCCATTGTTCCTGCCGTCCTTGCTGCCCGTGATGCTGCGCTGATAGCTGTCGAGGTCCTCGTCCAACTCCCTGATCGTGCCGTTTTCCGCAATCCACAGCGTGTCGCATGTTGCTTCGATCAAATGGCGATCGTGGCTGATGATCAGCACGGCACCGTCGTAATCGTTAAGCGCATGCACAAGCGCATCGCGGCTGTCGATATCGAGATGGTTTGTTGGTTCGTCGAGGATCATCATGCCCGGACCGCCGAAGGTGATCAGGCCCATAAGAAGCCGCGCCCGCTCGCCACCAGACAGGTTCTTGGCAAGCGTATCCATGCGGGATTTCGTCAGGCCCATTTGACTCAATCGCGACCGGCGCCTGGCCTCGCTATCGGTTGGCATCAACTCAACGACATGCTCGAACGGTGTCCAATCCGGCCGGAGCTTGTCCATCTGGTGCTGAGCAAAGTGCGCGATCTCGAGCTTCTTGCCCTTGTTAAAGCTTCCGCCCATCGGCTTGATGTCCCCGGCGAGCAGCTTGGCAAAGGTCGACTTGCCATTGCCGTTAACGCCGATCAGCGCGATCCGGTCACCTGGATCGATCCGCATGTTGATGTTGCGCAGGATCGTTTTGTCGCCATAACCCGCCGCAACGCTATCAAGCGTGATCATCGGCGTAGCTTGTTCCGCCTTGGGCTGCTGGAACGTGAAGGGTGCTGCATACTCATCGAACATAGCCGCTGGCGGCTTGAGCTTCTCAATTGCCTTCACGCGGGCTTGTGCCTGACGGGCCTTGGTGGCCTTCGCCTTGAAGCGGTCCACGAACTTTTGCATATGCGCAATCTGATCGAGCGTCTTCTCGCGGCTCTTGTTGTTGAGCTCCATCTGCATGCGGCGTGTGTTTTCAAAAGTGTCGTAATTGCCCTTATAGAAGGTCAACTTACGATGTTCGAGATGGATGATAGAGCCCACCGACTTGTTGAGCAGGTCACGGTCGTGGCTGATCATGAAGACGGTATAGGGATAGGTGGCGAGATACTTCTCCAGCCACAGCGTGCCTTCCAAATCGAGATAATTGGTCGGCTCGTCCAGGAGCAGCAGGTCTGGCTGGCTGAACAGCACGCCGGCCAGCGCCACGCGCATGCGCCAGCCGCCGGATAACTCGCGCGTCGGCGCCATCTGCCGGTCCTGCTCGAAGCCAAGGCCCTTGAGAATTGACGATGCCCGGGCTTCAGCAGTGTGCGCGTCAATATCCGCCAGGCGCATGTAGATCTCGCCAATGCGGTCCGGATCGGTGGCGGTCTCCGCTTCCACCATCAGCGCCGTGCGTTCCTTGTCGGCGCCCATCACCACTTCCAGCACGCTCTCGTGCCCCGCCGGTGCTTCCTGCGCTACGGCTCCTATCCGCGCTTTCTTGTCAAGCTCGATGCTCCCCGAGTCAGCGGCAATATGACCCTGGATCAGGTGGAACAGCGTCGTCTTGCCAGTCCCGTTCTTGCCAACAAAGCCTGTCTTGGATCCCGTAGGCAAGACCACCGATGCGTCTTCAAAGAGCTCGCGGCCTTGAATGCGATAGGTTAGGTTATTGATGGTCAGCATGATGGGGCATTCTTAAAGCAGGCAGGGCACCCGGGCGATCGTCGGCCGTTGGCACACCTGCGCAAAACATGTTTGCCCGTTCGATAAGGTTTACCGGCACTGAAGGCAACAAGCTTATGCCAATGGCTGTCTTGCTGCCGCAGCGGCAGTCTTGCCTCCGTCAAACTCTGCGGCTACAAGGCGCGACCTTCCAAAAGACCCATTCAAGGATCGAACCTATGGCGCTCGAACGCACCTTCTCCATCATCAAGCCCGATGCCGTCCGCCGCAATCTCATCGGCAAGATCATCGCCAAGTTCGAAGAAGCCGGGCTGCGTCCGATTGCTCTGAAGAAAATTCACATGACACGCGCGCAGGCCGAGGGCTTCTACGCCGTGCACAAGGAACGCCCGTTCTTCGGCGAACTCGTCGAGCAGATGATCGCTTCGCCGGTCGTTGTCCAGGTTCTCGAAGGCGAAGGTGCCATTCTCAAAAACCGTGAGGTCATGGGCGCGACCAATCCGGCCAATGCCGCCGAAGGCACGATCCGCAAGGAATTCGCCCTATCGATCGGCGAGAACTCGGTGCACGGTTCGGATGCTCCAGAAACCGCTGCCGAAGAAATCCGGTACTTCTTCTCTGACGAAGAACTCGTCGGCTAAGCGCCTCTGCGCTACTGAAAACTCAGGGCCGCCCGCCGGGCGGCCTTTTGCATTGTTTGTGCTAGTGTGTTTCGACCACCGCAAATTCATCCCGCCCGACGCGGGAACCTCCCATGCCGGTCCGCTATTGCGGCCAAGACGCCAATGATTGGCGGCGTCCAGAAAGCCAGAAATGTCCCTGCCTCAAACCATCCTTCCTCCACTCGCCCGCGCCCTCGCCGCAAAGGGCTACGAAACCCTAACGCCGGTCCAGGCCGCCATCATCGAAGACCAGGCGAGCGGCCGTGACCTGCTCGTTTCCGCACAAACCGGCTCCGGCAAGACCGTGGCCTTTGGCATGGCCATTGCGCCAACACTGCTTGGCGATGCCGAACGCTTCGTCGAAGCCGCTGCGCCACTCGCCCTCGTCATCGCTCCGACCCGCGAATTGGCTCTGCAGGTGCAGCGGGAACTCGACTGGCTCTATGCCGAAGCTGGCGCCCGCACGGCCTCTTGCGTCGGCGGCATGGATGCGCGCACGGAGCGGCGCGCGCTGGAGCGTGGCGCACATATCGTGGTCGGAACGCCCGGCCGCTTGCGCGATCACATCACACGCGGCGCACTCGATATGTCTGCACTGCGCGCCGTCGTACTCGACGAAGCCGACGAGATGCTGGATTTAGGCTTTCGCGAGGATCTGGAGTTCATCCTCGATGCGGCGCCTGAAGACCGGCGCACGCTGTTGTTCTCTGCAACCGTGCCGCGACCGATTGCGCAACTTGCCAAGACTTTCCAGCGCGATGCCCTGCGGGTCGCCGCGACTAGCGCCGACGAGCAGCACGCGGACATCGACTATAAATTGATGCTGGTGCCCGCTGCTGAGCGCGAAAACGCTATCATCAACACGCTCCTCTATTTCGAAGCGAGCAACACCATTGTTTTTGCCTCAACCCGTGAAGGCGTTAAACATCTTTCGGCCCGCCTGCACAACCGCGGCTTCGACGTTGTGACGCTATCGGGCGAACTCTCCCAGGCCGAGCGCACAAACGCGCTCCAATCCATGCGGGATGGCCGGGCCCACATCTGCGTCGCCACCGACGTGGCTGCGCGAGGTATCGATCTGCCCAATTTGGACCTAGTTATTCACGCTGATCTGCCGACGAACTCCGATACTTTGCTCCATCGGTCGGGCCGCACTGGTAGGGCAGGCCGCAAAGGCACCTGCGTTATCATCGCGCCGATGCACCGTCGCAACGTCGCCCAGCGTATCCTCAAGAGCGCCAAGCTCGACGTTTCCATGATGCCTCCGCCGACGGCGGCCGAGATCGACGCGCGCTATCGTGAAGGCATTCTGTCGGCCGAGATTTTGACGCGGCCAGTTTCCGACGAAGAGGGAGAGTTCATTGCACAGCTCGTGCAGCGCCATGCGCCCGAAGCCATTGCTGCCGCTTATTTGCGCCAGCAGCTCGCATCGCGCCCTGCGCCCGAAGATGTAACCGAAAACGCCGTACCTGACCGACCGGGCGACAAGGATCCGCGCACCCGTGAAAAGTTTGAAGGCGGCACCTGGTTCAAGGTCACTGTGGGCCGCAAGCACAAGGCCGAGCCGCGCTGGTTGCTGCCCATGCTGTGCAAGGCCGGCAATGTCACCAAAACAGCTATCGGCTCCATCCGCATCTTCGACACGGAGTCGATTTTCGAAGTCGCGGCGCAGAAGGCCGATGCCTTTGCCAAAAGCATTGAAAAGAATGGCTCTGGCGAACGCGGCGTCACCATCGCGCCAGTTGATGGCCCGGGCGAACGCCGCGCCGGCCCGCCGCCGTCGCAACGCCGTCCAGTCGGACCCGTCGAACGCTTCGACCCCAATGCACCACGCCTTGAGCGCGCCGACCGCAAAGCCCGCTATGGTTCAGCTGGTCTGCGCCCCGACGACTTTGAAGCACCCGCCACGGGTGGCTGGGACCCGGCAGCAGAAGCTGACAAGCCTCGAGCTCCCAAGCCCGACTTTGACAAACCGCGCCCGCCTAAAGTCGCGAAAGCTGCGCCGGACAAAGACAAGGGCAAACCGAAATGGGCCGGCAAGGCCAGCGAGGGCGCTCCGCGTGCCGAGAAGAAGAAGCCTAAGGACCACAAGCCCAAACGCAAGCCGCAGGTTTAGCCAAGTTGAAGGTGCCTCCCCTCACCGGGGAGGCTTAGCGCTAGCCTTCAACGTCCGAGTTCCCGCGCCACTTCCAACGCAAAATAGCTGAGCACGCCATTGGCACCCGCCCGCTTGAAAGCATAAAGACTTTCCAAGATGGCTCCACTGCGGTTGATCGCGCCAGCCGCGGCAGCCATCTCGATCATCGCGTATTCCCCGCTCACCTGGTAAGCGTAGACCGGCACATTGAAGCTGTCCTTAGCGCGCCGGACAATGTCGAGGTAGGGCAGACCAGGCTTCACCATCACGCTATCTGCGCCCTCGGCAATGTCCTGCTCGATCTCGCGCATTGCCTCGTCGGAATTAGCATAGTCCATCTGATAGGTGCGTTTGTCGCCCTTCAGGCGGCTGCCCGATCCTACCGCCTCGCGGAATGGACCATAATAGTAAGAAGCATATTTCGCGGCGTAAGCCATGATCTGAGTGTGCTCAAAGCCTTTGCCATCCAAAGCAGCGCGCAGAGCCGCAACGCGCCCATCCATCATATCCGACGGCGCAATAATGTCGGCGCCCGCTTCCGTCTGAACAAGTGCAGATTTGACCATAACGGCTACAGTCTCGTCGTTGAGAATCTCGCCGTTCCGGACCAGCCCGTCCTGGCCATCGCTTGAATACTCGTCAAGCGCCACATCGGCGATGAGCCCGATCTCAGGCACCGCGCTTTTAATCGCGCTTAAGGCACGGCACATAAGATTGTCCGGGTTGAACGCTTCCCGCCCATCCTCGCTGCGCAGATGATCGGGAGTATTGGGAAACAAGGCCAAAGCTGGAATACCGGCATCGCGCGCTGCCTTTGCTGCCTCGACGCAAAGGTCGACGCTAAGCCGCTCCACGCCCGGCATGCTACGGATCTGAGTCTTCTCATTATGCCCATCAATGACGAACAGGGGCCAGATCAGATCTGCCGGAGTCAGGATGGTTTCGCGGACCATGGCCCGGCTCCAGGCGGTACGACGCGCCCGCCGTAGCCGCCGGCCGCCAAGAAAATCCATGTCATGCTTTTGCCAAGTGTCCGACATTGTGCGCTCCCATCTGCGCGCCGGTTTAGCAGGGGCAAAGCAACCGTCCAAGCTCCCGCTTGTCGCATCGACCGACGGCAGCTACAAACCCGCATGGACTACAATGCACCTACCATCGGCATCTACATCCGCATCGTTGCGATTATCAGCCTTATGCTTGGACTAAGCGATGCTGGCCGCCTTCTAGGAGTGAACCTTGGTCCAGTCAGTCCTATTACCACCTACGGCGTAACCGGGTTCGTTTACCTTGGCATCTTTGCAGCTGCCAGGCTGTCGGCAGCGGTCGGCTTGTGGATTAAGGCAAGTTGGGGCGCTGTCCTGCTAGTGGGCGCCACTGGTGCCGAACTGGCGCTCTACCTGTCGGGCAATCCAGACATCCGCATGTCCGCCTTTGGCTTTGCCGTCCGCCTAGTGCTGCTAGTCTCAATCCTCATCATCTTTGTGCTCGGCATTCGGCTCAATCGCGCCCACGCTGCTGACTGATAGAAGCGTCTTCACACACCCGTAAGGTTACAATTTTATCAACCGGTGTAACGAAGAATAAAGCCAAATTATCATTGCTTTCCAGTAAGATGCTCTTAATCACGCCGCTTAGGCTGATCTTAGTTCGGGCGCCGTAGTTTGGCCGCATCAGATGCGAAAAATCGCACAGACAGCAAACAGTGAGGCAGAAATGGCGATCAAATCCAACGCAGCCGAGGCCATCGTTTCAGAACGTCCCCAGAGTCTGAAGCCGCTCTATCTTGAAGCCGTTTCGCGTGTCGAGCGCCTTCACCGTCGTTTGCTCGATCTAATCAAGGACGAGTTCGACCGCATGGGTTGGGACGATATCAATCCGGTTCAGGCCCTGCTGATGTTCAACATCGGCGACGCCGAACTCACCGCTGGCGAACTACGCTCTCGCGGTTATTACCTAGGTTCCAACGTTTCTTACAATCTTAAGAAGCTGGTCGAGACTGGCTATATCTTCCAGGAACGTTCCCGCTCCGACCGCCGTTCAGTTCGCATAAAGCTCACCCCCAAAGGCGAGGAAGTGGCCGAGGTGATCGACGAGCTGTATGATCGTCATCTGAAGTCCATCGACAAGGTTGGTGGTCTCGGCGACGACGAGTTCGACGGCCTCAATAAGGCGCTGGCCCGCCTCGAGCGCTTCTGGGTCGACCAAATCCTTTACAAGCTTTAATCAAGGGTCTTACCGCTATCTGGGGCGCTCTGGCGCCCCTTTCGCTTTGTAGGTGCTCAATCGTGTCCCTGCAGCAACAGCGCTCAACCGTTGGTTATGCGCGCTCGCCACTATTCGCATTTCCGCCGCAAACTAAAGTGATTGCACTCATTACGTGGTTGGAAACCATTTCCCTAGTACTCATGGTTCCTAAAGTCTGAACAGTCTCACTTGCGCTTGACCGCGTTGTGGGCTGCCGGACGCGATGGTAAAAACCTGCTCTGCTTTGGCGGCGAATTTTCGGGTGACATAATGCGGTTGAATCGACGTTCTCTTCTCCGGTACACGGCACTTGCTGGCGCATCGATGGCGCTCCCGACCGCGCTGCGGGCGCAAGAAGGCGGGTCCATTTTCGACATGTTTGCGCAAAATCGCGTTCTGCGCGAAGTAGATCAGGGCGGCAACACGATGGCCGCCGAGGCCTTGGTCGCGACCAACGAGCCGATCCTGTCCTTTGACACGGTTTACAATCTCCAACTGGCGATTTCCCAATATGAGCCCTTTGTCGCCAATGGCGGTTGGGAAGAAGTCCCGCAGGAAGCCTATGGGCTGAAGCTGGCGGCTAGCCGACCGGCAGTGATCCAGCTAAAGCGCCGTCTGATCTCCTCTGGAGACATGCCGCTGGTGGAGAACGTCAACGACACGTTTGATGCCGAAACAGATGCCGGTGTGCGCAAATTCCAGGCTCGCCACGGATTGATTCTAAACGGCCAGGTCGATGAGCCTACGTGGTATGCGATGAACGTGTCCGCGCAGCAGCGCTTGCAGCAGCTTTATCTCAACTTTACACGCGTCCAGAACATGGCCGCGACCCTTAGCCCGCGCTACGTGGTTGTGAATATTCCAGCAGCGACGATCGAGGCTGTGAACGATGGCATGGTCGAGCAGCGGCACACCGCTGTCGTCGGCCGCGTCGACCGCGCTACGCCAATAATGGCCAGCAAGATCAGCCAGATCAACTTCAACCCCTATTGGCACGTGCCCAAGTCCTTGGTCGAACGCGATCTTACCAAGTACATGCAGGAAAACCCTAATTACCTTACCGAGCAAAACATCCACATATACGATGGCAGCGGTCAGGAAATCTCGCCTTCGAGCATCGACTGGACCAATCTAGGCAACGCGATTAACTACATGTACCGCCAGGAGCCCGGCGCGGCTAATTCAATGGGCCATTGCAAGATCAACTTCTACAACCCCTATGATTGCTATCTGCACGATACGCCATCGAAGGCGCTGTTCGGTGAAAATGCTCGTTTCCACTCTTCAGGCTGCGTTCGAGTTGATGGCGTGAATAAGCTGGTCAATTGGCTGCTACGCGACAATGGCGATTGGGATCAGCAGAAAGTCGACTCGACGTTCGAGTCGCTGCAGCGCTTGGACGTGGAATGCAAGGCTCGCGTGCCGATCCACACGACCTACATCACCGCTTGGGCAAATCGGCAGGGCACTGTAAGCTTCCGCGACGACGTCTATCAGTTTGACGCACAAGGCAAAGTCGCCTTCGCAGACGCATAATGCAGAGCTTACGACTAATGCTTACGCCCTCCTCAATGGAGGGCGTTTTCATTTGGGCGCGTATCGATAATGCTTGAACCGTGGAGACTGCAATGACCGGCGGCGAAGTGCTTTTTGAGTTCGTACAGATCGGCCATCAAATGCGTGTAGCTGCCATTGAGCCGGTTAGCGGTACCGAGGTGGTGGTCATAACACCGGCTTCTGCCACCAAGATACAAATGCAGCAATTGGCCTTAGCCAAGTTGCGCAAAAAGCTAAGCGCCGCGCAACCATAGGTCACACGGCGCCCATTATAGATTGGAGTCTAGCCGATGCTAGAGATTGCAGCGGTAGCGATTGCCGTCATATGACAGGAACGTATCGGTCCGCTCGTCATAGGAGCGATACCGTGCGTAACAGGCATCTACGTGGTTGCTGTAAGAGCCGCGTCCAACAACCCGGTCACCGTAGTTATTGTTGTTGTTGGAATTGGCAATTGCGCCGCCAATAATCGCGCCAAAAGTGAAGCCGAGCAGGCCAGATGAAATATTGTCTAGGCCACTGCGGTTACGGCGGTAAAACCGATTATAGTCGTTATTGTCCCAACGACCGCGGCGGAAATCGCGGCAGTCGCGATCGCGTGGGTTGGCCTCGCAATAGGTGAGCACAACGCGGTCGCGGTCGCGATCGCCGCCTCTGCGGTCACCTATTTCTAACTGTGCCTGTGCTGGAACGACACTGCTGAATGCCATCAGGCCGGTGATTGCGGCTGCTGTTAGCCCTTTTGTTTTCATCTTCATATCAAATCTCCAAAGCCGCCCCCGCGGCCGGGTTTTCCGGTCTCTTGCAACACAATGCGCTTGAAAAGCACTGGTTGCCTGTCTCGCGTCCTTGTGTCCCACAGCAAAGCTTGGATTGCTCTGCGCCTTTGTGCTAGAGGCTGCGGCCGTATCATCCTCCCAACACAAGATGTTGGGATTGCCCGGAGGACGCCCCATGAGCGCAGCCACTTCCCTTCCGCTGTTTCCCAAGTTCTTCACCAATTCGATTGGCGATACCGACCCGGAATTGGCCGCAGCCATCCGCAATGAACTGGGTCGTCAACAGGGTGAAATCGAGCTTATTGCCTCGGAGAACATTGTCTCGCAAGCGGTACTCGAAGCACAGGGCTCCGTGCTCACCAACAAATATGCCGAAGGCTATCCGGGGCGTCGCTACTACGGCGGATGCCAGTTCGTCGATGTTGCCGAAACGCTCGCGATTGAGCGTGCCAAGCAATTGTTCGGCGTCGGCTTTGCCAATGTGCAACCAAATTCCGGTTCTCAGGCTAACCAGGGTGTCTATCAGGCGCTGGTACAACCCGGTGATACCATCCTCGGCATGTCGCTTGACGCTGGCGGGCACCTGACTCACGGCGCCAAGCCCAATCAGTCCGGCAAGTGGTTCAACGCCATTCAGTATGGCGTACGCAAGCAAGACGGCCGCGTCGATATGGACGAGGTACGCAGCCTTGCCCGCGAGCACACGCCGAAGATGCTCGTAGCCGGTTTCTCCGCCTATTCACGCGTCCTTGACTGGGCCGAGTTCCGTGCCATCGCCGATGAAGTGGGTGCCATCCTGTTCGTCGACATGGCTCATGTAGCAGGGCTCGTCGCCGGCGGTGTTTACCCCAGCCCGTTTCCGCACGCCCATGTCGCCACCACTACCACTCACAAGACCCTTCGCGGTCCCCGCGGTGGCCTGATCCTCACCAACGAAGAGGATATCGCCAAAAAGATTAACTCGGCTATCTTCCCCGGCATCCAAGGCGGCCCGCTCATGCACGTGATTGCCGCAAAGGCTGTAGCGTTCAAGGAAGCCTTGCAACCCGAGTTTAAGTCATACACTCGTGAAGTTGTTGCCAACGCCAAAATCCTCGCCGAGACCTTGGTAAAGGGCGGCGTCGATATTGTCACCGGTGGCACCGACAATCACTTGATGCTGGTGGATCTGCGTCCCAAGGGCCTGACCGGCAAGGCCACTGAACAGGCGCTCGAGCGTGCCCATATTACCTGCAACAAGAATGCAGTCCCGTTCGATCCGGAAAAGCCGGCGATTACCTCAGGCGTTCGCCTCGGCACGCCGGCCGGAACGTCCCGTGGCTTCGGCCAGGCCGAGTTCCAATTGATCGGCGAACTCATCATTGAAGTTCTCGATGGGCTAAAAGCCAATGGCGAGGAGAACAACGCCAGCATCGAGGCTAACGTTCGCGACAAGGTCAAAAATCTTACCGACCGCTTCCCGATCTACGGTCAGTAAGGATTTTTCATGCGCTGTCCCTATTGCGGCAACGACGATACGCAGGTCAAGGACAGCCGCCCGACAGAAGATTCGGGCGCCATCCGCCGCCGCCGTGTCTGCAACGGCTGCGGTGGCCGCTTCACGACTTTTGAGCGGGTGCAACTGCGCGAGTTGACGGTCGTCAAAAAAAGCGGGCGCAAGGTTCCGTTCGATCGCGAGAAGCTGGCTCGTTCCGTTTACACCGCATTGCGCAAGCGCTCCGTGGAAACGGATCGCACTGAGCGCATGATCTCCGGCATTGTTCGTCAGTTGGAGAGCCAAGGCGATATCGAGGTTACCTCCGACCAGATTGGCGAATATGTCATGGACGGCCTCAAGGGTCTCGACGACGTCGCCTTTGTTCGCTTCGCTTCAGTCTACAAGAACTTTTCGGCGGCTGATGACTTCCGAAACTTCCTTGCGGCGCTTGCGGAAGGGCAGGGGTCCTCCCGCGATAACGACTGATTGCACGCGACGCACAAACTCGTTGTCCTAATATGTTGATGTTCGTGGCCGACCCCATTATGGGGTGAGCCCTTGCCCATGGCTTGTGCCGTACCCAATAAGAGTGACCGGAATGGCTGACGCTCCCAAACGCAATCCACAAGTCGAGCGCTCGGCCAATCAACGCGGCGCCGCTCGTTTGGCAGCTGTGCAGGCACTTTATCAAATGGATGTTGGCCGGGCGACATTGGAAGACACGCTGGCCCAATTTGGCAGCTTCCATCTGGGCCGCGAAATCGAGGGCGACCAATATCTGCCAGCCGATGCGGACTTCTTCCGCCAAATCGTGACCGGCGTTGCCAAGCACCAGCTCGATATCGACCCAGCAGTGGATCGGGCATTAGCGGAAGGCTGGCCGGTCGAGCGCATCGACGCAACGCTGCGCGCTATATTGCGCGCGGCCGCCTTCGAACTGCTTCGCCGTAAGGACATTCCGCCGCGCGTCGTCATCACCGAGTACGTTGATATCGCCAAGGCCTTCTATGAGGACGACGCGTCCGGCTTGGTCAACGCTTCGCTTGACGCCATCGCCCGGCAGGCCGGGATGGACATCCCGGAAGACAAATAGACTTCGGAGAAACAAAAGCCCCGGTCACCCGGGGCTTCTGGCATTCAGTTCTAGCTGTTTAGAATGATTGCAGGATCTGGTCGATAAAGGTGCGATCCTCACCGTATGATTGCGTACGACGTGTTTCGATGGTAACGGTCTTGCCGTCCTGGAGGCTATACACAGCCTTGTCGACCACCTTCTTGTTCTTGTCAAAATACACCGCCAACACGGTACGCGAGTCGATCATGGTCATGCCGAACGACGTTTGGCGAACTTTGGTCTCCACATAATACCACGCGGTCTGGTCGCCGAAAGTGTTAGTGGTCTGCGGTGAACCGAGCACCAGCGTCACGAGCTGCTCGCTTTGGCCTGGCCGAATTTGAGCCATAGCGCTATCGGAAATTTCATATCCCTGGGTCCGCGCAGTCACGAGCGACATGCTGCTGTTACAGCCCGCAACAACCAGGGCCAGCATGGCAGCGGCTGCAAGTGGAGCGACTGAACCGGACAATTGGCGCAGGATCATGAATTTGACTTTCCCGATGGCTTACGACTATAGGCACGGCAACAAAACAGCGGCCCTGATGGGCGCCGAATGTGTAGCTGCCAACACATCCGTCTGGCAAGCTGGCAATGGTCCGGCGGGCCATTTTGACCGCCTTTCAGGCCAATCATGAAGTTGAGCGCAAATACATGATCTTTAACCTGTTCCGCAAAAACACAGTGACCGAACCGGTTTTGGCCGTCTATAGCGCCATTGTGGCGCAATCCCGGCAGCCGGTCTTCTATGCAGATTGGCTGGTGCCTGACACCGTTACTGGTCGTTTTGACATGATCAGCCTTCATATGGCGTTACTTTTTCGCCGGCTCCGTGGCGAAACTGGTTCTCAGAAGGATTTCAGCCAAGCCGTGTTCGACTTGTTCTTCCAAGACATGGATCGATCCCTGCGGGAGATGGGCGTCGGCGATTTGGGCGTCCCCAAGCGCATCCAGAAGATGGGCAATATCTTCTTCGGTTTGCTTGCAGCCCTCAATGAACCTATGGACCGTAATGACTTGCCAGCTCTAGAAGCGGTGCTCTCACGCAACATCTTCGATAATAGCAGTGGCGGCCACGTGCGGGCGTTAGCTGAATACTTGATGTTTCAAGATCGCGCGCTGGCCATCAAGCCGGCCAAGAACATTGAGCAAGGCCACGTCGCCTTCGAGGCCGCAAAATGAAACCGGTTACGGCACCACTTTTCGACGCCATCGTCCGAATCGATCGCCTACCGGCCGCTGGCCGGGATATTGAAGTCAAACTGGACGAGTCGACCCGAACCGCCTTGGCGCAGTCACTCAAGCTGAGCGCCGTCGAGGATTTCGCGGCCAAGCTCGTGGTCGCGCCGCTACGAGGCGGGTTGCGTGCGCAAGGACGCTTGCAAGCGCGCATCGTCCAGCCATCTGTCGTCAGCTTCGAACCGGTAGCGCAGGATATCGAGGAACCGATTGACCGCGTCTTCCTACCTGAACCGAGTGACCACAAGCCAACGCCTGGCTCAGAAATCTTTGTTGATCTTGAAGACGATGATTTTCCCGACCATATCGACGGACCCGAAGTCGACCTTAGCGCCTTGCTGATTGAAACCTTGGCGTTGGCTATTGATCCTTACCCCCGTTTGCCGGGCGAAAGCGTCGATACACTGGGGCTGAACCTTGCGGCAGAGGAGAGCGGACCGTTCGCCGCTTTGGCCAAGCTCAAGAAAGAAAACGATACGGGCGCGTGATCGCCACAATATCTACCAAGAGCGGTGTCATTTGGCCGCGCCAATGCTACACACGCGCATCGCACGGCCGGAGCCTAGGCTTGCACCGACTCCGGCATGGGATATGTTTGCGCTTGCCCCTTCGTGGGGCACAGAACGGGCTGAAATGACCGAAACAATAACAATATCAGTGGATGCCATGGGGGGAGATAATGCACCTCGCGCGGTGATCCACGGAGCCCATCTGGCTCTTAAGGAGCATCCGACCGCCAGGTTCATTTTCCACGGCCGCGAGGAGCAGATTACGCCCTTGCTGAACGAGTTCCCGGCTCTCAAGTCCGCATCGACCCTACGCCATTGCGAAACGATTATCGCCATGGACGAGAAGCCTAGCCAAGCCCTGCGCAAGGGGCGAGGAACCTCGTCGATGTGGATGGCCATACAATCGGTCAAGGATGGTGAGGCGGATGTTGCTGTTTCTGGCGGCAATACCGGTGCGCTGATGGCAATGGCAACGTTCTGTCTGCGCCCGATGGAAGGGATTGCCCGTCCTGGCATTGCGGCAATTTGGCCGACAGTGCGCAGCGACATCGTCGTTCTCGACATGGGCGCCACGATCGGCGCCGACGCCCAGCAACTTGTCGACTATGCTATTCTCGGCTCCGCTCTGGCCCGTTGCTTGTTCGGCCGCGAAGCGCCGACTGTGGGGCTGCTCAATGTTGGCACCGAAGAAGTCAAAGGCCTCGAATCGATCAAGGAAGCCGGGCGCATCCTAACGGACGCTAGTGGCGCCGGCTTTGTCTATCATGGCTTTGTTGAAGGTGATGATATCGGCAAGGGCACTGTGGACGTCGTGGTTACCGAAGGCTTTGTAGGCAACATTGCACTAAAGACTGCTGAGGGTACTGCGCGCCAAGTCGGCAAATACCTTTCCAACGCGCTCAGGGCCAATTTTATGAGCCGTATCGGCGCGCTCTTTGCCATGTCGGCGCTTAAGGCTTTGCAGCAGCGCATGGATCCACGCACGGTTAATGGCGGGGTGTTCATGGGGCTCAATGGAGTAGTGATAAAATCCCACGGCGGCACTGATGAAATTGGCTACAAGAGTGCGCTCAACCTCTCTTATGAAATGGCAAACAGCCGCCTGATCGACAAGATCGGCGAGACCATGAAGCGCTTTCCAATCAGGGCAGTAGCGCCTGATAAAGATTCACAAACTGAGGCGAAACCGGCGTGACAAAGACGCGTTCAATCATTCGCGGCGTCGGTGGTTACCTGCCTGAAAAGGTACTCACCAACGCCGAACTGGCCACTATGGTCGACACTTCCGACGAGTGGATCCAGCAACGCGTCGGCATCAAGGAGCGCCATATCGCCGCTGAAGGCCAGTATACATCCGATCTGGCCCTTGAGGCGGCCAAGAAGGCGATGGAGTCGGCTGGCGTCTCCGCTGCTGACATTGACCTAATCGTCGTTGCAACAACCACACCGGACTATACCTTCCCATCGGCAGCCACGATCGTGCAGATGAAACTTGGCATGCGTCATGGTATGGCGTTCGACATCCAAGCGGTGTGCTCGGGCTTTGTTTATGCGCTGGTGACCGCCGATAGTTATATGAAAAACGGCCTCGCCAGCCGCGCGCTGGTGATTGGCGCCGAGACCTTTTCGCGCCTGATAGACTGGACTGATCGCACAACCTGCGTCCTCTTCGGAGATGGGGCAGGGGCTGTTGTTCTCGAAAAAGCGGAACTCGACGACGATGCGCCCGAGCAGGGCGTGCTTGCCTCGGCGCTCCGCTCCGACGGACACCATTGGGACAAGCTCTACGTTGATGGCGGCCCATCCACGACGGGAACCACCGGGCACGTGCATATGCAAGGGCCCGAAGTTTTCCGCCATGCAGTGGGTAAGATCACCGATGTGGTCTATTCGACGCTCGACACAGCCGGCTATACGGTGGATGACCTTGACTGGTTCGTGCCCCATCAAGCCAACCGTCGCATTATCGAGGGTGCCGGCAACAAGCTTGGATTGCCATCTGAGAAAGTCATCATGACCGTGGACATCCACGCCAACACTTCGGCAGCCTCAGTACCCCTGGCGCTCAGCGTTGCGGTGGCGGACGGCCGTATCAAGCCAGGTGATCTGGTGATGCTAGAAGCCATGGGTGGCGGCTTCACGTGGGGTGCTTCTCTCATTCGCTGGTAAGTGCCTGCAACGCATTGACCTTAGTGCTATCAAGGCGTTAGTGTTGGTTTGGGTGGAGGACTTGGCGCCTGAACCGCAGCGGCACAACGGATTTGTGCCGGTGTTAAGCGCTGGTCCAAGGGAAGAATTCCCGCGTGTGGCTCATCCCGAGGTGGATGCGCCGATAGCAGTTTCGATCGGGTCTGCTGCCTATGGCGGGCTGTTCGAGAAGGGTATCGTTCAGGCATATTGGGGGTGCGAATGGCGCAAAAGACAGTGACGCGAGCGGATCTTGCCGAAGCGGTCTACGGCTCGGTTGGCCTGTCTCGAACAGAGTCTGCGGAACTGGTCGAGCGCGTTCTGGAACTCATCGCCGATGCCCTAATCGACGGAGCCAATGTTAAGCTGTCCTCGTTCGGCTCGTTCCAGGTGCGCTCCAAGAATGAGAGGGTTGGACGCAATCCAAAGACCGGCGAAGAGGTGCCGATCCTGCCGCGGCAGGTTCTTGTGTTCAAACCGTCCAATGTGTTGAAGTCCAAGATCAACAAATCTATGGTTAGTGCTGGAAAATAAGCTCTCCTAGCGAGTCTCAGCCTCCGTGGACAAGTCGCCAGACGCCTTCCGCACGATTTCAGAAGCTGCCGAAGAGCTGGACCTCCCCCAGCATGTGCTTCGCTTTTGGGAGACGCGCTTCAACACGATCAAGCCGCTAAAACGTGGCGGCGGTCGGCGTTATTACCGTCCCGAGGACGTGCTGCTACTCCGCGGCATTCGGCACCTGCTTTACGATCAGGGCTTTACCATCAAGGGCGTGCAACGCATCCTCAAGGATCAGGGCAGCCGCTATGTGATCGCCGTGGGCGAAGGCAAGCCGCTCGAAGACATCCTGCCCATGATCGAGGAGGCCGAGGCCGCAGGCGACGAGGCAGAGATCGAGGAGGCCGTTATGCTGGCCAGCCCGGCGCTTGATCGGGAATCGCGCGACAAGCTCTCGGATGTTCTGCGCGAACTGCTGGAATGCAAACGCATTCTGGAACGCGCCCGGGAAACCTAACCATTGAAAATAAGCGCGCTCTCTTGCGCGAAAACTGGAGACCAAAATGACCGTTCGTTTCGGCCTGCTCGGCGCTGGGCGTATTGGCAAGGTTCATGCGAAAGCCATCACCGCCAATCCCAAGGCGCAACTCGTCTCTGTTGCCGACGCCTTCGAGAAGGCGGCGAGTGATCTGGCTACGCAGTATGGCTGCGATATTCGGAGCGTAGAGCAGATCCTCCAGTCTTCCGACATCGATGCGGTGGTGATCTGCACCCCCACCGACACCCATGCCGATCTGATCGAGCAGTTCTCCAAGGCGGGCAAGGCGATCTTTTGCGAAAAGCCGATCGACCTCGATGTCGAGCGCGTCAAGGCCTGCCTCAAGGTGGTTGACGCCGAAGGCGCGACCTTGATGGTCGGCTTCAACAGGCGCTTTGATCCGCACTTCCAGGCAATGCGCAAGGCGATCGACGAAGGCCAGATCGGCGACGTTGAAATGGTGACCATCGTTTCGCGCGATCCCGGCGCACCGCCAGTGGACTACATCAAGCGCTCGGGCGGCATCTTCCGCGACATGACGATTCATGACTTCGACATGGCCCGCTTCATGCTGGGCGAGGAGATCGAGACCGTCAGCGCGCAGGCTTCAGTGCTGGTCGATCCGGCCATCGGGGAGGCGGGGGATTACGATTCGGTGTCCGTGATGCTGGCGACGGCCTCCGGCAAGCACGCCACGATATCCAATTCGCGCCGCGCCACTTACGGCTATGACCAGCGCGTCGAAGTGCATGGGTCCGAGGGTGCCGTGGCGGCCGAGAACCAGCGGCCCGTCTCCATCGAAGTCGCCAATGCGCAGGGCTATACGCGGCCACCGCTGCACGACTTCTTCATGACCCGCTATACCGAAGCTTATGCCAGGGAAATCAGCACGTTCATAGAGGCTGTTGAAACCAAATCTGCAGCAAACCCGAGCGGTCTTGATGGCCTGATCGCCTTGGCGCTAGCCGACGCGGCAGTCCGCTCGGTGAGGGAAAGTCGCGCGATCAAGGTGAGCGAGGTAACCGGCGCACTGGCGGACAAGAGCGTGTTTCAGGGGCGGTAGAGGTCGCTACCGATATGGGTTCACCCACCATGTCATCCCGGACTTGACCCGGGATCCACCTCGAGATTGATCCACTTCCGCAAGATGGTTCGTACCTTCCTTGATATGGTAGTCCGGTCCTTTCAGGATGCACCCCGGGTCGAGCCCGGGATGACTTCGTGGAGGTGGATAGCCTTGTGACTGAACTGCAGGCCCGTCCCACCTAAGTCAACAGCCACTCATGCTCAGGTGCATTGTGGAACTTCCACACGCGCTTAGGGCCGGCCATCACGTTGAGATAGTAGAGGTCATAACCCGCCGTGGTTGCGACGGGATGGTAGCCCCGCGGCACCAGCGTGACATCACCATCCTCGATCACCAGCGCCTCGTCCAGGCTCCGGTCGTCGGTGTAGACGCGCTGCATGGCAAAGCCTTGTGGCGGGTTGAGTCGGTGGAAGTAGGTTTCCTCCAACTGGCTCTCGTGGGGCAGATTGTCCTGGTCGTGCTTGTGCGGTGGATAGGACGAGGTGTTGCCTTGTGGGGTGATCACCTCCACCACCAGCAGCGCATTGGCCGCACTATCATCCTCGGGCATGATGTTGTAGACATGGCGCAAATTGGCGCCTTTGCCACGGGTGACGCGAGGATGCGTGCCGGGCGGAATGATCCGGGCGGTATAGTCGCCGCCGCCGGGTGCCGCGCACACTGCCAATTCCAGATCCGTGACAGCGTCCGCTACCCATTCGCTGCCCATAGGGACGTAGACCGCCCAGGGCGCGCCCTCGAACGGGCTCATGCGCTCGCCAATTCCACCGAGGTCCACACCGTCGATCGAGATGCGTGCCTTGCCACTGACGAGGACCAAGCATAGCTCGTTGATGCCGGCCTCACCACTGGCTACTTCACTCTGGCCAAGCTTATGAAGGGCAAAACCGACATGATCCCAACCAGCCGAGGCAGGCGTAACATTATGGACGAGGCCCTTCTTCGCCAGGGGGCGGAGGCGCAGGTTCTGCTGATTTGTCATTCTTGGGCTCCTCCTTGGGGAAGGCATAGAAGAAATTGTAAAGCGAATAGAGCAGGGCGAAGCCTACGAGGAAGGCCCAGAACTGGTCCTTGTTCCAAACGATTTCCCACGTCAGCCAGATGGCGAGGAAAACCGTAATGGAAACCCGCCGCCACATCGGCCGAAACCAGTTCGCGTCGTTGCCGTTCAAAGCCAATCAGCTATCCTCCATGCGCGCCTGATGGGCCTTGTACGGGAAAGCTCATCCTTTGGGAAAGCCTTCCGTTTCCACTGTGTAGCCGGCAGCGGTCATGACGCGCATCAGTTCCGCGTATCCCACTTGCGCCATGCGCAAGGGCGGATTGGCCTTGGGGTCCTGCTCGGCCTCCACCACGAACCAGCCTTCATAGCCATGGTCCGCCAGGCGCTGGACGATGGCGCCGAAATCAAGCGAGCCATCGCCCGGTACGGTGAACGCACCCAGCGCCACCGCATCAAGGAAGCTTTGCCTGCTACGATCCAGGCCATCGACGACAGATTTGCGGATATCCTTGACGTGCACATGGTTAATGCGGCCGTGGTGATTGTCGATCGCCCGCAGGACGTCGCCACCCGTGAAGGCGAGGTGGCCGGCGTCGAGCAACAACGGGATGCCCGGGCCGGAATGGGACATGAAGGCATCGAGCTCAGCCTCGGTTTCGACCACAGCCGCCATGTGGTGATGGTAGGAAAGCGGCATGCCTTGCTCCGCGCACCACTCGCCGAACGCGGTGACCTTGCGGGCATAGGCCTCCATCTCATCGTCTGAGAGCCTGGGCTTTTGCGCCAGCGGGATCTCGCGCTTGCCCTGGATGGAGCGGCCGACTTCGCCGTAAACGATGCAAGGCGCCTTGACGGCCTTGAACAGCTCGATCATCGGCGCGATGCGGTCTTTGTTGGCCGAAAGCTCTTCGTCCACCAGCGTGCCGGAGAACCAGCCGCCACAAAGCGTCACATCGGCAGCCCGAAGGATCGGCAGCATGACATCGGGATCATCGGGAAAGCGGCGGCCCTTCTCCATCCCGGTAAAACCAGCAGAGCGCGACTGGCGCAGGCATTCTTCCAGCGACACATCATCGCTCAGTTCCACCAGATCGTCGTTCCACCACGCGATGGGCGACATGCCGAGTTTGGCTTTCAATGTAGGCTCCGCATTTTCTTTAATTCATCTTCCGACTACATCCGATGTCATTCCGGCGCAGGCCGGAATCCATCTTGAGATTTCTTCGCCAGCAGGAAACTGGGAGGGACCTCAGGATGGATCCCGGCCTGCGCCGGGACGACACCCCGGGTTGGACGGTTCCCAAGACTCACCCCGCCCTTTGCGCTTTCAGCGCTTGCAAATAGGCCTCGCGCGCTGCATTCACCTGCGGCCGGTCACTCACTTCGGGCACCGCCACATCCCACCAATGACCACCGGCTTCGGTCGTGATCAGCGGATCGGTGTCGATCACGATCACCGTCGTGCGGTCATTGCCTTCGCTTTCCTGCAGCGCCGTTTCGAGTTCGCCGATGGAGCCGACCTTGCGTGCGATAGCGCCCATTGAAGCCGCATGCGCGGCAAAATCGATTCCGGGCAGGGTGACATGGTGCGTGTCCTTCAACAGATTGTTGAAGTTGGCGCCGCCGGTGGCCATCTGCAGCCGGTTGATGCACCCAAAGCCCGCATTGTCGAGCAGGACGATAGTCAGCTTGGCCCCGAGCATGATCGAACTCACGATCTCGGAGTTCATCATCAGATAGCTGCCGTCTCCGACCATCACGACCACGTCGTCACTGGGACGCGCCAGTTTTACGCCGAGCCCCCCGGCAATCTCGTAGCCCATGGTCGAGAAGCCATATTCCATATGGTAGCTGCCGGGAGCGCCAGCCTTCCAGAGCTTGTGCAACTCGCCGGGCAGGCCGCCCGAGGCGCAGACCAGAATGGCGTTCTCACGAGCACGCTGCACGGCGCCGATCACCTGGGCGTCAGAAGGCAGTTCGGCATTGGTGGAGGCGGTGGCACGATCGGCTGCCGCCAACCAATCTTCCTTGCCGTCCTTGGCCTGTGCGGTCCAGTCTGGGTCCGCCTGCCAGCCGGTCAGGGCGGTTGCAAGCGCATCGAGGCCCGCTCGCGCATCTGCAACCAGCGGCAGCGCCTGATGCTTGTGCGCATCGAACGGCTGCACGTTCAGCCCGATGATCTTGAGATCCTCGTTCTTGAACAGCGCCCACGAGCCCGTGGTGAAATCCTGGAGGCGCGTGCCGACGGCCAGCACGACATCCGCTTGCTCCGCCAAGCGGTTGGAAGCCGAGCTGCCCGTAACGCCGACCGAACCCATGTTGAGGGCGTGGTCGTGCGGCAGGCTCGATTTGCCCGCCTGGGTTTCCATTACCGGCACCCCATAGCGCTCGGCAAAGCGAAGAAGGGCAGGGCTCGCTTCGGAATAGAGCACGCCGCCACCGGCAATGATGACCGGCTTCTTGGCATGCAGCAGTGCGGTCGCCGCTGGAGCGAATTCATCGGCATCGGGCATGACGCGCCGGATGTGCCAGACCTTCTCGTCAAAAAAGCTCTCGGGATAATCATAGGCTTCGGCCTGCACGTCCTGGCAGAGGCTAAGGGTCACCGGGCCGCATTCGGCAGGGTCAGTGAGCACCTGCATGGCGCGGCGCAGGGCAGGGATGATCTGCTCGGGGCGGGTGATCCGGTCGTAGTAGCGGCTGACGGGGCGGAAGCAATCATTGGCTGAAACCGTGCCGTCGCCGAAATCCTCGACCTGCTGCAGAACCGGGTCGGGCAGGCGATTGGCGAATACATCGCCCGGCAACAGCAAGACAGGAATGCGGTTCACATGGGCCAGAGCGGCAGCCGTGACCATGTTGAGGGCGCCCGGGCCAATGGAACTAGTGCACGCCATGAACCGGCGGCGGAAGCTCGCCTTGGCGAATGCGATCGCTGCATGGGCCATGCCTTGTTCATTCTGCGCGCGATAGGTCGGCAGTGTGTCCTTGACGGCATGAAGCGCCTCGCCAATACCGGCCACATTGCCGTGGCCGAAGATGGCGAACACTCCGCCAAAGATCGGTGTCGTCTGCTCGTCGATCACGGTCTTCTGCATGGTCAAGAACCGCGCCACGGCTTGGGCCATAGTCAATCGAACGGTTTTCTGGCTCATCGCCGCATTCCTCCTCTTGGGCGCGGGCGCTTAGGCCGCCACGCTCTTGCCCAAACTTTCCCAAACCTCGACCAGGGCGCCAAAACGGCGCGCCATGTCGGCCACGGCATCCTCATCACTCATTTCGCCCGCCAGCCATTTCTTGGCGGCATCGGCAAAGATCGTCCGGCCAACTGCAAAGCCCCGCACTGTGCGCGCGCCTAGTGCCTTGGCAAAGCCTGCTTGCAGCACCTCGTGCGGCGCATCCAACCCCAGCAATACCACGCCCCGACAGAACGGGTCGCGTGTCTCGATCACCTGGTCAATCTCTTCCCAAGCGGCTTCGCTAGGCTGCGCCTCGAGCTTCCACCAGTCCGGCTTGATCCCGGCATCATAAATCTGAGCCAGCGCACGACCGAGCGTATCGTCGTCGAGAGAGCCGTGCTTGCCGGCGATAATCTCAACGAGAATATCCCTGCCCACCTTGCGGGCCGCGTCGTAAGCCGCGCGCAGCTTATCGATCTGCACGCGCTTGAGCTCCACCTCGTCGTCCGGATGATAAAAGCACAGCACCTTGATGCAGTGATCAACCGGCCAGTCGATGATGCGCGAGCCTACATCCTGGGAAAACTCGAACTGCAGCGGTCGGGAGCCCGGCAGCTCGATAGGGCGAGCAATCCAGAAATCCTTTTCAGCGCCGGCCGCAAACAGCGCATCGCGCCCATATTTGTCATCGAGCAGCATGCCAAAGCCTGGCCGCCCTTTCGCGACTTGCGTTGCGGCCTTCACTGCCAGAGCCTTGAAGGCCGGAATGCGCGCAAGGACCTGAGCATCGCCTTGCGCCAACTCCTCCAACTGACTGCGGTGGTCGATTGCCAGAGCCATCAGGCTCGGGATCTGCCGCCGCCGATTGGTGGCCCAATGCACATGGTTGAGTTCGGCATCCTTGCGCAAGGCGCGCTCCGGACTGCCATTTTGAAGGAAGTGATTGAGCTCGGTCCAGCTCGGATACTCCGGCGCACAGAGAAGGCGCGACACCGCGAAGGCTCCACAGGCATTGGCCCAAGTGGCGCTGGTGGCGTGAGCCTCGCCAGCAAGCCAGCCGCGCAGCCAGCCGCTCATGAAGGCATCGCCGGCGCCGAGCACGTTGTAGACTTCGATCGGAAAGCCTTTGCCGACAATCCCGTCTTCCAGATTTGCGGGAATGGCGCCGTCATAAACAATGCAGCCCATGGGACCGCGTTTGAGCACGATGGTTGCACCAGAGATCGACCGTATGGTCCTGAGCGCCGACAGAAGATCGCTCTCGCCCGAGGCGATCAGCACCTCTTCTTCCGTGCCGACAATCAGGTCGCAACCGGGCAGGACCGACTTGTACTTCTGCGAAACGACGTCCGAGGCGACATAGCGCTCGAACCCGGCATCGTGCCCGGCAAGGCCCCACAGATTGGGCCGGTAATCTATATCGAAGGCCACGCGTGCGCCGGACAGCTTGGCGAGCCTGACGGCCTTCTTCTGCGCTGCTTCGCTGTTAGGGCGGGAGAAATGTGTGCCGGTGACCACAATGGCGCGGGCCGAGGCGATCAGGTTCTCGTCGATGTCCTCCTCCGAAAGCGCCATATCGGCGCAATCGGTACGGTAGAAGATCATCGGCGAAACGCCTTCGGCCTCGACCGATAGGAGCACCAGCGCAGTCAGACGACTAGGATCCGTAGCGATACCCCGCGTTTCAACGCCCTCGCGCTGCAATTGCTCGCGAATGAAGCGCCCCATCTGCTCGTTGCCGACGCGCGTGATGAGCGCTGATTTAAGCCCCAGCCGGGCCGTGCCCACCGCGATATTGGTCGGACAGCCACCGACAGACTTGGCGAAGCTGCCGATATCCTCGAGCCTTGTGCCGATCTGCTGGCCATAAAGATCAACCGAGGCCCGACCGATGGTGATCACATCGAGCGGCCTGGTCCCGTGTTCGGGATGCGCAATCGTCACTCCGGTCCTCCCCCTGCGGCTCTTGGCGGCCGCATGAAACATTGGTTCTGTTGTGTCGTCAACGTGGAATAAGCATTCCGCTCTGCTACATCAACACCGCCGTCGCGCTTCGGCAATGCCAACGGTGAGTGCCATGGCAAAGGCCATGCTCGCCGACAGCGAACGGAAGCCAGCATGGTCGGCCTCCACCACTTCGAACCACTCGGTGGAGCACTCCGCCAGGGGCGAAAAAGCCGAATCGGTGAGCGAAACCACGGGCACGCCGCGCGCAGCCATGAAGCGCGCCTGGGCCGTGCTTTCCGCCGCATAGGGCGAAAAGCTGATGGCGAAGGCGGCATCCTTGGGCGTGGCCATGGCGAGCATGTCCTCGTCGATCCCGGCGGCGGTGCCCACCAGCTGGAAGCGCACTTTGAGCTTGCCGAAGGCATAGGCCATGTAGCTGCTGATAGGGTAGGAGCGGCGCTTGGCGATCAGGTAGATCGTCTCGGCGTTGGCGAGAAGCGACACCGCGCGTTCGAGCCTATCGGGCTCCACAACTGCCGACAGCGCATCAAGCGATCGATGTGCCGCAACGACGAACCCGTTGAAGATGCTTGAGCTCTCGGTCAGCGCCGGGCCGTTTTCCTCCAATTGGCGCAGCCTGTCCTCATAGGAAGAATTTCGCTCGCGCAGGCGCGCCTGAAACACAGACTGAAGCCCCGAAAAGCCCTCGAACCCGAAATGCTGGGCAAAACGCACCAGCGTTGATGGCTGCACGTGGGCCGAGAGGGCAATGCTCGCCGCCGTCCCGAACGCAATCTCATCGGGATGGTCGAGCGCATAGGCTGCGACCTGCGTCAGGCGCTTGGGCAGTTCGTGCTTGCGATGAAGGATAGCAGTGCGCAGGGCGTCGAAATGCTGCGGGGGCTGCACTTTGGCGGCGGCGTTGGACATCGGGGCTCTCGCATTCGCCTCGCATAATGGCCAATCCATTGTCGCAATCAAGGGCCCCAACCCATTCCGCGGATTCGCTGAATGGCTTACTGCTATGGCAACAAGGGAGAACAGGATGAACGCATCCATCGGCGTAGGTCTTATAGGCACAGGCTACATGGGCAAGTGCCACGCGCTGGCCTGGACCGGGGTCAAGGCGGTGTTTGGCGATTGCGCACGACCACGGCTGGTGCATCTGGCGGAGGTCACCGAAGACCTGGCCCGACGCAAGGCCGATGAGTTCGGTTTCGAGAAGGCGTCAGGGGATTGGCGCGCCTTGATTGCGGACCCGGACGTCGAAATTGTTTCCATCACTACGCCCAATGCCTTTCACGCTGACATGGCAATAGCGGCGCTGCAGGCCGGCAAGCACGTCTGGTGCGAAAAGCCGATGGCGCCCGCGCTGGACGATGCCCAGCTCATGGCCGCTGCGGCCCAGGCGTCGGGCAAGGTCACGGCGCTCGGATACAATTACATCCAGAACCCCCTGGTCCGGCAGATCGAAGCAATCCTCAAGGACGGCACGATCGGCCAGGTCAACCACGTCCGCGTCGAAATGGACGAGGACTTCATGGCCGATCCCGAAGCCCTTTTCTATTGGAAGAGCGAGGCGAGTTCCGGCTACGGCGCGCTGGATGATTTCGGCGTACATCCACTGAGCTTGCTGCAAGCGCTGTTCGGCACGCCCACACGCGTCTTTGCACAGATGTCCAAACCCTATGCCGATCGACCAACCCTGGAAGGTACCAGACGCAACGTGGAGACCTTCGACATCGCCAGTGTACTCTTCGAGATTGGTGAGGGGATAAGTGGCGTCATGGCGCTCAATCGTTCCGCCTGGGGCCGTAAGGGGCGCATTGCCCTGCAGATCTTCGGCAGCCAGGGCGCCATCGTCTATGACCAGGAGCGGATGAACGAACTGCAGCTTTATTCAACCGCTGACAAGCCGAGCCAGCAGGGCTTCCGCACAATCCTCTCAGCGCCGCATCATGCACCCTATGACCGGTTCATTCCCGCGCCCGGGCACGGGCTTGGCTTCAACGACCTCAAGATCATCGAGTGTCATGAACTGCTGCGGAAGATCGGGGGTGAAGAAGCCCGCATCGTTGACTTCGAAGCGGGGCTTCAAATTGAGCGTGCCGTGCACGCAATGGCGCAAAGCCATCGCGAGCAGGCGTGGGTCGCCGTTTAAACGGACACTCAGGCGAAGCTCAGGCGCTCCGGTTTTTGCGACTCGCTCCAGAGGATATAGCTGGACGCGGCCAGGATCAGAACGGCGCCTGGCCAGAACAATATGCCCGGAACCTGGGACAGGAAAATCCAGCCGAGCAAGCCACTCAGCGGCACCTTGAGATCGCCAAAGGGCTGCAGATACGTCGCATCAGCCACCTTGTAGGCGAAGCTGAGCAGATATTGCGCGAATGCCGTAAGGGCGCCGAGCAGCAGCAAAAGCAGCAGTCCGTTGCCCGAAGGGAGGGCGAACGGGAAGCCCGTTGCAATCCCGCTGGGCAGCAGCCAGGCAAAAGCATTGACGGATAGGAGGATCAGCAAATGATTGGGCGTCATCAGCACCAGCAAGGAGATCGTCATGGTCTCGGGCGATTCCTGCCGGGCCAGGTATTTGGTCAGAACGTCCGTTGTGGCCCATAGAGCGGCCGCCGTAATGGGGATCAGCGTCGCCCATGACAGGCCTTCCGATCCGACCCCCGAGATGATGATGGCGCCGACAAAGCCGACAAGAGCCGCGCTAAGCCGCTGCGGCGTCGCGCGTTCGTGGAGGAACAATGTCGATCCCAGGATGATGAACAGCGGGCCAGTGGCCAGCAGGGTGACCATTTGCCAGATCGGCACGCCCGAGGCGAAGCCATAGACAAAGACGTGGACGCCCAATGCAGACACGAAGGCCCGCACCTCGTGAGCCAGTGGCTTCTTGGTGCGCAGATTATGGACGCCGATGCGCAGGATCAGCGGCAAGGCCAGCACCGAGGCGATGACATATTGCCAGAACGCCATGCCAGTCGAACTCATGCCGAACTGCCACGGCAGAACGGACTGGAGCACGTTGGTGCCGGCGAAGGCGAGGCTCGCAACCACCATGAGGGCCGCGCCCAAGGTAGCGTTGTTTGGAGTTGTCGAGGAAATCTGGTTCATATGAAGTCCTTTCCGTAACCAGTTTCCTCAGGGTTACGGGAAGTCACTGGAGCAAACGCCCGCAAAGAAATGCGGACGCCGGCAAGCCAGCGTTGATCCCGTTCTCTTTCATCCGGACTATACCGTCGGCTCCGGAATCACGCCGGATCTGCTGACCTTCGCTTGCGCGAAGCGCTCGCGGGCTTGGCGTCGCCGCCTTACCGCCGGTGGGGAATTGCGCCCCGCCCTGAGAACATCGCAGAACTTGCGTCCTGCAGTGTGGAAGATAGGGCAGCCCGAAACGCACCGCAAGGAGACACACGCAGGTAACTGTGCATCTTTGTTGAACAATGAAGAAGGTTGGTGCGTGCCAAAGCGCCGCCTGTCTTGCGGTTGTCATGAGAACGTGCGGACCCCGAGACGGCTATCGCCTCTTAGGTTTGTAGTATGTGAGACGGTAATCGTCCCGGGGCTGCCAATTTTTGGAGTGGTTGGGGAGCCGCGCAGGGGATCGCTCGTCCCCTACGGCCGCAACTCGAACCCGAAGGAGCAGCGACGCTCCCGCGATGGCATCACCCCGGCCACTGGTCGCTGCAGCGCCGCCCGTCGTTCCGGGGTGATGGGCGGGAGGATAGTGGAGGTGGAAGGTGGGGGGAGAAGATGGAAAAGTTGTGTTCGTTGAGAGAACCCCCACCTAGCCTCCCCCTGGTAGGGGGAGGGACAGATTAGAGCTAGCCAGAGAAGTTGCCACACACGCTATGTGCTCCTCCCCCTCACCAGGGGGAGGTTGGGTGGGGGTGCGATGGTTCAGCACGAACCACCTTGCGGCTGTGGCACGATCTCGAGATGGATCCCGGCCTGCGCCGGGGTGACATCGTGGGTGGAAGCTGCAGTGAAATGCCGAAAGTGCCGGCCCCTCAGCCGTTATCCAACCACTTCACCTGTTCCGGCGTCAGCCTGATGTCGAACGCCTTGAGGCTGTCGTCCAACTCGCCCAGTGTCCGTGGCCCAATGAGCGGGATGGACGGGAAGGGCTGTGCCAATACAAACGCCAACGCCACATGAATTGGGCTGTGGCCAAGCTTCTCAGCCAGCTCGATCGCGCGATCGCGGCGGGCAAAGTTCTTGTCATTGTACCAGCAGCGAACCAGTTCCTCGTTGTCGGTCTTGTCGCGTCCGGCCCGGTCCGTGAAGAAGCCGCGGCCTTGGCTGGACCAAGAAAAATTGGTCACTTGGCGGTCGTTGAACCACTGCTTCCACTCGTCGGATGACGCCGTGACGCAGCCATCCCAGATCGGCACCAGCATTTCCGACAGCGCGAAATTGTTAGACAGCGCCATCGGCTTGGTCTTGCCTGTGCGCTCGGCATAGGCAACCGCCTCGTCGAACCGCTCCTTGGTCCAGTTCGAACCGCCGAAAGGCCCACGAATGCGGCCATTCTTGACCTCGGCGTCCATCGCATCGACGAACTCACTCACCGGCACTTCAAGGTTATCGCGGTGCATGAAATACACATCGACATAGTCCGTCTGCAGCCGGTCCAGCGACTGGGTTAATTGCTTGCCGATCACATCTGGATAGCACAGCGGGGTATGCGCACCCTTACCGATCAGCACAGCACCTTCGCGCGTGCCGCGATTGGTGTGCCATTCGCCGAACAGCTTTTCAGTGTAGCCGGAGCCATAAACGAAGGCCGTGTCGAAGATATTGCCGCCGCGTTCCCAGAACCCATCAAGCAAAATCGCGCCGGATGCAAAAGAGCGGAAATCCTCAAAACCCAGAGCCACGGCCGAAGCCTGCTTGCCAAGGCCTGGAATGGAGCGCTTGGGAATGGCGCCCTGGTTGGGTCCGAGCTTGCGATTATCGAGCGTGTTGACGCGCGTAGAGGATTTCTCGACCGAATACTCGATCCCCGCATCCTTGCGCCAGGCGTCCAGCACCCGCGCATTGCCCAGGCTGTCCGCCCAGCTCATCCCTGGCGCCGCCAATTCATTGCGCTTGGCAAAAATCGCTTCGGCGGCCGCATCGGCTTCGAACGAATAAACGTGACGCTCCTCGCCGACGCTGATCGTTTCAGTTTGGCCGTTCTTGATGATGTCGATGCGGCCAAGGCCTCTATTGCGGTCGCCGCCGGCAAACCAGAAATCCGGCACTTCGATCCGTCCTTCCGAGCCATGGATGCGCAGCACGTTGTCGAGATTTGCCATCACGGCGCAGGACACCTGGGCCACGATGCCGTTTTCGAAGGTCAGCACGGCTGCCGCCCAATCGTCCGTTCCTTCAGCATTAAGCTTGGCCGTGCCCGCGACCTTGATCGGGTCGGCGAACGGCTTGCCCATGGCCTGGCCGGCAATGAAGCGCGACATGGATACCGGATAGCCGCCAACATCCAAAATGCCGCCGCCTGCAAGGCTTGAGGCAAACAGCCGGTGTTGCGGCTGGAACTTGCCCATCGAGAAGCCAAAGCTCGATTGAATCATCCGCACTTCGCCAATGGCACCCGAGCGGATCAGTTCACCCAGTTTGGCCGTCTGCGGATGGAGGCGATACATGAAGGCTTCGCCCGCAAAAGTCCCGGCCTTGCGGTGCGCGTGGAACACGGCATCGATTTCGAAAGCCGACAAGGCGAAGGGCTTTTCGACCAAGACGTGCTTGCCCGCTTCGGCTGCCTTGATGGCCCATTCGGCGTGTCCGGTATGCGGCACCGCAATATAGACGGCATCGATTTCCGGATCAGCGAGCAAGGCGTCATAGCCATGAACGATCCGGGCGCCCGGGAAGTCTGCTGCCAGGTTCGGCTTGTTCGGATCACGAGTCGCGATGGCTGCGAGCACACCGTGCTGCGAGCCCGCAACACCGCCTTGGAATGCCTTGGCGATGCTGCCTGGCCCGATAATACCCCAGCGGATTTTTTGGTCAGTCATAGTTTGGTCCTTTAGAAGCCCCTTGTTGAGGCATTGAGCTGTTCAACACACCACGCTTCCTGTCGGGCTCGACCCTGAGGCCTCCATCAGCGTGGCACTTGTGGCGAGTGGCCCTCGGGTCAAGCCCGAGGGAAAGCTGACATTGCGGGCGACCCGGGGCGCCGCTTACAGGATCACCGGATGCGCTGGCCTTGGCTGTCGAAGAGATAAGCTCGCTCGGCACTGATCGAGACGGCGATCTGATCCTGCCCGCTTTCGTTGCGTGATTCCTCGCGCTCGATGATCAAGGCTTCGCCCTTGGCGCTGGCATAAACATAGCTGGTGGAGCCCAGATGCTCGGCCACGTCCACATCAAGGCGAATGTCCGCGTCGCCTGCACCTGGCTCGCCAAAATGTTCCGCCCGGACGCCGAGCGTTACCTGCTCGCCCACAGCACCGCCCGAAACCGGCAAGGAGAGCCGGACATTAGCGTGATTGAGCAATTCCACCACGACGCTGCCCGCTGTCTTATCGACGATCTTGCCCGCCAGGAAATTCATTTTGGGCGAGCCAATAAAGCCCGCAACGAACTGATTGGCCGGATTGTCGTAAAGCTCCAAGGGTCGTCCGACCTGTTCGATCAGCCCATCGCGCAGCACGACGATGGTATCGGCCAGCGTCATGGCTTCGACCTGGTCGTGCGTCACATAGATGATTGTGGTCTGCAATTCCTTGTGCAGCCGGGCGATCTCGATCCGCATATGGACGCGCAGTTCGGCGTCTAGATTCGACAGCGGTTCGTCGAACAGGAAGACCTGCGGATTACGCACGATGGCGCGGCCGATGGCGACACGCTGGCGCTGCCCGCCCGAAAGTTCCTTGGGCAGTCGATCAAGTAGGGGTTCTAAAGCGAGGATACGCGCCGCCTCGTTCACCTGCCTAGCAATCTGGTCTTTCGCAACGCCCGCAAAACGAAGGGCAAAGCCCATGTTCTCACGCACCGTCATATGCGGATAAAGCGCATAGGACTGGAACACCATTGCGATGCCGCGCTTGGATGGATCGACATCGTTCATCCGCGTGCCACCGATCTCGAGGTCACCATCGGTGATGTGCTCGAGCCCGGCGATCATCCGCAGCAGGGTGGATTTGCCGCAACCCGAAGGGCCGACAAACACCACGAACTCCTTTGGCTTAATCTCCAGATCAACGCCCTTGATGACTTGCACCTTGCCGTATGACTTCCGCACGGCCGACAGTTTGAGGCTGCTCATGGCGTTTGCACCTTATTTGACCGCGCCCAGCATGCCTTCAACGAAGCGGCGCTGGAGCAGGAAGAATATGACGAGGGTGGGGAGGGTGGCCAAAACGGTGCCGAACAGAATCATGCCGTAGTCCGGCGTATAGGCCGATGTCAGCGCAGACAGGATCAGCGTGATCGTCTTGTTCTCAGCCGTTTGCAGCACGATTAGTGGCCAGAGGTAATTGTTCCAGTTGGCCATGAACACGATGATTGTTGCAGCAGCGTAAGTGGAGCGCATGACCGGCAGATAAACGAAGAGGAAAATCTGCCATTCCTTGAGCCCGTCGATCTTGGCAGCATCGCGCAATTCGCTGGGAAATGCCTTCGTAGCCTGGCGAAAGTAGAAGATAATGAAGATCGATGCGACCGTGGGCAGGATTACGGCGATAAACGTGTTGGTCAGCTTGGCTTGGCTGAACATCACGAACAGCGGCACCATCATCGCCGCGAACGGGATTGATAGCAGCAGGAGCAGTAGCGCGAAGATGCGTTCGCGCACCCGGGAGCGGAACATCTCAAAGCCGTAGCCGGCCAGCGACGAGATCAGCAGCGTCAGGATCGTGCCGACAATGGCGATGAAGCCTGAATTCCAAAAAATGCGGACCGCATCGACCTGCGTGAAGAAAGTGACTGCATTGTCAAACAGATGTGTGCCGAAGCTCGCCTTGCCCCGGATGATGTCAGCTGACCTGTTGGTCGCCCCGATAATCATCCAGATAAATGGGAAGACGGACAGGAAAGCCGCGAACGACAAAAGGACGTAGACGAGCGCCCGGCGGAGCATCGGTAGCGGGTCAGCTGGTGCGCGAGTGCGCGTCCTGGCGCGAGCCCCTTCGGCGTGGCCGCCTAGTGTTGCTGGGGTAACGCTCATGCGCGCCTCCGATCACGTGCGATAAAGAACTGGATGAGGCTGAGGATGGCCACCACCAGCACGATTACCCACGACACAGTCGCCGAATAGCCAAAGCTGGGCATGAACTTAAAGGTGAGATTGTAGATATAAAGCGAAAGAGTCAGCGTCGAATCCGAGGGGCCACCATTGCCGGCCGTAAGGTTGTAGACCTCGTCGAACAGCTGCAGCGTTCCGATGGTGGAGATCACCGTGGTGAACAGGATGACGGGTTTCAGCATCGGAATAGTCAGGTACCGGAAGCGCGCCCAGGCCGGCACGCCGTCTATCCGCGCCGCTTCGTAGATGGAGCGGTCGATGTTCTGCAGAGCCGCAAGGTAGAAGATCATGTTGTAGCCGGTCCAGCGCCAGGTGATGGCGAGGATGATCAAGACCTTGGCCCAGAACGGGTCGCTGAGCCATGGGATTGGGCTATTCACGAGATGGAGCGCCATTAGGGACTGGTTCACCACGCCATCGACTGCGAACATCGATTTGAACAGCGTCGAATAGGCAATCAGCGATGTGACACAAGGCAGGAAGATCGCGGTGCGGAACAGGCCGCGGAAGCGCAGCGTGGAATCATTGAGCGCCACCGCGAACAGCAGCGCCAGTGTGATCATGATCGGCACTTGGATAATGAAGAACGTGAAGGTATTGCCGAGCGCACGCAGGAAGACCGGGTCCTTGGTCAGCCGCACGATATTGGCAAAGCCGCCAAAGCTGAGGTTCATCCCCTTGCCGACCTGGAAGCTCATCCAGAGCGACCAGATAATAGGGTAGAGCATGAACAGGCCCAGCAAGATCAGGGCAGGGGCGATGAAAGCCCAACCCGTTAGCTGTTCCCTGCGGTCAAGTCGCGCATGTGCCAATTCAACACCCTCCCTGGTGCAGTTGCATCATCATTGCCGGAAAACCCAGGCGCACCTCCATGCGCCCGGTTCGGAGGCGGGCCGGAGCCCGCCCCCATCCGGGAGGATTACTGCATCTGCTGCTGGGCCTGGTCGTTGATGGCCTGCAGGGCCGCGTCGATGTCGCCGCCCTGGATGATCGTGGGCAACTGCGCCTGCACGGCAGAGTCTACTTCGGCGGTGAAGACACCATAGTCGACAGCCGGGATCTGGCCGAGCCAGGTCGAGAAATTCTGCCAAACGGGCGCGCCGCCGAAGAACTCGTCGGTTGCCTTGTAGGCTTCGCCTTCACGCGCTGCGAGCAGCGAGCCGACGGCGCCGCGCTTGATCAGGATGTCCTGGTAGAAATCGACATCGCTGGCCCAGACGGTCTTGAGGAAGTCGATGGTTTCTTCCTTGTTATCCGACGATGCCAGCACGAACCAGCTCGAGCCGCCCTGATTGGAGGCATTGATCGAGCCTTCCATGTCGAGACGCGGCGTGGGCGCAACGCCCCACATTCCGGACTGGTCTGCATTAGCCTTGATGGTCGCGGTGATCCACACGCCAACAGGAACAACCGCCACTTCGCCCGAGGTAAAGGCGCCAGTATACTCGGCCCAGCCGGAAACCGGCTTTACGAGATCCGCCTGGTAGAACTTGGCATAGGTCTCGAGCGCCTTCTTGAGGGGCGCGTTGTCAACAATGTTCAGGCTGCCGTCTTCGTTGAAATACCAGGCGCCGGCAGACTGGATCATCATGCGGATGAGGCCTGAGTCGGCGAGGTCCAGGTCGAGCAGCTGCTTGCCGGTTTTTGCCTTCACTTCGGTGCCGATTTCGATCAGGCGGTCCCAAGTGATGTTTTCAAGGTCTGCAGCGGTGAAGCCGGCCTGCTCAAGGTAGTCCGAGCGGTAGAACAGCCCGGTAACGCCCGAGTCGAAGGGCACGGAATAGGATTTGCCTTCAAATGTAGCTGCCGCAACCTTGTAGGGTGCAAAGGCGGCCATATCGATGTGGTCCGACAGCGGCTCGAAGGCACCGGGGAACGACTGCAGGTATTTCTGGGCGACGTCGTCCTGGATCAGCACGATATCAGGCAGGCCTTCGGTGCTGCCCGCAAGCAATTGGGTTTGCAGCTTGGCACGGATGTCGTCCTGGCTGGCGGTGTCGTCCACATTGACGGTCACATCTGGATGGTCGGCCGTATAGATCGCGCCTGCCTCGCGCATCGTGTCGCCGTTGAATGCCTTGTCCCAGACCCAGACGGAGATTTCGCCGGCCGAGGCGGCAGCGACGCTCACCAGGCTGACGCCAGCCAGAGCCAGGCCGAGCATAAGTCCACGCCGCGAAGCAATGCGGTTCATTGTAGTCCTCCCTTTTCATTTGCTCTTATGTTGAGCGCTTCCTAAGCTAACCGAAATTAAGATGCCGTCGCATTAAATCGGTATCGGGAGTTGGCGGAAAGTAAGATGGCGGACCGGATGTATTACGAGCCTGAGGCCAATGGGGTAGAGCGGCTTCCGACCGAACTGAACATGTTTCATTCGTCTCCGCGCGTCATGAGGACCGCGCATTGGCATGCTCAGGTTGAGGTAAACTATATTGTCCAGGGTTGGGCCAATTACCGCATGAGCGGGCATTCCGTGCGCTTCAAAGCTGGGGAAATGGCCCTTTTCTGGGGTGGCTTGCCCCACTGTCTCAATGACGCTTCAGATGATCTGGTCTATGCCGGTGGGCATCTGCCCCTGGTGCATTTCTTCCGCCTGCGCCTGCCGCAGGATGTGCAGTCCAAGCTTATGCAGGGTGCGACCCTCGTCACCCGCGCAACTGATGCCTCCGACGCCATCAATTTCGCGCGATGGAACGATTATGCCCGCTCCGGCGACCCCATGAAGGCCGGAATGGCTGTGGATGAACTGTTGCTGCGCATCGAGCGCGTACGCTTCGATCCCTACGAACTGCTGCTTGGTCCAGCCGCTGTATCCAGCGCCGTCGATGGACTGGACCATCATTCCTCGCCCATCGTCGTGCGCATGTGCGAGTTCATCGCCGAGAACTTCCGCGAGGACATCGACTGCACCGACATCGCCACTGCCGCCTCGGTGCACCCGAAATATGCGATGAACGTTTTCAAGAAGTCGACGGGCATGACGCTCAACGACTACGTCAATCTGATGCGCCTATCCTATGCCCAAGCCATGCTGATGCTCGATGACATCAATGTGCTACAGGTAGCGATGGATAGCGGCTTTGGTTCGCTCAGCGCCTTCAATAAGTCGTTCCGCAAAATTTCAGGCATGTCCCCCAGCGATTTCCGCCGCGATGTGCGCGTGCGCTCGCATGCGCCCATTCCCATGCGGGCCCATGCCGTCGGCTCCATGAACTAGCCCGATGTGGAAGCGGCGGCTCGGAGCAGTCCTGTTCGGCGCCGTCCTCATCGCCGGACTGATCGCCCTGCGCGCAGCCGACCCCTATCCGGTCGTTGTCGCCCGGGAAACCACGTTCGATGTGTTCCAGCAGGTCCAGCCGCGTCCAGCACCTGCCGATCTGCCCCTGCGTATCATCGACATCGACGAAGCTTCGCTCGCCGAACTGGGGCAATGGCCTTGGTCGCGTGATATCATGGCACGAATTACCACGCGCTTGACTGAACTCGGCGCCGTAGCTGTCGCCTTCGACGTGCTCTTTGCCGAGCCGGACCGAATAGCCTCCCCAGGCGGGCAACAAGGCAGCCCGGATGAACTGTTCGCCCAAGCGCTTGCACGGGCGCCCAGTATTCTTGTCTTGAGCCGCGCTGTTCTGGGCGCTCCGGCGCCCACGCCCAAAGCCGGCTTTGCCATGACCGGCGCCGATCCCTTGCCGCATCTGCCAAAACTGGACGGTGTGGCCGCGCCACTTCCAACCCTGCTCAGTGCCGCGACCGGCCTCGGCGTTGCCAGCCTGGACCGGGCCGGGGCAGGCATCGCCCGGCGCTTGCCTTTGCTGTGGTCCACCGGAACGGCGCCATTGCCGACCTTGTCGCTCGAGGCCTTGCGCGTCGCACAAAGCGCCTCCACCCTCGTTGTCCTCGGCGACAGCGCCGGCGCCGGTACCGTCGAGAGTATCCGTGTAGGCGATTTGATGATTCCGACCGGACCTTCAGGCGAAATGTGGCTCTACTATCGACCACTGCCCGACAACGCCTATGTCCCCGCCAAGGACCTCCTCGCCGACAATTACCTGCAACTGGCGCCGCAACTCGCTGGCCATGTCGTCCTTGTCGGCGCCTCGGCCACCGGGCTGCTGGACATCCGCGCTACGCCACTCGGCGAAGCAGTTCCCGGCGTTTCGATCCACTTTCAGGCATTGGAACAGATGCTCACCGGCACGTTCCTGCATCGTGCCGATTGGGTTGGCGGCCTCGAACTGCTGCTGATCGCTCTCAGCGCTGCGGCAATTGTGCTGGTGATCCTCATCACCGGCCCGATCATCGGCCTTATGTTTTCCCTCATGATCGCTTCGATAGCGACTGCCGCAAGTTGGTTTGCGTTCAGCCTATACGGTGTTCTGCTAGATCCAAGCTTCACGCTATTCGCCGCCCTGGTATCCTATGCGGCTATGGCTTTCTTCCAGTTTGCCGTCACTAACGCCGACAAGCGCCGCATCCGCCGCGCCTTCGCGCATTACATCGCGCCATCCTTGCTCACGCGCCTCGAGGCCGATGAAAGCCTGCTCAAGCTGGGCGGAGATGTGCGTGAGGTCACCATCATGTTCTCCGATGTGCGCAATTTCACGGCCCTGAGCGAGCGCACCCAACCGGCCGAACTCGTCACTATCCTCAACCGCCTCTTTGCCGCCCTTGGCTCCGCCATTGTCGATCGCCTCGGCACGATCGACAAATTCATGGGCGATGCCGTTATGGCGTTCTGGAACGCCCCGGCCGACGTGCCCCGACATCCTTTGATGGCCTGCCAAGCCGCGCTCGACATGCGCCTAGCCCTGCGCCAACTCAATGCCAGCCAACCGGCGACCGAGCCTATTTCCATCGGTATCGGCCTTGCGACCGGCCCAGCCCTCGTCGGCAATATGGGCTTCGAGCAGCGCTTCGACTATTCCTGCATTGGCGAAACGGTCAACCTCGCCAGCCGCCTGGAAAGCGCCTGCAAGATCGTCGCCTATGATATCCTGATTACCGCCGAAACCCGTGCCGCAGTTCCCGAACTCGCCTGCCTTCCAGCCGGCCAAGTCCCTCTCAAAGGAGTCAGCGCGCCGGAGCCGATCTACCTGCTCGTCGGCCCTGCAGAATTGGCTGCAACGCCAGCATTCGCAAAGCTGTCCGCACTACACGGGGCTCTCCTAACTGCCTTGACGGAGGGAGGGTCCGGCGCTGACGAAATCCTGTCGTGCTTAGGGTCGGCAAACGAGGTCGATCCCGCACTCAGCGCCTTCTACGCCGCTTGCACCACTAGGCTGCAGGACTTTGCTCCTCTTCCGGTGCGAAGCATCGCTGCAGCCTAGAGGAGGTATCGCTGCGCGTCGGCTCTGTCGTCAGGCGAACCTATGGTCAATCAAAAACGCCGTTTGTCGACAGGGCGCCAAAAATCAGGGTTGCGCCCAAACTCTGCTTTCTCTATGTCTCCGACCAGTCGGGGCGTAGCGCAGCCTGGTAGCGCATTTGTCTGGGGGACAAAGGGTCGTCGGTTCAAATCCGGCCGCTCCGACCATCATTCCTCCACTTCGTGAGTCCTGCTCGGTGCCAGATCGCTTGGTGGCTTTGGACGAGGCCGGCGTTCAACCAGCCCTGCAGCTTTGGCCTGGCCTGTCAGGCGCAATGGTTCGGCTGATCAATCATTCCGAAAACCAGACCTTTGCAGTTCAGGCGCCATCCGGTGCCCGGTACTGCTTGCGGGTTCATCGTCCTGGATACCAGTCCCGGGCTTCCATTGAAAGCGAACTCGCCTGGCTGGCTGCGCTTCGGCGCAACACCGACTTGCCCATTCCCTCTCTTGCGCCGGGGTTGGACGGCAGGGCCCTTCAGTATTTCCGGACGCTCGCAGGGGAAGGCCGTTCGGCCGTGTTGTTCAACTATGCTGACGGCACCGCACCAAACCTGGACCAGGACCAAACCAACCTTTTCCGCACACTTGGCGTGTACGCAGCTACTTTGCACACCCATGCGACTACATGGCCGCGTCCGCTAAATTTTTGGCGGCCCGAGTGGACCGCCGAGACCATCCTGCGGTCAAACGGTCTCTGGGGCGATTGGCGCAAGGCTCCGGGCGTCGATGGACGCATCTGCCAGCTCTTGGAGCAAACCGGAGAGGCACTTGGGCGTTCGTTGGCGCTATACGGCAAGGCGCCCGACCGCTTCGGCCTCATTCATGCCGACATGCGGCTGGGCAATCTGCTGGTTGATGGCACCCGCACCATGCTGATCGACTTCGACGATTGCGGCTTTGGCTGGTTTACCTACGACTTCGCCGCGGCAATCTCTTTTCACGAAACTCATCCTGCCGTTCCGGAGCTCAGGGCCGCATGGCTTCAAGGCTATGCCAGTATCCGCACATTGCACCCCGATGATATCGCTTCGCTCGATACCATGATCCTGCTGCGCCGCACGGCTCTTCTCGCCTGGATCGGCTCGCATGGTGAAACCGCACTAGCCCGGCAGCACGCCGATGGTTTCGCCGCGGAAACGGCAGAGCTGGCCAAGCGCTATCTACGCTAGAGCAGCAAGTGAGGCTGCCGCCTCGTGCGCACCGGATGGTTGTTGATAGCGCTGGCAACGCCCCATATCAAGCCGACGATCAGGAAGTAGTGCCGCCAATGATCGCTATCGATGATGGCCGACTCACCCACCAGCATGACATAGGTCGACATTAGCGGGATCATCACCAGCCGGTACCGGGAGTTGACCGTCAGCGCCGCCATGCCACGCCATAGGGTCAGCAGCACCATTAGGTAATAAAGGCCTCCGCCGCCCCAGCCATAGACGTGCAGCACTGACACATAAACGTTGTGCGGCTCCTCCCGCACACGAAGGTTGCGGAACTCACCGGGACCAATCCCCAGCGGGTTGGCTAAGGCCAAATCGTATGCATAGCCTTGCCGCCCGAAGCGCCCCGTCTCGCCCTCGTCGTAGTTCTGCCCAGCGGCGCGCACCTCGAACAGCGCCGAGACCGATGGAATGCTCAACAGTCCCGCCAGCGAAACGATCAGCATGCCTGCGCCCACGATCGACATGATCATGATGCGCACCTTGTCACGTGCGTCTGCTTCCAGCCAAAAGCAAAGGCCCAGCACCATGACCGAGGAGAGGGCAAAGTGCCCCCAGGCAGCGCGCGAGAAGCTGGCGAATACGCCGATGAACAGGATCATGTAGACAATGCCGGCATAGACCTGAACCTTGCCCCGGCCAAGGAGCAGGCGCTGCAGGGCGAACATGGCAGGCAGCACGAGAAACGGGCCGAACACGTTGGGATCGTTGAACGTCGCGCGTGCCCGGCCATAAAGCACGAACATGTCGGCACCGGGAATAAGCCCCAGATAGGCTAAGGTCCCCAGGCCCGCGCAGAACACCGCTGCCCAGGTGTAGGCCCGCATGACGATGCCCATCCGCCGCTCGGTATCCTCGGCCACGTAGTTGGCGGCGAAATAGGCCGTGACCATCAGGAAAACCGTCACCAGCGAAAAGATCAGCGCGTCGCTGATCGGCGTGAACCGCACCTGGAACACGGCGAGCAAGGCGAAAGGCGTGAACCCGATGAGGATCGCAAAAAGCCCAAAGGTCGAGCGATACAGCCCCATGCCAGCCAGGAACGCCACCGGCAACACAGCCAGAAAGCTCAGCTCATAGGGCGAGGGCTCCACAAACACCAAACCGCCAGTGAATATCCAAACGGCCACCATGATGTCGAGCAGCCGCATCGCCCGAACTCGCACGAACGCCGGGCCGAGCGCCCCCGGATCGCCCCCTAACGTCGTTGCGGTCAATACGCGTTCTCGTTCTTGACCACCATTGACACCGGCGTCATCACGACGATGTAGAGGTCGAACAGGATGGACCAGTGATCGATGTAATAAAGGTCGTGGTTCACACGCTGCATGATCTTGTCGATCGTGTCAGTCTCGCCGCGCCAACCATTGATCTGCGCCCAGCCGGTCATGCCGGGCTTGACGCGATGGCGGGCGAAATACCCTTCCACGGCATCGTAATAGAGCTTGTTGTCGGCCTTGGCCTGGAGCGCATGCGGCCGCGGTCCGACGATCGACAGTTCGCCCTTGAGCACGTTGAACAGCTGCGGCAATTCATCGATCGAGGTCTTGCGGATGAACTTGCCGACGCGGGTCACGCGCGGATCGTCCTTGGTCACCAGCTTGGCCGCACCGGCATCCAGCATGTCCGTGCGCATCGAGCGGAACTTGTAGATCTTGATCAGCTCGTTGTTGAAACCATGCCGGTTCTGCATAAAGAACACCGGCCCTCGGCTCTCGAGCTTGATGGCGATGGCTGTCACGACCATCACGGGCGATAACAGGATCAGCGCGGTTAGCGCCACCAACTTGTCGAACACCCATTTGAACACCAGATTCCAGTCCGAGATCGGCCGGTCGGCCATGTCGAACACGGCCAGATCGCCGACATAGGAGTAGGCCCTGTTGGTGAACTTGAGCTTGCTCATATGCGCCGAAAGCCGAATGTCCACCGGCAAGACCCACAGCTGGGTCAACATGTCGAGCACGCGCTTTTCCGCCGAGAGCGGCATCGAAACGACAACCAGGTCAACCGGTGTTCGCCGGGCGAATTCGATCAGGTCAGCCACTTTCCCGAGCTTTGGAACGCCAGCGACCTGCTCGGGCGAACGGTCGTCGATACGGTCGTCGAACAAGCCGAGCAGGGTGATGTCGTTGCTTGCGCCGGAGCGAACCTGGCCGATCAGCACCTCGGCATCCTTGCCGCCGCCGACAATGGCAGTGCGGCGCCGCAACCGGCCCTGCTCGGTCCAGCGCATCACCACGGCACGCAAGGCCAACCGGTAGGCGATGAGCAGAGCCGCGCCGCCGATGAACCAACTCGCAAGCCACAGCCGGGAGAAGAGGTCCGCCGCCTTGAAAAAGAAGATCCCAACGGCAAGCACCGTTACCACGATCGCCCAGGCGGCAAGGACCCGGCCCATTTGGCTGAACAGGGTGCGATAAGCCGCAATCCGGTGGGTGCGGGCAGCGTTGAAGAGGATATTGGCCAACAAGCTCGCCGACAGGATCACCGGTACATAGAAGGCTGGCGTGCCCAGCTCCACGAAATACTCGTAAATGCCGTAACCGAGAGCCGCCAACAACACGGCCTCAATAGCTTGCGCTACCCCCACGACCACTGCGCCCGACAGGGTCGGCTCGACCGGGGCTGCGATAATAGCCTCCGCTTCGGGCGACAGCGCACGACGTTCCGCTCCAGCAATGCTCTGCTTGGATACATGCTCGAGAACAGCCTGCTTTGGGTCGACGCGAAACATGGGGACGCTACCGGGTACAAAACTCGTGCCGGCATTCTGACCTTAAGGGGTTTAAAGTCGGTGAAGCTTACGCCTCAAGCTTTCGTCATCGCCCCAAAGTATAGGGCTTCGATCCGCGAGACCATTCGCTCGATCGAGAAGTGCTCGGCAATATACGTAAGGCGCTGCTCCATTTCCTCTACCGCAGATTGAGGATCATAGAGGGCCTTTTGCATGGCAATGCGCAGCGCAACCGGATCACTTGGCGCAACAAGACTCGCCGATGTCGGCCCATAGATTTCCGGTATACCGCCCACGCGCGTCGAGATAACTGGAAGCCTCGCCGCTGCCGCCTCGAGGACAATATAGGGCAGGGACTCGGCCAAGGACGGCACGACGGCGATGCGTCCCTTGGCAAAGGTCGGCCGGGCCGGTTGCGCTCCGAGAAGGCTGACGCGGTCGCCCAGCCCAAGCTGTCCGACCTGCGCCTCCAGCGCCTGCCTTGCGCTACCGTCACCCGCCATCACCAGACTGGCTCCGCTGCCATCAGGACGGGTCACGCCGGCAAGCGCCTCCACCAACACGTGTATGCCCTTGAGGTCCCGCAACTCACCCACGAACACGAAGTCCGCAGCATTGGGAGCATGCCTGACAGGCTCGAACTCCTCCGGCTGCAAGCCGTTGTGGATCACCTCGGTCGGACAATCCGGTGCGCCGATCAGATTGGCATAAGTCGTCTTGGCATATTGGCTTTCAAAGATGATTGCTGCCGTCTGCCGCATCAGCCAGCGTTCCAGCCGGTGAAATAACCGCCCGGACGCCGAGCTCTTGCTGAAGTGCAGCACGCCTCCGTGCGGGGTATAGATCGCGATCGCCTTACCGCCGCCCAGTCGCGCCAGCCGGGCATAGAACCCGCCTTTGGCGCCATGGCCATGCAGCACGTCGATATCGAGTTCAACTGCCAGCTTGCGCACGGCAAGAGGGGTGTGAAGGTCGCCTCGGCCTAGCACGCGAGGCATCGCAAAGCGGTGGATGCCCAAACTTGCATGCGGCAGCAACGCCTGGAGCTTACCCTCGGTCTGGGCGTCATTGGCAAGGCTATCGACGACCAGCCCGACTTGGTGCCCGTTGGCTGCCAAGGCGCGGGTCAGATCGGCAACATGGCGGAAAAGTCCGCCAACAGGCGCCCGCATCACCTGCAGGATGCGGAGTGTGCGGGCCGCCATTAACAAACTCCGTTAGAACCAGCGCTCCTGAACAACGATGGTATCACCGGGAAAAATCGGGAAGTCTAGATTGACGCTGCCCTTAACCATCTGATTTCCTTGACGACGGTAAACGACGACTTGGTTGCGATCGGCCGTGTCGGTGAAGCCGCCCGCAACGCTGATGGCCGAACGCGCCGTCATTCCGAAGACATAGGGGAACTGCCCCGCATTGCCGATTTCGCCTTGAATGAAGAATGGGCGGTATTCAGCCACTTCAACAGCCACGTCAGGGTTGCGCATATAGCCATTGGCCAATGCATCTGCGAGCCTGTCGGCAGCCATGTTGGTCGTTGCGCCACGCACTTGCACCTGCCCGACGAGGGGAAAGGCAATCGCGCCGCTATCGTTGATCCGGTAGGTGTCGCTCAGTTCCTCGTCACCATAAACACTGACGCGAACCGTATCGCCCGTGTCGAGCTGGTATGGCCCTTTGTTTTCGACCAGATAAGTGGCAGGGCGCGTCGAGGCGCAGCCCGCCAACGGCAGGGTCAAGGCTATGGTAAGAATAGGCAGCCAGCGCATTGGAATCCCGCGCACATGAGAATGGCTGCAGTGTCCGATCCTATGGTTAATAAATTGCTGCGTGCCGAAGCGTATTGTTGCGCTCTGCAACTCGTTTAACGGATTGCTTACCACGTGAGGGGCATAACTCGGTCAAGTAAACGAGGAACGCCGATGGCATATGAGTCGCAAATGGTGCGGGATACCCGCATCGATGTGAGTGGGCTGCTCGGCGCTGTCGTCAAGCGACTGCCGCGCATCATCCTTGTTAGTTTGGTTCTGCTTGCCGGCGCCTATGTGCTGCTGATGTTCTCGCCACGGCTTTATGAATCCTCCGCCTCCATTCTCGTCGAGCCCCGCAGCAACATCTACACGCGCAGCGCCAACGAACAGGCTCCGGTTCTTACCGGCGGCGAAGCCGGGGTTGTTTCAAGCCAGATCGAACTCATCAAGTCGCGCGACACCTTGTTGCGCGTCATCGACCGCTTGAATCTGCGCTCGGAAGCCGAATTCAACGGTAACGGTGACGGCGGCTTTTCTCCCCTTGGCGTGATTAGCCAATTGTTGGGCAGAGGTTCTGCGCCTGCAAGTATCGACGAGACGGTGCTGAATAACCTCTACGGCAAGCTCACCGTGGTGCAGGAGCGCGACTCGCGCATTATCTCGGTCTTGGTCCGCTCGACCGATCCGCAACGCGCTGCTGACATCGCCAACGCCGTCGCCAACGCACACGTTACTCGCCGCGCCGAACTTTCGCTCTCCGATACCGCAGAAGCCTCGGGCTGGCTGCGCACCGAAATCGAGCGCCTGCGCGTTTCGGTTACCGCAGCCGAAACCGCTGTTGCCAACTACAAGGTCGACAACGACCTCTTTGTCGGTTCCAACAACACGAGCTTGCCGGACCAGCAGCTTTCCACCATTGCCTCACAGATCAGCGCCGCGCAGGAGCGCAAGAACGCTGCCAACTCGCGCGCTGTCCTGATCCGCAGCATGCTTGAGCAGGGCCAGCCAATCGAAGGCATTGCCGATGTGCGCGAGTCGGTCGTCATCCAGCAGCTCAGCCAGGAAAAGGCGCGGTTGCAGGGCGAAAAGGCTCAGCGCTCAGCAACCCTTCTCACCAATCACCCCATTATCCAGGCACTGACGGCGCAAATCGCCGAACTCAACAACCAGATTGCCCTCGAAGGTCGCCGCGTTGCCGATGCACTTGAGGCCGAAGCCCGCATTGAGGCGGACCTTGAGGCTTCATTGCAGGCCGATCTGACCCGCGCCAAGTCCACTGCCTCCACGGCCACGCAGGACAATGTCACGCTCGATGGTTTGGAACGTGAAGCCAAAGCCCAACGCGACCTGCTCGAAGGCTATCTGCAGCGCTACAACGAAGCGTTTTCGCGCACCGAAACCAACTCGGCGCTGCCAGACGTGCGCGTAGTCAGCCTTGCAGCGCCATCCGTTTCGCCCGCTTCGCCCAGAACCCAATTGGTCCTGATGGCGGTGGGCATCGTCTCGTTCATGCTTCAGATCGGCCTAGTCGCTTTCGGCGAACTGATGTCCGGGCGCGCCATTGCCGTTGTCCGTGAGCCCGTTCGCTCGCAGGATGAGCTTGATGAAGTTCCGTTCGTTGAAGAAGAGCTCGAACCCGATCAGCGTTGGGAAGAGCCTGCAGCCGAAACTCTAGCGGAAGAGGACATCCGCGCCGAGCCCATGTTTGACACGCCTGAGATAGCACAGGATTTTTCCGAGACGACGGTGGTTCAGCCGGCAGTGCAGGAGGCGCCAATTGCGCCGGCAATGTTGCAGGAGCCCGCCGCAGGACCCGTTCTTGTCTCGCAAGAGCCATTCGCCGCCATGGCTTCGGTCGAGGACATGCCCGGGCTCACCACATTGTCCCAGCTGTCTTCCGACCTGGTATTCGGGCGCACCCACATGCTGCTGCTGGCAGCCCACAGCGCCAACGCTGATTGCGAGGCCATGGCCGAAGAACTGATCGGCGACGCTCTTGGACGCGGCCTCAGCGCAGCGCTTGTCGATGCCGGTAGCGGCCGTCCCGGTGACGAACCTGGGCTCAGCGATCTGAGCAATGGCGGCGCCAGCTTTGGCGATGTGGTGCAGAAGTCGGCCGACAACAGCTTTGCCGAAGTGGCTTGGGGTCAATCCCGTACAATAGTGCGCCAATCGGGCAAGCCGCTAACCCTGGTTGAGGCGCTCGGTGATATTTATGAAGTCGTCATCGTTCTGACCGGCCGGGCCGACGCCACGTCCAACTTGCCCATGTTCGATGGTCTCGACGCGCGCCTCGTGCTCGTAGCAGGCGATGGGGACGACTTCGCTGATGTCTCCGCCCGCCGCGAGCAATTGCGTGGCGCCGGTTTTGACAATGTCGAAATCGCCGCTGTTCCCGCGCGTGAAGCCGCCTAAGCCATGTCGCTCAAATACACTGCCATTCGCGCTATGTTCGAGGCCATGTGGTTGTCCCGCATGCCAAGCCTTGTGCGTGCGCTTTCCCAATGCCGCGGTGTTATTTTCACGCTGCATCGCGTGCTGCCCGAAGAGCCAGCAGACTTTTCGCCCAACGCAATCCTGCAGGTGCAGCCCGATTTCCTGGATTACGTCATCGAGCGCATCCGGGCTTTGGGCTTAGACATAGTCTCGCTCGATGAAGCGCTGGAGCGGCTCGCCGCTAAAAACAAGGGCAAGCCCTTTGTCGTGCTCACGTTCGACGATGCCTACAAGGACAATCTGCAATACGCCTTGCCGATTCTGCGCCGCCACGAAGCGCCGTTCACATTGTATGTGCCAACGGCTTTAGTCGACGGGGTAGGGGAACTGTGGTGGCAGTCCATCGAGGACATCATCACCCGCCAGGAAGCCATTGCGCTGGCCTCGAGTGGCGAGACCGACTATGTCGATACGCTGACCGTCGCCGAAAAGACCGACGCCTTCAACACCCTCTATTGGCAGATGCGCAAAATGCCCGAGGCCGACCGTGTCCGGCTGGTGCGCAGCTTTGCCGCTTCATACGGCTACGACCTCGACAAGCAGTGCCGCGACTTGATCATGGATTGGCAGGAACTGCGCCTCTTCGCCGGCGAGCCGCTCTGCACTATCGGCGCTCATACCGTCAACCACTACGAACTCGCCAAGCTGCCGCTTGATCAGGCCCGCAACGAGATGGCGCAATCAACTGAAGTACTTTTCGCTCAATTCGGCCAGCGTCCGCGACATTTTTCCTACCCGTTGGGCGGACCTTTGTCTGCGGGCCAGCGCGAGTTCGACCTCGCCCGCGAGCTAGGTTTCAAATCCGCCGTCACGACCCGCCCGGGTGGTCTCTACGCCCGCCATGCCGCCCAGCCCCACGCCTTGCCGCGCGTATCGCTAAACGGCTACTTCCAGGCGCGCCGCTATGTCGATGTTTATGCCAGCGGTGCCATCTTCTCGGCTTTGGGCAAGCTCACGGGCTGAGCTATTCGGGCTTGGCCATCCAGCGAATGATCCAGATGGCCGGGTAAAGCCAGCCCATGCCTGCGACGATAAAGTAGAGCAGGTACACCCAGTTCGGCCATCCCGGCGGCAGAGCCAGGTAAAGCGAGGTGAACACCGACACCCAGGCGGCTATCGAGCCTAAGAGCAGGAAAACACCAAAAAACTTTCGGCTACGCTGGGTCATGTGCGGCAATCGATACTATTGCGGGACGTATCGCGCGGGCATACCACTCCCACTAGTCGACCGACACCGGGAAACTGCTGTGACCATCGTTCAAAACGCCGCACTCAGCCAGACCAGCTATCCAGCCGACCGGCTTCGCCCTGTCCGCATCTGGCTTTACTCCATGGCATCCTTCGTGCTGCTTATGGTGGTTGTCGGGGGTATCACGCGGTTAACGGAGTCGGGTCTTTCGATAACCAGTTGGAAGCCGATTGCCGGCATTTTGCCGCCGCTCAACGATGCCGAGTGGCAGGCCGAATTCGACGCCTATAAGCAGATCCCGCAATATGCGGTACTCAACAATTGGATGTCGCTTGATGATTTCAAGTACATCTTCTTCTGGGAATATCTGCACCGCCTCCTTGGCCGCATTCTTGGCGTTCTGTTCCTCGTGCCGTTCCTCGTTTTCTTGGTGCAGAAGCGGTTCACACCCCAACTCGCCTGGCCATTATTTGGTCTCTTCATCCTCGGCGGCTTCCAAGGCCTTTTAGGCTGGTGGATGGTCTCGTCCGGCCTGACCGAACTCACCTCCGTCTCCCAGTACCGCCTAGCCGCCCATCTGACCGCCGCATCGCTCCTCTTTATAGCTCTCGTCTACGTTCCACGTTCGCTGGAGCCGGGCAGGGCAGGAGGCTATGTCAGGCCTTTTCACCTGCAGTCAGCGGCAATCCTCTTAGCCCTACTGGTCCTGCAGATCGCTGCCGGTGCCTTCGTTGCCGGGATTGACGCGGGCATGGGCTACAACACCTGGCCGCTGATGGATGGCGCCATCATTCCGAACGGCCTTGGCGCCATGCAGCCGCTCTGGCGCAATGTCTTCGAAAACGCCCTGACGGTGCAGTTCATCCATCGTGGCTTGGCTTACCTCATCATCGCCTACATCGCTCTTTTGCTCTGGCGGCAATACCGCGTTGGCGGCTTCTCCGAAGTCCATGGCTGGCTGCCGCGCATCGGCATCCTAGTCCTTGTGCAGGTCGTACTGGGTATCCTGACCTTGCTCAATGCCGTGCCGATCTCCCTTGCCGTCGGGCATCAGGCCATGGCCTTTATGCTCGCAGGCGCCACCATCGCCTATATAGCCGATATGCGCCGTTCAGTACGGTAATATAATACCGTTTAGCTAACCTGCTGTTTTCGTTGAAGTAAATCAAAGTTCTTGACGGCTCACGAAAACCCACATACAGGAGCGCCGAACAAGCCGCTTTCTCCCCGGATGAAGGCTGGCAAGCCCCAATTATCTAGGGAATTCAAGCATGAGCACTTACTCGGCAAAACCGAGCGAGATCGAAAAGAAGTGGGTCCTGATCGACGCCGATGGGCTGGTCGTGGGTCGCGTCGCTTCGATCATTGCCTCGCGCCTGCGCGGCAAGCATAAGCCAACTTTCACCCCCCACATGGACATGGGCGACAACATCGTTGTCATCAATGCCGACAAGGTGAAGCTGACCGGCCGCAAGCTGGACCAGCACAAGTTCTACTGGCACACCGGTTTCCCCGGTGGCATCAAGGATCGTACCGCGCGCGAGCTGCTGGAAGGCCGCTTCCCGGAGCGCGTGCTCGAGAACGCCGTCCGCCGCATGATGCCTGGCGGCCCGCTGACCCGTGCCCAGCTCAAGAACCTCCGCGTCTATTCAGGCGCTGAGCATCCCCATGAAGCGCAGAACCCGGCCAAGCTGGACGTTGCTGCGATGAACTCCAAGAATGCGCGGGTGAAGTAATATGGCCGAAACCATCAACTCCCTCGAAGACCTCGGCACCTCCACCGTCGCTCCGGCCGTCAACACCGCTCCGGTGCATGTCCAGAAGCTCGACGCCCAGGGCCGTGCCTACGCGACCGGCAAGCGCAAGAACGCCGTTGCTCGCGTCTGGATCAAGCCAGGCAAGGGTACTGTGACCGTGAATGGCCGCGAATTCGCGACCTATTTCGCGCGCCCCGTTCTCCAGCTGATCGTCAAGCAGCCGATCGTCGCCACCGAGCGCACCGACCAGTACGACGTTGTCGTCACGGTTGCTGGCGGTGGTCTTTCCGGCCAGGCCGGTGCGGTCCGTCACGGCATCTCTAAGGCGCTCAACTTCTTCGAGCCTTCGCTGCGCCCGACGCTCAAGAAGGGTGGCTTCCTGACCCGCGACTCGCGCGTCGTCGAACGCAAGAAGTACGGCAAGGCCAAGGCCCGCAAGTCCTTCCAGTTCTCCAAGCGCTAAGCTTCGGATCGTATGTTGCAAAAGGGCCGGGAAACCGGCCCTTTTCTTTTGGTCAGGGTTGGATCTCGTCGCGATCACCAGATGTAGCTAAACATGCAACTCCTCATCACCCGCTTTCATCTGCTGATCTTGACCGTCACGATTGCCGTGACTGGCGTGGCATTCCTGCGCGTGCCAGCCGGCTTTGCGTATCCCGCGCACTGGGCTGGCAGCAGCGCCGACTGGCTTTGGGAGCGCGACGTCACTCTCCCGGTTGCTCCTATACTTCAACTGCTTCTGCTGCTCGCCTTCTTCGCCCTTGGTCGCGCATTCACCAAGAACCAGTTCAGCAAATCCCAGCACATCCTTGATCCGGTTTTGACCCTGCTGCTGATCGTGATCGCCGCTTGCCAGCTTGGACTGTTGATCACCGGCACAGGCTCCGACCTCGATCTCATCCGCCTTACGGGTTTCGGTCTTGGCGCGACGCTGCTGGTGCTCGGCATTGTCTTGTTCGAAGCCGAACGCCACACCTATGCTGGCCTCCGCATGCCATGGCCGATCCGATCCGATAAAGCCTGGACACTGGTCCATCGCACTACGGGTCTCGCCTTTGATTTTGCTGGCATCTTATTACTGGCGCTAGCCTGGATCGACGTCGGCATCGGCCCGCTTATTGTCGCCTTTGCATTCTCGCTCGCAGCGCCAACGCTCCTTGCCGGAGTCGCCACCCTTCTGACCCGCCGCTAGCATTCTGCATAAGCTTTGCCCAGAAGTCGCTTGAGCCAACAGGATTTTTCCTCCTGACCTAGGACAACGGAATACCGTGCGCAGCGAATTTGGCGGGGCAGGCGTAAACTTCTGAGCAATTATGAGGCGATGCGCGCAAAATCTGTGCAGCCTCGGCAATACGCAGGTCCGAAATGTCCCCCACTACTGTTTCCGCTGCTCGGCCGCATCACGCGCCCAAGCCCTTCTATCGCACCTTCGGCTTTCAGGTGCTCGCCGCCATGGTCGTCGGCCTCGTTCTTGGCTACATCGCTCGCCAAATGGGCCCGGACGCCGTCGGCAATGCCAATTGGCTGACGCAAACGCTTTCCACCATCGGGTCGACCTTTGTGGCGCTGCTGCGCGCACTGGTGCCGGTCCTGGTATTCACCGCAATTGTCGCGTCCATCGCCAACCTCCGCGAACTCAACAACGCGGCCAAGCTCGTCTGGCAAACCCTCCTTTGGTTCGCCATTACCGCGCTGATCGCGGTCGCGATCGGCATTACACTCGGGCTCATCATCCAGCCCGGCATCCACACCGCCGTAGCCGAAACAGCCGCTCAGGCACCATCCTCCAGCGGCTCTTGGCTCGATTTCCTCAAGGGTATCATCCCGGCCAATATCCTCGGCCTGCAGGCCTCCACGCGAGTTACGGACGGCTCGGCTACCACTAGCCTCAACTTTAACGTCCTGCAGATCCTTGTCGTCTCCATCGCCGTCGGCGTTGCCGCCTTGCGCGTCGGCCCCGCAGCCGATCCGTTCCTGGCGTTCAATCGCTCCTTCCTAAAGATCGTCCACAAGATCCTGTGGTGGGTCATCCGCCTGACTCCCATCGGCACCATTGGCCTCCTTGGCAATGCCGTCGCCGTTTATGGCTGGGACGCGCTGGCGCAACTTGGCTGGTTCTCTGCCGCCATTTATATGGGCCTCGCCCTAGTCCTTTTCGTGGTCTACCCGGTGCTGCTACAGGCACATGGGCTCAACCCCATCCGCTACTTTCAAAGCGCCTGGCCCGCCATCCAGCTTGCCTTTGTTTCCCGCTCGTCCATAGGTACCCTGCCGCTGACGGAGCGCGTCACCGAAGAGAACCTCGGCGTGCCGCGCGAATACGCAGCGTTCGCCGTGCCACTCGGCGCCACCACCAAGATGGACGGCTGCGCCGCAATCTATCCCGCCATCTCGGCAATCTTTGTGGCCCAGTTCTTCGGCATCCAGCTCGGCATCCAGGAATATCTGTTGATCATCTTCGTGTCGGTCATCGGCTCTGCCGCCACGGCCGGGCTGACGGGCGCCACAGTCATGTTGACGCTGACGCTTTCAACCCTCGGCCTGCCGCTTGAAGGCGTGGGTCTGCTGCTGGCCGTCGACCCGATCCTCGACATGGGGCGCACCGCCGTCAACGTCGCAGGCCAAGCCTTGGTCCCCACCATTGTCGCCAAGCGCCAAGGCATTCTCGATCAAGCCACCTACGACCGCGGCGAGAGCATCGAAGCGCTCGACGTCAACGACGCCGTACCGGCCGAGTAGCGATAGTCCAACTAGAAACGATTAAGGGAGGCTTCGGCCTCCCTTTTCTGCTTCCAGCACTATGCGTATGGGGCGTTTACCCGACCAGCTTCAACACTGGCTTGAGCTTGCGTTCCTTCTTTTCGGTCGGCACGCGCGGAACGTAATTCGCCATCACCCGCTCGATGATCTTGATGGCTCGGTCCGTACCGTCTTCGCCATGCAATTGCTCGGCGATCTCGCCCGCGTTACGCCGATAGCCAGGATTGGTCGTAAGATCGGCCAGCGCTCCGGCGAGGATTTCCGAAGTCAGCTTGCGCAAGCGGATCGGCTTTGGGCCGCAACCCAGCTCGAATACCCGGCGGCCCCAATAGGGCTGGTCCACCGTTTGGGGCACGACGAATGTCGGTCTGCCCAGGTGCAGCCCTGCCGACGTCGTGCCCGCGCCGCCATGATGCACCACGGCCGAAACATATTTGAACAGCTTGTCGTGCGGAGCCTTTTCAATAGCAAAGATCGTGTCGGGCAGATCGTGTGGATTGATCCCGCCCCAGCCGCGCGCCACGACGGCTCGGCCGCCCCACATGGCAACAGCTTCCTTGAGAATCTTAGTGTTGCGCTCGGCGCCAAACGGCATCGAACCAAAGCCGATATAAACCGGCGCCTCGCCTTCGGAGAGGAACTTCTGGAAAGCCGGTGACGGCTGCCAGTCCGTGCGATCCTTGAGCTGCCAATAGCCCGTGACAATCGCGCTCTTGGGCCAGTCGCGCGGGCGCGGTGAAACCACGGGCGAATAGGCATAAAGCGTTGTCAGTGACGTGCCGTCCGTGTTGCGGAAGAAGCCGCCCTTCTTGCGTGCATCAAGCCCCATCAGCTCCCGGCGCAGCTTGTTGCGCGGTAGATTGTAATAGATCTGCTGCACCGTCATCGCGGTATAGGTCAGCTTGTTGAACGCTGGTCCAAAATCGGCACCGTAATACATGCAGAGCGGGAATTCGCTAGTCGAATTGAGCGGCTGCAACGCCACCATCACGGCCGGGACATGCAGCGCTTCGGCAATGTCGATGCCAAAGCTCGTGTTCATGTTCAGAATCAGCATGTCCGCGCCTTGGCACATGTGCCAGGCATGACGTGCTGCCGTGTCGACGATTTGCTGGCCCTGTCGCAAAAGGGAAGGGCCGTTGATGAGCATGGACTGGCTCATCGCATTTTCAAAACGCTGCTGGGTTAAAAAGCCCTGGATAGATGGCCCGAGCGTATGAAACTCAATGCCATAACCCTCGACCATGTCTTGGAATTCTTCCGATGCCCCTAACACAACGGAGTACCCGCGGTCCTTCAGAGCAATGGCAAGAGCCAGATAGGGTTGAACGTCGCCTTGCGTGCCGATCGTAACGAGGGCAATGCGCTTCAAAGTTTTAACCTCACTTACACCGCTCTGGTCACGAAGGTTGGCGTCCTCCAGACCATTTACAATACCACTACTAGGTTTTATGAACGGCTTGATCGTTAGCTGGTTTCCTTACAAAAAACGCGTCTCAAGGGCAATAGACATGCCGATCCTGTACACATCTGCTTTGGTTGGAGCCTTGCTCGCCGCGGTGATCGTGTCGGCGGCAGCGGCGGCACGGGCCGGCTAGCTCTTCCCGCATGGCCGGATAAGGCCGGGAAGAGCCGAACACACGCGAGAGCGCCCGCTTCGGGCTGTTTAACCCGTCTGCAACCATAATTCCGCGATAATCAAAGCCTCAAGACAGAGGCCCGGCGCTTGCCCGGTGCGTCGCGGCTCCAGCCAAGGTCCTGAAGGACCGATGAGGACTATCATGAGTGAAGATTTTCACCGCATCCGCCGCCTGCCGCCTTATGTCTTTGCCCATATCGACCCGATCAAGGCCAAGGCGCGCGCCGAAGGAGTCGACATCATCGACTTGGGGATGGGCAATCCCGACATGCCGACGCCCGCCCATATTGTCGAAAAGCTGCAGGAGACGGTCAAGGACCCGCGCACCCACCGATATTCCACCTCACGCGGCATTCCGGGCCTGCGCAAGGCTCAGGCCAGCTATTATGGCCGCCGCTTCGGCGTAAAGCTCAACCCCGACACGCAGGTTGTGGCGACCCTCGGCTCCAAGGAAGGCTTTGCCAACATGGCCTCGGCCATAACGGCGCCGGGCGACGTGGTGCTGGTGCCAAATCCGACCTATCCCATCCATTCCTTCGGCTTCATCATGTCCGGCGGCGTGGTCCGCTCGATGCCGGCCGATCCGAACGAAGACTTCATGCGTTCGCTTGATCGCGCCGTCCGGCACTCGATCCCCAAGCCCATCGCGCTGGTTTTAAACTACCCAGCCAACCCAACCGCCTACACCGCCGATCTCGATTTCTACACCGAGGTTGTCAAGTATTGTAAGCAGCACGACATCTTCATCCTCTCCGATCTCGCCTATTCCGAGATCTACTTCGACGAGGATGCGCCGCCGCCATCCGTGCTGCAGGTGCCCGGCGCCATCGATATCACCGTAGAATTCACCTCCATGAGCAAGACCTATTCCATGCCCGGCTGGCGCGTCGGCTTTGCCGTCGGCAATGAGCGCCTGATCGCGGCTCTGGCGCGTGTCAAATCCTACCTCGACTATGGTGCCTTCACCCCTATCCAGGTTGCGGCGACCGCTGCGCTCAACGGCCGCGACGACGTGATCGAAGAAATGCGTAAGGTCTACAAGGCCCGCCGCGATGTGATGGTGGAAAGCTTTGCCCGCTCCGGCTGGGACATTCCTGTTCCAAAAGCGACCATGTTTGCCTGGGCGCCCATTCCCGCCCAGTTCGCCCATCTCGGTTCGCTCGAATTTGCCAAGCTCTTGATCAAGGAAACCGGTGTTGGTGTCGCTCCTGGCGTGGGTTTCGGCGAATACGGCGATCAATACATTCGCCTGGCGTTCGTCGAAAACGAACAACGCATCCGCCAAGCCGCCCGCAACATCAAGAAACTGCTCGGCTCCAAAACCGGGGCAGGGAACGTTGTGCCGCTGGCGGGCTAAGGTGTTTCACTCCGAACAACTCACACCCACGATGTCATCCCGGCCTAGAGCCGGGATCCACCGAGATGCTTGAACTGCCGCGAGGTGGATAGTTCGAACCACCTTGCGGCTGTGTTGCGATATCGAGCTGGGCCTCGGCTCAAGGCCGGGGTAACATCATACATGAGGAGGCTGTGGTGGTTCAGCCCCTCAACTCTTCCCCTTGATCGCAATTTCCGGCTTCGCAGTCCCAGTCACCGCACTGGCCATCCCGTCCAACGTTCCCCCGGCCAAGCCCAACTCGCTCATCAGCGCATCGATCAATGGCGCCTGGCTCCGATAACGCAGCGCCGCCGTCACCGCCTGGTCGGCTAACCCACCACTCGTTCCCACACCACCCGATACATTGCTGCCCTGTGCGGACCCGTTCAGCCCATCAACATGAAGGATCTTGATCCCGTCGATGTTCTGCATCGGCTTGACGCTTTCCGCGATGATCTGGGGCAGGGCTTCGATCAACCTCATCCGAACCTGCATGGCGATCTGCTCGGGCGAGAGCGTGTTGCTCGCCTCATTGACCGACCGCTTGCCCGCAGCCTCCACCTCATAGGTCGCCGCCATGGCCTCGGCTTTGAGCTTTTCAGCGTCCGCCGAACCCTTGGCGTTAAGCCGCACCTTCTCGGCCTCCGCCTCCGCCTCCGCCTCCGCCTCCGCCGCAGTCCGCAACGCCTCGGCGCGGTCCGTCGCGGCCGTCTTTTCCGCCTCAGCCGCCACCGTCAAATAGCTTGCTGCTCGGCCGCCTAACGCGCTTCGATCAGCTGGATCGCCTTTTCGCGCTCAGCCACGGCCGTTTCGCGCGAGATCGTCAACTCTTCGGCTGCCTTGGCCGTCAGCGCCCGCGCCTCGTCCGCCGCCGCATCGGCCACTGATTTTTCCTTGCTCTTGAGGGCGATGGCGATATCGCGCGCACCATTGAGCCAGCGGCGGTAATGGTCAAGCTTGGCTTACACAAAGCTCAAACCGCGAGGCGGCTAAGCCATTAGTCGGTGAGCGTACCCCAGACCGGGTTCCACTCCACGCCTTCATCCAGCTCTACAGCGACGCGCAGCGCGCCGATATGCTCGCGCAGGAACTGCGCATAAGGCAGGGCCCGCCGTATGCTCTCGGTCTCGCTTGGCGTCGGGTTGAAGGTGCGCAAGCCCGGCTCCGGCAAAGCCCAGCTCACGACACACGCAAGCCCCTCGGGCAGGGCGAAAATCTTGACCAAGACGACATGCTCATGCATGTCGCGGGAGGTAGCGCGGCTAAATTCAGGCACTGCAAACACTCTAGCTTGCCAGAAGCTACGAGGCTCAGCGCTGATAGTTTCACGCCGCCGTGAACAATCTGTCTGCCTGATGCTCCACCGCCGCTCTTCCCCCATCTCCTTTCATCGCCTATATCCAGCAGGCGCTTGGACGGCCAAGCGCTTCCATCAAATCGGCTGGGACGGCCTGCCCAAAGGAGAAATCCCATGGCTTGGGTCTATCTTGTTATCGCTGGTCTGTTCGAAATGGCTTGGGCGATCGGGCTGAAATATACCGACGGCTTTACTCGCCTTGTGCCGACGGCTCTTACCGTTAGCGCCATGATCATCAGCGTCGTGCTGCTCGGATTGGCGCTGCGCGATTTGCCGGTCGGCACCGGCTATGCAGTGTGGACGGGAATCGGCACTGTCGGTACGGCGCTTTTGGGCATGTACCTGTTCGGCGACCCCGCGACAGCTGCCCGTCTCGCCTGCATCGGCCTCATCATTGCAGGCATTGCCGGGCTGAAGATCCTGTCCTGACGCTAACCCATGCTGCGTTGAGTGTGGCAAAAAAGCATTGGTTCCATCTTTCCGCTTCGTTTTCCAAAATTCCTAATGGTGAAACGGAGCGGCGCTGATAGATTCTCATCCAAGGAAATGCCGACCGCGTCACCGGCCCTCATATTCTTTGGAGAGCAATAGTGCCCTTGCGCTGGCAGGAAGTGGTCGTGCCACTTTTCCTTATCATATCCCTTCTTGTGCTCAAGCACGTTCCCCTGACCAGTGGCTTGCCCCTGGCTCGGGCTGCCGGCGTCGTTGCCTTTGCCTATGCGGCCTTCCTTGCCTTGCGCCTCGTGCAGGACGAAGAAGCTGTCCATGTCGCGGGCTGGTCCGAGCTCCGGCCCTCCATGGTCGAATATTTTGCCTGCTACGGCGCGGCCGCCCTCGCCATTGCGCTGATGTCTGCCGTGATCTTCATTGGTGGCACCCGCCATGTCGATCCAACCCAGATGATTGCCACCTTCGCCGCCTCCGTGCTGTTGGGCGCCGGTGCCCTGGGCATCGGCTTGGGCGGGCTGTTCACCAAGGTGCGTTGGAACAACACCGTCCTTGAGCACAAAACCGCTCTCGGTCGCGAAACTCGCATCGCCTGGTCCGACGTGCGCTCCGTGCGCCCCAACTGGCGCGGCATCATCATCGCCACCCATGACGCACAGCGCGTCACCTTCTCCCAGTTCCACTCCGGCGCCGCCCAACTGGCCATCCACGCCACCAATCGCGCCCGCCGCAACGCCGAAACCGCTACCAAGGCTTTCGCAACACTCTGATCCGTTAGGTTTGGCAGCGCCTATCCCTACCTCATGTCATCCCGGCGAAGGCCGGGACCCATCCCGAGATCGTGCCACAGCCGCGAGGTGGTTTGTGCTGCTCGATCGCTCCCCCACCAACTTCCCCCTGGGAGGGGGAGGAGCAGATCGTGTTTGTGGCACCATCGTCGTTTAGCCAAATCTGTCCCTCCCCTCCCGGGGGGAGGCTAGATGGGGGTCTCTCGTGTCCTCACAAACTTATTCATCTTCTCCCCCCACCTTTCACCTCCACTATTCTCCCCTCCATCGCCCACGCAGAGCCCAGTCATGACGAGAGATGCGCGCGAGGACAGCCGGAGAAGCAGGGGTCGCCCTGCTTGTGCGGGATATCGGCAGCCGCGCCTGAAATAATGGTGGTGCCTGAACCGACCCTGCGAAAAGACCCGGTTTAGTGGCGAGGCTTCGCAGCCGGCCCGCATAGCCGGACAGATCGCTCCAGTGGAGCGATGTGAGGCAAGAAGGCCATGAGAGCTATGCTCGAATGGCTAGCCTCAATACTACAAAACCCATCGAGGCAGCGGCCTCGCCACCATCGCTCACCTCATCACCGCACCGGGGGCGGCGCTTGCGCACGCCCATAAGTATCCCGAATGCCGCCCATCACGGCAATTCGTTTGAGCCCTTTCCGCTGCTCAGATAATCTCTCACCATGAACAAGCCCATCGTCCTTCGCACCGCCCGCTCCGTTTGCCCGCACGATTGCCCGTCAGCCTGTGCGCTCGAGATCGAGATCATCAATAGCAAAACCATCGGACGGGTCCGCGGCGCCAAGGACGATCCGTACACCGCCGGCGTTATCTGCGAAAAAGTCGCGCGCTACGCCGAGCGTATCCACCATCCCGACCGGCTGACCCATCCCTTGCGCCGCTCCGGCCCGAAAGGCTCCGGCCTCTTCATTCCCATCACCTGGGACGAGGCGCTCGATGAAATCGCCGCTCGTTTCAAGGAGATCGAAGCCGAGCACGGCTCCGAGGCTATCTGGCCCTACTATTATGCCGGCACCATGGGTCACGTGCATCGCGACGGTATCGATCGCCTGCGCGCCGCCAAGGGCTATTCCCGCCAGTACGACACTATCTGCACCGGCACCTCATGGCCCGGCTATATCGCTGGCACCGGCATGCTCGGTGGCGTCAATCCTGAGCAGATGGCCGAGAGCGACTGCATTGTCATCTGGGGCACCAATGCGGTGCACACCCAAGTCAACGTGATGACCCACGCCATGCGCGCCCGCAAGGAACGAGGCGCCAAGATCGTCGTCATCGACATCTACGAGACCGCCACCATGGCACAGGCTGATTTGGGCCTGATCCTGCGCCCGGGCACCGATGGCGCCCTGGCGACGGCCGTCATGCACATCCTTTTGCGCGACAATCTTGCCGATCGCGCCTACATGGCCGCGTACACCGATTTCAGCCTAGGCTTTGAAGCGCACCTCGCCACCAAGACTCCCGAATGGGCCGCGGCCATTACCGGCTTGACCATCGAGCAGATCACCGCCTTCGCCCATCTCGTCGGTACCACGCCGCGCTCCTATTTCCGCCTGGGCTATGGCTTTACCCGCCAGCGCAACGGCGCCACCGCCATGCACGCCGCGCTCTGCATCCCAGCCATGACCGGCGCCTGGCAACACCGCGGCGGCGGCGCCTTCCACTCCAACTCCGGCACCTGGGCCTTGGATAAGTCCGCCATCACCGGCGCTGCCATGCAAAAAGGCGATCCGCGCTGGCTCGACATGTCCGAAATCGGCGCGATCCTGACCGGCGACAGCAAGGCTCTAAAGGGCGGCGGCCCGGTTAAGGCTCTGCTGATCCAGAACACCAACCCGGCTTCGGTCGCCCCTAACCAGACGCTGACCCGTGGCGGCTTCGAGCGCGAAGACCTCTTCACCGTCGTACACGAACAGTTCATGACCGAAACGGCTGAACTTGCGGACATCGTCTTGCCCGCCACCATGTTCCTCGAGCACAACGATTACTACACTCGGGGCGGCCATACCCGCGTACTCTACGGTCCCGCCATCATCGAGCGCCCCGGCGAGGCCCGCTCCAACCACAAGGTCATCAACGCCCTCGCGCTGCGCCTTGGCCTTGATGACCCGAACTTCACGACGCACGACAAGGAAGTCGTCGCGGAAACCTTCCGCCGCTCGAATTATCCGGCGCTCGACGAGGTCGAGAAAACCGGCTTTGTCGATCGTGAGCGTGCTGACGACATCGCCCGTTTTGCCCACGGTTTCGCTTGGCCGGACAAACGCTTCCGTTTTGCGCCTCATTGGCAGGATGTAGCCGACAGGAAGGGCTATCTCTGGACCTGTGACCCAGCCGACATGCCCCGTTTTGCCGACCATTGGGCCATCACCGAGGAAGCCGACGCCGAGCACCCATTCCGGCTCGCGACTAGCCCGGCGCGCGGGTTCCTCAACTCGTCCTTCAACGAAACGCCGGGCAGCCAGAAGCGCGAAGGCGTGCCCTCAGTCTTCATCCACCCTGAAGATGCTGCTCGCCTCGGCATCGAAGAAGGCGAGTTCGTTACCGTGGGCAACCGCCGCGGTACTGTTGACCTGACCGCCCGCATCCGCCCCGGCCTGCCCACCGGTGTCCTCATTGCCGAGGGCCTGCACAAGAACAAATCCCACCGCAACGGGCGCGGCATCAACACCCTGACCAATTCTACGCCTGCGCCGCCTTTTGGCGGAGCTGCCTTCCACGACGCCGCGGTTTGGATCAAAAGGGCAGATGCTCAGGTGTAGGCACCCCAAAAGAAATACCCGGTCATGAAGACCCCGTAGATAATAACGCCCAGGCGAATCCATTTCGCGGGGATCAAGTGCGCGTTCTTGGCTGCAAGATAACCGCCGACCACGACGCCAGCCAAGGCTATGGAGCCATGGAACCAGTCGATGGAGCCGCTAAGGGCAAACCGGGCCACGGCCACCAGAGCCACCACAGACGACACATAAAGCTTGAGCCCGTTCATGGCATGGATGTCGCTCATGCCGGTCGTGGCCAGGAACGCCAGCAGCAAGATGCCGAGCCCGGCGTTGAAGAACCCGCCGTAAACACAAACGCCGGCGAGGAACACCATCAGCAGCGCGCCACCGGCCAGCTTCATGCCGGGCCGTCCGCCGCCGCGTGCCGCAACGAACGCGTTGATCTGGTTGCCGAACGCAAACAACAGCACGGCAAACAGCATCAGCCACGGCACGACGAGGGAAAACTGCTCGTCCGTCACCACGAGCAGCAGTTCGGCACCCGCATAGCCAAACACGGCAGCGATTATGCCGTAAAGCACCAGCCGGTCCTTGTACTTGGCCACCGCTTGCCAATAGCCAAATGCGCCGCTCACATAGCCGGGCAGGGCGGCATAGGTATTGGACGCATTGGCGATCACCGGCGGCACGCCCACGAACAGCAGCGCTGGAAAAACGATGAACGAGCCACCGCCCGCCAACGAGTTGACAGCTCCGCCAAGCAGACCGGCAACAAGCAAGAACAGCGCTTCAATCACGACGTTTCCCCCACCTCGATGTCATCCCGGCGCAGGCATGGATCCATCCCGAGATCTCCGGACATACGCCCCATTCATCATCCAGCCCAATGCTTTTGTCTGATCCCCTCATCACCCCGATTGATTGCCCAATTGACAAAGCCGCACTGCGGGATCATACCGCCGCCAAGGTCGCTGGCACCCGCCGCTCGCCGGAAGCAATTCCGATGGTGAAGTCCGGTCCGAGCAAGAAAGACGAACACCGGTTCATCTTCGCAAGGCGCGTCATGGCAATGCGAGCCCCCATGGTTGAGGCGCCTCATGCAAATGAGAGACCTGTCATGTCGTTTTCACTTGATATCCAATCTGTCCAGACCCTGAAATCCGAAGCCAAGGCTCTGCGCGAGCAGCGCTCCGCTGCAGGCGAAAACCTCACCCATGGCGCCGCTCTCGAAGCGGTTGCCAGGGCACACGGCTTCCGCGACTGGAACACGGCCCGCGCCAGCCTGCCCGACCGCGTCGCCGTGCCCTATCAAGTCGGCCAGCGTATCCACGGCACCTATTTGGAGCAGCCCTTCAAGGGCGTCCTGATCGGCGTGCAACTTATGGGTGACCAGCAGCACTTCAAGATCACAGTCAATTTCGACGAACCCGTCAATGTCACGCCAAACTTCATGTTCGCGGCCTACCGTCGCCGCGTGATGGCCACGATCGACCTGCACGGCGTGTCACCCGTTCTGCGTGGTAATGGAAAGCCGCAGATGGTTGTGCAACGCAGCTAAAGCGGAAGGGCAGAGTACCACGCCTTGCCCTCCATCGTAAAATACCGATATAGTCGGCGTAGTTCTCAACAAGTGGACGTTATCATGACCACCCAGACCCAGCCGATCGAAGCCTATTCGCTGCCCACGCCGAATGGGCAAAAAATCCATGTTATGCTTGAAGAATTGGGCGTGCCTTGGAATTACCACCGCATCGACATCGGCAAGGGTGACCAGTTCAAGCCCGAGTTTCTCGCCATCTCGCCCAATAACAAGATCCCCGCGATTGTCGATCCGGAAGGGCCCGGCGGCGAGTCGATCTCGATCTTTGAGTCCGGCGCAATTCTAAAATATCTCGGCATCAAGTTCGGCCAGTTCTACCCTTCTGACGCCCGCGCCCAGGTCAAGGTCGATGAATGGCTGTTCTGGCAGGTGGGTGGCTTTGGCCCGATGCTTGGCCAGAACAACCACTTCAACGTCTATGCGCCTGAAAAAATCCCCTACGCCCAGAAGCGCTACACCGACGAAACCCATCGTCTGTTCCGCGTGCTGAATACCCAACTGCAAGGCAGGGACTACATCGCTGGCGAGTATTCGATTGCCGACATCGCTTCCATCGGCTGGGCCCAAGCCTGGGAGCGTTACGGTATCACCCGCGAAGAATATCCCAATGCCGTCGCTTGGATTGAACGGCTTGATGCTCGTCCAGCCGTCGCGCGCGGCCTTGCCTGGGGCAAGGACGAAACTCAAAAGAGCCTAGCTGATGACAAGGACGCGCAGAAGGTCCTGTTCAACCAGCGCTGATTATTCCTCCGCCATCTCGGGTTCGGGTATTACCCGGACCCAATCCTCGCCGCGGCAAACAACGTTGAACAATACGCACCCGTTGAGCCGCACCAAGTCTGGCTCCAGCATTTCTAAATAACCAGAATAGGTGTTGCCATCTTGGGGATTGTAGATGTCCCCATCATAGACATAAGGCTTGTCGCTGTGCCTCAGGGTAAGAATCTGCAGTCCCAGCATGGGCCGGGCGCGAAGGTTAGGGTCCTTGTTGCGCTGGTCGGTAAAGCTCTCCACCGGCATCGCCTGCGCCGCCGCAGCCTCTTCAGGTGTTAGCCCTTCGGTCGGCACAACGATCTTGCTCAGCGTGCCGCAGAAGCCTTCCTCACAAGGCGCAATTGTCACCTCGGAGTTGAGCACCGTGCGCCAAATGCCTTCGATCGGCTCCGGCGGAGCTACAGGCAGAGCGTCCTGGCCAATACTGGTTCCAACGAATGATCCGGCCATCAGAAGCACCAATGCCGTTCGCTGGTTGTCCCACCACATCCGCATATTTCTGCTCCCGCCAAATGCTTGCGATTCGTCACACCATGCTCGCGTGACGATCTCAAGGCGAATTGCCGCTCCGTGCAATTGATTTGCCATACGCTATGCAAGATTTCCTCGCCTGCTAATGACAGGCTACCTTACAGGGCAAAAACCGCTTGCCATCCAACCCCCCGCCCGCTATCCACCCCGTGCCGGAGAGGTGGCCGAGTGGTCGAAGGCACGCCCCTGCTAAGGGCGCAGGGCTCTAAAGGTCCTCGTGGGTTCGAATCCCATCCTCTCCGCCACTTTGCGCCGATGTTTCTGGGCCAAGCCAAACTAATCCACTTTATATCCCTGCTCTCCACCATCCGCTAAGGTGAGGGATCGTTCGCCGTTATCACGGGCGCGAACGGCTGAGAGACGTCATGCTTTCGCCCTAGCAGGATTAAAGCATGTCTTCGTCTCAAAACCGCCTTCTCGGTGCGCTGGCTGCGCATGACCTTGCCACTCTTCAACCGCTTTTCGAAACAGTTCCGCTTAGGATTCACCAGACCATTGCTGAGGCTGGAGCGCCGGTTTCGCATGTCTATTTTCTGGAAGGAGGCATTTTGTCCATGCTGGCGCAAAGTCCCGAGGACCGGATTGAAGTCGGGATGGTCGGGCGTGAAGGTGCGGTTGGCGCCGCAGCGGTCTTCGGAGCCAGCAGGCACGTATTTGGTGTTCTATGTCAGGGCGACGGCTCAGCCACCCGTATTAGCGCCAGTGCGTTGCAAGAAGCGGCAGCTGACAAGCCCAGTATTCTGGTACTACTTGGCAAATACCTCCAATTCTTAACGGTGCAGATCGGCCAGACCGCTTATGCAAATGCCAGCTTGAACATTGAGGCCCGGCTTGCGCGCTGGATATTGATGACGGATGACCGGAGCGACAGCCGGACCCTGAGCATGACGCATGAATTCATTGCAGCCATGCTGGGCACGCGCCGGCCAGGGGTGACTACAGCCGTTCACGTGTTGGAGGGGGCCAAGATGATCCAGGCGGAACGAGGCACTATTCGAGTGCTCGATAGAAGTCGTCTCGAAGACTTGGCAAGCGATGCCTATGGCTTGGCCGAAGCCGAATATGAGAAGCTCTTTAAAGCGAGATTGGAATAACCAACGCAGGGCTCACCCCGCTCGAGCTTCCCAGGCAGGCACCACCATGTACGCCTAGCTTCAGAAGGTGACTAGAGCCATGCTCTCCTTTCGCGTTGAGCGTAAGCGCGAAATGATGTTGCTGGTCGTCCCAGCACCTGTTGGATCGTGCTTGTAACTTCTGCCGCAAGGCCAAGCCGTTGCACCGTATAGATCGTGCTCATAATCAAGCCCATGGGCAGAGGTCGCCCAGCCAGTTGTTGCTCGCGAATAAATCGCAGAACACCCAATTTCCGATAGCGCACTGGCACGCCCAGAACCTCGGAAAGTACCTCGGTGACCTGATCGAAGTCGAGCGCTTCAGGTCCGGTCAGATCATACTGCTGATTGGCATGACCCCCTCCAAGCATCACCTTAGCGGCAATTGCCCCGACATCCGCTACGTCGATGAAGGCAGATCTGCCCCTTCCTGCCGGCACCGCTATCTCCCGTCGCGAACGGATCGCATCGGCGTGCACGGTTTCGAAATTCTGCATGAAATCGCTTGGGCGCAATATGGTCCAATTAAGCCCCGAGTTCATCACCAACTTTTCCAAGCCGTGATGCGGCAGAAGCGCGTTCTTGTCCGCGCCCTTGACCGAGAGCACGGCGATGCGCTGCACGCCAGCTTGCCGGCACGCCTCAAGGAACGGCTCGAATGCTTTGGCTTTAGCCATCTGCGGCGGCCGCATTAGGAAAACGGCCGAGACACCCGCCAGGGCTAGGGCAAAACTCTCATGCCGGTCGAAGTCGAAAGGGACCCATTCGACGCCAGCACGCTCTTGGCCTTGACCGCTCCTCGAGGCAGCTTTTGCCTGCGTTCCATCTGGCAAATGATCGAGTAAAGCTGAACCCACCTGTCCATTTGCGCCGGTAACTAATATCACTATGCACCTCTGGCCTATCTGTTGCGGTCCCAACGTCCCCATGCCGTTCGAGTTGTCTAAACCAACCAAGATTAGGCGGTCACGGACACGACCCTGCGACGAACGGAACGTTCGTTAGACGCCTGGAGTTGGTGCACGAGTGATCAACGCCGGGAGTTCTCCATGGACCGCAAAGCCCATATCGCGCCCTATTCTGGTCCGGCGGGAGGTTGGGGCTCTGCGAAATCCGTCACGAAATATATGTTGGAGCAGGGGGTTGCCGGTCGTGGTGGACCGATCTTATCCAAGCAGAACAAGCCAGACGGCTTTGCCTGCGTTAGCTGCGCCTGGGCCAAGCCCGTGCCGCCGCACCCGGCCGAGTTTTGCGAAAACGGCGCCAAGGCGACCTTTTGGGAGCTAACCAACAAGCGCACCACGCCCGCGTTTTTCGCTGAGCATACGGTAGGCGAACTGAGGACTTGGTCTGACCACGACTTGGAGGATGCCGGCCGCCTTACAACGCCGATGCGCTACAATCCTGCAACCGACAAATACGAAGCCGTCGGCTGGGAGACGGCGTTTGCCACGATTGGCCGGGAACTTGCTGAAATCCGCGAGCGCGATCCCAAGCGTACGGTATTCTATGCCTCTGGCCGGGCATCGCTCGAAACCTCCTACATGTACCAGCTTCTGGCGCGCCTCTACGGCAACAACAATCTGCCCGACAGCTCCAATATGTGCCACGAGTCCACCTCCGTGGCCCTTAAGGAAAGCATCGGCGTGCCAGTCGGCACCGTCACGCTTGAAGATTTTGAACATGCCGATGCCTTATTTTTCTTCGGCCAGAATGTCGGGTCCAATTCACCCCGCATGCTGCACCAGTTGCAGGAGGCCAGCGAACGTGGTGCCGTCATCGTCAGCTTCAATCCCCTGCGCGAGCGCGGGCTGGAGCGTTTTACTAATCCGCAGAACCCCGTGCAGATGGTCACAGGCGGCGAGACCATCATCAGCCGCGCCTATCATCAGGTGCGGCCGGGCGGTGACATCGCCGTTGTAATCGGGATGTGCAAATATCTGTTCGATCAGGATGCAGCGCGGGGTGATGTTCTTGACCGTGCGTTTATCGTCGAACACACGCAAGGCATGCCGGAGTTTCAGAGCTTCGTTGAAGCACAAAGCTGGTCCGATCTCGAACGCGAGTCCGGCCTCACCCGGCAAGCTATTGAAAGCGCCGCCACCTTCTATGCCGCCGCTAAGTCGGCGATGGTGGTCTATGGCATGGGCATTACCCAGCACAAGCTTGGCGTCCAGGCCGTGCAGATGCTGGTCAATTTGTTGCTCCTACGCGGCAACATTGGCAAGCTTGGCGCTGGCATCTGCCCGGTTCGCGGTCACTCTAATGTGCAAGGTCAACGAACTGTCGGCATTGCCGAAAAGCCGGAACTAGTACCGCTCGACAGGTTGGAAGAACTCTTCCAGTTCACCGCCCCACGCGAAAAGGGCACCACTACGGTGGAAGCCTGCGAGGGCATCATCGACGGCAGCATTGATGCCTTTATTGGCTTGGGTGGTAACTTCCTCCGAGCAGTGCCAGATCATTCCCGCATGGAGAAGGCGTGGCCTGATCTGCAACTCACCGTTCAGATTGCCACCAAGCTCAACCGCAACCATCTGTTCAACGGTAAGACGGCATTCCTGTTGCCCTGTCTCGGGCGCATCGAGAAGGATCGTCAAGCGAGTGGCGAGCAGACGGTCACTATTGAAGACAGTACGGCGTTCATCCGCAAATCCAAAGCCATGGCTGAGCCGGCGCATGGCGACCTGCGCTCCGAACCGTGGATCTTGGCAGGCATTGCCAAGGCGACACTGCCGCCCAACCCCAACGTGCCTTGGGACGCCTGGATTGGTGACTATGGCCTGGTGCGAGACGCTATCGCGCGCACTTGGCCCGACACCTTTGCCAACTTCAATCAGCGCATGAACGAACCCCACGGCTTCCGCCGGCCCGTTCCCGCCAGCCACCGCGAATGGGCAACGCCCTCTGGCAAGGCCCAGTTCAAGGTGCCAACATCGCTCAATGCAAGCTTCGACAACGGGCAGGACCCGGACGTGCTCCGCCTGATCACCCTGCGCAGCAATGACCAGTTCAACACCACCATCTATGGCTACAGCGACCGCTTCCGCGGCATCGAGGGCACGCGCGACGTTCTGCTGCTCAACGAAAGAGACATGGCCCGCCTTGGGATCGCTGACGGCGACATCGTCGGCTTGGCCACTGCAACTGACGATGGCGTCAGCCGTACGCTAGGTGGCCTGCGCGCAGTCCGCTACAACATTCCGCCAGGCAGTTGCGGCGGCTATTACCCCGAATGCAACGTCCTGATACCGCTCTGGCACTATGCTGAAGAAAGCAAGGTACCCGCGGCAAAGTCGGTCCCCGTACGAGTCATCGTCTGATGCTGGTGCATGAGGAAGTTGCGACTGGCCGCTGGCGCGACAGCCTTGAGCCGAGCCAGCGCGATGTGCCCGCGGAGACAGCGATTGCCATCGTTGCCAACGGTAACACGCATGCCGTTATGATGGCCACACCAGCCGATTTGGAAGATTTCGCTATCGGCTTTGCCCTGACCGAAGGCTTGATCACCGCGACCAATGAAATCGTGCGGTTCGAGATCATCGAGCACGAGAAAGGCGTTGAAGCCCGGATGTGGCTTACCGAAGAGCGCGGCCGTGCGCTCTCCAAACGCCGCCGTGCAATGGCTGGGCCGAGCGGGTGCGGACTTTGCGGCATCGAAAGCCTCGACGAGGCCCTACGTCCCACTAAGCGCGTCGAATCGTTGCTCACCATGTCGCGATCAGAAGTTCTATACGCCATGGCGCAACTTCGCCCGGCACAAACGCTCAACGCCTTAACCCATGCAGTTCATGCAGCCGCTTTGTGGGATGCGGACACAGGCAGCCTGATGCTTCGCGAGGACGTGGGACGTCATAATGCCTTAGACAAACTCGTCGGCGCTGCGACGCGCAACGATAGTCAAACCAGCCGCTCGGCACTGCTTTTGACCAGCCGCGTCTCCATCGAGATGGTTCAGAAGGCTGCGGTTCTGGGCACAGGCATTGTCGTTGCAGTGTCCGCGCCCACCAATCTTGCTATCCGGATTGCCGACGAAGCGGGCGTAACCCTCTGCGCGATCGCCCGAGCGGACGGGTTCGAGGTCTTTACCCACGCCCACCGGATCGTGGCTGATGCGGGTTAGCACACTGCAGTCGCCAAACTGTCACGAACATCGGTTAGCGCAGGGCGCGAACACATCCAGCTATCAGCGCAGATCGATCCACTATGAACACCATGGCCCTTGGGGAACTCGTCCTCACCAACGCGAAAATCGTTCTTGCCAATGAGGTTCTAGACGGTTCGATTCGCATCGATGGCGGCGTGATCACCGATGTCGGCGCGCCTAGCCGCACTGGCACGGACCTAGAGGGGGCTTATCTAATCCCCGGTCTAGTGGAACTTCACACCGACCATCTAGAGACCCATTACGCTCCCCGCCCGAAGGTGCGCTGGAACCCTGTTGCTGCCGTGCAGGCGCATGACGCACAGATTGCGGCGTCCGGGATCACCACCGTGCTCGATGCTATCCGCATCGGGTTAGATGAACAAACCGATGTCGGTGCCGACGACATGCTGATCCTTGCCGCTGCCATCGATGATGGCAATAGGGCAGGTCGTCTGCGCGCTGAGCACCATATTCACTTGCGCTGCGAAGTGTCGGCGCCCGACTGCCTCGACAGCTTTCTGGCCATTAAGGATGATCCGCAGGTCCGCCTGGCTTCGCTCATGGATCACGCACCTGGCCAGCGCCAGTTTGCCAGCCCGGACGCTTACAAGATCTACTATCAGGGCAAGACCAAAATGACCGATGCGGAACTCGATGCATTCATTGATCGCCGCAACAAACAATCGCAGCAATTCGCAGGCAAAAACCGCCGCGCCATTGCCCAAATTTGCCACGACAAAGGCATTGTCCTTGCCAGCCATGATGACGCCACTCGCGACCATGTCGAGGAGGCTGTTGCCTTGGGCATCCACGTCGCCGAATTCCCTACCACAGTAGAAGCGGCAAAGGCCTCGCGCCAAGCTGGCATGGCCATCCTGATGGGAGGGCCCAATATGGTCCGTGGCGGCTCGCATTCAGGCAATGTGTCGGCCCGCGCGCTTGCCGAAGCTGATCTGCTTGACATTTTGTCCTCCGACTACATTCCTTTTTCCATGTTGCAGTCGGCATTCTCGCTCATCGAGAATGTAGAGGGGATAAGTTTGTCCAAAGCCATCCAATTGGTGACCAAGCGCCCCGCTGAGGCCGCCGGTTTCACCGACCGCGGCGAGATCGCCATTGGCAAGCGCGCCGACCTCGTGCACTTGCGCATCGAAGATTCTATCCCGATCGTTTCGACCGTTTGGCGGCAAGGCCGCCGCGTTATATGAACGGGACCTTTGTTGCCGTGGTCGGCCCTAGTGGGGTCGGCAAGGACAGCCTCATCGGCTTTGCCCGCCAGCGGCTTGAAAGTAGCGGCCGCGTCGCATTCGTGCGGCGGGTCGTTACGCGCGACTCAGACGGCGGCAGCGAAGACCACGACAGCATGGATCTGGCGGAATTTGCCGAAGCGGAGCGGAACGGCGCGTTCGCGCTGAACTGGAATGCGCACGGCCTGCGCTACGGCCTGCCCATCTCGCTCGAGCAGGACCTTGCGGCTGGTGGGGTCGTCGTTGCCAATCTGTCGCGCGCTGTCATTCCCGCTTTGATCGACAAATACCCCACGGCGCTTGTGGTTTCGGTCACAGCAGATCGCGACGTCATCGCGCAACGGCTTGCCGGCCGGGGCCGCGAAACTCCTGACTCGATTAAAAAAAGGCTGCAGCGTAGTGTCGTTGACCGCCTACCGCCTAGTACCATTGTCATCGACAACTCCGGTGCGCTTGACACCGCCGGAGCGCAGTTCGTGCGGTTACTGGAAGATACGGCTAGCCTGACCGAACGGGCCTAGACAACGAGTTCCATCCGTTCCGCCGGAAAGCGGGCCAGTGCATAGGAGATGGGCTGTCCGGCTTCGTCCACATCGACTGCCTCGGAAAGTAGCAGGATCGCTCCGGCCGACAGGCCGAGGAGCTTGGTTTCCTCCACATCGGCATGCCGCGCCGAAATGCGGGTGCTGGAGCGGGCATAATCGGCGATGCCATAGCTCGCAAACACTGCGGTAAACGAGCGCCGTTCAATGATTCTCTGGGCGAAATCAGGGAAGCGTGCATAAGGCAGCCAGGTCGTGGCGCGGGACAAGGGCCGTCCGTCGGCGGAGGACAGGCCTTCGATCCGCACCACCTTTGCACCAGTCTTGATGCCTAATCCCGAAGCTACGGCAGCGCTGGAATTTTCAACGCGATCGCCTAAGTGCTGCGTGCTGAGCAAACGGGCCTGACCGGCCAAACCCTCTGAAAAACGGGTGCGCTTGCCGATGGGATAGCTAAGGCGCTTGGCGCTACGCACAAATGTACCGCGCCCTTGTTCGGCCGCAACGACGCCCTCGTCGGCAAGTGCAGCCAAGGCGCGCCGGACGGTGTGCCGGTTGGCAGAAAACCGCTCGGCCAGAATGGCTTCCGTCGGTAATCGATCACCGCTGGCGAGCTTGCCACCGACAATGTCGAGCCGAACGGCGTCCGCAATCTGTCGCCATAAAGCAATGCCGCCGGTGATGTCTTTTGCGATTGTCATTGCATTTTCACATAAGGAGCGTAGGACCGGAACAAGGACATAAGTTGTCTAGTTTATTAGACAAATAGAGGCAAGCATGCAAACGGCATCTTCCATGAATACCGAGAGCCGCAAGCGGGCGCTGGACATCTTGGCCGCAGCGCCATCGCCCGCTCTGGCCGAACTTTGGGACCGCTGGTCCGACAAGCCGGACTACACAAAAGTGCGCGGGCCGGAGGTCGGGCTTGTGATGGTGCGGGGCCGGGCAGGGGGTGGTGGCGCGCCTTTCAATCTGGGTGAGGCCAGCGTCAGCCGGGCCAGTGTGCGCATTGTAACCGGGGAAGTAGGGCACGGGTATTGTTTAGGCCGCGATCTCGCCAAGGCTGAGGCTATTGCCGTTATCGACGCGCTCTGGCAGCGCGATGCTACCAGCATAGAGCGTGAAATTATCGAGCCTTTGCAGCAGCTTGCCCAATCATCCGAGCAGAAGCGACGCGAAGAGGCGGCGGCCACCAAGGTTGATTTCTTCACCATGGTGCGGGGAGACAATTGAGATGGAGATCGGTCTTGAAGGCGGATTTGCCGCGCCGGTACTGGAATCGCAGACGGTTTTTCGTGCCGTCATGGACGCGCTGGCGAGCCCCGGAAGCGTGCAGAACCTTGTCACACCACATTCGATCAACTCTCACCTGAGCCCCGAATTGGTTAGCGTACTGCTAACGTTGACGGACCACGACACGAGCATATGGCTAGACGAAAGCCTGCGCTCGGAAGCGGTTAGCACGTTTGTTGGGTTTCATACGGGCGCACCGATTGTCACCGATCCAGGCAAGGCAGCGTTCGCCTTCGCCGCCGGCGCCACGAACCTGCCCTCGCTCGACCAGTTCAACTTGGGCACGCAGGAATACCCAGACCGCTCTACCACCGTCGTGCTGGCTGTCGAGGCGCTGACCGGCGGTGAGCAACTGGTCATCCGCGGGCCCGGCATCAAGGACCATGCCCATATTAGCCCCGTCGGGCTGCCGGGGGATTTCGTGGCGCAATGGGCGGCCAATCGCGAGCTCTTTCCACGTGGCATCGACTTCTTGCTTGTCGCTGGCGGCGCGGTGATGGGCCTGCCGCGCTCGACCCGCATCGAGGAAGGACACTGACATGTATGTAGCGGTAAAGGGCGGGGAAGCCGCCATCAGCAATGCCCATGCGCTGCTCGCGGATCGCCGCCGTGGAGACCGCTCCGTGCCCTCGTTGCGACTCGACCAGATCATCGAGCAATTGGGTCTCGCGGTCGATCGTGCCATGGGCGAGGGCTCGCTTTATGACAAGGAGCTGGCGGCGCTGGCCTTGGTGCAAGCGCGGGGCGATCTGATCGAAGCTATTTTCCTCGTTCGTGCCTATCGCACCACGCTGCCGCGCTTTGGCTATTCGAAGGCTATCGACACTGGAGCGATGCTGATCGAGCGGCGCATCTCGGCGACGTTCAAGGATTTGCCCGGCGGGCAGATGCTCGGCCCGACTTTCGACTACACCCATCGCTTGCTCGATCCGTCAATTGTGGATGGCGAGGTGCCGGCTCCCATGACCCGCGAAGCGGAAGACGAACAGGCGCCACGCGTGACCGATCTGTTGGGCCGCCAGGGACTGCTCGAGCCCGATGGGGAGATGGACGCGGACCGCGAGGTGGGCGACCTCACGCGCGAGCCGCTCGATTTTCCGCTCGATCGTGATCTGCGGCTGCAGGCGCTCGCCCGCGGTGACGAGGGGTTCCTGCTAGCGCTCGGCTATTCCACCCAGCGTGGCTATGGCCGCTCGCATCCGTTTGTCGGCGAAATCCGCATCGGTGAAGTCGATGTGGAGTTCGACGTCCCCGAGCTTGGCTTCGCTATTAATCTTGGCCGCATTCGCGTTACCGAATGCCAGATGGTCAACCAGTTTAAGGGCTCGTCCAAGGTGCCGCCGCAGTTTACCCGCGGCTATGGGCTGGTGTTCGGCCAAGCCGAGCGCAAGGCGATGGCAATGGCGCTCTGCGACCGGGCGCTGCGCGCGCGCGAGTTCGGCGAGGACATCGTCGCGCCAGCGCAGGACGAGGAATTCGTCATTTCGCACTCGGACAATGTGCAGGCTACGGGGTTCGTGGAGCATTTGAAGTTGCCGCACTATGTAGATTTCCAGGCGGAGCTGGACCTGATCCGTCGTATGCGCGCCGAGCACGAAGCGGCTGGGATGAAGGAGGCTGCGGAATGACCGCCCTGACTCAATACAACTTCGCCTATCTCGACGAGCAGACCAAACGGATGATCCGGCGGGCGATTCTCAAGGCCATTGCGATCCCCGGTTACCAGGTACCGTTCTCCAGCCGCGAAATGCCAATGCCTTATGGCTGGGGCACGGGCGGGGTGCAGGTCACGGCGTCGATCATCGGGCCGGACGATGTGCTCAAGGTCATCGACCAGGGCGCGGACGATACCACCAATGCCGTTTCGATCCGGGCCTTCTTCGCCAAGGTCGCGCAGGTGGAAACCACCACACACACCGCCGAAGCGACGATCATCCAGACGCGCCACCGCATTCCTGAAAAGACGCTCGGCAAGGGCCAGGTCCTGGTTTATCAGGTGCCAATTCCGGAGCCTCTGCGCTTCCTCGAGCCGCGTGAAACCGAAACACGGAAAATGCATGCGCTCGAGGAATACGGGCTGATGCACGTCAAGCTCTACGAGGACATCGCGCGGCATGGGCGTATTGCCACGACCTATGCTTATCCAGTCAAGGTCGAGGGCCGCTATGTCATGGACCCATCGCCCACGCCCAAGTTCGACAACCCCAAGATGCACATGAGCGAGGCGCTGCAATTGTTCGGCGCCGGGCGCGAACACCGCATCTATGCCGTGCCGCCGCATACCGAAGTAGTGAGCTTGGACTTTGAGGATCATCCGTTCGAGATCCAGCATTTTGCCGAGCCCTGTGCGCTGTGTGGCGCGACGGAGGTGTATCTCGACGAGGTCATTCTGGATGACCGGGGCGGGCATATGTTCGTGTGTTCGGATACGGACAATTGCGAAGAGCGGCGGGAAGCAGGGCATGTAGGTACGTTGGGTGCGCTGCAGGAGGCGGCGGAGTGATGGCCTTATGTTTGTTGCCCCACCCCCACCCGGCCTCTTCCTTGAAGGGGGAGGAGCGGCGCCACTCGCGTGGCCAGATCCAGTCAAATCCACCGGCTCACTCCTCCCCCTTAAGGGGGAGGTTGGGTGGGGGTGGGGCCCAGTATATGGAGACACCCAATGAGCAATGAACCCCTCCTTCGCGTTGAAAACCTGACCAAGTACTACGGCAGCCGCCTTGGTTGCGCCGATGTCTCGTTCGAGCTCTGGCCCGGCGAAGTGCTCGCGATTGTGGGTGAAAGTGGCTCGGGCAAGACGACCTTGCTCAATTCGCTGTCCGCTACCCTGGAGCCCAGCTCCGGCCGTACGCTCTACCGCATGCGCGACGAGCAATGGCGCAATATCTATGAATTGAGCGAAGCCGAACGGCGGTTTCTTGTGCGTACCGATTGGGGTTTTGTCCATCAGAATCCGGCCGATGGCTTGCGCATGACCGTTTCTGCCGGCGCCAATGTCGGCGAGCGGTTGATGGCTGTGGGTGACCGGCACTATGGCCGTATCCGGGACACCGCGCTTGATTGGCTCGGTCGGGTGGAAATCGCCGCCGACCGCATTGATGACCAGCCGCGCTCATTCTCTGGCGGCATGCGCCAACGTCTGCAGATCGCGCGCAATCTGGTGACGGGGCCCAGGCTGGTGTTCATGGATGAGCCAACCGGCGGGCTCGATGTGTCGGTGCAGGCGCGACTGCTCGATCTGCTGCGCGGGCTAGTGGGCAAGTTGGGCTTGGCAGCCATCGTGGTAACCCACGATCTGGCTGTGGCACGACTGCTGAGTCATCGCATGATGGTGATGAAGGACGGCTATGTGATCGAGGCGGGACTGACCGATCGCGTGCTGGACGATCCGCGCGAGCCTTACACGCAATTGCTCGTGTCCTCGATTTTGCAGGTGTGATGATGACCGCGCTTTCCGTTCACAATCTCTCCAAGACCTTCACCATGTACTTGCGTGATGGCGTAGTTCTCCCCGTGGTCGACAACGTCCAGTTCGAGGTTCAATCCGGCGAGTGCGTCGTGCTCGGCGGTCCATCTGGGGCTGGCAAGAGCTCGATCCTCAAGATGGTCTACGGCAATTATGGCGTGGACGCCGGATCGATCGTGATCCAGCATCATGGCCAGCCGGTTGACTTGGCTAAAGCCGACCCACGCACCGTCCTGACCCTGCGCCGGGACAGCATCGGCTATGTCAGCCAGTTCCTGCGCACGGTACCCCGCGTCTCGGCGCTCGATGTTGTTGCCGAGCCGCTGGTGATCCGCGGCGTGGACAAGACCGAGGCTCAAGGCCGGGCGCGGGAATTGCTCGCCCGGCTCAATCTGCCGGAGCGCCTGTGGAGCCTGCCGCCGGCGACGTTCTCGGGGGGTGAACAGCAGCGCGTCAACATTGCGCGCGGCTTCATCACAGATCATGCAGTCCTGCTGCTCGATGAACCCACGGCCTCGCTCGACGCTACTAATCGCGCCGTCGTGGTAGCGATGATTGCCGAAAAGAAGTCCGCCGGCGTGGCGCTGCTCGGCATTTTCCACGACGAGGATGTGCGTAAGCAAACGGCTGACAGGATCGTCGATGTGACCGCATTCGCACCCAGGATCGCCGCATGAGCAAGCTCAGCGAAAGCCCAACCATCCACGAAACCGCCCGCGTGGCGCATTCGACCCTGGGCCGCTACACCGAGGTGGGTGCCAACTGCACCATTTGGCATTCGAGCATGGACGACTATTCCTATTGCGTCGGCGGCGCCCAGATCGCCTATTCCACCATAGGCAAGTTCGCCAATATTGCTGCCAATGTGCGCATCTATGCGTCGATGCATCCCATGCATCGGGCTTCGCTGCACCATTTTACATACCGTTCCGCCTGGTATTTTGAGGGCGAACAGGACGACACGGAATTCTTCGGGTGGCGCGAAAGCAATGCCATTGCCATCGGGCACGATACCTGGATCGGGCACGGCGCCGTTATTATGCCGGGCGTGACGATCGGCAATGGCGCCATCATTGGATCCAATGCGGTTGTGACCAAGGACGTGGTGGATTTCGCCATCGCAGTGGGTGTGCCGGCGCGGACAATCAAGCAGCGGTTTTCTGACGATGTGGCCGGGCGGCTGGATGCGCTGAAATGGTGGGACTGGAGCCACGAGCAATTGCACGCGGCGCTGCCAGATTTCAGGAAGCTGCCGATCGAGGGATTTTTGGAGAAGTACGAGGGTTAAGGCCCACAGCCGTGTAAGCTGGCGCTCCCAAGAACTCGGTGTCATCCCGGGCCTGGCCCGGGGCCCAGCTCGAGATCGTCCCGCAGCCGCCGGGTAGTGAGTCCAACCCTTCATTCCACCATCTCAGGATGGGCCCCGGGTCAAGCCCGGGATGACACCGTGGACGTGGCGACATGCTGCTCGATGCTTGGTGGGGGTATGGCGCCGCATTGCCCGTTTGCGTTCACCCTGGTGACAACCCACTCCACAGTGCATAGTCACCGAACCGTCATCCAAGTGTTATCTTGGCGTCACCACACCACCCTAGCACTGCGCCAGTTTCTAGACAGGGCGCCACAATGCTTAAGATTTCCAACGTTTCACGACGCTTCGGTGACAAGCTCGCCGTCAGCGATGTGAGCCTTGAAATCCCGCAAGGGCAGATGGTCGGCATCATCGGCCGTTCCGGCGCCGGCAAATCGACCCTGCTGCGCATGATCAACCGGTTGGCCAACGTTTCTTCCGGTTACATCGAGTATGAAGGCGTGCGGACCTCCGAGTTGCGCGGCCAGGCCCTGCGCAATTGGCAGCGCGACTGCGCCATGATCTTCCAACAGTTCAATCTCGTTCCTCGTCTCGACGTGATCACTAACGTGATGCTGGGCCGCTTGAACGGTCGCAATCCGCTGCTCAACCTGCTTCAGATTTTCTCTGCCGACGAGCAGCTTGAGGCGCTCAAGGCGCTGGAGCGGCTTGATATTGCGCCGACCGCAATGCAATGGGCGCAGACCCTGTCGGGCGGCCAGCAGCAGCGCGTGGCGATTGCCCGGGCGCTGATGCAGAAGCCAAAAATGATCCTGGCCGACGAGCCGATCGCCTCGCTCGATCCGCGCAACGCGCAGATCGTGATGGACTCGCTCCGGGACATCAACGCCGAAGGCAAGATCACTGTCATCACCAACCTCCACACGCTTGATACGGCGCGAGCCTATTGCGAGCGCATCATCGGCATGGCGGCGGGCAGAGTCGTGTTCGACGGCACGCCCAAAGAGCTGACCACCGATGTGGCCCGCACGATCTACGGCGCCGATGGCCTCAAGGAGGCCTTCTCGGAGGCCATGACCTCGACCTCCATTGCGCCCATCGCCCTCAAACCTGCGGTCGCGAGCCCCGCACCGTAACGAAGTTCCGCTGCCGGTTCTTCCGGCCAGCCGATACACCCGCGTCACCAAAGGAAATCATCCATGTCCGCGATCCGTAAACTCCTCCTTGCCTCCGTTGCCTTGACGATGTCGACCGCCGCCTTCGCCCAGGACGCAACTGTGTTGCGCATCGGCCTTGATGGCGGCGAAAACGAAAGCGACCAGCTGCGCCGCTCTGAATGCGTTGCCGAGCCGCTCAAGGCCGCAACCGGCGTATCCGAGGTGCAGTTCTTCCCAGCGCCAGATTACAACGGCGTGATCCAGGGTCTGCTCGGCGGCACCATCGACATCGCCATCATGGGCGCGTCGTCCTATGCGGCAGTCTATTTGCAGGACCCGGAGGCCGTTGATCCAGTTCTAACCACCCAGCAGGAAGACGGCTCGACCGGCTACCACACCATCATGGTCGCCCGTAAGGACAGCGGCATCACCGATCTGGCTTCTACCGAAGGCAAGAAACTCGGCTTTGCCGATCCAGATTCGACCTCGGGCTATCTGATCCCAAGTGTTGCCCTACCGACCGATATCGGTGCACCGATCGACGAATTCTACAGCGAAACCGGCTTCGGTGGCGGCCATGAGAACTTGGTCCTCGGCATACTGGACGGTACCTGGGATGTCGGCACCACTTTCGGTTCGGGCCAGGGTGAATTTTCCGAAGGCTACACCTCGGGCAATCTGCGCATCATGGTCGACAAGGGTCTGCTCGACATGGACGACCTGGTTGAAGTCTGGCAATCGCCGATCATCCCGAACGGTCCGCTGATGGTGTCCAATAAGCTCTCGCCAGAGCTCAAGGAACAGGTCACGGCCTTCTTTGCGGCCCTGCCGGAAACCGACTTCGAATGCTTCGACGCATTCACCTCGGGCGGCTACACCAATTTCGTGCCCGCTTCGCAGGACATGTACCAGACCATCATCGACGCTCGTAAGTCGGTCATCGGCGGTTAATTCTCCGATCCATCAACACCCACGGTGTCACTTCCGCGCAAGCTGGGGTGACACCGCGGATGTGGAGCCCAAGTGCCTATGACCGACCTTAGCCAGCATCTTTCGGCCGACAATCACACCCTGCTGCGCCATTATCGGGGGCAGGTGATGACGCGCCGCGTCTATTCGGTGCTGATCGTATTGGGTGTACTGGTCGCGCTCGGCTTTGCACTCAACTATGCCGACGCATCCAATTCCGGCAAATTCTTCGAGCGCCTGCCGTTCCTGTTCGATTTCCTCAAGAACTTCGTGCCCAACGACCCGTTCGAGATCGTGCGGGCGATGTTCGATCTGGAGTCACCCTATTTCGACGGTTCGCAGAAGTTCGACTATACATCCGAGCGCTTCTATCTGACCGAAACGCTCTACATCCCGCGCTTCATCTATCAGCTGATAATCACGGTCAACATCGCCATCGTCTCGACCATCATCGGCGGAACACTGGCGTTCTGCCTGTGCTTTTTCGCAGCCACCAATCTGGTCGGCGCGGGTGCCGTTCGCTGGTTCGTACGCCGCACCATGGAAGTGATGCGGGCTTTCCCCGAGATCGTGATCGCGGGCCTGCTGACCGCCGTCCTCTCCATCGGCCCAATCGCCGCGATTGCGGCTATCTCGTTCCATACGGTCGGAGCGTTGGGCAAGCTGTTCTTTGAAGTGGTCGAGAACGCCGACATGAAGCCGGAAGAGGGCCTGCGCTCCGTTGGTGCCAATTGGCTCGAACGCGTCCGCTACGCCGTGGTGCCACAAGTGCTGCCTAATTTCGTCAGTTACACGCTGCTGCGCACCGAGATCAACGTGCGCGCGTCGACCATTATCGGAGCTGTTGGCGGCGGGGGCATCGGGGAAGTGTTCCGCCTCTCCATCGGGCGCAATTATCCCGCCCAGACCTATGCCATCGTGATCCTCCTGTTGATCACTATAGTCATCATCGATCAGCTTTCGGGCCATCTGCGACGGCGGTTGGTTGGCGACCAATCCTTTGAACTGGGCCGGGGAGCCGCTTGATGAGCACGATCAGCCTCGCCGAGCGCACCCGCCTCGAAAAGAAATACCCTGAAGTGTTCCGCCAAAGCTTCATGCAGCGCTGGGGCCTGCTTGTCGGGGCAGGGCTTACAGTTCTTTATCTCGCTTTTTGCTGGTTCTTCTTTTCGGTCGGCCCGGCCATTCAGAACGGCAAATGGGACCGTGCCGCGATCTACATCCAGGATTGGTATTCCTGGCGCGCCCAACCGCGCCTGCGCTTTGTGGATGGCGCTGTGGTGCCGCAATGGTCGAGCCGAGGCCAATATGCGGAAGGCGCCACCATCGACTGGCTCACGCCAAATGCCGATGGCAGCATGACCGCGACCTTCGGCGGCGAGGGCAATCGGCTCGAGATCTCGCCCGCGGGGGTCGATGTTTACCTCGACGGCGTTGTGTATCCGGTGACCATCACCAATGATGAAGCCCTTGCGCCGCAAGTTGCGCCACCTGCCATCGAGCAGGACGGCTCCAAGGTGCTGGTCAATTTCGGCTTTGCCGGGCAGGCCGAAATTCGTGACAATCAGGTTGCCGTACAGCGTCGCTTCCTGGGCTGGGCCAATTTCCTCTATGACCCGACTTCGCCGCTCTGGGGCAATGATCTGTTCTCCACAATTGGTCTTGTTTTCAGCGGCGATCAGGTCGTGCCTGACAAGTCCAATGCACAACTGGTCGTTGGGCAATGGCTGGGCAACAAGGCCTGGCAGCATGGCGATATCCTCGCCAAGCTCATGCAGACGCTGGTCATGGCCTTTGTGGGCACGCTTTTCGCAACACTAGTGGCTTTCCCGCTGGCCTTCATTGCCGCCCGCAACATCACCACGAGCCGCCCCGCCAACTGGTTCATGAAGCGGAGCTTTGATTTCCTGCGCTCCATCGACATGCTGATTTGGGCACTGTTCTTCACCCGCGGGTTTGGCCCCGGACCCATCCCGGGCATAGCAGCCATTTTCTTTACCGACACTGGCGCTCTGGGCAAGGTCTACGCCGAAGCGCTGGAAAACCTCGACGACAAGCAGCGCGAAGGCATCAAGTCGGTTGGCGCGTCGCCCGCCGCGGTCAACCGCTTCGGCGTCGTGCCGCAAGTGCTGCCCGTGTTCATCTCCCAGTCGCTTTATTTCTGGGAAAGTAACACGCGATCTGCCACCGTCGTCGGCGCCGTTGGCGCGGGCGGCATCGGCCTCAAGCTGCTCGAAGCCATGGGCACCAATTCCGATTGGGACAAGGTCGCCTATATGGTGCTGCTGATCCTGCTGGTAGTGTTCCTGTTCGACAACATGTCCAACGCGATCCGTAGCCGCCTGATCGGGCCGAAGCACTAGGCTAGGCGGATGCCTCGAAGTCATCGCTTTCCGCGGGTACAAGTTCCAGCGGCCAGATGCGTCGGACCAGCCCTTGCGGATAAATGTCTGCATAAGCTGGCATCGAGGCCAGCAGCGACTCGCCTAGTGCAATCCCAAGGTCTCGCAGCGACATACGGAAGCAGGTCAGCGTGGGGGACAGGAACCGAGATTGGGGCGACTCGCGAAAGCCGATGACGGCGATGTCCCGGCCCGGTCGCAGCCCGGCTTCGTTGAGCCGCCGGTAGAGCCCTATGGCCATCAGCTCATAGATCAGGACCACGGCAGTCGGCCGATCGGGTAGCGCGAGCATTTCATGCGCGATCTGGTAGCCGCCCTGATCTGATGATTTGGCGCGGATCACTAGCGCCGGATCGTATTCTATCCTGTGCCGGGCCAGCGCGGCCTTGTAGCCGTCGAGAAACACGAAGCCCAGATTGATGTCGTTGCTGGGTACGCCCACTGCGATTCGGCGGTGTCCTTTGGCGACCAGCCGGTCAACCGCCCGGTTCGCCACGCCCTCGAAATCTAGATCAATCCAGGGGTGCTGTCCCTGGGTGCCGGAGCGTCCAAGCGCAATGAACGGCAGGCGCGCAGCACTGAGCAGTTCGATACGCTCGTCGCGCCTATGCGTCGCCGAGATGATGAGCCCATCCACCATCCCTCGCGCGACCATGCGTTGCAAATATTGCGTCGGGTCTTCCTCGGTGGAGCAGGGCAGCACCACAAGATCTAGATGGTGCCGGCTGAACACCGCCTGTACGCCGTCGAACACGCCAAGAAAGAAGTTGTCGCTATTGCCGGCAGTATCTGCCCCGGATTCCATCATGAAGCCGACTGCATTGGTGCTGCCTTGCCGCAAGCTCCGCCCTGCTTGATTAGGCATATAGCCCATGAGGGCAGCGGCTTCGAGCACGCGTTGGCGGGTTTGCTCGTTCACATCCGGCTTGCCATTGAGGGCCCGAGAAACGGTGCCGATCGAAATATCAAGTTCCTGAGCTAGACGCCGGATACCTCTCATGATTTCGACACCTGCTACCCCTCACATGTGCTGTCACACAGCCTTTACATGAACGCGCGTTGCCTACTTGGCAAGCCGAGCTACCCACAACCCTGTTTAAGCGCTCCAGAAACGTTTACGAGAGCCCGAGAACCCGGACCAGACCATGATCATGCCAGTGTCATTCTGGCAGACCACCAACGGGCAAGACATAGCCGAGCTCGGCAAGCGTTCGCTTGAGGCAATCGGCGACCGTGACATCACTATTTCCACCATTGGCATGTTCGGCAATCCGCTGGAGCACGGTGACA